>Ga0210397_10000001_pt1 | contig 678427 bp, 605 predicted proteins | sample IncBWH2OmetaG_FD_160126 | JGI IMG/M metagenome (GOLD analysis project Ga0210397, IMG submission 160126) | Forest soil microbial communities from Barre Woods Harvard Forest LTER site, Petersham, Massachusetts, United States - Inc-BW-H-2-O ... | reverse complement strand
TACCGCGTTTGTTCTCTTTCAATTGATATTCGGCATTTATCTTGGTGGTTACGCGCTCTATACGTCGCGCCAGCAACTAAAAAGCCTGACCGTTGACTTCGTTGCCCAGCCGCCTCTTGCGGGAACGTGGGGCATTGACGAGTTCACGGGAGACGGACCGACGCCAATCAGCGACGATGTGCGCTGGCAAAAAGTTGTCTTTGAATTTAAGAGTGCTATTACCGTTCAACAACCGAATGGAAAGCTGCTCCATATCTCAGCCAAAACCGACACTGACCACAAGACGATTGAGTTGACAAAGAGAGCTGACGCCAAATGGAAAGCGTCTCTCAGTTACACGTTCCCTGCGACCGGAAACATGGTGATGGATGGCCAGATTGGCGGGCAGAAAGTCCACATCAAGCTGCATCAGCTGGATGGCAAGTATCTATTGAATACGCGCGGTTTCCATTGGATCAACGAACTTCCATTTAACCGGTGAAGAACACCAGCGTGCGACCTAACTATCATCGGATAATATCCGTGTAAGGAGGTTTTCATGCGCAAGCATTTTGACCTGAGCTCGATTGTGGTGATCGCTTTTACTCTCGTTCTTTTCCTGACAGCCGTGTGGATCAAAGGCTTCACGCATGAACTGCTATTGGAGGCAGGCGTTTTTATGGTCTCTGTGAAGCTGATCATGATCGGTTATAAGAATAGTGTCCTGGCGGTTGAGACCGAAGAACATCTGAAGCAAATTCAGTTATTGCTACAGAACATACAGCGCAAGGCGGACGCTTAAGTTTTACGCTCTTCCGGTGGAGCGACGTGGCGAAAAGCGCGCCAGAGCAGTCCGTCGTAAATAATCTTCAATCCCCCGCCGAGCAATAATGGCGCAGCAAAAGCTACCTGTTGCATAAAGATTCCGGCTACCGCTGAAGACGCTGCCCACGCCGTATTCCGGACAAGATTGGTGACGCCGGCAGCAAAAGTCCGCTCCGCAGGTTGAACCACGGCCGCGACATAAGACTGGCGGGTTGGTACATCCATCTCAACCAGCGATTCCCGCAATAAGAAAAGTACAGCCGCCCACTTTGCAGACGGCATAAACGCAGCGCAGATCAAGAAGACGCTCGAAGGCAGATGGGTAAAGACCATGGTTTTGATCAACCCAATTCGTTTTGCCAGCCATGCCGCGCCTAAATGCGAAATGGCGTTGAGCACATGTACGGTAAAAAACAGCAAAGCCAACCGGCTTTCAGTAACGCCGAAGCGCCGGAAGAACCAGTAAGAAACCAGAGCGTCAGTAAGAAAGCCGCCACCAAAGGCATCGATGGCAAAGAGAGCTGAAAGGCGAGCGATGGTCGATTTTGTCTGCTGAGATATTTGAGGCCTGCCAGACATCGGCAGGTTGAGCCGCTCAACTTCCACCTGCCTGGACAGGAACAGATAAAGGACAGCGCTTGCAGCATTGATGGCCGCATAACCAATAAACAAAGTGCTATAAGCACTGCCGAGTTCAATATTCCATAACCGCTGTTCCAGAATTGGCAGGCCGGCTGCCAGGGCTCCTAACGCACCGCTGGCATCGAGAACCACGCTATACCAGGCAAGCGCCCAAGTGCGTTTTTGGTCGCCAACCAAGCCGGGGATGGTGGCTTGTTCGAGCGCGAATGCCGGACTTCTGTCAGTCCCCATCCCGTTGAGCATGCCCAGAAAAGCGAATGCGAGCAGTAATGGCAGGCTGAATCCATAGATGAGTGGAACGGCTCCCAAAGCGCTGAGCAGCGAGAGGATGAAGAGAGTTCGTCTGCGGCCAAGGCGATCTGCATAGAAAGTGATGAACACGGTTCCAACGGCAGAGCCGGCAATGCCGGCGGCGATCACCAGGCCAATCGCGGTGGAAGAATGCCCTTCGCGGAAAAGGTAAACGCCAAGAACAACGCCGAGCAATCCAATGCCAAACGAACGCAGCCATGCGGCGAAGTAGATGATGGAAAGATTGCGAATTGGAGGGCGTTCCATGGCAGTGGTTTAACAAGCTTACACCGCCCGAAGGCAGATCCTATGCCGTCTCCTGGTAGCGTATCTCACTCAAATCAAGTTCACGAAGCAACAGGCGTAAAACTTCATCATTGATGCGGCCGCTGTTGCGCAGCTTAACGGCTGTTTCGCGCTCTATTTGCGATAGCTCAAGAGAAAGAGCGAGGAATTTCGAGTAGGCCTGCAGGCCAGAATCATCTTCTTCGCTTTCACCTTCACGGGGCAGAGATGACAAACGGCGGCGATAGTGCTCTTTCATATCGGCATAGATTGCGGCAGCGCCGTCTTCAGCGTCCTTGCTGAGCCGATCCAATTCTTCCAGCGCTGCCTGGGCCATAATGCGGCGTGCTTCAGTCTCTTCACAGTTCGGTCCAGTGGCGCCAGCCAGTCCTAAAACGCGAATCAGAGCCGGCAAGGTGAGGCCCTGCAGGACCAGAGTGACAAGAATCACGGAAAAGGTGAGAAAGATAATTAAATTGCGCAGAGGAAATGGGCTGCCGTCTTTCAGCGTTTCCGGCAAGGACAGCGCAGCTGCCAATGCAATAACGCCGCGCATACCCGTCCAGCCGACGACGAACATATAGCGGGCAGGTGGTTGCGGCTCATGCTGATGAAAAAGATGACGGCGAATCCAATAGGACAGTGTGGCGGCCGGAAAAACCCATAACAGCCGCAGCAGAATGACGAACGCGCTGAAAACTCCACCGTACAGCAGCAACTCCATGGTGCCCTGATTCTTGATTCCTTCCCGCACCATGGGAAGTTGCAGGCCAATCAATACAAATACGAATCCATTCAAAATAAAAGTGAACACATTCCACACTGCATTGGCTTGAATTCTTACGGCCGGAGAGAAAAAGTGCGCACTGGCCCGTCCCAGATAAAGCCCGCAGGCCACAACAGCCAGAACGCCGGAGGCATGAATGAACTCCGCGGCAAGATACGCCGCATAAGGCACCATGATGCTGATGGTGATTTCGATTGGGCCATCGTCGATATGGTGTTCAATCCAGTGAATCAAGGCGCCGATCAACAACCCAACGCCTATGCCGGCAATTGTGAGATATGCCAGCCGCAGAAATCCTGAGCTGATCGTGGGCGTCTGGCCCGCGACAACAATGGCAAGACCAAATTCGAGCGCAAGCAAACCTGTTGCGTCGTTAACAAGGCTCTCGCCTTCCAGTACATCCACAATACGCTGCGGCAGGCCAATGCGCTTAGCGATCGAGGTTGCTGCAATCGCATCTGTGGTGGCAATGACTGCGCCTAAAACTATTCCAAGTCTCCAGTCAAAGCCGGGAAAGAAGAAATACGCGGCGGCGGCGACGCCCAGAACTGTAAATCCCACTAAGCCAAATGCCAGCGATGAAATACTGACCAGGTTATAGCGGAAGTCCCGCCAGGAGGTAAGCCAAGCCCCGGCATAGAGCAATGGCGGCAGGATCACCAGAAATGCAACGTCTGGCTTGAGCGTGACACGCGGTATGCCGGGAATCAGGCTCAATATCAGTCCGGCGATTACCAGAATGATGGGGTAAGGAGCTTGCAGCTTGCGAGCCAGCGCGGCAAATCCGGCAACAAAGAGCAGCAGGAAGAGGAAGACGATCTCAATGGATTGAATGCTCTCTGCCTGCATGAGGCCTCCCGCATTTGAAGATTACCCTGAGAGGCGTTTCGGCTCAAGCAACGAGCAGTAAATAGATGGGGACGGTTTTGAAGATCAGATCAAGGCAATCCGATTCCGTGACCGGGAACCCACCATAAGATCATCGCTAGAGCAGTTATGACGGCCAAAAAATATGCGGTGATCGCATTGCTGGGCCGGGGCGGATCATCGCGCGTGAAGAGCCGGACAAGCATGCCGATGGCAATTAAGCCAAATATCCATTCTCCCAGAGCGTATCCAAGAGCCGCGCTCACTACCATTACGATCATGCGCTCCAACTTGTTCAGAGCGTACGTAGCGTGATTGCCGTCGAAGATCCAAAGCGGAATGAGGTTGAGTGCATTCAGCCATGCGCCGCTTCGAGCCAGAGCGGCCCAAAGTCCGTTGCCGGTCTGGTGCCAGATCAAGGCGCAGACTGCGCTGCTTAACCATCCTGCTAATGGGCCTGCGAGGCTCACTGCTGCACGCGTTTCCAAAGAGACACCCATGGCATTCCACCTGACATAGGCACCCAGTCCGGGCAGAAACATGGGCATATCGGCGGGCAAGCCGCGACGTTTTATATCGATGAAGTGTCCCATTTCATGAACCAGAATGAGGATGGCGAAACCGATCCCAAACTTCGGTCCCCAATACGACCAGTAGAGTCCAAAGAACGCGACAAAACTAAGCAGCGATTTGAATTTCAGGAGCGCAATAGCGATTGGCCCCAACGGACCTAGCCGCTTTGCCCATTGTGGAGTCGTATTGGTATTTGGATTTGAAGGTGTAGTTGGAACTGGCGGGTTTCCCAATTCGCGAACGTGGTTCCGTATCCAGTCTGCCTGTAAAGAATCTGGCGGAAGTAATGGCAGGCATGCCAGCCACTTTTCACGGGCTTCCTGAATGTCGCCATGGGCTTCCAGCGATCGCGCATGAGCTGCGAATTGCTCCATCTGGTCAGCATGGACCAGGGTGCGGCATTGCGGACACTCCAGCGCTCCCGGCGGAAGATCGCGCGCGCAGCGTGAGCATTTTTGTGTTATTTCAGAAGAAAATGGCGCCACGGATCAGTATCTGCCTCTAGAACTCATGATCTCATACGGAGGCAGCCGATGCCTTGTCATAAGGACCCTGGATGTTGATCTGCACTCGCGATGCTGTCATGCGCCAGGCGATGCGAAGGCCTACCGCCAAAATTACCAGGCCGATAATCCCGTGGAATGGATCCTGAAGTTCAAGAAACGGGGATGCCAGTCCGAGCAATAAGAGCTGCACCATAGCCGCGCCAAAGCCAGGCTTGGGCTTAGCTGTTGGCTGCTGATTATTTTGCGCATCTGCGCCAGCTTGCGGCTGATGTCTTACTTGCTGCCGGGCTGCACTCTCGCTCTTATGCTTAATTTGATAGGAGATGGCAATCGGTATTGCGGCGATGGAAACTGCAGCGTAGGTCAAAAGGACTGCCGCAATCTGGTAGCGCCGACCGCCGATTCCTTTAGAGCCGGTCATGATGGCTTTTGACACCAACCAGCCCACAGCCAATGAGACGTAGCCAATGTAAAGGCCGGTAACAATGGTGAAGGCAGCGTAACCAATCATGCCGACGATGGCTGCGCCTACTCCGAAAAGGATGCCGCGCACGTAGGCTGAGTGCGAATCTTTAGGAAAGCGCTGTTCAACCTGGAGCTTGCAGCTTTCGCATACAGTCTTGTCATTGACGTAATAATAGCGCGCTGTTATCGGCAGACGGCATAGGGTGCAGTTGTTTCCTGCACCTGAATATTCGGCGGTTGTGAATTGTGGAGTAGTTTCAAACATTCGGCAGAAGATATCATGGAACAAGCTTCTGTCAAAGTTAAAAGATGTTGTACAAAGCGATAGGAAGTACTTTTGTACATACTTATCTATGTACTTAGCTTAAAGAATTACTCCAACTCCGCGCTGATTGTATATTCGCCGGAAGACATATCCCACTCAACATGCAGCAAGTTAGGTTTGCAACATGTCTGGCAGTCTTCAACGTAATGCTGGCGCATTCCGGCTGAAGGATCCACCTGGGTTTCATTCCACTCGCCACATCCCGCGCATTGAAAGCCGGCATTCATGGAATCAGGATAAATAAAAAGCGGCTGCCAATTTTCTGGCAGCCGTGGTTTGAGCCGAGCCGACTTACAAAATCAAATTCGTAAATAGTAGATTCGTCTTTGTTTAAGCATGTGCCTCAGCAACCGCATGATCGCTGACTTGTCCCGCTAAATTAGTTTTTCCAACTGCAAGCGCTGCGGCAAAGTAACGACGGTACGACTGGAAGATGCCCGCCATTACCGGCAACAGAGCCAGAGGAACCTGCCAGGCAACCGGCGTGACGATGAGAGTCAGTCCGGCAATGCCTGCGCTGGCCACCAGGTATGGAAATGAAAGCTGCACCATCTCCGTCCAGGTCCGCACAATGCTTAGAGTTTCTGTTAATCCAATCACAATTGCGATTGGAATGGTGTTGACCAGGAAATATCCAACAGCTGCAAATGCCAACCGCAAACTGGCTGAAGGAATTGCTCCGATAACAACAGGTGAAGTAAAGATCACGCGGGTCGCCGCTACGGCCAGCATGATCGTGCTGCAGCTGAATGTTACCTGCACAAGATTGATCTTCTGCTTGCCGCGAGGCAGGCATTGAACAATCGTGCTGATCAAACCAACCAACAATGCTTCTGTGACGTTCATCTCTGCTGCTGCCAGCAGGATGAATGGTAAGTTCACTGACATGGTTCCGGTCAGTCCCGGAAGTTTAATCTTGAGTCTTGCGGCCAGACATGCCACCAACAGGAAGGATACAAATCGTCCTGCCGGAACGGACCTGACACTGAGTACAGCATTACCAAGTACCAGGAGGCCCGAAATGGCAATCAACGCCACAAACATTCGAGCTGAAAATGCCTTCGGCATATCTAGTTCTCTCCGTCCTCGTTATCACTCAATGCGCTAATCGAATTGGTCCCAGGCGCAATCGACTGGCCCCAGATAATGCTGTTGGCGTTAATACCGGTCTGTCCCCAGACAATTGAGTTGCCCCAGATAATGGAGTCACTCAGCACGGCATTGCTTCCCCACACAATGGAATTGCCCCATACGATGGAGCTGCCCCATGTGATGCTGTTGCCCCATGTAATCGAGAGGCTGTTGCTCAGCGTGGCTTGTCCGGATGATGGGTTGTAATTCACAGTGGGCGATGGCGCGCCGCCATTGACCACGTCCGTGCTCTTCATCGCCGCATCGGTGTCCAGGTAACCTGCGCCGATAGTGAACACGTCATACTGTGAGAAATAGCCAACGTTAAAGGCGTCATAACCCCAACTGCTTGCCGGATATCCCTTCCAGGCCGTCTTCATCATGCGCGCCTTGATGGTATCTGGCGTAAGCGTGGGATCTTTCTGGATCATCAGAGCCGCAGCGCCTGCCACAACCGGCGTTGCCATGCTGGTTCCACTCAGCTCCATATACTTGCCGCTTTGACCAGTAAGACAGATGCCAAGAATGCATGTGGATATGGGTGAGAGAAGCGTATTGCTGATCGACAGCAAGGAATTGCTCGGTGCAGTCAATGAAACAATGCGATTGCCCGGAGCAACGAGATCCGGCTTGGCGACGTGGTCAATCAGCGTTGGACCTTTCGAGCTGTAGCTGGCAACCGTATCGTCCAGACGGGTTGTAGTTCCCTGGGTCTTAGTGGCACCCACGGTAATCACGTTTGGATCATTGCCCGGAGCCTGAATCGTAGCGTAACCCTGTGTGCCATAGGTATTGGTGCGTCCACCGTTGCCGGCCGCGACGACCACGACAATGCCCGCCTTCCATGCTGCTTCTACTGACTGGCAAAGAGGATCCTGCGAATATGACTCAAAAATATTGCGTCCCAAAGAAAGATTGATGACGCGAATGTTGTAAGTGCTCTTCAGAGCAATGGCACGCTGGATTGCCGCGATCACCTGGCTGTCAGCGCCGGAACCAGTTGCATCCAGCACACGCAGGTTGATGATGTTGGCATTCGGCGCGATACCCATATACTGCGTGGGATAACCGCTGGCGGAATCATGGCCGTTGCCGGCGATAATTCCCGCCACGTGCGTTCCGTGGCCATAAGCATCATTGGTGCTGGCGTCGCCAGGAATAAAGCTTTCGCTATAGACGATGCGTGATGCTTTGCCGCTTGCAGTCTGCAGGTCGTCATGGTTGTAGACGCCGCTATCGATCACCGCAACGCCAATGCCCGTTCCGTCAACTGCGAATTGCGACTTTGCCACATCGGCCGTCACCGCGGAAACATTGTCGCCTTTGTCGCTGTTGTCAGATTGGATTTTATTCGGGCGGTCCGGACTGACATAAGCGACGTCCGGGTGGTTCATCAGCCAATCCAGGACTTTGACTGGAATGCGATAAGCCGCGCCGTTGATGTGCTCGAGGGAAAACTTCATTTTTCCGCCGCGAGCCGCCAGGTCAGCAAAGTGCTGCGCCTTAGGCGTCTGGTTGAATTGGATAATCACGCTCACCGTGCCATCGGCATTCAAAGGGAAATTGGCCAGATCGGCAGACAGCTTTTGCGATTTTCCATGAAACGAAGAAGAAACCGTCGGACGCCCTTTTTGTGCCTCGCTGGAAACAGAAATCAGCGTAAAAACAAGCACGAGAGCAAAAAGATGAAAGAACCGGAACCAGCTCAACTTTTGGTCGGTTGCGGAATTTGATTTGTTTAGCTTCATTTTTGTCTTAACCCCGGAAATTTTTTACAAAGCAGGCCCTAAACTGCTTTAGGAACCCCATACTGCTGACGCGATTACAACTGCTGCTTTTTGGAACACGTTGAACATCAGACCTAACTCGGCAACTGCCAGAGCGATCACACCGATTACCGCCATTTGCTTCTTGAACGACATACGTAATACACCCTCCGTACATATGTCCTTATTGCAAGCCGCAAGCCAAAACTTAAAGCGCATAACATATTGATTTATATGGTCTTATTTGCGTCACAGGGTGACATCAGTTGTGCCAAAGAGGGTGGGGTGCGACAGAGACGTCACAGGGGAGATGAGGCGCAAAAAGATTCGTATCTTCGCTATTGATTCGTCCCCGGAAACTCTCTATACTCTGGCAGCGTCTCAGGACGTTTAGCAGTTGATCTTTGAAAAAGAAGCGGTCAGCGATCAGCAGTCAGTATTCAGCCAAAACAAGACCAAAAAGCGGTCGAAAAAGGGCTTCGACAGCCTTATGACAGCCTTGTCGAATTGAGGTTTGGCGTTTGTTTTCAACAAACGTTCGACCCCCCGGGTGCCTCGGCACGATATATTTTGGATCGGGTGATCGCCGTGATCGAAAATCCAAAGTATCGCCTGGGATGAATCGTGTAAGCCTTTTTATTTCCTAGTTGAGTAGGGGGTACCGATCGGACGATGGCGGAAACTCCGAGTGCTATCTGCTGCGCAACTTTGCCATGAGTTTCAAAATTGCCAATCCCAGCGCATAAAACCACAGTGCGCCGCCGACCGTAAAGATAGCACCATCTATCAGCATCGCGGTACGAAGAGCCAAATGTGGATACAAAAAGGAATGTGATTGTACAAATAAGAACGAAAATGGCATGTCCACGCCAAAAACAATGAGTGGCATCAATCCACTTCTTTCAGGTGAGCTGATAGCCGTGCCAAAGCAAAGCGCTGAAACCGTAAAGTTAAGGATAGCCAGGATTAGCGGTAGCGTGTGGCGTTGACTGGATCTGTGAGATTTCATTGCTGAGACACCACACCCGTCGCTTAGAACTTGAGCGCCGCCTCAACTTCAGCTGGGCTGGGTACGGTGGGAATGGAGGCAATCAGTTTCTGCGTAAACGGATGTTGCGGGCTGAAGAAGATAGCTTGCGGCGTATTGCATTCCACGATCTTGCCGGCGTTGATCAGCGCCAGGCGATGGCACAGTCCATAGGCGGAAACCAGATCGTGGGAGATAAAGAGCAGGCTCATCCCAAGGCGGCGATTGAGTTCGCCGAACAAAGCAATGACTTCTGCCTGGGTCATGGCGTCAAGAGCGCTGGTGGGTTCATCCGCAATCAGGAGCGATGGGCGATGCAAGATGGCCATGGCAATCAATACGCGCTGCGCCTGGCCTACGCTGATCTCTGCGGGATAGCGGCGGATAAATTCTTCTGTCGCGGGCAAGCTGACATCAAGCAACGCCTGAAAAATCGTTCGCTCCATGACGTCGCGTCCGCCTTCGCCGTGCAGCTTCCAGGCTTCTTGCAGTTGCGTGCTCAGCCGAAGAGCTGGATTCAAAGATGACATTGGGCTTTGCGGAACAAAGGCGATCTCTTTACCGCGCAGCTTGCGCCAGTCACGCTCTTTGAGAGTGAGCAGTTCGCGGCCGTTCCAGCGAATGGAACCGTGGGCCTTGCCGCCCTTCAATCCAAGCAGACCGAGTACAGCCAATGCCAGAGAGCTTTTGCCGCAGCCGCTGTGCCCGATCAGGCCGAGAATTTCCCCCCGCTGCAGATCAATGCGCACGTCATCCAACACGGGTGGCTTGTCTTTGTAGCTGGCCGTCAGCCGGATGGAAAGAAGTTCGTCCATTGGTCTCTTTTTAGTGCGCCTGCGCCAGTGAGAGTGAGTCAATGTTCCAGAAAGTCTGCGGACGGAATACGCTTGGCGCCGCATTCTTGACCGCAGGAGAGATGGCTACCAGAGCATCTTTATTGATCAGGTAGATGAATGGTTCCTGCTCCCAGGCAATCTGCTGGACTTTGTCCCAGGCTTGCTTACGCTTGTTCTGGTCGCCAGAGGCGGCCTGAGCGCGCATCAGCTTATCGATCTCCGCTTCCCATGCGGTTGCGGGAGCTTTCTGGTTCGGGTTCCACTGATGATTGTCTGCCGAACTCAGCCAGACAGCCATTTGTGAGTTGGGATCAAGCTCAACGTTCTGGAAGCCAAGCAAGCAGGCTTCATAGTTGAAAGATTGTGTCATGCGCTCAAGCAGTGAATTGAAGTCCAGCGTGACCACGTTCACCTTGATGCCGATTTTCTTGAGGTCCTGCTGGATCATGGTGGCCATGCTTTCACGCGCGCGGTTGCCGGCGTTGGTCACGATGGAAAATTCCACGGCGTTGCCGTCTTTATCGCGCAGCGTTTCACCCTGCAGCTTGAATCCATCCTGGTTAAGACGGTGGAGCGCGCTGGCCGTGTCATACGGATGGGCTTTGAGGTCACTGTTGAACCAGAATTTGTTGCTTGGAGAAATTACGCCGATCGCCGGAACTGCGTGCCCGTGATAAACAATGCGCGCGAGGTCCTGACGATTGATGGCTTCAGAAACGGCGCGGCGGAAATTGGTGGAGGTAAACCAGGCCTTCTTGTAAGCCGGCAGAGGCGAGTTGGGAACCTGGTTGAACCAAAGCTGCTCGGTGTCAGTTGATGCGCCGGCATCGCGTACTGCGGCGTTATCGGCCGAGAGCTTTTCAAAGATTGCTGGTGAAACCGTATTGATCAGGTGGACTTCACCACGCTTGAAGCGCATGGCTTCAATTTCAGCATTCTGTTCGATATCGATGTGGATTCCGTCGAGATATGGAAGCTGCTTCCCTGCTGCGTCTTTCTTCCAGTAATTGGGATTGCGCTTCAGTTCGAGGTACGATCCGGCTTTTCTATCGGCCACATAAAACGGACCGAGAGCCGCCATTTCTTTCTGTGGAGATTTTGATGAAAGGATTGCAACTGTATCAAAGAGATTGACCAGATTCGCTACCGGCGCGGGAAAGCTGATTTCAACCACGCTGGGCGAGACGACCTGCGTGACCGGCTTGCCATCGGCGGAGCGGAACGCATCACCAGTGCTGGAGTGCAGCGATGGGTCCATGAGCAATTGCATGGTGTAAGCAACGTCTGCCGCGGTGAACGGAGTGCCGTCAGAATACTTGAGGCCTTCACGCAGCTTGAAGCGGATACGCTTGCCGCCTTCGGTGACCTTCCATGAGCTCGCCAATTCCGGCTCGGCCTGGAGGCTCACGCGATTCACGCGAACCAGCACGCCGCCGGTTAAATAACGGATGGTTTCAGAAGCTTCGTCTTCCACCAAAAGTGGATTAAATGTCTTAGGTTCGGAGCGCAGGCAGAAGCGCAGCTCTCCCCCGCTCTGGGAAAATGAGGAAACGAAACCCAGCAGCATCATGGCGGAGAGTAAAGTAAACCGCTTCATGCCCGCACCTCCTGTTTATTAAGCAATATCTGAAAGGAACTGATTACCACTATAAGTACAACAAGAGGCACTAAACGCCAAGGTTCCGGACGTAACGTGACAGACTCCTGAAGTTCACGCAGCAGACTGCCGAGAGAGGGCAACGGTTCATTCACCCCAAGCCCCAATGCTCCCAGGTTTGCTTCGGCAATGATGAAAACCGGGACCGAGATCCAGAACTGCGCCAGAAGCGCTCCGCGCAAATTTGGCAGAAGATGGAGGCGAATCAACTTGAACCCCGAGAAGCCTGAGGCGCGCGCCATCCAGACAAATTCCGACTTCATGAGGTCTTTGGCGCCTGTGCAGATTACGCGGGCAGAAGCGGCCCATCCCAGCAGGCCCAGCAATGCGAATGTGACGGTGACGGATGCTTCCGGCGAGATATTGAGCGGCAAGACGGCGCGAACGGTGATCAACAAAAACAGCCACGGCACGGAGAGAAAGAAATCGATGAGCAGTTTGCAGCAACGTTCTGTCCAGCCGCCAAAATATCCGGCGATTCCGCCGACAAGGCCAGCCATGATGGTTGTGAAGAGTGCCGCCAGTGGGGCAAGCGTCAGCGAGACGCGCATGCCATACAGCAGACGCGCCCAGCGATCGCGGCCAACGTCGTCTGTTCCGAGTGGATGATGCACCGAAGGAGCCGCAGCAGTCTCTTCACGAAATTGCTGCTCGTATCCTGCCGGAGCAAGATAGTGAGCGCAAAGAACAGTGAGCGCTGTAAGCGCCAACACAGCAATCGCGACGATGCGGATAGTCTTCATTCGGCGGTCCGGGTGAAGCCGCGTTGAGCAGCGTCAGAAATCAAGGTTGAGCACACAGTCACAAGCGTTATGACCATGGTGAGATTTACAAGCAACGGCAAATCGCGCGACTCAGCTGCCTGCCAGGCAAGCTGGCCGATGCCGGCGACGTCACTTACTACTTCAATCGGCAAAAGCACGCCGATTCCTATGCTGATGGAGACGCCCACCAGGGCAATCAACTGCGGCAAGGCCAGCGGTGCGACGTGCCAGGCCAGCACTCGCCACGGACCTGCGCCTTTGGCGCGCGCCGTGAGGACATGCGGCATTTCACAGCTTTGCTGGAGAAGGTTCTGTGTATAGCGATAAATCTTTGGGAAAACCAGCAGAGCGGCGGCAAAGGCCGGTGGCCATCGCAATAACACAAATACCAATGCCAGCGCCGCGGCTGGAGTGGAGATAAATGTTCCGCTTAAACCATTCGCAAGAAAAGTCAGAAAGCGTACGTTCCACAGCTGCGCTGCGATCGCCAGGGCCAGTCCCAGCAGCCATCCTGCTGCGAGCGCAAAGCCCAGATTTTCTAGAGTTACCGGCAGGCGTTCACGCAGAAGATCTTTTACCGGCTGGTTCAAAGAGCGCGAGGTGCCAAGGTCGCCTTTCATCAGCGACAGAAGGTATTGTCCGTAAAAACGAGCAACGTTGCTGTCTGTCAGATGGGCCTGGCGAATGGCTTGAATACTTTGGGCTGAGAGGCTTGAGTTGAGTTCCTGCTCGTCAGAAGAAAAACCCGGGGCTACGCGGATGAGCATGGCGCCCGCAAAAGTCGCCATGAGCAAAACCGCGGTTAACCGCAGCACCGCCCAGCCCCAGAAACGAAGCATTATCCAGCCACCGCCGCGTCGCGGACGGCGTGCCTGTCATCCTTTGAATGAAAGGCTTTTAAAACTTTATGATGCTCTTGCTTTTGCATATACATGCGACGGTCCGCTTCCGCCAACAACTTTTCCGCGTCCACCCCATCTTCAGGGTAGATAGCACAACCCACGCTGAGTGCAAGCCAATCCACACCGCAAACTTCACGGCCTGCGGCGCCCGCCAACTCACTCAGGCAGATACCACGTGCCTCAGCGGCTGAAGCGCTCAGCCCGGGCGCGACAATCACAAACTCGTCGCCGCCCATACGGGCCACATAGTCATACTCTCGGCAGGAACCCTGCAAAGTTTCAGAAAAATGTCGCAAAATCCGGTTACCTTCGAGATGGCCAAAGCGGTCATTGATCTTTTTAAAGCCGTCCAGGTCGCAAACCATCACGGTTAAAGAGGTATCCAGACGCTTGCAACGGGCCAATTCGCGGTCAAGATGGATGAACAGGGAGCGCGCATTGGGCAACTCTGTGAGGTAATCGGTCGTAGCAGAGCTCTCGGCTTCCTGGAATGCCAGGGCATTCTCCACGCTAAGCGCTACTTTTGAGCTGATGGCTAACAGAATTCTGAGATGGTCAGCGTTGTAGGCTTCCGCTTCCGTGTGGTAAAGCGTTAGCACGCCAACCACGCCGTGTACGCCTTCCAATGGAACAGAGATAGCCGAACGCAGAGTGCTGTACCGTGCGGGATCAGTCACATAGCCATGCTCCAATGACGGACTGCCATTCAGCATAGGCTTGCGATTCTGTGCCACCCAGCCGGAAAGACCTTCACCCAGTGGAATTTTCAAAGAAGCAAAGAGCCGGAAGTTGTCACCATTTACGTACTCAGGCAGCAGTTCACTGCCGCGAACGATGTACGTTGCGATTGCGTCATACGGCACCAGGCGTTTCAAGCGTCCGCTGAGAACTGAGAGCGTATCACTCAAGCTCAGTGAATTACCCAGATCTTGAGTTAACTCAAACAGGGCCTGAGCTTCCTGCCTGGCAGCTGCAATCGAAGACAGGAAAGCAGCCTGGCTATAGCTGCCAGATTCTGAGCCTACACTGTTTTCAAATCCGTTGGCGGGAGCTTTGCCGCGCTCAACTTTGAGTCCGGTTGAAAGCTTCTGCCTGTCGGGAACTTCAGATTGTGATCGAACAATGCTTTCCAGCTCTCGATAACTTTCTTTCAGCAGCCCAACGACCTTGGGATCATAGGCCTTGCCTGCCTGGTCCACCACCCACTGCATGGCGTCGTCCAGCGGTAGTGCCTTGCGATATTGGCGGTCTGTGGCTAAGGCATCCAGGCAATCGACGGCAGAAAGAATACGTGCGCCAATTGGAATCTCTTCACCCTTCAAGCCATCCGGATAACCTGCGCCATCCCAGCGTTCGTGATGTGATCGGACAATCGGCACCACAGGATACGGAAAGTGAACGCGCTCAAGAATTTCTGCGCCCACGATCGGATGGATCTTCATCTTTTCAAATTCTTCAGGAGTCAGGCGACCCGGCTTGGAGATAATATGCTCCGGGACAGCGAGCTTGCCAATATCGTGCAGCAAAGCCGCGGCGCGCAGAGCCTCAATTTCTTCATCGGAAAGACTCAATCGTTTGGCCAGCTCCACCGCATAGACGCGGACACGCTCAAGATGATCGTGCGTGGTCTGGTCTTTGGCTTCAATCGCCAGCGCAAGTGCCTCAATGGTGCGCATATGCAGTGACGCCATTTCCGCCACATGATTTTTCTCGTTTTCCAGCTTGCCCAGGTAAAGACGATAAGAGCGGTAAATCACGAACATCGCGGGCAAGGCCAATAGTGTTGGTTGCCAGCCGACTTTCTGGGTAATCCATCCAAACAAAGCGGCAAATGCGCCGCCGGCCAGGTAATAAGGCAACGACCAGAAATAGCAGTCGGTCCAGACCTTCTGCATCTTCTTGTTTTCTGTAAGCGCGATGATCGTTGCGACCGGAAGCGTATTGAAAAGGAAATAAACTCCGGCTGAAAGCATTAACAGAAACGCTGAATTCGAATGCAGAACACCATTCAGAGGACCGTGATAGGTGTAGTAGGCCGCGGCAATAGCAAATGCAGCGCTCGAAATATTGAAGAGAACTTGTTCAACCTTGGGCCAACGCCACCACGTAATAATGCATTGGGCCAAGATTGCGGAACATCCCAGGACCAAAGTTTCACTGAAAGACAGTCCGGCAATGCCGATGAGTATGAAGAGAAAGTTGACCGAGATAGTCCCGGTGATCTCCGGAAGCTCGACCTTCAGCCGTGAAGCCAGCATGGCTGTAAGCAGATAAGCTCCGAACTTAACCGGATCGTCGATTTTCCACGCAATTCCGCCATAGACGATGGTCATAAAACCGACCAGGCACATTGCGTTTAGAAACAATCGCGCTTTTCTCGACATAACTTTTGTAGCGTTCCCGCTAGCTCTTACTGGCAAATGCCGGGCCAAAGCTGCTCTAAAACTCCCCGGGCCGACTATTCGCATTAACTTTCAAGCATTTACGTGCTGGTTGCTCTGGGCTTCCCATTTACGTGGCTTTTTCCGTCGCGCCACTTTTGTCACATCTTTTCGTTCGAACCGCGGGCCTATTTGTCACAGCCCGCAAAACTGCCTTTCCAGAAAATGGACGAGAATCCATAATTTGTCCACAAAATCCAAGCCGTAGTTTGAGGACTTTAGTAATCAATCATGAGTTCTTCACAATTGCCCCTGTGACCGGTTTGTCCCATCATTGCCGGTAGCAAGTCACAAGTACGCCGTGTGCCGGCGTTTTGTGGCTGAGGAGAAGGATTTGGCAACGGTGGTCCACAATCCGTGCGACCTGAACGCTCAGATTGTCCGCAGTGATGCGCTCAAGCGCGTGATGCGCCTGGTGGAGCAGGTAGCCTCACATCCTGCTGCGGTGCTGATTATCGGCGAGACGGGAACCGGCAAAGAGATGATTGCCCGCGCAATCCATAGCCATTCCCTGCGCTGCAACAAGCCGTTGATTGACGTGAATTGTGCCGCCATTCCGGAACATCTGGTGGAGAGCGAGCTCTTCGGCTATGAAAAAGGCGCATTCAGCGGCGCCGACACGCAAAAAACTGGATTCTTTGAAATGGCTGATGGTGGCACGCTCTTCCTGGACGAAGTCGGCGACCTTGATCCTAAAATTCAGGTCAAATTGCTTCGCGTATTGGACGGCGCGTCCTATTACCGCCTTGGCGGAAACAAGAAGGTAAGCGTTGATGTGCGCGTGGTGGCCGCAACCAACCATAATATGGAAGAGCTGGTTCGTTCCGGGCGATTCCGTAGCGATCTCTATCACCGCTTGGCAGAATTTAAGCTGGAAATTCCTCCACTGCGCGAAAGGCCGGAAGATATGCTGGCCATTGCCGATCAGATTCTGCACCAGCACTATCCTGGATCCCATTTCACTCATGATGCCGTGACTGCTCTGCTTTCGCATGAATGGCCGGGCAATGTGCGCGAACTGCGCAACTTGGTTTTCCGTGCCATCATGCTGGCCAAGAATGCAAACACAGAAATTACCGCGGCGGATTTGCGGCTGAATGTAAATCTGCACCCAACGGGCGGCAAAGCTTTAAATCGCGATCTGGACCAACTCGAGCGGCAGATCGTGTTTGACACGTTAGAACGTTGCGGCGGGAATCAGGGCAAAGCTGCGGAAGCTCTGGGGATCTCACGCCGTACGTTGCTGCGCAAGCTGAAGGTCTATCGTGAACATGAAAACGTCAGCGAGCTTTCGGTTGGAACATTGTCTGATGAGCAGCAACGCTATTACCGTAAGCAGATCAGCGCGCCAGTGAAATTGAAATATGGCAGCGAATGGCTCGATGCTAACCTGCAGAACATCAGCATGGGCGGAGCAGCAATAGCGATTCACAAACTGCTCACGCAGGATTCCCCAATCACCATCCGCTTCACCATTCCGGGAACGGACATTCAGACGGAAATTTTTGGCCGTGTTGCCTGGGCCAATAATGAAGGCCATCATGGCATACAGTTTGCTGAAGTCCCTGCGGAAGCCTGCTCGCATCTGCAGAACTGGTTCCAGTCTGAGATGAAAAAAGATGGCTGGCGTCAGGAGCAGGAAGAGCTCGCCGTCTAAATAACCTCTTTTCCTGATCTAATCAAAATTTTGAAAAATCCGGCTTACGCTTCTGCATGAAAGCCATCATCGCTTCTTTTGCTTCAGGACCTTGCAGCAGCGAAGCAAACTTTTCTGTCTCTGCTGTCATAGCATCAGCAATTGAACCTGATGTTCGGCGTTTCAATAATGCCTTGGTCGTGCGCAAAGCAGCCGGAGGTTTTTGCGCCAGCAGCTTTGCAATCTCCGTGGCCATCACCAGCAATTCACTTGGTGGTAGCACGGCGTTCACAATTCCTAGCGTATGAGCAGCTTCCGCGCTGAACGGTTCTCCCAGAAACAAAAGCTCCGCGGCATGGCGATGCCCCATCAACGAAGGCAAAATCAGGCTTGAACCGGCTTCAGGGCACAATCCCAGATTCACGAACGGAAGCTGGAAGTGAGCATCTGCTGCGGCATAGACCAGATCACAGTGCAGCAACATGGTGGTGCCGATTCCAACAGCTACACCTCCCACAGCTGCGACAACCGGCTTCTGCGTGGCGGCGAGCGTCTGCAGGAAAAGGATGGCAGGGCTTGTCTCGCCCGGCTTGGCGTTGGCAAAGTCCACCAGATCGTTGCCGGCGGTGAAACAATCCTGCGTTCCGGAGATCATGACCACACGAACGTTCGAATCGCTCTCAGCCTGCTTGAGCGCTTCAATCATCCCCAGGTACATGCCTCGTGTGAGAGCATTCTTCTTCTCGAGACGGTCAAGCTTGATCGAGAGAATGCGGTCCTGCACAGAAACTGCGATGTGATCTGCCATTCGAGCTCCTTACAAATGTTTACGTCTGATTAAATCGCAATACGAATAAATTTCTACTTAACACTCTTCTCATGCAGCATCTCTGTCCAGAGCTGCTGCATCTTTTTTGATCAGCAGCACACAATCTTGTTTTGAACATCATTGTGTGCACTAAACGAAGCGAAAGCAGTAGCGCCGTTCCCCCTCTCTCTTTCGTCAAGGATAAGCCACTCGTCTATGCCCAGGGAATTCGCTCGCCTTCGTGTGTCTGCAAGAATCATTGCAACACTTGCCTTCATCTGCCGTTTCAAAACTCCGGCTGTCATTGCTTCAGCGGTTGCCATTCTTATTATCTCTGGCTGCGGAAGCGTTGGCGCTTCATCTTCTGCAGCGCCTGCACCCACTCCTAATCCAGTGGCAACACCAAGTCCAAGCCCCAGCCCGACGCCCACAGCAAACCCATCGCCAACTCCAACACCGACGCCTGTGCCAAGTTCCGTTAACGTTCCAACCTGGCATATGAACAATGGCCGCACCGGACTTAATGATCAGGAAACTCTGCTGACTCCGGCGAATGTCAACACGGCAAGTTTCGGAAAGCTTTTTGCGTATCAATTAGACGGCTACGCCTACGCTCAGCCGCTTTATATTTCCAACCTCACGATCAATGCCGCGGCGCACAACGTTGTTTTTGCGGCCACAGAGATGGCCACAGTCTACGCCTTTGACGCTGACAACTTTGGCGATGGCAATCCGCTATGGAAGACCTCATTGTTACAGGCCGGTGAAACGCCGCAAGCTGGCGGCAATCCTCTGCCGTTCCAGGGGCTCACCTCAACTCCGGTGATCGATACCGCAAGCAACACCATGTATCTGGTATCTTCGCAAAAGTCTACTGGCGCTCCTTTCTTCAGGCTGCATGCACTCGACATCACAACCGGCAAAGAGCGTGCTGGCAGCCCTATCGTGATTCATGCCTCTGTTCCGGGAACCAATGCAGAATCCGTGAACGGAGTCATCAATCTTACGGTCGCTTGCTTGCAGCGGGCATCGCTTTTGCTCTCTCAGGGAACCTTGTACATCGGCTTTTCTGCCTGCCCAACCGGTTGGATCCTTTCTTATAACGCAGCCACGCTCACCCAGATTGCCGTTCGAAATATGAGTCCGAATGAAGATGGCTACGGCGAATTTGGCGGCGCTGGCGGCGTATGGATGGGCGGCGGCGGTCCGGCAGCCGACGATGCTGGCAACGTTTATATCGCAACCGGTAATGGCCCTTATGACGGAGGACCAGAGTGGGGCGATTCGATTCTTAAACTGGATTCTCATCTCAACGTCGTTGATCATTTCACTCCTTTTGACTGGGCCTTTTTGCAATGTCGCGATCTGGATATGTCTTCCGGCGGCATTATGCTGATCCCTGGACAAGGGCAACTCGTCGCCGGCAGCAAAGCCGGAGAGATGTATCTGATCAACACCGCCAATCTAGGCCAACTTCAGCCCAATGATGCCGGCGCAGCCCAGACGCTCTTCTTCAGCCCTGGCAGTTCGTCGCAAACCTGCGTGGATAACCACGCACAAAACGTAACCGGCACCGCTGGTACCAGTAGCTTTTACAGTACCGGCGCATGGTTCAACGGCGTGGTGTATGAAGGCAATGATCCCGCGCCAGTCAAGGCATATCAATACAGCTCCGGACAACTCAAACAGATTGGCGTTACGGCTGAGAAGACCTCTGCCTTCAGCTATGGCACAACGCCGTTTGTCTCGTCGAATGGAACTGACGCCGGTATTCTGTGGTTCCTTGATCACGGCAAGCCAATCCAGGATCCTTCCAGCACCACACCTGCGCCAGCCGTACTGCGGGCCTATGACGCCACTAATCTCAGCACCCTCCTTTATTCAAGTGCACAGAATCCCGCGGACGTTCCCGGCTTTGGCATTAAGTTCACCTCGCCGATCGTAGCGAACGGCAAAGTCTTTATCACAACAGCCCAGGATCCCGTGACGACCGCTTCACCGCATGGCGAACTCGATATCTATGGATTAAAGCAATAAGTAAATTCATCGACTGCTCCTGACCCAACCCACTTTGGCCTGTGGAAACGCAGGCCTTTTTTTATTTTTAACTGTACGTCTGCGGGTTACGATTCAAATAACGGCGAACCGGAACATCCATCCAGCAGCTCTGCTGCATCCCAACTTGCAATGAGAGGTGTGTATGCGCGGACCCTGGGTACTGTTGCTGGCCTTCACTTTTTTTGCTGTCATGATCATCAGCGGATGTGGCGGCGTGAATTCTGCGTCCGCATCAAATCCAGTTACTTCAGGCCCGACTCCGACACCAACACCTGCTCCCAACCCAACCCCTACTCCTAATCCAAGCCCAACACCCGCTCCATCTCCAACACCCACACCTTCAGTTCCAGCAGTGGATCACGTGTTCTTTGTCGTGCTGGAAAATCAGGGCTTTGCCCAGATCATTGGCAATCCGGCCATGCCATATCTGAATTCGCTGGCTACACAGCATTCATTGGCAACAAACTTTTTTGCCAACACGCATCCATCCATCGGAAATTACTTCATGCTCACCGTCGGGGAGATTGAGACAAACAACGACGCCTTTGCCGGAACCATCACTGACGACAACATTGTTCGTGCCTCGCTTTCCGCGGGAAAAACCTGGAAAGCCTATGTGCAGAGCCTTCCCAATGCGGGATATCTCGGCAATGACGTCTATCCTTATTTCAAGCACCACAATCCTTTTGTCTATTTGAGTGACGTTGTAAACTCCAGCACGCAGGCGCAGAACGTGGTGCCTTTCAGCGTTTTGCAAACTGATCTTGCTGCCGGCACGCTGCCACAACTGGTTTACCTCTCTCCAGACGCGGATAACGATGCCCATGACTGCCCTGCCCCAACTGGCGGCTCAAGTTGCCCAGACGACGTAAAGATGGCTGAAGCCGATACATGGCTAAAAACAAATCTTGATCCCCTGATCAACAACCCGGCGCTGGCCAACAGCGTTTTCATCATTGACTGGGACGAAGCTCTAGATACCGACACTGCTCCGGGAACGAATGGCGGCGGCCGAGTTCCACTGGTGCTTGTGGGCGCGCACGTGAAAGCTGGATTCAAGTCAACCACCTTTTATCAGCACCAGAGCGTTCTGCGGCTCATGCTTGACCTGCTCCAGATTCCCGATCATCCTGGGCTCTCTGCCACCGCGCCAAGCATGGCGGAGTTCTTTCAATAGCCTCAACCGTTACTTGAAGAAACCAAGCTGTTCAGCAAGATCATCTTCAACTTCTTCCGCGCAATCAGGGCTGTCATTGGTGGCCTTGTTCACCTCTGGGCCGACCGGAGCCTTGCGCAGCTTCCGTGCGTCAAATGGCTTCAACAAATCGGCTATACCTTTGGGATTCGTAATGCCGGGATCGAGCCATCGGTCGTAGTCATCCGAACTCAAAATCACCGGCATGCGATGATGCAGCTCCTGCAGCAATGAGTTTGCCTCTGTTGTCAGGATGGTACAGGTCATAACCTGCTTGCCTGACGGATCTTTCCAGCTATCCCAAAGCCCGGCAAAAGCAAAAACTCCGCCTTCAGATAGCTCAATTTTGTATGGCTGGCGAACTTTGCCTCCAGTCTGTTTCCATTCATAAAAGCCGTCAGCCGGAATCAGGCAGCGCTGCCGACGCAGGGGCTCACGGAATGCCGGCTTTTCCGCTGCGGTTTCTGAAACGGCATTGATCGCCCTCGGACCAATCGACGCATCAGTCGCCCAGGAAGGAATCAACCCCCAGCGCATCTTGGCAAAGAGCCTTTTTGGCTCGCGGGCATGCTGGCAAATCGTTGCAACTTCCTGAGTGGGCGCAACATTCCAGCGCGCTACCCATTCCACATCTTCCGGCGGAAGATTAAATAAAAAGCTGAGCCATTTCTCGTGCGCTGTGAGTTTGTAGCGTCCACACATAGGTATTTGCACCACGTATCGGAATCAATTCAGGCTGGATCTTTTTAAGCAGGATAATGAATCAACGCCTGTTGACAACTGTGTAAAACGCCGCGGTTTTAAAAACTGCTCTCAGCAAACCGCTCAATACTGCGCACTACTAGCTGGGAACATGAACAACCAGGTCCAACTGTGACGGGATGGGAGCGCCGTTATGTTTGGCCGGGGTGTATTTGAATTCGCGGATCGCCGCCAGCAGTTTCTCTTGAACTTTCTGGTCCACCTGGCCGGTCACGAGCCGCGCATCAGCCACGCTGCCGTCTGTATCCACCGTGATCTCTACCACTAGATACTGCTCATAGCGTGGCGGCAGCTCGTCAGGAGAAATGAATGGAACCTTCCCCGCCGTCTGCACGGCAAGCTGATAGTCCGTGAGAGGAATTCCATAGGTCAGGCGCTGCTTGATGCTCAGCATAAGCCCTGCGGTTTCCCGCCTGGCATGCTCACGAATCATCTCCACGGTCCCGTTTTCTCCCACGGTCTTGGCCTCCGTTTTAACCTGCCGCCGTTTGCTGGCATGAAGGAGCGACTTGGTATGTGTCCGAACCGGTTCAGCTTTCGCCGCATTAAAAGCCAACGGGCTACCTTTTGCAGCAAGTGGAACCACCCTGGTTTGCTGCACCACGATGATCGGCCCTTTGATGCGCAGCAACAGGCTGATCAGAATCAACACGACACAATGCCCAAGAATCGACAGCGAGGCAGCACGCTTGCCAGGCACCGGATTTTTTGGAAACGCTATTTCCGAATCTTCGATTAACTGGCCGTCCATTTGGCGATCTTCCAGGGTCATGTCGATCTACTTGCGCTTACCTTCCTTAATTAGAAGTTAGACGAAATATCCCAACTTTCGGCAACAGGCAAAGCATGACGCAAGTGCTGAGCTCAATCAAGCGGAGGTCTTCTCGATCCGCATTAATCCATTGTTCATCCGCTCCAAGATTTTTGATTTTCCGATGACGCATGATCACGGCGATGACGGGGTACCCTACCCCATGCTTTGACTCGGAAAACAAATGGCTTACACAATCCATCCCAAGGGAATAGCCATCGTCCACGCGTTCATTTTCCGATTTTTCAATTGAAATCTGGAAAAAATATCGTATCCACCCACCCGGGGGTACGAACTCTTGTTGAAAACAAACGCCAAACCCCAATTCAACAAGGCAGTCATAAGGCTGTCGAAGCCCTTTTTTGACCGCTTTTTGATCCTGTTTTGGCTGAATACTGAATGCCGATTGCTGAAAGGCAATTTTCAAAGATCAGCTTGCTGAAATGCCCTCGGGCAGGCTCACTATAACGAGATTCTCGAAGCGAATCAACAGCGAAACCAATATTTTTTTAGTGTCATAGCGCAGAAAGGCGCATAGGGATTTGGCTGCCCCCCAGGGATTCGAACCCCGATAGGCTGCTCCAGAGGCAGCTGTCCTACCATTGAACGAGGGGGCAGTTATATAGGCAACTTCATTTTATGACGGAGTCGCAGAGGGGTCAAATCAACTTGCGCATCAACGGCCTCTCCTTACTAATTTAACTGATTGCTTTATGCCAGCGCATCGTTCGGTAGCGGATGAAGCTGCAAAAAATCCGCCACAGCGTTTTGAGCGCGCCCAGCTATTTCACGGGGATTTGGTCGTTCAACTACACCAAGCAGCAGGCTGACCATCAAATCGCGCCAGAGCAGTCCGGCAAACTGCTCGGCAAGTTCTGCTGGATTTCCATTAAGTAGTCGAGACGCCTGCGCATCGGCCATGATTTTACGCAAAGCGGCACGGGCCGCCTCGCGCCCAATGGAATTGAGAGCGCGCGCCACTTCTGGCGCCTGCTCCGCCTCGGCAATTGCCAATCGGAATACCGCAATCACCGTGGGGTCGGTTATCTCGCGGACAAGCTGCGTCCCAAAGGAAGCCAGTATGTGCGCCAGAGTCTCGCGATCACGCGGCACAGGCAGATTCATCGGCGCCTGCAGTCGCTTCGCGCGTTCGCTAATACAAGCGATCAGCATTTCCTGTTTGTTGCCCACAAGTGTATAAAGCTCTCGCTTGGAAACACGGGCACGCGTGGCAATTTCAAGCGTGCTGGCGGTCGCGTAACCGCTCTTCGTGAAAGCCGCAAATGCCGCCTCAAGGATGCGCTCGCGCGCCGTGGCTTCCTTGCCGTCTTCTTTACGATGTTTTCGCGTCGCTACTGCAGCCATTCATCCCCTCTTGACTAGTGGTACCCAATAGTACCATAATCAAACAGCGTGGTACCAATTGGTACCACGCATCGGTTGCCACTGCGTTTAGACATCGCCCCTGGCAGCCTCATTTTGAAGGAGGTCCAAAATGTCACCGGAAATCATCTTCAACATCCATCTCATTCTTGGTTATGTCGCGTGGCTGCTTTGCTTTCGCACGTACCTTTTCCCAAGGCTTAGGTCTATGGATCAGGTCGAAGCCCAACGCGCTATCGCTACCCTGCACAGTTTCCGTTTTTTCGGGCTGGTCTTTATACTTCCCGGCATTACCGGTCCGAATCTGCCGATCGGCTTCGCCACATTCGCCGCCTACTGGGACCTGGCGACCGGCATACTCGCTATCCTGGCGCTTCTTACCGTAAGGATACGTCCACTCTTTTGGCTGTTCGTCGCGGCCTTCAATCTGGTGGGAGTGATCGATCTCATCCTCGATTATTACCATGCGATCCGGGCTGGCGTCCCTGCAATAGCCGGGCAGTTCGGCGTTACATACTTCATACCGATCATCTACGTGCCCGTGCTCATGATCACTCACATCGTTGCGTTTTACTTCCTGCTGCGTCCTCAACCGAGACCGGTTCGAGCGTTTGCCGGCAGCGCGGCGGCATCTTAAGATCGACAATCCCTGGGCGGCAGCTCGGATTTCAAAAATCTGCCGCCCATGACTTGAACCATGTGCCCGCTCCATTCGTATTTACCTACTAGTCCAGCAACCCCCGTTACCCTGCCAAACCATAATTCACAGCTCTCACTTAGGTTTTCTACCGATTTCTTTTTAGAGCGGTTATGGTTTCATAGAAGCAGCTACTCTGGATTTCTACCGCTCTCTTAACCTATGTATTGGAATTACGTATCTTGCTTGTTGACCATCATTTCCACGGTGATGGTGGGAAAACGCCTGTGGCATGGCTGGATGCTTGCCGGCATCAATAGCGTGATCATCTGTTTCATTGGTTTTCAAACCAGGCAGTGGGGATTCATCCCAGCCAATCTTTTTTGCCTGGCGATTTACGTCCACAATATCCGCAAATGGCGGGGGCCGGTTTCTCAAGCCGTGGAAGTGGAGTCGCAGTTCGGCGATGCTTCCACCGCGATGAGCCACCAGCTGCACTCCCTCAGTAGTACGTCTGTCTTATCAAACGCGACTCCTGCGCAACAAAGACCACGACGTTCCGGCCATAGGATCATCGCGATTAACGCCGGCGACCACCGCTTCCGGGTGCGGTCTCAAATACGCCCCGCTGGCATTTTGCTCAGGGCCAAGAATCCTGTCGCGGAAGAACGCGGGTTTACGCAGGTTCAAAACGCAAAAGCCACAATAGAGAGTTGAACTTCTCTATCGTGGCAGATTTCTGAACTTCCGCCGCAAGATCCGCTCATTGTTTAGACAAATAATTTCCTACGGAACAATCATCTTGATAGAGAATCCAGCCAATCCCGCCTGCCCGCCGGCAGCAGTCCGGCTCAGCTGCGCTTCCACGTAATACACGCTGTCAGTGGGATTGAAGGCTTCAGAATCCGCAAAGTTGAAATTAAACGTTGGATTCCCGGGCGTATTCGCTTCCTGGTAAGAAGCGCTGGGAGCCGAGGCATTGCTGTCAAAAGTCATTAACGTCGTAATTTCTCCCGTACTGATATTGAGCTGCTTGAGCGCCAGAAAGACATGTCCTGCGCCGTCGTCGAGAAAACGAGCAGCAAAAACGCGGTAATCAATGCTCTCAAGGTTCGCAGTGAGATCGCGCACCGGCAGCACGTTGTAACGGATAAACGCTGTAGCGCCGACCGGCGCATCATTGCGCAACTCCACTTTTCCATCAATGTACTTGACCAGGTTTGTACTGTTTGGATCAACGGTTCCAGTCGAACCTACCCACGTTTGCGCCTGAGATGCGGGCGCGCTCAAAGCCAAAACTGCAATCGCAACCAATGCAAGACACACGTTCCTAAAGCTATAAACCGGCATGCAAAATACCTTCTTTCATTTAAGTTTCTGGGCCATACCGGGGAACGGAGTGAATGGAGCAGAGTTACTGATTTGATTGCACGTTGAATGCCTCGAGAGGTCAGAGAGAGCTGCTGCTAAGAGTGGTAATCAGGTACTCACGTTGAGCAGAGACATAGCTTTCTTGAGGAAAAGCAATTCACCGCGCCGCGGAAACACAAAGGAAAGCTGGGGCTAAAAAACAAAGCCACAATAGAAAGTTGAACTCTATTGTGGCAAAGGTCTCACCCCAGTTTTATGTCGTGTTGGCTAGCTAACGTCCCTGCTTTTCCAACTCTGGTGCCAGTGGAATCTCTTTGCCGGGGGTGTACTCAACGATGTATCCGGCAACGGCACTGGCGGCAACAGTGTACGGACTGGCCAGATACATGAGGCCGGGGCCGCTGCGTCCGGGGAAGTTGCGGTTCTGCGCGCTGATTACCACTTGGTCAGGACGCGTAGAAACACCGGGGCCGGCATTGATGCAGGCTCCGCAACTGGGCTCAATCATAATCGCGCCCGCCCGGCTGAAAATATCCAGATAGCCTTTGCGGACGCAGTATTCACGCGTCTCCTGCGAACCAAATTGAAGATAGAACTTACACGAATCAGCCACGCGCTTGCCCTGCTGCAACGCTTCAGACAGGACTTGAGCGTACATATCCATGTCAGCATTTTTGCCGGCGGTGCATGTGCCGCCGTAAGCAATTTCAACCGGCACAGGAGTGTTCAGATCGCGAATGTACTTGCCGTTGCCTGGATCACCGGGCGTGGCGACCATGGGCGTGATGTCATCAGCACTGATCTCAATCACATGAGCATACTGCGCATCAGGATCGCTAAAGAGTCCCTGGCAAAGCTTCTCCGCCTCTGCGCGAGCCATACTGCGGCGCTCCATCAGGAACTCAACCGTCTTCTCATCCGGCGCAACAATGCCGGTAAAGCCGCCGATCTCCGCCGCCATGTTCGTCATGGTGGCGCGCTCGTCCACGCTCAGGGCTTCAATGGCTTCACCCGAATATTCCATCACCTTGGCCAGAGCCTTGCCGCTGCGAATGTATTCCATGCTGAGCAGAAGCAGAATGTAGTCTTTGGCCGTAACGTTAGGCTTGCGCTTGCCCCGCACAATAACCTTGACGGACTCAGGAACTTTTACCCGAACGTCTTTAGTGATCCAGGAATTGAAGACATCCGTTGTGCCGATGCCGAATGCAATGCACCCTACCGCGCCTACATGCGGCGTATGTGAATCTGATCCGACGTTGAGCTGCCCGGGCAACGCATACGATTCGGCGACGATCGAGTGGCAGATGCCTTCAGAACCTTTCCGGTCTTTGAGTTCTCCATGCAGCTTGATTCCCTGTTTGGCGGCGAAATCTTCCTGCTTGTACTTGAGCTGGCCGGCAAGATCCAACAGCCCCATCTTCTTTTTCTCTTCTGAAATTACCTCGTCAAGGAACGTGAGGTGGTCGCGGAAAAAGAGAATCGTAGAAGGATCGTTAACCTTGGCGTCCTTGCCCACAAAATGCTCAAAGAAGATAGCCGACATCGGCGTGACATATTCATGGCTGAAGCGCAGGTCGGTGCGGGCAAAGCCGGAGTCGCCGGGCTTTACGAAACTCACGCCCTGCTCGCCCTGTGGGTTCAGCATGTGCCGGGCAAAGATTTTTTCGGCAATCGTCATGGGGCGCTTGGCCGTAGTAATGGGCGGCAGAAAAACTTTCTTCTGCATGCGCGCCACGTTGAACGGGAACAGTCCACCGTATTCAATCACCTGGCGCGTGATGTCGTCTTCGCCCTCAGTAAATTTGCTAAGCGGAATTTCTTCACCGGCGCGTACTTTATCAATCAGGCTGAAATCAGTCGACGTCAGCACACCCAGGTTCTGGCAGTTCTGCTTGTAAATGCGCTCAATGTTTTCCGCGATCACCAGCTGAATGCCGGCGCACAACTCAGCATAGGGCGACTGCTCGCGGCTCGATCCTTTGCCGCGTCGCTTGCCGCTGACAGCGGCCACAAAGCCGCCCTTCTTCACGTCGCCGCGCTTGATGGGCACTTCGTTGCCGCACTTCAGGCCGGTATAAGGCCACTCGCCAAGCTTTTCGTCAAAAAAGAAGCAAATGTGCGCCGGCGTGATCTCGTCCGTGGAGATATCGTCACGCAGCTTGGGATTGTTCTGCGGATTCCTGGTGTCCCAGGGCAGATCTTCACCGGCAAGCTGGCGGCGAATCAACTCAGGATCTTCAGTAAGAAAAAGGATACGTCCCTGAAACTTGCATTTATCGGGGCGCTTCTGGATAGCGCGGGTAAGCAATGAGGGTTCCACAGAGAAATTTTAACAAGATTGGAGGGAGTTTGCAGGAAAGAGACGGAAATCAGGTCATTCAATAAATTTTGTTAAAGCAGTAAAGCTGATGCTGTAATTCAGGCATTTCAGCTTAGAATATGACATCTTTTCTCCAGAAAGCCGAGGATTCTTCAATTGGCAAATTGCACCCAATGCGGCGCTGAGCTTCCTTCATTCACCTTCGGTGATGCGTCACCTTATTGCAAGACCTGCCGGGCGCAAATGCCTCCGGAACCAAAGCCGGTAACCTATGAGGCGCTGGCAACGCCGGTTTCAGCAAGCATCGCCACAAAACCCGCATTTGGAACATATATTTTGTTCGGCATCAACGTCGCAGTCTTCATTGCAATGGTAGCGTCAGGCATTTCGATCATTAATCCAGAAACGCAGCATGTCCTTAAATGGGGCGCGGACTATGGCCCTTATACTCTGGATGGCCAATACTGGCGGCTGATCACCTCCATGTTCCTGCACTTTGGCATCATCCATATTGCAGCCAACATGTGGTGCTTATGGTCATTGGGCCGGTTGGCAGAAAAACTTCTGGGTCCGGTTTCTGTCGTTGCTATCTATCTGCTCACCGGTATTGGAGCTGATCTGCTGAGTTTGAGTTGGGACCCCATGCGGGTAAGCGCTGGCGCATCCGGCGCGATCTTTGGCATTGCCGGTGCTTTAATTTCCATACTTCAATTCGGAAACCTTGGCTATCCCCGGGAAAATGTGCGCAAATTGCTTGGCTACGTTGTTCGGTTCGCTTTCATCAACTTAATCTTCGGCCTGCGCGGCCATGTGGACAATATGGCCCATCTGGGCGGGCTGGTTACTGGATTGTTGATCGGATTTTTTCTTGCCCGTACTTTCAACGCTCCGGCTGAGGAGCGCTCAAACCAAAACCGAAACGTATTGGCGGCCAGTGCGGTATTGCTACTGTTGATCTTTGTACCCGTTGCCCGCGCCAAACGATATGCCGCGGAGTTGAATGAAACCCAAACAGCTTTCACCAAAGCAGATTATGCGGCGGCTGCGGAACATGCGAAAAAATATATAGCCGAACGCCCCCAAGATGACTACGGTTATTACTATCTTGGCGCTTCTTATCAGAAGCTTGGACAATTAGAGGATGCTGAACGTGAATATGAACGTGGCCTGGCCGTCAATTCTGGGGACCAGGACATGCAGATAGGTCTGGCTGAGGTTTGTGCGGCGCAAGGCAAGTGGGAGAAAGCGCTTTCCTTCTTCGGCAAAAACCGGGAATTCATTTCCGATGATGCCGACGCCCTCTTACTCTACGCTACGGCTTTAGTGCAAATAAAAAATCTGCCAGAAGCAGAGGAGGTTCTAAAGAAATCCATTCATGCTGATAGCAAATTGATTGAATCTCACAAGCTGCTGTCTGATGTTTTGCTGCAAGAAGGCAAAACCCAGGAAGCAATGGAAGAAAAACACATTGCTGATTCATTGCAGGCAAAATCTCCATCCGGCAATGACGGAGATAAAAAATGAATCGCAGCGACTATTCAGACGGCTTTGCAATTTTCAACACATAATCTAAAGGAACACGATAGATATTCCCTAGGCCATTCATCATACTTCGTGTCTTTTCCGCGAATTCGTCATAGCTCATTGGGTGATCGCGCTTGTCAGTAGGGAAACCCTTTTCACTGGAGAAGATCATGTATTTTCCGTCCGGAGAAATGCGTGGACTGTAATCACGGGCGCGCGTATTGATGGTAGGCCCAAGATTCACCGGCTTGGACCACGCCCCATTTTTGTTGTAGCTGATGTAAAGGTCGGAATTGCCCAGGCTGTCCTGTGCGAAACTTCCCAGCAGAATGAAGCTTTCATCGGGTGCGACGAAGGCTTCAATCGTGTAACGGCCATCATTAATCGCCGCGCCAAGATTTTCCGCTTCCTGATATTTTCCGTTGCTCAGGCGGCTGCGATAAACATCGAATGACGTGCCGTTGCGGTCTGACGTGAAATATAGATTGCCGTTCGCCGCAAATGAGATGAATTCTGTATTCCCTTTAGCATTCACCGGGCCCTGCAAGGCGTGAAGATTCTTCCAACGTTTGCCATTGCGCTCCACCGCCCATGCGTGAAAGCGATTTACTTCCAGCCCTTTTGCCGGGCGATCCGACACAAAGTACAGCGTCTTGCCGTCCTGGCTGATCACCGGATCAGAATCACGATATTCTCCAGAGAAAGGCAGCACCTCAGGCGTGCTCCACTGGGCTTTTTCAAAACGTGAAAGATACATCACATAGTGATAATGGGCTGGAACCGAGCGATCAAAGTACATCACCGTCCAATCTTTGTCCGGCATTGCGCCGAACTCGTCCTGGCTGGTGGAGATTACGCCTTCACCAATCATCTCCGGCTGAACTGTCGCATCGGGCTTGGGCAAGGGAGCAGCCACTGCAAAGCTGACAGAGAGCAATCCCAGCAGAAAAAGAAGAACACGAATCAGTGGCTTCATTGCTGCTCCTTCAAAGCTTCTACGCTGATGAAATAAATATTGCCTCTGCCATTCAGCGGAGTGTTCCACAACTTTTCAATCCTGGCGCGTTGCAAAGCTCGAGTAGGGATTTGAAACTCACTTCGCTCGCTGCCCCAGAAAAGATATTTACCGTCGGGAGAAAAGCTGGGATAAACCTCTTCAGCAAAAGAGTTGATTCCATGCTCCAGGTGCCGCGCCGGTGTCCACTTGCCATTACGATTTTCGCTGACATATAGGTCCTGTCGTGGATAAGGCTTCCCTGCCGCAATCAAGTCCTGCGGGCGGCGTTTTTCAGGATCTTCCGGCGCTGCATTTGACGCAAACACCAGCAGGCTTCCATCTGGAGATATCGCCGGTGAAACTTCGCTGAACTCTGAGTTAATCTCTGGTCCGAGTTTTTCTGGCCCCTGAAATTTTCCGGCAACCAACCGAGAGTAATAGATATGCAAATGCCCGGCAGGATCACCGCGATCAGAAGCAAAATATAAATCGCCATTGGCTGCGAGGCTGGCATCAAGATTGTGGTTATCGTCCTGATTAATTGGCGCGGGCAACGGTGCAGGCTCACTCCATCCGCCCGCTGTCATCTCCGCAAACCATATTCTGAGGCGCGGCACTTTGCTGTCTGGCACAGGCCGGATCGAAGTAAAGAACAGCTTCTTACCATCCACGCTCAGCCGCGGTGCAAAATCCATAAAACGTCCGGAAAACGAAACCGTTTGTGGCTTCTGCCAGCGTTCGTTCTCAAAATGGCTTACACAGATCATGGCGAATCGCGGCGCCGTGGTGTACGGCGCCATCACCGTAAAGTAGAAATCTTTTCCATCTGGACTGAACGCTCCACCAGCTTCATCCAAATCTGTGGAGATAATCCCCTCAGCAAATATCCGTGGCTGCATGATCTCCTTGACCGGATCATACGAGGCCGGGCTCTGTCCCATAGCCGCAACCGCGAGCGCCATCACTGCCAAATACTTCGTCAAACTCCGAACACCCATCTCAACCCCGCTCAACCCCAATAATCTCGCTTAGATCGACATTCGATACAAGTGTCTATCCACTAGACGGGACCCGGCCCAAAAGGTCACCTGAAACAAAGTTTTCACTTCCTTTGTTATCCTGTAACAACAATGCCTAATTGCTTGAAATGCGGCGATCCGCTTGCGGTGAATGAAGAAGGAGTCGCGCCGGTCCTGTGTGACCGTTGCGCTGGCGTGGCTACAGGTCGCGCGCGCAGGACCATGTCGACTGGAACGTTCCGCGATTTTCCCGCGACGACGTTACTGCTTGCCATCAACATTACGGTTTTTGTCGGCATGGTTGCCACCGGTGCCGGATTCCTGCAGTTTGATCCTCAGTCGACGCTGAAATGGGGAGGCAATTACGGTCCATGGACCCTATCAGGTGATTATTGGCGTCTGATTACAGCTGGATTCGTTCATGGTGGACTCATACACATCGCCTTCAACATGTGGTGCCTGGTAAGTCTCGGACAGCTTTCAGAAAGGCTTTTTGGGAAGTTTCAGACCTTCTTCATCTATCTATTGACTGGGGTGGGCGGAGCTTTGCTGAGCATTGCTCACAATCCCAGGCACCAGGAGGTGGGCGCCTCAGGGGCGATATTCGGGATCGCTGGAGCCTTGCTTGCGGGAGTGAAGTTCGGGAATCTCGCGATTTCTGCCGGCGAGAAGAAATCCGTCGTAAGCAGTATGGTCTTCTTTGTCGGAATAAATTTTGTTCTGGGCGCCGGCATCTTGGGCGGCAATATTGATAATTTCTGCCACCTTGGCGGATTTATTACCGGGCTGCTTCTCGGTGTTCCAATGGGAGGTTTTGCCCAACGTCACAAGCTCTATCAGTGGGCAACGTTATTGGTGACCACCGTCATACTTATCTTTGGATATCATGAACTCGCGCAAAAATACGGTGTCCCGCAACAACTTAAGCAGGCCCAGATTGCGCTTAACCAGAAAGATTTTCCGAAGGCTATTATATTGCTAAAGCAATACACCAATGATCATCCCAACGATGCTGAAGTTTGGACAGTCCTGGGAGAGCTCTACGTTCAGACCGATCAACGACCCAAGGCAATTGATGCTTTCTCGCGCGTATTAGAGCTAAGCCCGGATTCAGAAGAAGCAAAGCAAGCTCTGGAAGAGCTAAAGTCAGCTCCTCCAGAAAATACCAAGTGACTTTCTTAATCTACTGATTCAAAAAGTCCAGCAGGCTTGAATTTTGAATCTTGCCGCCCGCAGCTAAAATTGCTTGCCTGGTTGTAAGCGCATTCTGCACATCGACCGTCGCCTGTGCCAGATCAATTCCAGTAGCTGAATTCTCCTGGTCTGCCAGCTGAATCTTGGAAGTCGCCAGAGTGTTGTTGGCATTGGTCAGCTGGTTGAGTTGGTTGCCATAGAACGTCCTCTGACTGGTAACGTTGTCAAAAGCTGTACGGAGCTGGGTTAAAGCTGTGTCCACTCCCGTCCCGCTCTGAGCGGCCTGGGCCAGATTGTTCAACGCAGCAAACACATCCGCGGAAGAACTCGAGAAAATCTGCGAGCCCGGCACATTCACGGCAACGTTCTGCCCTTGTGAAATCTCCACCTGGTTCACGCCGGTATTACCCTGATACGTCACACCGCTCGCGCTGTTTGGATCAGCCACATAAGCCGGCTGCCCTGAGTTGTTTCCGGCAAAAATATATTGGCCTTGATAAGTCGTGTTCGCCAGTGACATCATCTGTGTGCTGATGCCCTGAATCTGCGTTGCCAGCGTTGCGCGATTCGCAGCTGAAAGCGTGGCATCGCCAGCCTGCACTCCAAGAGTAATTGCCTGGTTGAGCACCGTCGTTACGGAACTCATGGTGGAATCTGCCGTCTGCAGCAACCCGCTTACGTTCGAAATGTTGGTAGTGAACTGGTCAATCTGCGATGTCTGTGCGTGGATCCCAATGGCAACGGCAGTAGCGCCAGGATCATCTGACGGCTGATTCACACGCCGGCCCGTAGCCAACTCTTCCTGCGCAATCGACGTATCGCGATTGTTGATGTTCAGACCAGAAAGAATCGTGTCGTAAGGATTTGGATTAAATCGTATTGTCATTAGGTGCCGCCTACTCCAAGATTGATCGCTGTCTGCGTCATCTCATCGACCACGTTCACAATTCGCGCCGCTGCCTGATAGGCGCGCTGGAACTGGATCAAATTAGCCGCCTCTTCATCGAGTGACACGCCGGAAACATTTTGCCGCTGCGCCTGCAATTGCTGAACAACATTGTCCTGCGTCGTGCCTTGCGTCGTCGCCTGTTGGATTTCTGAGCCAAGCTGGGCCACTGAGTTGGAGTAATAATCCAGTGGTGTATCGCCATTAACGATGTTCTGGTTTTGCAGCTGTGACATCGCCACAACGTTGGCGTTATCGCCAGTGCTTCCATTCAGGCTGGCAGCAATCTGCGCTGGATCCGTCAGATTCATCTGGATATTCTGCGCCGTTCCGGGAACACCGGTCGGAATCGTAAAGAACTTTTGCCCCGCCGAGCCATTCAGGTCAGTACCTGCAGCCTGTGTGGTATTCACGGCCGTAGCAATGCCAGAGGCAAGCGTATCCAGCTGGCTCGTAAGCTGCGGAATTGACTGATCGCGAACGCGAATCACGCCGCCAAGACTTCCGCCTGTAATGCCCGAAGTAATGTCTCTTCCATCAGAAGAAAGAATGTCGGTCTGTCCAGTCGTGGTATTGGTGGCAGTTGATAAGTTGAATTGCTGCCCGCCCACCACCAAAGATGCGCCTTGCGCCGTGGCAATGTTGATCGTTCCATGATCGCCCTGGATCAATGAAATATTAACGAGCCCTGACATCTGCTGGATCAACTGATTGCGCTGATCTTCCATTGCACCTGTGTTCTGTCCGGAAGCCTGTGCCTGGCTGATTTTAATATTCAGTGCTGCCACGTTGGACGCCAGCGTGTTCACCTGCTGTACTTCCGGCGCTACCTGCTGGTTTGCGGAACCCTGCATAGAGTTCAAATTGGTGGCAGCCGAGTTGAAAGAGCTCGTCAGGTTCTGCCCGGCTGTTATTACGGCCTGGCGCAGAGAAACATTGCTGGGATCAGTGGAGAGCTGAGACAGACTATTAAAGAAGCCGCTGATAGCGCTTTGCAATCCGGTACCGGCTGCTTCATTGAAGTTGGCCTGTACCTGGTTCATTGACGTCACATAGGTATCGAGAGACGATTGCGTCGAAGTCTCATTGGCAATGCGAAAATCCAGGACCTGGTCGCGTATGCTCTGGATATTATCGATCTGCGCTCCTGTGCCAAACTGCAGCGACCCAAACTGCACAGTCGCTCCCTCAGAGAAATTCACCACCTGGCGGGAATATCCCTGCGTATTTTGATTGGAGATATTATTGGACGTTACGTCGAGCGCTTCCTGATTATTTTGCAGAGCGCCCAGCGCAATCGACATGCTGCTCGATAATGTACCCATGGCTATCTCTCCATCCTTCCGCCTGAGTTTTGCAGTCCGCTGCGGGGATCGGTATAGACAAACGCGTTGGCATAAAGATTCCTAAGGACTGTATTGTTCTGGCTGGCTTTACGAATCAGGCCGTCGTAAACGCGATTCAGCTGCTGGACTGTGTTCTTTACCTTGACTGTGCGCTGCAACAGCGCGTGGGCCTTCTCCATTTCAGAGGATGAAAGAAGGCTCCGGAGTCTTTCAGCAGACTGGTAGCGTGCCAGTACTTGTTCGACACGCTTGATCTCATTGCAATGCAAAGCTTGCTTCTCCACCCATTGCATGATGGATTCAAAATTGGAATTGATAAAAGCAGCGCGGCACTGGACCAAGCTATCCGCCAGTACTTCAAACCATGCAAGGCGCTCTTCAAGAAGGCGCAGATACTCTGTGCTGCTCAACGGCGCAGCTTTGCTGCCGGCATGTGCGGCCACGGTATATACAATCTGCTCCATACCCTGCTCTTACGCGTTCTTATCCGCGATTGAAGAATTCCTTAAACATGGCGCCGGCCAGTTGGCTGTCAGAAACGTTATAAGTACCGTTCTCGCGAGCTGCCTTGATGGCGTCAATCCGGTCCTGACGTACATCCGGAGTCTGGGCCAGGCGCGCCTGTAACTGTGAAGAAACCTGCACGCCGTCCTGGTCAGAGGCCGGTGTCTGCGTGGTTTTCTTGTCCTGGTTACGGTTAACCTGCTGTGTAGTGTCGATCTGTTGTGACTGGTCGAATGAATTTATACGCATTTTGTCTCTCGCTTACTTCCCGTGATGACTAAAATATCGTCAGGTTCTTCTTAAACCTTTAAGTACTTTTGTCATTTTTCTTGCCTCGGGGTAACTTTTTCCCTTTTAGCCCTCGGCAAATCTTGCCTACTTCTTAACGATTACCTCATCGGCGATCTCTTAAAAAGCCTTGAGGCTGCAATAGTTACTTTGGCCCATGCACTTGGCCAGCATCTTCCAATGGCTCTTTCTCTAGGTTTTTCAATATCATACGGCTAATCCCTATACCTCCGGTTTTAGCCACGGCGTTGCCCACGGCCTGCAGGCCCATATCCAGGAAGGATTCCCCGGCTGAATCGTCCCCTAAGGACTCCTTCATGTCATCGCCCATGCTTTTCCAGAGCGTGCCCAGCAGCAGGCCTTCAAAATCCTGGGCTGATTTCTCCAGTTTCTGGTGCTTGGCGGCCGCCGGAGCGTTCATTACGCTTGCCGCAGTGGTGAAATCAATACTGTTCATTAAATGACCTCCAGGTCGGCGTGCAACGCATCCGCTTCTTTAATTGCCTGCAGGATCGCCACAATGTCTCGGGCCGTCGCGCCAATCGCCTGCAGTCCGCGAACCAGGTCTTCCACTGTCGCGCCCTGTTTCAGTTCGATTCTCCGTGCTGGGCTATCTTGTGTCTTGACTGTGGTTTCAGGAACCACGGCAGTCTGGCCGCCAGACAGCATTCCCGGCTGTGAAACCTTCAGTTCAGTCTTAACTTCAATTTCCAGGTTGCCGTGCAGGATGGAAACAGCTCCAAGCTGAACGTCCTTACCCATAACCACGGTTCCAGTCCGCTCATTCACAACCACTTTGGCAACAGAGTGGACCGCAACCCTCGTTTCCTGAATCTGCGCCAGCAGGTCCGTTACTGTTCCATTCATCCCCACCGTCGATACTTCTATACGGCGGCTATCCACGGCGCGAGCGATAGGCTTTCCTACCACTTGATTGACCGCAGAGGCCATATCTCTGGCTGTAGCAAAATCTGCATCACGCAGCAGAAAAGAGAGTGTCGGCATCTGAGTCAGATCCACGGACTGCGATTTTTCAACAATCGCACCGCCGGGGATTCTACCCGCCGTCGGATGATTCACGATCTTGGTATTTCCGCCGCCACCAGCTGAGTATCCGCCCAGTGTCATTGGCCCTTGTGCCACAGCATATGTCTGGCCATTCGCCGCAGTCAGCGGAGTCAGCAAAAGCATGCCGCCTTCCAGACTTTTGGCATCGCCAATGGATGCAACCGTAACATCAAGCTCCATTCCCGGACGCGCAAACGGAGGCAGACTCGCGGTAACGAAGACTGCAGCAATATTGTTCACTCGGATAGCAGCGCCCGGAACCTGCACGCCCATTCTCTGCAAAATATTCGTAAGAGTCTGCGTGGAGAAAATTGTCTGCTGGCGATCGCCAGTACCATTCAGCCCAACTACTAGCCCATATCCAACGAGCGGGTTATCGCGAATGCCCTCTATCGTCGCGATATCTTTCACCCGCACCATTGTGGCGTCAGTCGGAGGCGCGATTGTAGCTGCCGCAGCTACTAACGTGGCTGGTGCAGGATTCGCAGCCACCGTCGTGGCGGCGCTAGCTGTAGAAGAAGTGGCAACCGCTGGAGTCGTGTTCGGTGTGGGACTAGTGGCAGCCGTAGCCGCCCCACTTGGCGCAGGCCTACTCACCGCTGTGCTGCTTGGTGCAACTGCGTTCGTCGTAACCGCATTTTTTGCAGCCACACTCTTTGTTCCTGGTGACGGCTTGCTTGGATCGGAGTCATCCAATGCCTTGGCTGAACCAACAGCACACAGACTTCCCATCACAATCAAAGCAACAAATCTGAGAGATGTTTTCATTTAGAACCCGATGACCTTCAGCACCAGCCGCACAATCTTGTTCGGTGGACGCGTAGAGTCTGTCACTACGCCTTTGCCCTTAAGCTGCAGCTGCAAATCGCTCACAGAGCTGGAAAGGACGGAATTGTCTGCAGCCACATCGCCCGGACGAATGATTCCGTGCACAATTGCCGTGGTACGCTCATTATTAATGTCTACATCGCGCGTGGCTTCAATCAACATGTTCCCGTTAGGCAGCACCTGAATCACGCGACCGGCAAGAATCGTTGTAAACGTGGTGTTTGAAGTTGAGGCACCCTGGCCATTCAAAGAATTATTTGAATTTGCATTCAGCAGGTTCTGCAGATTGTTCGCGGCAGAAAGCTTGCCGGCCAGAGCAGTCACGCTGGTATTCGCCTGAAATTGCCGGCTCGTCTTCACCTGTCCGGTTTGCGATGCATTGGTGTTTTCCGTGATGCGGATCATCACAATGTCGTTCACGCGGTGCGCCTTGTAGTCCTTGGACATGTCAGAGAGAATTCCCTGGTCAGACCACAGGCTGCCCGTGGTGTGCACCTCTTGCGCTTCCACGGGAATATAGATAGGAGGCGGCGGGTCCTGGACCTTCTTGTTCTTGGCCAGAACGCTGCCGGCCAGCAGCAACGTGCAGATAAAAACTTTTTTCATCGATCCTAGTTCTCCCGGCTCACGGCGCGCAGTGACCCGGGGCCGGTAACCTGGGCGCGATAATTATGTTTACTGCCTTGCTCGCGTACACGAATCAAGTCGCTCGCCTTGCCGTCTTCCAGGCATACAACCTGCAATGTTGCGCTGAAGCCTTCTCCGTCCAGCTGCATCATGGCAGGTTCTCCGCGATGGGCCAGCACTGGTAAAGGCACATGTTGATTTTTGATTTCTATGTCTGAATGCGGAACATCTTCAAGAGTTGCCATCGCTTCAAATACCACTGCATGCGGCGCGTCTGATGCGATAAACCACGCGCGATACTTATCGATCGCTGGATCAAAACGCAATTTGCGCAGCTTAATGTCCTTGACGTCTGTCACGAAAATGGCGGCCTGCAGCTGAATATCCTGGACCGTGCCTTTGTTGCCTTTTTTTAATTCGGCTTCAACAAGAGGCTTCAAATCGTCTGCAGAGATTTTGTACCCCTCGCGCGTCACGGTAATTTGCGCTGCACCTTCAAGAGGATGCGTAGCATCGCTCTTCTTCAGCGCAGCCGCGATTTCTGACCTGCGTACAGTTCTGCTTGAACCAATCACCGGCGCATGGCAGATGATAAGAGTCTCATCAGCTCCCATATCGCCCGACGCAACCAGGTCGCCTAACTTCACTTCTGCCGTAGCGACCTGCACCGCAGGCTTCAAAGTGAGCGTTGCGTCCTGCTCTGCCACGGCAGGCTGGACCAACGCCACAATGAGCGCCTGTGATGCGATTGCAAAACCGAATTTGGCAAAGAGCTTCAAAAATGGCCTATGTAGTCAGATTATTTAACTGCTGGAACATCTCATCGCCGGCCTTCACCACGCGCGAATTCGCTTCATACGAACGCTGCGCCAGGATCATGTCCACAAATTCCTGCACCACGCTCACGTTCGACTGCTCCAAAGCTCCCTGCTGCAATGTCCCCAGGCCTTCAGCGCCGCCCGGTATTCCTTGAACCGGATCGCCGGATGCAGTGGTCGGAAGGAACAAGTTGGAACCCACGCTGTTCAGCCCTTCAGGATTGGCGAAGTTAACCAACTGAATATTTCCAATCGTCTGTGCGGCTGTCTGGTTTGCCTGCGTGACAGAGACTGTTCCATCGCCACCAATCGTGATGCTGGTTGTGCCTGCAGGAACGGTAATCGTCGGCTGCAATGGATTTCCATCCGCGGTTACAATTACTCCGTTCGCATCACTATGAAAGTTGCCATCGCGCGTATAAGCAGTCTGTCCACTCGGCAGCTGGATCTGGAAAAAGCCATTGCCCTGAATGGCAACGTCCAACTGGTTTCCTGTCTGCGCAATGTCGCCCTGTGTCTGGCTGATTTCAGATGCCACCGTGCGTGTACCCAAACCAATCTGCAATCCGGAGGCGACCGTCGTCTGCTGTGTAGCAGCGGCGCCCGGCATGATCATGTTCTGGTAATACAGGTCCTGAAACTGCATACGGCGGCGGCGAAACCCGGTGCTGCTGGCGTTGGAAATATTGTTGGCAATGTTGTCCAGGTTGTTTTGCTGGGCGGTCATGCCGGTTGCAGCTGTATAGAGTGCGCGAAACATTTAGCTCCTTTAAACTCGCGGCAGATCTTCTGTTGCCGACTTGTTAAATTCTGAGTTGAAGATGTTGAGGGTACGGAAAAGCATGTCCGCACTGCGTTGAATGGAAATCAATCCGACGGAAGCTGAAACCGCGCTCAGGTTGGCGCCCTCCAGCATGCCCTGGCGAATGGAAGAATCTGTTGCAGGTTTTACCGTTCCGCCCTGGGCGACAAAGTTCGCCGAGCCTTCCGGAATCAGGTTCGCTCCCGGAAGTTCTACAAACCCTATGCGGGCAACCACGTTGTTATCGACAGAGATGGTGCCATCGCTGCTGATGGCCAGGTCTCCCCCTGCGGGCAGCTGAATTGGCTGGCCTTGTGCGCTCAAGACAGGATCGCCATTTTGCGTCTGCAATTGGCGATTGGCGGAGAGCATGAAATTTCCGTCACGCGTGTAACGCAAGCCGTTTTTCGTCTGGACTTGAAAATAACCGGTGCCCTCAATCGCAAGATCAAGGTCGTTGGAGGTCCGTTCCATATTTCCCGGCGCAAGATCAACGCGCGCTCCGCCGAGCACGCCAAAATCATTAACTGCCTTATTCAAAGGATTGGCATTGGCTGCGGCATCAGCCACAAGCGAGCTGAAGTACTCACGCTGGGCTTTGTAGCCTGTACTATTGATGTTGGCAAGATTGTTGGCCGCCACTTCAAGGGCGTCTGTGCGGGCAATCAGCCCGGCACATGCGGCGTAATATCCACTCTCTGGCATTTAGACCTCGTCGCTATTTACTTATGCAAGCGGTGGGCCAAAGCACAAAAAGTTGCCGCGATGGAAGAGATCAGACTAAAGCTACTAAAATCAATGCCGTGAACGGAATCTTGCGCGTGTCACGGCGTGTATCAACTCTAAATTTTGTTTTATATTACCGGCTGCTTTAAGAAGCGGCAGGTTTTGCCTAGCAATTCACACGCAGAATCACCTGCAGGAAATGCTCATCGAACTTCACGACCGTTGCAAACCGCTGTCCGTCTTTTACGGTATGCACTTGATAATCCGTGCCTGCAATCGTAGTTGGAACAGAAAGCATGCAGGTATCGCCAATGCTGGGAATCCGTGACTTAAAACTGCCGGCAAGCATATTGCAGATCTCGCCGAGTGCGTCCAATACGTGGTCCCCGCACTCTGGAGTGCCTAACATTGCCTCTGCAAGTTTTGCGCCAGTAGCCTGGCTGCAGCTAATCGTAAATAGCCCATTCAAAGAACCTGTGAGACCGACGACCGATGTGATTTCAGAGGTAACCTTGCCTTCGCATGGCGTTACCGTCATTCCAAGCATCATTCCAAAAACTTCATTCAGCGAGTCATGAACATAACCAATCCAGGCTGCGTCCTGTAGGACAACGATACCGCTGGGGGCCGTACTCATTGTTTCACCAGGGGAAGAACATGCTCTTTCACCTGATCAGGCGTGAATGGCTTGCGGATATATCCCTTCGCACCATAGGAAAGAGCCTCTACCACATGGGACTCACTGGCCTCGGTTGTGATCATCACCACCGGAACGTCTTTCATCCCGGCGACTTCCTGCAGCTTTTTCACAAACTCAAGACCATTCATGGCCGGCATGTTAATGTCGCTCAGAATGAGGTCCGGCTTTTTTTGTTGGATAGCAGCCAGCGCTTCCACGCCGCTGCCCGCTTCCATGACTTCTGAGAGATCAATCCCTGCTTGCCGCAGAGACCTCTCCACAATCTTCCTCATCACAGATGAGTCATCAACTATGAGTGCACAAATCGGAGTCATACATTTCCTTTGGGGACTAAAACTAAGTTACGGTTTTCTGAACCTGAGTTCAGTGCAAGTGGGCTATATGTCTCTTTCGGCAAAATTCGCGAATACACTAATGGCGAAGTCTGCTCAAATTCAGCTCCTGCGTCTGGACCTTCCATTGGAAGCTTCCAGAGAAGTTGCGCCCAGCGCCCAAGCTCAAGAAAATCAGTGCCAAAAGTCTCTCTTTGTTTCTCCGCCGCCTCGGGCGAGATATCGAGCCACTCTGGGACACGGTCTGTTTCGCCGCTGAAGTGCAGTAAAGGCAGTAATCCTATGATCGACAGTACGCCGGCAACGTAAGCTTGTTCTAAGGCAATGCTGTCATCGGCGTCGACCGTCGCCAGAGCTGTGTTCGCGCGTGAAATGCCGATAGCGGCGATTTCTTTCTGTGCCAGGCTCGACCATGAACTGTTCAATTCGTGCAACAGGAATGCCGCGATCACCGTTGTCCAGACGCGGTCCTTGCCCATCAATACCACCAGTTGGTCCAGCGGAACTGCAATTGGGTGAGCTGGCTCCGCGATGCATGAGATTCTTATGAAATCGGAGCAGATGCGAGGATGCGCTTCCAACGCTGCGCAAACATTTTCCAGAACAGTACTTGAGTCCTCAAGCGCACATTGCAGGTTACGAAGAAACCATGGCAATTGCGGCAGATGGTCCGCTAGTAGCTCGGTCAAAAGCACTGCGCGCGTATAGTCGTCCTTGTCCTTGATCGCGCCCGAGAGTGCCGTACCGTGCTGTGGCCCAAAGGTCATAATTGCTCCTGACCACCCATCGGCCCAACGCGTGAAAAGCTTTAAACGTTGCAAACAAAGTGATTTATTTGCAGGGGTTACTGTAGGAACATAGGCAAAAGGTTCCTCTTCGTGCGCCAGAATTGGAGAATGCATGGCAAAGGTACTCTTGTTAGTACTCATCCGGACCAAGCGCGGCAGGGCGCGGAGCTGCAATGCTGGTAAGAAAGTGTGTTGCCTCGGCATTCTTTGAGACCGCGCGGACCCATATCTGGTCATTGCAATTGGCTGCAGAAATTTTCTCCGCGCGCAGACGCAATGCATATCCCGCGATCATGCTCACCAGTTCCGTGTCAGACATGCTGTTCAGCACATATTCCGCAGGACGATCCTCATGCGATGCGCAATCGATCACGCGCATAAGAGCTGACTCATCGGCAATGCATGGTTCGGTGGTCACGCCCAGCATCTGCTGAATGGCGTAAAGAATAGTTCTGTCCACTACCTGGGCAAATGCCAGGTGCAATTTGTTTGTCTGTTTCACAAAATGTACTGGCAGCATCTTGTATTGCTTCATCAAGGCAAACGGAAGCATCTGCGCCGCTTCAGGAACCTGCGAAGGATTTACCCGGAACACCGGCACTGACCATTGTGAAGCAAGCGCTGCGGTGACCTGCTCTTCGTTTACCGCACCCATATTCATCAAGATCTCGCCCAGCCGTGTCTCAGGCTGCTGCTTTTGCTGCAGGAGCGCCTTCCGCAACGTGTCGGCATTGATGCATCCGCGGGAAACCAGCTCCAGACCCAATGGAATGCGGTGTTGGCGGCGTGCCGGAACGCCTTTGGGACGCTGGATCAAGTCAGCAAAACTTTCTGCCAGACCTACACGCAGGCAATCCGGACTGCAATAACGGGCCTGTCCAAGATACGCCCCACTGAACATCAGTTTGGAACGCATCGATTTTGCGCGGCACGCTGGGTTTGCGCAGGTATTCAACCACGATATAGCGTTTTTAAACATCATTAAGCAATCTCTGCCAGTCTTTGGCTTTGGGGAATAATTTCGGTAATCCTGATGCCGTAGTTTCCGTCCACAATCACAGCTTCACCACGCGCGATGACACGGCCGCCGAGAAGAAGTTCAATCGGATCACGAACACGGCGGTCCAGCTCAACCAGCGCGCCGGAGTTCAACTCCAGAACATCTTTCAGCAGCATCTGGCGTTTGCCAAAGCGGATGGAGACTTCCAACTCCACATCCAGAAGCAGATCCAGGTTCTTGTCGCTGATCACGGAACGCGACTTACGTTGCGCGACAACTTCTTCAATTAATTGATCTGGCGGCTCGATTGGAACACGCTCAGGAGCTGGCGGTTCAGGCGCCGCTGCCTCTTCAACCACGGGTTCGGAGCTTGCTTCTGGCTCCTCTGCAGGAAGCTGAATCTTGGTCACTGAGTTCATCAGGCCAGTATCCATTTTCATGGCAATGGTGATCTGCGGCTCTGTCTTGACGATCAGTACCGCCTCATCGGCGCTATTCCACGTTGGCTTCTGCGTGTCTTTAAAACGGATGGTACATTCTGTTCCCAGAATGCCCTTCAACTGCAGTGCGACAGTACCCGCAAACTGACGGAACGCTTCAGCCAGCGCATCGGCATGGTCAGCAGTGAATTCAGCATTTGGATCCCGCGGCTCACCGATAAACAACTGCCCCATGTGCAGGACATCGGCTTTGGAAAGAGAGAATGCCTGTTCGCCCAGCAACACATCACTGACTGTAAAGGTTACCCAATGGAGGTCGCCATAGGCCTCGACTGTTCCAGCTGTCGCCATTTCGGTAGCCACTTCACTGCCGGCAAATTGTGACAGCGTGGCTGCCACCGACTGAGACCACAGCGAATAATAATTAGCTACGCCAAATGTATTTTCATTCGAGGCCATTGTGCCCTCTTTCCTGGTCGAATATCGGAGTTACGTTTCGTATATACCCAGCCCGTTTTTCATCCTTGGCCACTGGGAAAGCATGAAACAGGCGCGAACCAGCCACGGTCATGGAAATTGGCTCCTGGACTTTATGCGTCAGGGCCAGCACGGTTCCTTTTTCCAGATCCAAAAGTGATTTTGCGGGAACGGTCACTGGAGGTAATGAAAGTTCCAATTTGAATTCACTCTGCAGCAGCCGGCTGCGGATTTGCTCCATCGCCGCGGCATTTGCATGGCGGCGGCCGTTTTTTTGCAGCGCGCGTTGCATCAACACAGCCACAGCAGACGGAAACACCATATTCAACATGGCCTGGGTTTCCTGCATACGCATTTCAAAGCTGATTGCTAGAACTCGTTCCGTAGGAGAGTTAATTTCCGCGGCTTCTTCCTGTGCCATGCGTCCTTCAAAGGCAAAACGCAGCCCCATGGGTCTCCAACAATTGCTGAGTTCACGCACAATGGCGGAAATTACGCTGGCAAAAATATCTTCTTCAATCTCGGTCAGCTCGCGCATCTGCATATCCACCCGGCCACGACCTCCCAGCACCAGGTCAAGGATGGGAAATGCAATCGGCAGATCAATGGTGATGCCGGCCGGCTTTTCCAGGTCATTGACTTTCAGAGCGCCGTAATAGGTACTTTCAGGCATGCGCTGAAGAAATTCCGCATGGGTAAGCTGCTCAACCGAAACCACAGCCATTTCCAACCCAGTGCGGAGATATGCGCCAAGTGAATGCCCCAGGTTGCGCGCGAATATTTCATGCAATCCGGTCAGCAGGCGCAATTGCTCTTTTGTGATTTGCCCGGCAGAGCGGAAATCACAGAGCGTAATATGGCGCGTCGGCCCGGTTGATGCCTTGGCGCCCCTGGCCCGCTGAAACAGCGCATCAATTTCTTCCTGATTTAGGATCTTCTGCATGCTACTCCTCTTGCGGCTACGGCATTACGGGGTGTTGGCCGTGGGGTTGGACGGTCCGTCAGCAAGTCCTGCATACGTGAACGCAGCCGTGTAAGCGCCGCGGAACGCAACTGGCTCACACGCGACTCAACCACTCCCAGGATTTCTCCAACTTCGCGCAATGTCAGCTCCTCGTAGTAATAGAGGACAAGCACTTCCCTTTCCTTTTTAGGCAGGTCACCGAGTGCTTTTTGTAAAATTTCTTTCATCTCAGAGCTGGCGCAGAGAAAGAACGGGTCCTGCTCCGGCGCATACGGGATGTAGGTGCACAGTTCATCATGGGCATCATCGTGCTCGGTTGAATCTTCCAGCGATCCCAGCGTCATGCCGTGCAGAGTTCCCAGAAGCTCGTAATACTCCCCAAGCTCCATTCCCAGCTCTTTAGCGATCTCTTCTTCGGTCGGCGCGCGCCCAAGCTGATTGCGCAGTTTGCTCTGGACCTCTTCCACCTGCCGTGCCTGGCGGCGCAGGTCACGCGGACCCCAGTCACAATCGCGCAGGCTATCCAGAATGGCGCCGCGGATGCGGAACTTCGCATACGTCTTGAGCTGGGCGTTTTTGGTGGGATCAAATTTCTGCACCGCATCCAGCAATCCCACCATGCCTGCCTGTACCAGATCGTCAAACGGGACGTGCTGTGGCAGGCGCTCATGAATCCGCCGCGCAATGTACTTCACTTGCACCAGCATCTCTTCCACTAGCTTTTCACGATCAAAAGCCTGCATCTCCATAGCTGCGTTGTATTGTTGTGCTGGATTCATTGCGCCCTACTTTTCAAAATAAGTTTTTTCATATGTATCGTTATCGAACCATTCCAATTGACTGAATCGCGGTTCTCGAAGGCACTTCGCCCGGAGAAAGCACGACTACTTTCGGTAAAATCGGCTCCAGCAGGCGCCGTAAATGGAACCTTGCTGGGCTGCTGCATAACAAAATCGGCGTCGCCGCTGCGTAATCTTCCCCTAGCAGCGACTTCAATCCCTCTACGATCTTCCGCAAGAGTGAAGGTTGTAACCCCGGATTTGGTGAAGCAACTTGAGCACCAAACATTTTCACAACCTCTTCTTCCATGGCTGCCTCTAGTGCTACGACCCGTAGCTTGCCATCGTCTCCCAGGAATGGACGAACAAGGCTGCGGCCCATGGCCTGACGGACTGCCTCCACCAGGAACACGGGGTTCTTGGTGAGCGGAGCTGTATCCACCAGCGTTTCCAGAATCAGGGTGAGGTCGCGTACAGAAACCTGTTCACGCAGCAACTGCTGCAATACTTTTTGCACTTCGCCCAGGCTCATAAGCTTTGGCACCAGCTCTTCCAGAAGTTTCGGCTGGCTGTCTGCAATCGAATCAAGCAGCCGCTTGGTTTCCTGGCGGGTGAGCAGTTCGTGTGCGTACTGCTTGATCACCTCAGAAAGGTGCGTGGCCATGGCGGACGTCTGATCGACCACCACATAGCCCATCGCGAGCGCCTGTTCCTGCTGTGCTGGCGAAATCCACCTGGCAATCACGCCGAACGCTGGTTCCTTTGTCTCTATGCCTTGCAGAGCAGGCGGATCACTTTCAGAGCTGATCGCCAAAACACAGTCGGGCTGCATCTCCCAGCGTGCTACTTCTGTGCCGCGCAGTGAGATCACATACTCACGCGGACGCAGCTTGAGATTGTCTGTAATGTGGACCGGTGGAACCATGAATCCAAGCTGCACCGCAAGATGCCGCCGCAGGGCGCGAACACGCTGCAGGAGCTGTCCACCTTGCTTCTCATCCACAAGGGCAATCAGGCCATAACCAACTTCCAGGCTCAGGTCATCCAGCTTGAGCAGAGCATCGAGTGAATCGTTGGCAGGTTTTTTCGGGTCTTCGGATGCAACAGCAGGTTTGGATTTCGCCTCAATTTCCTGCTTGCCACGCTTGTTTGCCAGATAGCCAACGCCAATTGCAACAGCAAAGAATGGGATCTTCGGCAATCCGGGGATCAGCCCCAGCAAAGTCATCACACAGCACGCGATCCACAGCGGCTTTGGTCTCAGGAAGAGCTGTTGGCTCAACTGTGTTCCCAGGCTCGCTTCTGATCCGGTACGCGTGACCACCATGCCGCCGGCAACTGACACCAGCAATGACGGGATCAGCGTGACCAGGCCATCACCTACGGTCAGAACCGTATAAGTCTTCAATGCTTCCTGGAACGGAATGCCGAGCTGAAACACACCGATCAAAAATCCGGCGATAATATTGATGGCAGTAATAAGGATGGTTGCCATCGAATCGCGCTGGCTGAAGCGGGCCGCGCCGTCCATTGCGCCGTAAAATTCGGCTTCCTGCGCGATCGCCTCACGCCGTGCACGAGCGGTAGCTTCATCGATCAGGCCTGCGTTCAGGTCAGCATCAATCGCCATCTGCTTGCCCGGCAATGCGTCCAAAGTAAAACGGGCTGAAACTTCAGCTGTACGCACCGAACCGTGCGCGACTACCAAATATTGAATCGCGGTCAGCGCCAGAAAGATAACGAAGCCGACAACATAGTTGCCTCCAACCACGAACTGCCCGAACGCCTGAATCACTCCACCAGCGGCAGCGGCTCCTTCATTACCATGGAGCAAAATACGCCGGCTGCTCGCCATGTTGAGTGACAGCCTGAACAACGTGAGCAACAGCAACATGCTCGGAAAAACCGAAAATTGCACCGGACGCAGAATGTAGATCGCCGAAAGCAATACCAGTACTGAGCAGGTAATGCTGATCGCCAGCAGCAGATCCAGCACAATCGCCGGCACCGGCACCAGCATGACAAAAACCATGGCCACTGCAGCTGCGGGCAGCGCCCAGTCTGTCGACCGTTTTTTAACTGCTTCAATCGTTGCAGCCATTTATCTCCTGCCTCCATTGCGCTGTGCGGCTTGTGCCTGTGCGCGATAGACGAATGCCAAAATCTCTGCCACAGCCGTGTACAACTTGCTGGGTATCACGCTGCCGACGTCCACTGAGCGGTACAAAGCACGCGCCAGCGGCGGGTTCTCCACCATGGGAACGTTATGCCACTGCGCGATCTGTCTGATCTGCTTCGCGACCAAATCCTGCCCTTTGGCTACAACGACGGGAGCGCCCATGGTCTCCAGGTCATAACGCAGCGCCACGGCAAAGTGGGTCGGGTTGGTGATAATCACCGTGGCTTTTTCCACGTCGTTCAGCATGCGCTTCTTGCGCATCTGCCGCTGCATCTTGCGCACCTGGCCTTTGACTTGCGGATTCCCTTCGTTCTCCTTGCCCTCGTCGCGAATTTCCTGCTTTGACATCTTCAGGTCATTTTCAAACTTGCGTTTCTGCAGCACATAATCGACAACGGACCAGAGTGTGAAAACAAAGGCGCATTTCCAGCCGATCTCCCACGCGCGCCCCATCAATGCATCTGGCAATGCGGAAAGACCCGCAACAGAGGCATGCACAATGGTTGACCAATCCGACGTAATAATGACGAACGACAAGTAAGCAACAATCGCCAAAGGTATGAGCGACTTCAACAGACGGCTGAGACCGCTGAGGCTGAATATCTGTTTAACGTTTGTTACCGGATTCATCTTGGCGATGTTCGGCGCCAATGCTGCCGGGGCAAACACAATTCCGCCTTGTGCGAACTGGAATGCAACCGCAGCAATTAAGCTCACGATTGCTGTCGGAGCAATCCAGTGGAATGCTGTTGCTCCAGTCCATGAGAGTACGGCGCTGCTGGAGCTGATGTCGGTGCTTACAGCCGTGTTCAGAAGCCGAGCCATTAAGTTATGCCACTCGCCGACCCAGTTTGGCTGGCTCCAATGCAGAAGACAGATCACGCTCATCAACGCAAAGGATGATGAAAGTTCGCGGCTGCGTGGAACTTTGCCCTCATTGCGGACTTTTTCCCGCCGCCGCGGTGTCGCTTTCTCTGTCTTGTTATCTGCCATGGATTTCCGTTAGTGCATCGCCCTAAAGAGATGCTGCGTGCCTATTACTCCTGCGTAAAACCATTTGTTTGCGATCGCCGGCCAGAAAACTACTGCTGACCAGATGGCTGCATAACCGCTCAACATCTTTGCCGGCAAGCCCACGGCAAGGACCGGCAACTGCGGTGATGCCTTTGCCATAAAAGCCAACGCGATATCGGCCATCATCGTCACAATCAGCGGTGGCGCGGCCAGTTGCAATCCCATCACAAAAATATGTCCTGTTCCCTGCAGCAGAGCTTTCACTGCCTGCTGTGACACAATCACCGTGCCCGGCTGAATCGTGTCGAAGCTCTGTACCAGAAGACGAAAGAGCCAGTGATGAACGTCGCCCTGCAGAAAGATGAGCAGCAATATCGTGTAATGGAAAAAGTTCAAGACTGAAATTTCCACGTCCGACTGCGGATCGATCACGTTGATCAGCGTGTAACCAAACTGAAATCCTAGAATCTGTCCTGCAAATCTTGCTGCTTCGAAAGCCAATGCCAGCGTCAAGCCCATTCCCATGCCGATCATCAGCTCGCCGCCCACCACGGCCACTATATTGCTGGGCATCACGTGGGGCATGCGCGAGCTGTAAGCCGGCAGCAGCAACGCTGTCAGAACCACAGTCAGTCCCGCCTTGACCTTTGCCGGAATGCTGGCATCCCCCAGAAACGGCGCAAACGTCATCAGCCCGCCGAGACGCAGTCCCAGCAGAAACATAGGCGTCATCGTGTTGGAGTCGATATGTGGCAGCATTGGTCATCTACTTAATGAACTGGTGAAAATCTCCAAACAGCGTCACCATGAACGTGATCATGTGGCGCAGCATGTAAGGCATGGCCACAAACAAAGCGCCGGCAACGGCTCCAAGGCGCGGCACTGTACTGATCGTTACTTCCTGGACTGAAGTCATCACCTGCAAAACGCTGATGATGATGCTGACTACGATTCCGACAATCAGAATCGGCGCGCTGATCATTAATGCTTCTTCCAGCGTGCGGCGGGTCAACGTGATGACAACTTCCATGTTCATGGCGATAAAATTCTTCCTCAGTAAAAACTTTTCATGATGGACCCGACCAGCAGGTTCCATCCGTCAGCCATAACAAAAACTAGCAGTTTCAATGGCGTTGAAATCACCACCGGCGGCAACTGCATCATTCCAACCGCGGTCGTAATGGATGCCACTGCCATATCGATTACCAAAAACGGCAAAAACAAAACTGCGCCAATCTGAAAACCTGCTTTAAGTTCAGAGATGATGTAAGCGGGAACAACCACGCGCATGGAAAGGTCCTGCGGTGTCTTTGGCCTTGGCTCTTTGCTCAATTCCACAAACAGCGCCAGGTCTTTTTCCCGCGCGTAGTGGAGCATGAATGTCTTTACCGGCAGAGTGCCCTTCTCTACTGCCGTCATCAACTGAATTTTGTTGTTTTGCAGCGGCTCAATCGAATCTTTGTAAACCTGCATCCCCACCGGCTGCATGATGAAATAGGTCAGAAATAGCGAAAGACCAATCAACGTCTGGTTAGTCGGGATACCCTGGGTCCCAAGCGCCTGCCGCAAAAAGTGAAAGACCACCAGCAGGCGGACGAATGGCGTTGTTGCCAGCAAAATGGCCGGCAGCAATGTGAGCAGCGTGAGCAGTCCGACGATCGCCCATGGCGTGGTGGCCACAGATTTACCAACATCAACCACTAAAGGTTGCGGTGGCAGATCGCCAGTGGGCTGCGTTTTCGTGTCTGCCTGTTTGGCGGGCTTGCTGGTGCGCGCAGCCTTATGCGTCCGGTGTGATCTGCGCGATTGCGCCACGCCAGCCGCGGAGACCGCGAGCATCATTGCCATCAGGCAGAGTAGGGAGCGAAGTTTCAACTAAGCTCTCCCTGCAAAAGACTTGATCAACTCTTGTTGTGTTGGAACATTCTTTACCGTCAGCTTGGTGCGACGATGAACCTTGGCTTTTTTACCGGCAGGTTTGGCTTTCACTGTAGGAGTAACTTCCACTACTTCAGGCTCAGCTTGAGGCACTGTAGCCACTTGTTCCATCCTCACAACTGGCTCAGTTTGAATGGTCTGTGCCAGCACGGGCTGTGCAACCATTGACTCGATCGCCTTAATGCTAGGGCGGCGTTTCAACTGCTTCTTTACAATCTTTGCCGGAACGGCAGCAGGAGTGACATTTGCTTCCGTGGGTGACAACAGTACAACTGAATCTCCACAGCACCCGACCACCAGCTCGCGCTCATCAACACGTACAAGGACAACTGACTGCTTGTTGCCTAATGCAACCCGCTCAATTACTTCAAGCCGGCGAACGCGGCGACGCACGCGCGTAGAGCGCAGGAGCTCCATAAAGCGTGCCCATGCTTTAGCCGCCACGGAGCGCTTATCTTTGCTGGGACGTTCTTCTGTGGGCTTGATTTGTAATAACTTTGCTAACGGACTCATATCAACTCCATCAGGCGTACGGCAAGCCTGTCCACTAAAACTTCAAATTCCACCCAGGCCAGTTCCTGGCCGTTTGCTTTGAGCGGCAAATTCACCGCCTGCTTGCAGCACGTATCCACGACAGATTTCTTGTCGAGCTGCAGCAGGTCGCGCACGGTAAAGTTAGGTACCGGCAGCTCGATCGTCAATTCACAGACGAGATATTGCGCCTCTTTCCAGGTATCAACCGGCTCGACCAGTGTTTGCTGCGTAACTATTGCTGCTGACATTTGCATTGCACCATTAACGTTGAATTACGAATTCGTTGAAGTAGATTTCGCGCACCTTGATCTCTGGCAGGCGATCACTCAATGTCTTGATGAGGTCTTGCTTTAACTTTGCTTTCCCCTCGGGTGTCAGCAAATCATCAGACTTCAATGTGCTCAGCAACGAGATGACCGAGTCGCGTAGCACGGCCACGGTCGCTGGCTCCTGAGCGGTTTTTGTTTTTGGATTTACGTTTTCAATGCCGAGATCCATGCCGATGCGCAAATACGAGCGGCCGTCATGGTCGGCCAGGTTTACGACAAAGTCTTCCAGGTGGATGGTTGTTAATACAGCGGCTTTTTCTTCCGTGGATGCGGCATTGCCATTCTGGCAGCCGATCAGCCAGCATCCTGCCGCAAGCAGAAATAACACCGCCACGGAGTTCAGCTTCTTATTCCGGGAAGCGTTCATTATTTCTGTTTTGAGCGGTTGAACGAGTTGCATAGCAACTTACATTTAGGCAATTCATATGCCTAACCGCCTTAAGAATTTTCTTTTTTGAAATCGAGGATGAGTGTGCAGCTAAACTGCTGAATTTATTCGGTCATGCGATTCAGAGTGAATCAGCATCAGGCAAGAACCTCAGTACATTTGTACTGCACCAAGAGTATTTCTAAATGCGTCCTTATAAATGACTCTGAGCAGCTGCCCTGCGCCTGATTTCAAGCGCAGGGCCTAAGAATTTACTGTTTCAAGTTGATGGTGTCTTGCGTGACCTGGTCAAAGGTGGTCACGGTTTTTGCATTGGCCTGGTAACCGCGCTGAGCCACGATCAAGGCCGCAAACTCGGTGGCAATATCCACGTTGGAAAGCTCCAGCGATCCGCCTAACACTTCACCGCGGCCGCCAGTATTGGCAGTTCCGATGTTGGGTGTGCCTGATCCGATGGTTGCCGTATATGCGTTTCCGCCATTTGAAGAAAGGCCATCAACGTTAGCAAATGATGCAATTGCCAGCTGCGCGATGGGGCGTGATGCACCGTTGCTGAAAACGCCCTGAACAATGCCATCCTGGTCCACAGAGAAGCTGCTCAGCGTACCGCTGGGTCCGCCATCTTGTGACGAACTTGAAACTGCGGAATTCGCTGAAAACTGAGTAATGGTGGAATTCGGCGCAGCAAATCCGTTCCAATTGAAAGTAAGAGGAGAAGCGCCATCGGCAAAACCGGTCACATTGATGCCCGTTACATTTGCCGTCGGTGCGGTTAACTGGCCTGCGCCGTTGAAGGTCAGGGTTCCTGTGGAAAGCGTTACCGGATTTGCGCTGCCTACATCTGCTCCAGGAATTGAAACCGCATAGCTCCAGTTGTTGGCCGCAGTTTTGGTGAAAGTGACGTTCACGGTGTGCGCCGCGCCCAGTGAATCGTACACAGGAGTTGAAGCATTGAAGGTTGCGCCAACTGCCGCGCCGGCATCAAGGTTCATACCAAACTGTATATTCGCCGTCGGCGTTGCCGGGACGACTTGGCCTTTAGCAATCGTGATCGGTGTGATTGCACCCTGCGTGTTAACGACACCATTCACGGCTTCATAGCCCATTACGCTGGCGCCATCGGTTGTGGTCAGATTGCCGCTTGGATCTGTGGTGAAGTTGCCGGCGCGCGTATATTGCTGCAGCCCGCCTTTGTCGGTCACAAAGAAACCATCACCCTGGATCGCCATGTCCGTATCCACGCCGGAGTTTTGAATGCTGCCCTGGTTGAAGTTGGCTGCGTTGGAGCCAATGCCTGCGCCTGCGCCAATTTCGATTGGCTCGCCCGCTCCCGTGGATCCAATCTGCTGATAAAACAGATCGCGGAATTGCATCGTTGTATCTTTGTAGCCCACGGTGTTCAGGTTGGCCAGGTTGTTGGAAATGGCGTTCAGATCCTGAGAGTTTACGTTCAGTCCTGACAAAGGTATTGAAAATGATGGCATTGTTTTTCTCCGTGTATTCTTACGCGACCACGCTAAGCTGTGATGTCTGATTTTGAGCTGTGAAATTCTGGATAGCGCTCTGCGTCGAATTCTGATTGCTACTGGTTGAATCGGCGGGCAGAGCCTGCTGTAAATTCTGGTTGATCTGGATCAACTGTTCCAGACTGTTAAATTGCACCAGCTGTCCCACAAATTCTGTTGGGTCCGTGGGCGCCGTTGGGTCCTGCGATTTCAACTGTGCCGTGAGCAGCACAAGAAATGAATCGCCTGTAAGACCGCTGAGTGACTGCTGATCAGTACTATTATTTGTTGACGATGTCGAAGATGTTGGAGTCGATGAATCAAATGCTGTTACGTTCATAATTACCTCACGCCAACAGGCTCAACGCCCGTGATGCGGTTTCTTCTGTATCAATGTCTGTGTTCATTGCGGACGAAACGGTGTTTGATTCGTCTGCGAAATTTGTATAGGCCCGGCTTTGTTGTTGCTGCTGCTGTTGTTCCTGCTGTCTGGGCTGGTTCTGGCCGCTGAACTGCAATCCGGAGTTTGAGACTTCAAACGACCTCAAATTCATGTCATCGCGTGAGAGCGTGCTGTGCAGCTCATGGACGTTGGCCATCATCCAGTCACGGGTGCCGTCATGCTGCGTCGCCACGGTCGCGGTAATGTGGTCACCTTCCAGCATTGCGCGAACATCCACATTTCCCACCACATCACTCTTTACTGAAACCCGCATCTCGGCCTGGCCTGCAGCTTCCATGAGCCGTGCGGCCTGAACGATGCGCGGCGCTGCTTCAACTCCCGCAGCAGCACTTACGTCACGAACATTGATTTCCTGTCCTGCAGGTGCGCTGGCCTGTTGGGTGGAAGAATTTGTAGAGCTAGCTACTGCGCTACCGTGGATCGCTGCATGAGTCATTGCCGCAAAGTTATTTGTGGCTGAAGTCGTAACTGTGATGCTGTCGTTTTGCTCCGGCGCGGCCTGAGAAGTTGTTGTGGCCGTGTCTTTCTTTGATTGACTATTGGAATGGCTATCGCCTGATTGTGTCTGGCCCTGATTCTGCTGCTTTGTATCTGCAGTCTTTACTTGCGGAGCAACCTGGACTTGATCCAGCTGGCTGCTCTTCCCTGTTGCAGTTGGGACCGCTGACCTTGCGTCTACCTTGTTATTCTTGTTCACAGTGGTAGAAGATTTGTCCGACGTCGGCATTGCATCTGCATTTACATGCGGTGCAGGCTGCTGAGCAACGGCCTTTGCTGCTTCTGGAGCCTGAAGAGCGGCATCAAAACTTGTTTTAGCATCAACCTTGTTTGCAGTTGGATCAGCTGCCTCTGGGGCAGTTGCTTCCGGGGAAGTTTGACCATCCGCGAGCTGGGCATTTGTAGATTTATCAGCCGCCGTCTGCACCTTCTGCATAACCTGCGCCAAGCCCGGAAACTGTTGCTCCAGTGCTTGCAGTGCCGCATTCTGATCACTATTGATGCCTGCGCCAGTGAGCTGCGATGAAAGATCATTCAACGGGGCAGTCGTATTCTGCATATTCGGCTGCATCTGCAGGGCAGCCATGGAGGCAATCCACATTGCCAGGGCAGGGTTGGTATCTGGCCCATCGGTAGTTTTGCTGGTCTGCTGGTTCGTTGGCGGTTCAGACTTGGAATTCTTGTTCTTTGAAAGCAGCATTGGAAGCAGCTTCGCCAGGTCGGCGCCGAGAAGATTCTGGCCTAATCCCGGCATCATATTCGCATCGCTATTCGATGCAGGTGATGCAGCTCCAGCGCTGTTCATCTGTTGCGTTAAGAGCGCGGAGAAGATGCCACCATCATTGCCTTGCGATGCCGTTTGCCCAGTAAGACCTTGCATTGCTGGTGATGTCTGTGATGCCCCGAGATTGCCTATGTTGTTCATGTTCCGCTCTATCTATATGCAGCTGGAACGCCAAACTTTTTTCCCTTGAGGGCTCTTGAAATTAAAGGATTTGCGTTTCTCCGCCGATAGGAACTCATCTAGCTAGGCAAACCTTCTAGGCAAGCATTGCCGCGTGCCCGGCAAGGCTATCCGTTAGGCTGAAGACGCCGCATCGCAAACAGATCGTCTATCTGTTGCTGCTCACGCCGGTTCTGCTCAGTCATATATTCCTGATATTGGCGATCGCGGACGCTCTCAATCACTTCGCGGTCCTGGCGCGCACGCAGAAATTTGGCTCTCTGCTCATTCCAGAGTTTTTCTGCATCGGCCAGCGCGCCGGCAGCTGTAGCTTCTGCTACTTCAAGGCCTAATTTTGATGACAAATAAGAATGCAGTTCAGCTGCGTCCATGCCGGTGGACATGGATTTACGGAAGGTCTGTTCCAGCGAGGCTTGCTCTTTTCTGAGGGCTGAGTATTTTTCCTGCGCCGCATACATGTGTTGGCTTAGCAGCTCCAGGCGCGCCTGTTCCTGTCGCTCACAGCTCACGCGCAGCCGCAGCACCGATTCAAGCGCAAAACGGAAAGCCATTAGAGCCGCAGTGTCTTCAACGCTTCAATCGTTTGATCGAAGGAGGAGATATCTGTTTTCTTTTGCTGCAGAACAGCATTAATAGAAGGCAGTGTATCCAGAGCTTTATCCAGCACCGCATCTGCGCCGCGCTGATAAGCGCCGACGCGAATTAGATCTTCTGACCTGGCGTAAGAGCTAAGCAAGCGCCGGACGTCCGTAGAAATTTTGTTGTGCTCTGGCGTTGAGATTTGTGACATCAACCTGCTCAGGCTATCCAGGATTGCGATTGGCGGATAATGTCCCTGTGCTGCCAGTTTGCGGTCAAGCACAATGTGGCCGTCGAGCAAAGATCGCACCGCATCAACCAGGGGATCCTGCTGATCATCGCCTTCCATCAGCACGCTGTAGAAAGCTGTGATGCTTCCCGTGGAAAACTGACCGGCGCGTTCCACCAGTTGCGCCAGCATGTTCCAGCAGGAAGGTGTATAACCTTTTGCGGTAGGAGGTTCCCCGGCAGCCAGTCCGATTTCACGCTGTGCCATTGCGAATCGAGTGAGCGAGTCAACCACCAATAAAACGTTTTTACCTTTGGACGCGAAGTATTCTGCAACCGCCGTCGCAGCCATCGCTGCACGAATTCTCAACAATGGTGACTGATCTGAAGTGGAGGCCACGACTACAGAACGCATCAAGCCTTCCGGGCCAAGTACTTCAACAAACTCTCCGACTTCGCGGCCACGTTCACCCACCAGCGCCAGCACGGTTAAATCAGCTGACGTGCCGCGTGTCATCATTCCAATCAGCGTACTTTTACCGACGCCGCTACCGCCAAAGATTCCCAGCCGCTGTCCGCGTCCGCAGGAGATGAAGCCATCAATCGCACGAATACCAGTGCCGATTGGCTGGCGAATGGGAACTCGGTCCATCGGAGATGGCGCAGTATTGTCCAAATGCCATGTATCTGTTGGGCGGCAGGGACCAAGGTTGTCGATCGGCTTTAAGCTTCCATCCAATACACGGCCAAGCAACTCATCGCCAACAGAAACCGTGGGCGATGATCCCCATGTATAAATCTTGTCACCGTAGCGAATACCACTTGGCTTATCCAAAGGCATACTCAGCACATTGGGGCCGCGGAAACCGACGATCTCTCCGGGAAATGAATGCCCTTCCTTGTCCACAATCTCGCAGGCTTCGCCCACCGAACACACAGGCCCCGCAGACTCCACAACTTGTCCGGTCACCTTGGTGACGGAGCCTTCCCAACGCCACGTCGGGAATTCCTGCAGATGCTGAAAGTATGTCCCTAGATCGCCCGCGCTCATTGCTTCAAGCTCCTCTGCTTCTGCTGCACCAGGTCTGAGAAGCCGCGTTCAATCTCTTTTAGCTGCGCATCAATACCAAGTTCGGTGGAACCGTGGTCGGTCTTTAAAACGAGCTGATCAGGACGCAGAGAACCGTCTTCAATCACAGCTGGAATCGTGGCGAAAACTGTCTGCTCCGCCATGTAATCGTGCCAGGCCCGGACAGCCGTAGGATGGACATGCAGCGCAACCTGAGTAGCGCCCGCAATCTTTTCCAGCGCCACTCTCACCACGCCGGCTAGCACCACACGGTCAACCTGCGCCTCACGATGAAGCACCTTGCGGGCAACAGCCAGCGCCAGATCGACTATATCTTTTTCAATCCGGCGATAGTAGGTTTTACGTTCCTGTTCAAACCCCTTCAGAGTATCAGTCACAAATTTTCTAGCTTCGGCAACAGCCAGAGCCGCTTCGCCCTGCACTTCAGCGCGTCCTGCCGCCATTCCCTGCTCAAATGCAGCGGCTTCGCGCTTCTTCAATTCAATTTCCGTAATGTTTGGCGGGGCATTAACCGGCTGAGATGACGTGGTTATTGGACCATTTTGGCCGAAAATACGCGGATCCACTGATATGCCGGGAGCCCCGGATGATCCCGGAATCATCTGGTAGATAAATTCCTGAACGCCGCTTGCGAATTGAGTGTTAGACGACAAATTCGTCATCTCCAGCCGTCTTCAGGATGATCTTTCCCTGAGACTCAAGCGAACGGGCAAGATTTACTGCTTCCTGCTGAGCATGTTGGATTTCCCGTGAACGAATTGGGCCCATGACTTCCATATCTTCTTTCAACATTTCAACCGCGCGTGAAGACATGCATTTAAAGAAGTGGCTCTTCACTTCATCCGAAGCGCTCTTCAACGCGGTTCCTAATGTCTTCTTGTCCAACTGTGAGACGATCTCGCGAATACTTGCTTCCGGCGTACTGAGGAAGTCTTCAAAGGTGAACATGAGGTTCCGGATCGAAAGCGCAATATTGGCGTCGTCTGATTCCACATTCTCCAGAATCGATTTCACCAGGTCCTGCGGCATGCGGTTCATCATGTCAGCAACGGCCTTCACACCGGAATAGCCGCGCTGGCGCGCTTTGACCACAGACTGGAGCTTTTTGTTCAGGATTAACGATACCTTCTGCGCCATATCCGTGGAGAACTGGTTCATCTCAGCCAGGCGGCGCACCACATCGGCCCGTACCTTCTCTGAAAGCAGACCTATCAATTCAGCAGCCTGGCGCGATTCAAGGTGAGCTGTAATCAGGGCAATCGTCTGTGGATGTTCACCATCCAGAAATTTCGCCAACTGATTAGGGTCAGAGCGTCGCAGTGAATCAAGATCGCCAGCGCGCGCTTCTTCCGCCCGCTCCACCTGGAACAACAGGTCTTGCGCAGCGGATTCGCCAAAAGCTTTAATCAACAACTTTTTTGCAAACGGTTGTCCACCCTGAGCGACATACTCCTGCGTCTTTGTCAGCCGGTAATATTCTTCAAGGACGGCGGCCCCAATCTGAGGCGGGACAAAATCCATGGAAGCGATCTCGTGCGTGATCTGCTGAACATCCTGTTCAGGGAGATTGCGATAAAGCGTACTGGCCGCTTCATCCCCGATCATGATCATCAAAACCGCGGCCTTTTGCAGCCCCGACATCGACTCAACTGCTAGCTTCATGTGACGCCCCAGAGTTATGGATCCAGCTTTGTAACAAACGGGTTGATGTTTCCGGTTCAGTCTTCACTCGCTCAACCAGCTCTCTCCGCATATTTCCCGCAAGCCTATGGTCTTCTTCCGGAAGCTCTTTCTGTGCCAGCTCTTTTTGTGGCTCGGCTTTTGGAACTGCTAATTGCTTTACCGTGGTGATTACCTGCTTCTTCACCGGACGAAGGATCAAGAAATAGGCAACCAGGAACAAGGCCAGAATGCCGGCGATGCGCAGCGCGCCCGTCCATTCATGGGCCACGCGCGTTACCTTCTCTACGATCGTAACTTTGCCCGCAGGTTCCTGAGGCGCAGCCTGGAATGCCAGGCTCTCCACCACAATGGAGTCGCCACGCTTGGGATCAATTCCCAGGGCGGCGCTGGCAATAGACTCAATCTGCTTCAACTCTTCCGGAGTCCGAACCTTCGGCGTTGCATCCAGCATAACCGCTGCGGTGATTCTCTTGATCGAACCCGCCGGCTGGCTCACATGCTGGACTGTACGATTCACAGCATAGGTCGCGCTCTCTGATTCTGAAGACGGGCCTGAATCTGTGACGCTGACGGATGGTTTTGGCACCGTCGTTGTTGTGCTTGGAACATTGCTGGCCGTGCCCGGAACTCCGTTTCCGGCCATTCCCTGGGCACGCTCGCGTGAAGTCTGCTTGGTAATAGCTACTGCTGAGTTCGGATCATATGTCTCTTTCGTTTCATCACTTGTGGCGGTGTCATATTCCACACGAACATTCGCCTTCACATGATCCGCGCCCACCACTGGCTCCAGTGTGGCAATCAACTGCTGCGTCAGTGTCTCTTCCAGATCGCCATCCATGCCGGCATATGGCCCTTTTGATTTGGGCAGAAGCGGAATGCGGCCATCTGCGCTTACCAGGGTTACATTCTCAGGATTCAGTCCATCCACGGCATTGGCAACCAGCTGAGTGATTGCGCTGGCATTTTCCGGCGTAAGTTGGCGCTTCAATTTCAAAACAACAGAGGCTTTGGCCTCACGCTCTTTATCTGTAAAGAGCGATTCGCGTTCCATGACCAGATGCACTCGCGCTGACTCTACCTCTTGAATGCTGGCGATCGTCCGCTCAAGTTCGCCTTCCAGGGCGCGCTGATAATTGACCTTCTCAGAAAAATCGGAGCCCAGCAAATTGGGCTTATCAAACAATTCGTATCCCATGCGGCTGCCGGAAGGCATGCCATCGCCGGCAACTTCCAGCCGGGCTTTATCAAGCTCATCAGAAACTACAAGGATGCCAGTACCATCAGGCGTAATCTGCGCGTTGATACCCTTTGCAGCCAGTTTGTTGTTCAGTGACTGCGCATCCGCCGTGGAAAGTCCTGACACCAGCGGCTTATAGTCCGGCTTATTCATTAACGTGACAAAAAAAGCCAACATGCCGGCCACCAGCAATGCGCTGCCGCCGATCATCAGCTTTTGTTTGAGCGTAAGCCCGCGCACAAATGCTGTGATCTGTGCCTGTGCTGTGCTCAATTGAAGTTTGTCCGCCACGCGATTCCCCTTGTGCCCTCAGCCCGATGTAGCTAGAAATTCATCCTTGCAACTTCCTGATACGCCGCCACAATCTTGTTACGAACCTGCAGCATGAGTTGGAAAGACAGGTCTGCTTTCTCAACAGCGATCATCGCCGTGTGAAGATCGCCGCCATTTCCCTGCATGACCTCGCCGATCTTGCTCTGGGCCTCGCCCTGCGCCTGGTCAATCTGTGTTACCGCGTCGCGCAGCACCTGGGTAAATCCCTCTGACTGCTCGGGAGCCTTTGCTGCTCCGGCTACTCCGCCAGCTGCGCTGGTTAAATCGTTAATATTGACCGGTAATCCCTGAATGTTCATAAATCAATCGCCTTCGCTATTACTTCAAGATTTCGAGTGACTGCGAGATCATGCTCTTTGTTGCCTGTACCGCAGCCGTATTCAATTGGTAAGAGCGCACAGCGCCCATCAGATCAACCATCTCTTCCACCGGGTTGATCGCCGGGAATGAAACATAACCTTCTGCGTCCGCATCAGGATGGCCCGGATCAAAGCGGCGCACGGCCGGCGTGGAATCCGGCACAACAGCAGCTACGTGAACGCCACGAATGTTTCTCTCGACCGCGGAATTCAATGCCGATCCAAAAGTCGTTGGCGGCGCGTCTGTCTGAAACAGAACATGCTTGCGAACATAAGGACCCCCTTCCGGCGTGCGCGTGGTCTCTGCGTTCGCCATGTTGGCTGTGACGACTTCCGCGCGCTGCCTCTCGGCAGTCAATGCGCGCCCGCTCATGTCAAGAACTGAAAATAGATCCATAATTATTTACCTTCTTCAATCGCCGTCTGTATGCGATGAAACTCGTCCTTAATCAAGTCAATACCCATGCGAAATTGCAATTGCGTCTGCGCCAGCAACAAGCCTTCACGATCAAGATTCACATTGTTGCCGTCTGGCCGCTCCATCAGACCCTGCACTTCCATTGGCATTGGGTTCGGTGTGCTTGCCGGAGACTGAATCAGCTTTGTCATCTCCTGCTTGAAATTCAGGTCGCGTGTACGAAATCCCGGCGTATCAATATTTGAGATATTGCTGGCAACCAGTCCCTGCCTCTGGGCCGTCAGGTCCAGAAAATGCTCAAGGAGTTCGACTCTGCTGGTATCAATGCCGCTCATGCCAGTCTCTCTCCTCTCAAGCCATATTCATTGATCTTGTTACGCACTGTCCTTACGCTGATGCCGAGCATCTGCGCAGTCTTGGTGCGATTGCCGCCAGAGGCACGCAAAGTCTCTTCAAACAACTGGCGTTCCACGTCGCGCAGTGACCGGCCGGCTTCACGCGACATCATCGGTGCTGCAACGGCTGCTGCCGCTACCAGCTCTGCCTGATCGAGCTCTGTCTCTTCCAGAAGCTCAACTCCCAACACAGGAGAGGTGGACATGGCCAACAGACGGCGCATAAAGTTTTCCAGCTCACGCACATTGCCTGGCCAGTCATACTGGGCAAGGCGTTGGACGAGCTCAGGTGAAAGCTTTGGACGCTGTCCCGCAGAAGCGTGCTTGCGGACAAAATGCTCTGCCAGACTCGCAATGTCTTCGCGACGCTCACGCACAGGAGGCAGTCTGAGTGGAACAACATTCAATCTGTAATACAGGTCAGCCCGGAACTTGCCTTCGCGCACAAGATCCATGAGATTACGGTTGGTTGTGGCGATCACGCGGACATCAATCGAAACCGAGCGAGTATCGCCCAGGCGATCAACCTGCCGCTCCTGCAGCACTCTCAGCAATTTTGGCTGAAGATTTAGCGGAAGTTCGCCGATCTCATCGAGTAGGAGGGTTCCGCCATTGGCAAGCTCAAAGCGGCCCTGGCGCGAATTCATCGCCCCGGTAAATGCGCCGCGAACGTGCCCAAACAGCTCGCTTTCCAACAAAGTTTCAGGGAAGCCAATGCAATTGACCGCGATAAATGGCCCTTTGGAGCGATTGCTGTTCTGGTGAATCAGCCGCGCCAGCATCTCTTTTCCGGTACCGCTTTCCGCCTGTACCAGGACATCGGCGCTGGCCTTTGCAATGTGGATCGCCCGCTCTACAACATTGCGGATCGCCGGCGACTGGCCAACTATATCTTCTGATCTTTTCTCTGCTCGTGCTGGGGCAATAATCGCCTCAGCGGCATGCAGGATCTGGTCCATCGATACCGGCTTGATCAGATAATCCAACGCGCCACCACGCATCGCGCGGACAGCATCACCCACGTCGCCATGGGCCGTAAGCAGGATGACAGCCGTCAAAGGCGCCATGTTGCGAATTCCATCCAGCAACTCAAGGCCGGTTCCATCCGGCATCTTCACGTCAGTAATCACCAGTGGAAATACATGATTGCGAAACTTGAACAACGCTTCCTGCACGCAGGAAGCGGTCTCGGTGATCCAACCTGCGCGGCGAAAGCCGACTTCCAGGGCTGTCCGGATCGCTACATCATCATCGACAATTAATAATTCCTTCATTCGCAATCTCCAATCACCGGGAATTCGAGGGTGAAGGTGCTGCCTACCTCAGGAGCACTCAGCACAGAAATTGAGCCTCCGTGTTGCTCAACAATCCTTTTACATACCGCCAGGCCAAGGCCCGGGCCTCTGGAGTTTCCAGAGAAGCCAGGCTGAAAAATTTTGTTTAAATCGGCAGCAGAGATACCACATCCCTGATCGCGAAACTCCACGCGGACCCGTGAGTTGGAGTGCTGTTCCAGAGCAATAGTCAGCGCTTTACCGGGCTTCATGGCACGGAATGCGTTGACTGCCAGATTAAAGAAAACCTGCTGCAGCTTGTGTGTATCGCCATCAATCGTTCCTGTTGTCACCGCTGACTCAAAAACAATTTCTATTCCGTTCTGCCGCGCGATCGGAGTCAAAAGGCTGATGGTGGTGCCGACCAGCTCTGAAAGCTGTACTGGGAAGAGTTGCACCGCAGCTTCTGAATAAAATTGAAGAACATTGTTGACCGTCGCGGAGAGCAGCCGCAGACCAGCACGGATCTGCTGTGTCCATTCTGCCTCTTCCGAACCCTGAACCAGGCTGTCTCCCAGCAGGGAAGCAAAAAGCTCCATGCTGGCCAGAGGGTTGCGGATTTCATGGGCCAACATGGCGGAAATCTCAGCCAATGACTGCATGCGGCGGTTTGCTTCCCGCTCTTTTTCCATGCGTCGTTGCTCAGTCGTCTCGCGGACGATGACTACGGATTCTTTTTTGCGCTCATCTTCTGAGTTAAGAGGCGCCCGCTTGATAGAGAAGGTGCGGTGGCCTTCAAAGCCGGGCAGCTCATATTCATGTTCACGGCCGGCTTTCTGCCGGATGGCATCAGAGAAAATCTTCAGGCTACGGGAATTGCCGCTGGGCAGGAGCTTCATGGCTTCATGATTGCGAAGCTTCGGCTGTCCAGCTTCATCCAGCACGATCACACCGCAAGGCAGGCTTTCTACAATCCCTCTGAGCCAGTGGCCCATGCGCTCGTTCTCACGCAGACTGCGATCCAGATCGCAATGGCTCTCTTGCAGTTCAAGACGAAGCCGGGCAAGTTCACCCTGCAGGTCTTTATAAGAACGCTCCAATATGTTCGCTGCGCTTACAAACGTTGAGAAAGCCTCTGAGAGTGACGCTTCCGCAGGCTGTAACAGCGGCATGGGGATTGGATTGGATTCGAATTGGGCGATCGTATGCATTTGTATTGACTCAAGCACGTCCTATACCACTTGGGCAGGCACTTTTTTAAGTTTCTTCTGAACAGTATCGAAGACCAGGTGCTCGTTGGTAAGACGGGGCTCATCTTCAGAAAGGATGAAGGCACGCTCAATTACGTGCTTCAGTTCGCGCACATTGCCCGGCCAGTCATGCTCCTGCAAAGAAAACTGTGCTTCAGTTTCCATCACTTTGAGCGGAGAAGCATTGGCACGGCATAGCTCTGCCAGAAAATGCTTGGCCAGAGGAAGAACTTCTGTGAGTCGTTCACGCAACGGAGGCAGATGAATGGGAAATACTGCCAAACGATAATAGAGGTCCTGGCGAAACGTGCCGGCTGCCACTCTTTCCAGCAGGTTTGCGTTGGTTGCGGCAATCACACGCACGTCAACCTGAAAAACATCAGAGCTGCCCAGGCGCTGGACTTCACCAGCCTGCAGAAAACGCAGCAATTTTGCCTGCATATTCAGCGGAAGTTCGCCAATTTCATCAAGAAACAAGGTACCGCGATGCGCCGCGTGGATCTTTCCTAAACGCGATTGCATGGCTCCGGTAAAAGCGCCGCGGGCGTAGCCAAACAACTCAGATTCCAGCAGGTTCTCTGGAATGGCTGCGCAGTTGACTACTACCAGCGGCCCGGATGAACGCGGACTAAGTTCATGGATGGCGTAAGCCACCATGTCTTTGCCCACACCGCTCTCACCTTGTAACAGAACTGTGCTGCTGCGGCGGGCCACAATTCTTGCCAGCTTGTGCACATGCGCGAATGATTCACTCTCTCCCACCATTCCTGGCAACGGCTCAGACTTTCTCGGGAGGAGCTTTACTGGTTGATTGTCATCGATATACACGGCGTCTGTGTTCACCTCTGTTTCTTTCAGAGCCTCGAACATTTTTTGTGCGCGCTGATCGACAAGTTTGTGTGATCCTGTCAACTTGCCCGTGGAAGAATCCACCATGACGTATGAAATGTTAGGGTTTTGCTGGCGGATAAAACGTGTGACCTCGCCAGAATCAAGATCAGGCAGCTTTGAATCCAGCACGGCAAAGTCAAAGCCGGTGCTGTCAAGCTGAGCAAGGATTCCAGCGCCACCTTGTGCCTCAAGCGTAGAGCAATTGCAAGATTCCAGCGCGCGAATCATGCGGTCTCTCACTGCAGGATTCGACGAAATTGCGACGATTGCTGAATTGCCCTGCTGTGACGACGAAGTGAATGAGGTCATGGGTCTCCTTGGCCTTGCTGCTAAGGAGAGAATCGGGCTTTCGGACTAGTACTTAAGGCCAATCTTATTATCTAAGAAATTTTTTAGTGAAGATTTTGAGGGAAACGGTCGAAACGGGCATAAAGCTCGGAAAAATAATGCCGGTCTAGCGCCTTGGAAGGAAAATTCTTCTGCAAGCTTCGAAGAATTTTCTTATTTTTAGGGCCAAAACCTCATGCTTGGGCGTGTCCTTCTGGCTCATCAGGACTCTCAAACAGCCCAAATTCATAACCAACGCCGCGAATCGTTCGAATCAGCTTGATCTTGGCGCCTTCATCAATCTTCTTACGCAGGTAATTTACGTAAACATCCACAACGTTGGTCATCGTATCCGGAGAAAGCTTCCAGACGTGCTCAATAATCATGTTCCGGGTAATCTTGCGGCCTGGGTTGCGCATGAAATATTCCAGAAGCCCAAATTCCTTCGGCGTAAGGTCAATATTCTTCCCCCCACGCTGGACAGTGCGCTGCATGTAATCCAACTCCAGATCAGCCACTTTCAAATGCGCCTGACTGGCGCGGGTTTTGCGTCTTAGCACGGCTCTTATCCGGGCGGAAAGCTCTGAGAAGGAAAATGGCTTTGTCAGATAGTCATCGGCGCCTGCGTCAAGGCAAGCCACGCGTTCTCCAACTTCATCCGTGGCCGTAAGAATCAAGATAGGGATATCTGCGTTCCCGCTGCGCACCTTGGAAAGAACTTCATTACCTGGGACCACTGGAAGGTTCAAGTCAAGAATCAGCAGATCAAATGAGCCCTTTTGGATTCGTTGCAGCGCTTCATCACCGGTGGGAGCAATTTCCGTGGAATGATCTTCAGACTTGAAGGCCTTTGCAATGAAGGTTGCAAGTGGAGCGTCATCTTCCGCGATAAGAATTCGCACCGGGGCTGTTCTCCGTCAACTGACAACGACTACTATCGAACCAAGATAAGGTTATTCTAAACCAGCCAACAATCTTAATACTACAGCAAGGGCGATAAGAAATATCTTATTGTATTCAGCTGATAACTATTTTGGGGATAACTTCTTCTCACTTAAAGCCAATGCACAAGGTTGTTCCTTATCTATAACTATTTCCACAATTACACACTACCCTCTTGTTTCATTTCGGGAGGGAAATTTTCAGCAGCCTAACTTACTTTCTTCGACACACGAAAAATGGCGTCGCGGGTATGGCGCACGATAATAAGATCCTCGTCAGTTGCTACCACCCGAACCACGCAACGCGCAGAACGATCGCTGATGACTTCGGCATTATCTCGATTCGCGGCAACATCGAGCGCGATCCCCAGATATTTCAGGCCCGTGCATATTTCCGCACGCACCGGCGCAGCGTGCTCGCCGATCCCGCCAGTAAATACAAGGCTGTCCAGCCCGCCAAGCACCGCAGCAAACGCTCCTATATATTTGCGTATCTGATAGCAGAATATCCTGATCGCCAAATCAGCAGCGGGATAGGATTGCCGTTTTTCTAAAAGAACTTTCATGTCGCTGCTCAGACCAGAAACTCCGGCCAGCCCAGCCTGATGGTTGAGCAGCTTTTCCAGTCGGTCAGCCGAGTAATCTTTATTGAGTAGGTATAGGATCACGCCGGGATCAAGATCACCGCTCCTGGTTCCCATCATGAAACCTCCAGTAGGAGTAAGCCCCATACTGGTATCCATTGGCGATCCATCTTTCAGTGCCACCATACTCGCGCCATTTCCTAAATGGGCAATAATTGCTTTTGAGCCAATTTCACCGCCCAGCTTCCCAACAACATATTCATAAGATAGACCGTGGAAGCCATAGCGCCTGATTCCCTGCTCCCAAAATTCTTGCGGCAAAGCAAAGTGCTTGGCTACCTCCGGCATGTTGCAGTGAAAAGCTGTATCAAAGCACGCCACTTGCGGCAGATCAGGATAGTGCTTGGATACTGCTTCAATCATCGTGATCTGCTCAGGCAGGTGCAAGGGCGCAAACGGGACCAGCTTTTTCAGCGCGGATGTTAACTTTTCATCCACTCGCTGTGGCCGGGTAAAGTCAGGCCCGCCATGCACAATGCGATGGCCTGCCGCAGCCAGATTTTTTATACCTTGCCCTTCCAAAGTAGAAAACATGGCGTTGATGGCAGCAGCTGCATCTGGGAAGGAAGAACTTTTTTCAGAGCGCGACTCCTGGCCCGTCTGTATCCAGATCTTTCCTGCGCTCCCGCCAATTTCTTCAATTGCCCCGTTCAGAAGACGCTGCTCTCCCTGACCGGATAACTGATAGACCGCAAATTTTAGCGACGAAGATCCGCCGTTTAGGCAGAGGACCGCCAAATCTCCGCTCATCTTAGCTCTGGCTCCAGCGCCAGTTCGCTACTTCCGGCATGTCTTCACCATGCGCCGCCACATATTTCCTGTGCTCGGCTAGTTTGCCTTGGAAAAGCGCAACGGCATCATCAGCCTTGGTGCCAGTACGGTGAATCGTATCGATCGACAACTGGAAGCGGTCCATATTATTAAGGACCACCATATCAAACGGAGTCGTTGTAGTTCCCTCTTCCTTATATCCGCGGACATGCATATTGTCGTGATTTTTGCGGCGATAACACAGCCGGTGAATCAGCCACGGATAGCCATGGTAGGCAAAGATGACCGGCTTGTTCGTAGTGAATAGCGCGTCAAACTTCTCATCACTCAGCGCATGCGGATGCTCACCCGGAGCCTGCAGCGTCATCAAGTCCACCACATTAATGACTCTGATCTTCAGGCTGGGAACATATTTTCTTAGTAATGAAACGGCTGCCAGAATCTCCAGCGTCGGAACATCACCGGCGCAGGCCATGACCACATCAGGCTCGCCGCCTTCGTCATTGCTCGCCCATTTCCATACGCCGACTCCATCAGAGCAATGTTTGATCGCCGCATCCATATCCAGCCACTGCAGCTCTGGCTGTTTGCCGGCAACAATAATGTTCACGTAATTTCTGCTGCGCAGGCAGTGGTCAGCCACAGAGAGCAGCGTGTTGGCATCCGGTGGAAAATAGGCCCGGACCAGCTCCGGCTTCTTGTTAAATGCATTATCCAGGAATCCCGGGTCCTGATGGCTGAAACCATTGTGGTCCTGCCGCCATACATGGGAAGTAAGCAGGTAGTTGAGTGATGGTATCGGCTTCCTCCACGGAATCTTCTTTGACTCTTCCAGCCACTTGGCATGCTGGTTATACATGGAGGTAACAATATGGATGAAAGCCTCATAGCAGGAGAAGAAACCGTGCCGACCAGTCAGTAAATATCCTTCCAGCCAGCCCTGGCACAGGTGCTCGCTCAAGACCTCCATCACACGACCATCATGACTCACATGATCGTCATACGGGAAAACCGCAGCCATGGAAATGCGGTCGGTAACTTCAAATAGGGCTGATAGCCGGTTGGAATCAGTCTCATCTGGCCCCATCACGCGGAAATTAGCACTATCTTTATTGAATTTCATTACATCGCGCAGAAACCGGCCCAGCACACGCGTCGACTCATCCATTGAACTGCCCGGCTGCGCAACTTTCACGGCATATTGCCTGAAGTCTGGCATCTTCAGCTCTTTAATTAGCAATCCGCCGTTCGCGTGCGGATTCGCTCCCATGCGCCGCTCACCCTTGGGCGCAAGCGCAGCCAGCTCAGACAGAAACTTTCCCTTGTCATCAAACAGCTCTTCCGCTTTGTAACTGCGCATCCAGTCTTCAAGAATTTTCAGATGTCCCGGCTTGGCCAGATCAGTCACTGGAACCTGATGCGCACGGAAGGTCCCTTCAATTTGCAGGCCATCTACCACCTTTGGCCCGGTCCACCCTTTAGGACTGCGCAGGATAATCATTGGCCACTCTGGCAAATCGCTGTTTCCATTTTGCCTGGCCTCATTCTGGATGCGCCTTATATCGGCGATCGCCTTGTCCAGAGTTGCCGCCATCAACTGATGCATTAGCGGCGGATCATCGCCTTCAACGAAATAAAGCTTATAACCATATCCCGTGAACAGCTCAATAAGCTGTTCTTTCGAAATACGCGCCAGCACCGTCGGCCCCGCGATCTTATATCCATTGAGGTGAAGGATTGGCAGCACGGCGCCATCGCGTGCAGGATTCAGGAATTTATTGGAATGCCAGCTTGCAGCGCACGGACCAGTCTCCGCTTCGCCATCGCCCACCACGCAGCAGACCAGCAAATCCGGATTATCAAACGCCGCGCCATACGAATGCAGCAATGAATATCCCAGTTCGCCGCCTTCATTGATCGAGCCTGGAGTAGTTGCCGAAGCGTGGCTGGGAATCCCGCCGGGCCAGGAGAATTGCTTGAACAAGCGCTGCATTCCCGCCTCATCCTGCGTAATGTTGGGAAACAGCTCCGTATATGTGCCTTCCAGATATGTGTTCGCAACAATTCCCGGACCGCCATGCCCCGGCCCCGTAACATTCAGCACATTCAGATCATATTTACGAATGATCCGGTTCATGTGCGCATAAACAAAGTTGAGACCCGGCGTGGTACCAAAATGCCCCAGCAACCGCGGCTTGGTGTGCTCCAGTTTGAGCGGCTCGCGCAAAAGTGGATTTTCGAGAAGATAGATCTGCCCAACGGAAAGATAATTCGCTGCCCGCCAGTAACGATCGATTTTGTTAAGTTCTTCCTGGCTGAGAGGACCGGTGGCAATCATATCTTCTTGTGCAAGGGTCTTAGACATATACACCATCCCTGAATCTCAAATCGACACTCTCAAAATTGTATTCCTTCAGCAGCCTATAAATTTTCAGCAGCTTTCGATCTTTGGGATTGCTTCATGTTTTTTCATCCAATCTTCATTCGCGCAAATCCCTGTGGATATCTATAGCAATCAGCTCCTTGTCGCGTCTGATTTTTATCCATCAAGTGCAATCATGCGTGAGTGCTTGCCATTAAGATTCCATACAGCTCATCTCACCTTGCTGAAAATCAAGCATTTAATCCATTACGAAATCGTTACCTCGAACGCTTTTCAAGTGCCACTTTTGCCAATTCCGGCGATTTTGGCAATCTATATCCCCCCTCCCCCCTCCCTTGATCCCCATTTCTAAAGGACTTACGTCATTCATCCCCAGCGATCCCCAAGCCGCATCGTTACAAATACTAGACTTGTTAGCTTTATCCCCATTCATCCCCATTCTCCGGAGGTTACAGCAGAGGGTCACAACTTCCCTAAAACACAAAACGCAACGGAAATCTCCGTTGCGTTTGGTTTCAATCTTCGTCACCTACTATGCGTTATTTGCTTGCTCGGGTAAAGACTTTTTTTGCCGTGATCGACTCGCCCTTCAACCTACGATGTGTCATCCCGAAGCCGAAGCTAGCACATCGAATTAAATCCATAAAAATCTCAAGCGCAGGCTGAGGGATCTGCTCCGCTGCGCTCCAAGGCGATGTAGATTACCCTAAATGTTTTGAAAGGGTACTGTTTTAGCCATATGATAGATCCTCAAAAAACAAAAGAAGAATCTCAGCGCTCGCCAATTCACTAAACTATTTGTTATGCGCCTGTTTAGCTTCCTCATACTTTTCGTTGTTCTGAGCAATTCTGCCCTTGCTCAATGGGAGACTGAGGTTTCCAACACTACTGCCAACCTTCGCGGGATCAACACCGTCGGTGGCGGAGTTGCGTGGGCCAGCGGCGCGCAGGGCACAATCCTTCGCACAACCAATGGGGGCAAGACTTGGAAACATTGCTCAATCCCTCCCAAGGCTGAGAACCTTGATTTCGCGGGCATTCAGGCTTTTGATGAAAATACAGCTATCATCATGTCCACCGGCCTAGGCGACCAGTCTCGCATTTACAAAACCAATGACGGATGCCTCACCTGGGTACTCCTCTTCACCAATCCCGACGCACCCTATGGCTCTTTCAGGGCAATGCAATTCCTACCTGGAATCGGGAGAGACCAGGGCCGCGTTGCTGATCTGATCGGCGATCCGGTAAAGGGCACTTTCTTCAGTAACAATTTCGCCATATTCCGAACGAATGACTACGGCAAAACTTGGACTAAAAATGAAGGAGCGTGGAAAGCCTCCGCACGGTACGGAGAAGTTCTGCTCGCCGCCAGCAATTCATCTCTTATCGAGATTCGCAATGCACCATTATTTGTGACGGCTGGTTCTCACAGCCGTAGCCGCACTGAAGAAGAGCACGTCAAGGATGATCCATCTGTTCGTGTGGGGTACGTTGGCGGTAATCTCCCCATGCAGCATGGTAAATCGGCCGGGGCTGCTTCTGTATCCGCGCACCTCGGCCCGGACTCTCTCGCTGATTCAGACGCTGCCAAATATATTGTCCGAGCAGCACACGCTGGCGATGTGCTTGTTGCGGTAGGCGGCGACTATCAGCACCCGGACAACGCAGATGGAACTTGTGCCGTCTCTACGGACGGAAGTCTTCACTGGTTTGCCTCAAAGAATCCACCTCATGGCTACCGTTCCTCGGTAGCCTACGACGACAACTCAAAAACATGGATCACGGTTGGACCGAATGGTACCGACATCTCAACCGACGATGGTCTGAATTGGAGCGCACTTAAGCCTTCAAATAGCGAACCCACAGATGTCGATAAGAATTGGAACGCGCTTTCGCTGCCGTTCATCGTGGGTCAGAATGGACGTATTGGTAGATTGCGTCCGGATGCATTCAAACACTAAACACGGGGTACTGTTCGCCCAGCAAAATTCTCCCCTTACTGCGGCGCTCCATTCGGGAACAGCTTCTGCAAAAATTCTTTATCCGCAGCCATCGGTTTGAAGCGATCAAAATCCACTTCTTCTTTCCACTGCTTATCAAAATCGTTCGGACTGATCGCCTTCGCCTTGCCGAACTCATCCAACGCAGCCGTCTTATCGCCTACCAGGTAATTCAAAAATGCTAGGCGCATATGGCTGCCAAAACTGTTCGGCGCATACTGTACTGCTTTCTGTGAAGCTGCACGCGCCTTCTGCATGTTGCCTGCGTCCAGCGCTTTGAAAGTGGCATCGCCGTAGTTGTAGGCCAGATTCAAATCCAGCAGACGGCGCAACTCCGTGAAAGGATCGGGATTGTCGTCGACATTGATGTAAACGTAGCGATCATTATTAATGTTGCGTCCACCCAACTTCTTTACCACCAGGATTGAAGCTGACTGCCGGCCGCGCGCATCGCCGCCCACGGAGTCGCCGGCTTTGAGGGCTGCGTAAAGCTTCTCCGCCAACTCACCCTGCATCGAGTCGAAGGCCTTGCCCATCGCCTCCGGCACTTGTGCTCCCACCAGAATGTTTCCCTGCGCCGACCACGTCTTGCCCTGCCTGTCGCCTGCCCACTTCGGCGCATTCGGTCCCGTGTAAGCTGCAACATTCCCTTTCGCATCCACAATGGCTACCTGTCGCCCATCTTTGCCTTCAAACTTATCGTCCGCCAGAATTTTCTTGAGTACATCCGGAGCAGTCATTCCTTGACGCAACAAATCTAGCGCCTGCTGTCCATAGCCGACATTGACATTCGCCTGCGTTGCTACCGCGCCTACATCTGCCATCGCCCATGGCACTACCGATCCAACGGAAAAATAGCGCGACGCCACGGCCACTCCCATCTCTCCTGTCTGCGGATCAATCGCAACAATCGAAAACGTTGAAACCGGTGGCAAAGATTTTGGCGCGGCAAAACCGCAGGCTGCGAATAGAACAACTAGAGGTAGCAAAAACTTCTTCATTGTCATCTCCGAATGAACCAAAGCAACTGACACAAGCTAAGCCTGTATTCCCAGAACATAGGCCAGCACAACAATCGCCAGCACACCAAGCGACACCAGAGCATATCTGGTATCACGTTCGCGAAAGAACTGAATGCAAGCCACCACAATACGTATCGCTGGAGTCAGAATCAAGACCAGCAGGCCTGCCTTGGCAACACCCGCGCCCCAGGCCGTTATAAGTTGGAGAATCACCCCTGCCACAATCAGAGTGCAGGCAGTATACGCGCCGGCTTTCAATGTAAGAGATAACACCCGGTCGGCAGCAACATCTTCGCGATTCATTGAAAGCCTCCGGTAAGCAATTTGTAAATCATCTCAATCGCAAGCCAGCTGGTAACCCCCACTAGCAGCATAAGAATGTAAAATGGCCGAATCCTGGGCGAGATTCGCGCGCCCAGCAGCGATCCCGCAAACACTCCCGCAACCAACGGCGCTGCCATATCCAGGCGGATATCTCCATGCCCCCAATAAACATAGGCACTGGTAGCAGCCGTCACTCCGATCATGAAATTGCTGGTCGCCGCCGCCACACGCAACGGCACTTTCATAAACAGCAGCATCACCGGAACCTTGATTGGTCCGCCGCCAATGCCCAGAAGCCCGGAAAATCCTCCGGCAATCAATGAAGCTACCATACCTGCCGGATAATTCTGTGGCGTGTAATCAGGGATCGCCTCTTCCTTCTTTGCATGGCGTGATTCCCATGCCTTCTTCACCATCGATCCCGCGCTATAAAACAAAAAGCAGACAAATAACACCGCTAATGTTCGGCGATTAATGTGATGAGCAATCAAGGCAGCAATCAGCGCGCCCACGGTGGTTGCCAATTCCAGAGTCATGCCCAGACGGATGTCCGTGACATGGCGCTCAACATAAAGTGATGAAGTAGCTGTGGAAGTTGCAATCACGCAGAGCAGTGACACGCCAATTGCCTGATGCATGGGCAACCCAAAATAAATGGCCAGCAGCGGCGTAACAATAATGCCTCCGCCCACACCAACCAGAGCGCCAAGCCCGCCGGCAAAAAATCCAATCAATATGAGCAGCAGCGTAGCCGTCAATGTCATTGCGCTCTGTCCCTGAGCATCAACATGTCTCTCCCATCAGGCTCTTTTTCCGCCTCTGCCCGCAAAACCGCCCATACCGACCCCAGCACCACAACCACTGCAACCACCATCATCAGCGGTATACGTTCTCCTGCCAGTAGCCCTTCCAGCAGGGCGATCAAAGGTGTAATCAAGCTGATCGTGGAAAGTTGATACGGCTGCATTGTCTTCAACAACCAATAATAAATAACGAAAGCCGCTGCCGATCCAAAGATGACAAGAAACGTCAGCGCAATCAGCGCGGTCCTGCTCCAAACCGCAGGCCGGTGCGCCTCCAGCGCCCACGTCCCCCAAAACAGGACAATCGATCCCAGCAACAATTGCAATCCAGTCGCGACCACTGAATCCATCGAGCGTAGCCGTTGCTTTGCGTACACCACGGACCACGCGCTTAATGCCATGGAAACCATCGCCGCCACGGCCCCGATGAGAGCCCAATGGTTGACTCTGAGATCCGTAATAAGAGACAGCAGCCCGCCAAACCCCACGACCATGGCAAAAACTGCCCGGCGCGGAACCTTGCGATGCATCATGGCCGGCGTGATCAGTGAAACCGCCAATGGCATGGCCGAATACAAAACTGCGGTCATGGAAGAAGTGATGTACTGCTCAGCCCAGAAGAGCAGACCATACGGCAGCGCCATGATGGTGAAACTCAATACCAGGATCGCCTTCCATTGCTGAGCATCTTGCGGCCAGGTTCTTTTCTGAGCCACGGCGATTCCCAGCAATAAAATGCCTCCGGCCAAAAACCGTACTGCCGCAGCTTCCAGCGGAGGTACATCATGCACAACGAATCGTATGGCAAGCCATGTGCTGCCCCAGATCAGGCACAGGGCAATGTAGCCGGACAACTGCGCCCGGCCAAAAGATGGCTCCGCCTTTATCTCTGAAGTCATGAACAGAAAAGTCTATCTGATTATCGAATGCAGCAGTTCTGCGCGAGCAAAAAGAAAGCGCGGGTATTTCATCCCGCGCGTTGCGAATTAATTTCTGAAAGCTTACTGTGAGCTGGGCGCGTGGCTTGGCATCTGCGTCTGCGCCACGTTCTTTGGCGTTGAAAGATATCCACTGATGGTGTTCTTATCCACGCTGTTGACCACAACTTCAAACAGCGCGCGGTCGCGTCCCGTATAAAACTGCAGCGGCTCGTTGATCGTCCGGTCTTTCTTCTCGATCTTTTTATCTTCCGCCAGCACGTACAGAGTGAACTTGCTCTTCTTCGGATCAGTCTTCTTAAGCTGCAGGCTCACGATGGAAAGGTGTGTCGGCTCCTTGTCTTTCTTCAGCGTGAACTCAAAGTAATCGCGATCGCCCTTGTGCTTGAGCACCTCTAGCTCATCGTGTGAAGTAGCAATCAGTTCGCTGTGCTTATTGATATCGCCAATCGCATGGTCCAGCTTTCCTTTGGTGACGGCCAGATCATTCTTTGTATCGCTAACATCAGCGCTCACCTTACCCACATCGCTCTTTACGCCACTCACTTCCGTTGTGACAGCCCCTAACTGCTGCTTGGTAGTATCTTCATCGGTCTTCAGGCGCTCTTGCGTGGCCTCTTCCTGCGCCCGCAGCGTCGCCGTCTTTTTGCTCAAGTCTTTCTGCGTCATACCGGATTCTTTTGCCAGCACGCCAATAGAAGCTTTCAATTGAGAAGTCGAATCGGTCATCTTCTTGACCAGCTCTTCATGCTGCGCGGCCTGCTTATTTTCCAGATCGCTGATGCGCATCTGCGCCTGGACCATGAAAATCACGGAGCCAATCAGATAAATCACGCCAACTACCATAAGAACCGTGCGTACTACGGGGCTTCCGCCATCATTCTGCGGGGCATCAGACATTACTTGTCTCCATCTTCGAGCGATTGAAATAGTCCGATCATTCTTGAGCAGAACCGTCTCTATGTCAATTCAAACTTCAAGGTTCAATCGAAGTCCTTTGAATGGCTTTAAAATATCGTAAAGTTCGGTAAATACAGGCCCATACACCTTACAAAGCCAGCTTCTGCATCAAACAAGTTATGGCGATTTTCAACCCATCTTCCCAACCGCAAAACAGATCAAAGTCCGCAATGGAAACTTTGCGGTCTTTCCTGGGAAGGAGATTTGTATCTCTTGCGCTCATTATTTGCGGCGTCGTGCTTCTGGGCTATGTGAGTGGTGAATATTGGGGGATGTATCGCAGCCAGAAAAACCTTGAGGCGCAATGGGAACACCAGGCAGCCATACTGAACGCCTCTACCAGTTCGGCAACCTTCTCGCAGGAAAAAATACTGCCTGAACAGATGCTCACGCGGCTTCTTGTGCCCAAAATCGGAGTCGATTCCATTGTGGTCGAAGGTGCATCCCGCAAAGCCCTATCTGAAGGCCCCGGACACATGAGAGAAACTGCCGAGCCTGGCGAAACTGGCAACGCCGTCATCACCGGTCATCGCGATACTTTCTTCCGCCATATTTATGAGCTCAATAAAGGCGACCAGATTCAGGTCAAGCGCAACGGACATAATTTCGTCTATGAAGTAACCAGCCATAAGATCGTATTGCCGGAAGATATCAGCGTGATCAAGCCGACCAATGATTCTCAGCTCACGCTTATCACCTGCTATCCCACTTATTACATCGGACCGGCGCCCAAACGCCTCGTCGTTTTCTCCAAGCTGGTTGAAAGTGACGGTCAGCCTGTAAATCAAACCGCAGAAGCCCACAACTAGCATCCGCAAAGAGCTCTCCTTTTACAATGTCAGAAGTGAAATCCTGGGATGTCATTATCAGTGGCGCCGGAATCATCGGCGTGTCCATTGCTTTGGAGCTACGCGGTAGGGGAGCAAACGTCCTTGTACTCGATATCCGCGAGCCCGGCGCTGAAGCCTCTTCTGCCGCCGCAGGCATGCTTGCTGCCACCGATCCTGAAACGCCGTCTGCTTTACGTCCATTGGCTATAGCAAGCGCGCAGATGTTTCCGGATTATGTGCAAAAGATAGAGTCTGTGGCCCAGATGCAGACGGACTTTCGCCGCCTCGGAGCGATCGCATTGATGAAGAACTCATCCGCGCCGCGCGAATATAAACATCTTTCGCCCAGCGAACTCCAAAAGCTCGAACCATCTCTCCAAACCAAAGGGCATCCTGCTTTTTTCGTGCAGGAAGACAGCATCGATCCCTATTTGCTCATGCAGGCAGCGCTCACCGCAGCGCGCAATCAGGGCATCAAAATACGCGGACGAGCGGCAGTTCAGGAAGCTCGCTCACGCGGCCAAGAGATAGAAATTTTATCGGAAGTGGGCACATTCACTACTCGTTCATTCATCAATTGCCAGGGCGCATGGTCAGGAGCGCCGGTAAAACCACGTAAAGGCCAGATGCTCTATGTCCAGCCAGATAAAAATGTTTTGCAACACGTTCTGCGCACTCCAGATATCTATATTGTCCCTCGCAGCGACGGCAGAATCCTGATCGGCGCCACGGTAGAAGACACTGGCTTTGACAAATCAGTCAACTCTTCTACTATTCAAACCTTACTCAGCGCCGCAGCAACATATCTTCCCGACCTTGCCTCCGCTCCCATCACGCAAAGCTGGGCGGGATTGCGCCCCGGCACGCCAGACGATCTTCCCATCCTCGGACAAATCGATCCTTCCAGCTCTTTCATCGCCAGCGGACATTTCCGCAACGGCATTCTCCTCGCCCCTGTTACTGGAAAAATCATGGCTGACATGATTCAAGGCAGCCCGGCAGAATTCGACGTCAGCCCTTTCTCCCCAGCACGATTCGCCTCAACCCCGCAGAATACGCAAAACAGGACGGCGTAACTGCGCCTGTTCTATGAAACAATAGCCCTGTGGACTTAGAGTTTCTGCTGATCCAGCTTCTGCTTAAGATGGGCATCGCCACGGCCGTTGCCAGCGCGCTGGGCCGTTCCCATGAATTCAAGAAGCTGCTCTTTGCCACTCGCCGCTCCCGCGAACGGAATATCCTCTTCGTTCTTTTCACCTGCATCCCGTTTGCGCTGGGCGTCTATTTCCGTTTCCGTGTAAAAAACTTTCAATGCGCTGATCTCGGCTTTGAGGCCGCTATCCTTGTCGGCGTGATGGGCGGACGCGTTGCCGGTACACTGGGCGGCGCCATGATGTCTTTACCTGCATTATTTTACGGAGAATGGCTCACTCTTCCCGTGAATGCTGCAGCCGGCTTTATTGCCGGGGCATTGCGCCACTTCTGCCGTAATGAAGAAGAGATCTGGACCTTCTCTCCCTTCATCGATCTCAGCGTTTATCGCTGGGTAAAGCGCAACCTCCGTCATCCGCGCATTGACTGGCAAACAGCTTTCTTCCTCATCATAATCGCCTTGCAATCCGGACGGCTCATGCTGCAGTATGCCGCTCCCAAGGGATGGTTCTGGGTTCTCTTTCTTCCCTCGCCCGTCGCTCTACTTGCAGTATTTGCCACAGTGATCGCGACCATCGCCATTCCCATTAAGATATGGAATCTCACCCGTATTGAGATGAAGTTGGAAGTCCAGGAACGCCTGCTGCTGGAAGCCCGGCTTGACGCTCTCCAGAGCCAGATCAACCCGCATTTTCTCTTTAACACGTTGAACTCCGTCTCATCGTTGGTCCGCTTTGATCCTGACCGTGCCCGCGAATTGATCGTCAAGCTCTCTAAAATTTTGCGTCGGCTGCTCGGCAAGCACGACGAATTTGTGCAACTACGCGAAGAAATCGAATTTGTCGATGATTATCTGGATATAGAAGTGGTTCGCTTTGGCCGTGACAAGCTCCGTGTCTATAAACATCTTGATCCGGAAACGCTCGACATTGTTATTCCCGCTATCATTCTCCAGCCGCTGGTTGAAAACAGCATCAAGCACGGACTCGCTCCCAAAGTCGATGGTGGAAGCATCACTCTTCGCAGCCGTCTGCAAGATGGCAAATTGATTATTCAGGTAGAAGATGATGGCGTTGGCATGAGTGCTCCCCCCGCGGTTGCCGCGGAGCACATGGGATCAGGCCGCGGCATCGGCATGCTCAACGTGGCGGAGCGCCTGCAGGTTCTTTTTGGTAATGAAGGAAAAATAACCGTCCGTAGCCGCGATGGCCAAGGTACGCTGGTAGTGCTGGAAATACCGGTACTGAATCTGGAATCGCCGGCTCACAGCGTGACTGCGGCGATTTACGCTGAACGCTCCAGCACCCGCTCATAGAATTTTTCATATTCAGGAATGATTTTGCTGGAGCAGAACCGGCTTTGTGCTTCCCATCGCGCCACCTTCCCCATCTCGCGCAGCCGCTTCTCGTCAGAGAGAATCTCGATCGCATACTCGGTCATAGCTTCCACATCGCCAACTTCGGCCAGATAGCCACTACGTCCATGCTCAATCACCTCGGGGACACCGCCAACTTTGGTCGCCACGGTTGGCAACTCGCAAGCCATGCCTTCCAGTGCCGCTAGTCCAAACGATTCCATCTCACTCGGCATCAGCATCAGATCGGCGATGGAAAGCTTTTCATAAACTCGATCAACTTTGCCCAGGAATTCAACCCGTTTGCGCAGGCCTTTTTTGTTCACCAGCCATTCGGCACGGGACCGATCAGGACCGTCGCCCATAAGCAGAAGTCGCGAAGGAATCACCTTTTGCACACGATCAAAAATCTCAATCACGTCGCAAATGCGCTTCACCGGCCGGAAATTTGAGACGTGAGTAAGAATGCGCTCGTCTTTATCGGCAAATTGCGCGCGATGTTCTGCCGCCTTTGGATCTCGCCTGTACGTGTCGCAGTTTACAAAGTTGTAAATGACCTCAATCGGATTTTTGATCTCAAATTCCTGAACAGTAATTTTCTTTAAATAATTTGAGATCGCGGTTACGCCATCGCTCTGCTCAATGGAATAACGCGTCACCGGCAGATAAGATCGATCAGCGCCCACAATCGTAATATCTGTGCCATGAAGAGTGGTCACAAAAGGCAACTTGCGCGCCTTGCCATTCTGCTGCGCCGCTAGCATCTGCCGGGCCAGCAACGCGCTCACTGAATGAGGTATGGCATAGTGCACATGCAGAATATCCAGGTTGTAAATTTCAGCCACCTCCGCCATGCGAGTGGCCAGCGCTAGGTCATAAGGGGGATATTCAAAGAGCGGATACTGAGAAACCGTAACCTCGTGAAAGAAAATTCCGGGCTGCTGCGTGTTCAGCCGAATCGGCTGCTGATAGGCGATGAAATGGACCTCATGGCCGCGTTGTGCCAGTTCAATGCCGAGTTCGGTGCCCACCACACCGCTGCCGCCATACGTGGGATAACAGGTTATGCCGATTTTCATTCAGACCCTTTGATTCAAAATCTTGCCGCAGGATGCATATGCTTTCATATGGACTGTGCCGACATAATAAAACCCATCCCTTCACAACAGGAAAAGATGGGTCTTTATGTGATGAAATGCCTCTCAAGCGGCTTTCTTGGCCGCCTCTTCCAGCAATTGCCATTCATTGTCGCTCAGCTTTAAATCTGCCGTTGCCACGTTTTCTTCCAGATGACTCACCTTGGACGTTCCCGGAATCGGCAGCATCACCGGCGACCTCCGCAACAACCATGCAATCGCTATTTGTGAGGTGGTTACATTGTGTGTCTTTGCCAGTTTGTCCAGCACTCCGCCCGGTTTGGTCAATGATCCGCCGGCAAGTGGAAACCATGGGATGAATGCGATTTTGTTCTTGGTGCAATAATCCACCACATCTTCATGCGCGCGATCCGTGATGTTGTACTTGTTCTGCACACTCACGACTTTCACGATCTTCTGCGCCTGTTGGACTTCAGCCAAACTAGTTTCTGAAATGCCGATGTGATGGATCTTCCCTTCATTCTGCATCTTCTTCAGCTCACCCAGAGATTCTTCCACCGGCACCTTCGGATCAAAGCGATGCAACTGATAAAGATCGATGCGCTCTACTTTTAATCTGCGCAAACTCATCTCGACTTGCTGGCGCAGATACTCTGCCCGCCCCACGGGAATCCAACTGTTCGGTCCCTGGCGAGTCAATCCGCCTTTGGTGGCAATCACCAGCCCTTTGGGGTAAGGATGGAGCGCCTCAGCAATCAGATTCTCGCTGACTTCCGGGCCGTAAGAATCAGCGGTATCGATAAAGTTGACATTCAAATCCAGCAGGCGTTTCAGCACGCGCTTACATTCTGCCGGGTCTTTGGGGTTACCCCAAATGCCATCGCCAGTTAAGCGCATGGCGCCAAATCCAAGACGATTCACGGTAAGGTTTGCAATAGAAAAAGTGCCGCTGTGGGCCGCATTCGGTGTAGTCATGACCTTTTTGATTCTAATGGCGCGAGATGGGATTCCAAATGATTTTGCCGCAAACTTAACCAAACTTTTTATTTTGGGAATTATGCTCGGCCTTCGACGGGGGTCTGGGTACTGGAATGCTTTTGCCAATTTCTCGTTGAGTCATTTTCCGCGATTCATATTTATCGACTACGCAACTTCGCCCCTTCTCGACGTGTCATCCCGACCGAAGCCCGACACTTGCTTCGTGCATAAACCATCTCGTGGCGACGGTGAGGGATCTACTCCGTTGCCGTCAACGGCCAACCAAGCTACAAGGTTGTTTCCGCCTCATGAATTACCAGTAACAAAAGTTCCGGCGTGTCAATGTCGCGAAGTAACCTGTCGATCAAAGGCTCGCCGGTACGCAAATAACACAAATCACCAATGATCATGCGGCTAAACCCTCATTCCAGATTTGACCCGCCCTCCCCATGCAAACCTCATTCTCCAGTCTGGTTGCAAGTCTTCATACCAAAGTCATCTATGTTGCCTAACAGAACAGGTCGAGGATACTTTTGTCGCGGCTCCCCCGGGCCGGAAACACGCTCGGAGATCAGCCATGTCTACCACCGCAACTAAAGGACTGGGCCTAAGCTTTTTATTTTTCTACTGCCTCGCATCGGCGGCCCTGCAAGCCGCAAACTCCACAACACTGCCGGCTCGCACGCTTCAGGGATATCTAATGGTCGTCAGCGTGAACGTAAACGATCATGGTCCATTTGATTTTCTGGTGGATACCGGCACGAACACCACTCTCATTGATCCGGCGCTGGCCAAAGAGCTTGCCTTGCATGCCAAAGACAAGCTGGAACTTTCCAGCCTGGCCAGGGCGGCCGCTGTGCCGCGATATTTTCTGCAGAAATTCAATGTAGGCCCGGCGACAATCTCCAATCTTGAAGCCCTGGCTGTGCCGCTTCCCCAGCTCGGCGCACTCGACCATAAGATTCGCGGCGTGCTCGGCATGAACTTTCTGCTTCACTTTTCATTCCGGCTCGATTTCGATCACAAGCTGATGGAACTCTATCCCTTTCCTGAAGATGCCATGGTTCCCGCAGGGCTGCGTGTCCCTGTTCTACTGAACGACTCGCGCCTATTGATTTCAGTCGTATCTAAAGCTGCGCCGCATGGAAGCTGGAATCTTGCGCTTGACTCCGGTATTTGCCAGCCATTAGTTTTTGAAGAACGCATAGAAAAATCGGCCGTCGCTGGCAATAAGCTGGCAAAGAACAATCGCGTCATGCAGGTTTCAACCAACCTTGCGGAGCATACCGGCACCACAGTTCTCTTGAATGATGTATCGATTGCCAACGCAAAACTGCCGCGAATGGAAGTTGTGATCCTGAAGAATGATCTGCAAAAGCCAACAGACCCGCAGGACGGTCTGCTTCCTGCTGTGGCTTTTCATTCTGTTTTCTTCGATCGCAGTAATGCGACCGTCATCTTCAGTCCGCCACCGGAAGACGCAGAGTTAGCCAAACAATAATATTGTTAGGCGGCCCGGCTACGCTTCTCTTTGTCGACCTTGGCTCCCTGTTTGCCCAGCGCTGTCCTTGTAGCCTTTGGCAGGTGAGCAATCGTGCGTTGCTTTTTAGCTGCAATCGCGGCTTTGCGTATATTCTTTCTCGCCGCGCTTCTCTGCTTTTCGCTCGACATATTGCCTCCCTTAGTGGCGTTTGAAGTACTGCACCGCGCGTTCGTGCGCTTTGGCCTTTTCCATACTGGAAAATGTCCCAAGATTGCGGCGTTTTCCGGTCTTTGGATTCTTCTTGCGTGAGTACAGCCGGTATTCGCCCGATTTCAATTTTCGAATCATTGCCACAACTCCCCGAATAGAAATAGCTGGTCGATCCTGTTCTGCAGGTAGGATGATCTCAACCCCTTCAGGCGGGGCCCACTTTGTTGACGAAGCAGGTAACCCGTCCCTACTATGCATCCGCTTACGTCAGCTACGCTGTTCATTTTCGGACGCATCTTTTCAAAACCGACCAGCAAACCGCTTTTCTTGCATATCCTGTCATGGCTTAACCCACAGTTTGCCAAGCACTTAACATCGCCTCTTTTACTGGCATCAAATTTGCTCGTATTTAAAATGTAAGACTCTCAGTAGCGGTGCAGCACACAACATAACCCTGGGCCTTCGGAGGGAGAAGCTTATGGCAAAAGTTGAACGCATTCGTGAAGTGGTAACAGGTTCGGTTGACCTGGATTATGTCCGCCAAAAAACTGAGGCGGGATGGAAGCTTGTTGCCATGGAATGGCGCCGCGAAATCCCCGGCGATGACACCAACGAGGTAGTGCTGGTGGAGGAGATTCCTTATGGACTTCGCGTGGCCGTGGATTGCAGCCGCCTGGAAGAAGACCCGCACGAGCGCAACGTTCTGGTGCAAATGATGGAGCTGATCGTACAAGATTATTCCATCACGCTCGTCGCCGCGGAGCTGAACAAACGCGGTCTGCGCACCCGCTCCGGCGGCGCCTGGACACCCATCTCTGTCTTCAATATGCTCCCGCGCCTCATTGAGGTTGGTCCCAACATCTTTTCTACCGACGACTGGGAAGAGCGCCGCGCCCGTCTGTTGAAGATGTTTTAGCGCCTTCTTTTGACTGATTGCATAAACAGTGTGCCGGCTATTTTCAGTATGAAGATGGTGTAAGCTGCCACTGCGTGAAAATCGTCAGCCTGGGCGAAATCTTATGGGACGTTCTGCCAGATGCCGAACATCTGGGCGGTGCGCCATTCAACTTTGCCTTCCATGCCCACACTCTCGGACACAGTGTCAGCTTTGTCAGCGCCGTTGGCAACGATCTGCGGGGCGACCAAGCACTCAAGCAGATAGCGGAAGCCAATCTGTCCGCAAGGTTTGTCCGGCGTGTCCCTGACTCTCCCACTGGCACCGTAACCGTCACGCTCGATTTCAGCGCCAGTCCGCAATACCTGATTCATCGGCCCGCCGCGTACGACTTCCCGGCTCTTGATTCAACTCAGCTTCATGACCTACTCACTCCGCCGCCGGACTGGATCTACTTCGGCACATTGCAGCAGATGAGCGCGCAGGCACATGAACTCACAAACAAATTGCTCGCCCAATCGAATGCAAAGCACTTCTATGACGTCAATCTCCGTGCCAATTCCTACACACCTGAGCTATTTCGTGACCTCGCCCGTCACGCCGATGTCCTCAAACTCAACCAGCAGGAGCTTCCTGAGCTGGCAAAAATAGCAAATATCCCTGGCTCTGCTCTCGAACAGTTCTGCCGCAACTGCGCCCGTACATTCAATCTTGAAGCAGTTTGCGTAACACTGGGTGAAAACGGCTGTGCGCTTTTGCTGCGCGAAGAGTTTGTCGAAGCGCCCGGACTTCACGTCGCTGTTGCGGATACCATCGGCGCAGGTGACGCCTTCTCTGCTGCGCTCGTTCACGGCCTCGGCTCCGGCTGGACTGCAACAGAAATAGCGGCATTCGCCAATCGCGTAGGCGCATTAATCTCCAGCAAATCCGGCGGCACGCCAAAATGGACAATCAAAGAAGCAATGGAATTGTGAGGTTGTTCGCTCTATCTGATCCGCGTCCATCGGCGTTTATCCGCAGTAACTTTGCTTTTGGTTTCACGTTTCAGTTTTAACCTTCGCTGATTTATGTTTAAAGCATGCCGAATATCGTCTTCCTATTCGACGTCGACAACACCTTGCTGGATAACGACCGCGTCACCGCGGATCTGAAGCGCTATCTTGAACAGCGCGTGGGCGCTGAGCGCCAGCAAAGTTACTGGGACATCTTTGAGCAGCTTCGCAGCGAACTCGGCTACGCCGACTATCTTGGCGCCCTCCAGCGCTACCGCATCAACAATCCACATGAGCCTGGTCTTCTTGCCGTTTCGCATTTTTTGATCAACTACCCTTTTGCCACGCGGCTCTATCCTGATTCGCTCGACGTCATTGAATACGTAAAGCAATGGGGCAAAGCCGCAATCCTATCCGACGGTGACGTGGTCTTTCAGCCGCGCAAAATTGAACGCTCCGGAATCTACGAAGCCGTGGATGGCAATGTGCTGATCTATATCCACAAAGAAAAAGAGTTGGCAGATGTGGAGCGCCGATTCCCCGCTGACCATTACGTGCTGATTGATGACAAGATTCGCATTCTGACTGAGGTCAAAAAAATCTGGGAAACCAAAGTGACCACCGTATTTCCCAAACAAGGTCACTACGCGCTCGATCCCAAAATTGCTGGCGCCTATCCGCCAGCCGATATCAGCGTCAACCGCATTGGCGAATTGCTGAACTACAAAGCTGAAGCTTTCTTATCCGGCAAACCAGCTAGATAAGACGGCCCGCAAACTAAGGCTTGCGATTTATTTACCCGCAATTCCCTGCACTTCAAACCTGGCGTCAAACAGCAGCTTGCCCGATCCAAGAAAAGCCCGCGCAGGAAACTCGCCCTTGAAATAGCTCCGATACACCGCATTGAATTGCTGGAACAATGACACATCTGAACAGAAAATCTGTACCGACAGCAGATTGTCCATGGTCAGGCCGGCCGACTCAAGCGTACGCTTCATAGCATCCATCACCAATCGAGCCTCTTCTTCCACCGATGCAGGCGGCCTTCCTGTTTTAGGATCCAGGCCCAGATGCCCACAGAAGTAAAGCGTGTCGCCGTGCCAGACGGCATCGCTGAATGGAAGATTCTCTTTGGCCGTCCGCTCTGACCGGATTCGTTTCCCTGCTGCAGCAGCAAGTCCCACGGCAAATGCCAAAGCATTCAATAACGGTAAGTGGACCATCAATGTTTTTTCTCCTGCACAGAATATATCGCCTCTTACGGGAGCTGTGCTTGCCGCAGATTACAGTTTGATTGGCGGACAGGAAGGGGTCGTTACGGTTTGAATGCGCTGCAGGATATTTTGCCGCGCCTTGCTCATCGCGGCTTTATCGTCCAGCAGCTGCAGAGCCCAATTTGCGCCCATGGCCAACGAATAAATTTCAAATGCGAACTGCTCCGGAATCACTGAGGCTTTCAAGTGTCTGGCTTTCTTCGCAACTTCAATCGCGCGTGCCAGGACGCTCAGCCAGCTTTTCATCGCGGCAGCAATCGCGTCGCGCACGGGACCAGAGCGGCTATCAAATTCAAACGAAGCAGCCGTAAAAAAGCAGCCGCCTTTAAATACGCGGCCCTCCACATGATTCAGCCATCCCTGGCAGAGCTTTAAGAGCCTGCCAATCCCCTCCGGCTCAGCCAGCGCCGGACGGATAATGTGCTCCACAAAAATTAGCCGCGCCGCTTCAATTGTCGCCAGCTGTAAGTCTTCTTTCGATCCAAAGTGGGCAAACAGCCCGCTCTTGCTCATGCCCAGCTCTTCTGCCAGCCGGCCAATCGTCAGCCCTTCAAGTCCTTCCACTGAGGCAAGGTCCACGGCAACGCGCAAGATGCTTTCCCGCGTGCGCATCCCCTTGGGCGGACGAGGCTTCGACTTGGCGGCTGTAAGCACCTGCATATGAAAATACGATAAATCCAAAAATATAATAGCACGAACGTTCGTTTTTATGACATACTGTTTCCGTTCGCCAGGAAGGCATATGTTCTCGCATCTGCTTAGAACCCTGCTCCCTCATCTTTTATTGGCTCTAGCCCTGTTCTCCGCTGGCGCTCATGCTGAAGATATCCCGCTGGATACCTGTGACCGCCTGCCCGTGATTGAAGTCACAATTTCAGGCACAGAATCCCTGAACGCTCAATCCCGAGAGGTTCAGTCAAAGATGCGATTTCTGGTCGATACAGCCGCCACTTCAATGCTCAACAGCAAATCGTTTCCTCAGGGTGATGCCAGCAGCACATCCGTTACTTCATGGAGTGGAACGGTTAAAACTCAGTCCCGGCAAATCACGATTCACCAATTCACCATCGGCCAGCACAGCTTGAAAGAGCTTCGCCTTCCTGCCATCGATCTTTCGGCGATCGGCCGTGCCTGCGGCAAACGCATTGATGGGATCCTTGGCGTCGATCTGCTTTCTCAATTCGGCATGACTGTTGATGTAAAGAATCACACCGCACAACTTCGACCGGATGCAAAGTCCGCAGAAGATCTTGTAGCTGAGATGCACGCACAACTCAGCGGCTGTGAAGATGCATTCAATCGTGCCGACGAAGCGGCATTTGCCGAGTGCCTTGATCCACAGGTGGTGATCTTTACCGTTGGCGGTGATTTCTACGGGCGCGAGCGTGCAATGGAGTATTACCGGACAAAATATTTCCAGCACACTCCGCGGGCGCATATTACCATCACGCATCATGCGCATCATCTCATCGGCGACGCCATCTGGTGGGAATATGATTTAAAAATCGTGATTGGTTCAGAGGTGGTTCAGGCGCGTGGGACAGCTCTGTGCCGCAAGAATGAAGGCCGCTGGCGCATTGTTCATATGAATCACTCGAATCCGCCGGCAATTGCACTTGAGGCACAAAAGACAGATAAATAGCCTTCACTTTAAAGGACGCAATGCCACAAGATGGAACAAAGGCTTCACTGGCTGCACGCAGTAAAAAATTGCGCCGAATGATTAATCTGTATCCGCCCTATCTGGGCTCCGCAGTCCGCGTCACCCATATCTCTGAAGATTGCCGCACCGTTGAAGTTGAGATGCCATTGCGTTTTTATAACCGGAATTATTTCGGCACGCACTTTGGCGGATCGCTCTATGCCATGTGCGATCCTTTTTATGTGCTGATGCTCGTCAATATTCTTGGACCGGATTACATTGTCTGGGACAAAGCTGCTGCTATCCGCTTTAAGAAGCCGGGTAAGGGAGTGATGAAGGCTTCATTCCATCTCACGGAAGAACAGATCAATGAAATTCGCACACAAGCCGACTCACAGCCAAAAGTCGAGCCGCAATTTCAGGTGCTGGTGAAAGACGGCGATGGAAATGTCGTAGCAGAAATCGATAAACTGCTTTATATAAGAAAAAAGCAGAAGAAATAGTTCCGTATCAGCTTACAGGCTGCGGCTTGCTGAATATCTTCTCCGCCAACTGGTCTGCAGCTTTGTATGTGGGAATCCTTTCCTGCTGCGCAATCTTAAAGATATTCGTCAGCGTATCGTAAATGGCGTCCACCTTGGCGCGGGTCTTCGGCACATCCCATCCCAGCATCTCAATGCCACAGCCGTTGATCACACCACCTGCGTTAGCTGCGTAGTCCGGCGCATAAAGAATTCCATGCTGCTCCAGCAGGTCGCCATGGTGAGGCTCCTGTAATTGATTGTTCGCTGCTCCAACGACTAAGGCAGCTTTTAGCTGCGGAATTGTCTTGTCATTCAGAACGCCGCCCAGGGCACATGGAGCAAAGATATCTGCCTTCACTGAAACTTTTTCAGGATCAAGGGCCTCGGCGCCAAATTCTTCGACCACGCGCTTTACCTTGGCGCGCTCCACATCTGTGACAAACAGCTTGGCTCCTACACGCGACAGCTCACCGGCCAGAAAATAACCCACATGGCCGCAACCCTGAATCAAAACGGTCTTGCCGGATAAATCATCGCTTCCCCATTTGTGCTTTGCCGCAGCCTGCATGGCGCGGAAGACGCCGCGCGCTGTATGCGGCGAAGGATCGCCTGACCGTCCCTGGAGACCGGCAACGTGCGTGGTCTCTTTCAAAATGTAATCCATGTCCGCCGGGCTGGTGCCAACATCTTCCGCCGTGACATATTTGCCTCCCAGGCTATCTACCAGCCGGCCATGCGCCCGAAATAGCTGCTCGCGGTCCGTGCCGTGGCTGGTGCGCATCACAATGGACTTTCCACCGCCGCAGGGCAATCCTGCCAGGGCGTTTTTATAGGTCATGCCCTGTGCCAGCCTGAGTCCATCCGTCAAAGCATCATCGTCAGTCTTATAACTCCAGTAGCGCGTACCTCCCAGGGCTGGTCCAAGGGCTGTGGAATGAATCACAATAATTCCGCGGTAGCCCACTGCCTCGTCGGTGCCGAACACAACTTTTTCGTACCCCGGCACACTCTTTTCCTGAATGTTCATTTGAAGTTAACCTTTAATTAAAACGGTAGGATGGAGTACTTTTAAATTTACCAGATCATCACGCGCGGGCGAAAGCGTCCTATACAATTCTTTTCGTTTGTAATGAAGAAAATTCAGTCACGGAGTCGTTCGTCCCCAGATTTTTTAAACGAAATTTAGTAAATCAGAAGCAGCGCAAACCATATATCTAAAACCCTAAGGGCACGGAACAAAACAAGATGCACACTGCGGACGTAGTCATTATTGGAGGAGGCATTGTTGGCTCGAGCATCGCCTGGCATCTCACAAATGCGGGATGCAAAAGCGTGCTGGTAATTGAGCGTGAGAGCTCACAAGGCAAGGGTTCCACCGGCAAGAGCATGGGCGGCGTGCGTGCCCAGTTCTCCACGCCTGTGAACATACAGATGTCTCTGTACTCCATCCCCTTTTACTCGAAGTTTGAGGAAGTCGTCGGTCATCCGGCTGATTATCGTCCGCAAGGCTACCTTTTTCTCGCGACCAAAGATTCTCACCTTGCTTACCTGCGCGACAATTTTGAACGCCAGAAAAAACTCGGTCTTAAAACGGCCCGCCTGATATCGGCCGATGAGATCCGCAGCATGCTGCCATTAGTCCGCTCAGACGATGTTCTTGGCGGCAGCTTCTGCTCCACCGATGGTTTCGTCGATCCTTACAGCGTGATGAATGGTTTCATGGCCTCTGCCGCGGAACACGGTGCAACTTTATGGAAAAAGACTGAGGTTACCGGAATCACCAGGGATCACGGAACATTCACTGTCCAGAACGCGCGCGAACCAGTCTCTACTCGCACTGTGGTGAATGCAGCGGGAGCGTGGTCAGCGCAGATCGCGAAATTTTTGGATGTCAACCTGCCGGTTGAACCATTGCGGCGCATGCTTGTGCCTTCAGAACCATTTGCAGATTTCCCGCACACCTCGCCCATGGTCATTGATATGAGCACGGGCTTTCATTTCAGACCGGAAGGTCGCGGCTTCCTTCTTGCCTGGAATGATCCAGAAGAAACATCCGGATATAAAACAGACTTCGAACCTTCCTTTGTGGAAAAGATCCTTATTCACGCGGCAGACCGCGTTCCAGTATTTGAAAATCTTCCCATCAATCCCAAACGCGCGTGGGCAGGCCTCTATGAAATGACGCCAGACCATCATTGCATTTTGGGTCAGGTTGAGTTGGCGCCGGGTTTCTTTCTAGCTAACGGCTTCAGCGGACACGGAGTGATGCACTCGCCCGCAACAGGCAAGATTCTCTCTGACTTGATTTTGCAGGGAAAAACCAGCGTAGTAGACGATGTGTCCGTGCTGAACCTTGAGCGCTTTGCCCGCGGTGAACTGCTGCATGAAACTGCCGTGCTATGAGCAAAGCGCCTCTTATAAGAAAACTATTGGTGCACCGGGCTCACCAGATGAAATGATTTGAGGATTCGGTCGACCTCTGGTGGCCTCTGTTTGCCCGTGTAGCCGACGGTGAATATATAAAACCTGTGCTCATCTGCGCATTGAAAACGATGGAGTGATCGTTCGCCGGAGCCCAAGTCAGTCTCATACTCCATGCCTTTCATGCCGGCGATAGAAACCTGTTTCAGAGACGGCTTTATTACAGGCTCTTTTCCTTTGTTGCTTTGGGCTGTGTCCCATTGATCCGCCAGGGCTGTTTCGCAATCCATAAGGCGATTAATGGAACGGAGACTCACAACGGTTTTGCCCAGTTGCACGGTATAGACAGTAATGTGCTTGTCGCCACCGTCGTAGTGTGGGTTCGGAGCATATGGAAAGGTCACCGCAAATCCCTCCTGGGGATAGACGTACTCTCTCCATTGCTGTTGTTTTTGGGCTAGAGATTGTTGGGCCACGCAGGCGGCCAGGAGCGAGGTCAGGACTGTTGCGACAATGGTCTTCATGTCTGGCAAACATCTTACCAGCCACGCGCCGTTCCATGAAGCCGGTTAAGCCTGCTTTGACATGACTGTATCCAGCTTCCGCATTGCTTCGCGGAGTGAATCCAGTCCGGGAACGCTCTTGCCGCTCACTTCAAGCTCTGATGCCAGATGGTTGGTCATGCGGGTAATGCAGCGAATCCGTTCGTCGGCGATGAGCGCGGAAAGCTCGCGACTATCGCCGTCCAGCCATTTCTCCACCTGCCAGCCGGTCTGGCGGGCGCGATCCACAGCATAGCGAAACTCGCTTAAAACGCGGCGATCCACCATGCCTGCGCTCAATAACTGCTCCAGGCGATTCAGTTCAGATGTAATGCGGGCAACCTGATTTGTTACCTGCTTGCCAAAGGCCTGGTTGGCCTCTTTCAGTGCCGTCTCTTTAATAACTGCGTCGATCATTCTTGCTCCGGAAGGTCATGTACCTGACATTTGTAGAGTAGTACAACTTCCACGGCCGGCGTTAGTTACATTCGTAATCAACACCCAGCAAAGATGCTGGTTATGCACTTCAACACCTTGGAATGGAGGATTCTGTCGTCGGAAATTTGAATGGCAGGAAAAAGGAAAGGCCGTGTGCACCGCAAAAGGCACACGGCCTGTTTGATCCGAAAGCATTGCCCAATAGGACAGTGCTTACCCGGGAATTATAGATTTGGATTTAAACGAATTTGAAAACATATTTTTGCGCCTCAAGGTGCTTTACAAAACTTAGCAACGATCCATCTAGTACTACTTAGACCGCAGCTGAGTCGCAATCGCCCCACGGCCTCATTAGTTCGCCTGCGCTGGCAGGGTTGCTGGCTGATCGACGGTGAATTCCAGAATCGTCTCACTTGGAACGTGAATCTGTTCGCCCTTGGTCGCGATCTGCGCCGCCGTGCCTGCTCCCGCACCCACACCAGCGCCGATGGCTGCACCTTTGCCGCCTCCAACAGCTGCTCCAATGAGCGCTCCCACAACCGCGCCTCCCCCGACCTTTGTTGCCGTGCCTGTAGTGCGGGATTTACCGGAAAGAGCGTAATCACCTGTTGTGATCGGATACATTTGCCCGTTCACCACGATTCCAGTCAGCGACAATCTGAGCTGCGCCCGTCCACTCAGCTGTCCGGATTCCTGAACCTGCTCCATGCGTCCATAGACATTGGCGCCACGAGGAACCACCAGCACGTCGTTCACATAAAGAGGCTGATCAAGCGAAGCAGCAAATCTGTCGCCTACGTGATTGCGGCTGGAATCGATTGCATCAATCGTGCGAATCACTAGCCGTGTGCCGCTGGGAACAGTAATGCTGTTGCCGGAGTATTGGGCGGAATTGTCCGCAGGCGGTGGAGGAGCCTGAGAGTAATCCTGCTGCGGATAATTCGACTGCGGATAGTTTTGCTGAGGCGGAGGCGCGGCCTGTGAGTAATTCGGCTGCGTCGGAGGCGGTGGATAATTCGAAGGCGGCGGATTGTAATTCGATTGCGGCTGCGGCGGCGGATAGTTGCCATAGCTGGAGTTCGCCGAGTCCGTATCGAACCTGATCGCGACGACGTCATTCACTGGATAACGTTGCAGGCTTGATCCCACACGGAAAGTAATCTGCGCTTCCGATCCACCAATAAATGTTCCTTTGATTACGCTGCCATTTCTCAATTCAAGCGTATCGGCAAAAGCGGAGAGCGCCGGAATGCACAAGCCAAAAACTAGTACCGCCAACAAGAATTTCTTCACAACAATACCTCCAGGCAAATAGCCCTTTCTCAAGTCCCTAATTCTGGTCGATAAAAATTTTGATGCAGCAACCGATGAGTGAGTTGCTGAAGTCCAAGCGTTTCAACATTTTTCGTCCAGCACGGGCATGAACCACAGAGCACAGAGGCCAACGCATTTCTGTTTCAAATCGCGTTCAACTTTGGATAGACTCATTCGTTCAAAAAACTGCGACAAGGCGGTGTTTCATGCGGAAACTCTGGCATGGCGTTGTAATCGTATTGTTGTCTTCATTGTTTGCTCTTCCCATTTGGCAACCTGCGAATGCTCAAGAACAAGCTCAGGAGCAGAAGGCAGTCCTTCACGGCTATCAAAGAGCTCCGCAGCCGATCTCTGACATTTTGAGTTCCCGGCCTACACCGCTGGTCGAGGTGAGCCCGAATGGAAAGTGGCTGCTGGCGGCTGATCGTTTGGCGAATCCGCCTATTTCTGATCTTGCTCAGCCCATGTTGCGCCTTGCCGGATTGCGTATCAATCCTGCCACTAATGGACGCCACCATCCTCCTCGCTTTGTGAGCTTGCGGCTTTATTACACGCAAGGCAATGAGCATGCGGACGTAAAAGTCCCCAAGGATGCTTATCTCAGCCTGCCGGAGTGGTCACAGGACAGCCAGCATTTTGCCTTCACCAATGCAACAGCCAATGGGATTGAGTTATGGGTCGGGCAGATTGGCACCTACACAGCAACCGTCATTCCCAAAGTAAAAATCAACGCCGTAATGGGCGAAGCCGTTCAGTGGATGCCGGACGGCAAGTCATTGCTGGTCCAAACCGTGCCTGCCACTCGCGGCAATCTTCCGTCAGCACCTAAATCTCCTGATGGACCAATCATTCAGGAGAGCGACGGCAAGAAAGCCCCCGTTCGCACCTACGAAGATCTGCTTTCAGACGCCCATGATGAAGATCTCTTCGATTACTACGCCACCGCGCAACTGGCTCTGGTGAAGAATGGCGTTGTTACCCCCATTGGTAAACCGGGAATTTTCTCCCGCATAGAGTCTTCCCCTGACGGCAAGCATTTGCTCGTGAGCCGCATTCATCGGCCTTACTCTTACATCCTGCCAGAAAGCGAATTCCCGTGCGAAGTAGAAGTCTGGAACCTGGCCGGCAAGGTGGAATATAAAGTTGCCGATCTGCCTCTGGAAGAACATGTTCCCATCGAGGGCGTGCCACTTGGACCGCGCGACTATCAATGGGTTCCCACGCAAGCCGCCACATTGGTTTGGGGGGACGCGCTTGACGGCGGTGATCCTAAAACCAAAGCTCCCTTCCGTGACGAACTCATGATGTTGAGCGCGCCGTTCACGGATGATCCTGTGCAGCTGGTAAAGCTAGAGCAGCGTTTCGTTCCGGCTGGTGGAGGCTTTGGCCCACGTTCGGGCAATCCCATCGAGTGGGGCGAAAACGGCATTGGCTTGGTGCACGACTACAACCGTGACCGCCGCTGGTTGCGAACCTTCCTGATCGATATATCAAAACCGGGCCAGGAGCCAAAGCTGATCTGGGAACGATCGATCCGTGATCGCTACCGTGATCCTGGGTCACCTATGATGCGTGAATTGCCAAACGGCAAAATGGTGATGCGGCAGGAAGGCAGCTCAATTTTTCTGGTCGGAGCCGGCGCTTCCAAAGCAGGCGAGTTCCCATTCCTTGATCGCTTTAGTTTAGACACACTTAAAGGCGAGCGCCTGTTCCAGTGTGAAAACGGCCAATATGAATCCGTGGTCTCGCTGATGGATGACAGCTCGCACTTCATCACCCGGCATGAAAGCCCGACAGAGCCGCCAAATTATTTTGTTCGCACAGTGAACAGCACAGACAAAAAATCCGTCACTGATTTCCCCGATCCTCAGCCGCAATTGAAGGGCATTACCAAACAGCTAGTGACATACAAACGTGAAGACGGTGTTCAACTTTCCTTCACGCTCTACCTGCCCGCAGGTTACAAGCAAGGCGAAAAGCTCCCGACAATTGTGTGGGCGTATCCGCTGGAATTCAACGACGCTGATACGGCTGGGCAGGTTTCCGGATCGCAATATCGCTTCACCACCATCGGCGGAATCTCTCAACTGTTCCTGGTCACCCAGGGTTATGCGGTTTTGGATAACGCTACTATGCCAGTGATCGGTGATCCAGAAACCATGAACAACACATACGTCGAGCAGGTTGTCTCCAGCGCCAAGGCTGCCATCGACAAAGCAGTAGAGATGGGCGTAACCGATCCTGATCGCGTCGGTGTGGGCGGACATAGCTATGGCGCCTTCATGACAGCCAACCTGCTGGCCCACTCTGATCTGTTCCGTGCCGGGGTAGCTCGTAGCGGCGCTTACAACAGGACACTGACGCCATTTGGCTTCCAGAGCGAACGCCGCACCATTTGGGAAGCGCCGGAAATGTACATGAAGGTTTCACCTTTTATGTATGCCGATAAGATCAAGCATCCGATCTTGTTGATCCACGGCATGGCAGACGACAACTCAGGCACATTCCCCATCCAGAGCGAACGTATGTATGAAGCCATCAAAGGCAATGGCGGGATTGTCCGTTATGTGCAGCTACCGTTTGAGGCGCACGGTTACGTGGCCCGGGAATCGACCGAGCACACGCTTTGGGAGATGGTGACTTGGTTTGATAAATGGGTAAAGAACGCCCAACCTACTGGGACCAGCACGGCGACTGGCGATGCTAATAGATAGGCTGTGGTAAAGATTTGTTAAGACCTAAAAACAAAGCTTTTACTTTTTTTGAAAAAAGTTTGAGCTACTTTGAAACGCTTACGGGTTCCAATGCACTACTCAACAGGATGAACGGAAAAAGCACGAACTAGGGAGGCGGTGGTTGCCAAGGGGGTGTCACCGCCAATCTAGGCAGTGTGTAAGTCCTTTTTTGCCTCTTCAGAAAACTGGGAGCGCGACTTACCTGGCCGCGCTCTCAGCGTATTTTTCAACCTTTCCAATCTCCCTATCTGTTCGTCTTCGCACACATCTTCCCAAAATCGAGCAGTAGCCTCCGAAGCAGCTCTCATCTGCAAACCATCAAGCATTGTCAAATCAATCACTTGTGATTTGCGCGAATCTGGCCTCTTATATGCTGCCGAATAGATAAGCAGTTTATGTCTCTGCTTCACAGAAAGGACGTTTCATGCGCAAATCTGGTGCTCTGCTGGCAATCGTAATTCTCAGTTTCACATCTTCGTGGGCGGTCGATGTTTCTCATCAAGAAAAAGACGCTGTCTCCGCCGTGGCGCGAAATTACATCGAGGCCTATTACACCGGCGATGCCCACCTCATGCAGCAGTCACTCCATCCGGATTTCCATAAACGCACTTTGCACAACGTAAACGGCCAACTTGAAATCACAGAAGACTCCGTACAATCCATGGTGCAAGGTGTAAGCAGCGGATCAGGCAGAATGATTCCTGTCGACGACCGGGTAAAAAGCATTGAGGTGCTTGACGTTTACAAAGACGCTGCCAGCGTTAAAGTCACGACCGGGAGATGGATCGACTATATGCACCTTTCCAAATTGAACGGCCAATGGCGAGTTTTAGATGTTGTCCTGCAGTACACGAAGTAATTCATCCATGTAACTCCATTAACCTTGACCCAGGTCTTATCTGCCTGGGTCGTTTTTTATTTTCACCGACTTTTCATTTTTGAAGCTTTTCCAGCTTTCCGGCATCTCAAAAAAGTGTGACCGGCGCTCCCCTTGCGATCTCAATTTAGCGTAGGCTAATAGAGAGAGACGCCTGACACCAGAGCAGCTGCTCTGTTTCACAATTCAATATCTATGAAGATCACCATTGGTTCTGACCATGCCGGCTTCCTGCTCAAAAAAGTATTGATCGATTTTCTACAGAAAAGAGGCCATCAGTTAAATGACGTCGGGACTGACAGCACCGCGCCAGTGGATTATCCTGATTATGCTGAGGCCGTTGCCAAAGGGGTGCTGCAGGGCGGATCAGAGCGCGGCATCCTGATCTGCGGAAGCGGCGTAGGCGCGTCGGTCGCCGCAAATAAGATTCCCGGCATCCGCGCCGCTGTTTGCCATGATTCCTATTCGGCGCACCAGGGCGTAGAGCATGACGATATGAATATTCTGGTGTTGGGTTCGCGGGTTGTAGCAGATGAACTGGCTAAAGACCTGTGCACAAATTTTTTGAAGGCACGTTTCACCAATGAAGAACGCCATCGCCGGCGTCTGGCTAAGGTACATCAGATAGAGCAGCGCTATTCGATTGCAGCCGTCAATGATTCCGTTAAGGAGAAGATTTCATGAATCCGGTAACCACACCTGAAAAACAGACGCAGAGCGGTACTCATGCACAGAATGCCCTGCTGGAATTGCAGAAATATGGACAGTCCGTCTGGCTGGATTACATCCGGCGCAACATTATTTTGAACGGCGAACTGCAAAAAATGATTGATGAAGATGGGCTCCGCGGCATTACATCGAATCCATCCATTTTTGAAAAGGCGATTGCTGGCAGCAATGACTACGCCGATTTTCTGGATAAGCTCCAATCGCAAGGACTGAGCACTGGCGATATTTATGAGCGCCTTGCCATCCGCGACATTCAAGACGCTGCTGACAAACTGCTGCCCGTTTACAAAGCCACCAATAAAAAAGATGGCTATGTCAGTCTTGAGGTCTCACCTACTCTCGCGCGCAACACGCAGGACAGTATTGAAGAAGCACGTCGTTTGTGGAAAGCCGTAGGCCGTCCGAACATAATGATCAAAGTTCCCGGTTCGCCCGAGGGCGTGCCGGCTGTGCGTCAGCTGATAAGCGAAGGCATTAACATCAACATCACTCTGCTCTTTGCCCAGGAAGCCTACATTGCCGTCGCCAACGCCTATATTGAAGGGCTGGAAGCAGCGCTAAAAGCCAGCAAAGACATCAGCGGCATCGCCAGTGTTGCCAGCTTCTTTGTTTCACGCATCGACAGCCTGATTGACTCAACCATCGATACGCGGTTGAAAAGTCCAAAGAATGCTGAAGAAGAAACGCTTCTGCGCAGCTTGCAGGGCAAAGTGGCGATTGCTAACGCCAAGCAGGCGTATCGCTTCTATCAGAAGATGATCGCTGGTGAACGCTGGAAAGCTCTGGCGGCAAAAGGCGCGAACGTCCAACGTCTGCTCTGGGCCAGCACCAGCACAAAAAATCCCAAATACCGCGACGTTCTTTACATTGAAGAGCTGATCGGACCAGACACGGTCAACACCATTCCGCCGGCCACTATGGACGCGTTCCGCGATCATGGTATTCCCCGGCGCACGCTGGATACAGATCTGACCGCGGCCGACAAGACCATGAATGATCTGGAAAAAGCCGGCATCTCCATGAAGCAAATCACCGACAAGCTTTTGGATGACGCCATCAAATTGTTTGACGAAGCTTTTGACAAGCTGCTTGCAGCCGTGGAGCAAAGAAAGAAGACCCAGTGAGCACAAAAACAATGATCCAGCCTCTGCAGTGGAATTTTGCCGCGCCGCTTACTCAGGCGGTAGAGGCGACGCTGAAAGATTGGCAGAGCGGCAAGAAGATGGCGCGTCTCTGGCAGGGTGATGCTTCACTCTGGACAAAAGATGACGAGAGCAAGTGGGTGGGTTGGCTTCGTGTAGTAGAAGAGCAGATTGCTCACCTACAGCAATTCAATGACATTGCCGCTGACGCAGCTAAGGCAGGCTTTACCCATGCATTGCTTCTAGGCATGGGCGGATCAAGCCTCTGCCCTGAGGTTTTGAAAATCACATTTGGCAAGCAGAAAGGCCATCCTGAACTCCATGTTTTGGATTCGACCGATCCGGCGCAGATTCAAGACATAGAAAAACAGGTTGATCTGTCCCATACCCTTTGCATCGTGTCCAGCAAATCCGGAAGCACGCTGGAACCCAACATCTTTAAGCAATATTTCTTCGATCGCATGCAGAAGACTGTTGGCAAGGAAAAAGCCGGAGAGCACTTCATCGCCATTACCGATCCCGGCTCAAAGATGCAACAGGTGGCCGAACGTGATCATTTCCGCAAGATCTTTTTTGGCCTACCCAGCATTGGCGGACGATACTCTGCTCTGTCTGATTTCGGCATTGTGCCGGCCGCTGTGATGGGTTTGGATGTGCGCAAGTTTCTTGATCGCACAGAAGAAATGGTCCAGGCATGCAAGCCGGAAGTCCCGATGGATCAGAATCCCGGCGCGGTTTTAGGCGCGATTCTGGGAACTCTAGGAAATCTTGGGCGCAACAAGGTCACCATCATTACTTCACCCTGTATCAGCGATCTGGGTGCATGGCTGGAACAGCTGCTGGCTGAAAGCACCGGCAAGATCGGCAAAGGATTGATTCCCGTCGACCGCGAAGCGCTAGGCGCGCCGGAGGTTTATGGCAATGACCGGATATTTGCCTATCTGCGGCTGGCCAGCGAGCCTGACACTGCGCAGAAGCAAAAAATTGATGCACTCAAACAAGCCGGGCAGCCTGTAGTCGAGATCATTCTTTCTGATATTTATGACCTGGGTCAGGAGTTTTTCCGCTGGGAAATCGCTACGGCTGTTGCCGGATCGATTTTGCAGATCAATCCCTTCAACCAGCCTGATGTTGAGGCCAGCAAGATCGTCACGCGGCAGCTCACTGAAGCATATGAAAAAAGTGGCAAGCTGCCAGAAGAAGCACCAATCTTTGAACAAGACGGCATCAAGCTCTTTACTGATGAACGCAACGCAGCAAACCTGGCAAAACTGGTTGGCAATGATCGTTCGTTGAAGGGCTACGTCCGCGCCCATCTGAATCAACTGGGTGCAGGCGACTATCTCGGATTGCTGAGCTATATCGAAAGGAATGCCGCGCATGAAGATCAACTGCAGTCCATGCGTCATGCCGTGCGCGACCGTAAGAAAGTGGCAACTTGCCTTGGCTTTGGTCCGCGATTCCTGCATTCCACAGGTCAGGCCTACAAAGGCGGTCCAAATAGCGGGGTGTTTCTGCAAATTACCTGTGATGACGCCAATGATCTGCCGGTTCCCGACCAGAAATACACATTTGGGATCGTGAAGGCAGCACAAGCGCGCGGAGACTTTCAGGTGCTGGCTGATCGTAAACGTCGCGCATTGCGCGTACATCTGCCGAAGGACGTGAATGCTGGGCTGAACAAGTTGAAACAGATTGTGATGGATGCTTTAGGTTAGCTGTAATCCCGGAACGCGAAGCGTGATGGAACAGGAGAATGAATGCAACTCGGCATGGTAGGTCTTGGCCGTATGGGCGGCAACATGGTGCGCCGCCTGATGCACGGCGGACATGAATGTGTAGTTTCTGATCTGAGCGCGGATAATGTAAACAAACTGGCAGGCGAAGGCGCAAAAGGATCTGCCTCGCTTGATGATTTTGTGTCCAAGCTGCAAAAGCCTCGTGCGGCGTGGGTCATGGTTCCTGCGGGCGACGCCACTGAGAAAACTGTCGATGCGCTGGCACAAAAATTCGAGAAGGGCGACATCATCATTGACGGCGGCAATTCCTATTTCAAAGATGACATTCGCCGTGCACAGAAATTAAAAGACCGCGGCATTCATTACATGGACGTCGGTACCAGCGGTGGCGTATGGGGCATTGATCGCGGTTATTGCATGATGATTGGCGGACCAAAAGAGGCCTTCGATCACCTCGATCCTATCTTCAAAACTCTGGCCCCGGGCATGGGCGATATCCCACGCACTCCCGGACGCGAAAAGCTCGGAGGCACTGCCGAACAAGGCTACATCTATTGCGGTCCTTCAGGCTCCGGACATTTCGTAAAGATGGTGCACAACGGAATTGAATACGGACTGATGCAGGCCTATGCAGAAGGCTTTGATATTTTCCGCAATGCCAATTCAAACGAATTGCCGGAAGCCCAGCGTTACAACCTGAATCTGCCGGACATCGCTGAAGTCTGGCGGCGCGGCAGCGTGGTCTCATCATGGCTGCTCGATCTCACGGCCATGGCGCTCGCGGAAAACCCAACGCTTTCTGAATACACCGGCTTCGTGCAGGATTCCGGGGAAGGACGCTGGACAGTCAACGCCGCGTTGGAAGAAGCAGTCCCCGCGGATGTGCTGACCGCTGCCCTTTATACGCGCTTCCGCTCCCGCCAGGAGCATACATTCGCAGAAAAGATGTTGAGCGCCATGCGACAGAAGTTTGGCGGCCACATTGAATTGAAACCCAAAAATTAACCGCTCTTTCTGAGCAGGAGATTCTTGCCCAATGCCACAGCTTGAACACGAACAGCCTGATGTGGAACAGCAGCCAAAAGACACTTCTCCTCCGGCTGGCCCTTGCGCCATGGTTATTTTTGGCGGAACGGGCGATCTCGCAGGCCGCAAGCTCTTCCCTGCTATCTACAACCTGGTTAAAGGCAAGCTGTTGACCTCTGACTTTGCAATTGTCGGTGTGGGTCGCAATGACTATGCTGACGAAGAATATCGCAAGCAGATGGGAGAAAAGCTGGACAAGTTTGCTACCGGCAAACTCGATCCCAAATTGCGCGAATGGATTTTAGAGCGGGTCTTTTACGTCTCCGGCGATTTTAAGAATCAAGCACTTTACAGCAACATCAAGCAGAAGCTGGATGAAGTAGATAAGCAATGCAACACACAAGGCAATTACTTCTTTTATATGGCCACCAGCCCGGAATTCTTTGGCGATATTGTGGACCAGCTTGGCGCGAGTGAACTGGCCTGCGAAAGGGACGGCCACTGGCGTCGTGTGGTATTTGAAAAGCCATTCGGTAATGACCTGCACTCAGCCAAAGCATTGAATCGCCAGGTCAGCAAAGTCCTGCATGAAAATCAGATCTTCCGCATCGATCATTACCTGGGAAAAGAGACGGTACAGAACATACTTGTCTTTCGCTTCAGCAATGGCATTTTTGAGCCGATCTGGAACCGTCGCTATGTAGATCATATCCAGATCACCGTTGCGGAAACCGTGGGCGTGGAAAAACGCGGCGGCTATTTTGATATGGCCGGTACCCTACGAGACATGGTGCCGAATCATCTTCTCCAGTTAGTCTCACTCACCACCATGGAGCCACCCATTTCTTTCAGCTCCGGCTCTTTGCATGACGAGCAGGCAAAAATCCTGCATGCCATTCAGCCGTTCAGTGAAGAAGATGTGTTGCATTGCGCTGTTAGAGGACAGTATGGAGCAGGCACGATCAAAGGCGAAAAAGTGCCTGCATATCGGACCGAAGAAGACGTACCGAAGGATTCCAAGACAGAAACATTTGTCGCTTTGCGACTGATGATCGATAACTGGCGCTGGGCTGGTGTTCCCTTTTACCTGCGCACAGGCAAACGCCTGGCCGCACGGCACACGGAAGTTGCCGTACAGTTTAAACGCGCGCCGCTGGTGCTCTTCCGCGATACGCCCGTCAGCAGCCTGGATGCAAACCAACTGATTATTCACATCGCCCCGGATGAAGGCATCTCGCTGCGCTTCGGCGCCAAGATCCCAGGAGCCCAGATGAAGGTCGGCCAGGTAGAAATGGCTTTCAACTACGCTGATTACTTTGGCTCTGACTCCAATACAGGATATGAAGTTCTGCTTTATGACGGCATGATGGGCGATCAAACTCTTTATCAGCGAGCAGACATGGTGGAAGCAGGATGGGGCGTCGTAGATCCCATTCTTGATGTGTGGAAGGCCCTTCCAACCCGGGCATTTCCCAACTATGCGGCAGGAACCTGGGGACCGGCTGAAGCTACGGACATTATTGCCCGCGACGGCCGTTCCTGGCGGAAGATCAAGACTTAAACAACGGGGCTAGAAAGAGTTTATGGGTGTCCAAATCAAGGTCCTTCCAGATAACGCGGCTCTTTGCCGCGCAGCTGCTCAAGAATTTCAGCATTTAGTAGAAACGGCCGTTGCCGAGCGTGGGCAATTTTCAGTGGCATTGTCGGGTGGCAATACGCCACGCAGCATCTATTCTCTATTGGCGACGGAACAAAATATGCCATGGGAGAAAATTCACATCTTCTTCGGCGATGAGCGCCATGTGCCTCCGCAAGACCCTGACAGCAACTTCCGTATGGCCAGCGAATCACTATTGTCAAAAGTTTCTATTCCTGAAAAGAACATTCATCGCGTCCGTGCAGAGCTGGATGCCACGGCTGCAGACGAAGATTATGAGAAACAGTTGAAGGCATTTTTTCGTCCCGCAAACGGTGAATGGCCGCGCTTCGATCTGATTTTTCTTGGCCTGGGAGATGATGGGCATTGCGCCTCCCTTTTTCCCGGCAGTGATGCGCTTCACGAGAGCACGCGCTTGGTGGTATCCAATTGGGTGCAAAAGCTTCAGGCTTTCCGCATTACCTGCACCTTCCCTGTCCTCAACCACGCAGCAGAGGTAATGTTCCTTGTCTCGGGAGAGAAAAAGGCTGAAATCCTGAGCGATATCTTCAAACCCGGTCCACAAAAATATCCAGCACAAGCGGTCCAACCGGAAAGCGGCCACCTGATATGGTTGGCCGATCAGGATGCAGCCAGGCTGCTGCAACCAGCAAGAACCGCATAAAACACATTCCATAAAAAGACAGCACGGTCCTAGGTATTTTTTCGCCTTGTATTCGCATCCAATTACTCGTACGATGAATACGAATAAAAAGCGAATTATATGCCGACGCTTTTCTCTCAATCCGATCCCGAACCGCATCTGGTAGGTATAGCGAAGCTGGCTGCGGAGGGAGAATCTGTTTCTCAGGGCCATGAGGTGGATTACTTATCGCTGGAAAACCGCAGCCTGCTGAGCAAGGTTGTTTCTAATAGGGTTCCCTTTTTCTGGCAGATCAATCCTTACCGAGGCTGCGAGTTTGGCTGTAAATATTGTTATGCGCGCTATACGCACGAATTTATGGAGATGCGTGACGGCATGGATTTTGAGCGCAAGATCTATGTAAAGCAGCATAGTGCATGCCTGCTGCGGCAGGAGCTGAAACATGTCCGCACCGGCCAGGGCATAGCGATCGGCACTGCAACGGATCCTTACCAGCCCGCCGAAAGAAAATTTGGGATAACACGCGCCATCATGGAGGAATTCTCAAGGCATGAAGGCCTGTCACTCGGGGTGGTTACAAAATCTGATCTGATTGTTCGCGATGTCGATCTGCTGCAGAAGATCTCAGAGAAAAATCATTTCAGCGTTCATGTAACAATCACGACCACAAATACTGATCTGGCACGCATCCTGGAGCCTCGGGCGCCGCGCCCTGACCTGCGATTTAAAGCGGTTAAAAAACTTGTCGAAGCTGGTATCAGGACCAGTGTGAATTGCGCACCGGTATTGCCGGGAATCACAGATTCACCCAAAGACCTTGAGAGCCTAGTACGCGCCTCTGCAGCCGCTAAAGCCCGGTCAGTTGCGGCCATCCCTCTGTTTTTGAAGCCATGTTCAGAGAAGATCTTTATTCCATTTCTGGAAAAAAATTTCCCGCATCTTGTGGAGCTCTATAAAAAGCGCTATGCTGATCGCGCTTTTCTCCCTGTGGAGTATTCAAAGCGGATTTCAGCGCTGGTAAAGAGACTGTGCCGGCAGAATGGTATTGCCGCCAGGGACGAGGAATCCCGTCAAGCCACGAACCGCACAAATCTCTCCCCACAGCTAAATCTGTTCACAAGGTAAGGAACGTTTTTCTTATAAGGAAAACGAATTTTTAAATTGGAGTTTTCCACAGGATAGATTACCTCGAGACGTACTAAAACAGAGACTCGGGTTTCAGGATGGTTTGGTAAGTCATTGTTAAGAAAGATTTTATTTTCCAATTTGGGAATTTAAATTATTTGGTACACTGTCCATAAGTACACTATTGAATATGTCCATACGGACATGGTATATTTGTACAGTGGAACAGGGGTACATGGTCGAGGTATGATTCGTGGCGTTGGATCGAGAGTTGGAACCAAATGAAAGCGAATAAATTCCTTGAATTTTTGTTCCATTTCTAAAAATAACGTGTACCATGGTACAACTCTTTAACTGTACCAATGACACATAGAGGTTCCGTTCTTTTGGATTGGAATCTTTAATGTTGGCTATTTTGAAAGCAAGAGGTCAGCTGTTTTTGTATAGCGGCAAGCAGGGTTCAGAAAGACATTACTGAGTACTAGAACGAGAGCACGATGCAACTCAGATAAGAAGAGAGCATCGCATCGATTCCAACAGGCCCAGTAACTGGTACCAATATTTTTGTTGTAATTGGCCGTACGGACAGTAGTTTTGTTTGCTGACGTACAACATAAATAAGCGGCAGCAGTGAAACGTTTTTCGGACTGAATGCACAAGTAAACGAGGGAACTAAATTCCGGGTTACACGTGAACGGTTCCTTTGAGGGGTAAACAGCGGATGGGTTTTGCACGTTGCTCCAAGAGCAATGGCAATTCTTCCACCGAAGCGGGAGGTGGACTTTGCGTATATTGGTGATTGAGGACGAGCCTAAAGTAGCACGTACACTGGTAAAGGGTCTGGAAGCAGATCACTTTGCCGTCGACTTAGCGGGGGATGGGGAAGAAGGTCTCCAGCTGGCAACCGAGATTGATTATGATGCGATCATTCTTGATTGGAACCTTCCTAAACTTGACGGACTAACGGTCCTTCGCAAACTTCGTAAATCCGGGTCCAACATGCGGATCCTTCTTTTGAGCGCACGCAAAGACGTCACTGACCGTGTTTGCGGATTACAGGCCGGCGCTGATGACTATCTGGTAAAACCGTTTTCGTTTGAAGAATTGCTCGCCCGGGTGCACGCCCTTCTTCGTCGTCCGCAGGAACTGCTGGACAAGCTCAGTGTTGAAGATCTTGAGCTGGATCGTATGCGTCACATGGTTACGCGCGCAGGTAAGCCGATCAACCTGACGCAGCGTGAATACGCTGTGTTGGAATACCTGATGCGCAATGCAGGCCGCACCGTAACCCGCACCATGGTTGTGGAGCACGTCTGGAACCTGGGCTTTGAAGGCCTAACCAACATTGTGGACGTTTACATCAACTACCTTCGCGCCAAAATTGACCACGGCTATGAAAAGCAGCTGATACATACAGCGCGTGGCGTCGGGTACATGCTGTCAGCAGCCGCCCAATGAAGCTAATGCTTTTACGCCGCCTGAGCACCAGGCTCGCGTTCAAGCAGACAGTAACGTTCGCGCTCCTGGTCGTAATACTTGCCTGGAGCGCGTATGCTCTGCTGGAGCGTCGCATCTACGGACAAGTCGATGAGGAGTTGCAGGACCGCGGCATCGCGGTTCGCAGCATGTTGCAGATCCGCGCCGGCAACGTGAAGTGGCTGAATGCTGAGGCCGATCCTGAAGTACGCGCCCAGTTTGAGCACTCCATGCGCTACTACGAACTGCTGGATGACGAAGGCCACACGCTGGATGCGTCCCACGCCATGGCCGCCCTGCATGCATCCGGCAACCTTTCATTGCCGGTCCCAATGCAGACAGAGCACTTGACATGGCAAAACCTCACCACTGGCGACACGCATATACGTATCCTGGACATACCGGTACTTGGGCTGGCTGGAAACCACTATTTGCTGCGTATTGGCAGCTCTCTGGATGAAGCGGATGAAGAGTGCCGCCGTCTTCAGGCTTTGCTCTTTGCGCTGATTCCCTTCTTCATTTTGGCGCATGCAGCCAATGCCTGGATCATGGCTTCTACTTCTTTGCGCCCGCTCGAAAATATCGGCGCTGCTGCAAAACAGATCACAGCTTTCGATCTGACCAACCGCCTTCCTGTTTCCGGGCGGGGCGACGAGCTGGACGAACTGAGCACGTCACTGAACGCAATGATTGCCCGTTTACAGAGCTCCTTCAACCGTATGTCAGAGTTTCTTCGCAATCTATCGCATGAGATCCGCCAGCCATTGACTGTATTGCGAGCGGAGACCGAGCAGGCATTGCGTCTGGGCAACAGCGAAACCAACTATCGCGACATGCTCTCCAAGCAGCTTGAACACGTGGAACTACTTGCGCGTACGGTTTCCAACTTGATGGAGCTTGCCCAGTCTGAAGGCGAACAAATCACGTTGCAGCGCGAGACGGAAGACCTCTCTGAACTTGTACGCACGGCGATTGACGGCATGCGTCCGCAGGCCCTTGAAAAAGGCATCCAGGTTTCAGGAACTGTACAGCAACACGTGATCGGGGCGTTTGATGCCGGACAAATCTGGCGGCTTCTGCTTAATCTGCTGGACAATGCCATTAAGTTTAATAAGCCTGGCGGTCACGTCGATGTAGTCCTGTCAGTTCACCATCATGAAGCGATTATCTCTGTTACCGACACGGGTAGCGGCATTGTCACGGAAGACCAGCCGCACATTTTTGAACGCGGCTATCGCGCACCTTCGGCACGGAAATCCAATGTCCCCGGAACAGGATTGGGACTTCATTTCGCTCTCGGCATTGCCGAAGCCCACGGTGGAAAAATTGAGGTTAGAAGCGTGTCTGGCGAGGGCTCATGCTTCCGGGTATCGTTACCCTTGCTCTCCTGCGATGACAAAGCGCCCGCAGTGATTCACCGCGATACAACGATCAACTAGCTCAACTCGGATAAAAACAGGATATTCGATGAGCACGAATTATAGATTTTTTAATGATTTTTCAATGGAAAGCTGTGCCAGAAAATTGGAAAATCGTAGTTAAGCAGCAAGGACAAGTCATTCACCTTTTGACGGGAGACAAAACTGAACTGAAAGTAATCAGCTCTTGTCGTTCGGTTTTGTGAGAAAGGTTTGTATGTTTGATTTCAAGAAATCAATAAGGCTCATTCTGTTTATAACAGTTCCTGGTTTGGCCTTAGCTCAGACGCCGCAGATACAGCCGGTGCTGCAATCTACTCCAACTGGCAATATTTCTCCTGTCTCCATGACCACCGGCAACGAATCAGCGCCTGACGGTGCAGCAACAGTCAACTATGTGCGTGGACAACTCACTGTAGTTTCACACAATGCTCCCCTGGAGCTCGTGCTCAAGCTTGTGGCTTCTAAAACTGGGGCGACCGTAGGTTTGGCGCCCGAGTTGCAAAATGAGCCAGTGATCGCGCAAATCGGCCCTGGGAGCGTCCATGATGTCGTAACCAGGTTGCTTGATAGTCCTAAGATCGATTACATCCTTTTGGGCAAGGGCGATGATCCGGACAATCTGTCGCGGATCGTAGTCCAAAGCCGCCGGGCACAAAGACCTGGGACGCAGGCTTATCGTCCGCCTCCGCAGGAAGATGAGGATGCACGCGCAGCGAATGGCAATCTGTCAGAAGATGAATCCAAAATGTCGCAGGAAGAGCTGAGGGAGCGCTGGAGAAAGATTCGCGAAGAAAAGCTCGCCGCCGAGATTCGTCAGCAAAAAGAGGATCGTGAAAGAGAAGCCAACGGATCTGCGAACGACGCTGAACAGCAGCCTCCAGCGCAGAACACTCAGCCGCAGCAACAGCAACCTTCGGATGCGCAACCGCAAAATCAGGCTACCCGGCCCCAGTAAAAAAGCATTCACCACAAACTTATAAGCTCTTGGAATATGCAATGTTCCAGGGGCTTTTTCTTTTTTTGTGATGAGAACTACCTTCCAGACTTTAGCCAACAAGCGCTGACGCGCATATTACTTTTACAACTCTAAAGAATTTTAATCTGCTCTTGATAGGTATCTAATCCTCAGGCCCCACAATGCTTTTCGAAGCACCTAGTTAGATTGTTTTTTCCGTAATGCATCAGCTTCAGTCCCGCTAACTGAAGAAGATTCAGTCCGTAAGGTTTTCTGGCCGCGCGCGGTCAGATCTTCAAGCAAAAATCTTTGCTTGAAATCTTGAGGCTGGTGGTTTGAAAACCATCCAGCCTCTTTTTTATTTCGATTAAAGCTTGACCAGCCTCTGTGTATTTTCATTACAAATAAAAATCCCCTCGCCGTAGCAAGGGGAGCAGTGCTTTTCAAGGCTTGCGTTAGTTTGCGCTACCGCGCAACACATTTGCTGCCAAAAAGCCTTTGGGACCTTTCAACAGCTCAAATTCTACGGTTTCGCCCTCATTCAGAGTCCTATAGCCATTCTCCTGGATGGCGGAAAAGTGGACAAAAACGTCTTCACCTGTCGAGCGCTGAATGAAGCCATAGCCCTTGGCTCCATTAAACCATTTGACTGTTCCCTTCTCTTTCACAATGCAACTCCTTTCGCCTCAGCTCAAAGATTATTTGTCTCCCCCTGCCGGAAAACCCGGTGGGGAAAGGTTGTTGCTTTGCCGGCCAGATAGCTCTTTTCCGCAAGATGGGCTGCCGTGCCCGGAAGGGCCTGACGGGCAGGCGACTCCAGCAACCGGATCGTTCGGCGAAAGTTCAACTGCTGTACAAAAACATCAACCAAAGCTCCCGGCAGGTCGTGATCGCCGGAAGCTAGGCATAATATTCAGGAACTCTGGTTTTTGTAAAGCACTTTGTTTGAATTTGTACTAGAACGCCAAAGGCCAAGGCCAGGTAAGACTTTGGTTTTCTGTTAATCCTCTTTTATCAAAGCTTACGGCAGAGGGTTTTCTGTTACGATTTTGAGAAGAATCACATGCCATCCAGTTCAATTTCCCCTGCCGCCGAAACGGACCGGGAGCCTGTTGTAGAGTCGCCCGCAACCAGGCTTTTTCTTCGTCCGTGGAGTTACATGCTGCAATACCGCGGCTGGCCAACTCTTAAATATCTGACCAAGACAGAAGCGCATACATATGCATTTTCTGTGGCAGCCAACGCCATTCTTTCATTTTTTCCTTTCATGGTTTTGTTGATGTGGTTGATACGAAATGTCTTTCACTCGCAAACAATGTTCAATGTTGTGGTGGATTTACTAAAAGATCACCTGCCTGCCGGTCAGGATTTTGTGATCTCAAATCTCACCTATCTGGTCAAAACGCGCCAGCGCGTAAAGATGGCATCGCTGATCATTTTGCTGATCACCTCTACGGGAGTTTTTGTTCCGCTGGAGGTAGCCTTCAACCGCATCTGGGGATTTGCAAGAAACCGTTCCTATCTGGGGAACCAGATCATTTCTCTGGCATTGGCTTTTGCGTGCGGAATCCTGGCGCTGGCATCTGTTGGGATGGCTGCAGGCAATGAGCTGGCATTGAGCTTTGTAATGCGCGGTAACGAAAACATTGTGTTTCGTGCAGCGACATTCGTGGCGTTGAAAATATGCGCCACCCTGGCCAGTATCGCCATCTTCTTCCTGATCTACTGGCTTCTGCCCAACGGAAAGATCAAAGCCAGAAGCGTACTACCTGCGGCTGTCGCCATGGGCGTGCTTTGGGAGGCAGGTAAGGTTTTATACATCAAAGCCCTGCCCTGGCTCGGATTCCAGGAAGTTTACGGCAAGACTTTTTCAGTTTCGGTGGCGTTAATGTTTTGGGCTTTTATTTCCGGGCTGATGCTTCTGGCCGGAGCGCATTTGTCATCAGATTTCACACCAGACGCAGCGGAGCCGAATGTTGCAGATGTAAATGATGAAGCTCACGGAATTGAATTTAGCTGAGAGCAGGATTCTATTTCTGTTTTTATTTCTTTTTTCTTTATGATGGCGCGCGTTGCTCTCAAGGGCGATAGAATTTCCCCGCACTAACTGGCCCTCCCCCTTGGCTCTTGCCCGAAAATATGCAGCTTTCCAGTGGGAAGTAGGTTTTAATCACGGCGCTTGAAATGAGCGGCCGAATAAATTCTAAAGGAGAAAATGAAATGCGGAAGAATGTGAAGAGTATTCTGGCGGTAGTCCTATTTGTAACATCGTTGACAACTCAAGTGCCGAACCTTGCAGGCCCATTGCCGCCAAAATTACCTGGTTCGCCGGCACCACCGCAGCAGCAACCAAGCATAACCGTGAATTAGGTTTACTCTGGATGAGTGGCTGATTTAAGCTTGGCCACTCATCTTTATCCTATGAACCGAAGCGAACTCATACTGGCTCTTGCAGGGACAGTTTTGCAGTCTTGCCTTTTTCTTTTACTTTTTTTTCGCAAGTCTTATCGGCAGTTTCCTGTATTTTTCCTGTACGTTGGCTTTTCAGTTACCAGCGCGCTACTTGGCCTGCTTGTGCGCAACCAAGCCGTATACATTTGGGTCTACTGGACAAGTGAGCTTCTCTACATTGTTCTCACATTTCTAGTGCTTCAAGAAGCCTTTCGTTCTGTCTTTAGAAATTTTCAGGCTTTCCTGTGGTACCGGCTTTTATTTCCAGTCATCGGGTTTTTAATGGTTGCGATATCGATCCTAAAAACCGCAATTTCGCCCCCGGCCGACCATAACCAGCTTGCTTCGACCCTCATCTCACTTGAGATAGCAGTTGGATTTCTTCAGTTTGGCATCTTCTGCGCCTTCATTTTGCTGGTTAGTTTCTTCCACATGCACTGGCGGCAGCGGGCATTTGGTATCGTTTTGGGATTTGGTATTGCTGCAGCAGGATCGCTTGTCGCTTTCCTACTGCGTTCTGAATTTGGAACAAATATAGACACAGTGTTCAGGATTGCCACTCCTTTGACGTACATTATTGGTGAAGCAGTTTGGCTGCTGACATTTCTAAGGGGAGAACGATCTCAGCTTCAACCAAACTGGGATTTTCCATTGACCCCTGAGCAAATGCTTGCAGAGCTTAGGCGGCATACTAAGGCAGTGAAAGGCATTCTAGGAAGATGATGTTCGACCTCATCGTAATAACCCTTGTTGGCATTCTGCTGCTTTTTGCCATTTACACAGCCGTCCAGGTCCTCGGTCGATATCCTTCACGTACCATCGATGACGTAACTCCGTTTCTCCGCCCTGCCGAGTTGCAAGAGCTGGAATCGCTTCTGGATCCTGCGCACGAAGCAAATTTTAAGTTGCGGATGCCGCCTCAGGAGTTTGCCGAATGGCAGCGCAAACAAATCCATCTAATGCGCGAATACCTGTTGCGGATGTCACACAATGCCCTGGTGCTGATCGAGTGGGGCAACCTCGAGATGCAGAAGAATGAAAAGCGACAGGAGCCTAGTGTGCCTTCACTGGCGCATGAACTCGTTCAGGCTGCAACTGAGTTCAGGCTCTATTCGATTCTGGTCCTGGTGAAGCTGAAGTTTTGGCTTATTCTTCCATCTACCTGCCGATTTTTTCTGCCAACGACTCATCTCTCCTCACTTCGGCGACTGTTTGGCATTGATGGACTGAATTCTTACCAACGTCTTAAAACTGCGGCTGTTGGTCTAAGCCTGACCTATGATGTCCATTTCCATCAGGAGCTGCTGGAAAGACTGTAAGTCCCCGCTGTTTCTCTGCGTTTTTCATTCAGACCATTTGAGCGCTAACCGATATAATCGGTGAATCTTGGTTCTCTGGTCCAAAATCACGCGCCAGTTGGCTTCCTGGGGGCTGATCCCACGTACGCGCTTGGCGATTGCCAGCGTCTATTTGGCAGGAACAGAGATAGTCCTAATCCTGCTGCAGGGATTATTCAAGCTCATCCACGCCACTGGATTGGCCGATTCCATGGCCCAATGGAGAGGCTTTTTCGGATTAATCCTCGGCATTTTGCTTTTCATCCTGGCAGTGCGTTGGTTCAGAAACCATGTGATGTGGAGCGTACGTAACCGCCTGATTGTTACGTACCTGTTCATTGGCGCTCTTCCTCTGGGGCTGATGGCAGCCATGGCGCTGGGATCTGGCTACCTGGTGGTTCAGCACTTAGCTACGTTTCTCACAGTTTCTGAGATCAGGGGGCAGGAAGATCGGCTTACTGCGGCAAATCTTGCAGCCATTGAAGAGATACAGCGCCATGCCGGAACGCCCGGCCAGATTGCTACAGCCGATTCTTACTTTGCCGGACGGAAAATTGTAGTTATGCCAGCCTCCGCCATACCTGCATGGTTAAAGTCAGGATTTAGCGGACTGGTTTTTGATCACGGCGAAACATCTCTGCGCGCAGCAAATTCGCTGGACACCACCCACGGTCGTGCCATGGTTGTTTCTTCTGTTCCCTTTAACCAGCAGTTTCTCAGCCGCATAGCGAACAAGGTGGGAGCTTTAAGCTTTGAGCAAACGAATTTGCAGCAAGGTTCCGCTATCACTGCCGGCACTGTTCCCGCAGCACAACGCCGCTTCGATGGGGAATTTCGATTTGGAGGCCTCATCCAGTCCACGAACTGGGAGACGGGTGAATCACAACCCAATCTTTTTCTTTCTGGAAGCACACGGCTCTCAACGGTAATCTCAAACCTTTCTGAGTCAATGTCCATGTGGACCGCCGGTGTTGGGCTGGTGCTGGTGGCAATCTCCATCACTTTTGCCATCGTTGTACTCATAGCGCTTACCATCGGCATGCGTCTCACGCGAAAAATCACCTATTCGGTGGCGAATTTATATAAAGCAACACAGCACATCAATCGCGGAGACTTTACCCACCGCATTCAGGTGCGGGAAAAAGACCAACTGGCAGCTCTCCAGGTTTCCTTTAACTCCATGACGGCCAATCTGGAGCGATTGATTGTTGAGCAGAAAGAAAAAGAGCGGCTGCAGAGCGAACTTGAGATCGCTCATGAAGTGCAGGCACAATTGTTCCCGCGAGCTATTTCCGGCACCAGTTCACTTGAACTGTATGGTGTCTGCCGCCCGGCGCGTATTGTGAGTGGCGACTACTACGATTTCCTTTCCTACGGTCCTGACCAGATAGGCATCGCCGTGGGGGACATCAGCGGCAAAGGCATTTCCGCAGCTCTTTTAATGGCGACGATTCACTCTGCCGTCCGGGCCTATGAGCAGGAGCAGCTTCTCTTTTCTGTTGGTACCGCCGCTGCCTATGGCACCACGACAAGCCGTGTTGCCACCGTGGAAGCTCATGCAGCGCCGGCTTCTCCTTCACAGATGCTCTGGCTTTTGAACCGTCATTTATTCCAAAGCACGCAGCCGGAAAAATACGCTACCCTCTTTCTTGGTTTTTATGATGACAAGAAGCACCGTCTCACGTATTCAAACGGCGGCCATCTTCCTCCCATTGTTATTGCGTCCGATGGCTCTGTGCGACGTCTGGAAGCCGGAGGCACAGTTGTCGGCCTGTTTGATGATCGGGAATACGAGGAAGAAACGGTAGAGCTGTATCCGGGAGATATTTTTATCGCATTTAGTGACGGCATCACTGAACCTGAAAATGAATTTGGAGAATTTGGCGAAGAGCGGCTGATTGAAACCATCTCAAGATACCGTCACTTGCCGCTGGAAAAAATCACAGAGCACACGATTTCCGCCGTCCAAGATTGGATTGGCCTGACTGAACAGCCGGATGACATCACACTGGTCCTGGCGCGGCGAATTTAAACTCCGCAGTCTTCCTTTATCTATTACCTATCTTGGCAACTATTTAAATTCCTTCTTATCTTTCGCGCCTGCAGCTTGTATGTTGGTACACCTGAATTCCAAACATCCTATGAAAACCCCCAATACAACGCATCGCCGGTCTACGTTGAGTTCATGGCAGCATCCACCGCGCGTTAAAAGCACTGTCTTGCGCAGAATACGCACCATCACCACGGAGCTTGAGGCCATTCAAGCTGAAATGCATGACGAGCTCACTGGAAGTGAGAATAAAATTGCGCGTTTTTTTGAAGACAACACAGCCCTGCAAACGCTCAATGATTTAAAAGCGGAGCTGGACCAGCTTCGCCGTATTTTATGGTTTTATATTGAAGAGACAGCGGCCAACATCACTTCTGGCGCAAAGCCGGAACAGCAGGCGCAGCGGCTGCAGCACTTCACAGAACTTCTTCGCGCGCTCTCCACACCCGATGCAGATGAAGCCGCCGAGAAGAAACCAGCAGCTTCATTTTTCGAGCGGCTAGATGTTGTTATGGACACCTACATGCAAGACAAAAATCTTCGTCTTAAATCACGGACATAATCTCTATTGGTGCGTGATCGCTAGCCTGTGATCCAGGTTGGCGACGCGCCATCCAGTTTCAAATACCAGGCGAGTGATTTTCGTCATCTTGGTGAAATCAATTTTGTCGATGGTATCGGTCGGCTTGTGATAATCCACGTGCACGCCATCAAAATAGAAGATCACCGGGATGCCGTGCTTGGCATAATTCCAATGGTCTGACCGGTAATAGATCCGCTCAGGATTCTCAGGATCGTTGTAATAATAATCCAGCTTCATCTTCTGAAATTGCGAGTTCGTCTCTTCGCTGATCTGGTGTAGCTCCTGGCTGATGCGGTTTGATCCAACCAGATAGACGGAATTCGCGTCAGTGAGGCGCTCATCTGCCTGCTGCGTATCTCCAGCTGGCTTGGAGCGGCCGATCATATCAATGTTCAGGTCGGCAACAATCTTGTCCAACGGAACAACGGGAGCAAAATCAGTGTTGTATTCAGATCCCAGCAAGCCCAGCTCTTCACCAGCATGAAACATAACGAGGACCGAACGCTTCGGCCGGTCGAGTGACAAGGCATGAGCAATGGTCAGAATTGCGGTGGTGCCTGAACCATCATCGTCAGCGCCAGGATAAATCTCGCCATTCGGGCTGGTTTTCAAGTGGTCATAATGAGCACTAAAGACAACGTATTCATTCTTCAACTTCGGATCGGCGCCTTCAAGTATTCCAGCCACATTCTGCGTGGTGATTTTCGTAATCTGCATGAAGACGTTCATCTTGACTGTCATATCCAGCTTTTTGGGCTGCAGCTTATCTTTCTTTGCTGCGTCATACAGACTCTTCAGGTCCAATCCAGCAGCCGACAAAACTTCCTCAGAAAGCTCTGGCCCAAGGGTGATTGCAGGCAATTTGCCTTCAGAGGCCTGCGCCAGTTGAACGCTCTCGCGGGAAGCGGCCCGTTCCGCGAAACCTTTGTCCTTCATGAAGTCCAGAAAACGCTGTGGCGGCAATTGAATTACGCCAACAGCGCCATGCGCTTGCGCGGCACCTTGCCCGGTCTCGTTGTCACGAAGCCGGCTGCTGTCAATGCCAGCAGGAGTTGCGCCTGGAACAAGCAAAACGATCTTTCCTTTTACATCCAGCCCGGCATAGTCATCATGTTTCTGGGATGCCGATGAGATTCCCGAGCCAACAAAGACAACCTGTCCCTCCGCAGGGCCTTCTCCAGCGCCATTGGCAATATAGAAATCACCAAAGTGGTAGTGATTGGTTTTATCGCCATTAGTGATGTCAAGTGAGCTTTTTGCCGCGTCTGGCTTGGCTGAATTAACCTGAAAGGTCTGCAGAAAATCGCCATGCTCGGCAGCGCCTTTGAATCCATCCGCCTCCAAGCGTGATGCGATGTAGCGTGCCGCGATGGCGAAATTCGGCGCCAGCGTGTATCGTCCGCCTAATTCTGGGGAGGACAGAAATTCCAGGTGCATTCGCAACTCGCCGGGAGTGATGGAATCCACGGTAGAAGGAACAGGAGGCAGTACCATCGCCGGGCCGGCGGCATAGGTCACTACAGAGATGGTTACGACAAAAGCTATCGTGATTTTTGCAAGAAAAGTCCGAGGGGAGTTCACCCCATGATGGTAGCAGTCCGGCCAGCGGCTTACAATCAACTATCAAAGCGTTTCAGCAGCGGAATTTCGGGTCTTGCGTTTAAAATCGTTACCCTAAGGCACCCACACTTTTGTGAAACAGACCATTATCGTTCTCGAAGATGATGCTGATATCAGCAACCTGGTCAGCCATCACCTGCAGCTGGCTGGGTTCAACGTGCGCATTTCAGCCTCTGGCGACCAGGTATTGCCGATTGCGCGCAAGCAGCCGCCCATACTCTTTTTGCTCGATATCATGGTGCCCGGCGGTAGCGGCTTTGAAGTTTGCCGGCAGATCCGTGAAAGCAAAGACTTGGCCCGGATTCCCATCATTTTTCTTACGGCCAAAGCCACCGAGGAAGACCGAGTGCGCGGTCTTGATCTAGGGGCTGACGATTACATCACCAAGCCCTTTGGCACGCGCGAATTAACGGCGCGCGTTCGTGCCGTGCTGCGGCGTTTTGAGCAGCCGTTGACGACGAACATTACCACTCCTGACTTTGACCTGAGCAGTGACTCTATGACCCTGACGGTCCGCGGAAAACTAACGGACGTGACCGCAACGGAATTTCGATTGCTGCATTTTCTTGCCTCTCATCCCGGCCGCGTCTTTACGCGTGACCAGGTTCTGGATGCCGTTTGGCGGGACCTGTCTTTTGTTACACCTCGCTCCGTGGATGTCTATATCCGACGGCTGCGGGAAAAAATCGAAAAAGACCCTGAAGATCCCCGATATCTCAAAACCGTACGCGGCGCCGGATACAAGTTCGAGGCGGCGAAATGAGAAACCGGATCTTCCTGAAAGCCATGGGGGCTTTTGTGGCTGTAATTGCCGCGGCCACACTTACCCTGGACATCAGCATTCGCCACACCTGGGAGAACACACTTCACAACGATATTGAGAGGCTACTGGCACAGAATGCGCAGGGCTTTGCTTTGCGTGTGCAGAATGACCAGCAACATTCCCTGCAGCAGATGGCCATGGAAGAAGCACACATTACAGAAACACGTGTAACCATCATCGCGCGGGACGGCGTTGTGCTGGCTGATTCGGAAGCCGATCCAAAGACCATGGAGAATCACGCTGGACGCCCAGAGGTAATTACGGCTCTCGAGGGGAAAACTGGCAGCTCCACGCGGCTGAGCCGTACGGTGGGCATTGAATTTCTTTATCTGGCTGTGCCCAGCGGTGACAAAATTGTCCGGCTGGCTTATCCGCTCTCGAGCATAAAGCAGCACATTGCAGATATTCGTTCAAATTTGGCGCGGGCAACGATACTGGCCCTTCTGCTTGCGCTGGTACTTGCCGTTGTGATTGCCGAGGTGATTTCGCGCAGGCTGAGACGCATCGTTCTTTTTGCCGAGCAAATTGCATCCGGCAATCTTTCTGCCCGGATTGCTGAAACCAGTGGAGACGAGATTGCACAGGTAGCTGGCGCACTTGATCGCACGGCCCGCCGGCTGGAAGAAAACTTTGCCGCGGTTCGTGAAAGCCGTGCCGAACTTGAAGCTCTTTTAAACAGTATGGCCGATGGCGTAATTGCTGTTTCACCCGACATGAAGGTACGCTGGGCCAATCATGCAATCGCCAAGCTGATTCACCAGCAAGTGCGCATTGGCGTTCCTGTCATAGAGTTGCTCCGTCATCCTGATTTCCTCTCGACTCTCACTGAAGCCCTTAAGTCCAGACGCCGCGAAAGCACGATCGCCGCATCTCTTTCCGGCCGCAAATCGTTTTCTATTAACGCAGAACCATTGCCCGATGGCGGCGTGGTTACCGTGCTCCACGATATTTCCGAAGTAGAGCGCGTGGAAAAAACGCGGCGCGACTTTATTGCCAACGTATCTCATGAATTGCGCACGCCGCTCACTTCAATCTGCGGCTATGCCGAAACACTGATCGAATCGGACGGGCTGCTCAATGATAGTGCGCGTGAATTTCTCCAGATCATCCGCCGCAATGCTGACCGCATGGGGCGGCTCACGGAAGACCTGCTGGTACTTGCCAGAGTTGAGTCTGGAGAAGAAAAGCTCGATCTGCGCCCTCAATCCGCACGGATACTGATCAACGAATCAGTCGCTTCCATGCAGGAAAACGCCCGTGCGGCAGAGGTGGAGCTGATTGCAGAAGAAATCCCAGACTGGTCAGTAATAGCTGACAGTTATGCTGTTCATCAGGTCTTTGGCAACTTGATCAGCAATGCAGTCCGCTACGCGCAAAGTGGTAAGAAGATTATTGTCGGCGCACAGGAACAGCCTGGGGGCATCGAGTTTTTTGTCCGCGACTTTGGCCCTGGCATCGCTTCAGAGCATTTACCGCGTATTTTTGAACGCTTTTATCGCGTCGACAAGGCACGATCGCGCGAGAGCGGCGGCACAGGACTAGGTCTGGCGATCGTGAAACATATCGTCTTAAATCATGGCGGCGCAGTGCGCGTGGAAAGCACAGTCGGGCATGGAACTACCTTCTTTTTCCTTCTGCCCAAAGCTTAGATTTCTTTCCTATGGCGATAGTAGTGCATTGAATTTGGGATTTCTGCAACACGTCTAATAATTCACACATTTTGATCACTTTCTCTTTTAACACTCGTTTAACACGCCTTTGTTACCGTTCTCTCGTACGCGGAGGGAGAGAAAATGAAACTTAAGATTGCAATGACGATGGCGCTCATGGCCGCATTGGTTGGCGTGAGCAGCGCACAGACGAACCTCAACGGAGCGGGTGCAACCTTTCCCAATCCGATTTATCAGAAATGGTTCAGTGAATATCACAACGCCCACGGCGACGTTCAGATCAATTATCAGTCGATTGGCAGCGGTGGCGGCATTAAACAGCTTCAGTCCGGCACGGTAGATTTTGGCGCCAGCGACGGTCCAATGACCGACGAGCAGCTCGCGCAGACACCGGGCAAGGTTTTCCATATTCCGACTGTACTTGGCGCGGTAGTTCCTACATACAACATTGCAGGCGTCAGCGGCGAAATCAAGTTTGCCCCAGACGTACTGGCTGACATTTATCTTGGCAACATCAAGAAGTGGAATGATCCACGCATCGCCAAAGCGAACCCTGGAATGAAGTTCCCCGATGCTGACATCGTTGTTGTGCATCGCTCTGACGGCAGCGGAACCACATACATTTTCACTGACTTCCTAAGCAAGGTGAGCTCGGCGTGGAAGGACAAAGTCGGCAAAGGTACCTCAGTCAACTGGCCTGCAGGGCTCGGTGGCAAGGGCAATGAGGGCGTTTCCGGCATGGTAAAGCAGACTGAAGGCAGCATCGGTTACGTTGAACTGATCTATGCTCTCTCCAACAAAATGCCTTATGGCAGCGTGCAGAACAGCAGCGGAGCATTTGTGAAGGCCAGCCTGGAATCGGTAACAGCTGCAGCCGCAGGCGTAAAAGATATGCCAGATGATTTCCGTGTTTCCATCACGAATGCTCCTGGCAAAGAAGCATATCCGATCAGCAGCTTTACGTGGCTTCTGGTGCCCGCTGAGTGGTCTGATGCCGGCAAGGAAAAAGCTTTCGTAGATTTTCTGAACTGGATGGTCGATAAAGGCCAGACCATGACCACCGACCTGGCTTATGCACCTCTTCCCAAGTCAGTTGCAACAAAAGTGAAGGCGCGCATTAAAGAAGTAAAAGTAAAAGGCCAGACAGCCAAGAAATAGCTGGTTATTCAATTCATTGGACGACCAGATGAATCGTCGGCTAACAGTCGGCGATTCATTTTCTACAAATGACTGAAACAAACTGCATTCTCTTCCTTACTCCTTCCGTGCGCCGGTCAAAAGCCGGCGCTCTTTTTTAGTCTGATGCACAGTAAATACCCGTTTTCCTTGCAAATAAACAAGGGAATGATTGCAACAACTTTGCGCTTATCAGCCGTTCGCCCAAAACACATGAGTTTTTAACAATGTATTAATAATCGTCTGCTAGCTTCCAAGCATGCCGACCGCGCCCGAACATAGGTCTTCCCGCAGTACGGAAAGTCTAGCCGAGCAGGAAGTAGCAGATTCTTCCACCACGAATGGAGAGAGCCTGAAAATCGTGCCTAAGAGCCGTATTGGCAGCCGGGAAAGCGTCTTTGGCGATCGTGTTTTCAGTGGTTTGGTGGTTCTCTGCGCGCTGGTGGTCCTGGCGATTGTGGGTTTGATCGTATACGAGCTCCTCATCCAATCGCATCTTTCTGTGGCGAAATTTGGCTTCAAGTTTCTAACTAAGCAAATCTGGGATCCGGTTGCGGAAGATTTCGGCGCTTTACCTTTTATTTACGGCACCATTGTTTCTTCTGTTGTGGCGTTGTGTATCGCTGTCCCGCTCTCTGTGGGAACAGCGCTTTTTCTGACTGAGTTATGCCCAAAGTGGCTTCGTGGAATTCTCTCATTGCTGGTGGAGCTACTCTCGGCTATTCCCAGCGTGATCTATGGATTGTGGGGCATTTTTGTGCTGTCACCATTCCTCCGGCTACATGTGCAGCCGCCACTGCAACAGTATTTTGGGTGGACAGGATTGTTCACCGGTCCAAAATACGGATGGGGCATGCTGGCTGCCGGCATCATTCTGGCAATCATGATTATCCCCATTATTGCCTCCATTACCCGCGAGGTGATCACCGCGGTGCCACGCGTTCAGCGAGAGGCCGCACTTGCACTGGGAGCAACGAAATGGGAGATGCTGCGCATTTCTGTACTGCGCAACGCGCGCCCCGGCATTCTGGGTGCCATTATTCTGGGGTTGGGCCGAGCTCTGGGTGAAACCATGGCTGTGACCATGGTGATTGGCAATCGAGCTGAAATTGCAAAATCTCTCTTTGCGCCAGGCCATACTCTTGCCAGCGTGATCGCCAATGAATTTGCTGAAGCTGCAGGGAACGTATATCTCAGCGCTCTGGTGGAGATGGCGCTGGTTCTCTTTGTAATCACACTGATTGTAAACGCGCTGGCAGGATTGCTTGTCTGGTCTATCACCCGAGGCATGCCATCGAGAGCCATTGCCTAACTTATATGCGTAACATTTCACTGTATCGCAGGTTTACAAACGGATTAGCGCTTGGCCTGATTACGCTGGGCGCGCTGCTAGTGACTGTCCCTCTTTTCCTGATTCTGGGAACGGTAGTCTATCGCGGCGTTGGTGGATTGAATTGGGCTTTTCTCACGCAGATCCCCAAGCCTATTGGTGAGATTGGCGGAGGCGTTGCCAATGCAATCATGGGATCCATCATGCTTCTGGCCCTTGCCAGCTTGATTGGCGTTCCTCTGGGAGTTGGCGCTGGAGTTTTTCTGGCTGAATATGGCCGCAACAAGTTTGGCAATGTCGTTCGCTTCACCTGCGACGTGTTGAATGGGGTTCCCTCCATCGTGATCGGTATCACAGCCTATGCCCTGGTTGTTGTGGTTCAGAAACACTTTTCCATGCTTGCAGGAAGTGTTTCTCTGGGAATTATGATGATTCCGACGATTTCCCGCACTACAGAAGAAGTTTTGCTCCTGGTGCCACAATCGATTCGCGAAGCAGCCCTGGGGTTAGGAATTCCCAAATGGCGGACCATTCTTTCTGTAGTCTTGCGGACTGCCAGTGCGGGAATCGTGACAAGCATCATGCTGGCTTTTGCACGCATTGCAGGTGAGACTGCTCCGCTGATGTTCACTGCCCTGGGCAATCAATATTGGAACGTAAATATCAATCAGCCAACAGCGGCCTTGCCTCTGCAAATTTATACCTACGCTCTTATGCCTTATGACCAGGCGCACGCACAAGCATGGGCAGGAGCTCTGGTGCTTATTTCTATGATCATGATTACTGTCATTGTGTTCAGGTTTGTTGCCAGCCGTGGAACCATCAAAGGAGCCAGTTAATGGACACAGCCGGCGTACATGTAGCAGAACTTAACGCCTGGTTCGGTGCAAAGCAGGCGCTCTTCAGTATTGGCATGGAAATCCCGGGCAAGAAGGCCACAGCCATCATTGGGCCTTCCGGCTGCGGAAAATCCACCTTTGTCCGCTGCCTCAACCGCATGCATGAAACGCTGCCGGATACCCGCGTGGAAGGCAAAGTTTCCATTGGCGACCTGGATGTCTATGGCAAAGGCGTTTCCCCAGTCTGGATACGCCGCCGCATTGGCATGGTTTTTCAAAAACCAAATCCTTTCCCAACGATGACGATTTATGACAACGTGGCAGCGGGCTTAAAGCTGAATGGTTTCCACAATCGGCGCGAACTGGACAATATTGTGGAACGGTCATTGAAGCAAGCCGCGCTCTGGAATGAAGTGAAAGACGATCTCAAGAAGAAATCCGGGGCCAGCCTTTCCGGCGGACAACAGCAGCGCCTTTGTATTGCCCGCGCCCTGGCGGTTGAGCCAGATGTGCTCCTGATGGACGAGCCGGCATCAGCGCTTGATCCGATTTCCACGGCAAAGATTGAAGATTTGATTTTTGAACTGAAGAAGGAATATACCGTTGTCATAGTCACCCACAACATGCAGCAAGCAGCACGTGTAGCGGACTTTACCGCTTTCTTCCTCATGGGCTATATGGTGGAACTCGACAAAACGGAAACGATGTTTACCAAGCCTTCCGACAAGCGCACGGAAGACTACATCACCGGGAGGTTTGGATGACGCGCACACGGTTCCATCAGGCACTTGATGATCTCAAACAGAAGCTGCTGGCCATGGGCGGTCTTGCTGAGCAGGCAGTGGAGCGTGCTGCGCGCGCTTATCAGGCCCTGGACGTCTCGGTCTGCCAGATTGTGTTGCGCGACGAAGCCAAGATCAACGCTGCCGAGCGCGATGTGGACGAAATGTCCATTGATCTGCTGGCCATGCAGCAGCCCATGGCGATCGACCTGCGCTTTATCGTTGCGTGCATCAAGATCAATGCTGACCTTGAACGCGTCGGCGACCAGGCAGTAAACATCGCTGAGCGCGTAATGGACCTGGCAACACGCCCTGAAGCCGGCATAGAAGTTGATATTCCCCGGATGGCGCAGCTTGCCATCAGCATGGTGCACGACGCGCTGAACGCATTTCTCTCGGCCGATGTTGAGATGGCACAGTCAGTTCTTGAACGGGATGACCTGGTCGACAACATGAACCGGGAAATTTTTGAAGCGGTGGATTATGCTATGAATAAATCTTCCGGCAATCATCGCAACCTCCTAGATACCCTCATCGTGGCGAGAAACCTTGAGCGCGTAGCCGATCACGCCACAAACATTGCTGAAGACGTAATCTTCTGGGTACGTGGCGCAGACGTAAGACATCACGCGCAAGGTTAGTGTTTTCAATGATAATCAAGCCTGCTTAAAGTGTTACTTTAAGCAGGTCTTGGTCTGTGTATGCGAAGTCATTGGGAAACAATTTAAACTTGAAACATACAATGGATGGAAGGCGTAAATCCTCGGGAAATGGTTCCAAGTCCGCCTTCGTCCAGCGTATGAACCGATCTGTTTCAGACCCGTCTCTTTACATCAATCGAGAAACTTCATGGCTCGCCTTCAACCGACGTGTGCTGGAAGAAGCCAATGACGAGCGTAATCCGCTGCTGGAGCGGGTAAAATTTCTCGCCATTTCAGCTAGCAATCTGGATGAGTTTTTTGAAGTGCGTGTGGCGGGATTGCTGCAGCGTATTGAAGAAGGCTTTATTGATGCCGGTCCTGACGCGCTCACAGCTCAGCAAGAACGGGAATTGATCGCTAAAGAGACACACGAATTTGTCCAGGAGCAGTATGAATGCTGGAACAACCAGCTGCTCCCGGCTCTCGCGCATGAAAATATCAGCGTACTGGACCTGAAAGACATTTCATCGGAGCAGGAAGCTTTCATCGATTCCTACTGTGAAAAAGAAGTCGACCCGCTGCTCACGCCCGTCACCGTGGATCCGGCGCATCCATTCCCGCGCGTCCTGAATAAAGCTCTGTGTATTGCGCTGCTGCTCAAGCGCAAACGCCGCGCCAGCGGAACATACATGGGCGTCATCACAGTGCCCAGAGCGCTACCCAGATTGGTGAAGCTGCCTTCGCGCACCGGCACGAACTATGTTTTTCTGGCCGATCTGCTCACCTATCACGCTGCCAGCATGTATCGCGGATATGAAATTGTTTCCGCTGCCTCATTCCGCGTGACACGCAACAGCAACCTGTATCTGGAAGAGGAAGAGACGCGCAATCTGCTTGAGTCTGTACGAACAGAGTTGCATCGCAGACGCAAAGGCGACGCTGTGCGCCTGGAAATTGATGCAAACGCAAATGAAGAGATCGTCAAGCGCCTGCAACAGACTTTTGAACTCGATGACTGGCAGATTTTTCATACGCAAGGCCCTGTCAATCTCTCGCGGCTCTTCAATTTTTATGAGATTGAGCGGCCTGAGCTGAAATATCGCACGCTGGTGCCAAGAGAGCTTCGTCTTCCAGCCAGTAGCAACAATGTCTTTGCAGAGCTGCGCAAGCGCGATGTCCTGCTGCACCATCCCTATGATTCTTTTGACGCAGTAGTTGATTTCATCGAGAGTGCTGCCAGTGATCCCGACGTAATTTCTCTGAAGCAAACTATCTACCGCACAAGCCGGGACTCACCGATTGTTGGTGCTTTGATTTCTGCCGCTGCTGCCGAGAAAGAAGTCACGGCTGTGCTGGAGCTGAAAGCCCGTTTTGACGAAGCGTCGAATATTCAATGGGCGCGCACCCTCGAGGACGAAGGCGTGCAGGTCTATCACGGCCTGGTGGGCCTCAAGAGCCATTGCAAGCTCTGCCTGTTAGTGCGCCATGATCCTGATGGCGTAACGCGACGGTACGCCCACATCGGCACGGGAAACTACAACCCAACGACTGCGCGGTTTTATACCGATGTAAGCCTGCTGACTGCGTCGCCGGAGATCACATCCGCTGTGCAGTCAGTGTTCAATTACCTGACGGCCTATTCCGAAGTGCCGAGCTATGCACCATTGGCGATTTCACCCATTACTCTTGCCGCAACCACGCTCTCACAGATCCAGCGTGAAACTGACCACGCAATCAATGGGCGGCCCGCGCGGATCATCGCCAAGATGAATTCCCTGCTCGACAAGAACGTGATTGAAGCTTTGTATCGTGCCTCGCAAGCTGGGGTAAAGATTGACCTCACTGTGCGCGGGATGTGCTCCTTGCGGCCGGGCGTGCCGGGAGTGAGTGACAATATTGTTGTTCGCAGCGTGGTTGGGCGATTGCTGGAACATAGCCGCATTTTTTATTTTGAAAACGGGGGCGACGATGAGATTTATATCTCCAGCGCCGACTGGATGCCGCGCAACCTCTATGAACGTGTGGAGGTGCTCTGCCCTATCCTTGAGCCGAACTTGAAGCAGCGCATCAAGAGTGAGATTCTTGCGGCATATCTCGCAGACAACGTAAAAGCCCGCTTTTTGGACCGCAATGGACGTTATTCGCGAGCGCCGCGCCGCCGTGGCGACAAAAGTTTTTCCGCGCAGGATTTTCTTATCGCCGTGGCAGAAGGCACAGCCACTGCGGCAGACATACCCGATCCTGTTGTGGTAAAAACGAAGACTTCAACCGTCAGCAGAAAGAAACAGGTGGTTTCCCGATAGCCTATGCTTCTCTATTTTTTGCGCCACGCTTCCGCCGGTAAAACCATGATCAATCCAAAGAAAGATGAACGCCGTCCTTTGGATGAAGACGGCATTCTGCAGGCGCGATACATGGGCCGTCTATTAACCAACCTGGATGTGCAGGTGGACCAGATCATTACCAGCCCGCTCAAGCGTGCCCGCCAGACGGCTTCCCTGGTCGCCAATGAATTGGCGTTTGAAACAGCTATACAGGTAGACGAGGCATTGCGGCCGGAAGCCGAGTTCCAGCAATTCCAGGCCATGGTGGCGCGCTATGGAAAATATGACGCCATCATGGTCGTCGGCCACAACCCCAGCTTCACGGAATTTCTCAGCAAGACGATTGTCCGGACCGGCGCAGCCCAGGTGGAATTTAAAAAGGGTGCGGTAGCCAAGGTTGAGATGCATGGCCGCATCGGCACACTGCATTGGCTGATAACGCCCAAAATTGCCAGATCGCTTCAGGCCAGCTTGAAGACCAGTTCCCGGCCAAAGACAGCGCGGAAATAAACGCGCTCTTTTTCCGCTGCCCAAAGCTCAAGATCAGCGCCGCCACGGCCTGCCTTCACCGTGAAATTTACGTCGCCATTATGGGCGGTCACGCGAACCGATTGCACGGTGGAACGTCTTCCCTGATTCAACGCCCGCGCCACGCGCAAGATGGCAGTGGCTTTGATTACATCTGACCTGATCTGCGCCGGCAGCAGCTTGATCAGGCGATCGCGAAGCTGTGGTTTGGAATTGCCCTGAAAGCGGGCGACGGTGGCAATGATTTTGCGCTGCAACGGAGTAAAGCCATATAGCTCCGAGCTTGAAATTACGTAATAGGCGTGGCGATGCAAGCCAACCGGGTTGATATAGGTACCCACTTCATAGAGCATGGCGGCGGCATCAATCCATTCGCGGCAATCGCGGGTTAGGCCATGAAGGCGCTTTGTCTGGTCAAAGATGCTGAGAGCCAACTTGCGTACCTGTTCTGCATTTTGCAGATCAACTCTGTAACGACGGCTGGTATTCAAGAGCACATCCTGCCGGTCAGCCTTCAACTGGCGATGGGAGCGCGTGTGCTGATCATATTCAGCAGCCATCTGCGCCAGGATGCCGTCACGCAATCCCAGTGGTGAATAACGAAATGTTTTGAGCCGGCAGGCATGCATCACGTGCGAATAGACGGCTGCTCCGGCAACAATAATCTGCGCTCGCTTGGAGTTGATGCCTTTGACGGCTTCACGCTGCCGCGCAGTCAACTTTGCCAGCCGCTTTGCCAGCTTGGCTACCACAGGCTGTGAGACTGTGACGCTGCGAGAAAGCCGCAAAGAACTCGCTGCTCCTGCCAGTGCAGCTGCCGTGCCGGAAGTTGCAATCACCGTGCGAACATCGGCACGAATAATTTTCTGCGAAATGTTGGCGACTTCCTGGACAATGTATTCATTCAGTCGCTTTAAATCTGCTTTGTTGGGCGGATCATGCTGAACAAATTCCTGGGTGAGACGCACAGCGCCCAGCGGCAGCGATACAAGTTCTTTGATGTGCCCTTTTTCTGAAAGAGTGAGTTCGCAACTGCCTCCGCCAAGATCGATCAAAAGAAGTTTTGACGGTAGTGTTCGCAAGTTGGCAAGAACACCCAGGTGGATCAGCCGCCCTTCTTCAAGGCCGGTGATGATCTCAAGGTTCCAGCCGGTAGCGGTCTTTACCCACTCGGCAAAGATGCGAGCATTACTGCAGTCGCGCAAGGCGCTGGTGCCAACCACACGCGTGCGTTCAACCGCATAACTTTGGACTGCACGGTGAAAACGGCGGAGAACTTTCAGGGTCTGCGCCATGGCTTGGGGATCGAGATCGCCATCGCGAAAAACGCCTTCACCCAGGCGGGTAACTTCACGGTCCTGATGGAGAGCAACCAGACGTCCGCGGCGAAGTTCAGCAATACTGAGCCGGACTGAGTTGGAGCCGATGTCTACCGCAGCAAAGACCGGCATGCGCTATCAGGCATGGCGGGCAAAAGCCCGAAGCGGTTGAGCAGCGTGGGGTGGCTTCCTGGATTCTGTGGCCGCAACAAAGAGATTGTTCATGGATGATGTCGCCGTGGAGTGACGTGCTGCAAGCAGGGCGCGCACCTCACGTAAAAGCGCACAATTTACTCTATCAGAAAAGCGCTTCTCTGCTGTTGCTGTAAGCTCCTGCCAATCATGCCAGTCGCCGATCGCATCCTGAACGATTTTTAATTGCCGGGTGAAATCCTTTTGCGCTTCGGATTCTTCAGCAGCTTCAGCCAGATAACGAATCTTTTTGAGCGAGATGCGGGCTTCATGTAATCGGCCTACTTTGATGACCTGATGCTCAGAGAAATCTTTGGCCATCTCACCTAACTGGCTTTTTGCTTCTTCCAGAGGAGCCTGGGGACGGACCTTTTCAGCTTTCGTCTGGTCAAACTCTCCGGCAATCCGTTGAATACGAGTAAAGAATTTTGAGTCCTGGACTTTTTTTACCGCGGTAACCAGCCGCTCTGCCTGCCGCTGCCGTTTCTTTTCCAGCAGCTCTGCAAGAATCTTCTTGTCGCGCGCCGTGGAGCCATTGCCCAGCACGGCAAGCAGCTCTACCTGCACATCCAGATCACGAACCTTGCCGGCTCGCTTGCGGAGATCAGCCATCTTTCTGACGCTGCGCTCTACTTTCTTGCCCAGTTCTGGATTGGCATAGGTGATAAGGCTCTCGATCCGGCGAATTGTGGTCCGCAGTTGATGGACATTCTTCGGCGTAACCTTGCCGTCGGCAAGTTTGGCAATACTGGACGATAGGTCTGAGGCCAGACCTTGCATACGTTTATCTAAGAGTGCCATTGAATGAGGGTCAAACTGACTACCAGAGCCTGAACACCTATTTTAGACCATAAGTTTTATCAGAAAATTCACAGTTTGAGGCCTATTGTGGAAAACGAATTGCTTACTATTTGTTTTCTATAACTTACGTAAGTCTTGATTCTTCATTTACTTAGCCTTTTCAACTGTTTTTATGCTCTAATGTCCCTAAGGCGATGGAGTTCGCCTTTAACCGCCAAAGTTCCGGCTGATGACTCCTACCAAATTCAAATTTTGGAGACATCAGCATGCAATCCCTTATCGATTGGCGGGCCTATCTGTGGGTTACTCTGGGGGGTATTGTTGGCGCTAACCTGCGCTATTTCCTGAGCCGGATCATTACCCGCTTTACAGACGCAGCTTTCCCTATTGGCACTTTAGTGATCAATGTGACCGGCAGCCTGGTTCTTGGGTTCTTTCTGGTTTGGACGACGGAGCGCATCTTGGCCGACCCCAAATGGCGCCTGCTGGTGGCCATTGGCTTTTGTGGCTCTTACACCACGTTTTCAGGCTATGCCTTTGAGACGATGGCGTATTTTGAGCAGGGTAACTGGACTCTGTTTGCATCCAACATCCTGGCCAACAATGTACTCTGCCTGGGTGCGATTCTTGTAGGCGGAATGATTGCCCGCTCGATTTAAGGGCACGCCAATCAGGCGTAATATTTCCTTTAAGAGGACAGCTGCGGCTTCTATCTAATGAACCAGTCCAATATTGCGGTCCAGGTATCGATTTATCTTGCAGAAGATGATCAGTGGCATCATCGTCCTTTACATCTGGAACTGCTCAAGTATTTGCGAGAGCAGCAGATCCTGGGCGCCATTGTGCTGCATTGTGTGGCCGGATTTGTGGGCCACAGCCGAGTGAAGACAGCAACACTGGTAGACGCTGGTGGCAAACTTCCTCTTGTACTGATCTTTGTAGACAAAGCAGAACACGTGGATCAGGTCTTGCCGAAGATAAAAGAGATGACCGGCAAGCGATTGATTGTCAGAGAGAATGTGACTGTAGAATCTGGCGAGTTCTGAAAAACAAAACAAGCGGAGCTGATGGAAGCTCCGCTTGTTCACTTTCCCCGCTCGATACTGCAATCTCACTAGCTGCCAAATTTCACTGTGCTCTACTTTGTGCTGGATGGTGTGGCAACGGTTCCGGCATCTCTGACACATTCCATGCCCAAGCCGCCAGTAAAGCTGCGCCTTCATTGATTTCATCGGGAATCACTTTATCGAAAGTGTCTGTCTGGCTGTGGTGTGCCTCACGATAGTGCGCGGGCTTTTGAATACAGAAATAAGACGGCACCCCCTCGCGCAGGAACGCTACGTGATCTGACGATCCGAAATAACGCGTGCTGAGGGGTTGAAGATCGAAGATCTCGCGCAGCGGCTCATAGATTTCTCCCATCAGCGGCGCTGTTTCATAGAGGTTTTCCAGAGCGATGCTGAAGACCTTGCCGGTACCCGTATCGTGGACAAGGGCGGCGTCCATTTTTGGAATCTCACTGGCATGGTTCTTCATAAACGCATCGGCGCCCACGCCTCCCTGCTCTTCACCGGTAAAAAGAATGAAAGTAATGGTGCGTTTCGGCTTCCAGCCCAGAGCTTTGAGAGTGCGCGCAGCTTCCAGCACTGCCATGGAGCCGGTGCCGTTATCGAGCGCGCCTTGTCCAAGGTCCCATGAATCAAGATGGCCGCCGATGATGACTCTTTCGTCTGGAAATTCACTGCCTTTGATTTCACCCACTGTAATTGACGCCGGTACAGGGCCGGGGCTAAACGTGCCAGTAAGATTCACCTTGAGCGAGACTGGGCCAACTGCTGCGAGCCGATAGATAAGGCTGAAATCTTCATGGGTGAGGAAGCCCAGGGGAATAGCGGAAGGCTCATAGCGGCTGAAGCTGCCCATGTTAAAAAGATCGTCGGTCTTGCCGCTATCGATCAACACAACAGCCGGCTGCTCCTGACCAAGTATGGTCATGATCTTGATTCTGTCCTGAAAACTCATTCGCGGCGCTTTGCTCAGGCCTTTGTCTGGCGCGATCACAGCGTCATAAGCGTTCTCTTCCGGTTCAGTTGGGATATCTGACGGCTTGTTGAGCAGAATGATTGCGCCTTTAAGCTTGCCCTTGAGTTTGGTGACATCATCCAAAGAATCAGTCTTTACCACAGCAACCTGACCGGAGACTTCACCAGACGTGGCTTTGCTCCATCCGAGCGCACGAACGCCAATATGCCGCTGGATAGGTGAGGTGATCTCGGCCGTATCCACGCCGCGATAATAAGCGTGCGCAACCTCTGTGGTTTCAAGGTGGGCGTCAACGCCGTAGTCGCGGAAGCGTTTGAGTGTCCAGTCACTGGCTTGTTGCATCTGCTTGGAACCGGTGAGCCGCGGGCCGATCTGCGTAGTGAGATATTCCAGGTTCTTCATCAATTCAGAATGTGACTTCACCTCGTCGGCGATCTTCTGGTCAGCCTCTTCCATGGCGGACTTGTAGGCTTTCTTGGCATCATCGGTGCGGGTGGGGGCGGATTGCCCTGCCAGGAGCGGGGCAAAAGAAGCCAGGAGCAATGCGCTCAGGAAAAAAGACCGGAAGCAACGTTTCATCGGATGAAGGACCTCGAATTTATTGGGATCAGGCGAATCACGCCTGCAGCAAAACTGGCGATTATAGCGGCGTGCAACTTCCCAGCCAACTCCATTATGAGAACGGGCAGCTAGAATTAAAATTTTTTTGAAAATGAAACGCTTCCGCAACTCCCTTCACTAACTAGACAAGGGAACCATTTGGAAGAGCATGGCAGCCCCTGCGACCTCTTGCTGGCTCCATGCCTCTTCTGTTTTTCTTTCTTGGTGGAGTCTTCGCGACTGATCGTAGTCGCGAAGACCCTTTTATTTTGTGGACTATTGATCCATAGGTTCAAGGATGGCATGGATCATCTGCTGCACGTTGACCGATTCCGGTAAAGTTCCAAACGCATTTCCGTGCTGGCCAGCCAGACGCGAGGCGATGAAGGCGTCGGCAAAAGCCTGAGAGCCATGGCGGATGAGCAACGATGCCTGAAGGGCGAGAGCTAACCGCTCGGTCAGATCTCTGGCGGAATAATCCAGGACTGAGCGATCGTCGGACTTCGCATGGGCTGAAAACCTGTCTTTGATATTTGCGACGTATGATTTAAGACGAGTATCTGAGTCCGCTGAAGACTGCAGTTCGGCCAGCAGTGCTTCAAAGGTCGCGGGATCTTTGGTGAGTGCGCGCAGCACATCCAGGCACATCACATTGCCTGATCCTTCCCAGATGGAATAGAGCGGCGCTTCACGATAAAGGCGCGGCATCACAGACTCTTCCACATAGCCATTGCCACCGAGGCATTCCAGGGCTTCACCCACATGCGCCGGCGAGCGCTTGCACAGCCAATATTTAGAGATGGCTGTGGCGATGCGGCAGAAAGCGCGTTCCTGATCGCTGGATTCGCGGGCATCAAACGCGTGAGCCAGGCGAAGCATGAGCTGAGTGGCGGCTTCTGATTCAATGGCCAGATCGGCCAGTACATTACGCATGAGGGGCTGGTCGATCAGCAATTTTCCGAAGACACTGCGATAGCGCGCGTGATGCACGGCTTGGATGAGCGCCTGGCGCATGAGACCAGCTGATGCGATGGCGCAGTCGAGGCGTGTATGGTTGACCATCTCAATAATGGTCTGCACGCCTCTTCCCTCTTCACCCACCAGTTGCGCCCAAGCCTGAGCAAATTCAACTTCACTAGAAGCATTGGAGCGGTTGCCCAGCTTGTCTTTCAGGCGCTGGATGTGGAACTTGTTGCGCTCACCTGTGGGCGTCCAGCGCGGCAGGAGAAAACAAGAGAGGCCTTTGGGTGTCTGGGCAAGGATGAGAAATGCGTCGCACATGGGCGCGGAGCAAAACCATTTATGGCCGGTGATCAGGTATTCGCGTGAGCTGCCGATTCGCTCCGCGCGCGTGGTGTTGGCGCGCACGTCTGAGCCGCCTTGTTTTTCTGTCATACCCATGCCAAGGAGCACGCCGGATTTTTGCGGCGACGGGACAAAGCGTGGATCGTAAGAACGGGAGAGAATACGTAGCTCCCATTCGCTGGCGAGAGCAGGATCGGTACGCAAAGCTGCGACGGCGGAAAACGTCATGGAGATGGGGCAGGTGTGTCCGGCTTCATTCTGGGCGGTGATCATCATCAGAGCAGCCCGGGCAACGTGAGCACCTTTTGCACTCTGCTCTTCCCATGGCAGGCAGTGCAGACCGTTTTCAACTGAGGTACGCATCAGGCTGTGCCATACGGGATGAAAAACAACTTCATCGCGTCGATTGCCAAAGCGATCATGCGTGTGCAGCACAGGCTTGTTCTCATTGGCCTCAAAGCCCCAGCGCTGCGCCTCTTCTGAACCAAGAAAGCGGCCAAGCTCAGTCAATTGCTCACGCGCCCAGCCGGCTTCGCGATCAACCGCTTGTGAGAGCGTCCGGTCAGTCAGAAAGAGGTTGTAATTGGTGAGCGGCGGGACCTGGTTCTGCACAGTATCAGCAACGGGAAGCGGCTGCCCGATTTGTTGAGTTGAGGCCGTCATGATCTGTTCATTATGAACTTAAAGCAGCAGCATTGGAATTCGCGAGCTGCTCCTCACAAGCGGGAAACACTTCCAGCAACATTTCACATCTAGATTAGTAGAACTTAAATAAAACTCATGCAAGTCACCAAGGGGGAAGACCATGGAAGACCGCAATAAGATCGACAATCAGACTGAGTCCATTGACCGACAAAACCGCGACCAGGAGACAGAGCGCAAGCCCACGCAAGGGTCGCAGGACATGAACCGTCAACAGCAAGGCCAGCCCGGCAACGCCCAACAGGGACAGACGGGAAACATTCAAGAAGGCCAGCAGGGACAAAACAAGAACACTAAGGATAAAGAAAAGAAATCCGCTTAACCCGACTGGCGGCACCAGCAACACAAGCCTTCACATTCAAAAAACTTTCTGAGGCTGAAGGATTGTTCCGTGCGGGTGACGCCAGGTTATTCCAACTTCTCTTGTAAGACAAAAGAATCGGCCAAACATAAATCAGCAAACAAATGAATCATGGGGGAGCACCAAATGGAAATGGAATCGTTGAAAGACCTTCTTATCGATGAACTGAAAGATCTTTATTCGGCCGAAAATCAGATCCTGAAAGCGCTGCCAAAGATGATTAAAAAGGCAACGTCAAAGGAGCTGAAGAGCGGCTTTGAAAAGCATCTGAAAGAGACGCAGGTGCATGTGGAGCGTCTGGAGAAAATCTGCGCGGAGCTGGATGAAACGCCAAAGGGCAAGAAGTGCAAAGGCATGGAAGGTGTGATTGCCGACGGCAAAGAGTTGATGGAAGAAGACGCTGAGCCCGAGGTGATGGACGCCGGCCTGATCGGCGCGGCGCAGCATGTTGAGCACTACGAGATGGCCGGCTATGGCTGCGTACGAACGTATGCCGAGCTGCTCGGCTATAGCAATATTGCCAAGCTGCTCCAGAAGACGCTGGACGAAGAGCGCGCCACCGATGAAAAGCTGACCGAGCTTGCACGCAACATTAATGTGGAAGCGGAAGAGGCGGCGTAGGTTCCGAAACCCTTTCAAGAGACCTTGTGCTCTTCCGGGCACAAGGTTTTATTGTCTTGAAGACAGACCCAACCAGCTTAGAACCTATGTAACTGTCCTCATTCCTTGTTCCTAGCTATGCTGTGCCCATGGTTCGCAGATACCTTCTTTGTAGTGTTGCATTTGTCATCCTTTTACAAAATATTTCAGCGCAGGAATCGCTGGGTGATATTGCCCGCAAACTCAAAGCGCAGAAAGCCGGCGCCCAATCCACAGCCGCGGCACCACCGGCTGCTCAATCTGCGACGCCAGCTCCCGCCACGGATAGCAGAAGCGCGGCAATTTCTGCAGCTATTTCCTATGCACAATCCATGCCGGACGCCCCCGCTGCGGCTCCCGAGCAGGAACAGCCGATTACTGCGAACATGAACCCGGACTTCGCAACTGACGCGCAAGCGATTGACAAATATGTGGCGGCCATCCGTCAGTTGGTGCAGCAGGAAAAGTTTGAGGAGCTTGACCGTATTGCGCATGAAGCCCGCAGCACCAAAGCCAGATTCCCCGGAGGATTCTGGAAGATCCATACGTTTTATGAAGGCGCGGCAGCGCCCGAAAGAAAGATTCACGCCAGTGACGAAGAATGGACGCAGCATATCGCTCATCTCGAGCGCTGGACCAAGCAGTATCCTGATTCCATTACGGCGCGTGTCGCGCTGGGCAAGGCTTATGACGGCTGGGGATGGAGCGCACGCGGCGGCGGGTATGCCGATACCGTGACAGACGGTGGCTGGAAACTGCTGGCCGAACGCGGCCAAAAAGCCCTGGAAATCATGACTGAGGCGGACAAGCTGCCGGAGAAGTGTCCGGAATGGTTCATGGAGATGCTCACCCTTGCCCGCACCCAGGGATGGGAAGAAGAGCAGGCCATTGCGATGCTCAAGAGGGCCGTGGCTTTTGAGCCGGATTTTTATTATTACTATCGCTTCCAAGCCGATTCGCTCCTGCCTAAATGGGGCGGTAATGAAGGCGATGCCGCGCGTTTTGCCGACGCCATTGCAGACCACATTGGCGGCAAAAATGGCGACATGATGTATTTTGAGATTGCCGCCTCTATCAACTGCGCATGCAGCAATAAGTCTGGACTCAACGGAATGGCGTGGCCGCGAATCCTGAGCGGTTACAACGCCGTGAATGAGCAGTTTGGCCAATCAATGTATAACGTGAATGCGATGGCCTACATGGCATTTCAGGCCCACGACCTGATCAATTCCCATCAACTGTTCCAGCAAATTGGCGAGAATTGGAGCAAAGAGCTGTGGCTTTCCCATGAACGATTTGACAATATGAAGCATCTGGTCTGGGTGAATACCACTGCCGCGGAATATAAGGAAGCAATCAAAAACGCCAAAACACCTGAAGGCCAGGTTTTTGCCGCCAACCTGGAAGAGACAATCAACAAAAATTACCAGGACAAATTCCGTGAATGCGTGAAAGCAAGCCCCGGCGTGAAATTCAGCTTCATGATGGAGCTCACAAGCGGCGGGAAGGCTCATGAAATTGTGTTCCCGTCGGCGAACATACCGGATGCCTGCTTGCGTCCGGAGCTGGAAAAGGGCGTCTTCGCCGCTCCGCCGCATGGTGACTATTGGGTGCTGGTGGCGGTAAATGTGAACTAGGCTGGATTTTCGGGAGTCGCACCGTCACAGTCAGCCGCCTGCACCGGTGTTCCGAATGCCAAGAAACATGACCACAAAAGACCGGCTTCAGGAAACTACAAGTTATGTGGGGTAGTGGCGCCAGGTAAACCAGCCGCCCCCGAGAGCCATGGTTCCCGGATAGTTTTCAAACATGGTGGGTTTGGGAGCGTAATAAAAACCTCCATGGTCATCATCAGCATCCGTCAGAACGATTTCACATATCCAATTATCTTCAAAGTGTCCCAGCGTATCCTGCCCACAAGAGATTCTGCTCACCCGGTAAATGCCTACACGTTGATGGAGCTCCAGATATTGTTTCGGTGACGAACGGGCACGCTGGACCAGACGATCCATATCCGCGCGGCTTAAATCAAATCCAATATGGCGGCCCCAACCGTTCATCAACACGATGGCCAAAACTCCCAGGACCCAAATCACACTCCAGCGAATGAGGTGACTGGCACTCATGGTTCCATCGGTGTTGCCCACTTTTCGGCAGCGAATGAGGAACAAGATCACCAATATTCCGGCATAAATCATGCCGAGCAGAAAAATGCCGATTGATTCCAGCGGCCACGCAGGTAGAAGCGAGTACCAGGCAATCCATAGAAATAGAAGCAGAGCTCCAGCGATGGTTTTGATCCCTGGAGCAAAGGGAGGTGCGCCAGCTTTGGCGGCTGCTTCCGCCGGTGCAATGGTTTTAGTGGAATCGAGAGGGTCCATTTTTTGAACACGCATTATAGACGCGACTTAGAAAGCTGGAAATCGCAAATTGCCCGGGTTACGGCATCGCCGCTTTCGCCGCATTGGTGTTTGGAATATAGATGGCTTTGCAGGCGCCAGACGAATTCGTGAGCACCAGTGGGCTCGACTCCGGGGCGGCTTCAGCCATGGTGCTGTGCGCCGGCACCTGGTCCGGTGGAAGCACACGCTGACCTTGCAAGCCGATCACATAAATCGAGAGCGGCTCATTGGAGCGGTTGTCAAACAGTACAAGCGCGCCACTGGCCACATTTGGACGTTGCAGGCCGTGCTCCTTATCACACCCCACTGATTGAAGATTTACCGCGGTAAAGTTGCCATGCATCGCCTCCCATGGGCCCTGCACCGTGGCTTCAGCACTGCGCCCGCTCAACGGATTGGTGTATTTGAGATGACAGGTCTGCGTCCCCTTCATCCCGCTCGCCGTGACGGTGGCCGCAATGTGGCAGCCGGTGGCTGACCGGCCAAAGATTCCGTTTGAGCGATCGAAGCTGATCTGGTTTCCTGACCGCTGTAAATTGCTGATGAAACCGCCGGCCCAGCTCAAGTCATTGCCCGCCGGCGACGTGCATGTAATCGCTTCAGAGCTGGCGCTGGTTTGCGCGGAAAGGTAGAGCCATCCGTGCGTGGAGCAAAACCAGGTGTGGTTGGAATCGAGCAGGCGATAGCTTTGCGTGACGTCCTCCCAGAGTCCGTCAGTGTTGGCAGGTTGCGGCACCTGAGCATGAGCATAGCGAAGTAGGATTCCGGTGGCGATCAATAAAACCAGGGTGAGGGTGGCAAGCAGTGACCGGAGCATTTGGTTAATGTTGTACAGGGATAGAAGCGAGCGTGGCAAGACGTTTTCAGCGCCGAAAAGGCTCGATATAGCCTGGCCCAGAAGCGTAAACCCAGAAAAAAATAAAGATGCCCGAGCTTCCATAAACCTCTTGCAATTCGCCTCATCTTCGCTTACATTGAGAGCTGGTTTTACCGGGGAGCGGCTCCGGGGGATTCAGCCAGTAGAGCCCAGGCAGTGGGTTTGAAAGCGCGATGGATCTGAAAGGCTCGCACATATTGGGTCGTGTCCCTTTGCAGTGTAAGTTAAGACGATGCCGCCCTCTCGTGAATTGAGCGTTCCTGCCTCTGTTTAAAAATGCTCTTCACATCCGGTTCCCGAAGTGTGTCTATACATTGCCAATATCGCCGGAATTGCCAAAAGTGACAATTGGAAAGTAAACGACTTTGCAGTTGGCAATTAGCAATTGGCAAATCGGCCAAAGCAAAAACAAGCGCAGAAACCAAGATTTTATGTGCAAGCAGTTCCCTTTACGTAAGCGACCCCTCGTCTATAAACCTGCTCCCTATAGATGATGCATAGCGGGTAATCCACGGCCGATAAGGCCATGACAAAACTTTCAAACCACAAGCCATCCGAAGCCGGATGGCTTTTTTATTTGGAGATAAAAAGGTGAACAAAGAAGAGATCATTACTGCAATCAAAGAATGCGCGGCCAAGCTGGGGCATGCGCCCACGAGTTCTGAGCTGAGCCGGCTAGCCAACGTAACCAAATACGATATCGTGAAAAGTTTTGGCACTTACAAAGAGGCGCTGGATGCCTGCGGCATGGAGGGGCGTGGCGCTGGCTATGAGGTAGCGCTGAGAGAGCTATTTCTGGGATGGGCGGAGATTGTCCGGGAGCTGGGAAAGATACCGACGATGGGAGACTACAGCAAGCGGAGCAAGAACAGCGTAAGGCCGCTAATACGCCACTCCGGAAGCTGGACCCGGGTTCCGCTGATCATGATGGAGTTTGCCAAAAAGGAGAAGCTAGAAGGGGAGTTTGAAGATGTACTAGACGTCATTGCGACACATTTTCAGATTTGCAAGGCCAGAAGCAAGACGTCTGGACCAAGCAAAAGCATGACTCTGCGACCAAGAATCATGGTGGGCCAGCCGATGTATGGCGAGCCTTTGCTGGTTTCTCCGCTGACCTGCGCGCCGATTAATGAGCAGGGCGTGGTGTTTCTTTTTGGCGGTCTGGCACGGCAACTTGGGTTTGCGATCCATCGTGTCCAGACGGAATTTCCAGACTGCGAGGGCCTGCGACGGGTTGAGCGCGACAGGTGGCAGCGAGTAAGGATTGAGTTTGAATATGAGAGCCGCAACTTCCTGTTCCATGGCCATTCATTGACGGAGTGCGATTTGATTGTGTGCTGGAGCCATAACTGGATTGATTGTCCGCTGGAGGTGCTGGAGCTGAAGAGCGTGCTGGGAAGAAGTGAGCTTACCACGGATCATCGCGGATGACATGGCGGGGAAAGAGCAAAAACCTTACCACGGATGAACACGGATAATACTGATTTCAGACCGGGTGATCGCGCGACATCGCCGTCATCGCACGGAATCGGAAAAGTGAAATTTTTTGCCGGACAACTGTTTACAGGAACTTAACAAACACGGGTAAAGGGATAGCGCGACCAATCCAGCTCTGCTTGCGTAAATTGGCGCTTTGCATCTAACTGAAATAGCAATCCGGGTGCGGACTCCAATCCCAGCCCGTGTGGAGACGAGTGAATGAAGATGAATAAAGGAATTCGTTACGTAGGATCGTTCCTGCTGCTAGGGGCGCTGGCTGCACCCATAAGCCTAACGGCGCAGGACCGCGACGATCACCATGACCAGGAACACCGCGTCTATGACAATGCGCACAAGGATTACCACGTTTGGAACGCCGATGAAGATCGCTCCTACCGGCAGTGGTACACCGATGCCCACCATGGCAAAAAGTATCGCGAATTTAACAAGCTGAATAAAAAGGACCAGGACGCTTATTGGGCCTGGCGCCATGAACACGGCGATCATCACTAGAATTACCCACCAACACTTCGCCGACCGCCCATCTTTCGCATCATTGCGAAGGATGGGATTCGGCTTCTCCGAGCACGAAACACACCTCGAGCAACTCACTAGCACGCAAGGGTACAAAGATTCTTCCTTACGCTGGAGCTTACGCTCAGCGGCAGCGGATCCGATCCGTCACGCTGTGGTCTCACTGGAGCTCGATCTGGGTTCGGGATGACGCCGGGGGAAATGCAGGCTGAAAGATCCGCAATTGCTGAAAACTACCGCCCTGATTGAGTCATAACACCACAACACAAAAACCAATTACAATAAAGGATTCAGCCTCACTGTTTGGGCTCTCCAGAAGCGCTTGCCGGCTTCAAGGAGTTGGCCTTGGATGGGCGATGGCACGGTCTAATGTGCCATGTGTGAGAAGCTGAAGTTGGGGTTTAAGAAAACCGGTAAAAATGGCTGTATTGCAAAAGACTTCGGAAAAGGTAAAAGCGGCGGAGAGCGAGGCGATCATCGTCCGCGGGGCGCGTACACACAACCTCAAAAACATTGATTTTGAGATCCCACACAATGCGCTGACGGTGGTGACCGGCGTCTCAGGGTCAGGCAAGTCTTCTCTGGCCTTTGACACCATCTACGCTGAAGGCCAGCGGCGCTATGTGGAATCGCTTTCAGCTTATGCGCGGCAGTTTTTGGAGCGCATCGAAAAACCTGATGCCGACTTGATTGACGGCATTGCGCCGGCGATCGCCATCAAGCAGAAGAATTCCACGCGCAATCCGCGATCAACCGTCGCCACGGCGACGGAGATTTATGACTACCTGCGTCTGCTTTATGCTCGCGTCGGGCGCACGTTTTGTCGCAACTGTGGACAGGAAGTAAAGAAAGATACAGTCGATGAGGTAGCACAGACAATTCTTGGTCTACCTGAAGGCACGCGATTGAATGTGCTCTTCCCTGTCCAAGCTGCGCCTGTGCCAACGCAGGCAGAAAAAGCTAAGAAGGGTCGCGCGAAGAAAGCAGCAAAGAGCGCTGGACCTGCGGCGATTCCGGAGCCGGTGTTGAACGCGCTGCGCGAGCGCTTGTTTGATCTGCGCAAAAAAGGTTTTGGCCGGCTCTTCCAGAATGGACAGATTTTTGAGTTCTCCACGCCAGAGTCACTGCTGGATATTGATTTCAGCAAGCCGGTGTACGTTCTGGTGGACAGAATTGTGGTGGCGGGGGACCAACGGACGCGCATTGTGGATGCGCTGGAGACTGGCTATCGCGAGGCCGGCGAATCAGTATTTCAAACAGCACCGCGCGAAGGCGAGGTGGTGCAAGAATGGCGATTCTCTCAGCGCTTCGAATGCAAAAACTGCCGCATTAAGTATGAAGAGCCAGAGCCACGGCTGTTTTCATTCAACAATCCGTATGGCGCATGCGCGCGCTGCCAGGGATTTGGCAACACGATTGATTTTGACCTGAACCTGGTGATTCCGGATGTAACCAAGTCGCTGGCCGAAGGCGCAATTGAGCCGTGGACGAAGCCGAAGTATCGCGCGTACCAGGCGGAGCTGCGCAAGTATGCCAAGGCCGCTGACGTTCCACTGGATATCGCATGGCAAGATCTCACAGAGAAACAGCAGCAGTGGGTAATGGAAGGTGAGGGTAAGTTTCCCGGTATCCAGGGATTTTTTGCCGCGCTGGAGCGCAAGAAGTACAAGTTACATGTGCGTGTGTTTTTGAGCAGGTATCGGGGGTATGCGCAGTGTCCGGAGTGCGGCGGCGGGCGGCTGCGGGCGGACGCGCTGCAGGTAAAGATTGATGGCAAGAATATTCGCGAGTTGACGCGGCTGACGATTGAACAGACAGCGGAGTTCTTTGACAAGCTGAGTTTGTCACGCGAGCAGGCGGAGATCGCCGGAAAAATTCTGGAGCAGGTGCGTGAGCGCCTGAAGTTCCTGAATGATGTTGGGTTGGAGTATCTGACGCTGGACCGGCTGGCTTCAACACTCTCCGGCGGCGAGGCGCAGAGGATTCAGTTGGCAACATCGTTGGGATCGCGGCTGGTAGGCGCGTTGTATGTGCTGGATGAGCCGTCGATTGGGCTGCATAGTCGCGACACGGAACGGCTTGTGACGATCCTGCATGAGTTGAGAGATCTGGGAAACACGATCCTGGTGGTGGAGCACGATCCGGATGTGATGCGGGCAGCCGACCATATTTTGGATCTAGGGCCGGGCGCGGGTGAGAACGGTGGAAAAGTGATGGCGGCCGCAACATATGACCAGATCAAGAAAATGCCGCAGTCGCTTACCGGCAGATATTTGAATGAAGAGCTGAGGATACAAGTGCCACAGAATCGTCGCACACCGGGCGTGCCGATGATACGCATTGAAGGCGCACGTGCGCACAATCTGAAGAACATCAATCTTGAAATTCCGCTCGGCATGCTGGTGGCGATTACTGGCGTGTCAGGATCGGGAAAATCCACTCTGGTGCACGATGTCTTGTATCAGGCATTGGCGGCGGAAAAAGGAATTACCGCTGGTCCAGGCCCTGCAGCGAGCGGCTTTAAGCGCGTGACCGGCGGCCAATACATTGCCGACGTTGCTCTTTTGGATCAGGCACCAATTGGGCGGACTCCCCGGAGCAATCCCGTAACTTATATCAAGGCATTTGATTCCATCCGCGAAGTTTTTGCCTCCACCGCAGAAGCACACAAGCATGGTTACGGCGCGGGACATTTTTCCTTCAACATTCCCGGCGGACGCTGCGAGACTTGCCAGGGCGATGGAACGGTGACCGTCGAGATGCAGTTCCTCGCCGACGTAGAATTGGTTTGTGAAGATTGCAAGGGGATGCGCTACAAGCCTGCGATCCTTGACGTCCGCTATAAAGGTAAAAATATTCACGAGGTTCTGAACCTCACGGTACGTGAGTCACTACAGTTTTTTGCCGGACACCCCAAGATCACTGACAAGATGCGCGTGCTGGAAGAAGTCGGCCTCGGTTATCTGCGTCTGGGACAATCTGCCACCACGCTCAGCGGTGGCGAAGCGCAGCGCATGAAGCTGGCAGCGCATCTCGTCCCAACTGGACGCGCACAAGGCTTTGATCCCGCCACGCCGGAAGAGAAAGAGCAGCGCAAGAGAGCCCGCGCCGGCAAAGGCGCACTCTATATTTTTGATGAGCCCACCACCGGCCTGCATTTCGACGATGTAAGCAAGCTCCTAACTGCTTTCCGCAAGCTTATTGATGCCGGCGGCTCAGTGCTTTGCATTGAGCACAATTTAGAAGTAATAAAAGTTGCAGATTGGGTAATTGATCTCGGCCCTGAAGGCGGGGGGCGTGGCGGACAGATTGTTGTAGCCGGAACACCTGAAACCGTGGCAAAATCTGCAAAATCCTATACTGGCAAGTGGCTGTCGCGCATCTTAAAAAATGAGAACTCTCTCTCGAATGGGCATCAATAAGGCCATTGCAGTCGTAGCATTATCAGTTTGCGCTTCCATTGCGATCGCCCATTCCTTCGCACAGAAACCTCATGCACAGCATGCCACGGAAGATCGCGCCGACGATGATCTGAAAGACGCAGAATCTCTGCTGCAGAAGCAACAATTCCCGCAGGCTGAAGAAAAGTTACAGACGCTTATCAGCGAGCAATCTAAAAATCCGCAGGTATGGTTTGATCTTGGTTTCGCTCAAAGCCATCAAGGCAAGATGGCTGATGCCGTCATGTCGTACAAGAAAGCCGTTGAACTTGATCCCAAATGGTTTGAGGCGCAAAAGAATCTTGGACTGGCTCTGGCGAAGTCCGGTGATCTCACATCTGCGGCCGCGGCATTCAGGATCGCCGTCACCTTGAAGCCGACTGTCGGCGGACAATCAGCCCTTGCCGACGCATGGCTATCGTTGGCCCAAACCACGGAACAAAGCCAGCCGCAGGAATCATTGGCGGCATATCAAAAGGCTGCTGAGCTTGATCCTGCAAGCTCTGATGCAAAGCTCGGCGTTGCCAAAATGACAGAGCGCGCCGGCAATCCTGAATCTGAACAGGAATATCTGAAGCTGGCGGAGTCAGGAAACAGTGAGAGCATTGAGCATCTGATCGGTCTTTATATCAAGCAGAAACGTTACACCGATGCCGAAACCTGGCTACGCAAATATCTTGCCACCAATCCGCAGAATACAGCCGCGCAGCTTGCGTTAGGAAAGCTTCTCGTCGCAGAAGGAAAAGCACAGGAGGCCATCGCGCAGCTGGAGCTTGTTTACAAAGCTTCTCCCGATCCTAAAATAGCTCGCCTGCTGGGCGGCCTGTATCTGGACGCCAAGCAATACCCTGAGGCCGCAATGCTTCTTCAACCACTGGCCAGCCAGAATCCTCAAGATGCGCAGCTTCACTTCGATTATGGTTCTGCGTTGCTGCACCAGCTAAAATATGCTGAAGCACAAACGGAATTACTCAAAGCGGTGCAACTCGACCCAGGTTCTGCAGATGCTTATCTTGACCTCGGCTATGCTGCACAGGAAAACAAGAATTATGAGCTGACTATCCGTGCTCTGGATGCGCGTGCCAGGCTTCAGCCAGAAACTCCGGCTACATATTTTTTGCGCGCCACAGCTTACGATAGTTTAAGGATGTATAAACCTGCTGCAGCAAACTATAAGCTTTTTTTAGGGGTTGCCGGTGGCAAGTTTCCCGATCAGGAGTTTCAGGCGCGGCACAGATTAAAGGCGATTTTACCGGAATAAAATGCGGAGACTCATTCTCATTGCAATCATGTTTCTACTGCCCGTGGCGGCAATCAGCGAGCAGAAAAATGTGGACCAGTTAATCGCTGAATCGGAGCACGCAGATCCAGGCCAGCAGGGTCACCTCTATGCTCAAATCGCGGAAAAGCTGGTCGCCGTTGCGGATAAGCAATTTACTGACGGCGAGTCCGTCAAGGCGCATGAGACGGTGCAGCAGATTTTGCAATATGCCACCAAGGCGCATGATCTCGTCATACAGACGCGCAAGAAGATGAAGGAAACGGAAAAAGATATGCGCCTGTGCCATCGCAATCTGGAAAATATGAAACGGACCCTGGCTGCTGAAGACCGCCCCAAAGTAGACGCCATTGAAAAACAAGTAGAGCAACTCACTGAAGACGTTCTGGAAGCCATGTTTGCGCCGCCTAAAAAGGAGCACAAATGAAGATCGCTGCCGGATTCATGCTTGTTCTGTTGCTGTTGACCGCAGCAGCCAGCGCAAAAAAACACGATCCCCTGACCGAAGCTGAAGCTGACCAGCTCCGCCAAACCGCCCTGGAGCCGGACAAGCGCATCAAGTTGCTGATTGAATTCACTGAAGCCCGGCTCAACGCAATCGATCAGGTGAAAGTCGACACAAAGCTTGGGAACGGCCGCGGCCCACGTATTCATGATTTGCTGGAAGATTTCGCCAGCCTGCTGGATGAGATCAATGACAATCTGGACCAATATGAAACCCGCAAGATGGATAAAGATGCAGAGAAGCTCTACAAAAAAGGTCTAAAGGAACTAATTGCGGCCGATGAACGCTTTGACCGCAAGCTGAAGGCGCTCCGCTCATCTACAGAAACTGATCCCACCATGCAAAAGCTGCTGCCTGACTTCCGTTTTGTTATGCAGGACGCGGAGGAAGCACTTAAGTCCAGCGATGAAGCGGCGCGCGAAGACTCAGAGACCACGCATGATGGCAAGAGCGCGCCCGATAAGAAGAAGTAGTATTCTCATTTCTGCGACCCGAGATGACCTCAGACCTTCCCCAGATTTTTGAGCTGGCCTACCGCGACCTGCGCCCGCGTGCACCCATACCGGAGTTTGAGGTCCGTTTTTATCGCTTCGCCAATATTAATTGCACCATCCGGCTTCGCCAGGAACGTATCTTCGTCCGCCTCTCAGATTTGCTGGAAGGCGCCCCGGAATCGGTGCTCTATGCCATTCTGCATATTCTGCTCGCCAAGCTGTATCGCAAGCCAATCGACACGGCGCACGCCACTCGCTACCGCAAATTCACCAGCAGCAGCGCCATGGCGGCCAAGGCACATCTCATCCGCCAAGTACGAGGACGCAAGCGTATTGAAGGTCCTAAAGGCCAACATTACGATCTTGACCAGATTTTTGACGATCTCAACCTGCGCTTTTTTCATGGCCTGATGGCGCGTCCGCAGATGACGTGGAGCGGCAATCGTTCCTTGCGGAGCCTGGGACATTACGATCCTGCGCACAATACCATTGTTGTGAGCCGTGTATTTGATGGTCCGCGGGTGCCGCCATACGCGATTGAATATCTGGTCTATCACGAGATGCTTCATCTGCGGCATCCGGTAAAGTTACGTGGCAGCCGGCGGTCGGTTCATCCCAGGGCTTTTAAAGAAGAAGAAAAGCTCTTCCCTCAACTCGCGGAAGCGCAACAGTTTTTAAAAAAGCTGGGAACCCTGGACTAATAATTTTCATTCAATGCATAAGCAACAGCGCAGATCACTGGCGCGTCTTTCTTTAAATAAAAGACGTGTATTTTAAAAGAAAGAATCAGTGATGAACGCCCAGCCCTTCAGAGTAACTATCCCTCAGGAAACGCTCGATGATTTACAGCTCAGATTGAAGAGCACCCGTTGGCTGGATGGCGCTGCTGGTGACTGGGATTATGGCACCAGTCTTCATTACTTAAAAGAGCTTGTAAATTACTGGCAGACACAATTCGATTGGCGCAGGCAAGAGGAAGCGATCAATCGTTTCTCCCAGTTTCGAACTCAGATAGATGGCTTGGGCATCCACTTTATTCATGAACGCGGCAAGGGGCCCAATCCCTTTCCTATCCTGTTGACTCATGGCTACCCTGACTCATTTCTGCGTTTCGCAAAGATCATTCCCATGTTGGCCGATCCAGGAAAATTTGGCGGCGACCCTGTGGACTCTTTTCATGTAATCGCTCCCAGCCTGCCTGGCTACGGATTCTCTGATAAGCCTGCAAAATCAGGAACGATCTTTCACGTCGGCGATCTGTGGAGCAAGCTGATGGACCAGCTGGGATACAAACGCTTTGCCGCGCATGGTGGCGATTGGGGCAGCACCGTGACTGAACAATTGGCACGCAGCCATTCGGATTCGGTCGTCGGCGTTCATCTCACAGACGTGCCATTTGCTCACATCTTCCAAAAGCCCGATGATCTCTCTTCTCGCGAAAAGAAGTATCTGGCTGAAACGGAAGAATGGCAGAAAAAGAGTGGCGCGTACGCCATGATTCAAGGCACCCGTCCGCAAAGTCTGGCGCACGGCCTGAATGATTCGCCTGCCGGGCTTGCGGCATGGCTCATAGAAAAATTCCGCGAGTGGAGTGATTGTGGCGGCAACGTGGAAAAACGCTTCACAAAAGATGAGCTGCTTACTAACGCTGTTATCTATTGGGCCACGGGAACAATTAATTCTTCATTCCTTCCCTACTATGACTACGCCAATGCCGGTGCGCTCACATGGATAGGTGAAAAACTGAAGGAATGGGCCGGATCATCAAAAGTACCGGCAGGCTTTGCCATGTTCCCGGCGGATATTGTTCCTGCTCCACGCGAATGGGCGGAGCGGTTCTTCAACGTGCAGCGCTGGACAGAAATGCCGCGTGGAGGACACTTTGCTGCGTTGGAAGAACCTGAATTATTGGCGCAGGATATCCGGGAATTCTTCCGTCCTTTGCGCGGATCTAACTAACCGATCACTCTCACTGTAATTTATCCGGCCGCCTTCAACTCTTGCCTTCGATCTAGCGCTGCTAGTTGTTGGGACGTAGCACGCACGCGATACAGCGGCACCGAACTCGTCGCCAATCGTATTTTATAAGGCTGTTCCCCGGTCATGTAATCGCAATCAAGCCCTGCAGCAAGTGAGAGCCGTGTAACTTCATAGATCAATGAGAGCGCGGGCGAGTGTTTCTCATATTCTGGGGCAAACCATCCTGTGTAAAAGCGACGGCAGCCATGATCAAGCAGAGTCACTACGGCCGCAGATACTATTGAATCTTTTTCCAGAGTGAAAATTTCAAATGCATCCGGCAGGAACGCGGCAGCAGCGACTAAAAACTCCACTCGCACAGGATCGTGAAATAAGCTGGAAGAGAGCTGTCCCGCCTTGCCGTTGTAGATCAAGCGAAGCAATTCCGGATTTGCGCCATTGTATGTGCCAAGCTCCAATCCCAGACGTTCCAGGCGACGCAGATTACGAGCAAGCCGTGTATGCGATAAAACAAATTGTTCGTCTGAAGTTTCCGTGGAGCGCACTACGGGCGCAGCAGCAAATGGAGTCCACTCCAACTCATTAGCAATAGCCAAGCGCTCCGATGCTTGCATCGCAACAATTTCCAGGGGACGTTGCAGGCTGCTCAGGGTAGCCAACGCTGATCGCAACGCTTGCTCATCACCGCTATGGAGAAAACAACGGTAGTCGAAGAGCTCTTCTCCCAGCAGCCGGATGGAATGATCGCTGTAACGGACGGCGGTGGGGACAATGGCTACGCCGTTGGGCGTTTCCGCATAAACCACGTAAGGCTGCTCCCGGCCATAGAATCTCTGCGCTGCCAGCAGGTTGAGCCAGAAGTCCTGAAATACCGTGTATCTGCCAGTGGAGTAAAGCGATTCCCAGATCGGGCGCAGCTGTAAGAGCTCTTCCACAGAGGTACAGACGATAACTTTTAGCTTTCGTCCCACAGTGATATAAGACGCAGAAATGCAAGTACCGGGATGTGTGTTTGTGCCTGGCATTTTTTAACCGGCAGGGTGTTCCTTCAGTTCACTCCGCTAACAAGAATGCTCAGGTTAATAAACCCTGCGGCTCAGGAACATAGTTAAATCAGACACCACGGGCTCCGTTCCGCACATGGCTGGCTTGTATCTCCATGTTTTGACAGTTTCGACCATGGCATCGTCCATGGCTGGGGTAGAGCTGCGAAGCAAATGAACATTACTCACAGAGCCATCTGTTTCAATGGTGAATATCACAGTGTTATCAGTGTTTACGCGGTTCTGGTTCAGTGACGATGGATATTCAGGTATCTTGCCTTTCACTCGCACAGGCGCTGTCATGTCTTTGCAATACCGCCGTTCAATTGCCCCTTGGGGTGGCATGAACAATGCCTGGTCAAATGCTGACAGTGTTAGGCCAGTTACGGTTGCCGTGATGATTTTCCTGCTGTTAGATAGCAGTTCAAATTTTCGCGGGTAGCGGTATGCCTGGAAATCAGAATAGTCAGAATAGCGTTCTATACGCTTCTCGTCTTCGCTCAAAGTCGACTCATCTCTCAAAATTTCATGGGAAGTTGAGTTCATGCAAATCTCACGGGTTACTGTTTTTTTACCCTCAACACGTAAACAATCTATTTCAATCCCATTTTCGACCTTGCTTTTTGTCTTCCTTACCGATTCTTCAGTACGTTTGGGAAATTCCAGCATATGAATCAACTCGTCAATTTTTGCAGGAGTAAAGCTGGCATTACGGCTGGTGTACTGCTTCTCGCCGTTCCTGACCTCCACTTGGACAAAATCACTCATCACAATCTTGCGCCACCAGTGGTCCTCTGACTCCCATTTAAGGGTTAAATGTCCCTGCAGAGGTGCGTTTATCTGCGCCACAAAATCCACATCCAGTTGAAACGGTTTGGCGCCGTCAGTAAAAAGATTTGCCTGCAATTTAGCGGTATGAAGTAGTTCCTGTGCAGCGTCGTCTGTATTGAATGCAAATAGATAGCAGGCACAAAACAAAAGGAATGTTGCAGGCATTTGCTTCATCATGGGCCGTCATATCGTACTGTAAACCCAATGGATTGAACAAATTTTAACCGTATTTTCATTTTGTTGACTGCCCGGCTAAGGCTCGGTACAATTTTCTTATTGAAATTGAAATTGAAATTCATTTTCATAATTACATATTGATCCATGTTCTCTGCTCTTGTAGTCACATTACGGGAGGGTGTCGAAGCCGCGCTGATCGTTGGCATCACCCTGGTTTATCTGGCCAAAATGGGACGGCCGGATCTGCGCCGGATCGTCTATTTTGCTCTGGGCGCTGCCTTGGTGGCCAGCGTTGCCGGAGCCGTGGTGCTCTCTTATCTTCCCATAAGCCAGGATAGTGTTGAAGGCTGGGTCATGCTGATAGCCGCAGTAATGGTCGTGGGCATGATCATCTTTATGATGCGCACAGCGCGTAAGCTCAAGGGCGAGATCGAATCGCGCGTGGGTGAGCTGGCTGGCACGGGATCGCAATGGGGATTGTTTGCCTTTATCTTCCTCATGGTCTTTCGCGAAGGCGTTGAGACCGTGGCCATTCTGGCTGGTGTGTCGTTGAACTCCACGGAGCTCATGAGCTTCCTTGGCACATTGATGGGCGTAGGATTTGCCGTAGTTTTTGGCGTGATGTTTGTAAAAGGCAGCGTGCGCATTGACCTGCGTAAGTTTTTTCGTGTGACGGCCGTGGTGCTGTTCTTCGTCGCTGCCCAGCTCATCATCTCCGGCATGCATGAGCTTTCTGAGACTGGCTTTCTGCCTCCCAGCAAGCGCGAGATGTCCCTGATCGGGCCCATTGTGCGCAATGACTTCTTCTTCCCTGTCACCATGCTGGCGCTGGTCACGCTGATGATTCTTCTCGAGTATCGCCGGCGCAAGCCGCAGGCCACAGTTGAAGCTGTCCGAACCAAGGCAGAAGAACGCAAGATCGAGTGGACCGCGCGCCGTGAACGTCGCTGGGCAATCCTGGCCTGCTCCACTGCATTTATCTTTATCTTCATGGTCACGGCAGAGTTCATCTATGCCAAGGAGCCCGCGATTTCTGCTGCAACTGATGTTGCCTTCACGAACGGGAAAGCCGCGATCTCTACTAAAGACCTGCAGCAGGGTGAGCTGCGCCGCTACAGTGCCACCGTGAACAACGTGAAGGTGCGGTTCCTTCTGTATCGCAAACCGGATGGCAAAATTGCCTCCATCTTTGACGCCTGCCAGATCTGTGGTGGTGTGGGCTTTTATAAAGGCTCTAGCGGCATCATCTGCAAGAATTGTGCTGCGCCGGTGAACCCTCAGAGCGTAGGCCAGCCGGGAGGCTGCAATCCCATTCCATTACAATCTACTCAGGATGGAGATTCTGTAGTAATTTCCATGACAGATCTGGCCCAGCAAGTTGGGCAATTTTCCAAATAAATGTTCCTGCGATTGCTGTTTGAATCATTCCGCCGGCAGAAGCGGCGCAAGACCATAGCGTTGCTGGCCATTGCGCTGGGCATGAGCATTGCCACGGCCATGATTGCCGTGGGGACGGATATCGGCGACAAGATCAATCAAGAACTCCGCAGCCTGGGCGCCAATCTGGTGCTTACCCCGCTTGAAGACACATTGGATGTGAACATCGGCGGCGTAAATCTCAAGCCGGCCACTGAAGGTGCTTTTATCCCGGAATCTGACTTGATCAAGCTGAAGGCCATCTTCTGGGGACACAATATCAAAGACTATGCTCCGTTTCTTTCGTCGCCAGTAGCAGTTAAATCCGGAAACACTGAAATCCATGCTGATTTAATTGGTACCTATTTTGCCCAGCCGCTTCATTACGGTAAAGAAGATTTCACCACCGGCGTGCGCACCGTAAATCCATGGTGGAAGGTGGAAGGCACATGGCCGCAGGATTACGCTGAGTGGCCGCAGAACCAGCCTCCTGACGTGCTGGTCGGCAGCAAATTGGCCGAGCAAAATGGATTGGCGGTGGGCCAACAGATTGAAGTGAACGATAAGAAAATGCGTGTCAGCGGAATTTTGAATTCAGGTGGTGAAGAAGACCAGGCGATTGTTGCACCGCTCCACATTGTCCAGAGTCTTCTTGGGCAGCCCAACAAAGTTCGCCGAGTAACTGTAAGCGCGCTCACCAAACCTGAAGATGCTTTTGCCCGCAAAGATCCCGACAAGATGACGCCAGCCATGCGCGACCGCTGGTATTGCTCGCCCTATGCCAACTCCATTGCCTTCCAGATTCATGAGGCGCTGCCGAATGTTCGCGTGGAGCAGATTCGCCAGGTGGAACAAAATCAAGGCAAGATTCTCTCCCGTGTTTCAGGACTCATGCTGCTGCTCACAATTGCGGCTCTGCTGGCTGCTGCCTTGGCCGTTTCTGCTGCCATGGCCGCAACCATCATCGAGCGCAGGCAGGAAGTGGGGCTGATGAAGTCCCTTGGCGCGGGCAATGCAGCCGTCGCTTCCCTGTTTCTGACCGAAGCTGCTTTTCTGGCGATTGCCGGTGGGCTGATCGGCTTTCTGGCCGGGGCTGTGCTGGCGCATCGCATTGGACAAAGCATCTTTGGCTCGTCGATTGTTGTTCATCCTGTTGTGTTGGCTGTTGTGCTCTTTGCTGCGATCTTCATCACCTTTGTTGGCAGTGCCGGCGCGGTGCGGAAAGCCATGAGCTTTGATCCCGCGGTCGTTCTCCGAGGCGATGCATGAGCCGCTCACAGCTTTTGCTACGTATGCTGTTCAAGGCAGCATGGGTGCGCAAAGACCGCGCTTTCACGGCGCTCATCTCCGTGGCCGTCGTGGCCACCATTGCCACCGCAGCGCTGACGATCTACTCCGGTCTTGAAGGCCGTCTTAGTCGGGATTTTCGTGGCTTCGGCGCAAACGTGATTGTCACGCGACATGAAGGCAGCTTTTCCCAGGATGATTTAGCCGCCATGCAAAATGTGGTCAACACAAAACGGGATGTTGTTCCTGTGGCGTATGCAGTGGCAACAGCCGCAAATGGTTCACGTGTGATCGTTGGTGGCGCTCAGCTTGCCGATCTCGAACAGGTGAATTCCTGGTGGTCAATCAGACCGGTCAACGCAGAAGGCACTGCTCTTGTCGGCTCCCGTGCGGCTGAACAACTCTCGCCCTCCGGCCAGCCCTTTACTGTTTCTTTTGGAAGCAAAACCCTGTCAATTCGTCCGCGAGCCATTTTCACCTCCGGCTCTGATGATGACAGCCGAATTTATGTAAGCACCTCCGACTTATCCGCCGCCACAGGACTTGCGCCGAATCTGGCTTTAGTTCGCATTGAGGGGCGTGCCCGTGACATTGACGCAGCCATCGCCAAGTTAAAAGCCTCTGCTTCACAGCTTGACGTTCAACCTGCACGCCAGATTACGCAGGCTCAGGCAGTCGTCGTCGGCAAGACCCGCTCCATCGTGCTGGCTTCTTCTATTGTCGTGGTAGCGCTGATCATGCTTTGCATGGTCGCCACCTTTACCAGCTCCGTTTTAGAGCGCCGCAAAGATTTTGCCGTGATGAAAGCACTGGGGGCCTCAAATAAGACGGTGAATTTCTTTTTTGCCGCAGAAGCTGCGTTGCTGGCCCTGATCGGCTCCGTTGCGGGCTATATTCTTGGCTGCGGTATCGCATTCTGGATTGGCAAAGCGAATTTTGAAGCAGCCATCCTGCCCCAGCCGATTCTTCTTTTTCCCGTTTTGCTGGGTAGCGTTGTGTTGGCGTTGATTGCTTCCACGGCTCCGTTAAGATTGTTGCAGCAGATACAGCCCGCAGGAATCCTGCGAGGAGAATAATGGCCATCGAACTCAAGAACGTCTCCCGGGTTTACAAGAGCAATCTCGAGGTCCGCGCGCTGGATGACATTTCTCTTTCCGTGGCGCCGGGTGAATGGCTGGCCATCATGGGCCCATCGGGTTCGGGTAAATCCACACTGGTGAATCTGCTTGGCTGCCTTGATCAGCCAACCTCGGGTGAAATCTGGATCCACGGCACCAATGTCTCACAAATGTCAGCGGCAGAGCTGAACCGCTTTCGCGCGGAAAAAATTGGCTTCATCTTCCAGCAGTTTCATCTCATTCCTTATTTGACCGCACTGGAAAACATCTTGCTGGCGCAATACTTTCACAGCATGACAGACAAAACCGAGGCCCTGGCTGCGCTTGAACATATTGGATTGAAAGACCGCGCCGGTCACCTGCCTTCACAGCTTTCCGGTGGCGAGCAGCAACGCGTCTGCATTGCGCGCGCTCTGATCAACGATCCGCAGATCATTCTGGCCGACGAGCCTACTGGCAACCTCGATGCCATGAATGAAGAGATTGTGCTGCACAAGCTGCGCGAGATGCATGCCCAGGGACGCACCATTATTATGGTGACACATGATCCCGTGGTCGCACGCCTTGCCGACCGACGGCTGGAGCTGCATCACGGCAAGATCGTGGCGCAGGAAACATTCTCTTTTTCTGACGAAGAGCAGTTTGATGAAGTTCTGGAAGAGCTATGGGTGCTGGCAGAAAATGGCGAACCCGCTGAGCTGGGCCGCGTCGAGGTAGAAGGTGCGCTGCCAATGCGGCTTGCTCTTGAGCGCATGAAGAGCCTTGGCCTTGTCGAACTCACGGAGCACACTCTCGAGCCGCACACGCACCGGCAAATTCTGAATCGCTGTCACGTGGCTTTTCGTCCCGTGAGCGATAACACTGCCCATGGCGATCACATGATTGTGTTTACAGACAAGGGCCGCAAGCGCGCAGAAGACGTGATCCGCAGGCACCGCTTGGCTGAGCGGCTTTTCACGCAGACCTTTCACATTCACGATGAAAAAGAGATCGCGGAGCAGGCTTGCAAGTTTGAGCACATCTTGTCAACTGAGGCGACTGAGCGAATCTGCGAATTCCTGGGACATCCAAAGACATGCCCGCACGGCAGCCCGATCCCGCCCGGTGAATGCTGCATTGCTGCAGAAGGCGAAAGCAAACAGCAGTCAGCCGTCAGCCTTCCCAAAAACTAAAAAGGAGAGGCAGGTTTTCCTCTCCTTCTTAAGTTGTGTGGATGTCACTCTTTAATCAGAACAGATGGAAATCCACCTCGAAATTCATGGCCACGGCAACAGGCGTTCCATTCTTTTTACCGGGTTCAAAGAGCCAGGTCTTGGCTTTCTCAACAGCTTTTTCGTCCAAGCCCATGCCTAGGCTGCGAACGACGCGAATGTTACGTGGACGGCCATCAGGTCCGATTACGGCCGACAATACTACGGTTCCCTGATATTTGGCTTTACGCGCTTCCTCAGAGAAATCAGGATCTGGTGTAAATTTGGCCACCGGTGCTGTTACGCCGATATCGCCAAGTTTATAAGTGCCGCCGCCAAAGCCACCACCCTGACCAGGTCCGTGACCGGGACCAGTGCCGGAGCCAACGCCATTGCTGGCGCCAGAGCCAATACCGCCGCCTGTGCCCGTACCGTTAGAAGCTGGACCGCTCACTCTTGCCGACATCGGATTGCCCAGGTTCGGCATATTAGGATTGTCAGGCAGTTTTACGTTCGGTGGAGCAACAACCGTTGCTTCCACAGCAAGTTTGGGCTTGTTATTCAGAACTTCAACTGTTGGAGGCGTAATCTGTACCGGCGCAACTTTGGGCAGATGGCCTTTGCTTTCAAAAATCTTTGAGGCATTACCGCCGCCACCACCACCAGCAAGCACTTTGGGTGCAACAGCAGGCTTCATCACCGGTTGATAATCCGTAAGAGGTGGAGCAATCAACGTCACATGCTCTTCCGGTTTGGCAACCGTTGCCGTACGGGTACCCCAGATAGAAAGTGCAAGTAATAGAGCTACAACGGCCACGTGCAATGTGAGTGATCCGCTAGCTGCTTTTTTAGGACGAGCAGTGCTCCATATCTCACCAACTCTGACTGGACGTGAGGTGAGTCTGAGAGGAGGTAATTTCTCCGGGAATACGGCTTCCCAGAGGTTGGCAAAAAGCGACCTCAGCATCGATTGATGCATCTGCGGAAGGTTAAACTTGGGAACATCCTTACCGTAGAACTGCTGATTGGGAACAATTACGGAATTTGCCATTTGTACTAACCCGTGGTAACCGCCACTTTCCTCTGTTCTGCTTTCAGACTTAAAAGATGAAAAAATCGGGTTGTGAGTTGTATTTGATGAGACAAGTTTCTGTGCTTCATCTTCGCCTTGTCTCGCTGCAGTTATGAGGGAATTCTGCAGGCAAACGTTTACCGGTGAAAAAATGAAAATTGCGTATAAATATTCGACTTATATTTTGCCTCAAGGTCAACCAATCACGCAGAAATTCACTGCTTACTTTTGTAACCTCACAGTGCAGTCTTCCCTGTCCTTTTGGCATGAAATAAGAGGGGAAAGGCGAAACTGTTTATAATGAAACATTCAACCCCTTTTCGGAGTAAAAATGCGGCCGCCGCTTGAACTCAAGAAGACCCTGAATCTTCCTAAAACAGATTTTTCCATGAAGGCCAATCTGCCACAGAATGAGCCTAAGTGGCTGGAACGATGGGAGAAATCCGGCATTTACCAGAAGATCCGCGAATCCCGCAAAGGTGCACCTACTTACCTGCTGCATGATGGCCCCCCATATGCTAATGGCGCCATTCATGAAGGCCATGCGCTTAACAAATGCCTGAAGGATTTTGTTGTTAAATCAAAAACCATGGCGGGATTTGATTCCCCCTATGTACCAGGTTGGGACTGCCATGGCTTGCCTATTGAAATTAAAGTGGATGAACAGCTAGGCCGTAAAAAACTGGAGATCCCAGCCTCGGCCGTCCGCAAAGAGTGCCGTAAATACGCGGATAAATTTCTGAACATTCAGCGTGAACAATTTAAGCGGCTGGGCATTCTTGGGCGATGGGACGAGCCGTATTCCACGATGACGCCGCAGTATGAATCGGTGATTGTGCGTCAACTTTTTGATTTCATGGAAAACGGCGCTGTCTACAAAGGGCTGCGGCCCGTGTATTGGTGCATCCATGACAAAACCGCGCTGGCCGAAGCGGAAATTGAGTATTCCAACCACACCAGCCCCAGCGTCTGGGTGAAATATACCCTGACCAGCGATCCAGCAAAGATCGATTCCGCGCTGGCTGGCAGAAAAGTTTCAACCATTATCTGGACCACCACTCCCTGGACGCTTCCTGCCTCCATGGCCGTGGCATTTCATCCCGATCTGGAATATGTTGCGCTGGAACAGAATGGCGAGCTTTACATTGTTGCCGATGCACTGGCTAAAGCCACGATTGAAGCATGTAAGTTCAACGATGCAAAAATAGCAGCTCGTTTCCCCGGAAAGAAATTAGAGTACGCAACATTTGCTCATCCTTTTCTTGATCGCTCAATTCTGGGTGTACTGGCGAACTATGTCACCACGGAGCAGGGTACCGGAGCGGTGCATACAGCTCCATCCCACGGCGCAGATGATTTTTATACCGGCACAAAATACAAGCTGGACCAGAAAACCAAGGTCGATGAAGCGGGCCATCTGCAGGAAGGCCTGCCGGAATATGACGGCAAAACCGTGTTCCAGGCGAACCAGCCGATCATTGAATTGCTGAAGTCGCGTGGCGTGCTCATGGCGGAAGCCAGCATCGATCACTCGTATCCGCATTGCTGGCGCTGCCACAATCCAGTGATCTTTCGTGCCACGGAGCAGTGGTTCATCTCGATGGAAGCGAAGGTGGAAGACAGCACGCTGCGGCAACGCTCGCTCGATGAGATTAAAAAAGTTAAATGGATTCCGGCATGGGGTGAAGAGCGTATCAGCAACATGATCGCCACGCGTCCGGATTGGTGTATCTCACGGCAGCGTGTCTGGGGTGTGCCGATTGCCGTCTTCTTCTGTGAAGGTTGCGGCCAACTGCTCGATACAAAAGAGTCGCATAATGCTGTGGTTGAGCTGTTTGCGCGCGAAGGCGCCGATGCCTGGTACACCAAAGAGACCAAAGACATCCTGCCGCCTGGCACAAAATGCGCCGGCTGCAGCGGAACAGCTTTCCGCAAAGAAAATGACATCATCGACGTATGGTTTGAGTCCGGCTCAAGCCACGCCGCTGTGCTTGGCCATGAGCCGGGACTCCCCTGGCCCGCCGATCTTTATCTGGAAGGCGGAGACCAATATCGGGGCTGGTTCCATTCTTCCCTGCTGGTTGCCGTAGGTACGCGTGGACACTCTCCATATCGCGCCGTCGCCACCAACGGATGGACGCTTGATCCTCAGGGTAAGGCCACATCGAAGTCCCTAGGCAATGGAATTGATCCGGTGGAGATTGCCAAAAAGCTTGGCGCAGAGATCATCCGGCTTTGGGTGGCCTCAGTTGATTTTCAGGAAGATGTAACGGTCTCAGAAGACCTTCTGAAACGCGTAAGCGTGAACTATGTCGATCTTCGTAACAGGTTCAAGAACATCTTAAGCAATTTGCCGGATTTTGAGCCGGCCAAAGACGCGATAGATTTTGACAACATGCTGCCGCTGGACCAGTACATGCTCCTGCGGACAGTCGAGATCAGCAATCAGATCCAGAAATGGTATGAGAGTTTTGAGTTTCATCGGATATATCACCAGGTGAATGAATTCTTCAGCGCGGAGTTAAGCAACATGTATTTTGCCGCCATCAAAGACCGGCTCTATACGGCTGCTCCCGCATGGCGTACACGGCGTTCAGCCCAGACCGCCATCTGGCGTATCGCTGAGGCCATGGTGCGGCTGGTTGCGCCGCTGATGAGCTTTACCGCGGACGAAATCTGGGCATCGCTCCCCAAGGTTGGCGGCAGGGCTGAGAGTGTCCACATGGCATTTTTCCCTACGCCAGAGGAAATTACAGGCTTGATCGGTAAGGCGGATACCAAGGCGATCCGGGCGGATTTTGACGTTCTGCTCTCAGTTCGAGATGAGGCCCTTAAGGCCCTGGAGATCGCCCGCCAGGAAAAAGTAATTGGCCGCTCTGAGGATGCAACGATTACAATCCATGCTCCAGAAACCACGGTAAAGCTACTGGAGCGCTATCGTGACGATCTGCGTTTTCTGCTGGTGGTCTCTGGCGTGGAGGTTATTTCGTCCACATCTGGGAACGGAAACGCCCCATTGCACGTAATAGCTAAGAAAGCGCCTGGCGGGAAGTGTGAGCGCTGCTGGTTCTATTCCATCCATGTGGGTGAGAGCGAACGCTATCCGACCGCCTGCGAACGCTGTTTGAAAGCGCTGGAAGAGATTGAAACCACCCAGCCGGTGTGAGTGGTGCTTAACTTTTGTAAATGAAGCCGCGAGAGCAAGAAGAGCGTCTAACTGAATGACCATGCGGAAGTACCACATCTTGATTGCTGGCCTTATCCTGCTGTGTGACCGGCTGACGAAGTGGCTGGTTTTGCAGAAGATCACGCTGCATGACAGTATCGATGTGATTCCCGGTATCTTCCGCCTCACCCATGTACAGAACCAGGGCGCTGCCTTCGGGCTCTTTGCCGAATCGCCGGCAGAATGGCGTGTGGCCATGCTGGTCATGTTTTCTCTGGCTGCCCTGGCGGTGGTTTCCGCTTTACTTTGGAAAAACGGCAACGCCATGAATGCAACGGCCATCTCGCTTTCAATGGTCTTTGGCGGTGCGCTGGGCAATCTCTGGGATCGGGTCATGAGCGGACGCGTGATTGATTTTCTGGATTTTTATGTCGGCTCACACCACTGGCCGGCATTTAATATTGCCGATAGCGCCATTGTGGTAGGCGCATTCTTGCTCTTGAGCGAGATATTTCTTACCCCCCAGGAAGAGAAAGTGGTTACCCAGTAAGCTTCCACCATGCTCAAGCGCCATCTGCTGATTGCACTCGCAGTATTCGTTTTGGACCGCGTCACCAAGCTGGTGATCATGAAGACGATCATGCTGGACGATGCCATCTCCATCATCCCCGGCTTTTTCCGCCTGACGCATCTGGAAAATCCTGGCGCTGCTTTCAGCCTCTTTGCTGAATCCACTTCTCCATTTCGCACGGCTCTGCTGGTGTTGTTTTCACTGGCAGCATTGACTGTGGTAGGCGTGCTGCTGTGGAGAGACCGGAATCAATACAACGTGGTTACGCTGTCACTCTCACTTATTCTGGGCGGCGCCGTAGGCAATCTTTGGGACCGTCTTGCGGACGGCAAGGTGACCGACTTTCTTGATTTCTACGTTGGCATACATCACTGGCCCCCCTTCAACATTGCCGATAGCGCCATTGTGGTGGGCGCAATTCTTCTTCTACTGAGGATGCTGCAGAAAGAGCAGCAGAAGATTTGACTTTACCAAGTTTTTACCTGCGTGCAGAGAACTTTCATTACAATTAATACTCATAAGCCAGCAAATTCAATTGAAGGTAGCAGCTTCCCAAAAGTGGTGTCACTTCGATTCAGGCCCATTCATGTCTGACAAAACTATTGCAATTATTGGAGCTGGCATCGGTGGAGTAGCTGCGGCTGTTGCTTTGCATCAGGCAGGAATCTGCGTAAAAGTGTTCGAACGGGTCGACAGATTACGGGAAGCCGGCGCTGGCATGAGTCTATGGCCCAATGGCACAGCGGTCCTGCAGCAGCTTGGTTTGCTGGACGCTGTTATTGCTCAGGGACACAGCGGAACGCGTTTTCAAGTCCGTTCGCGTACGGGCGAGGTTCTGATGCGGATAGGAACCGCTCAGGCCGAAACGCCAACTATCTGCATCCATCGCGCCGACCTCCTGAGGATTCTGGCCGATGCATTGCCGCCAGACTGTCTTGCCACTGAACATGAAGTGGCTGATCTCAAATTTTCCGGTAACAAAGTAGATTTGTGTTTCACCAACGGCGACCGACTGATTTGTGACGGAGTAGTAGGCGCGGATGGCATGCATTCCGCTATGCGCGGCAGGCTCGCGAGCATGAGCAAGCCTGTTTATCGCGGATATGCCATATTCCGCGGCATTGCAGACCTTGCAGAAAATCTTTCGGTCGAAAATAACAGTGAGAGTTGGGGAGAAGGGAGCCGCTTTGGCATCCTCTCAATTGGAGAAAACAAGGTTTGCTGGTACGCGACGGTGAATTTGAGCAAGCCGCCTGTTGCGGCTGAGTGGCCTAAAGAGAGACTGCAGGAAAAATTCCGCGACTGGCATAGTCCAATTCCAGAATTGATTGCCACCACAGCTCCGTCCGCGATCATGATCAACGCAGCGCGCGATCAACAGCCCTTTCGCCGCTGGAACAAGGGTCCAGCGACTCTATTAGGAGACGCATCCCATGCACTGACTCCCAATCTCGGACAGGGCGCCTGCATGGCCCTGGAAGATGCTCTTGTCCTTGCCAACTGCTTCAAACGGCGAACAGACGTGAGCGAGGGATTTCGTTTGTATGAAAGCATGCGCTTTCATCGTGTTCGCAATGCAATTTGGCGGTCTCGCTGGCTCGGCGCAGTAGGACAATGGGAAAATTGTGCTATTGTCTCGCTTCGGAATGCAATTACAAAAGCGGTGCCTGGCCGTCTTTTTGAATGCCACTCTTCATTCGACCAATTCATGGCTATTCTTGGCGGAGAAACTCAGGCTGTTCGCGCTATTTAAATCTCAAAGATTACGCCTGGCTCGGCACTGCTCCCAACTCAGTTCCTCCCAGCGGCTCGTTCGGCTTCATCCAATACGCGACGATCGCACCAAGCAATGAGAGGCCTATGCATCCCACGAACGGCAGGTTCCACTTATTATTCTGGGTCACATAAAAAGCCACTTGTGGTGACAAGGCGGCAGCCAGCGCCGACCCAATATTCATCAAACCGCTCGCCGATCCCGAGAACCGCGGAGCTATATCCATGGGAATGGCCCAGAACGGCCCAATCGTAGATTCCGCAAAGAAGAAAGCTGCGCTCAGGCAGAGAGCAACAAGCGTGAGATTGTGCGAGAGCAAAATTGGAACCATAAAAACCAGCGATAGCAGGAAGCCGCCAACAATCAAATCTCGGCGTGCCTTGTTGCGATCCCCGGTTCTTTTCAGGATGTAGTCGCTCACAATTCCGCCAACGGCGTCACCGGCTACGCCTGCAAGGAACACGCCGCTCGAGAACAGAGCAGAATTTTTAAGATTCAGCTTGTAACCGTGCAGGAAGAAAGAAGGCAAGAAAGTCAGGTAGAGCCAGAGCGTCCAGCCGTAACAGAAATAAACCAGCGTCACTGGCGCCATGCGCTTGATCAGTGGCCACCATGGCACAGGATCTTTTTTTCTATCTCTTTTTGAACCGTAATCGGGAAGAACGGCAAGCTCCTGCTGCGTAATGCCGCGATGCGTAGCAGGATTGTCACGGAAATAAAACCACCACACAATGGCCCACAGCAAGCTCACTCCGCCAAGCACATAAAATGACATGCGCCATGAAGCCACTGCGATGATCCACGCCACCAGGGCAGGCGTTATGGAATTTCCCAGGCGTGAAAACGCGTGGGTGATTCCCTGGGCAAAACCGCGCTTACTTGCAGGCATCCAGTCCGATAATGCTCGTGTTGCCGTTGGAAAAGTTGCGCCTTCTCCCAGTCCCAGCAAAACTCGGCACAGGATCAATCCGGTTAAGCTGTGCGCCGTTCCCATTAACATGGTAGAGCCGGCCCAGACTACGGCGCACACTGTCAGCGTGAGGCGCGCGCCAAAACGGTCACTGAGCCATCCTCCCCAAACTTGCAAAACCAAATAAGCCCAGCCAAAAGCGGCAAGCACAGAGCCCAGCTGGTTCGCGCTGAGATGCAGCTCTTTCTGAAAAACCGGACCGGCCGTTGCCACGTTGATGCGGTCGATATAGGTAAGGCCATACATCAGGCAGACCATCAGAAGAACAAGGTTGGTGGAAGAAAAAATTTTCCCCGCTGGTGAAGGCTGGCCAGCAGTGGCGGCAGGATTGGGTTTTGTAGGGGTGGCCATGGTTTTTGTCCGCCGCAATTTTTATCAGGAAAGAGGGCTGCGGGCAATGATTTTTGCTGGGACTTTAACTTCAGGCAATTTTAAAGAGGAAAGGCGACGGAATCATCCGCCGCCCTTTGATTTATGTTTGATAAACAGCGCGCCTTTATTCTGTTCTCAAGGCCGTCATCGGTGAAATGGACGCAGCCCGGCTCGCTGGAATGATCGCAGCAAAGAAGGCTGAAACAGCAAGAGCTAAAGTCGCGACCATCAAAGCAATCGGGTCCCAACTGGCAACACCATAGAGCTGGCCGGAAATCAAACGTCCGGCGCCGACGGCGAAAGGTAATCCCAGAACCAGCCCAATGAGGACACGCTTCCCTGCTCCGCTCAGAACAAGTTTCACCACGTTCGTACGATCTGCGCCAAGTGCCATACGGAGGCCAATCTCCTGCGTTCTCTGCGCCACCGTATACGCAGTAACTCCGTAGAGTCCAACTGCGGCCAGAAGCAGTGCCACAAATCCGAACAATCCAGCCAGACTGGCAACGGCTCGCTCCTCTTCAAATACGCGGTTCACCTGCTGCTGCATGGTTCGCATGCTGATGATCGTGAGGTTGGGATCAATATCAGCCAGTGTTCGTGTAACCAATGGTTCCAGCGTGCCTATAGGCGTATTTGAAACAAGCATGATTCCGCCAATTCGATGCGAAGCCACTTCAATCCTCTTCATCAAGGGCTGCGGATAATCGACGTTCTGCGCCAGCGGCACATAGAACATGGGACGCGCGGGACGGCTCAATCCCCATCCGGCAAACTTGGCATCATGCACTACACCTACAATGCGGAACGTGCCAACATTTTCCGGCATATCAAGGCCGAAGTGCTGGTCCAGAGGATCTTCATTGCTCTTGAAGAAGCGTTTCACAAAGGCTTCATTCACAATCGCCACATTCGCCGTGGTCTCATTGTCGGCCGCAGAGAAGGCTCTGCCGCGAACGATGGTCATGCCTAAATTTTGAAGGTAGTTTGCACTCACGCGATCCCAGGACGAGCCGGCTTCTTCGCCCATTTTGGGCGCAGGATGACCGGCAACAAGAATCAGTTCGCCCCAGTTATCAGTAAGCGGGTTGTAAATTGCCAAACCTGCCCCTTGGACGCCTGGAAGGCTGGACAGACGGTCCTCCATCTGACGATAAAGCGCAGCCAGCTTCGGCTGCGAATATCCCGAAGGAGGGTTTTGCAAATTGACCAAAACGCGTCCGGAAATTTTGTAGCCAAAATCCTGATGTTCAAGTTTATTGAGGCTGCGCGCCAGCATGGTGGCCCCTGCCACCAGCACGACAGACAAGGTCGCCTGCACTATCAGCAAAGCTTTGCGCGCGAACGAAGAGCTGTCACTGGTGCTGCGGCCTGATCCGCGCAGAGCGTCCGATGGATCAGTGCGTGTGGCAAACCATGCCGGCGCTGCGCCGAAAATAATTCCTGTGAGCAATGCCAGCGCGAAGGCGAATCCCAACACCAAAAATGATGGCATGGTGCTGATAGGAAGAAAATGCGTACTCTGAAAAGCCAGGGCCAGCAAAAGCCGGGACGCGGCAACGGCAACAACCAGTCCGGCAATAGCGCCTCCGATTGCGAGCATCACACTTTCAAGAAGCGCCTGCATGATGATTTGGCGGCGCGAGGCGCCAATCGCCATGCGCACGGCGGTTTGTCCGCGACGCGCAACACCACGAGCCAGCAATAGGTTGGCTACATTGGCACAGGCGATCAGTAGCACCAAACCGCAAACGCCCAGCAGGATTTGCAGGCTGCGTCCATACTCTTCTTTCATTTCCGCCACGCCAGCGCCTGCAGGAACAACCGTGATTACCTGTTTGGGAAGTGTACGTTCGACCTCAGCCATCCAGTTGGCGGGATATCCGGCGTCGTGCATCATCCATTGCCGCAGTACGCCGGTAAGATGCGCCGACATTCCGTCCGTTATAGCTCCCGGCTTTGATCGGCCAATCACGCGCAGCCATGCAGAGATGGATTGGTTGAGAAGAGCTGTTTCGCCATCGATTAACAACTCCTGATGAACGGGTACCCAGATATCAGGAGGATCACCGCGCAGTGTCTCACCAAAAAATCCCGGCGGTGCCACACCGATAATCGTGAAGGGATGACCTTCAATGATGAAGTTTGAGCCAATCACTTTTGTGTCGGCGCCATAAGTCGTTTCCCAAACGTGATAGCTAAGCACTGCCACGGGCGGCGATGCAGGCTGATCGTCCTCAGGAGCAAATACTCTTCCGCCGAAAGCGTTCACGCCGAGTGTGGAGAAATAATTTCCAGTGACATACTCTGAGCCCAACGGCCTTGCGGGCGCGTCTGAACCTTCACGGCGAGCACTCAAGTATCGGAGGCCGGCCTCAAAGGCAGCAACTTGTTCAAACTCCGGCGACTCCGCTTTGAGCCGCTCATAGAGATAATAGGAATACATTCCCCAGCGATCCTGTGGGCCACCCTCTACACAACAATCATCGCCGTCGCCGATCCGATAAAGAGTTTCAGGATTTGTAACCGGCAAAGAGCGCAGCATTACGGCATGAATCAAAGTAAAGATCGCTGTGGTTCCGCCGATTCCCAGCGCCAGCGTGAGCATGGCAGCAAGGGTAAAAATGGGTGACATACGGAATTGCCGGATGACGTAACGAAGATTACGAAGCAGGTTAGACATTCCACACCTCTGGTCGTGGATGAATACGCCACTAGACTCCAGAGGGTTCCCAAAGTTAGGAAAGATTTTTGAAGGAAGGCATTTCGTCCCACGCTCGCAGAGGGGAAAGTGAGAGCGTGGGACTGATAATTAATCTTTGCTTGGCTTCTTGGGAGTCAGATCACAAGCCTGCTTGACCTGAGAGAGATCAAGACCGCCGGGTGAGAATTCTGCGATCTCAGAGCCGCGGCGTCCGGGCAGTTCGATTTTGAATATCTGCGATCCGATCATTTCACGGGTGGTGCCTTTATCCATGGAAAGGAAGCGATCACGTATCCAGTTCCAGCCAACAGAGTGATGTGAGTTGTCCACACGCACGCGGACTCCAATCTGCGGTTGTCCCCAGAAGCCTGGACGATTGGGCGGCCCAAGGGGAATACCGGGATTAAAGTCGGCGGAATCATATTTGTGGTTGGTGCAGAAAATCTCGACACGCGGCTTATAGGTTGGGCTGGAGCTCAGGTAATTGTCCGCCTGCAATTCAAAGCGGACCTTCTTGGCCGCAGTCATCTTGTCTTCAGAGCGATACTCAATCCATTTTCCGCCGACGTTAATACCATCACCTTCGCCCTGATAAGGGCTCATTACGCCGTTCTGTGCTCCGGCCAATGCTCCTGCGGCGCAAACTACAGCAACGGCCGCCATAAAGGTCTTTACAGACCAGACACCACTCTTTCCTTTAAAGAGTTGAAGTTTTCTCAAGATTTCCTCCGCCAAATGTTTTACCCGAGGTGCATTGAATAAGGGCAATCATAAAATATAAAGCACTTGATAACTGCACTTAACATGCCAAATCTTGATTGTGTAGATTCCCTTGATTTTCGCGAGATATTTTCAGGCAGTGATGCGAAATGGTGGTTTTCAGCCAGTAAAAATGGCTGATTTAAACCAGAACTTTCGTAAAGATATATTGAGGCGGGGAAGGGGGGCAGGAAGTTGGATTGATCCAATATTTGGAGTGAGGACAAGCTCCTGCTTTCCCCCCTCACTCGCGATATTCTAAGGATGGGCATTTGCCGCCGTTTGATGAGCCGCTGCAGCACCGGTCTTTTCCAGATACCTGACCAGGAATTCCGTATCTTCTGGCCCCAGACGCGTGTTGGGCATTTGGATTTCTTTGTATTGCTTGAAGAGTTGAGTCGCCAATGGATCTTTTTGCGCCAACAATTCATCAGGTTTCTGGATGAAATGCAAGAGCCATGAGCGATCCCGCGAATTGGTCACACCTTCCAGGTCCGGGCCAATTTTCACGCCGTGGCCAATGGTATGACAGGCAGCGCAACGTGTGGCAAAGAGATACTGCCCGCGATCTGTTACGTTCAACGGAGCCGCATCAGCATAGCTCTTGGCAAGTTCAGACTTATGGTTCCAACCATCGATTAAGGTACTGATATTGTTCGCAAGAAAGCGCGGATTGTCGGTGGCAGAGCTGCGCGTCCACTGGCCCTTGGGCTCATAACCAATCATCAGATCAACGGTGTGGCCATCACGGTTCAGCCCGGGGTCGTAATACAAGCCAAGTTTGTGAGCGAGGAGATCGATATCGCTTCTCTTGCCTGTAAGAAATAACCAGCCCGGCCCGGCGTGATACTTTTCAGCATATGCCTTAAGAATTTCTGGAGTATCACGCTCAGGGTCAATGCTGATGGAATAGAAGAAAATATCTTTGCCAACGCGATCGCCCAGCATGCGCTGCACCTCAGCCAAGCGTGCAGTTTCAAGTGGACAAGAATCCAGGCAATGCGTGTAGATAAGATTGACGACTACCATTTTCCCCTTGAGCAGGTCGTCATAGAGGTGAACGGTTTTGCCGTCCTGTGTGGTGAGCGGCACATTGGGAAAATAGTCCGCGCCCCAGCGCGTACCTGCTGAGGCATTGCGGACCGGAAGTACAACAGCAGCCATCACGATCAGCACGGAGGCCACCGTGCCGAGCAGTGAAACTTTCAAGACTTGCAGAAATCTTTGCGGCATCTCCGACTCCTTGTTTTCGATAAACCAATGACATTCTTTTTCAGCCATGGCCCGGCAGAGCGCAGCGCGGAGCAATGCCGGGTCTTGGCTTTGTTGCACGCCTTAAAAGGCAGTCGGGAGAATGTCGTCCGGATTTTCGAAAGTTACACCTTGAGGTTTAGGAATCGGAGTCGGAAGCGCTCCCAGGAAAGCGCCACCGGCGTTATCAATTTCCCATCGCAGCAACATGGCGTTATCTTCATGAACGGTGTTGTGGCAGTGCTCCATGAACATGCCTCCGAAATCGCGGAACTGCATGGTGAGAGTGACGCTTCCACCAGGACGCAAGCGATAAACGTCCTTGCGGCCCTTTTCCCATGCAGGCACATTCGAGGCGCTGCCGTTGCGGGCAAGAATCTGGCCTTCTTCAAAATGGATGTGGATTGGATGGTCCCATCCGCCACCGCCGTTTTGCAGTGTCCAGACTTCACGCGTACCAAACTTCGGCGCAGCAGAGATGCGTCCGAAATCGGCATTTAGCGTTTTGCCCTGATTGTCAGTTTTGATGCCCCATGGCCCTATGAATGAAGTAACAGGATCATTGGTGGTTTGATTTCCGCCACTGCCGAATTCAAAAGTCCGTTCGCGTGTGACCGGGATGCTCGACAGGTCTGGGTTTGGAATCATGGTGGCAGGCACCTGGCTGACATCCGGCTTTACCGGGTCACGCACGATTCTGAACTCTAAGAATGTGCCTACACAAGGATCAGGCGATTTGCCGGACAAAGCTGCGGACAGGCTCAGATCCTGACTGGGCTTTTTGCCGTCCTGATGTTCGCATAGGTTCACCATCCGGACTGTGTCACCTACGCTGTAACGCGAAAAGTCAATGACGATGTCATAGCGCTCGGCGATTCCCTGCTCATCGAGTTGGGTGAGAACGACCGGTTGCGGGAGCAGATTGCCATCATTGGCGATCTGGATCATTGGCGATCCGTCACTTAAGGCGACTTTGAAGAAGCGTGAGACAGCGCCATTGAGGATGCGGAAACGATATTTGCGGCGCTCGACTTCAAAGAAAGGCTTGTAGACAAGGTTCACTGTCATGGCGTCGCCGAGAAACCCATCGAACTCGAAGATATCGAAATAGAGCTGTCCATCATCGCCCCAGGCTTTGTCGGCAAGAACAAGGTTAACGTCATAGTCCAGATTGCCCCAGGAATTTGCGGTTCCAGAAGGCAGACGAAGATTCACGCCGTCGTTGATTTCTTCGTTGCCGCGATCGAGCGCGCTGTAAATATTGAACATGGCAGCGATTCCCTTGTACACGTTCTGCGAAGTGAAGCTGAACATGTGGTCGTGGAACCAGTGCGTGCTCATCGTTTCATGCCAATCACCCGGAACCTTGTTGATCCCACCGTTGTCGTCGGGACCTCCAGCGCGAGGATCCGTGGCATCAACATTCACGCTATTTCGTCCGGCAAGCACGATTGGGTAGTGATAGTCATAAAATTGATTTGGGAAAAAGTAAGCGCCAGTAAAACCGTCATTCTCCGCGTCGTGATGCCCGTTATGCTCATGGGTGGAGATGGTATGGCGGCCAAAGCCACCATTCTGTGAAACGTCAGCCGGGAGTTTGTTCTGCAGTCGGAACAACACCGGATCTCCATAACGAACCTGCATTAGCTTGGGGGGAAATGTTCCGTTGTAAGTCCAAAGCGCATTCGGCCCCTGGTCAGGAAGGTTGGGGTGAAACCGTGGATGAAAAAGAAGCGTTGGATCAATTTCTGAGTTGAGATTGGTAGCGGTACCGGGATTGTAAACCGTATTGCCCTTTGCTCCCTCCACGGTGGCAGTCACGGCTACTGCAGGCGGAAGAAGATTGAATTGCTGGTGAGCCCAGATCGGGCCCGGTGGGCGGCCTTCAATAGGGCCAAATCCTCCACCCAATGCCGGATCTACCGCCTGCTGTGTCTGATTGGATTGGGCTTGTGGCGCAGGATTGAGGGCTGAGATTGGGTTTCGCGGCAATACGTCAAAGCGAGGCAGGGGTTGTGTAAAAGGCTGTGTACCAAATAGCGGACTAGGTGGCGCCCCCGTGGGTATGCTGCTGCCGCCGCCTCCGCCATCGGCATAAGCGGATTTGACAAATGGATTCAGACCGTGGATCGGGGCCAGAAGGCCACCTGATGTGATAAGTCCCCACTTCACTAAGTCTCGGCGGGAAACTTTTCCGTGAGAATAAGCTTTTAAGATTTCGGCCCGGTTTTTGCGAGCATTTTCAGCCTCCCGAATTCTTGCTTTGGAGGCATGTGGCGACAGAAAAAAACCATCTTCCTGTGATTTCATGGATTGGCGCTCCTAAATACGTACAGAAATTTCAGTCTTTTGAAACTGGCCCGGTCTGCGTTGTAGCAGCTTGCCCCGGAAGCAGCACGCCGTCCACGCAAACTCTCATATACATCATGACAAGATTAAATCGTATTATGACTATATCGTGTCATGATGTTTCGCGATTGTACTCAGGAACGAACCGGGAATTCAATAGAAATTTATGTAATTTTTTGTAAGAAACAAAGCAGCTGCCCGAGTGTATGCAAAGTGTTGCAACAACCGTGACAGGTATCAGTGACGGGTGGGATAAGTTGGGCTCATTTACTCGTTTGCGGAACGATTATTGATGAGTTTCTGTAAAGCGTCTACTAATACGGGACCGATGGTGAGCAGTTCCTGCCGTGACGAACTGGCCTGCTGGCGCAGAACCATTTCTCCTTTGGCGGTAACGGCCAGGGTCACGTGGCGGCGATCTTCCACGGAGCGTGTACGGCGGATCAGTCCGCGCTTTTCACAGCGATTGACCAGTTCAACCATGCTGTTGTGGTTCATCTGCATGCGTTCAGCAAGCGCGGAAATGGTGGGAACGTGCGGCTTGGGTAGACCCGTGATCGCAAGAATCAATTGATACTGCTGAGGGTGGTGGCCATTTGCGCGCGCCTGCTCTTCCATGTGGCGGAGATACTTGCGAAGTTGAAAGCGGAATTCCGCCAGTGCAATATATTGAGCGCTCGTGAGCGGCTTGGACGAATCCTTAGCCATAGATTATTCGACCCCCATTTGGGAAACAGCATATTTGCTGTGGGCAAAACCGCCGCCCACACCCCTTTTGTTAAGTATAACCGTAGAAAAAAAGGTTGGGATTACCTCACAGTATATCGCTCGCAGTCGTCCTTAGCGACAGGGCGGCAGGGCAGAATCACAAACAAAGAAGGCTGCGAAGAGATTCGCAGCCTTTGGCTTTCTTAAGCTGAAAAAATCGCGTTACTGCAGAGTGAGATTCAAGTTTGTGGTGAGACCTGTATTCACTGATGTTGTGGCTGATACGCTGACGTGTCCAGGCGCGGTAACTGTGACGTTATAGCTGCCAATGGAAATCCAACTCGAGCTGTAAGAGCCGGTGCTAGTGCTCACGACTGTTTTGGTCTGGCGTAATTTCCCGCCTGTCAATGTAATTGTGGCACCTGTGATCGGTGTACCCGCGCTGTTACGCACAACGCCACTGATGATTCCGGCAGTCGACATCCAGATTTTGCTGGGGCTTGGTTCGGTTGCAGGGCTGAGCGTGGAGGTAACAGTGCGGGCATTGCTGAGCCAGCCTGTCTTCGTGGCCGTAACAGCAAGAGAATCTCTTGCGGGCGATGCCACAGAATAGCTGCCATTGCTGGCGGTAATGGATGAGCCGCCGCTGGAAGCCAAGGTGACGCCCGACATGAAGGTGCAATCCTGAGCGTTTTTCACTACGCCGGAAAATGATCCGGCAGCGGCGGAGACGCCAGGATTGTGATACGGCACGGTGAATTGATTGTGGTCGTCAGTGAGGAAGCTATCAAGATAGGGTGAGTACGTTGTCACGCTGACGCGGTTCAGAGAAGGCGATATCTTCATAATGCGCAGATATCCGCTGCCCCCTGACGGCATGGATTGATAGTCAGACAGAATTTCATTCACCAAGTTGCCATGCGTGCCGATATCCATGCGTCGGCCGGTTCCATCTCCTTCTACGACGTGGCCACTCAGGACCAGATGCAGGTTGGAGTAATTCTGCAGAAGCTTCCACCAGACATCTTCACCGTTGTTGTCCTGGCCAACGCCAAAGCTTTCCGCGCTGTTTTCATCGCAATGATCGATGCGCGTGTTGTCCGCATAGGTGAACATATGCGTGACAACGATGGTTTCCAGCCCCTGATTTGCATTGAGGATTTCGGCGGCCCAGTTCAGGGCAGCATCACGCGGCGCAAATTCCAGGACGAGGATCAGATAATTTTTACCGTTGATGTTGAGAATGCCGTAAAAATTTTCATTGCTTCCGACAGGAAAGCTGCCCTTATACCAGCTGGCTCCAGCATAACGTGAAGGACCAAAGTAAGTATTGAAGTTGTGTGTGGAGGCAGTGCGGCTGGCGGGATCATTTTTATCGTAATCATGGTTGCCGATGGCCATCATGTAAGGAACTTTGCCATCGAGCAGGCGGACAGCAGCGTCGGCGTTTTGCCACTGGGAGATTTCTCCGCCGCCATCCACGATGTCGCCAAGTCCGAGAACCAGCTTTATGTTCTGGTCCTGAACGTGATCGGCAATCCATTTTGTTTGAGCGGCAAAAATCTGTGGGTAAGTGCTGGAGTAGAACTGGGTATCTGGGAGGGCGATAATCGTGAACTCATCACTTGGCGTTTGCGCGTTGAGGGCGCCAACACCAGACAAAAAACACAGCAAGACAAAGAGAGCGCGGAAGCGGTTACAGCGAAACAGCATGTGGGTTTTTCTCCGTGGTTTGAAACTACCCACGCGATTTGCAATGCAACATCAGGTGATCACCGCAAAAAATTGAATTTCACTGAACTTTCATATTCAGGAACTCACAATGGCCGCGAGTTTTTAACACAGCGGCAATATTCATGCTGGTATCCAGCTCATTTGGACGGCGCGGATTGGGTTTGCTAGTATGCACGGATGGTTCGCCACATTTGTCTCAGTCTGGCTGCAATCTTTTCATTGATCGCCGTGCCTACTATGCTGGTCTCACAAACAACTCCAGCACCTACGAACAATACTGCCAGCACTCCTGCGATGGCGCAGCTTACTGTGCTCAGAGACGATTTCATCTCGCAGATTAAAGCTGAAGGGTTTCAACCCAGCTTGCCTGCTCCCGCGATCGTTTTCGATAGCCCGCCCGCATTTGGCAGATATGACGATGAAAAAAACATTCTGCACATTGCAGAATGGCGGTCACTACCGCCCGACCAGCAAGGCAGGTTTTCGCGATTGGCAGCGGTAATGGGTGGAGAAAAAACAGGCGAGCAGATGTTTGAGGAGAGTATCTATCACTGGGTCTTCGTCCACGAACTGAGCCATTGGTGGCAGGCGTGCGAACACAGAACGACAGAAAACCGCTATTCGATTGAATATGGCGCAAACCGCATTGCCGCCGCCTACTGGCGGCAGAAGGATCCGGCATTGATGAAACGCACCGAACAAAGGATGTTCATGGTGAGGGACGCGCTGCCTGATCCAGTGCCTGATGGCCAGGCAAAGCAAAAATATTTCAATGAGAATTTCGCCAAGCTGGCTCCAACGCCAGGCTATATCTGGTATCAGTACTCGATGGTGCTGGATGTGCAGGCAGAGAAGCCGTTGCCATCATTCAAGCAGGCCCTGCAAAATCCATGATGTAAAAAAGTGGGCATGCACGCCATGAGAGTATGCATGCCTGGCTAGTTGATTGGCTATTTGTTGTTTACGGTAAGTTCAGTGCGACGGTTTTTCAGCTTCCCTTCCTCAGTATCGTTGGAAGCGATTGGATGGTCCTGCCCCAACCCGCGGGTAGTGATTCTGTCCCCCGAAACTCCCTGGTTCACAAGAATTGCTTTCACGGCGTCAGCACGATTCTGGGAAAGAGTCTGATTGGCATCCGGCGCGCCGGTGTTGTCTGTGTATCCCACCAGCTCAACCTGCGCGTTGGGGTAGGCTTTGAGAATAGAGGCCATGTTGTTGACGGTAGGCTGCGACTCTGGCGTGAGCTGAGTGGTGGCAGCGTCAAAATTTAAATTGTCGAAGACAAAAGTCTTTGGCCCCTGCGCTGAGGTGTTGCCCAGAAATTTTGCCAGATCGTAATTAATGGTCCCTGGAGCGACAGAGATATTTCCGCCACCGGGGAGCGTTAGCTGCTCTAGTCCATTTTTAGCGGCGGCCACCCCATTCTTCGCAGCATCAACACCGCGCGAGGCCACGTCGCCAACATCGTTATTCACGCTACGGCCACGAAGAGCCCATAGCAGGCCAAGCGCAACCAGAGCCGCCAATGCCAGAGGCACCCACTTCATGCCAGTTCTTGCCGCAGGCGGTGGAGGAATGCGTTCAGTAACAACGTTGCGTGCAGGAACAACATCGTGTTCGGCAAAGTGTTCCAGTTGCACGGGCGTACTCAGGTTCCCTTCATGCGCGAGACGCTCAGAGCTTACCAGGGTTGGTCCGCGGCCAAAAAATTGAGAGATCCCTGCAGGCGCGGCTTCAGCGATGTCTGATTTTTCACTCATAAGCAGGCTGGCCAGGCCGGTAGAGTCCAGTCTTTGCGTGGCTGCTCTCTTGCCCAGAACGCCCATGACGAGCGGCGCAGCCAGCGACATCAGTTTGGTCGCGGAGGATGTCCTCACGCCGCCAGACCTGCCGACGGTTTCCGCAATGGATGTGGCGTTGCCGCCAAAAATTTTGCCGAGCAGTTGCTGTCCACTGCTCAGCGTTTTTGTGGTGGCATTACCCGCACCAAATAGAGATCCCATGTTGTCCACGGAACTACCAAACCCGCCCTCGCGGACCATGGAGGCCAGATTGCCGGCCCCCTCTTGAGAAGAAGCCATATGCGTGACTCCGGTGAGCACGCTGGCTACGGCTCCGTTCATGGTTTGCCGGGTAGAAGATTCAGATTCACCGACGAGCGAACTCGCACTGTGGATCACTCCGGGCGTCAAGTAGCTCTGCACCGACTCAAGCAGACTGCCGGGCCTCAGATATTGGGAAACGGCCATAGAAGACCTCCTTTAAAAAGTTCCGCGACATGTTTGGGTTTTGTTGAGTGATGTTAAGGATGCGGACGCAAAGCACGTTGTTGCCATTTTGAGTGCCCCGTTTTTTTACTGGGCACAAAGAAACACAGTTGTGCAACTCGAGCCGGGAACATGCATGGAGCACGAAAATCTTCACATCCATTTTTCTCAACGCCGTTGGCTCACTCCATGACCAGTACGTATTTCTTCGGTTGCATAACACCGGAATCTTGCGGATTGCGGAGTACGAAGCAGCAGCACAAAATGTTTTAGAGAGCCGGCCAGAGGCGAGAAGCAGAAACACTCAATGTTTCGGCTTGCGGAACGGGGATACCCGGCGCCACGCGGCCGTTCAGGTTTTGCGTTTAACCATTCACCATGGCACAGGAATTCACCACACGCGATGAGATTGTTCTTCCTTTGCACGCGGAAGAAATCGCTATCGGCAAGGAGCGCGTGATTACCGGCAAGGTGCGGGTTTCAACCGTGACTCATGAGCGCGAGGTGTTGGTGAATGAGCTTCTTGCGCGAGAGGATGTTGAGATCGAGCGTAAACCGATAGGCAAACAGATGGACCATATGCCTGCTGTGCGCCGCGCCGGGGACACAATCATCATCCCGGTGATTGAAGAAGTTCTTGTGGTGGCGCGCCGTCTTATCGTGAAAGAAGAGATACGCGTCCGGCTCGTCAAGAAGAAAGAGCGGCGCAAACAACTGGTCACTGTTCGCAAACAGGAAGCCGTGATTCACCGGCTTCCCGCGGCTACGCGAGGCCCTCCGCAATAAATGCATTTGCCGGCGGAACCAACAAAATACCGGAGAACCGGAACACAGGTAGGAGGAGAATCAATGGCTTTTGAAAAGATAGTTGCCGTATATGACAAGACCGCAAAGGCGAGAGACGCTATGCGCGCACTCGAGTCTGCCGGCTTCATGACGAGCGATATCAGTCTGCTGAATCGCGACGCTCTCACCAAGACCGATGTGAACGATGCCGGACTCTGGCGCCGGCTCTTTGGCCACGACATAGGAGACAACCAGAGTTCTGTGTACAGCCGCGCCATCGAAAGCGGAGGCGCTGTTCTGTCATTGCGGCTGCCGGAGTCAGAGGTCCCGCGTGCGATGAAGATCCTGGATGTGCATCAGCCGCAGAACCTCAACGAGCGGTCAGCTGACTGGAACGCTTCAGGAACATTTACAACCAAATCATCCGCTCCACCGCTGGCCCCCAAGGGAACGAATTCAGTGATCACGGGAAAGGAAGAGATTCTGCGGCTGGCGGAAGAACATCTGGATGTGGCAAAGCGCCAGGTGGAGACAGGCAAAGCGCGCATCCGGCGTTTTGTGGTGGAGCAACCAGTGGAATCCCAGATCACATTGCATGAAGAGCATGCTGCTATGCTGCGTCGCCCGGTAAGTGACGGCAAAGCGCTGACTGATGTTGACTGGACGGACAAGACGATCGAGGTTACAGAAACAGCGGAGCAGGCTGTGGTGAGCAAGAGCGCGCATATAGCCGAGGAGGTGGTCATCCGCAAGGAAGGATCAGACCACATAGAAACTGTCCGCGATAAAATCCGCCGGCAGCAAGTTGAGATGGAACGCCTGCCTCAAGGAACGCGCAAGGTGGCGTAAATGGCTTAAGAGCTTCTGCCCTGCAAGACAGCAAACACCGCCTGAGAGGGCGGTGTTTTATTTGTTAATCATGCATGAATCATGTTTTACGACGGCTGCCATAGTTGCGACCTTTCCATGAAACCATACCCAGCCTATGATGTCGTGACGAACGGCTGAGCAGATAAACCAGCGCTGGAAGTCCTAAAACGCTAGTTAAAGATCCCCAGCCGTAACCCGCCCGCCTGATTCTCCGCATAAAAAGACTGTAAAAAATAAAAGTAACGGCCGCGAGAATCCCACCTGTGAGGACATGGTGTTTAAGAAGCAGTGCTATGGAGATGGGAGGGCCAAACCAGAGGCACAGACATTCAGCAGCCCTGCGAACCGCTCTTTTCATAGAATCTGGAAATAAAAGAGCCAGATTCTTGCTCCAACCGTCGCGCAACTCAGAGAAATCCCGATACATGCGGCAGGTCACGGCGTCTGGCGCAAAACGAAAAATGATCTTACCTTGTCTCTTTGCCAGGCGAGCAAGTTCCACATCTTCCAGCAAAGACCCGGCAACAGCAGCATGCCCGCCAATTTCATTGTATCGATCGCGCTTACATAAAATGTACTGACCGTTTGCCGCCGCCACCTCAGAAGCAGGGTTCGAAACATCCGCGTAGTCAAAAACCATATTCAGTTCGGCAAAAATGAGCGGCTGGATCAGGCGCTCCCACCATCCACCAGTTTCTTGTGCAGGGGAATACGAAAGAAAATGGGCGTCTTGCCGAGAGGCTTCTTCAACACTCCGTGCCAGAGACCCGGGCTTGTGACATGTGTCTGCGTCAGTGAATATCAGCCAATCTCCTTTAGCATGGGGGATGGCGGTCCAGATAGCATTTGCTTTGCCTGTCCATCCTTCTTCCAGAGGCCGGGCTTCAATCACATTTACCCCGGCGAAGGTCGCGGCGATTTCTCTGGTTTGATCAACCGAATGATCGTTGACGACGATGATTTCCAGTTCCACGTCCGGCTGAGTCACCAGAGATTCCAGACAACGGCCAATATTCGATTCTTCATTCCGTGCCGGAATGATCACGGTTACCTTAGGCTTAGGCGACACAGTTTCATTCAAAGCTAGTTTTTACTCCCCAATCCGTGGCTATGCTTCCAAAGTTTGCATACGCACGTGGAATCCGTGGCCATAAATTGGAGGAAATACATTCTGAAATATGCTATTGATTGCAAATCATACCTTTGAGCGGCCATCCACACAATATTTCTCAAGAGCATTCAGAATCCGAATATTCTGTCTTAGAGAATGTTTAGCGCAAAACTGCGCTTCTTTCCTTCAGTAAGCCGGAAAAGACGGGCAAAGTTGACCCGTGCTTCAACGTCTCTTAAACTGGTTGTTTGGGATTTGTGTATCGCAACCCTCAATTTTGCCGCGTTTTCACTCCAGCGGCAGGGATAAGGACAACAATTGGATAACGCAGCGGAAAGCAACGCAGCAGAAAACCCTGAGAGCCAGACACCAGAGAATCAGCCCCAGGAGAGCCAATCGCCTGAGGGCGTGGCCGCCCAGCCTCAGGCGGAGCATAACCATGCCCATGGGCACGATATCCCGCCGATGGAACCGGCCTGCAAGCGCGAAGTAGATGTGGAAATCCCTGCTGAAGCCGTGACGAAGCATCAGGAAGCCCTGGTGAAAGAGTATTCCAGACAGGCGAGGATTCCCGGCTTCCGCAAAGGCAAAGTACCACCAAGCCTGGTAAAAAATCGCTTCAACAATGAGATTACAAGTGATGTGGTAGAGGCGCTGGTGCCGCAATACTTCCGTGAAGCCGTAGCCAAGGCCGGGTACCGGCCGATCTCACAGCCACATATATACGATCTGGAGTACACACCGGGCGAACCCATGAAATTTAAAGCGGCGTTTGAAGTGCTGCCGGAATTTGAACTGGGCGATTACACGTCGATCAAAATTGACAAGCCGGAAATCAAAGTTACCGATGAAGAAGTGGATGCCGAGATCAAGCAGTTGCAGGAGCGGCAGGCCAGCTATGATCCGGTAAATGAGGACCGTGGCGCGAGAACCGGCGACTTTCTGCAGGTATCGTTTGAGGCGACGCCAAAAGATCAGCCGCAGGCTGAGGGCGAAGTGGCTGAAGGCGCTGAGGCAGCCAAGCCGGTCCATATGGATGAGGTTTTGGTAGAGATTGGCGGAGCCAATACGATTCCGGAATTTACCGAGCAGCTGGCAGGAGCAAAAGAAGGCGAAGAGCGGGACTTCGACGTCTCTTATGCCGCGGATTTCTATGATCAACGCCTGGCAGGCAAGGTCTTCAGCTACAAAGTAAAGGTCAATGCGCTGAAGAAAAAGACAATCCCTGAACTGAATGATGACTTTGCGAAAGAGCTTAGCCCCGAGCTGGGATCATTTGACGAATTAAAGAAGATGATCCGAGACAATATGGAAGCGGAGCGCCAGAGCAAAGGCGAATTCGAAGCCAAAGAAAAAATTATGGACGAATTGCTGGCCAAGCATGACTTCGCTGTTCCGCGATCATTGGTGGAGCACCAGATTGAACTGCGCCTGGAGCGCGGATTGCGTGCACTGGCCGCACAGGGCATGAAGACAGAGGATATGCGTCGCATGGATTTCTCTCGTCTGCGCGCTGGCCAACTTGATGCAGCGATCAAGGAAGTGAAAGCCAATATCCTGTTGGCGAAGGTGGCGTTGAAGGAAGATATTCAAGTGTCCAATGAAGACCTGGACAATGAAATTGCCGCCATGGCCCAGCAGATGCAGCAGCCGGTGGAAGAAGTTAAAAACAGACTCATGAAAGATAATGCGGCTGAACGACTGCGGGACCGCATGCGAACCGAAAAAGCGCTAAACTTGCTTTATTCGAAATCAGCATAGGCACAAGACTGGGTAAGCCCAGCTTTTGATGGAAGGAAAGAGATTTATGGCACTTGTACCGATGGTAGTAGAGCAGACTAGCCGGGGCGAACGCGCCTATGACATCTATTCACGCCTGCTGCGCGACAACATCATTTTTATCGGCACGCCCATTGACGATACGATCGCAAACCTGGTGATCGCCCAGCTTCTGTTTCTGGAGGCCGAAGATCCGGAGAAGGACATCCAGCTCTACATCAATTCGCCGGGTGGTTCCATCACGGCGGGCATGGCAATTTATGACACCATGCAATTTGTGCGTCCTGACGTAATGACTATTTGTTGTGGGCAAGCCGCTAGTATGGCTGCTTTGTTACTTTGCGCCGGTGCCGCGGGTAAGCGTTTCGCCTTACCCACTTCTAGGATTCTTATTCACCAACCCTTGATGTCTGGCCTTAGCGGACAAGCCACGGATATTGATATACATGCTAGAGAGATTTTGCGGATGCGCGAAATCACCAGCCAGCTCATTGCCAAGCATTCAGGCCAGAAGCTGGAAAAGGTGGAAAAAGACGTGGAACGCGACTTTATAATGAATGCACAACAGTCTAAAGAGTACGGAATCATTGACGATATCATTTATAAGCATAAGTAGTACGTTCGTCATGTCCAGCGGACTACTGGCTGAAATACAATAAGTCCGACCGGGATTTAAAGGAGTCTGATTGTGAAGCCCAGGACACCGGAAGAAACACTTCGTTGCTCGTTCTGCCATAAATCGCAGGACGCTGTCGCCAAACTCATTTCCTCACCCAGTGATTATCCCCGGGCTTACATCTGCGACGAGTGCGTTGCCGTCTGCAACTCCATTCTTGAAGACGACCGCACAGAATCGCATGCCGCAGCAGCTCCCAACCATCTGCCCAAGCCGCAGGAAGTAAAAACCTTCCTCGACGAATACGTCATCGGGCAGGAGCAGACCAAGAAGAAGCTTTCCGTCGCCGTTTACAACCATTACAAGCGCATCCACATGAACCGCACCAAGACCGGTGAGGTTGAACTGGCAAAATCCAACATCATGCTCATCGGCCCCACGGGCACCGGCAAAACCCTGCTGGCCCAGACACTGGCCCGCATGCTCGATGTTCCCTTTGCCATCGTCGATGCCACCACGCTGACCGAAGCCGGCTACGTGGGTGAAGACGTAGAAAACATCGTCCTCAAACTGTTGCAGGCTGCTGATGGCGACGTAGGCCGCGCCCAGACCGGCATCATCTATATAGACGAAATCGACAAGATCGGCCGCAAGGATGAAAATCCATCCATCACCCGCGACGTCAGCGGTGAAGGCGTGCAGCAGGCCCTGCTCAAGATTCTGGAAGGCACCGTTGCCAACGTTCCCCCTCAGGGCGGACGCAAGCATCCCCACCAGGAATTTACTCCGGTCGATACCACCAACATCCTCTTTATCTGCGGCGGCGCATTCGTCGGACTGGAAAAAATCATTGCCCGGCGCATCGGCAAAAAGTCCATGGGCTTCCGCACCAACGAGCAGAAAGAAAAAGAATTTACTGAAGCCAGCAAGCGTGACACGGAATTGCTGCAGAAAGCCGAGCCGCAGGACCTGGTCCGCTTTGGCCTGATTCCAGAATTTGTCGGCCGCCTGCCAGTGGTTGGCATCCTCAACGATCTGGATGAAGCCGCACTCATCGAAATCCTCACCCGGCCGCGCAACGCCATCGTCAAGCAGTATCAGCGCATGTTTGAGTTTGAAAACGTGAAGCTGCGCTTCTCTGACGGCTCGCTCGGCGCGATTGCCCGTGAAGCCATGGCCCGCAAAGTCGGCGCCCGCGGACTCCGTATGATCCTGGAAGAGTTGATGCTTGACCTCATGTATCACCTGCCCAGCCAGAAACGCGTGAAAGAGTTTGAAGTCACAAAAGAAATGGTGGAGCGCAGAGATATATCGCTGCCGGCCGTGGAAAAAGCAAGCTAAGGCTTTAACCACAAAGGACACGAAGGATCACAAAGCAAGCTAGACAAAGTTCAATACCCATTAGCCACCGCCTGCTGAAAAGCAGGCGGTTTCGTTTGGAATTCAGTCCCGATCTAGCAATAAGCTTTCTTCAACTCGATTACCTCCAGCGGCGACTCCGGCCAGTTATCTTCCCAGCAGACAATCAAATCGCACAGTTCGGGATCATGGTTGTGCCGCCGAAAATTCCGGCTTTCGAATTCAAATTCAATCCTTACCCTTTGCAGCCGGTTTTCCGACATCATCCGCAAGGCCTCGCCATCGGGATATTCGGTCTGGATCCGCAGCATCTGGAATCCCATCCTCTCCGCAAGTGCGCCAAACAGGAAGATCACGCCCTGTTCGTTCACCGGTGCGCAAACCAGTGGAGATGGCCGCAGCAAGCGGCCATAGACCGGCCGCTCGGGAAGGATTTTTGACTTGGACTGGCCCCATATCTCCTGCTGGGTGAGTTTTCTGCCTTTGACGGGGCTTTCGATCAGCTCCAACACATCCTGCCATTCGCCTTCCAGTTCATTTTCTTTGGCGTAACGCTTCATGGCTTTGGGCACCTTGGAAAACATTCCGAAGCGGGCCCGGAACGGCACTTCGGTGTAAATGCCATCGCGCTCATACTCGTAAACCGTGGGTATTTTCTTGAGCGCGCGGGCGACCTTTGCCCAGTCCAGAAGCAAGTCTTTGGTTTCCGCTCTCATACCCCTTCCAGTTTTAGTCAAGCCGCAAGCCTTGAGCGCGGCGGTGTAATTGCCAAAGAAGCGGGTCATATCCTGCCGGGCGAGGCCGGTACGTTGCTTCAGTTCAGCGAGGCCGGGCACATGGCCGGCCTTGGATGTGCAGTCAATGATGGTGGTGATTATTCCTTCTTTTGTGAGGGACTTTTTGAGGGACATGTTCATTTCTCCAGTAAAAAATGACCAGCTTGGGGCTGGATTTGCCATGCTTGGGTTCAACTAATCCTGTTGTTTCTTTGATTTACGAAGAGTGAGTCTGATGCTGTGGTGACGGGCCAAAGACTAATGGCCACCAAGAACTAAATACTGAGTACTAAAAGCTGCTCCCGGGGCAATATATAGGCGAAAGCGCACTTCCCTATCAAGCGCGAAATAGTACATCTTGACAAAGGCATGTTGCGGACGATATCGATTTGCGATTGCGTCCGATAATGCGCGGCTGAAAGCCTTTTATTCCCAATTACTCAATTACCAAATTGCCCGATTGCCAATTTTTTTGATGCTATACACTTGTCGCAACCATGTCCGATCAAGACGCTGTGCGATGCAAATGCCGGGACCACAAGCAAGCCATCTTCGACCGCCCTCTACTGTTCTTGCCCATAATCGTCTTGATGTTCGCCAGCTTCGTTTTTCTATTTTTCCTGGCCGATCTCCCTTTCGGTGTCCAGCTTGGCTCACTCATTCCGTACACGTGCCTGATTGTGTTGAGCACGTTCGGCGCCCAGCATGGCCAGCAGCCTTACTTCTTCAAGTGCGCCATCGTCCAATCAACCATGAAAAGGCTGGTCCGGCGGCACATCCTCTTTCTCATCGCGATTGTCCTCATTGAGACCATCGCCTTTTCCTTGACTCGTTACATGCCGCCTTCCTGGCTCGTCGCAAAAGGAAGGAGCGTCCCGCCTTTCGCCGTAAGTCTATGCATTTTCTGCTTCTTTCTCGCACTCATCGAGATATCGAGCAACCGTTCTCTCATCGAACGAGCGCACAGGGAAAAGAACGTTGTGTTGTAGTTTCGGGGTCTATCCAAGCTTATTGCAGGTGAAAGCTGGCAATCAGCAGAGCCGAAGAGCCTGCTCCGGAACGAAGTCGAAGGGCGCGGCACCAGGATGATCCATATTGCCAAGTGAGGTCAGTCTGATCAGATGGCCCTTGGCATCAATGCTAAAAGCCATGACAATGCATTGTTAGCCATCAAAAGAGGTTGGATGATCCCCCAAAATCTGCGATTTGTTCTATTGGCAGTAGCAGATGCTTGCATCAATACCGCCATTCTTATGTGCACCTATCCAATCTGGCAAGAATTCCAATACCAGCGTTTTCCCAATAACTATTGGCTTCGCGTCTATGTTTCGACTGGGTTTTTGATTACTCTCATCACATTCCTCGTGGGGATCATCTCTGTCCGGATTAGTCGAATGGCTTCTGTTCGTAGCAGTGTAATTGTTCAGATAGTCGCCACATTTTGCGTCATTTCTTCACTTGCCGTATTTGCGGATTTTAGTGAGTCGAACCCAGCTTCTACCTGGCCCATTCTGCTCCAGGAAATTGCAGCCAAATTTTTTTCCGAACTCCAATCGATAAGATTTATTGTGTTAACCGCAAGTTTGATTTCACTGGCTTCCGGTTTATTACTGTACATAGGGCTACCAAGAAAGAGCGAACGGGAATAAGGATGAAGTGCGACTAAGCATGAGTCGAGGAAGTTCTAATGTAGGCTCCTTTTTCCTGCCGCTTCAGGGATTTCTCTTGAATGATTCTTCCATTCTTTTTTTTGCCGATGAAAATCGAAAAACATCCCGCAGTCCCGCCAGGGACGGCTACGTTTGTAGAGCAGGCCTTCAGGCCCTGCCTGAGCCGCAGGCGAAACAAGGCATGTTTCCTTAAGGCGCGCTCCCGCGCTGAGAATAAATGCCGGGCAATGAACAAGAGCAACATTCCCTACTGCCGTAAGGCCATCGCGGGTGCAACGAAGCGACAAAACAAGAGCCCCCGGCACGGCAAACAAAAAAGCAACACAGCAAGTGTATTGCTACTTGGCTGCAAAGGAGTTACTCATCATCATCGTCTTCCGCCTTTTCTGGATTGCTTTCGCCGCTGGTATCTTGCTTTCCGGTCAACATCAATGCTTGAACATTGTTCAACAAACGAGCAGTTTCCCGGTCCAGATTCTTACGCTCGAATTTGGGTTTGGAACTGTTTGCAGTTGGCATCGCCGAGATGAGGATAGCTTCCACTTCGTCCCTATGCGCCGCGTCTGCGATTTCAAACGCGGAAAAATAGTTCCAAAAATTATATCGTCGAGCGTTTGGTTTAAGGGCATGACTGTTAAGGCGCTTGATAAGAGGCTTGCTTGTCTTACCGATATAGTATGGCTGGTCATCTCGGTAGAGAATGTAAACTCCAGGTTTATCCAAGTTTGCCTTTAGAACCCCCTTGCCTTCCCTCATGTGAAACAAAGCCCGCGGCCACATTCTAAAAAACTGTCGAGTTTTCCAAGTAGTATTCATTAGGATCATCCTTTCAATTCATCGGTGCATCGGAACAGCAGGGCCACCTACCTAGTTTTTGGCGCTTCTTCATAGTGCAACCCTGGCTTACTCCTTTGCACGGTGAGGCGGAATAAATGCCGGGTAACGAACGATAAGAACATTCCTTATTGCCGTAGGCCATCGCGCAGTAGGAACGGAGCGACAATCTCGTCTTGTCCCCTAGAACGCGCTTACGGAATCTCCAGCATTTCTGCAAGTAGCGCGTTTGCTCTGTCGTGCGATAGCCGCACACGTAGAAAGCTAGAGGTGACATAAACGCCAAAGACACATGATGCCTCTAATCGCCCAATATGATGTGAAACCAAACCCCGCATAAATGAACGCCTGTAACACAACGTAATACCATCTTGGAAATTGACGTGCTGGCATCCATGCAATGACGTTTGCATGTCCCGCTTCAGAGCGGATATAAGCAAGTTCGGCTTGCTGTTTATATGAAAGGAATTGAATGGTGAACCACTCTCTCGGGGCAAGCGATTCGATACGCAATACGTGTTCGCCCGTTTGTGTTTGGGTCTCGGTATAGTTCAAAGGCGGATTGAGTTGGAAGAAATCCGGTCTGCTCTTATGTACCACCTCTATCCATTGCGCTTGCCGCCGACCGAGATTCTGAATGCTGACAGAGTGCGTTAGCAAGAACCAATGTTCAGGCTGTTGTGGCGCTCCTGCGGCTATGGGCCGAGCTAGACCGGGATTGACCTGGTTATTCGGTATTCGGTATAGGAAGTTGCTAAGCCAGTAAACGATTTTAATTTTCGGCGCGACATATTGCGCGGCGCGTGCACCAGCCACACTTACAACTATTGCTGCGATGTACCCACCCAAAGAATCCATCAGAAGTCCTTACATATCTGTTTTTGTTTTGTTCTATGAATTCTACTACTCGGAGACCGTCTTAGATGGGATCTCACGAAGGCATGGTAGATTTATGTTCAGAAAGGTCTTTTGCGATGACTCAGAGAATAGTCCGACAGTATACGGGGCAAGGTAAACTAGTTTTCGATAACAACGATTCAGCTGAAATCAACTATCAACTTGATGAATTTCAAGAGTTCATCCCGGACGGCGCAGGCGGAGAACTAGCATCATTCAAAAGTATGCGCGGGCGTGTATCACACGTGAAAGGGCATCCAGCTTGGCATTCTGTCATACTGTTGAATCCCGGCCCTTTTACCTTAGAGATGACCGATGGACGCAAAATAAAAGTATTATTTGAGGACGCGGGAGGTTCTATCAAGACAACCGGCGGCTTTTTCTAGTCGTCCCTCGCATAAAACGTTGCCGCTTTGCTACGCTTGCATGAAAATACTGAGCTTACTATCGATTGTCCTATTGTCTTATGGGATGGTTTGGGCACAAACCACAAACGCGTCATCAAATCCAAAGCGATCCGATGCCGAACAACTAGTCTCTCTCGTCCTGGCAGATAATGCGAGTTCCCCTTTATACGGAGAGGGATTCATTCAAACCTCACTGAGTCGAATGGGCGACAGGGCTGCTCTGGGTGTCTTTCAATATCTCGGCGAGCGGAAAACGACCGTAGCCGAGGACTCAACCAGCCCACAAGAAGTGAAGATGATCCTGTATATCATCCGTACCTCGTTTGCAAAACCAAGCATCATTGACTCCGAGGCGAATCGTTCTCCGAAGGCAACGATGGTGCTCTTAAAGTATCTTGGGACTTTGCCGGCAGCAAGATCGCTGCGGAATGATCTGCAGCAAACCACCATATTTGTGGAGCAGACAAAATTGGCAGCCTCAGCAGTGGAATAGAGAGACACTCTCGGCGCGCGCCTCTGTCGGAGAAATGGCTGACCATGGATTATTATGATCAGCCACTCCAAATTCTTGGCATATCAGCCTGGTGTTTCCTTGTACTGCCGATTTTTTTCGCCCGCCTCTGTAACGAACTCTGGACTCCCGTCACAACCAGAGAGTACGATTCGCGAATACCAAGTGTAGAAAATCACTGAGCCAGTAAAAGCAACCCACCGCACACTGGCCCACCGGGAAGTCCTTGTCTCCGTACCCAAGGTTAGGGGCCCAATTTAAAAATCTAGATTTGGAGAGGTAATGCCCATGAAGTGCATTCTTTGGAAGCTTGCCGTCGTCTGCTTTTTCGGGCTGTCTTGTGCTGCCCAGACCCAGTTTAAGCTTGAGGCGGAAAACATCTCGCTGGTCTCGACCACCATCACTCCGGCCGATCCGTCCGTGATTTCAACCAGCAGTTCGCCGGAAATCATCGCGCTCGATGTCCCGCCGATGCCGAAATCCGCCTACACCCTGGTCAGCGCCAACGCCTTCTGGCAGGTTGATACCACTGCCGCCGCGCCCGTGATTGCTACATTCCGGCTGAGGTTCGTGGTAACAAGTCCTGCCCTGCCGGCGGGTGTTATTCTTACCTTTTCTGTCCCCCTGGCCGGCTTTACCCATAGCAACAACGGAAATGGCGAGAGTTCGGAATCAGCCAACACAAACGATACCGAGGTGCTGACCCGCGACATCTTCGCCAACTTTCTTTTAGCTGAGAATCCTGGCCTGCTGACACAGGCATCGGCCGCGCAGGTGGCTGACGCATTGTTTAAGCAGGGCTTTCACGTGAGCGTCTCCACCAGGTTGAACAGCCAGAATATTGTTGACGCCAGCGTCACCAACCCGAACGTTGCCTTCTTTTCAGAAAAGGGATCGCTTTAGCTTGCACGATGGGCCGCACGTTTATATGACACCGACGGCGGCCCTTTTATCAGGTTATAGCGCTCCGCTTCGTTGCGCGTCGGCCTATGGCGATCATAAGAAACAATTTATCCCCATTCTTTGAAATGATTTTTTCTTTCGTTCACTAAGAGCATAGGAGACATTTTTCCTATGAGCAATTTTGCAATTCAGATGGTAGCGATGTTTTTCTTTTTGCACGGTGGTGCCTTGGTTCCAGTCGGCATTCTTGGCACGGTCGTATTACCGATCATCTACTATTTTATTAAGCAATGGTTTCGATACCTCATCGCACTACGCAATCGTGATGGTGTTTGAGGCAGAGGCGTTTTGGCAGCGGCTGTAAATCTTCTCATCAGGACTTTGCTTACAGATTGCGCCGAGAAATAGCCAAAAGGGTTTAGTTAATCCTTTACGTTCAAAAAGTGAAGGAGAGTTGATATGTCTACGAGACGAGAAATACTAAAGTCTGTGCCAATATTGATAGGTGCGTGCCTGGTAGCAAAACCTTTCACTTCCTTATTTGCCTTAACCTCAAACCATCTCCAGGATACCCAGGTTACACGAGAGGACGTTGCCGGATTTCTCAACATTGCCAATCCCGCTGCTCATTGCAATCAGAACCACAATCACCAGGACAATTCCTATGACAATTGGGAAGAATCACTCATTTGGTCGGCCGGGGATACCGGACACAATGAAGGCGCCGCAGCCGTGATAAGTTTGGCCTTGCAATACGGATTACACATTAGCGGGCTACCCGCAGACCTGGCCGGTGATGCTGTTGGAGAAATCTGGAAAAGACGGGACATGATGGCGTTTGCAAAAGACATCGCAAAAGGAGGATTTATTATCCAGGCAACCACCATCGCTGTGGCCTCGCAGTGGCACAATTGCCATGCCTTTCGATGCCTCTTGCGCCACACGCCCGAAACTGCTGAATGGTTGTTGAGCTGACACCTTTTGCCTGGACCTTCAAGTTCCTTGTACATACCGCCAATTCAGGACTCTGGTTGGCGGTTTTTCTTGAAAGCACTCTTGTGCCCGGAAAATCGATTTCACCATACTGAGTGGGGAGAAAGCCAAGAACCCTGCGCAAGAGAGCGCGGTGCAGGTCATCACTAAAGGGCAATGAGGTGAAAGGCGGGATCTGCTCCGCGAAAGACTCTGGATTGCCTCTTAGTGATTCATGGTCGCTGCCTTGCATTTGAAACCTTCCGAGAAATTCTGACTCTAATGTCTATCACCCGCGTGAAATGACCGAAGTTACACAAGGTCCGGAAAGGCCTGTGCAAATGGCCGTGTAAGGTGTTTGCCTAAGTGATTGATTTTACAGGCCGGATTAAAAAGTCCACATTTATACTGTGGCCTTAGACGCTTGCCATGCGTGATAATCTAGATAAGTAAGAAGCGGGTGATAAACCCACTCCCAGAGACAGATAAAAAGGCGAACAGTGACCCAAAATAAGGAAAAATTCGAAACTCGCAAGCTCCCGATGATGCCCATCCGTGATGTGGTCATCTTCCCTTATATGATGACCCCGTTTATCGTAGGCCGCGAGTCCAGCGTGCGCGCCCTGGAAGAAGCGCTTGCCTCAGATCGCAAGATTTTTCTGGCCACGCAGCATGATGCGAGTATCGACGAGCCCAAGCCGCATGAGATTTACCAGGTTGGCACGATTGCCAACATCGTCCAGAACCTGAAGCTGCCTGATGGAAACATCAAGGTGCTGGTAGAGGGCGTGGAGCGCGGCAAGATTCTGAAGCTGACAAACAGTGAAGGCTATTTTGAAGCGGAAGTCCGCACCGTTAAATATTCAACTGAGCCCAACAAGGTGCTGGAAACCGCCATGCAGCGGGTCCACAACCTGTTTGATCAGTATGTAAAGCTCTGCCAGTCACTCAATCTGGAGCCCGTGATTATTACCGGGATGAACGATCCTGCCAAGCTGAGCGACACGATCGCACAGAACCTGCAATTATCAATCGAAGAGAAGCAGGAGCTGTTGGAGATTTTTGATCCGGCAGAGCGCTTGAACCGCATTGCTGACGTCCTGGACATTGAAATTGAAAAACTGAATATGGATCGCACCATCCAGACGCGCGTAAAGCGCCAGATGGAGCGCGCGCAGAAAGAGTACTACCTTAATGAGAAGATCAAGGCTATCCAGAAAGAGCTGGGCCGCGGCGAGAAGAGCGAATTTGACGAGCTGAAAAAGAAGATTGATACCGCTGGCATGCCAAAAGATGTACATGAAAAGGCGATCCAGGAGTTGAAGAAACTGGAGGCCATGCCCCCGATGTCGGCGGAGTCTACAGTATCGCGGAACTATCTTGACTGGCTGCTGGCTGTGCCGTGGAAGAAGAAATCGAAAGAGATCCGCAATATTGAGCATGCGGAGAAAATCCTGAACCAGGACCACTACGGGCTGGAGAAGATCAAAGAGCGCATCCTGGAATTTCTGGCTGTGCGACAGCTGGTGAAGAATCCCAAGGGATCGATTCTCTGTTTTGTTGGCCCTCCGGGCGTTGGCAAGACGTCGCTGGGCATGTCGATTGCAAAAGCGACTGGCAGAAAGTTTGTCCGCATGTCACTGGGCGGCGTGAGAGATGAAGCTGAGATTCGCGGCCATCGCCGGACCTATATTGGCGCGCTGCCAGGACAGATTATCCAGATGATGAAGAAAGCCGGAACGAAAAATCCGGTCTTCATGCTGGATGAAGTGGACAAGATGGCTTCTGATTTCCGCGGCGATCCGGCTGCGGCGCTGCTGGAAGTTCTTGATCCTGAACAGAACTGGATGTTCCAGGACCATTACCTTGACGTGGAATATGACCTGTCACAGGTCTTCTTCGTCGCCACAGCCAATGTGCTGCACAGCATTCCTGCTGCGCTGCAAGACCGCATGGAAGTCCTGCGGCTGCATGGCTATACGGAGCTCGAAAAAGTGGAGATCGCCAAACAGTTCCTGGTGCGTAAACAACGTGAGGCCACCGGCCTGACGGAGCAACAGATTTCTTTCACAGACGATGCTCTGCGCGAGATTATCCGCTCTTACACGCGTGAAGCCGGCGTCCGCAACCTGGAACGTGAGATTGGCAATATATCCAGAAAAGCAGCTCGCAAGGTAGTAAAAGACGCACAATACGCGGTCACTCTGGACGCAGGCAAGGTTAACGAGTTCCTTGGCGTCACCAAGTTCCGTGACACGCTGGCGAATGAGAAGAGCGAAGTCGGTTTGGTCACCGGCCTGGCATGGACAGAGGTTGGCGGCTCGATTCTGAGCACTGAAGTTGCAATCGTCGATGGCAAAGGCAAGCTTACCATCACCGGCCAACTGGGCGACGTGATGCAGGAGTCAGCGCATGCGGCCATGTCTTATGTCCGCTCACGCGCGGCAAGGCTTGGCGTGCCAAAAGACTTTTATCGCAACGTGGATATCCATATTCATGTGCCGGAAGGGGCGATTCCCAAAGATGGTCCTTCTGCCGGCATCACCATGGCAACGGCAATTTCCAGCGCTCTGAGCAAAATTCCAGTGCGTCGCGACATTGCCATGACCGGCGAGATTACGCTGCGTGGCAAGGTATTGCCGATCGGCGGGCTGAAAGAGAAGCTGCTTGCTGCCCTGCGCGCCGGCATTAAAGAAGCCATCATCCCAAAGGAAAACGAGAAAGACCTTCCTGAGGTGCCGGAAAATATTCGCGGCCAGATGAAGATCCATCTCGTCGAAAACATGGACCAGGTTTTGAAAGTCGCTCTTGAGACTGCACTGCCGGAATTTCCGGAAGAAAACCAGCAGCAGTTGCCTGCACCGGTACAGCCGGAGATTTCCAGAGAGCGCTATCTGTAATTCTGCTGCTTCGCTCCAGATTGTCTGAATGTACTTCTCCTTGTCAGGCAGTTTGGAGCGATTGAATTCAAGCGCGCAGCACGCAGATTTCCACCCATAAGAGCCCGCTCAAAAGAGCGGGCTTTTCCTTTTCAACCTGCTTCTGAGACCGCTGTTGGGCTAGCAGCGTAATTCCAGCTCTATTTCGTATTTGGATTTTTTATCGCGAACCGCGAGGCAAACTCTTACAATCCTAATAGCAGTTAATTTGCGCGGTTTTCCATACACGCACAATCTTGGAAATGCCATGACCAAAGACGAAATCCTGAAAAAGCACAAGCAGTACCTCTTCCCTTCTATCTCAACTTATTATTCTGATCCGTTGGTGACTGACCATGCCAGCATGCAGCACGTGTGGGATGTAGAGGGCAACAAGTATCTGGATTTCTTTGGCGGGATTGTCACGATTTCCGTGGGCCATGCGAACCCGCGCGTGACCGGCAAGATCAAGGCGCAGATCGATAAGATTCAGCATGCTTCCACGGTGTTTCCGAATGAAGCGGTGGTGACGCTGGCCGAAAAGATTGCGCAGATCACACCGGGCGAGATCACGCAGAGTTACTTCACCAATAGCGGCACAGAAGCCAACGAGACCGCGGTACAGCTGGCGCGCATGTTTACCGGCAGATTTGAAATTGTGGCGCTGCGCCATGGATACAGCGGACGCTCACAGCTGATGCAGACCATGACTGCACACAACACCTGGCGCAAATCACTGCCTATGCCGGCACCAGGCGTGGTGCATGCCATGAATGCCTATTGCTATCGCTGCCCGCTGGGAAAAACCTATCCCAGTTGCGAAGTCGCCTGCGCAAAAGATATGGAGAACGTGATCCAGACTTCCACATCCGGACATATCGCCGCGTTTCTGGCAGAGCCAATCCAGGGTGTTGGCGGATTTATTACTCCTCCGCCAGAATATTTCAAGATCGTATTTAAGATCGTAAAAGACTACGGCGGACTTTTTATCTCTGACGAAGTACAGACCGGCTGGGGACGCACTGGCAAGAAATGGTTTGGCATTGAGCAGTGGGAGGTGACGCCAGACATTATTACCGCAGCCAAAGGCCTGGCCAATGGAACGCCAGTAGGATTGACGGCAACACGCCCTGAGATTGCTGCAAGTTTCCAAGGGCTACAGATCTCGACATTTGGCGGGAATCCGGTGACCTCTGTGGCGGCGAAAGCGACAATTGAGGTGATTGAAGAAGATCGCCTCATGGATAACGCCGACGTGGTTGGTCGCTACTTCCGCGACGGGCTTGAAATGTTGAAAGAGAAGCATGAATTGGTGGGTGACGTTCGCGGCATGGGATTACTGCAGGCAATCGAGCTGGTGAAAGACCGCATGACAAAAGAGCCTGCCCCGGAAGCGACGAACCAATTCATGGAACACTGCCGCAAAGGCGGGTTGCTTGTGGGTAAAGGCGGCTTGTATGCGAATGTGATCCGCATGTCGCCGCCGCTCAATATTTCCAAGGGCGATGTCGATGAAGCGATCAGGATCATGGACCATGCGCTCACGCAGATGCAGCCCGCAATGAGCGGAGCGGCGAGAACATAGAGGATATTCGCCGCAGATTGCGCAGATGAAAATGGGCTGCATGATCCCCGGCAGCCCATTATTCTTCGATGTAGACACTGCTCGTATCAATCCCCCATGGCTCTTACCGGCTGATTATCCATGATCGCGATTTCATGATGCAAGCCAGAACCATGAGCAGCCACCATAGTGCTGGCAGCAATTGGATGCTCCCATCCATAACCTTCTTCACCATGCTGTGACAGGTCGAGCCCCTGAACCTCGTGGTGCTCAGGCACGCGCAGACCTATAACAGCATCCACAACTTTCAGGATCACCAGAGTTCCCACAACAGCAAGCCCAACCGCAAAACCAATGCCGACAAGCTGGTTTACCAACTGATGCGTGTTCCCTTCCAGCGCGCCTGAGGGCAGTGCGCGTCCGGCGGCATCTTTGAAGATTGGATTGATCGCGCTGCTGGCAAAAACTCCGGTGAGCACGGCGCCAATCATTCCACCTGCACCATGCACACCGAAGGCATCGAGAGAATCGTCATAGCCGAAGCGCGCTTTCACATGAGCAACCATGAGGTAACAAAAAACGCCAGCAATTCCGCCAATGACCAGAGCAGCCATGGGACTGACAAAACCTGCCGCGGGGGTGATGGCAACCAGCCCGGCCACCGATCCGGAAATCGCGCCGAGAGCGCTGGGCTTGCCGTTGCGAATCCATTCTGCGCCACACCATCCAATGACGGCCATAGCGGCAGCAAAGTGCGTGGCGACAAAAGAGCTTGTGGCCAGGCTACCTGCACTGAGTGCGCTGCCCGCATTAAACCCGAACCATCCGACCCAGAGCAGACATGCGCCAATAAAGCTCAGCACCATACTGTGCGGTGGCATGGGCTGCCGTGGATAGCCAAGTCGATGTCCAAGATAAAGTGCGCAAACCAGCGCGGAGACTCCGGAAGTCACGTGAACAACAGTTCCACCCGCAAAATCGAGTGTGGGGAAACGTCCGCCAAGAGCGGCGTTGAGGAATCCGCCTTTACCCCAGACCATATGCGCCATCGGGTTATACACCAGCAGGGACCAGGCGACCATGAAGACAACCATGGCGGAAAATTTCATGCGCTCCGCAAATGCTCCGGTGATCAGCGCAGGAGTAATGATGGCAAACATAAGCTGATAGATCATGAACGTCTGTGCTGGAATTGTTCCGGCATAGTCAGCGTCTGGCTGCGCGCCCACGCCATGAAGAAAAAGATGATGCAGCCCTCCGATGAAGCTGTTCCCTTCGCCAAAAGAGAGGCTATAGCCCACGATTGCCCACACGACCGTTACCACTGCCATCAGTGCAAAACTTTGCATCATGGTCGCCAGAACGTTTTTCTTGCGAACCAGGCCGCCATAAAAAAGAGCCAGACCAGGGCCGGTCATCAGCAGGACCAGTGCGGAACTCATGAGCATCCAGGCATTGTCCGCAGAGCCTTTAGAATCAGCAACTTGTTGTTCAAGTTTTGCGATGCGGTCGCTTTGTGCGTCCGCTGAAGTCGGTGCAGAAGCCTGTGCCAGCACACCCAGAGGCATGCATAAGAGAGCTATCGCCAACCAACGCCGCAGAAACTTTTTCATAACTTTCTTTTATCTCCACGAGCCGCGAACCGGCTGAATAGAGGTCACTCTAGCGTTGAAATGAGAAGGAGGGAAATTCAAAAAATTGATGGAAGCTATAAAACTTATGTCTTTGCCAGGAGCAGCTCACATCGTGTTCAATCGATAATGCGCCTTCAACGGGCTTTCATGGACGCCGTTATCAGGTGTGTGGGCAAAAACCTTCTGACTCTCTTCCGCTGAATCCACCGCTCTAGTTAAAAATCAAAAAACTTTCTTGGATATATCGGCAATTTAATAGAGCCACTTAAATCTGCGTTAGTAAGCAATCGAAAAGTTTGAATGCTTAAAACATTGAGTCGCTTGAGAAGTACATAAAGCTGGCAGCAAGCCGGTCGATATCTACTTTGACGCATTACCTCTGAAATCTGTGAGTTTCGGCGCGGTATGAGATTCGCGTGTGTGGAACTTCCGGGTAATCGCGGAGTTTGAAAGGATCTTGCTCATGAAGGCTCTGATAATTGATGATTCCGGCGCTATGCGGTCCATTTTGCGCCAATATATGCGCGAGTTGAACTACGAAGTCGTAGAAGCTCGCGATGGCCGCGAGGCCCTGGAACGCTGCGAGCAAACGCCTGATCTCGACGTAGCCCTGGTCGATTGGAATATGCCGGTAATGAACGGTCTTGAGTTCGTCCAGGCATTGCGGGCACAAAAGAAATACTCCTCAGTCAAGTTGTTGATGGTTACCACAGAAAATGACGCCACGCATGTAGAAGCCGCTTTAGGAGCGGGGGCAAATGAGTTCCTGATGAAACCATTTACCTATGAGGTTTTAGAAGGCAAGATGGCGCTGTTGAACGACAGCTTTTAATCATCACACTTTTCCACCTTAAATTAACACGGTCAATAACTGCTACCGGCCCGAGAGCAAGAATTAAGAAATGGCAAATACAGGTAATCATTTTCGAATCCTGCTGATCGATGACTCATCGGTCGTCCGCCGGGTATTGACTGACGTGATCTCTTCCGATCCTCAGCTTGAGGTCGTAGGCACTGCGTCCAATGGCAAAATTGGGCTTGACCGGATAGCACAGCTAAAGCCTGATCTGGTCACGCTTGATATTGAAATGCCTGAAATGGATGGGCTTGCCACGCTCGCGGAGCTTCGCAAAAAGTATCGTCGTTTGCCCGTGATCATGTTCAGCACGCTTACCCAGCGCGGAGCAGCATCTACATTGGACGCTCTGGCCCTGGGTGCAGATGATTATGTTCCCAAAGAGCGCAACTCTCTTGGACTGGCCGGCGCTATTGAAGAGCTTCGCCACGAACTGCTGCCTAAGATCCATGCACTGTGCTCTCGCGACCTGAAAGATCACAGGCCAGTCACGCCTGCACTCAAGCCAGTCGCGCCCGCGGCGCCAAAACTGCCTGAACGCAAAATCGACCTGGTTGTTTTTGGAGTCTCCACCGGCGGGCCAGATGCGCTTTGCAAAGTGCTCCCCGGTATCCCACGCGATTTTCCTGTTCCCATTGTCATGGTGCAGCACATGCCGGCGGTCTTTACCAAGTTGTTGGCAGATCGTCTTACGGCAAAAGCCAATATGCCAGTCAAGGAAGCGCAAGGCGGTGAGAAAGTTCAGCCAGGAACAATCTGGCTTGCGCCGGGAGGTAAGCATCTCTCAATTATCTCCGGCCGTGATGGCATGTTTCTGCGTACCGATGAAAATACTCCACCAAGAAATTATTGCAGGCCTTCGGTGGATGTGCTCTTTGATTCCGCTTTGAAAATTACGGGCTCGGCCACACTCGCCGTCATGCTCACGGGTATGGGAAGCGACGGTCTGGAATCGTGCGAGCAGATCAGAAAGAAAGGCGGGCAGATTGTCGCCCAGGACCAGCAAACCAGCGTGGTGTGGGGAATGCCAGGCGCTGTCACACGGGCAGGACTTGCGGATGCAGTCAAGCCGCTCAATGAAGTTGCGCAGGAAATTGTCCGGCGTGTAATGCAGTTTAGAAGTAAAACAGGCCCCATCGTTAACCCAGTTTCAGCTCGAGGTATGTATGTCCACCAGGACCAGTGAATTTTCCTATTTATGCGAATTAGTAAAGAGCAGCACGGCTATTGCACTTGACGCCCAACGCGAATATCTAATGGAGGCGCGTCTCTCCAGCGTAGCCCAGCGTGAAGGCTTCGGCTCCGTCTCGGAGTTGCTGGCGCGCGTTCGCACAAGCGGCTCTTCACAACTGCAGTGGAAAGTGGTGGAAGCCATGACCACCAACGAAACCAGCTTCTTCCGTGATGTAAAACCTTTTGAAGCGCTTCGCCAGGTTGTCATTCCCTATCTGATCAAGGCCCGCCAGACTGAACGAAAGCTCACCATCTGGTGCGCGGCCTGCTCCAGCGGACAGGAGCCCTACACCATCAGCATGCTGCTGCGTGAGCACTTCCCTGAACTGCAAAACTGGAAAGTAAGCATTTTAGCCACTGATATCGCCACCGACATGCTGGAAAAATCGAAAAGCGGCCGCTATACCCAGCTTGAAGTCAACCGCGGCCTTCCCGCTAACTACTTGGTGAAATACTTCAAGAAAGATGGCGTGGATTGGCAGATTGATGAAAGCATTCTCAAAATGGTTGAGGTCAGGCGGATGAATCTTTCCGTAGCGTGGCCGCTCATGCCTCCCATGGATCTTGTAATGCTTCGCAACGTGATGATTTATTTCCCGGTCGATACGAAAAAGCAAATCCTGAAGAACATGCGCAGCGTCATGCGTCCTGACGGCCATCTCTTTCTCGGTACAGCTGAGACGACGATCAACCTTGACGCAAGCTTTGTATGTGAAAGTTTTAAGAATGTAAGTTACTACCGCCCTATGCCGCAACGCATGTAATAACCTGTTGTTTTTACCGGTCGCGGACCTGTTCCATGGGTCCGCGTTTTTTTTGATGGGCTCGATGTCCGCTATCCGATAATGACTTTTTTTCTCTTCTCTTTAAATTCTCCTTAGTAACTTAACGAAAAGTGAATCTCGTCCGATATATCAGCCGTGGATGACATCGTCAAAGAATTTTTAATCGAAAGCAATGAAAACCTTGACCGGCTTGATGTGAACCTGGTCGAGTTGGAGAAGTCTCCCCGCGATCAGGAACTTCTAGCGGATATCTTCCGCACGATTCACTCGATCAAGGGCACAACCGGCTTTCTTGGTTTTCATCATCTGGAAGCTGTCGCGCATGCCGGAGAGAACCTGCTCTCACGTTTACGCGATGGCCTATTGCTCCTGAACCCTGAGATCATCACTGGCCTCCTGTCCATGGTGGACGCTATCCGCGAGATGCTTGCGCAGATCGAAAGTACTAAGGCAGATGGCAACAATGATTACCCTGACCTCATCGCGCAGCTGGCAAGGCTGCAGGCATCGGCTCCTTCTGCGGAAACCAGCCACGAGGAAGCAAAGACCGTGGCCGCTCCAGTAGAAGAAAAAGTAGCACCCGAAGTAGTAGATGCAGCGATCTCACAGCCACAAGAACCTTCTTCAGCAGTAACGCCTCTTGCAGATTCCAAACAGGAAGACGGTACACCTCGCTTGGGGCAGCTGCTGAGCACGCAAGGTGCAATTACTGAAGATGAGCTGTCTGCCGCGCTCGATAAGCAGCAGCAAGGTGATCCACGCAAGCTGGGCGAGATTCTGGTTGAGGAATCCAACACCAAGCCGGGCGACGTATTAAACGCACTGACACAGCAACAGGCAATACGCGAGCAAAGCGCCAGTGAACGCAGCATTCGCGTGGATGTGGGCCTCCTGGAAAGATTGATGGACTTGGTTGGCGAACTGGTCCTGACCAGAAACCAGATTATTCAATTTGCGGCTTCACAACGCGATGGTAGCTTCCTCGCCGTTTCTCAAAAACTCAATCTTGTCACCAGTGACATGCGGGAAATCATCATGAAGACCCGTATGCAGCCCATACAGAACGTGATGGGTAAGTTCCCGCGCATGGTAAGAGACCTGGCATTGTCCTGCGGGAAGGAAGTTCGCATTGAGACCACCGGCCAGGAGACCGAACTGGACCGCACAATCCTGGAAGCCATTAAAGATCCGCTGACCCATGCTGTACGCAATTCAGTGGACCATGGCATTGAAAAACCAGCGGTACGCGTTGCGGCCGGCAAAGCCTCAGAGGGCGTGCTCAGCCTGCGGGCATACCACGAAGGCGGACAGGTCAATATTGAAATTGGCGACGATGGAGCCGGCATTGACCCAGCCAGAATCCGCGCCAAGGGCCTAGAAAAAGGCCTGATTACACCGCAGCAGGCGGAACGGATGAGCACACAGGAAATCATCAGCCTGATATTTGCTCCCGGCTTCTCCACTGCGGAAAAAATCACCAACGTTTCCGGCCGCGGTGTTGGCATGGACGTAGTCCGTACCAACATTGAAAGAATTGGCGGCACTGTTGACATACAGAGCGTGCTTGGCCAGGGCAGCACGGTGCGGATGAAGATTCCTCTCACACTGGCAATTATTCCCGCGCTAATTGTAAGCAGCTCAGAGCAGCGCTTTGCCATTCCGCAAGTCAGTCTGCTCGAGCTCTTGCGTCTGGAATCAGGCCGCACAGACCAGTCAATCGAGATGGTCCATGGCGCGCCGGTTTACCGTTTGCGTGGCCACCTGCTGCCGCTACTCTTCCTGGATCGCGAGCTCAAACAGTGCCATGAGAACAAATCTCTGACAGAACCTCTCAACATCGTAGTGCTGCAGGCTGAAGGCCAGCAGTTCGGCCTTGTTGTGGATGAGATTCACGACGCAGAAGAAATCGTGGTGAAACCGCTCGGACAACACTTGAAACACATCACCGCCTTCTCCGGCGCTACCGTAATGGGTGATGGCGCAGTGGCTTTGATTCTGGATGTGGTCGGCCTTGCCAAAAGCGGCCGTCTGCTTACAGAAGCGAAAAAAGCCGCGCTGCTGGAAGATGCTTCATCAAGGAAAACCGAGACGGATCAAGTTGACTCAACGGCGCGTGAGTTGTTGCTGTTCCGCACGGCCGGAGCACGCCGTGCTGCAGTTGATCTCTCCAGCGTTGACCGTCTTGAAGAATTCAAGCTCTCTCAATTTGAACGTGCAGGACAGCAAACCGTGGTTCAATATCGCGGCGAGTTGTTGCCCATCGTTGACCTCTCTGACAAGTTGAGTGCGGTACAGAGCGGCGATGAAACTGCTCTGCTGAAAGTCCTTGTTTGCAACCACAACGGTTTGCGCATGGGCGTGGTTGTCGACCAGATTCTTGACGTGGCTAATGAGTCCTTCGCGGTTGAGCAACGCTTCAAAGATACGCAGTCAGAAGGCTCTGCCGTAATTAACAAACAAGTTACAGACCTGCTGGATCTCGGGACCATCTTTGGTTCAGCCCAGGCAAGCCTTTACTCCCAAGACTTTGAAACCGTGGAGGCAGTGCAGTAGCCATGGAAAAACAATATTGCACCTTTTTTGTCGATGGCTTGTTGTTCGGCGTGGAAGTCCTGAACGTGCAGGAAATCATGTCTGAATATAACGTTGAGCAAGTTCCGCTCTCGTCTGCCACCATCGCCGGGTTGGTCAATCATCGCGGTCAGATTGTTACCGCAATTGATATGCGCCGCCGGCTTGAACTCACTGCCACTGATTCCAGGCTTTCCCGCATGCTGGTGGTCCGCTGCAAAGACGAAACCTTTGGACTGCTGGTAGACAAAATCGGCGACGTGCTCACGGTCAATCCACGGGATTACGAATCAGCCCCTGACAACGTGCATGAGGGCGCAAAGGAGTTGGTGGAAGGAGCTTATAAGCTTTCTGATCGGCTACTGCTTCCCTTGCAGTTGGACAAAATCGCAGAAATCGCAAAATAACCCAATGATTCAGAGTAAGGAACTTATAAAAGTGAAAAAAACGCAATGGATTCTCGTGCTTCTCGTGACAATTGCCTTCACATCTGTAGCTTCCGCTCAGGAAGAGCAAGCGCCTGCCGGCTGCAATGCTACTGAGATCACTGCTGCTCCCACGCGGCCCACGGTAACCACTTCCACCACGACAACACAGTGCGGAGTTCTGGAAGCAGATTACGGATTAACTTCATTCCTGCCAGGCGATGGAACGCATCAGGAAGTGCTGGGCGGTTCACTGCGTTATGGAATCACGCCACGCATCGATTTCCGCTGGGGTGTGGATAACATGCATAGCTATTACGGGGCCAACACTCATTTCCTGGGAACAGGCGACAACTGGCTCGGCGGCAGAGTTCGCCTGACCAGTGAGAAGCAGACCTGGGCTTCTACAGCCTTCGCATACACTATCAAGCTGCCTACGGCTAGCGTAGCAGACGGCTTTGGTACTGGATTCGTCGATCACAGCTTCACTTTTATCGCCAGCAAAGATGTCCGCAAATGGCATTTTGATTTCAACAGCATTGAAACACTCGCTGGCCGGCCAGTCTCTGGCTTCGACACAAACAATACTCTGGCACTCGCAGCAGCTCATCCCCTGAAAGGCAAATGGGGCATTGTTGATGAAGGCTGGGGACAGACCCGATTGAATGCCGTCAATCCTGCCTTCGCCTCCAACCTGATTGGATTCACTTACAACCTGTCAGAGCGCACCGTGTTTGATTGTGGAGCTGACCTGGGTCTTACTCCAGACGCACCGCGTGCCGGCCTGTTAGTGGGAGTCACATACGCAATCGGAAATCTGAACGCGATGTTCAGGAAATAAGTTTAGGAAAGTTTGCTCCGGCATTGCCGGCAAAGAAAAACGTAATCAAGCAAGAACAAGAAAGTAGTCAGGAGAAATAAAGATGAAGTGGTTCTCAAATTTGAAAATAGCGCGCAAGCTGACGCTGTCCTTCGCCGTGGTGCTCACACTCATGGTAGGGCTGGGCATCTTCGCGGTCGTGCAGTTCGCAAAGCTTTACGAGGTGACCGATTCGATCACCTCCAACCGTTTGCCCAGCCTTCAGCAGACTGAAGAAATTGGCTCTGACAATTTGACCATTCGCCGGTACACCCTTGGGGTTTTGGCCGCGGAGGATGCCGCAGCCAAAGCCGAAGAAACACAGAGATTTGAAGAGTCGGTTACCGAAACCAAAAGCGACATCGCGAAATATGCTCCACTGGTTGACAAAGGCGAAGAAGAAAAGCTTTACGCTGATATGAAGACCAAGATTGATGCGGCATTGGACGCCGCCATCATGACGGTAAACCTCGAAAAACAGAACAAACACGCTGAGGCTTCTCATTACTCTGGAACCGTGGCGAGACCAGCCAACAAAGTTGCCGATCAAGCAATCAAGGCTGAGATCGATTACAACGTTCGCATGGCTAAGTCTGACACAGACGAGAGCATAGCTACATATCATTCCGCACGTACGCTGGTTCTCAGCGTTCTCATCTTTGCTATGGCTATTGGCATCTTCCTGGCCATGACAGTCAGCCGCATGATCGCCAACCCGCTGCGCACTATGCAGGATGCGGCAGAAAAGTTGGCCCTGGGCGATGCCGATCAGAAGATCACTCATGAATCGAAAGATGAAGTCGGCTCACTGGCTAACTCATTCCGTCAGGTTGTAAGCTACAACCAGACCATTGCTGCCGCCTGTGAAGCTCTGGGCCGTGGCGATGTCACCGTCAGCGTTGAGCCCAAGTCTGATAAAGACCTGCTCGCGAAGAACTTCACCCACGCCGTCAGCGCCATCCGTGACACGGTTCGCGAAATGGCGGAAGGCTCTTCCAATCTGGCAGCTGCGTCCGAGGAGCTCTCTGCTACCTCATCCCAGATGAGCGCCAATGCTGAAGAGACCGCGGCCCAGGCCGGCGCCGTCTCCAGCGCCGCCGAGCAGATCTCCGCTAACGTGCAGACTGTTGTCAGCGGTTCTGAGCAGATGACTGCCAGCATTAAAGAGATCTCAACCAACGCTCATGAAGCTGCTAAAGTCGCCGGCAACGGCGTTAAAATCGCCAGCGAAGCTAACCAGAAAGTCGGCAAACTGAGCGAGAGCAGCCAGGAAATTGGCCAGGTCATTAAGGTCATTACCTCCATCGCGGAGCAGACTCACCTGTTGGCCCTGAACGCCACTATCGAAGCTGCCCGCGCTGGTGAAGCTGGCAAAGGCTTTGCCGTGGTCGCCAATGAAGTAAAAGAGCTGGCCAAGGAAACTGCCAAGGCCACGGAAGATATCAGCCGCAAGATTGAAGCCATTCAGGCTGATACCCAGGGTGCAATCCAGGGTATCGCTGAAATCAGCCAGATCATTGCCCAGATCAACGATATCCAGAACACCATTGCCACCGCAGTGGAGGAACAGACCGCGACGACAAACGAGATCAGCCGCAACGTGAATGACGTGGCGAGCGGAAATCAGGAAATCGCGCGCAATATCACCGGTGTTGCCACGGCAGCCAAGAGCACGACAGAAGGCGCTGAATACACAAATAAAGCTGCTGGTGAATTGGCCCGTCTGGCCTCGACTCTACAGACTCTGGTCCGCCAGTTTGATTTCGGCGGTCTGGCGGAACGTGGTGAAGGCAAAACCAGTCAGCCAACACAGAAGAAAAAGACTTCAGTGCAACGTCCGCTGGTCAACGGCGCGGCGCGGAATCACGAGTCCGCTTCTATCCAGTAACAACAAATAAGTTGAACTTAAAGGGAACACGAGCAACCACTTCCTCGTGTTTCCTTTTCCATTTTGTGCCAAACCGCCAAAGAGCCACCTTTAGCGCCACCCCATGCACTGCAAACCTTAAAAAACATCCAGCATCCGCCGATAAATAAAGATAACGATTAAAAACTCACCAGGTATGCTCGCGCAAGATCGAGCTTAGGAATTGAAATGCAACTCGTACGCAACCTTCGAATGAAAACCAAGTTGTTATCGGCTTTTGGCGTGGTTCTTGCCCTCGTTATCGCCGGCTCGTCTGCAGCCTATTTCAACATTTTGAAAGTCCGCGATCTTGATCAGGCTTCAACTCATGCGCAGGCTTTACTGACTTTGACCTACAACGTAGACGCGCGATTCCGGGCTGAGCAGGCCAACCTCCGCGCCTATTCTCTCAGCGGAAATCCCCGCTACCGCAAGCAATACATTGATAGTAAGCAAGACCTGCAAAACGTGCTGGCTGAAATGGGAAAGTCCGCTGGCGACGATCAAAAATTCGGTGCGGCATATAAGCCGCTTGTCAACCTCCGCGATAATTGGGAACAGATTGTTGGTGATCCACAGCTGGCCTTGACGGACCAGTTAGTCGCGCGGCAAGCAACCATGCAGGACATCGGCCAGTTTGTTGAAAAGGTCAGTTTGCTCCCTGTAAGCACGCAAATCGGTCCGACTTTTAAAGAAAGCACGCAAAAAGTAAAGACAGAACTCACGGCTATCCAGGAGCAAACAGAAAGAGCTCGCAAAAACAGCATCGAAGCACTGGTATGGAGCGTTCTTTTGACTACCCTGCTGAGCGGCGCTTTCGCTCTGTATCTGGCCTTCTCCATTTCGCAACCACTGGAAGCCATGGCGCAGGTTGCAGCCGCCGTTGCAGTAGGCGACACAAATCAGACGATCACCTATCAAGCCAAAGATGAAGTCGGCTCACTTGCCGAGTCTCTACATCGAGTCGTCAGCTATAACCAGACGATTGCCCATGCCTGTGAAGCCCTGGGACGCGGCGACATTACTGTCAGCGTGGAGCTGAAATCAGAAAAAGATCTGTTGGCAAAAAACTTCAGCCACGCGGTCGGCTCAATCCGTGAAACCATCCGTGAAGTGGCGGAAGGAGCTTCCAATCTGGCAGCCGCTTCAGAGGAGCTATCTGCTACCTCTTCTGAAATGAAATCCAATGCTGAGGAGACTGCCGCACAGGCGGGTTCCGTTTCCGGCGCTGCAGAGCAGATTTCTGCCAACGTGCAAACCGTGGTCAGCAGCTCTGAGCAAATGGTGGCGTGCATTCAGGAGATTTCTTCGAATGCCCATGCCGCAACCAGGATCGCCGCCGAAGGCACGAAAGCTGCCCATGAAGCCAATGAGAGAGTCAACAAACTGAGCGAGAGCAGCCAGAACATCGGCGAAGTCGTGAAAGTCATTACCTCCATCGCCGAACAAACCCACCTGCTGGCCCTGAACGCCACCATTGAAGCCGCTCGCGCTGGTGAAGCCGGCAAGGGCTTCGCCGTAGTCGCCAATGAAGTGAAAGAGCTGGCCAAAGAGACTGCCAAGGCCACCGAGGATATCAGCAAAAAGATTGCTGCCATTCAGTCCGATACCAAGGGAGCAATAGAAGGTATTGCCGGAATCGGCGGCATCATCGCGCAAATCAACAACATTCAAAGCGCAATTGCCACAGCGGTTGAAGAACAGACGGCCACGACCAACGAGATCAGCCGCAACATGAGTGACGTATCGGTCGGCAATCAGGAGATTGCCCGCAACATCACTGGGGTAGCCTCGGCAGCCAGGAATACGACGGAAGGCGCCGAATACACCAACAAAGCTGCAGGTGAGCTGGCCCGTTTGGCCTCTACTCTGCAAGCACTGGTACGGCAGTTCGATTTCGGCGGCCAGACTGACCGCAACAAAGTTAAAACCTCTGGCTGGCATTCCCCGTCGATCCATGGGGCGACGCAACATGATGAGCTAGCTTCAATCCAGTAACCGTAACTGAAGCGTGGGGCGAGCAGACATTCTGCCCCCTTTCTTCTACCCTGCGGCTCACAGTACATATGTACTCAGCGCGATTACCCGTGACTGCACACAGAGGTTTACCTCATTCTTTTCTTAAATATTCATAAAACTTCATGTTGCACATGCAAGTACTGCTCTGCTTTAGCCGATAAAGAGGGTTGATGGCTTTTCTCGACCAGCCATCGTCAGGGACTGCATGATTCAGCTCACAAGGCTCAACCAAAAAGCGATTACGGTGAACTCCGATCTCATCAAGTTCGTTGAGAACACTCCGGACACTGTGATCACGCTGGTGAGTGGAGAAAAATTTGTTGTTCTGGAAAGCGCTGAAACAATCGTTCAGCGTGTGGTGGAGTTCCGCCGGAGACTCTTGGACGGATTACTGTTCAACGGGCTCAGTTCGCCGGATGGACCACTGCATCTTCGTCAGGAAGGCCACATTGAACGCCGCCGCCTTCATGAGGATCCGGAAGAGCAGGCATAGGCATTCATGGATAAGGGAACAATAGCCGGGATTCTGCTTGCTATCGGAGGCATTGTGGCTGGCTTGCTGCTGGAAGGCGGCAGTCTAAACCAGATATTGCAGCCGACAGCAGCCATGATCGTCTTTGGTGGCACACTCGGCGCCATTCTTATCCAATTCCCTCTCCGGCTGGTGCTAAACAGTTTTAGAGATCTCGGCAAGGTGTTGTTTGTCCACGGTGAAGGACCACAATCGGTCATTACGCAACTCACCCAGTTTGCTAACAAAGCGCGCCGGCAAGGCATTGTCTCACTAGACGCGGATGTTGACACCATTTCTGAGCCATTTCTTAAGAAGGCGCTTATGCTTGCCGTTGACGGCACGGAGCCTGATCAGCTGCGCAAGATGATGGAACTCGAGCTGGACAATCAATCAGAAGAAGAAGAGCGTATTCCGCAGGTATTTGAATCTGCCGGTGGCTTTTCGCCCACCATTGGAATCATCGGCGCGGTCATGGGCTTGATCCAGGTCATGCAACACATGGATAAGATTGAAGAAGTCGGCCGCGGCATTGCCGTGGCATTCGTTGCAACGATCTACGGCGTGGGCGCAGCCAATCTTTTCTTTCTCCCTGCCGCTGGAAAATTGAAAATTCGCATACGGCAATCGCAGGTCATGAAGGAAATGATGCTGGAAGGCGTGATTTCCATTCTTGAAGGCATGAATCCGCGCATGCTGGAAATGAAGTTGTTCGGTTTCCTGGCGGAAGAAGATCAGCCTCCGCTTGGAGCCGCAAAATGAGCCGTCGCAAGCGGCACGCGGCACATGTGAATCACGAGCGGTGGCTTGTTTCCTACGCTGATTTCATCACACTGCTCTTTGCCGTCTTTGTTGTTCTGTACGCCGCAGCTCACGCGGATAACAGCCGCATGGGCGTTGTCTCCCACTCGATTAAGGACGCCTTTAAAAGCATGGGCGTCTTTCATACCACCGATGGCAGAGTTCCCACGGAAAACATAACTGTCGTCACGGCCCATCAAAGCGAGGTTGCCCTGGGCGAATCAACGCCTAATACACGTGATTTGCGCAAACTATTTGCTGAAGCTCTGGCGCCAGAGATCGCCAAGAAGCAAGCAGAGCTGCGCGACGGCCCGGATGGTCTCGTCATCAGCCTGCAGGAAATTGGCTTCTATGATCAGGGCTCAGATGTGCTGAAAGAAGCCTCTCTTGAACCCTTGAGCCGTGTGGCCGCCGTGCTGAAGCCCACAAACGTTCATATTCGCATTGAGGGCCATACAGACAATGTTCCCATCCACAATGCGCGCTTCGCCTCTAACTGGGAGCTTTCATCGGCTCGGGCCACAGGCTTAGTGCGTCTCTTTATTGAGCAATACGGACTCGACCCACAACATCTGGCTGCGGCAGCTTATGCCGAATACCATCCAGTTCAGTCCAACGCCACAGAGGCTGGACGCAGCTTGAATCGTCGCGTTGACATTGTGGTGTTGGATAAACATCTGAATGATTCACCAACGCCCACCCCGGCAACTGTTAGCGCTGTGCAGCAAGCAGTGGAGCATGCAGAAACAAATTCCGCATCGCTGGTAACCAAGCCTTCGCCAAGCAACTAGATTGGCATAAGAAATGCACTCTTAGAATTCGACATTCAATTCAGGTAGCTGCAGTACGTTATACCGGCAAACTTTGCCGCGTTGAACACAGCACAACCTGATGAACGGAAACTTATGCCTGAGAATACAAAACACCAGCGCGCTCATGAACTTGTGAATGAAAACCGGCTTGATGATGCCGTTAAATTGCTCTCTGAAGCGCTGGGTGAAGCGGAAAGCGCCGAGCTCTGGAATGACTGGGCGACCATTAAGATGGTCTTAGAAAAACTCCAGGAAGCTTATGCCGGCTATGAGAGGGCCCTTGAACTTGAACCAGAGAACGCTCAAGTGCAATTCAATCTTGGCGTTTTGATGATCCAGGCAAATAAGCTGCAGCGCGGTGTTGCTCTGCTGCAGAAATGTAATGGACGCGTCACACCGCAAGAACAATTGGCCGTGAATGGCCTTCTGCAGCAGTATCAGAATGCAGCCTCCAACGCGGACTATGCGGTTACGCTGGAAGAATTTGCTCCTGCCACCGGTGCTGCCAAAGAATATTTCGCTACCCACCGTGACAGATATCTTGCCTGCCTTGAGCTTTTGCCGCAGGCAAAGCCAGGCCAGACCCTTCTGGAGCTGGGCGCTTCATTCCATCATTTGACGCCGGCCCTTGAGAGCAAAGGCTACAAGATCTATTGTTCTGACATCTGGGACGGCGAGCCCAGCCGTGATGTTCAGCTCGTGAACCACGCCGGAACCAATCAACGGCATTACAAAGTCGATAACTTTGATGTCCAGCAGCAACGCTGGCCTTATGAAGATGGATCTTTTGACGCAGTGCTGCTCTGCGAAATGCTGGAGCACCTGAATACCGATCCAATCCATGTTCTGGCGGAGATCAACCGCATTCTGAAAAAAGACGGCCTTCTCCTGCTCACCACCCCGAACATCGCAAGCGCCAAGAGCGTGAATTACGTTCTTGAGGGCAACAGCCCTTATGTTTTTGGACAGTACGTCCCCGGCGGCCTGCCTACAGACCGTCATAACCGCGAATTTACCGCCAGCGAGATCAATCGCCTTCTTACTGCTGCAGGCTTCCAGACTGTGGCACTCGAAACAAGAAACAGCTGGTGGAAAGACCAGAACAATGCTCTGGCAAAGCTGGCTGCCATGGGGCAAAGCATTGCCAATCGCGGTGACAACGTCTTCGCTCTTGCCCGCAAGAGTGATGCAGTACAAGATCGCTATCCGGAAGAATTTTATTGCCGCAGCGGCAGCCAGGCAGAAAACCGAAATCAGATCGAAAAGAACGGCAAACGAATTCTGCTGGTGCATGATGTGCTTCCGCACTTTGATCGCAGTGGCTCAGACATGCGACTTCTGCAGGTCATCCATCGCCTGCTTGCCGCCGGCCATGAAATTACTTACATCGCACGCAATGACATCAATCGTGACAAGTATGAAGCTCCGCTCAAAGAGCTCGGGGTGACGGTATTCTGCGGTGATGCGGAAAAGCTTGCCGGACTCAACATCAAAATCGACCAGACCTGGAAGTTTGAAACCGTCCTGAAGAATGGCAGCTTTGACGTAGCCATCTTCTTCCACTGGTACTGGTCTGGAATCGCTGTAACTGAACATTACCTCGACGACGTCCGCAAGCTCTCACCCAATACCAAAGTTGTTGTGCTTACCGACGATCGCCATGGCATTCGCGAGTGGCGCATGGCTGATCTATCAAATCATTCCACGGACCGCGAGCGCGCGCTCGATTATCTTGTACGCGAAGTTTCTGCTTATCGGGCAGCTGATCTTGTGCTGGCAATTACGGAAGACGACCGTCAGGGATTAATGGAAATGTCACCTGATCTGCCAATCGAGTTGTTGCCAATGACAGCCGAAACGCACGAAAGCAAGCTGGGTTATGACGAGCGCCAGGATTTTGTCTTCCTGGCCAACTTTGACAACCTTGCTAACCGCGATGCTGTTTCCTGGTTCTGTGATGAAGTCTGGTCACGCATTCGCAAACGGTTACCGCAGGCGACCCTGTACATTGCAGGCAATAACATTCCTGCTGAGATGTCCAAACGCTGGGGCGTTCAGGTGCTCGGCCATGTAGCTGACTTGAACAGCACGCTGGAAAAATATCGCGTCTTTGTGTCGCCGATTCGTTTCGGCACGGGTATCAAGACCAAAAACCTTACAGCTTTGGGCAATGGAATTCCGCTGATCACCACTACCATTGGCGCAGAAGGCATGAATCTGACCAATGGTGAGAACGCAATCATTGAAGATTCCGCCGGGGCATTCGCCAACAAGGCGGTTGAACTCTATAACAATCGCGAGCAGTGGGAGAAGCTAGCAACCAACGGCCGCAAGCATATTGAAACGGAGTTCTCCACCGCCAGATTAGACTCTCAGATCGCCAGAATCATGGAGCGCCTGGAGACAATCACTCCGCACGAGTTTGACCCTGAACATCGCTTCTCTATCCGTGTGGTTGAAGAGCTATATCCAGAATCACTGACAGCGCCACTAGAGGGACGCCTGACAACACGGGTGATGGGCTATGTAAACATGGCGGAAAAGCTCGCTGGTCTTGGCCATCACGCAGAAGCAATGGAACAACTCCGCCACATTTTTTATCACGTACGCGGCCCCATGCCTCGCAACCTGTTCTTTGCCCGGGTGCTTACGCTGATGGAAGGCTGCTATCGCGAGATGAATGACAAGGAAGCAGCCAAGCGCTGTGGCGAAGAAGCCAAACTTTGCCTGCCGGAGCTGAATCCCGCATTTGTAAAAGACGCCAAAAAGAAGTCCAAGGACCTCCCAAATATTATTGGCTGCGCCATCTCTGTAATCATTCCGACTTACAACAGACGGGCTACCCTCGACCGCTGCCTGCAGGCACTGGCTGCCCAAACACTGAGTCCGAGTCGCTTCGAAGTAGTCATAGTGGATGACGGCTCGACCGACGACACACAAGAGTTTTTAAGCAAGCAGCAAATGCCCTTCAATCTTTCGGTTTATCAGCAAAAGAACCAGGGCCCTGGCGCGGCAAGAAAACTTGCTGTAGAACAGGCCAAAGGCAAGTATCTGCTATTGACGAACGATGACACGATTGCAGATCCCAATTTGTTGAAAGAGCATCTGCATACTCAGCTCACTTATCAAAATCCAGCGTTGGCGGTGCTGGGCACATTTGAATATGAGCAGCCAAAGCGTCGCGCGCTCACACACTTCTTGAGCGTCAATCCATTTCTCTTCCCACAGTGCTCCATGAACCCTGGGGTTCCGTATCCTTACAACTTTTTCGTCACCTGCAATATCAGCATTGAGCGTGAAACCATTCTGAAAGCCGGCTCTTTCGATGCCAGTTTGCGCGTCGCGGAAGATACTGACATAGGCTATCGCCTGCAGAAGCTGGGCTGCAAGGTGATTTACAACCCTGAAGCCAAGGCTATTCACGACCATGCAGAAATCAGTGTCGAGGATCTGGTTCGCCGCGCACATTCTTACGGACGCAACCATGTTGGCCTGCTGAAAAAACATCCTGATCTCACGATCAAGACCACCGCCGGCGAGTTGGGCGCGTCCTTGACCGCTGCAGATATCGAGCAGATCAAAACTGCGCTTCAGCGTAAGCGCGCGGAAATCGAAGAAACTGTAAGCGCATTGAAGCAGTACGACGCTATCAACTTCGAGCAGTATTTCGACATGCCCTCTGAGCAAGGGACGATGGGCGACACTATCAGCGAGTTGTTCAGCCGGGCAATTCCAGAAATCAACCGTTTCTATCTGCTGGAAGGTTTTTGTGCAGCATGGACCCAAAAGAATCCGGCTCCTGCATTCAAGTTGGTTTCGCCAAGGGTGCATGCATGAAGTCCACTCTGGCCCTATCCATGATTGTGAAGAACGGTGCGGAAGACCTTCCGCATTGCCTGGCGAGCGTCCGCGGTATCGCCGATGAAATTGTGATCGCAGATACTGGCTCCGGCGACAACAGTATCGCGATCGCGGAGAGCTTTGACGCCCGGGTCATCCAGATCCCATGGCAAGATGATTTTGCCGCTGCACGTAACGCTGCGCTGCGCGAAGTGAAATCTGACTGGATCCTGATTCTGGATGCGGACGAACAATTGGACGACCGCGCCGGACAGGAACTTCTTGAGGCAATGCAACGTCCCGGCGTTGTTGGCTACCAGGTCATGATCCGCAACTACGTGCGCAGCCTGAGTGAAGTGCTCTTGGACAAAGCCGCATTGCCGAACGATGGCCGCGTGGCTCGAGCGAACGAGTTCCCTGGGTATCTTGAACATAACAACATTCGCCTCTTCCAGAACCATCCAGAGATTTATTTTGAGCGCCGCGTCCATGAGACAGTGGGTGATCGCGTTCGCGCCACCGGCGCCATGGGCAACGCCAAGTTTGTAATCCACCATTTTGGCTTTGTAGCTGATGCCGACAAAAAGGCCCGCAAAAACAAGTTCTACTTTGATCTGGGCATGCGCAAGCTTCAGGACATGCCGCAGAGCGCGCAGGCACATTTTGAAATGGGTCTGATGGAGATGGACTACAACCAGAATTTTGAAGGCGGGTTGCGGCTGTTCATCAAGGCCTGCGAATTAGATAAAGGCCTGGCCGTGGCCTGGTACTTTCAGGGGCAGGCGCTTCTCCGTTTGCAGCGCGCGGCAGAAGCAATTCCCTGCCTGCAGCGATCACGGCAGATTGGCGGCATTAATGTGGCTGCCTGCCTGGAAGCCGAAGGCGATGCGTTGTATAGCTGCAAACAATTTGAAGATTCGCGACGGGCTTACCGTCAGTCATACAAGCTGACGGAAACTCCGCAGATTCTCAGCAAGATCGGCCTGGCCGAGTTGCGGCAGGGTCACATCGATACCGGACTCAAAAAACTCCAGCAGGCAGCGGCAGCCAGCAATTCAGCAGATATATATGACCGGCTTATTACGGGCTTGGCAAGTACTGGCCGGGTTTCCGACGCTGCACAAGCCGCCGAAGCCAAGCTGCAAAAAGTGGGACCTTCAGCTGCCGCCTTTCTGCGGGCAGCCGTCCTATGGGCCCATGCCAAGGATTCTAAGCGGGCTTTGAGCGTAATTTCTACTGGAATAAAAGAATTTCCTAATGCTGCTGAGCTCCAGGCCGTTTCTGCGGAGCTTTTAAGGACAAATGGAGGCAAATTAAATCAGGAAGGGGGCCAAAAAGGTTAAAGGTTCTGAGCAAGTGGCCCGATAGGTTGTGAGTAACAAACGCAACTGGTTATCGGATAAGTACAACGAAACCAAGAAGAACCGATAACCCAGAAGGAGCACCATCATGGCATTTAGCATTCTCAACAACATCCCTTCACTCATGGCGCAGAACCAGGTAGCGCAGACCAACTCCAGCTTACAGCAGACTCTTGCCCAGTTGTCCTCGGGCTCACGCATCAACAGCGGCGCCGATGATGCCGCCGGTCTGGCCATTGCGAACGGCTTGAACGCCAATATCGCAGCGCTCAATCAGTCAGTACAGAATGCGAACGATGGTATCGGATTGTTCCAGGTTGCCGACGGTGCACTGTCACAGGTAACCACTCTCTTGAACCGCGCCGTTACCCTGGCAACTGAAGCTTCCAACGGCGGACTGAGCTCCGGCCAGAACTCTGCTATCAACGCTGAGTTCCAGAACATCCTGACCGAAGTCAACAACATTGGCCAGAACACCACCTACAACGGCACCACGGTATTCAGCGCCAGCAACACCACGATCTTCATGAGCGATGGCGGCGTCGCCAGCTCAATCGCAGCAGCTACCGGCGCACTGAGCAAGACCTCCATCGGCGGCGCAAGCTTCGCCTCCGTGGATCTGACGACCAACAGCAACGCGCAGACGGCATTGGGTGATCTGAATACCGCAATCGCAGCCATCGCCTCACAGCGCGGCACGATCGGCGCAACGGTCAACCAGCTGACAGCTCACACCAACGTTATGAACACGCAGGTGCAGAACCTGACCTCCGCGGTGGACGGCATCACGGCGGCGAACATCCCACAAGAAGTGGCGAACATGTCGAAGTTACAAATTCTGACGCAGACCGGCATGGCCGCTCTGTCGCAGGCTAACCAGTCACAGCAAGCGGTGCTCAGACTGTTGCAGTAACAGTAAGAAAACCAGGCAAAGGCGGGCTATTCAAAGTAGCCCGCCTTTGGACTTGAAGCAGAATTGATAAGGAAGGAACAATATGGGCGGAATATCAGTTAGCTCGTCAACTTCCAGTACGAATGGCTCGTTGGGTACCGGAATCGATGTATCCAGCACTGTTGCCAGCCTTATGCAATTTGAGCGGTTGCCAGAAACGCAGCTGCAGAACCAGCAAACACAGTTCAACACGCAAGTGCAGGCGTTGCAGACGATCAACACCAATCTTTCGTCTCTGCAAACCGCAGTTCAGACGCTTACGAATTTCAATGGTCAGCTCAACGCACAGGCCGCGACATCTTCTAATACAAATCTTGTAACGGCAAGCGCCGATGGCACCGCGGCAATAGGCAATCATCAAGTCGTGATTAACAACTTGGCGACGACCTCGTCGTTTTATACGAACGCAGTTGCCACGAGCTCCACGCCACTGGCGACAGGCAGTTTCACGATTAAGACTGGCAGCAACGCGCCGGTCACCATCACCGTAGATTCTTCCAATAACACTCTTACAGGCCTGGCACAGACCATCAATGCCGCAAATGCGGGCGTAACCGCCAGTATAGTGACTGACAGCAGCGGCTCAAGGCTAGCTCTGCTGAGCACAACTTCAGGCGCAGCCGGCCAGATCAGCGTTGGAGGCGCCGGGCTTACCGGCGTATCGTTTACTCAGGCTTCTGCCGGAACTGACGCTTCACTTACCGTCGATGGTATTCCGATCGATAGTGCCAGCAATACTGTGAAAGATGTTTTGCCTGGCGTCACATTGAACCTTCAGGGAGCGAATCCGAATTCCACGGTAACGGTAGGTGTTGCCCCGGATGTAGCCACGGCAACCACCGCAATTCAGAATTTCGTGAATAGCTATAACACCGCAATCAGCTCAGTGAATGCCCAGTTTGCATTTACTGGAGCAACTGGAAGCACGGCCCCGCCGTTATTGGGCGATTCAGCTCTGCAGAGTGTGCAAGCCCAGTTGTACTCGTCTATTTCTTATGCGACAACGGGCAATGGAAGCATCAACTCCTTGTCTAATCTGGGAATTACCCAGAATGATGATGGCACTCTGACGTTAAATACCGCGCAGCTCACCAGTGCTCTTACATCAAACAGCGCGGCGGTGCAGAGTTTCTTCCAGACTGCGAGCACTGGTTTTGCCCAGCAGTTCAATACAACGCTGAGCACCATGACGGATCCCACCAAGGGAAGCGTTTCCCTGGAAATCAACGGGATCAACAATAGTTTAAGTTCGGTCGCGTCACAAATCAGCGACTTTGAAGCACGCATGACCACGGTCCAGGCGCAGCTTACAGCGCAATATGACCAGGTCAATACAACTTTGCAACAACTGCCATTGCTGCTTGGGCAGATCAATAGCCAGTTAGGAAGCTTATAAAATGAATCAGAATGCTGCTGCAGAATATCGTAAACGCTCGGTGGAAGGCGCCAGCCCGGTAGGCTTGGTGGTGCTGCTCTATGGCGGTGCGATCACTGCTCTTATGCGCGCCATCAGCGCCATTGAAGCCAACAATATTGAAAAACGTGTTGCCGAACTGAACAAGGTCCTGGCAATCCTGGGTGAGCTCCAGGGCACCCTCGATTTCGAAAAAGGCGGCGCCGTGGCCCAGCAGTTGGAGAAGTATTACATCGTCCTTCGTTCCCAGGTCATGGAAGCCAGCATAAAAAATTCAAAGTCCATCCTGGAAGACCTGGTCAAGAACATGAGCGGGATCAAAGAAGCATGGCAACAGGTGGAACGTGAAGTTGTCGTCAAAGGGATTAACGGAGCTGGTGCGATATCTCAGCCTCCTGCTAACCTGGCGCAAACCGGCCAGACCATGGTTGCAGCTTTATAAAGATGGTTATCCTGGATAAATTTCAAAGCAGTACCAGCAAGTCAAGACAACTGCTGGAAGACATGATTGCCTTGAACGGGCAGGATACCCTTCAAGGCATCACGCCAGAATGGATGAACAAGGCGCAGCAGATTGTAAATCGTACGAATGAGCTGATGGCTGACCCAGGCTTTGCGGAAATAAAGGCCTCTCAGCAGATTCACCAATATCGCAGCGAACTTTTACGGTTGAAGCAAACAATGGAGCGAGCCCAACAGCAATTACTATTGGATCGTAAAGCCATCCAGAAAGAACAGCGCCGCCTTAAAGGTGTACAAGAGCTGGCGGGGACATTGCAAACGATCGGCTAGTATTTGGACATCAAAGTATTGTCCTGTTCTCATAGGCAAAATTTGCACCATTTTTTTGAAGTTATCCACAGAGTAAACCCAACAAAAAGATAATTTTGCGTCTTCTGCGCGTAGTATTAAGCCATCATGTTCTCAGGGGTATTTGATTTGCGCCGCCGCAAGACTGTTCCCGGACCAGATCGCCTTCTTGATCAATTAGACAAGGTCGAACATCAATTACAGCGATGGATCCGCAATGAACCCAAGAATGCCGATTGGTTTCGGCGCGACCCCCTGGCTGCCATGCGCGCTGCCGGCCTCAATATCGAGGATGACATCATGCTCGAATTAGAGATGATCACCAAGATAATCGCCCAGAAATTGAAGTAAAGCGCTCTATCCAAATTTGGCCAAATCCGCTCTCCATGTTTTAATCCCTGAGTGAACCAAAAACCTGACTATGGAATTGACGCTCCGGGCGTCATTCGTAACCTGCTGGTGATTGGCGGAGCATTGATCATCTCCGCAGGTATCTTTCCTGTCATTCGCATTGCCAATGTAATCATTCTGTGGAAAAGCGCAGCGCTGTCTTCCGGGATCTCCTGCATGATCGGTGGCCTGCTCATGCTTCTCTACGCCAAGTGGTGGAAGTTTCTTCATCGTGATCGCATGCTCAAAATGATTTCATGGCGCGGCGATGAGCAGGTTTTGGATGTAGGCACTGGGCGCGGATTGCTTCTGGTTGGAGCAGCCCGGCTGCTTAAGAGCGGGAAATCTGTTGGCATTGACGTTTGGAGCACCAAAGATCTTTCCGGCAACTCGCTGGAGCGCACACAGTCAAACATTGAAATAGAAGGCGTGAAAGACAAAGTCGTCCTCAAAAGTGAAGATGCTCGCAAGCTCAGCTTCCCTGACGCCAGTTTTGACGTGATTCTGTCGAATCTTTGCATTCACAACATTCCCGATTCAGAAGGACGTGCGCAGGCATGCCGGGAAATCGCCCGTGTGCTTAAGCCGGGCGGAAAAGCAGTCATTTCAGATTTCATCCATACGGGTTTCTATCAAAAGATTTTTCGCGAATCAGGGCTGAAGGTCAGCCGCACCAGCATAAATCCGCTTTCTTTTCCTCCCCTGCGTATCATCAAGGCAGAAAAGCCGTAATCCCAGCGCAGAGCTGGTAAGTTATCGCCGGGAAGGAAGATATTCAGACACTACCGGCAAGCCCTCAACTCGACCATCCATAATGGCGTGAAATTCTTTGAGCAGTTCTTCATGCAGCAAGGTATTGCTGCCAAGGACTTCCCTGCTATCGATATTGAAAGGGCCGCCGCTGAAGTTCGTGACTTTACCCCCGGCCTCTTCCACCAGCAGGACACCGGCAGCGGTATCCCAGGCATTCAGATTGAATTCCCAGTAGGCATCGTAGCGGCCGCAAGCCAGATAGCAAAGATCGAGTGCCGCGGAACCCGCGCGCCGCACGCCATGAGAACGCAATGTGATCTGGTGATAGAAGTGAATGTTGGGATTTTTGTGGCGCTTGTGGCTGGGAAAGCCGGTAGCAACCAGGCTTTCTTTGAGCAGCTTGATGCTGGAAACGTGAATCGGAAGGCCATTCAGTATTGCTCCACTGCCCTTCGCCGCGGCAAACATTTCGTCGCGAGACGGATCATAAATCACGCCGGCAATGCGCTGGCCTTTGTGTTCAAGCGCAATGGAGACACAAAAAACCGGAAAGCCATGAGCAAAGTTAGTTGTGCCATCGAGCGGGTCAATATACCAGCGAAAATCACTGCCAGTTTCGCGGCGGCTACCCTCTTCGCCAACCAGATCATGGTCCGGCCACTGCTTCCGGATTCGCTCAACAATGATCTGTTCAGAAGCGCGATCGGCTTTGGTGACCAGATCGGCATCGCCTTTGTATTCGATGGAAACTTTGCCGAAAAATGACATAAGCAAAGAACCAGCCTCACGGGCCAATTCCTGCATAGGATTGATGTATTCTTCGGGATGATGCATCAGCGGGCGCGGCGCCCGTTATCTTCAGCAATGTACATGATCTCGTGCTTGAAGATGAACAGATTGGGAGCGCCCTCGCGGGTGAGCCGGACCATGCCAACGTCGTAATATTCGATCCAGCCATGGCAGATCTCACCACAGACCAGTTTCACGGTCACGGGCGTCTGTTTTTCTCCCAGGGCCTTCAGATACGAGGACTCCATCCCTGTATCTTCAGGGGGTGGAGTTTTGGTGGTCTTTTTAGCAAAGGCTGGTGCGGCGGCACGGAAAGACATGCAGATATTGTAGCCTAAAACTGCTATTGAGCAATGAACAATCCAAAGCTCAAAACAAAACTTAATTCATTATTTGCAATCAAAAAACAAGATGACGAAGGGCATTTTTTAACGTGCCGGGGCCGTATAGTACCCCGCCCGATGCCGCACCTGGTAGGGCCGGCCGTCAGGATCTTTCTTGTTCAACTGCACCTGGAGACGCCGAAAAGGCGAATCGGAAACCTTGCGACTGGGATAAAAAGCCAGCAGATATTGCGTGCGCAGTTCATCGCTGATTTTGTTAAAGGCATCATCCAACTGCTGAACACCTTCAGCGTAATAGTACTTGCCACCCGTATCTTTGGAGATTTGGATGAGAGCATGTTCGCCACCCAGATTGCGGCCCGCATCCGCCTCAACCGGCACAACAATGATGCTGTAAACAATTGCTTCTGCCTGCTGGGCACGGCGCAAAGCATTGTTGTAGTCCGTCTTGCTCGTAGTGTCGCCACCGTCAGTGATTAGCACCAGAACCTTGCGCCCTTCTCTGTCCAGCAAGGACTCTGAGCAAAGGAAAATCGCGTCATAGATGGAGGTGCCGGGCCCTGTCCGCAGATTGTCGATCCCACGTTCAATAAATTTTATATCAGAGGTGTAACGAGTGAGCTGATCAACATTCTCCGTGACTTGAAAAACAGAAAGATTGTCTTCATGCCGCAGGATGGAATGGACAAATTTACGCGCAGAAGAAACTTCCAGCTTGAAGTCCCTCAGGGTGCTGGGGCTGGTATCAATGGCCAGTGCAATGCTCAATGGGATTGCCGATTCTTTCTCAAATACCCTGATGGATTGCGGTATGCCATCTTCAAAAAGCTGAAAATCATCTTTTGTCAGATTGGCCACGGGGGCGCCATGCGAATCAGTGACCGTGGTAAACACGTTGACCAGGCGCACATTCACACGCAGCGTTGACTGATCATTTTGATTTTGTGAACGGGAAGCCGGTGACTTGCGATCGTTTTGTTGTGAGTCCTGGGCCCACAGAAAAGCACCAAAAAGGCACAGCAGACACAATAAGCTGAACCACGGCGGCAAAGCGCGAGTCAGTTTCATAGTTTAGGGTATTCTGAAAAACTTAGATGCAAATGGCAGCCAGAAGTTATTTGGTTACCCGAATTTCTTCAGGAAACGGTTCACCATCAGCCCATACGGCGCCATCTTCAAAATGCTCCTTCTTCCAAATAGGCACAGTCTTTTTCAAAGTATCGATCAGCCATCGGCAGGCTTCAAACGCGGCGGTACGATGGGCTGACGCCACCCCAATCAGAACGCTGGTCTCTCCAATTTCAAGCCTGCCCAGACGATGAACCATCACAATATCACGCACTTTAAATTGTTCAAGTGACGTCTGAGCTATTTTTTCCATTTCATTCAAAGCCATGGATTCATAAGCTTCATAATCAAGGTATAAAGTCCTGCGCCGGCGTGTGCTATTGCGCACCACACCGTCAAAAAAGATCATGGCGCCATTCTCTGCGTGCTCCAGTTTTTTCCTGATTATTTTAATCTCGATAGGTTCGCGAACAATCGCGCAATGCTCGGAGCGGAGCTCCTGCGTCTGAACTTTACCTCCACTGACTGGCGGTAATAAGCCAACCTCGTCGCCCTCTTTCAGCACACTGGAGCCCGGGGCATATTCCTGATTGATTGAGCAGGCAATGGAAGCACTCAGTCCCTGGATTTTTGGGTAAAGATTTGCATAGTGAACCATGACTGCGGAGAGCGTGGCGCCCGATGGCAGTTCGAGCGAATCTTCAGGACGGCCAGTAATGTCTTTAAGCTGCCCAAAAAGCAGCACTCTCACGCGCATGTCTATAAGGATAAATGAAATTTAGACAAATCGATCTTTTGTGAAAAATTCGCGACTTTGGGATGAATTGCACTAACTTTGGGAACCGCTCAGGGTCTATATACGTATTCATGTTTAAGGCTGAAAGTAGAAACTTATCCGGAGTGGTGCAAATGCCCACTCCGGCTTTTTTATCCTCATAAAAATTAGCGTACCGTAATTCCCATGTTGTTGGTCATCTGCAGTGCAGCTGTACGGAATTCACCCGGACTAGAAGCAAAAGAAGCGGTACCACCAGAATAAGAAGCAACTCGCTGGAGCAAGGTTCGTTCAGTTTCACCGCCAGTTTTCAGGCCAATACAATCAATCCGCACACCCGTTACCTGGCTGCGGAACATCAGCGTGTCGGCATTGGCCTCCGCAGTGCGTCCATCAGAAACTACCAGCAGCACGCGATTAGGATTTTTGCCGATGCGCTTGAGGTGACCTGCGGCAAAGGCGATTCCCGGCAAGAGATCCTTCCCCGGCTTAGGATGTATCTGGCTAATGGCCTCTTCTAGGAGTTTGTCATCTGCTGTGAGGTCTTGCTCAAAATCCAGTTGATCGCTAAAGACCAGGATGCATGCCTCGTCATTGGTTCGCAAGCTTCTTACGATATCTTTTAACGTCGAAATGATCGCCTCGCGGTTCTCCCCCGTTAGAAGCGAAGTCTCAATCATGATTCCCAATGACACTGCCTGCGCCGGAGCGGCGATGATCTTGGGCCGGTTTACCGGCGGGATAGGCGTAGTAGCAGCCCTGTCTGGCGGCTCACGCAGTGTGTCTTCAAATCCGATGGTCGCTTTTGTCTTACCTATGGGAGATGAATTTTTCGTTTTAGCGGCGGATGTCGAGGTCCCTGAAGGTGCCGATCCAGCCGGCTGTGAGCCTGAAGCATTCGGCTGGTTGCTGCTGGTTGCATTTGCTGGATTGTTAGTTGGCCGATTTGCGGTAGACGCCGTATTTGCGGAGGACGACGCAGCAGATCCTGATTCCGGACTGGGCGGCGCGTCCAGTGCGGCGGCGCTGGCGAGAAAACGGTTCCATCCCGCATCTTTTCCGCCATCTTTGCGATATGTGTTCCATGCATAGTTGCCAATCTGCTGTCCTTGCGGCGTGCCTGCGGTTAGGTTGGTGGCGCGTGCCAGATACCAATAACCACGGTATTGGTCGCGATTCTTGCCGTTCAACAGGGCCAGCGCCAAGCCATAAACCAGCTGTGAATTGTTAGGATCGTTATTCACCGCTTGCTGCAATGAGACTTGCGCGTTCGGATAGTCTTCAATCGCCAGGTAACACAAGCCTGTTTCGCCGGCAAGCATGATGGCGATTTGTTGCTTCATGGTCTGGAAGTTTCGTTCCACCATCCCTTCAGGTTTGTTCAGGCGATCAACGTTGCTCATTGCCGACTTGAGCGCATTCAACCGAACCTGGATGGCATTTCTTCCGTTCGCAGGTGCTGGAATATTCTGATAAACAACCGCTAGGGCAATTGAATTTCCCGGCATGATCATCAGCAATTCTTGTGCGCGCTGTGCGCTTTGCGCCTGATGCCCAAGACGCAAGTGATCCCATATAAGAAACTCCAACGCATCTACTTTGAGGCTTCCACCGCTCGAGAGAGTCAGATAGTGGTCCATGGCGGTGATGCGTTCAGCGATCGTCGATTTCTTGATCGCATTGGCATAGGCATCAATGCTATTTTCTTGAACTTGAATCTGGCCCTGGGGCTGAGCCTGGGCTTGAGAATTCTGCGAAAGCCCACAAAATGAAATTAGTAAAAATGCAGTCAGCAATAGTGCTGAAGTGCGCAGAACTGGCTTGCGCTTCAGCTGCTCTGAAACATCGCAGTCATATCCGTGAGTTCCGTTCTCTAACATAAAGGCCCTCACATTGCAGGGTGATTTAACCCTAAGATGCTGAAGTCTGAGCTGCTGCTGGCCAGAAAAATAACTACTGGTTGGGACTAAGTGCCGATTTTCCAAAACGAAAAAGGCAGGGATTAAGTCCCTGCCCTTAATTGAAAAGTTTGCAATTTCAGACGTTGCTTAAGACCTGCTCACGAGTTTCAGCGTCCTGACGTTCCTCTTGGCGTGTGCCTGGTAAAGCGATCTTCAGCACCTCTTCAATCGTACTGACAAAGTGCACGTTCACTCCTTCCAGTTGTTCCGCAGTCAGGTCCTCTTCCACATTCATGCGGTTGTCCGCTGGGAAGAGCACGTCTTTTACGCCAGCACGTTTCGCGGCCAGAAATTTCTCCTTCACGCCGCCAATTGGCAGAACATTGCCGCTGAGAGTGATCTCACCGGTCATGCCAGTCAACGGACGAACTGGAATATCTTTCAACAGCGAAACCAAAGCCGTTGCCATTGTTACGCCAGCCGAAGGGCCGTCTTTCGGAATTGCGCCCGCAGGCACGTGAATGTGAATGTCATGGTCTTTGAAGAATTCTTCAGAGATATTGAGCTTGTCAGCATTCGAACGCACCCAGGTCAGCGCTGCTTGCATGGACTCCTGCATTACCTGGCCAAGTTGGCCGGTCATGGTAAAGCCGCCCTTGCCCTTCATCTTGTTTGCTTCGATGAAGAGAATGTCGCCGCCCGCCGGTGTCCAGGCCAACCCAACAGCCACGCCGGGACGCTTGGTACGCTCAGCAATTTCTGTGTCGATGCGAATCTTGATTCCGCCCAGAAATTCCTGCACCACCTCCGGTGTCACAATCAGCTTCGCCGTGCTGCCTTCGGCAATCCGGCGCGCCTGCTTGCGGCAGATCGTACCGATATTGCGTTCAAGATTACGCACGCCAGCTTCACGCGTGTAATGCCGGCTTACAAAACGGACCGCCTCTTCCGGAATTTCAATCTGATCTTTCGTCAGACCGTTTTCTTCAATCTGCTTCGGAACCAGATAACGCTCGGCGATGTGGGTTTTATCGTCTTCCGTGTAGCCTTGAAGTTCGATAATCTCCATGCGATCACGCAGCGGCTCCGGAATGGTATCCAGCATGTTGGCCGTGCAGATAAAAAGCACCTTGGAAAGGTCAAACGGCACGTCCAAATAGTTGTCACGGAACGTGGCGTTCTGCTCAGGATCAAGCGTTTCCAGCAGCGCCGAGGACGGATCACCGCGGAAGTCGCGCCCAAGCTTATCTACCTCATCCAGCACAAAGACAGGATCATTGGTTTCAGCACGGCGCAAACCCTGCATGATCTGTCCTGGCAAAGCGCCAATGTAAGTGCGACGATGTCCGCGAATTTCTGCTTCATCATGCACACCGCCCAGCGACAGTCGTACAAACTTCCGCTCCAACGCCCGGGCAATGCTGCGACCAAGCGAGGTCTTTCCTACGCCCGGAGGCCCAACAAAGCAGAGGATTGGTCCTTTCATCGTCGGCTTCAAACGACGCACGGAAAGATAATCGAGAATACGGTCTTTCACTTTTTTCAGATCATAGTGATCAGAATCAAGCACCTCGGCCGCCTTCTTGATATCGACAGTCACACCACTCGACTTGGACCACGGCAACACTGCCAGCCATTCAATATAGTTACGAGTGACTGAGTAATCCGCTGCCATCGGAGACATGCGCGCCAGGCGGTTCAGTTCTTTGGTAGCTTCTTTTTTCACTTCTTCCGGCATGCCGGCCGCTTCAATTTTTTGCCGCAGCTCATCCACGTCACGCTGAGTTTCATCCTGCTCGCCCAGCTCTTTCTGGATGGCCTTCATCTGCTCGCGCAGATAGTATTCACGCTGCGATTGCTGCACCTGGTCCTGAACTTCATTCTGGATCTTGTTGCGCAGCTGCTGGACTTCCAGCTCTTTCGCCAAATGCTGGTTGATCGCCTGCAAGCGGCGGCTTACGTCAGAAGTTTCCAGGATTTCCTGCTTGTCCTTGGTAGAAAGGAACGGTAGTGACGATGCAACAAAGTCCACCAAACGGCCGGGCTCTTCAATGTTGATAGCCACGGTCTGCAGTTCGTCAGACAAAGTTGGCGAACCGGCAACGATCTGCTGAAACAGCGTTAATACGTTGCGCTGTAATGCCTCGACTTCAGGGGACATTTCCGGCTCTGGATCGGGAATCGGCTCAACATCAGCCCGTAAAAAGGGCGTTAGTTGGGTAAAGTCCTGCAATTTGCCGCGGCTCAGTCCTTCAGTAAATACAAAGAGGCTCTGGTTCGGCATTTTTACTACTTTATGAACGGTGGCAAGTGTTCCAATGTTATATAAATCAGTAGGTTGCGGAGCATCCACACGTGCTTCACGCTGGGCCACAACCAGTATGGTTTTCTCTTCTCCAAGAGAATTAATCAGTTGAATTGAACTTTCTCGCCCTACCGTGAGCGGCAGAACCGCATGAGGGAACAGAACGGTATCGCGCACGGGCAAAACCGGTATGTTCTTTTGCTGCTCTTCTGTTAGTGCTTGGCGCTGTTCAGGCGTCGCTGCAATTGGCTCGACATTGGTAGGGTTAGTTTCAGACGCCATAAGATTTCCATCCTTGATAAGATTACGCTCACATTTGATGATGCTAATGACTAAAAGTTTCAGTTTACCCTATTTTTGACAGCAGTCGCGGATTGTACTTGAACCCTTGAAGCCGCCGCAAATTACTGCTGGGCATTGGTTTTTGGGAACTCCTGCGTTTTGCTTGAGGTCACCTGGCCCTCTGGTAAACACCCAGAACTTTCACAAAACCTGCAATTTCCTCCAGATGATTCAAGGCCAGCCGCATTGCCGGATCATCACCACGTAAAACGTCCATATAAAAACAATATTCCCAGGGTTTGCCTCGCACCGGACGCGACTCAATCTTGCTCAAATCCAGATCACGCAGGGCAAAAACGCTCAATGCTTTAAACAATGATCCGGAGACGTTTTTCAGTGAGAATGCCAGAGAGGTTTTATCGGCCCTGGCGGAAATTTTCTTATTTCGATTGATAAGGAAAAAACGCGTGAAATTCTGTTTGTTGTCCTCCAGGCCAGATTGCAGGACCTTGCCGCCATACTCCTTGGAAGCCTGGATACTGGCAATGGCTGCCGTTTCGTGCAATTGTTCAGACATGATGTGCTTCACGCTTCCGGCTGTGTCATAAAACGGTACGGCAGAAATTTTTCGATGATGACGAAAGAAATTACGGCATTGGTCCAACGCCACCGGGTGCGAAAGCACTTGTCGAATATCTTTCAATTTAGTTCCCGGCAATGCAATTAAATTGTGCTCGATGCGCAATCGCGTTTCAGCGTGAATAAAAACGTCCCGCTCCAGAAGAAGATCCAGATGCTCACCAACGGGGCCCGCCAGCGTGTTCTCCACCGGGATGACAGCGGCGAGAACCTTGCGCGACTCCAGCGCGTCAAAAACCTGCGCTGAGGTCGCACATGCCACAACTTTCAAACCAGGTACAAGCTGAATGGCTGCCTGATGGCTGAACGCGCCAAGCTCTCCCTGAATGGCAATCTTCATGGGATAACGATATAGTGTCCGGTTCCCTCTCCGCTAGTTGCCTGAAGTAACAAAATATCTGCGAGAGCAATGCTCCCGAATTTTCAGCAGCTCTCGATTTCTTACAACCGCCTTAACCCGAATAGCCTCAAAGTTACTATTGACGAACTTGTAACCGTGAGGGGTGACGTAACATGCTTTGGACACTGTTTGTGGTTTTGTTGGTTCTCTGGCTTCTGGGCGTAGTGAGCAGCTACACCATGGGCGGATTCATTCATTTGTTGCTTGTATTGGCACTGGTTGCGCTAGTTTTCCAGCTGATAACAGGTAGACGAGCAGCAGTTTAAGACGAGCCTATCCAGCCACAGAGCACGATTGTGGCACGGTAGCAACCACAGAGAGACACGGAAACTCCTAGTGTCTCTAATTCAAAAAAACGACGGGTGGAAGTCTACGCAGGCTTCTGTTCCATCGAATTTGTAGGCAACAGAAAGTAATCCACGGGGAAGGAGTCTTTATGGATAAGGAACGTATTAAAGGTAAAGCGCAAGACGTAGCCGGCCGTGTTCAACGCCAGGTTGGCGAGTGGACCGGTGATGAAAAAGCCCAGGCGGAAGGTCTGGCTAAACAGGCGGAAGGCAAGGTTCGTAATGCTGTAGGCAAGGTGAAAGACAGCGTTCGTGACGCAGCCGACAAAATGGAAGATGATAAAGTTCGGCGGGACGAAGAAACTCGCGACGAAAGACTGGACCGCGATAAAGACGTGGCATAACAACAACCTTACTGGAAACAGATCAAAAGGCGCTCGGAAATGGGCGCCTTTTATTTTGCCTGGAATCAATGAATCTCGATAATCAGATTTCCCGCACGATCCTTCCGATAAACCAAACCTGGAGGGACAACCGTAGTCGCGCTGTATTCCGTGATAATGGCCGGCCCGCGATAGCGCCGACCAGTTTTTATTGAATACCTAGGAAGCAATTGCGTTCCATGTCTTTTGCCATCGAAATAACCCGGAGCTGTAGCTGCTTTTAACGCTCCTTGTTCTTCCTGAATCTTCAGGCGAGAAAGTTTTTCCGGTGAAGCCACGCGACCTCGCATGCGCACTGTTACGATCTCCAGCTCTTTTTCAGGACTGCTGTAACCATAGCGTCGTTTGTGCTCAGCGTGAAAACGCTTCAGCAGATCTGCGCTGTAAGGCAGGTTTAATTCGTATCCCTGGCCACGATATCGAATATCGCAGCTAGGCTCGAAAACAGACTTTCCCTGCCAATCTTCTTTTTTCAGCTCGGCCGCAATTTCATGTTTCAACTCGGCAAAAACAGGTTCGAGCTGCGCCGATAAAGTTTTCCCTTTGGGTTTACCGCCTTTTTGTTTTTCATCCGATGCAATGCGCAGCAGCACGGTCCGGGAATGGTCTTTGATCACGTCGCTGATCAGAATACCGAGAGCTGACAATGCGCCCGGATATGCGGGCACAATCACGCGCGGGATACGCAATGACTGCGCCAACTCACAGGCATGCATGGCGCCGGCCCCACCGAATGCGACCAAAGAAAATTCGCGCGGATCATAGCCTCTCTCAATAGAAACCACACGAACTGCTTTTTCCATGTTGGCGTTCACAACGCGCACAACGCCAGCAGAAAATTCTTCCAGCGATAGCTGGCTATTATTTTCCTTAAGCCATTGAGCAATGAGTTTCTGCGTGCGTGGAAGATCAAGCTGGAAATCGCCGCCCAGAAATTGATCTGCGGGCAGACGGCCAAGGAGCAAGTTCGCATCCGTCACTGTTGGCCGGGTGCCCTTGCCATAGCAGATCGGTCCAGGATCGGCCCCGGCTGATTCCGGGCCAACACGCAATGCGCCGCCGGCGTCAAAGCGCGCGATCGACCCGCCTCCTGCGCCTACCGTATGAATATCGAGTACCGGAACCCGGACCGGCAATCCTGCGACATCGGCTTCGTTTGTCGTTGTAGGACGGCCGTCGACCAGGGCAACATCGGTAGATGTACCGCCCATATCAAACGTGATGATCTGGTCAAAGCCACTTCGCTGAGCCACCGCTGCAGCACCGACAATGCCTCCCGCCGGCCCTGAGAGCACGGTCCGTACTGGCTGATCCGCTGCCGTATTCAACGCAGTAATCCCGCCGCTCGATTGCATTACAAAAATACGGGCACTCTTACCGCCTGAGCTGGCTTGCTCTTGCAGTTTTTGCAAATAACTCTGCATGACCGGCTGCAGATAAGCATTCACCAGCACCGTGCTGGCTCGTTCATACTCGCGGAACTCGGGCAGAATCTGATGAGAAATTGAAAGTGGAAGGTTCAGTTTGGCAAGCGCTTGCGCGACAGCTTTTTCATTCGCCGGGTTGGCAAAAGAAAATAATAATGAGATTGCAATCGCCTGCGGGTTTTGCGCCGAGATGCGTTGAGCCAGCGAATCAAGAGATGCATGATCGGCCTCGCGCAATATCTTGCCTTCGGCCGAGACTCGCTCATCCACCCCAAAGCGCAGCTCCGTTGGGGCAAGAGCGGGATCTTTTTCGAAAAAGAAATCGTAGAGCTTAGGACGATGTTGGCGGCCAATCTCAATGGAATCTTCAAAGCCTGCTGTCGTCACAAAGGCAACTCGCGCGCCTTTGCGCTGCAAGAGTGTATTGGTTCCAACGGTAGTTCCGTGCAGCACCACGACCTCAGGGCTATCGCCAGAAATTTTCTGCACAGCGCCGGCAATTGCCTTTGCTGGATCGGCGGGGGTGGAAAATACTTTCAAAATACGCAGCGCGGAGCCTTGCAGCCAGACACAGTCGGTAAAGGTACCGCCGCTATCGATGGCAATTCTAAGAGGATGACGTATAGGCATGAATAATCGTGGCGGAACCGGCGATTTTAACATGCAACAGAGATCATAGTTTTTTGCCCATCAGCAATCCGTCGACTGAATCGAGGTAATAGCGCGGCAGCACTTTCAAGACGGAATAGTCATGCTTTTTATAAAACTTGAGCGCAGGCTCATTGTCCACCGCCACTTCAAGCGATACATAGTCGCAGCCGGCTTGCTTCAACTCGGCCTCGGCAGATGACATTAACAACGTTCCCATGCCGCTATGCTGGGTCTCAGGAGCAACGTCAATAGTGATGATTTTTCCAACAGAGCGCGTCGCACGCCGGGGACGAAAGCTGTCGGCAATTACAAATCCCATAATGCTTTCATCGTTCAGGCCGACCAGTGAGATGGCCGTAGGCATGGAGAGGAAGTAGTGCAACTCCTGCTCAGAATAAGCAATACCCTCAATGAAGCATGACTGGTCGATGTCCAGCAGGCGGGAGAAATCGCTGCGCTGATACTTTCGGATCCGGAGCACACGGATATTCTACCCAGATCAGATAAAAGAAATTAGAACGTGCAGGTTAAACGGATTTCCGGCTCTTCTTGCGGCAATCTTCACAGACGCCATAGATCTGAAAGTTATGACGGGTCGCATCAAAGTGATACTTGCGGCCAATCTCCTCTTCAATCTTGGTCACTTCCGGGGAGAAAAACTCCACGGATGCGCCGCATTCTGTGCAGACCATGTGATGGTGGTTGCGGCGGTTGAACTGGTGCTCATAGCGGGCCATTCCATCAGGAAATGGAACAGCGCTGGCCAGGCCGCACTCTGACAAAAGCTTGAGCGTGCGGTAAACCGTGGTAAAGCCGATCTTGGCGTCTTTCTTCCTTACCAGACGGAAAAGCTCGTCAGTAGAAAGATGGTCGCGGGTTTCCAGAAACGTACGCAGGATGGTATCGCGCTGGTCAGTATGCTTCAGACCCACGCGCTTCAGGTGCTTATAAAAAATCTCCTGGGCCTCGCGCATGGATTCGCGTGAAGGGGGAGCATGATCATCGATACGTCTCTGCAGCATAGTTTTGAATGAACCCGGAAATTTGTAAATGAAAACGTATTTTCAATTTCATTATACGCAAATAAAACAAATTGCCCAGAAGCCAGCGGGCTTTTCTATGAAAAAAATCTGATGATATTCAGGCACAGCATGGGAAAAGCCTGCATTGTCGTAAAATCGTGGTCTCATGGCTACCTCCAGTGTTGCTGCACCTGCCTCTCGCCGAAGTCCTCTTGGAATTGTTCTCAGGATCGTCTTCTGGATTCTGCTGCTGCTGATTGTTGTGGCCGGCCTGACTATTGCCTGGTTTTACCACGTCGCGCATGCTTCTCTGGCCCAGCTTGACGGAACCATCAACTTGCCTGGATTAAAGGCACCTGTTTCGGTGATTCGCGATGCCCAGGGCGTGCCTCATATCACTGCCGCAAATTTGGAGGACCTGTTTTTTGCTCAAGGCTATGTGACAGCACAGGACCGGCTATGGCAGATGGACCTCACGCGCCGAGCCATGGGCGGTGAGATGGCAGAGATTTTTCCTGCATCGAGCGCACCACCGCAGGCTGTTTCGCGATCAACGGTGGCAGTTCGTCCTAGGCAAACGTGGGTGGACTATGACAAGCAGCAACGCACTTTGCGGCTGCGTGAAGTTTCTGAACATGTAGCGCAACAGCTTACACCGCGTGATCGCGCATTCTTTGACGCTTACACCAAGGGCGTAAACGATTATATTGACCAGCATCGCGATAACCTGCCGATGGAGTTTCTCGTTCTGGGTTACAAGCCACGTTCGTGGACGAATGCCGACTCAATTCTCATCGGAGTTGGCATGAGCCAGTTGCTGAATCCACAATATGAAACCGAATATTGGCGGGGGATAATCAGCACCAAGCTTTCGCCGGAATTGATGGCAGATCTCTATCCACCCGATTCACCGCGAGACCATCCGCCAGCTAGTGAAGCTGGAATAAATTCGCTATCAGAAAAGTTGCCGCCGAATATTCTCAGAAAGGCCAGCCAGCTGGCGCCGCCTCATAAATTTTCAGCGTCGCGTGATGACGATGCTTGCGAAGCCTGCCTTCCCGGATCTAATAACTGGGTCGTCTCCGGAGCACACACCGTTTCCGGCAAGCCGCTGCTTTCGAATGACATGCACCTCGGCCATCGCGAGCCCGGCGTCTGGTACGAAATACAGTTGCACTCAGGTGATTTCAACATCGAAGGCTTTTCCCTGCCCGGCTTGCCGTTTATCAGCGTAGGACATAACCAGCGCATCGCATGGGGATTCACCAATCTCAATCCGGATGTGCAGGATCTGTTTATAGAAACCTTCAATGCTGCAGGGGAATATCAGACACCGGCAGGCTGGCAGAAACCAGAGATCGACCATCAGGTGATTCACGTGAAAGGCAAGCCAGACGTGGCATTTGATGTGACGGTTACGCGCCATGGCCCAATCATCTCGCATTTCTTTCCCGGCGAGACGCGCCAGATCGCTCTGGGATGGATCATCTATGATCCCAACGCGGTCAGCGTGCCGCTGTTTGATCTGGACGCAGCACAGAACTGGGAGCAGTTCCGCAAAGCGCTCTCTGTATTTGCCACGCCATCGCAGAATGTGGTCTATGCCGATCTCGACGGCAACATTGGTTATCAGCCAATGGGCTATGTTCCTGTCCGCGCTTCCGGTGATGGCACAGTTCCGGTAAACGGCGCAGACGGTAAACACGATTGGACTGGCTATCTGCCTTTTGACAAGCTGCCCAGCTTATACAATCCGCCTTCGGGCATTATTGCCACTGCCAATTCCCGTATCACTCCCAATGGATATCCTTATCAGCTCGCCACACAGTGGTATCCCCCGTATCGTGTAGAGCGTATTTACAAACTGCTAAAATCCGGCAAGAAGTTTGCCCCGGCAGACATGCTGGCATTGCAGACAGACATCACATCAGAGTATGACCGCTTCATTGCGGACAAGCTTGTTTATGCCATTGATCACAGCTCTAAAGCCACCGACCGTACGCGCAAAGCTGCAGACATTATGCGTGGATGGGATGGCCGCGTCCTGGCTGATTCAGTAGCGCCAACCATTGAAACCCGGACACGCCGCGTGCTCTGGGAAATGCTGCTTGATCCCAAACTGGGTGATGACGCTGATAATTACGGATGGTCTGAATCGGCAGTCGTCCTGGAAACTATCCTGCAGAACCAGCCCGAGCGCTGGCTGCCGCCCGGATATACAAATTTTAATGACATGCTGACCGATGCGGTCAGCAAGGCGCTAAAAGACGCGCCTGCCGATCTCGCCACATGGAAATACGGTGAGGTTTATCCGCTTGTTATTGACCATCCAATTTTCAGTGCGATTCCTGGCTTGCGCGGCATCAGCGGGCCGGGACGGCATCCGCAATCCGGCGGAAGCTACACGGTAAAACAGGTTGGACGCAGCTTTGGTCCGTCTGAACGCATGACTGTAGATTTTTCCAACCTTGATGCATCGACCTTCAATATTGTGATTGGCGAATCAGGGCAGATTTTCAGCCCACATTACATGGACCAGTTTGATGCCTGGTACAACAACAAGACCTTTACGCTGGCCTTTTCAGATCCTGCGGTGCAATCAACCACGAAACATGAATTGCGTCTTGAACCGGAAAGTAAAAAATGAACATGAATTACATTTTTGTTTTCGCTCTATTCATAGGCTTGGCTGCTGGTCTGCGCTCTATGACCGCACCCGCCATTGTTAGTTGGGCGGCCCACTTGCGATTGTTGCATCTTGAGCACTCGCCATTCGCTTTCATGGGGTCAAAAATCACGGTGATTGTTTTCTCAGCGTTTGCGACCGGAGAATATATCGTCGATAAGCTGCCGAAAACTCCTAAACGAACTGAACCCGTGGGTTTGATTGCGCGCATTATTACCGGCGGAGCGAGTGGCGCATGCCTTTACGTTGCCAACGGAAAATCCATGCTGGTTGGAATGCTGCTGGGTGGAGTTGGCGGCGTGATCGGCGCTTTCTCTGGCTACGAAGCGCGCAAATGGCTGGGCAATACCCTCAAGGTAAAAGATGTGTTTATTGCCATCCCTGAAGATTTGATCGCAATTTTGCTGGCATATTATGCGGCATTAAACAGCGCAATGATCGCGCTGCATTTGGGCTGAATCCTGATTTACGGGTCAATCTGGACCACGTCGCCGGCCTTCCCAATGATATCAATCGGGGTGATTCCGCTGGCTACCGCGTCAGCATTGATATCAAAAATATCCAGCGCTCCTCCCTGCACAACGTAGATTACGTTGCGTTTGGAAATTGGCTGGAAGCCTGTCACGTCAAAATTCTGCCGGAACGATGACTCTTCAGGAAACGTAACAGCCGAGGTCGCTGTATTAAAGATTGACAGGCATCCACGTACGGAAGTTGTGGCTGTCCCGGCTTGCACTGTACAACCTGACGCACCAACATAAACCCTGCCGTTGCTAGTTAAGGCCAGCTTTTCATGCAGCCCATCCGTTATTGCTACCGGGGCGCCGGCAGCCAGTGCGGTAGGAGTAGAAGTATTCACCACTGTCAATGCACCACAACGACTAAGCGGGCATACAGCCGGATTCGTAGTTGGAGTTCCGGCAACATATAAATTCGTACCGCTCAACAAACCAACGGTCGCACCCGGAACCGGCACGGCAGGACTTATATTCTGTGCTCCGCCGGTGAAATCAACAAAGGCAACGCTGGCAGTTGTGCCTCCGCATTCCGCGCCGCAGTTCATGACAAAGGCTTGTGTCTCACTATTGTTGAACACCGCCGTGAACGGTTCATCAAGGTTCACAGTGTCAGTAACAGCTTGAACGAAGGTCGTAACGGTATCCACCACAAAAAATGTATGAGTATTCGGCGGCACCTGGGCTTGAGGATCAGGAAAAACCAGCAGCTTGGTGCCATTGGGACTCATCACCAAACGCCGCGCATTGGGAACTCTAATCACGGGATTGGCAACTGCAGTAGTAATGTTCACCGATTGGACAAAGCCAAAATTGCGCTCTGCGGCCCACCCGGCTGATCCATCGGGACTTATTGCGATGTCAAACGGCTGGTCACCCAAGGGCGCATTGGTGGAAACTTCAGTGGCATTATTGACGAGAACCATGTTGGATCCTGCACTATCCAGGCCGATGGTAAATCCGTTGGCGGTAACCATCTTTGTGACAGAGTTTCCGGCCAAGGTCTTGGTGTTCAAAATGTCATTTTTCGCATCAATGAAATTGATAAGATTCGCCTGTACATTGGAAACAAGTGCCCGCTTGCTCAAGCCGGTAAGGGGAGCCGTTTGTCCGGAAGTGCTGCTGGAGCCACCACATCCAGCGATCAAGAGTGTCAGGAGCGCAATGCATACCTGTGAAAAATAGCTATTTCGCCGCATTCTTATTAAACCGTTCCCTCTTATGAAAACGCGCCAATGTATTGAAATGGCGATTATAACAGAGCTACTTTAGTCGCCCGGAAGGCCCGCCCCACTTAACTTCCATCCAAAAAATTCCGATCTATCCAGTTTGAGGCAAGACTCTCCTCACGACCATAGAACGCACCGGCGTGGGTATTTATGCACGAAAACTTACCAATCCCTGTGTCACCGTGGCGGGAATTATGAGTGCTGCTGTATTCTGGATTTGAGAATGACTACCGATTTATTAAGCCGGCTGAAACAAGGCCCCGTATTGTGTGACGGGGCGATGGGTACTCTGTTCTATGCCAATGGCGTGTTCATCAATAAATGTTATGACGAATTGAATCTGACCCAGCCTGATCTGGTGCGTAGTCTGCATCAGGATTACTTGAACGCTGGGGCAGAAGTTTTTGAAACCAATACATTTGGCGGCAACTCGTTTCGTCTGGCACGGCATGGCCTGGCTGACAAGGTAAAGGAGATCAATCGCAGGGGCGCAGAGCTGGCCCGCGAAGCAGCGGATGCATTCAATCTGAAAAAGGCAACGAATGTTCTGGTGGCTGGATCGGTTGGGCCACTTGGATTGCGGATTGAGCCATTAGGCAAGACGTCGCGCGAGGAAGCTCGGGCATCATTCAGCGAACAAATCTCCGCATTGGTTGAGGGCGGCGTTGATCTGATCATGCTGGAGACCTTTGGCTATCTGGAAGAGCTGCATCAGGCAATTCTGGCAGCCAGGGATGTTGCTCCGGAGAAGCAGCTTGTGGCCCAGGTCACAATCGATGAAGATGGCAACTGCCTGGATGGCGCCAGCCCTGAGACCTTCACAGCCAAGCTGAATGACTGGGGCGTAGACGTGATCGGCTGCAACTGCAGTGTTGGTCCGGTGGCCATGTTGGAGGCGATTGAACGCATCCGCCGCCTGACAGACAAGCCTCTGGCCGCTCAACCGAATGCCGGTATTCCCCGCAGCATCGAAGGCCGCAACATCTATCTCTGTTCGCCGGAATACATGGCAAGCTATGCCCGCAAGTTTGTAAATGCCGGAGTTACGCTGGTAGGTGGATGCTGCGGGACAACTCCCGAACACATCAAAGCCATGAAAGCTGCTCTACGCATGGCTGACATCAAGGGCAAGACCGGCGGCTTTCGGGTAATAACCGAGGCCAAGCGTGAATCCAGCATTACTCCACCACCGCTATCGCAGCGCTCTAATCTGGGCAAAAAGTTGGCGACCGGTGAATTTGTAACATTAGTTGAGATTGTTCCACCCAAGGGAACGGATTTTCGCAAAGAAGTGGAAGGCGCAAAATTCCTGAAAGCTGCCGGCATTGACGCCATCAATATTCCGGACAGCCCTCGCGCCTCGGCCCGCATGAGCAACATGGCTTTATGTCTACTTGTGCAGCAGCAGGCAGAAATTGAAACAGTCCTGCACTTCACCTGCCGCGACCGCAATGTACTCAGCATGCAGTCAGAGCTGTTGGGCGCTTACACAACAGGATTGCACAACCTGATCTGCATCACCGGCGATCCCCCCAAGCTTGGCAACTATCCTGATGCCACGGCGGTATTTGATGTGGATGCGATTGGCCTGGTGAATATCGTCCGCAATTTGAACTATGGACTGGACGTGGGCGGAAACCCGATTGGCTCAGGCACGAAGTTCATGATTGGTGTGGGAGCAAATCCAGGAATCGTGAACATTGATGAAGAAGTGCGTCGCTTTGAATACAAGGTTGAAGCGGGAGCCGATTACGCCGTGACGCAGCCGGTCTTTGATATTGCCCTGCTTGAACAATTCCTTAAGCGTATCCATCATCACCGTATTCCGGTTCTGGCCGGAATATGGCCGCTCACCAGCGTGCGCAATGCTGAGTTCATGAAAAATGAGCTGCGTGTCTCAGTGCCAGATGCAATCATCGATCGTATGGCACGTGCTCCGAATGCGGAAGCCGCCCGCGCCGAAGGTATTCTGATAGCTCGAGAGATGCTGCATCAGGTCCGCGGACTGGTTCAGGGAGCACAGGTAGCAGCGCCGCTGGGACGCTACTCTTCTGCCATTGAAGTGCTGGATGGAATAGGCACGGCTACGACGGCTCGATGACGTTGGCTCGTTATTCCCCGCCGAAGACTGAATGTTGTTCATTTTAAAGCAACAGAATTTCCAAAAAATTCAGGGCACCTCCTGATTTATCGAGTAAAATGAGCCATGGAGTTTCGGTTCTGTGGCCAAATTTGAAGATTGCCTTCAACGCCTGGAACAAATCGTAGATGAACTCGAGAAAGGCAACGTACCGCTCGAGCAGGCATTGAAACTCTTTGAAGAAGGCCTGAAGCTTTCATCCTCCTGCCGCAAGGAACTGGAAGAGGCGGAAGGCAAGGTCGAGATTCTTCTTCGGCAAAACGGAAAACTACAGCCTGAGCCCTATGAAGCAGCCACCGAAAGGGCCCAGCACACGGCGAAGAAATAAGATCCCCATAGCCTGCGGTAGACCGCAGCTTGCATCTTCAGCGGAAACCAAAAAGTGTTTTCGCCCCAGCCAAAAAATGAGGACGCATTTCATGAAACCGCTCAGTGTAGTTGTCGCTCAAAGCAACAGCAGAACAGCGGAAATGCTGGCGAAATCCCTCTACAATCATTTCCGTGTTGTGCATGTGGCCGGTAATTTAATCGAGCTACGTCAAGCCATTCCCAAGAACCGCGCCGATGTAGCAATCATCGATCTTGAACTGGCTACTCTCCATGAAGTACAGCAGCTCAAGCAGGAGTTTCCAGCCGCGACCATTGTGTGTACGCATCGTCTGGCAGATGAGAAAATGTGGATGGATGCTCTGGCCGTCGGTGCAACCGACTGCTGTTTTTCATCTGACGTGAGGGCCATTGTCCTGGCGGCAAGCCATACCCAAATCCATCCTCACGCACACGCAGCATAAACATCTGTGTACGCTCCTCCGTCCAAAGCAAGGGAGCATCGAAAGATGCTCCCTTTTGTATTTGATCCGATCGACAAAGCTTAATGTTCCTCTGACTTCAGATCACCCGATCACCCAACGTCCCGATCACCCGATCTCTTCTTGATTGTTTATACTCAATCAGCATGCTTAAAGAGATCCTGGAACAAGGCCAGCAGACCATTGATGCAACTCTAGAAAGACTTCTGCCTCCAGCCACACAACGACCCGAAACAATTCATCAGGCAATGCGGCACAGTGTTTTTGCCGGCGGTAAGCGGCTGCGTCCGGTTCTGTGCATGGAAGCCGCGCGTATGATTGCCGGCCAATTACCGGATGGCATAGAAGAGCTGGGCAGCGCGCTGGAAATGCTGCACACTTATTCGCTCATTCATGATGATTTGCCGGCGCTGGATAATGATGATCTCCGCCGGGGCAAGCCGACCTGCCATGTCGTTTATGGTGAAGCACTGGCAATCCTGGCTGGCGACGCGCTGCAGACCCAGGCTTATGAGGTTTTGGCTTGCTTGAAGTGTTCACCTGAAGCGCGTGTGCGGATCATTGAAGAGATTGCGCGTGGCACTGGCACGATTGACGGCATGATTGGCGGCCAGGTCAAAGATCTGGAAGCAGAACGCCAGCGTCCGGACGCAGCGACCCTGGAATATATTCATCGCTCAAAAACGGGAGCGCTCATCACAGCCAGCCTTGTCAGCGGCGGCATTTATGCCAATGGATCGGCTGCAGAGATCCAACGCTTGCGCGATTTTGGCCGCGCGATCGGTCTGGCGTTTCAGATTGTGGATGATGTGCTGGATGTAACACAGTCTTCAGAGCAGTTGGGCAAAACTGCGGGCAAAGACACAGCTTCGGAAAAAGCGACCTACCCTGCTCTGTTCGGAATAGACGAATCCATACGGCAAGCTGATGCCCTGGTTGTTTCGGCCTGCCGCGCGCTTGATCCCTTCGCGCAGCGTGCTCAGACACTTAAAGACCTTGCCCACTTCCTGGTGCAACGCAAAAACTAAGGTTCCGAATCTAAAATGATATATCGAACAAAAAGGAAAGCCCTTCAACGGTTCGTACCAGCATGGTAGTATTCCTTCGCATATTTGTCCCTGGAATATGGTGCAAATTCACCGGCGGTATGCTCCGTCGATATCCCTCAACGAACAACAATCCATTTTGTATTGCTGTACGTACTTCAAAGGACGCTCGACGAGAATGTGACTGAAGGGTCGATGTTAAGAGCCTGAATGAGCTTCTCGGCAGAGATCAAAAATCAGGAAGGGAGATTTTTCAATGACCAAGTCTGTGCGTTTAATGCTAATGGGTGCGGCGCTGACAGGATTTATGGCTGGACAGAGTGCCATCGCTCAAGATAAGACCGACAGCACACCAACTCAGGCTGATTCAGGAAAGTCAGCAAAGAAAGCCAAAGTTGAAAAGCATGCCTGCAAGGGCCAGAACTCCTGCAAAGGCAATGGCGGCTGCGGCACAACCAAGGGCAAGAATGATTGCAAAGGCAAGGGCGAGTGCCGCACTGATGGCAAGCCAATGCCGAAAGAGTAACTGACCCTCTCTATTTTGATCAAAGAGGGCCAGACATGAGCTGGTCCTCTTTTTTATTTTTTAAGTTCCATTTTGGAATTCCCGTTCGGCCCCGGTTTTCTATGCCTGCAAATCGTTTCAATGGAAATCAAGATTACGGCGTCGGCATTGGGCTGCGCATTCCGCATTACGCCCATATCTTTGAGAAAAAGCCGGTCGTCGACTGGTTTGAAATCATCTCTGAAAATTACATGGTGGATGGCGGCCGGCAGTTGAAAGTCCTTGACCAGATACTGGACCGCTATCGTGTTGTGCAACACGGCGTCTCCATGTATTTTGGCTCGGCTGAGCCCCTGAACCGCGAACATCTGCGGCGCTTAAAAACACTTGTCAAGCGAACGAAGACTCCCTGGCTCACTGACCATCTTTGCTGGGGCAGCGTGGACGGCACTTATTCCCACGACCTGCTTCCCATGCCTTACACATTTGAGGCGGCCAAGCGCACAGCGCAAAAGATCCGAGAAGCCCGCGATTTTCTGGAAGTTCCCATTGCCGTGGAGAACGTAAGCAGTTATGCCGAGTATCACGTTTCAGAGATGACGGAATGGGAGTTTCTGAACGAAGTTGTGGAAGGCGCCGACTGCGGCATCCTGCTGGACGTAAATAATATTTACGTCTCATCGCGCAATCACAATTTTGATCCGTTTGAGTATCTGCGGAGTGTTCCGCCTGAGCGTGTCGCCCAGATTCATATCGCTGGCCACTCAAACTATGAGAAATACATTCTGGACACACATGACCATCCGGTAATCGATCCGGTATGGCAGCTTTATGCCAAGGCCATTGAGATTGTTGGCCCAACGGCAACGCTGCTGGAATGGGACGATCGCATCCCCTCGTTTGAAGAGGTCCACAAGGAAGCGCTGAAGGCGCAGCGATATATTCCGGCGAAGTCGGCGGTGGCATCATGAACCTGGCACAACTGCAGCGCGAGGTCTTTGGGGTGATTCGCCAGCCGCTCACGGAAGATGAGCGCATGCGTGAGGTAACGCTGGACGGTCGGTCGACAAAGAAGATTGCAGAAGAGATCGTCAAGCCGAATGACCGCCTCACTTCCGTGGAGCGTCTGGAAATCTACAATCGCGTTTACTGGTTTCGCCTACTTTCTTCCATGGCAGACGACTTCCCAGGGTTGCGTACCGTTGTAGGGCAGGAAAAGTTTGACCAGATTCTGCTTGGCTACCTTACGGAACTGCCCTCCGTATCGTTTACGCTCCGCGATCTGGGTTCGCGCCTGGAGCCATGGCTGCGTGAGCATCCTGAATACATTGCTGAACATGAACGCATGGCGCTGGATATGGTCAGGCTCGAGTGGGCAGACATTGAAGCTTACGATGCCGCCGAGTTCCCTGTTCTTAAACAAGAGGAACTGGCCACGCTTGGCGAAGATCCAACGTTTCACATACAGCCCTATGTCCAGCTTCTGGAACTTGCCTATCCCGTGGATGAACTGCTGCTAAAAGTCCGTGATGATGAAGATCCGGAAACCGATATCTCAAGCAATGTGGTTGTGATGGAAAACACCGAATCCAGGCAACACAAAAAATTTGATCTGCCCAAGGCAAAGAAGGTTTATCTGGCGGTGCACCGGCAGGATTTTACCGTGTACTTCAAGCGAATGAAACCTGAAGCATTTGCACTGGTGCAAGCTTTGAAGCAAGGGCAGCCGCTGTCACAAGCCATTGAATCATCGGTTAACTGGTCCGGGAAAAAACTTGAACGCGTGATGGAGCAACTACATGACTGGTTTGCCAACTGGTCACAGCTCGGTTGGTTCTGTCGCATGCCGGAGAACGAACCACCCAAATGAATAATCTGACTCAGAAAGCCGAGGTCTTATATGGATGGTTCGTCAAAGCCACAAATTTCCTGCAATCACCATTTCTGCTGCTGATCCGGGTTTTCTGGGGATGGCAATTTCTGCAAAGCGGCATCGGCAAGTTTTCCCATATCGAGAAAGTTATCAGCTTCTTTACCGATCTGGGCATTCCTGCACCTACGCTTAACGCCTACTTCAATGCTTCACTGGAGACAGTAGGCGGTATTCTGCTGATCCTGGGACTGGCTTCACGATTGATTGCGTTTCCGCTGACGATCAATATGATTGTGGCGTATATCACCGCTGATCGCGAAGCATGGACATCATTCTTTTCTGAGCCGGGTAAATTTTTTGCAGCAGATCCATTCCCTTTCCTGCTGGTATCTCTGCTGGTCTTGATCTTTGGGCCCGGTAAACTGGCACTTGATACCCTGATTGGTATCTGGTGGAAGAAACGAGCACGAACGACAGCTCCAGCGTGAGAGAGAATGCTAGTCTTTACTACATGCCAATGGATCGTCTGCATAAGCTCATACCGCTCTTATTTCTTCTCTTTTGCTCACTTCCGGTTTTACGCTGCCAGGAAAACTCTTCGAACAATGCAACTATTAAAGCTGGTGGCGCGACCATTGATGTAACCCTGCCGGATGAGCAGATGAAGATGTCCAGGCAGGATTTGTTGAACTGGGTGCAGGCTTCTGCTTCTACCGTATCTGGCTATTACTTTGGACGATTTCCTGTCCCCCATCTCACACTGCGCATTCGCACGGGCAATCGTGGAGGCATTGGACACGGAGTAACCTATCCAAGAGATGGAGGGCTCATACTCATCAGCGTTGGGCAGGAAACAGACTTTGCCGCCACCAAAGACGATTGGGTGTTGGTGCACGAGATGATCCATCTCGCATTTCCCGACCAGGCAGATGAGCACCACTGGATTGAAGAAGGCATTTCCACCTATGTTGAACCTGTAGCCCGAGTGCGCGCCGGACGCATGGATCTGGACGAGATGTGGCGGACTTTTGTTCGCGACCTTCCGAAAGGCGAACCTGAAGAAGGTGATCAAGGCCTGGATCATACCCACACCTGGGGACGCACTTATTGGGGCGGAGCTCTCTTTTGCATTGTGGCTGACGTGCGCATCCGCGAACAAACAAAGAATCGCATGGGACTGGAAGATGCCTTGAACGGAATTCTGAAGGCCGGCGGATCGATTAACGATGATTGGGATATTGAGAAAACGCTGACCACTGCCGACAAAGCCACCGGCACAAACGTACTAATGAACCTTTATCGCGAGACACGCGATAAGCCAGCGCCTGTGGATTTGGACCAGCTATGGCAGAAGCTGGGTATCGCGGTGAAAGATGGCAAAGTTGTTTACAACGACAAAGCACCCGAAGCGAATATACGCAAGGCGATTACAACCGCACGGTCTCCTCAGCGCTGATTTTTGTTAAATAAAAATGAGGCGCCCACTCGGACGCCTCAAAAGCAAAGGAGCCAACTGTCGAAGAAAAGATTTGCTGTTTAGTAATGGAACCTGTAACGCACCTGAGCTGCAACCATGAGCGGCTCACCAAAGTGCGATCCGCCAAATGTATTGCTGAAATCCACAAAGTAATGTTTGTTAGCCAGGTTTGTACCCGTCAGCTTCACATCCCATTTCTCGCCAAAGGATTTTCCTATTGCTAAATCCACAGTGGCGTAAGCAGGCAGGTGATCTGGTCCATCGCCGTTAAGAAAACCAGAACCATAATTGACAGTCCCGGAAATCCAGCTATGGTGTGGAAGTGAATAGCTTGCGCCAGTACTGAGCGTGTCGCGTTGGTCATGGTCAAGAAAGAACGGAGCAGTATCCGCAGGAGAAAAATCCGTGAGGCCGCCGGTCACAGCGCCGGATCCTTCTGCCGTCTGGTGCGAATAAACCATGTGCACATCGAGCTTCTTGAACAGGCGAGGCGCACGGACAGTGACTTCAGTGCCAGTTATGCGGGCAGCTTCAATCGTGAGCGGGAAAAAAAGATTGGAGTTGCCGATGGCGTCATGGTCAAAGAAGTTATGCGCGCCGGTGCGAAAATTATCGATTTCAAAAGCCCAGTTGCGGATGGGGATTGTAAGGCCGATCTCATGCTGCTCATCGCGCTCACCGCGCAATGGCAGAAACGCAACGGCCTGGTCAGTGAGCAACTGTTGCAAGCCATTGCCGGCGGTATCGAGGGGCGGAGCCTGATAGAAGCGTCCGTAAGATCCGCGCAAAACCCACTTGAGATGCGGAATAAGAATGGCTGCGCCAAGGCGCGGGCTGCCAGCGGTCTCAGTGATCAAGCCGGAGAACCGGGTGAAGCGTACACCAGCATTTATCGTGAGCCATGAAGTTGCTTTGTATTGATCTTCCACAAAAATGGCTTCAAGATCGCCGCTGGCGATTTGGCGCGTCAGCGGAACACTTACCGGGACAGGCGTTGCAGTGGGATCGTCCGGATCAGCCCCATTGCCTTCTACGCCGATCAGCGTATTGTCGTGCTGTCCAAATCCATACATGCCGATCTTGGCATTGTGGCGTCCTTTCACAACGCCTAGCGAAGCCTGTCCACCAAGGTAAAACGAGGCCCGGTTATCAGTGGCTACCAGACGATCGGCCTCGTCTCCAAGGCCTTCAAATGCGGCGCGGTTGAAGTGGTAAGAGGGTGAAAGCGTGAACACAACGCCCGGACCAAAGGTGTGAATCCAGGAGAAGCTGCCGAACGTATCCTGTTCTCGCTCACGGTCGCGAATACCCAGCGCTTCTTCATCGTCGGTATTCGGAACCTGATAGCGGTCCGCGCGTGCTGATCCAACAAAACGCAGCTGATCATTGGAAGTGGCATTGAGGATCAGGGATGTGAAGATACCGCCGCCATCGCCAAGGTTATGCAAGTTACCGCTGTCAGGTGTGGCAAGGCCGTGGTCAGTACGATTGCCGTTCAGGCTCACGTAGTAGGCGCTTTTGTCAGTGTGGTCGCCAAAGCTGAGCTGATCGTCTGTGGTGTTGTAATTGCCATAACTCATCACCAGCTCGGCTTCATGCGAGCGCTCAAATCCTGTGCGCGTGGCCACGTTGAAGACACCATACGTGCGGTCACCAAACTCGGCAGAGTAGCTGCCGCGCTCTTCTTCCACGTAGTCAATGTCTTTAGGATTGAATTGCGGGCCGACATTTGTGGCGATGTTGGTGTTGGGAACAGGAACGCCGTCAATGGCCCAAGTTACCTGGTGCCCGCCGCGAACGTGCAGCTGGTCATGGACGAGCGTAGCTCCGGGAGTAAAGTTTGTGATGATCGCCAGGCTGTTGCTGCCGTCAGCTCCTGGAGTTTGCGCGATCTGCGCGCGGCTCACCATAGCTTCCGGGGTTGACGATGCGGGATTGACCAGCTCCGGCTCCCCGGAGACTTCTACAGTCTCCTCATGCTGGGCGACAGCCAAAGCATAATGCAGCTCGCTGACGTTGTCTGAGGTAACGGTGATGGATTGCTGCTGGGCGGCAAAACCCTGCGACTTAACGATGACGTCATACTCGCCGACCGGAATGTTGAGAATGGTAACAACACCCTCTTCGTTGGTAATGCCACTTTGCTTGAGTGCAGATGTTCTGCTTTGCACCACCACTTCCGCTCCCTGCACCGGGCGATGTTGCGGATCATGAACAATGGCTTTGACCGTTCCAAAAACGGAAGCAAATGAGACGTTGGTTAGAAGAATTAAAAGTCCAACACTGCCTAAAATAACGCGTTTCATAAGTTCTTTCTGCGCCGCAATATCGACGCGTGGTTCGAACGTTAATTCGTAATAACTCTGCCGCGGCACAATTCAACTTCGTGCGAATCGCCGGACATCTCTGTCCAAGCCACCATCACACGGCCTGCTCCCGCGGAAAGAACAAATGGATATGCAGCGGAGCGATGCACGGTAGTCAGCGGCTGTGGCAAAGAAACATCTCCGGATTCGTCGACTGCGGCGACGAAGGGCTGAACCTGGTTCCACTGCTCTTTGTCCTTGGCTTCTGCACGTCCCTGGAAGACGAGCACCACGCGGCCATCCTCAGAAACTGATAGCTGCGGATGGTTAGCATCAACGATTTTGGTGGAGGCAATTTCTGTTTTGGAAAAGCTGCGGCCGCTGTCTTTGGAAACGGCAATGCGGATTCCTGGCTTCCCATTCCCCTCTGAATACCACGCGGCGTAAATTCTGCCACCGGTAGTTACGAGTGAAGGACCGGAATCGGGGCAAGCGTGAAGCTCCCAGTTGTCTTCTGCCATTTTTGCCGGCGTGGAGAAAGTTTTGCCGCCGTCACTGGAGGCAGCCAGCACCATGTCACGTATGTCGCCGGAGAAAACTTTGCGCCAGGCGACGTAAACTTCACCTTTGTCGCCAAAGGTAATCGTTGGACGGCAGCATGGGCAGGCTCCCAGGCTGACGCGCATGTTAGGAGAAAATGTCTGGCCTTTGTCAGTTGATTTAGACAAGTAAACACCAAATGTGCCTTTGGGCTCTGGCTGGTCGCGGCCATCAAGCCAGACAACATAAATATCGCCGTTGGGCGCAACCTTCATGGTGGAAAAACCATTGAAGGAGGGCTTGGTCTTGTCAGTGATCACAACTGATTTTTCAAAGCTGCGGCCCATATTGGTGGAGCGTGCAAAGACCACTTGCGTGGGCTCATTGTCTTTTGTCTCCTGCCAGACGGCGTAAGTTGACATGGCCGTTTGCGCCAAGCTGGGAGTGTTTTCTCCGTGGGACTTGACGACAGCTCCGGGTTCGCTAACGGGTGTTGGCGCGCTGAAACTGTCACCACCGTCATGCGAGACGGTAAGCACCAGGCGCTGCTCATCTTCAGCGCCTTCCACGGCAAGCATGGAAATCATGCCAGACGTGGTAATGGCGAGCTGGGCTTTTTGCGAGCTATCAATCTTCAACTCATGTAGAACACCGCGCGGCTTGCCTTCAAAAGAGAAAACAGCCTGCCGGGTGTTCCGGCGGACGAACCAGCCCGCCAGAACCAACACGGCAATAAGGAGAACAGCGGCTTTTTTCAACAATGATTTCATCATCAGTTCCTAAAAGTTGATCCGCAATGCCAGCTGTGCCTCTCTTGGATCAGCTACAGCCGTAGGCTGTCCAAAAGTAGGCAAAGGTACATTGGGATAAATGTTTGCTGGACCGGCGCCAAACGAATTGTTAGGAACCTGATAATTCGGATGGTTCAGCAGGTTGAACATCTCCGCCATGGCCTCCAGGTGGATACGCTCGCCTATAGCAAATGTACGGCTCAGGCGCGTGTTGAGATTGAACGAATCAAAGCCGGTACCGGTATTGCGTCCGATCATTAGGCCTATGTTGCTGGTGCAATTAGGATCGCCGCCAGACAGGCCAATACAAGGACGGCCAGAGGTGCCCTGGATGGTATTGGCTCCCGTCACAATATTGAACGGGAACGCTGAGTAGTAACTCAGGATTCCGCTTAGTTGGAAGCCATGCGTCAGGTTCTCCCAGAAGGAGTGGGCTGAGGCCATGGAGGTATGAATGGTGGAATCAAAGACCAGGCGATGGCGCTGATCATCGTCAGAGCGTCCCCAATCCTGATGAACGTTAAAGTTGTTGAGTGGCGCGCTGAAGAAGAATTCGCTAACGTCATCCAGCGCTTTTGAGTAGGTGTATGAGACGCGGAAGCTGCCCCACTTCACTGGACGCTGAATATAGGAAACTGAGACGCCATCGTACTCGGAGTCGGCAGCTGGAGTGTACTGCTTGTTGTTCTGGAAGGCTGGGTTAGCACGGCATAGGTTCACCGGATCGACCTTAGAAGTGCAGGTTGGCGTGTTCAGGTTTTCAGAAACAATCAGATGCGCGCCACGAAGATGTTGATAGTTGATGGAGAGCGTGCTCTTGGAGGTGAGCTGCTGTTCAATTTCCAGTCCAGCCTGTTCTGCGTAGGCATTCTGAATATTGGGGTCCATGGTGGTAAAACTCACCGGCAAGACCGTGGGCGCAGTTGGAATTATGTTTGGGAAAGCCGGCGCTCCTACCTGTCCAAAGTTGAGTATGGTGCTAACGAGCTGGCCTTGCGCACCGTTGGTGGTGTTATCGGCAGAGAGCAGGGCGTTGGCCAGAGGCCGCAGGGCAACGCGGTCGTAGAAGATCCCGGCGCCACCGCGAACAAGCGTGTGGTTGTTGGCAAAGGGAGACCATGCAAAGCCGAAGCGCGGCGAAACATTGTTAGTGTCAGTAGTGATGGTCTTGAGATATTCAAGATCGTAACGCACGCCGGCATTCAGAGTGAGTCGTGGATTCACGCGCCATTCATCCTGCGCATAAATACCAAAACTAGGATTTGATTGCTGCACTACAGGATTGCCGAACGTCTGCGTGAAGGTAGAGTAGTTTCCGCTGAGAAAGTTCGCCAGGCTGGAGAAAGAATAGCTCCCACTAATCGACTGTGGGAAGGTAATGGTGAGATCGTTGTAGAGAAAATCGACGCCGGTGCGCAGCGCGTGGGCGCCTTTCTGGTGAGAAACATTGTCAACCAGTTCGAACAGGCGATCCAGCCGGCCGGTAGGAGAGCCGGAGAGGCGGCCGAATGAGGCTACACCGGCGATGCTGACGGCCGGACCGACAAGATCATTTGGAGCGGCCAGCAAGTTGCTGTTGGTGAATTGCGCGCGCGTTTCATTTACGGTGCCGGAAGAAAATGAATAGATATTGCTCACCGCAACTGTGTGATCAATATCATTCAATCCAGCGGCGGCACTTACTGCGCTAAGGCCGCCAACCCCACGAGAGTTGTCAGCATTCACATCATAAAAGCTGTAGCGGGCGCTGAGTTGGTCATTATTGCTGACGCGGTGATCGATCTTGCCCAACACGTTCGACATATGCACAGGGTTGGAATATTCACCAGTGGAGATGAGCGGTCCCTGAAAGTTCAGCGCAGTCAAACGCGCATCAATGGCGGTGACATTGGCCGGCGTGATGGTGATGACCGGGCTGCCTGCCTGATTCAGCAGACGCTGTTCAAAATTGGCAAAGTAGAACGTACGATCCTTGATCACCGGACCGCCCATGCTTGCTCCGTATTGTCCCTGAGTTAACGGCAGAGTCTGATGCGTGAGAGCATTGGATGCATTGAGGTCCTGATTGCGGAAAAAACCATAAACATCGCCATGCTGCTGGTTTGTGCCGCTCTTGGTTACCATGTTGATGTAACCGCCGAGCGCACGGCCAAATTCAGCCTGTCCGCCGGAGGTGACTACCTGAAATTCCTGCACCGAATCGAGCGGATAAAAGCTGATGACAAGACCGGCAGCGTCGTCATTGGCGGAAAGTCCATCAGTGATAAAGCTGTTGGAAAAATTACGCTGGCTGGCAACGGAAATTCCCTGTCCCGGCACGGCTGAGGTTTCAGCAAAGAGTTGCGTGCTGGCCGTGTTTGTGGGAGAGACGCCGGGAACCAGCAGAGTAAGGTCAAGAAAATTGCGACCGTTCAGCGGCAGGTTTTTCACTTCATTCTGCATCACTGTGCCCGCCATCTGCGTACGCGCTGTTTCAATAACAGCAAGCGTGGTATCAACGGTTACGGTTTCATGCGCGGATTGCATCTGGAGCGGAATCGTTAGTTCAAATGCCGCTCCCACTGTAAGCGCAACGGAGCGCGTGGTCTCGGCAAAGCCCTGTTGGCGGACCGCAATTTCATATTGCCCGACCTTGAGGTAAGGAAAGCGAAACCGGCCTTGATTGTCTGAATTAGTGGCACTGGTCAGATTGGTATCAGTGGCGCGGGCGGTGACAGTTGCGCCAACCACAACAGCGCCGCTAGGATCAGTAACAATACCGCTTACGCTGGCGTAATTGATCGTCTGCTGTGCAAAAGCAGCAGGGACTGCCATAACCGCAAGAGATAAGACTGCGAAAAATCTAAGACTGCCAGCAACAAAAAAACGCATGGTACACCTCTCTGGTGAAGGTTGAGCCACGAATAATGTCGGGCGGATGATTTGCTGTGACCTTCCAGAGAAGCTGCAGACAGCAAAAGACAAAGGTGTAAATGCAGCAGATAATATTCTCAGAAGATCAAGTCAGAGAACCTTAGGCAAGAAGAGAGGGCGGTCCGCGATCTGTGTGGGAGGAAAAACCTACGCGAACAAAAGCGATAGAAACATAACCAAATCCGTGGTCAGCGATCAGAGGTAAAGGCAGTGCGACTGCGGCTGCGATCTTTGCTTGATTCTGTCCGTGGCCAGGAGCGCAGCAATCCATGGGGCACTTGCTGTTGTTGTCGTCTACTGAGGCTTCAGAAAAACTTGGTGAAGAATCAGAGGGAGCCGCATCATGGTGATGCCCATGCGAGTGCCGCTCACAACTGGTATCCATTTCACCACCGTGGCAAGCCATTGCTTTGCCTGTTCCCGCGCACATCGTCGTCGCCATGAGAGGCGAGAGCGATGACGAGATCAGCGCGAAAATTGCCGTGATGGAGAGAATGCGCCGCATGATATGAAGCGAATATACCCCGGTTCTCAGATTCTGTGCAATGAGAATCCTCTTACCAAGGTCATTAAAGTTGCTAATCGTAAAGGACTTTAGACCTATTATCTTTTGAGTGTTTATTCGTCAAACAGTTACAGCCTGTTTCCGCTTACTTTGAATTCAAGCACGTGCAGACTGTAAAATCATGCGTCGGGCTGGGTTCGAAGAAATGTGTACAAAATTGAACATGTTTAGCGGCAAGCTGGCGGTGTTGATGGCATTGGCTGCAGTCTTACTGCAGGCTTCCTGTGCCTTCGGACTGCCGTTCCAGATTAGTGACACTGCTGCACCGGTGCCCCACTCCGGCTGCCATGATCCTGTACCCGCTACTCCCAATCAGCAGCAATGTTGCAGTGTGAAACATACGTCGCAAGCCCTTTTACCTTCCCTGCCGAGTCCTGATTCACTGGTTGTTTTGGACTCTGTAGTTTCTGATGTCTCTTTTTCGCTCGATCACTCAGAGCAACAAGCCGCTAAACATCTGGATTTTTCCGGCCCACCACCACTGATCATTTTTCGTATCTGATTTCCCATCCTGCCAATTCACTTACCTGAGCAAAACTCTGCTCCGGCATAATTTTGTTGTTAACTCAATGGGAAAACCAGAAAGTTCACATGAAAGCCAGATTTCTATTTGTCCTGATTTTATTTTTATTACCGCGATTTGCCGTGGCATTTGTCTTCGATCAGGCAGACACTCAACATCAACACACCAGTGATGACATGGCAGACATGCAGATGATGGAACATCATCACCACCCTGCTACTTTTATTGACGAGATTCTGCATCACGATACAGCTGGAACATCTGCGCAGCCGAACTCAACGACAGAGCCAATGATCATGATTACGAAGGGGAAATGGCTTTTCATGTTTCATGGCGTGGCGTTTCTGAGTTCATTGCAGCAAAGTGGTCCGCGCGGCTATGACAAAGTTTTTTCCACTAACTGGTTCATGCCCATGGCGCAGCGCCAGCTAGGGCACGGAGAGCTTACGCTTCGCACCATGTTGAGCCTTGAACCTGCGACCGTGACGGAGCGTTTCTATCCATTGCTTTTCCAGCAGGGTGAAACGGCCTTTGGCAAGCCGATCAATGACGGCCAGCACCCGCATGATTTCATCATGGAGCTCGCTGCGCTCTATGATTTGCGCCTGGGGCACAATGCGTTGCTTTCTTTTTATGCAGCCCCGGTTGGAGATCCAGCGATGGGGCCAAGCGCCTATCCTCATCGCGCCTCGGCTTCGGAAGACCCGGTGGCTTCCCTGGGACATCATCTGCAGGATTCAACGCATATTGCAAACGATGTGGTGACATCAGGCCTGACTTACAAGAAAACGCGCATTGAGTTTTCAGGGTTTCACGGTCGCGAACCTGACGAATTTCGCTGGGACATCAATTCAGGCGCGATTGATTCCTGGTCTACGCGGCTGACTGTTCAGCCTGCGCAAAACTGGAGCGCGCAATATTCGTTTGCGCATCTCACAAGCCCGGAGCAACTGCATCCGGATGAAGATGTGCAGCGCATGACGGCATCCGTGATGTACACGCGGTCGCTCGCTATCGGCAGCTGGGCTTCTACTCTGGTGTGGGGAAGGAATCGCGATCTGAAGTCAGGGCAGATTTTTAATGGCTATCTGGCAGAATCAACGCTGCAATTTTCCAGGCGTGACCGCGTCTGGACGCGGATTGAAAACGTCGATCGCACGAACGAGTTGCTGCTGGGTAAACAGGCTGAGCCTGCCAATTTCGAAGAACAATTTCTTGCGCGCATACAAGCATACACAATTGGCTATGATCATGACTTCCCGCTTATTCCTGGTCTGTCTACCGCGCTCGGGGGCCAGTTCACTTTTTACGGTAAGCCAGATTTTCTAACGCCGATTTACGGACAGCATCCTGTTGGAGCTATATTGTTGATACGCGTACGCCCCAAGGGCAATGCGCACATTCATTGAGGACTGATATGAAAACATCGCGCCGTGATTTTCTGGTAGGAACATCGGTCATAGCAACTTCCGCAATCAGCACGCCATTCAGTGCCCTGGCAATGCAAAAGGCTCCGGCGAAGGCTGCTCCTAAAAAAGAAGAGCCAAAAGGAGAGGACGTTTCAACCAATGAAGACCTCATGCGCGAGCATGGTGTTTTGAACCGCATCCTGCTGATTTATGACGAAGCCCTACGCCGCATTGTGGCCAATGAAAAATTTGACGCAACGGTTGTTACCAAGTCGGCGGGGATCATCCAGAAATTTATTGAGGATTACCACGAAAAGCTGGAAGAAGAGCATATCTTTCCGCGTTTTGAATCGGCCGGCAAGCTGGTTGAACTGACGGTAAATCTGCGAGCACAGCATGCCATGGGGCGTCGTGTGACGGAGAGCATTGTGGCTGCGGCAAAAGGCGGGGACACGGCCATACTTAAATCATCTCTGACCGCATTTAACCGTATGTATCGCCCGCATGAAGCGCGTGAAGATACGGTGCTCTTCCCCGCTTTGCATTCATTGGTCAGCAAGCATGAGTATGACGCCATGGGAGAGGAATTTGAAGGCATTGAGCGCAAGACCTTTGGCGGCGATGGTTTTGATATGGCTGTGGACCAGGTGGCAGAGCTGGAAAAACAATTTGATATTTACGATATTTCCAAGTTCACGCCTGAAGTTCCGCCAGCGAAATGATTCTTGTGGTGCTCTTTGTGGCATCCGTGGTGGCCGGTGCGATTGCAGCGCTGGCCGGATTTGGCATTGGCAGTATTCTCACGCCTCTGCTTGCAGTGTCAGTAGGAACGAAAGACGCCGTGGTGGCAGTCTCCGTTCCGCATCTGGTTGCTACAGCCCTGCGGTTCTGGAAGATGCGCCAGCATACCCATGCACAGGTGTTCAAGAACTTTGGCATCTCCAGTGCTCTTGGAGGCCTGGCTGGTGCGTTGTTAGGCTCACGGTTCAAGAGTCCGATTCTTGCCTACATTCTTGCCGCGCTCCTGATCTTTGCCGGATTCACCGGCCTAACGGGGATTTCAAAGAAGCTGCGCTTTGGACAGAAAGCTGCATGGCTTGGCGGGTCGTTATCTGGCTTGCTGGGGGGATTAGTGGGCAACCAAGGAGGCATTCGTTCGGCGGCTCTGCTTGGATTCAATCTTGAACCCAAGGTATTCGTAGCCACGGCCACTGCCATTGCCCTGGTTGTAGATGGCGCCCGCATGCCAGTTTATTTTTTCTTCCATCCGGAAATTGTCACTCATCTTGCAATCCAGATTGTTGTGATGGTGATCGGCTGCATGATTGGCACGTTAGGAGGCGGTAATGTTCTCTCACGTATTCCGGAAACTGTTTTTCGACGCCTTGTTTCTTTGTTGATTCTTGCGCTAGGGCTGGCAATGCTTACAGTAATAGGCAAATAAAGCCTTTTTAATGTCATAATGCCAAGTTGACGCGGAGTAACCAATGGATAGCGCTCTACTGGTGCACCGGCTTCATTTCGCTTTTACGGCGACATTCCACTATCTCTTTCCCCAGCTCACCATGGGGCTGGCGCTGCTGATTGTTGTGCTCAAGTCGCTGGCGCTGCGCACGAAGAATGAAATCTACAATCAGTCAGCCCGCTTCTGGGCAAAAATCTTCGGCATCAACTTCATCATGGGCGTTGTTACCGGCATTCCCATGGAATTTCAGTTTGGCACTAATTGGTCGCACTTTTCACGCGTGACCGGGGGCGTGATTGGACAGCCATTGGTAATGGAGGGTGTGTTTTCATTCTTTCTTGAGTCCGCGTTTTTGGGTCTCTTTCTCTACGGTGAAAAGCGTCTGAGTCCCAAAGGACACTGGTGGGCAGCTTTTCTGGTCTTCTTAGGCTCCTGGCTTTCTGGTTATTTCATCATTGTGACTGACGCATGGATGCAGCACCCAGTGGCTTTTGCGCGCGCGGCAGATGGCAGCTTTCAGGTCACAAGCTTCTGGGGACTGCTGCTGAATCCGTGGGCGCAGCTACAATACGCACATAACATGAGCGGCGCCGCAATCACGGCGTCATTCGTAATGGCTGCCATTGGCGCTTACTATCTTCTGGAAGGAAAATTTACTGACTATGCCCGTGTCTTCTTGCGCGTGGGTGTGATTGCAGGCTTCATTTTCTCCGCGCTGCAGATTTTCCCAACGGGCGATCTGCATGGCAAATACATGGCGCGCACACAACCTGTCACCACCGCGGCCATGGAAGGCCTGTTCAATAGTGAAGCTGGTGCGCCCATGGTCATTATTGGGCAGCCGGATGTGGAGCGCCAGAAAATCGACAATCCACTGGCAGTAAACAAAGTGCTCAGCTTTCTGATCTATGGAACAACGAGTGCTGAAGTAAAAGGACTCAACGCTTTTCCGCAAGACCAGTGGCCGACCAATATTCCCTTACTTTATTTCAGTTATCACATCATGGCGGGGCTGGGGACAATCTTTATCGCAGTGATGGCCGTGAGCATATTTCTGTTGTGGCGTAAAAAGCTGTATCACTCGCGCTGGATGCTCTGGATCATCATGCTCTGCCTGCCCCTTCCTTACATTGCCAATACGGCTGGATGGATGACAGCAGAAATTGGTCGCCAGCCATGGCTCGTCTACGGCCTGATGCGAACGACTGACGGTTACTCAAAATATGTTCATGTTGGCAATGGCCTGTTCACGCTGATGGGATTTATGGGACTTTACAGCGTACTGGCGATTTTGTTTCTGGTGCTGGTCTATCGTGAAATCGCACATGGTCCAGAGGCTAAAACTCCCGCAGCAGTCAACACCCGTAACCCGATCACCGTCGCATAGGAGAAATCGGCTTCAATGCTCTTTACCTGGTTCTGGCTTGTTGCAGCAATGATTACCGCTTATGTTGTACTTGACGGCTTTGATCTGGGCGTCGGCGTGCTGCATCTGATCATCGCCAAGACAGACCAGGAACGCCGCATTGTGCTGCGCACCATTGGACCCGTTTGGGACGGCAATGAAGTCTGGCTGATTGCTGGCGGTGGAACTTTATTTTTTGCATTTCCACTTCTTTACGCATCTGGCTTCAGCGGCTTCTACCTGCCTCTGATGATTGTTCTCTGGCTGCTTATTCTGCGAGGCCTTGGCATTGAACTACGCACTCATATTGACGGCCCAGTGTGGAGTAGCTTCTTTGATGGCTGCTTTGCTATCTCCAGCTTTCTACTGGCGATCTTCTATGGCGCCGCACTGGGCAATGTAATTCGCGGCGTACCCCTGAACAAAGAGGGCTATTTCTTTCTTCCTCTCTGGACCAACTGGCGTCCTGGCGCTGAACCCGGCATTCTGGACTGGTACACGGTGATTGCCGGCCTGGTGGCGCTTGTCGCGCTTTCCATCCATGGCGCTCATTACGTGGCGACAAAAACTTCAGGCGACCTTAATTTGCGGGCTCGCCGCGTAGCTGCTGTACTCTGGCCCGCTCTTGTGCTAATAACGTTGGTCAGCTTGTGGGCGACTCTCGCTATACACCCTGAAGTACTTACAAACTACAAGCATTTCCCTTTCTTGTTTCTAATCCCGGTGGCGGTCGCACTCAGCCTCGCAATCATGTTTTTCTACCATCGTCGAGGCCAGGACAAATCTGCTTTTGTCTCTTCTTCTGCTTATCTGGTTTTTATGATGGTCGGCGCTGCAGCTGCTGTTTATCCAAACCTGCTGGTTTCCAGCACCGATCCCACGCTTAATATCACCATCTATAACGCTGCCGCCGGCTCTTACTCTCTCTCGTTCGGACTGATCTGGTGGAGTTTTGGCATGGCGCTTGCCATTGGTTATTTTGTATTCATCTACCGGATGTTTCGCGGCAAAATTACTGCTTAGCCATCCAATCTATCCACGGATGGCTTGTAACTAGTTAATCTATAGTTGCTATTCTCAACCGATCTTTATAAATCGTAACTGGTATAACCAGCTCTTCTGGCGTCCAATGATTGCACCCAGGAGAAATGCTGATATGACCAAATATGGAATCAGTAAATTGATAGTCGGGGCCCTCCTTCTAGCATCGTGCGGAACGCTTGTTGCACGCGAACCCAGAGGTCGCAATCCTTGCAAGGCACTTGAAGTCGATCTCGACTATCGGGTGAACAGCCTGCACAGATCGCAAAACGCTGAGCTGGCACAATGTCGCCAAACCAACGGTAAGAAATCTGACGTTTGCCGCAAACTTAAAAGCCAACAGGAACTTGAGCTAAACAGCCACCGCTATGAGCGCCAGGCAGAGCTGAATAGATGCAATCCCGACGGGCTGCCTGCCATCCTCGAAGCAGGCGACTCATCAGAAAACCGTGATTATCGGGTCAAATATCCAAACAAACCAGATAAGCCTTACCAGCCCAAAAAGCCGAATGATCCGCACGATCCCAAAATCGCGCAAAAGCCTCCTCAGAATCCAAACGGTAACGGATCACTGCCTCGTAATGGCAATCACGGTGGCACACAGAGCGCAAACAGCTCCGGCACCCATAACTCTTCCAACTCATCGTCAACAAGCTCTGGCAGCAGCTCTCCGTCTTCGAGCAACTCATCGCCGTCAACTCAGAGCTCGTCCCCGTCGTCTACCAGCTCGTATAGCCCAAGTAGCAGTTCTTCTCCGGCCCCAAGTTACAGTCCACCTTCTTACTCTCCGCCTTCGGCGCCATCACAGCCGACTCACGTAGATACTGGAGGCGCTCGGCCCAGATAGATTTCTTGTCGCGTACAACTCCGGGCAGGTCATTTTTATGGCCTGCCTTTTTCATGGCCACTCTCTTCCGCGACAGCTGTTCTATACTGCTTAGCGTGCAGAGTGAAGATATCCTGGGCAAGAAGCCGCCTGATCCCGATCTACGCGTTCCTTACGGAGATGACCGCAATCAGTTTGTTGATGTGCGCGTCCCCAACGGTAAAGGACCGCATCCAGTCGTTTTCTTCATACATGGCGGCTATTGGCGCGCCAAATATGATCTCACTTATGCTGGCCATCTTTGCGAAGCGCTGAAAAAAATTGGCATCGCCACCTGGAACGTGGAGTATCGCCGCGTAGGCAACCTTGGCGGAGGCTGGCCCGGAACATTCGAGGACATTCGCAGCGCCTATCGTGCTTTGCGTGAACATAGAAAAGACTCCGTTATTCGGTTGGATCTAAAAAAGCTCTGCATTGCCGGACATTCCGCCGGAGGGCAGCTCGCCGTATGTCTTGCCGCATTTGAAAACACGGTTGCTCATGTGCTCTCACTTGCCGGCGTCCTTGATCTTCATCGCGCCTGGGAGCTGCACTTGAGCAATGATGCCGTAGTGGAGTTTCTCGGCGGCCCTCCTTCCACGGTCCCTGATCACTATCACGAAGCGTCTCCTGCTGAGCGATCGATTCTGCAAGCCCGGCAAAAACTGATTCACGGCACGACAGACGACACTGTCCCTTACGAGATGAGCGGAAAATATGCTGCTAAAAAGAAAGCAGCAGCCGAACACGTTGAGCTCGTCACCCTGCAAAACACAGGACACTTTGAAATTGTTGATCCCGGCTCAATTGTCTGGAAGCAGGTTGAGAACGCATTCGTCTCATCAACCAAAGGCTGATCCAGTTTCTGCGCCGCAGAACGGAAATGCTGTACCGTAGAAAAACACAGAATCTTTACTGTGCATTTACAGGAGTCCAACAGCGCCGCAAATCACGAACAATAAGAGCACCCTACCTGGTCAACAAACAATCGAACCATTTGCGAGGACAATAGCCATGAACGCTCAAAACGGAATTGTCAGCAAGCCAATTAATCATTCTGTAGATGCAACCGTTGAAAAACTCACAACCATTCTTCAATCCAAAGGCATAAAACTTTTTGCTCTGGTTGATCACAGCGGCGAAGCAGAAAAAGCCGGTCTCAAAATGCCTTCAACAAAACTGCTAATCTTCGGCAACCCCAAAGGCGGAACGCCGCTGATGCTGGCTTCGCCTCTCACTGCCATTGATCTCCCATTGAAACTTCTGGTCTGGGAAGATCCCCAAGGCAAACGATGGATCTCTTACAACGGTCCGCAGTATTTACAGCAGCGCCACAACTTGCCCGACGAGCTATTGAAAAACATTGCGGTCATTGAAGCTCTGGCCGCAGAAGCCGCTGCTTAATTTCCATTTTTCGCGCCAATTCTTATGCCGAGCTTGTGCGGATATTTGATTTCTTCAAATCCATGAGCGCTGCAATCGCTGAGAGCAAAGTAATCAACGTGATGATTCCAAGCGAAATCACACAATAGATGCACCATACTTCCAGGACGTCTTTTTCAATATGGGCCAGGTAAAGAGAAAACAACATGGCAAGAACTGACAGTGAAGCCAATAGCCGCACTCTTTTTATCACTGCCAATATGGCAAGTATGAGATAGCCCACCATTCCAACCACAGCTACCGGAATGCTTCTGAGCCATGGCAGGCGTCTAGTGCTCTCTGGCTCCAGTGAATGGTTGTTCGTCACAAGGTCATAAACGCCGCCTAGCACCGCAAACGGGCTCTTATTCACCGTTCCGCAATCCCACTTCTCATTGATGCTGCATGGTGAAGCACCTACGCGATAATGCTCTCTCAGGGCAAGACCACCTACCACGATTCCGGCCAGGGCCAACAGCGCTATCAACCATCTCATAGTTTTCTCATTTCTTACTTCGTCAATCCCAGCGCGCGCGATTGAAACTCCATCGACGCTTCCAGATGGTCCGCCACAAACTCCCAATTGTGAGTGCCGGGATAAATATGCGCCTCATGCTCAATATGACGCGCCGTCAACAGCCTGTCTAACTGTCGGGTGCCTGCGTCAAAACCATAACTATCGTGGTCACCGCAGTCAAAATAAATCTTCAAGCCCTGGAGGTTGGCAGTCCGGGCAAATACAAACGGCGAGTTTTCTTTCCAGAAGCGCTCATTCAAAGGCGATCCAAATGCATTGCCGAGAAACAAAGAGAGCCCTGCGTCAGAAGATCCGTGGGGCAGCTCCTCCAGCAATGCCGGCATATGTACAGCCACAGAGGTGAACATCCGCGGATACTTGAAAGCGAATCGCAGAGCGCCATAACCTCCCATGGAAACGCCACCGATCGCCCGGCCTGATCGGTCATTGATCAGGCGAAAGTGCCGCTCCATCCGTGGAACAAATTCTTTTACAAAGAAATCTTCATACAGAATATGGCCGTCACGCGAATTAATGTAGAAAGAATTTTCCGCTGCCGGCGTAATGATCACAAATTCGCCCAGCTTCTTATCTTCCCACGCATCTTCAATCAGGCTTGATGCGCCGCTTGAAGCCAGAAAACTCTGGTCGCCGCCCAGACCATGCAGAAAATATAGAACGGGAAATCTTTTTCCCGGCTTGGCGTCATAACTCGGCGGCAGCAAAGCGCAATAACCAATACGGCCAGGAACATTTTTGCTGGTCATCGTGCCGCATTGCATGCGTGTGGCAGCAAATGCATTGACGGCAAAAATCAGAAATAAAAATGACGCAAGATATTTGAGCATGAGGAGCAATCAAAAATTAGTAGTCACCAATCGGCAGTCAGCCACAAAAGCGGTTCCTGGAAACCATTTCTAACTCAAGCATAAGTTCATCATGAATTTAATCCAAAACATTCCTTTGCGCTTTTCGCGTCCGTTGCGGTGATATGGCTGAATGCTTGGTAGCTGATTGCTGAATGCAGCTACTCAATCATGCCTCAGAGCTTCCACCGGATTCAGCCTTGCTGCCCGCGACGCCGGATACAATCCCGCAAACAGGCTCACAAAAACGGAAAAGACCAGGGATGTAATGACAAGCCACAATGGAACATACCAGAAGTTTTCTGGCTGAACATCCTGGCGCTGCAAATAAATATTGGTGGCAAGATTGATGATTTTGCCAATCATCCACCCCAATCCGGTGCCCACTGCCCCACCCAGCAGGCCCATGGTTCCCGCCTCAAAGAAAAAGATTCGTTTCACATCACCATCACTGGCGCCCAGGGCTTTCATAATTCCAATCTCGCGGCGGCGCTCCAGTATGGCCATGACCAGCGTATTCACAATACCAAGTGAGGCCACTGCCAGGGCCATGCTGCCAAAGATCGCCAGAAACATATCCAATATCTTGAAGAACCGTGCGATCCCCTTCGACGCATCCAGGATTGAGAAGGTATTGAAACCCTGTTTCTTGATCTCTTCTTCCACCTGCTCCACGGCTTTGCTTTTGGCTACATGAACAATCAGCGCCACGTACGTTCTAGTTTGCGACGGACGCAGCGTACTCCACAGTTCGCCGGCCTGCACCATATCCAGCGACTCTGCCAGTTGCAGCGGCAAAAATATCGGTGTTCTACCCTGCCGCAATCCGCGATTGGGCTCACTTGAGACAATGCCCACAATCTTCAGCTTCAACTGCTGCGGCACCAGATTGAACGATTGCTCATCCTGGCTCATCTGGTCGTCGCTGCTCCCCACATCATCCGGATCGCGCTCACCCTTCTTAGTGCTTTTGCCGGCCAACGGCGCGCTCTCACCCGCTTCACGCTTGTGATACCGCAGCACAATAGATTTGCCCAAAAGCTGGTCAGCCTGCTCCTGCGTCAGCTTCACGTCAACGCCACGCGGTTCACGAGGGATATCAAGCAACTCACGGCCAAAATCACTCAGGATGATCGCTTCCTGTGCTGTGCCGGAAGAAAAGAAGCTGCCCTGCACGTCGTCAAATGCTTCGCTGTTGCGCGCCGATTGCGGCAGCGTTCCCACGACCGTATAGTGATTACCGTTCTTATTGCTCTCCAGGCGAATGTCGCCCACCGCACTGAAGTTCGGATAGACTTCCGCTACGTTCTGTATCTGCTCAAAATGATGGCGAGCATCATCGTCCAGCGGCTTGGCTTGTCCTGTAACCGGCGTAGCCTGGGTAAATCGCGTGCCCCGCGAATCCTGTCGTGACGTGACCACGACCGTGTCAAACAATCCTGAGCGTCCTAGTTGGCGGTTCGCCAGCTTTTGCAAGCCAACGCCTAATGACAACATGGCTACCAGCGAAGCAATGCCCACGCCAATACCCAACGTCGTGAGCGAATTTCGTAAGCCTGCTTCGCGCAGGTTGCGTCCGGCAAGTTCAATCAAGTCGTAAGATCTCACCGTAAGGCTCCAATCTTTTCTATTTCATTGGCAGATTCGCCCAGCAGTTTGCCATCGCCCAGAAACACCAGGCGATTGGCATAGCGTTCAGCCAATGACCGCTCATGCGTGACCATGATCACAGTCATGCCCAGCGTGCGATTCAGTTCACGGATCAGGTCCATAATTTCCGTGCCGGTCTTTGAATCCAGATTGCCCGTCGGCTCGTCCGCCAGCAGCAGCTTTGGACGATTACCCAACGCACGCGCCAGCGCAGCGCGTTGCTGCTCACCCCCAGACATTTCACTTGGCCGATGGTTCAAACGGTCACTCAACCCAACGCGCTCCAGCGCCTCAATCACCCGTGCGCGGCGCTCCTTGCGTTTGACTTCGGCAAAGCGCATTGGCAGCTCAACGTTTTCATATAGAGTCATGGTCGGAACCAGATTGAAGGACTGAAAAACCATCCCTACCGTATGCCGGCGATATTGCGCCAGTTGCTCAGAAGTCATCGTCGCCAGATCAGAACCCTCCACCACAATGGCGCCAGAGTCAGGGCGGTCCAGGCCGGCAATCAGGTTCAGCAATGTGGATTTGCCCGATCCTGAAGTTCCCAGCAGAGCAATAAACTCACCGCGTCCTGCTGCCAGGCTTATGCCGTCTACTGCCTGAATGAGGGATCGCCCCAGCTTGTAATGCCGCACTACTGAGACTGTTCTTACCGATTCAAATTCACTGCCGTTTGTAACCACTGTTCAAAACCTCTCTGAGGGTTCTAACCGCATGTTACTACGCAAGTTTCGATTCCGCCCCCCCGGCCAGCCATTTACCTTAGGACAAAGGTGCTCGGCTTGTGCTGTCCCTCAAACCCCTTGACGAGGACTTACGCCTAGGGTCTGCGGTTACTTGGATTTTCCAGGGTAGAACGATTGGCATTCTGAGATCTCATCTTCATTTGGTAACGTCGGGGTATGTTTCCAGTCTTTGAGGCTGTACCAGGCCGGCAACTGATCAATCGCATACCCTCCCCCCTCCCTTGATCCCCATTTCTAAAAGAGTTACATCATTCATCCCCAACTATCCCCAAGCCCTCATCGTTACAAATATTGGACTTGTTCGCTTTGTCCCCATTTCATCCCCATTCTTCAAAATGTTAAGCAGAGGGTCACAGCCCACAAAAACAAAACGCAACGGAATCCCCGTTGCGTAATACCTTTAAAACTTCGCTATTGCCCCAGCGTCTTGAAGCTTCCAGCTTGCGATTATAAGCAAACAAATTACGAAAGCAAGAAATTTCTGTCCTAAACATTCTTCTTTTGAATGAGCCCTGTCACCCATTTGCTTACAGGATGGCTATTGACCTTTCCCAATAAGCCAAACCTGCTCACACGCAGAGAGAAAGCTCTTGTCGTCGCGGCATCGCTCATACCAGACGTTGACGGTCTCGGCCTCCTACCGGAGCTCCTAACTCGCAACTCCTCTCATGCATTGCCTTGGTTTTCGCAGTATCACCATTCCTTGCATACGCTTGCCTTCGCTACTTTTTGCACCATCCTGGCTTTTCTAATTGTTGGCCCACTTGATGGCTCTCGAAATCGCCCTTTGCACTCTGGGTTGACTACTGTCCTTGTCTTTGTCAGCTTCCACATGCATTTGCTGTGCGATCTCATCGGCGCTCGTGGTCCTGATGGCTATCAGTGGCCCATTCCCTATCTCAAGCCGTTTTCCAACGCCTTGCAATTAAGCTGGCAGGGACAGTGGGCGCTCAACGGCTGGCAAAACATCGTCTTTACGGGTCTTCTTCTGATGACAACTCTCTGGATGGCCTGGAAGCATGCCACTTCTCCCCTTGAACTTTTCTCTATGCCGGCGAATCACGCCTTCGTTCAGGCTCTCCGCCGCAGATTTCCCATGGAGCCAGGTACGCTTGCTTAAACCGGAAACCAGCCAATCAAGATCCAATTGTTTTCTCAATCAGCCGCTTCGCCTTCCTGAACACATCCAGGAACATCTTCTCTGTCAGCTTGCCGGTCAGGGTGTTCTGCAATGATGGATGGTAGGAGCACAACAGCGTTGTGCCATCCGGCAGTTTGTATGTTTCGCCGTGGCCGAACAGATAGCCGGCTTTTGATTTCAAATCGCCGCGGCGCTTCAAATAGTTCAGATACGCGTCAAAGGCAATCTTCCCCAGAACAACCACTACCTTCACATTTGTTAGCGCGGCCAGTTCGCGATCAAGATGATTGGCGCAGTTGGCAATCTCATCCGGTGAAGGCTTGTTATCAGGCGGGGCACAGCGGACGGCAGCCGTGATGTAAGCATCCATCAGTCGCAAACCGTCGTCACGATGTGTGCCCGTCGGTTGCGACGCAAAGCCGGCCTTATGCAGGACGGGATAAAGAAAATTGCCGGAGCCATCGCCAGTAAAGGGCCGGCCAGTACGGTTAGATCCGTGGGCTCCCGGCGCCAGTCCCAGAATCAGCACACGCGCATCAGGATCGCCAAAACTTGGAACCGGCTTGGCCCAGTAATCCCATTCAAGATAGGCGCGGCGTTTGATCTCGCCAATTTTTTTGCAGTAGGTAATCAGGCGCGGACATCTTGTGCACGCAACAATCTCTTGATTGAGAGCAGCAATCGCAATGTGCCGCTGGCCTGCGACTTCAGCATTGGATATTTCAGATGCGGTAAATCCAGCGTTTGCGGATACAACTTTCGCTAACCCAGTATTCCGCGCTCGCGGAGCATTTGCTCGCGGCTTTATCAATTTCTCTTTTATTTGATCTGAAGTGGCTTGGGGTGTTTTACGTGGCATTTAAGCCAGTTTAACAGCCTCTCCAGTAATGCATGGCCGATGATCGCGTTGCATCAGGCTGGCCAGGGCATCAAGAAAAACTTCCGGGCCATCCAGTGGGTTCACGTGCAATTCTGATTCATCGTCTGCACTCTGCTCATACGGATCCAGAACCACAGAAGGAATGTGAAGATCGTGCCCCTCTGTGCACAGACGCCGGCGATCTTGTACAGAGATAGAATTGGCAATCACGATTGCGCAAACGTGCCGAGCGTGAAGAACTTTCAGCGCAGCTTCAATGGTGAATACGGGGATGACCCCATATCCGGCATGTGCCAGAACGGCATTGCGGATAGGAGACAACACCCTTTCTTCGGAAATAGAAAGGACCGCTGGTCGCATAATTGTATTCCGTCGACTCTCTCTACCTGGCCTAAAAGCTGTGTTGCTGAAGTATTCTCCTTAGAGAAGAAGGAATGCAAGTAAAAAATACCTTAATTTTGCTAAGTGACGATCGCTGGAAATCTGATTAGTGAAGTTTAAGCTTCAATCAGGTGCACACTACAATTCCAGCGTTACATGAGGTATTTTCTGGAAGCTACTTGCCAATATTATGGTTCGATTGAGCCCGGAAAGCTGAAAAGCATTCATGTTTTACTGAATGGAATTCACTCTATCTCTGCGGTTCTGCAATCCCTCTGCGTGTCACCAGATAAACGGCAAAGCTTCCCAGCCAGTGCCCGCCTTCGTAATGCTCTCCGGTTACGGCGGCCAAGCCCGCGGCACGATGATTTGCAGAACAGTGCTCCAAAGCGGGAATTCGCGCATCATCTTTAGGCAATCCAGATGCAATCCCTTCCAACATCCATGCCCGGCTCAAATTTAATCCATCAATGTGTGCCAGCTTGGGATCAGATTGGTCTGGTGACTTTTCCGCCTGCAGCCACGCATCGGATCCGCTCGTAGAAATCTGCGGCATAAACTGGCGCAGCCATTCGGCAAACTCTTTTTCATGGAGCACGCGGCGCATCGTATCTGCCTCGGCCAGGCACGGAGAAAGAAAGTCCTCTCCAGAAGGCTCATACGCCAGAGGACAATTCTTGTCTGCAATATAAAACTCAAGCGCCTTGCGCAGTAAAAGGCTCTGGAAGCCCTGATCGCCCATGGTGTACGCATAATCGATCATCAGGCCCAGCGCAAACGCTGTCTGGCTGTGTTCACCAGAACGTACTGGATGAGAAAGCTTTGGCAGCCACGTTTTCAATCTTTCCGCAGAAGCCTCTTCCAGTGGCTGCAGATTGCTTGAGAGCTCTCGGGCAACTGGCTCTGTCTTTCCCCACTCACGAAGCTCAGCGCCAAGCTGTAGCAGCCACGCCAACCCATACGGACGCTCAAAACTGGCACGTCCATCCGCCTTCAGATAGACCACTTCCTGCGCGATGTTCTCTTTGGTCAAGCTTTGCTGCAGCGCAGCACGCGCCTCTGACGTGAACGACGCATCAGGAAATGTCCGCGCCAGGCGTGCCAGCAGCCAATGTCCATGCACGGAAGAATGCCAGTCATAGCAGCCATAAAACGCAGGTGTAAGTTTGCGCGGTGGGGCAACGTCAGCGTCACTATTCAGCGAATGAGCAATCTTGTTGGGATATTCCTTGTGCACGCAGGCCAGCGCCAGCCGGGCGAACCGTTGCGCGGCCTCTACATCAAAGCCGGGTGTGTGCGACGAACCGGATTGAGTTGCCATAGCGTGTTTCTGTGTCTGGCCTGAGCACATGCCCGCAACCAGCATTAACAGAATACAAAGAGAGGCCTGCTTTTTCATGACTGCACAATGTAGCATGGGCCGGACGATGAAAACAGTTTTCTTCCTGCACCACAATCTTCTGAACAGCAATTACGGCGCAATTGATTTTTTTTAACTAATTATTCTTGGAGTAAAGCAGCTTGTAGATCATCGCATTGCGCATGATGGCTTGCACGTATTCGCGCGTTTCAGTGAATGGAATCGATTCCACAAACTCATCCACGTCCTTGAAATTGCCATTTTTGCGCCAATCATCCACGCGGTCTTCACCTGCGTTGTAGGCGGCCAGCGCATACTCCACATGGCCGTCATAGTGGTCCACCATGTGTTTGAAGTAGCGCGTGCCCAGCAACAGATTTGTGTTCGCCTGCAGCAGTTCATCAGAAGAGAAATGGCGTATCTTCATCTCCTTGGCCAGGTTCTTCCCCACGCCGGGCAACAGCTGCATCAGGCCCATGGCATTGGCGTGCGAAATCGCTGCAGGATTAAACTCTGATTCCTGCCGGATCAACGAAGCCACAAGATGCGGGTCAAGCTGGTTTGCGGTTGCATCCCGGCGCAAGTCGTCCCAATAAGGCCGTGGGAAAAGTTGCTCCCACACTGGCCGGGGGATCTGCGGGATCTCGGCAGAAAAATATCCGGGCACAGCGCGCTTGAGCGCCTCAATGGAGCGGATATAACTTCCCTCCTGGCTATAAATTTCCGCCACGCCCTTGGCTTCCCATGGCGGCGAACCCGGGCTGGCAGCCTGCATCTCTGCCACGGCGTATTCATACAGTGCCGCATTTGCCAGCAGCTGTGCTTTTTGCGCGCGAACGTTGTCTCCAGGTGGCTCCCAATCTTGTGGCAGTACTGGTGGAGGAGGAAGTTTATTCAGCGAAGGCGGATCAACCACGTCCTCACCAAGTTTTGCCATGCGCTCGCGCGCCAGGTTGGCGTAATAGTAATAACGATAGTTTTCCGTGAGCTTCTGATAGTAGGCTCGCGCCAGCCCTTTATCACCGTCATCCTCCGCAATGCGGCCGCGCCAGTAAAGGGCAGGCGTGACCTCCTGCGAAGTGGGATACAGCTCAATCTGCTCTTCAAACAGACGCTTGGCATCGTCATTCTTGCCCAGGCGATATGTCAGCCACGCAGTCTTCCAATGCGTGTAAGGCGAATAGCGTCCATTTTTCTGCCGCTGATAAATCTCGGCATAAAATGGCATCGCTGTTTCATAATCACGGCGCAACATATACATGTTGCCGGCCGAAAGCAGTGCATCCATCATCCACGAACTGTCTGGAGCCAGCGTGCGGAGCTGTGAAACGTAATCACGGTTCTTCTCGCCGTCGTCTTTGTCGCGCGCAATCTCTGCCAGGAAATACAGCGCTTGCGCCTTGGCGTCGACATTTGTTGCCGGATTCTGTATCACGCTCTCAAAAAGATGCTGGGCATCATCGCGCTTGCGCGCACGATAAAGGGCGGCTGCAAATTCTGCCTGCAGGTCAAGCATCTTCTCCGGGGGCGCCTGCTCCACCAGTGGGCTCAACTCATTCAGTGCGTCCTGATAACGTCGCGCTTTGGTCAACAGCTGTACGCGCGTATGCTTCTGCTCAAACGTGCCTGCGGGCTGCGTTTCCCCCATGTTGCGCAGATCAATAGCAGAGGCTTCAGCTTCAACGCTGGCAGGCATTTCAAAATAAATTCTGTGAAAGATGTCTTGCGCTTTGGCGTTTTCTCCTGCCGCCAGATAGGCCCGGCCCAGCGAAAGCTCAACGTCAGACCGCATGGGCTGGCGATGTTTCTCCAGATACTCCGCTGCCTTCTGCGGCTCATGCGTCGCCATGAGCGCGCTGGCATAGAGCATCGTTACGTCATGTGCCTGCAGTGAATCCGGATACTTCTGCTCAAAGCCTTCCAGCGTCTGCAACACCGCGGCAGGATTATTTTCACCTTGATAAGCAGCAGCCTTTAGATAATCGCGATAATCACCCAGCAGTGGATCGAGCGGCTTGGTCTTCTCCCATGCTGCGCGCGCGCTTGCATAATCTTTATCGAGATAATGCGCGTAGCCCACCACCAGCCACGCCAGCGGACCCGCATCATCTTTGGCATGCTTGCGCGCATAGGCTTCTACGCCTGCATAAGCCTGCGGAGAGCGATTCTCGAGTAACTGCTGCGCCATGGGCCGCAGATCAGCCGAGGCCACAAAGGCCCGCTTGATGTGGCCAAGCTTGCGTTTGGCTTCAGCCTTTTTTGCAGCCGCCGCCGCTGCCTGCTTCGATTTGGTGGACGTGGGTTTCTTGCTGGATGTCGTCTGCGCGGATAAGCCCGCCTGCAATGACATCAGCGCTATCGAGAGAGAAAGTAAAAAACGTCTGACCAGCACTTGATTAACTACCGTGAAAAACCGGCGCCCATGAGTGTTGCATCATTGTCCGCCAGAATCCTGATTAATTCCTGTGTAAAGTAATCGGCAGATGCCACGGCAGATTCAGCGTAACGCTTGTCATACATGGCCCGGCTTTTCTCTATGTCTTCTTTTAGACGATCGTACAGATCGCGGTTGCGTCTGCCTTCATCGACCTTAGGTTGATTGTAAAGCTTAATTTCTTCCACCAACAGCTTGGCAAATCGCCGCGCCTTCTTTTGCAGGTCGTTTTCTTCTACGGCCGCCGGCGCTGAAGGGGCCGGAGCCGCAACAGGAGCTGCTGTCGCCGCCATGGCTGCTGGCTGTGCCGCTGCCGAAACTTCCTCCACGACAGTGCCGCCTGCCTTGCGTAATGCTGCAAGTTCCAGCCAGACTCCGGCAAATCGAGTCAACGCCTGCAATCCTGAAGCGTCCAGCGTACCGCCTTTGGTTGTGCCGGCGTCGGCATAAATCACAGCTGCAACTTTGTCTTTCACCACCAGCGGCAGCACCATGCACTGGTTGTCCACTGGCGATTTCATTGACGAAATAAAACCCGAATCAAACTCCTGCGGTGAGCCGCTGGCGGCACTACGGCTTTGAATTGCCTTGCCTGCCAGTCCGGATCCGCTATTCAAGCTCAAGCTCTTGATGCCGTCATTGTCATCGAAACCGATAGCCTGCCATCCGTTGACCGTTGCGCCCTTCACGACAAACAGAGCAACTCGGCCGGCAAAGCGAGCTTCGCCTTCCAGCAGATGGCGCAGTATCTCCGCCTGTGTGCCGGATTCATGAATAGAAGCTGTGGCAGCGTTGAGCAGATCGCTGGGAGAAGATCCTGGCGCTGGGGCCATCAACTCCAGAACCTCTGCTGTGCGGCGCACGATTTCAGCGCGCAGCTTGGGCAGGGCTGCGTCAAAGACCTCTGCAACCGCCTCTTCAATGATGTTCTGGATTTCCGTCGGACGTGGCATTCCTGGCAGCGATTATAAAGTTTTCGTTGTCAGTATCAACCCGGCAGATTACTGAAGTTTCGTGCTTCCAGTATCTTAGTCGTTACCCACCGAGTTGCAGTAAACGCTGGAAAGGCGCGAAAAAAGGCCTGTTCAGCCGTTATTCCACTATCAGCTTCGCCACCATATCGTCGTGACGAGGGCCACAAATAATGCCGCAAACCACCTTGTATTCGCCCTTGGGCGGGGATTTCAGGGTAATGGTGGTCGTCTGGCCCGGGCGAACTGGCTCTTTAATGCTCAATCCAGGCACGTCAAATCCATGCTGCACGTCAGGCGTGGTAACGTCCAATTCAGTGGTTTCGCCGGCCTTTACGTGGATGACTTCCGGCTCAATGGCATATTTCTTCATCACTACGCTGATGTGTTGGGCAGCACCGTCAGAATGGCTGCGACAGCCAATTGCCAACACAGAGAAAGCCACAAAACTCAGGAATAATAAGGAAAGTAAACGGTTTTTCTTCATATATATGGAATCAGAGCCACGGGCATGACAAAACGTTACATGCCACGTCTGATGAGATTCAGAACAATTTTTCACCTTAAGGCCCTTTTGGGCCGCAGAACATAGTAAATTAAATTTTGAGTCGGAGCGGCATGGAAACCATCCAAAAGAAAGCCGATGAAGGTTTAACCAGCGAGCTGGCGCTAGTCCAGGCCGCCAAAAAAGGCGATCTGGAGGCTTTCAGCGAGCTGGTGAAGCGGTATGACAGAAATGTCTTCCGCATCGCGCAGCACATCACGCATAACGAGGAAGACGCCCAGGACGTGGTCCAGGACGCATTCCTCAAGGCGTATCAGAATCTTGAGCAGTTCCAGGGGAACTCAAAGTTTTATACCTGGCTGGTTCGGATCGCCGTAAATGAAGCGTTGATGCGGCTGCGCAAACGGCGTAATGACCGGACTGTTTCGCTTGATGAAGATGTTGAGACAGATGAGGGCTCCATCCCGCGAGAGGTTGCGGATTGGTCCCCCAACCCGGAACAGCAGTATGGAACTTCTGAGCTGGGCGACATCCTGAAAAAAACCATTCAGGGGCTTTCGCCGGGCTTTAGAACTGTGTTTGTATTACGAGACGTTGAAGGAATGTCCACGGAGGAAACAGCGGAAATGCTTGGTTTAAGCGTACCAGCGGTGAAATCACGCCTGTTGCGCGCCCGCTTACAACTCCGTGAGCGTTTGGCAAAGTATTTTAAGAATAAAAAGGGCGGAGACGGCCAACAGTGAACTGCACCGATTTTTTAAAAGAGTTGACCGATTACCTGGACGGTAAGATTAACGAAGGCCTGCGCATGGAACTGGACGAACACCTGCATTGGTGCCATGAGTGCCATGTGGTCATGGATACCACCAAGAAAACCATCGAAATTTACCGCGATAACAAGATTTACGAGCTGCCTGAGGACCTCCGCAACCGCCTACACCAAGCCATTATGACCAAATGCCGCAAGAGCAAATCCGATAAAAAGACCCATTCTTAATTAATTATCCTTATGTTTCAACAACATAGGGGAAAAGTGTAATTTTTTCATTTCGGAATTAGAGAAATTTTATCTCTTCTGGCCTCGAACCTTTTTCAGCTACCCTGAATCTAATGTAACGGTACAGGGGATTAAGAACCGACTGTACACAAGGACATGTCCTATAGTACAATGTTCTTGGTCGGCAAGTTAAACGCTTCAAGGACCCGACGTTTGGGTGGGTGATTTATGGCTAGTTTGCTTGATGTGTTGTTTGGTTGCAGCCACAAGAATTTGAGCTTTCCGATTACCAAAAGACCAGGTCAGCGGCTTTCTCCAGCTGCCCAGCTCACTGGCACTTATGTTGCCTGTCTCGGATGCGGCAAGGAATTTGCCTATGACTGGCACGAAATGAAGATTATCCAGGCTAACCATCACAAGCCAAATGCGTTAGCTGCGAATACTGCTGAGTCTTTCGCCGGCAAATAAGGCTCCAAAAGCTTCTACCTAGCAGGCAGAAACCCTTTCTGCCTGCATTGTTTTATCCCCAGTAAAATCCATTTCATACCTATAAAAACAGCTCTGCACCCCCTCTTTCTCGCCACAATGGCCAGTAGCTCTTTTTAGGCCAAAAGTCAGCTACTCACAAATTTTAGAAATTCTAATCTTTTCTTTCTTTCCTGACATTTGTATGGCATGATGGGCCTAACTTCCGGAGATAAGAACGCAATGAAAAATTCCCCCGGCGGAAAGCAACAGCTCCCCGATTACGGCGTGTTTCGCCGTAGCCAGGAAAACAATAAGCTCATGAAATCCACCTGCAAGAAATGCCGCACGTTTGTGGCTGCAAGTGGGCGCCCGGAGATCTTGGATTTCATTGAGAAGCTACATCTCTGCATTTTGCAGAATTATCCAGTAATCACGGCCTGAAAAGATTTCAGTAATGCAAAAGATTAGGCGGCCTTTGTAGGCCGCCTGTTTGCTTTTATTGGTTTGATCTTGCGTTACTGGTCGCGACGCTTCAATGTTGGGCGATCATCGTCTTTGTTGTTGTCTCCATCCTTGGAAGAGGATGATGACTGGCTGCGCCGCAGGCTTGGCTTGTTTGGATTGGCGCTGTCATCCACTTTGTGCTTGTTCTCAATCGCCGCGAGGCGTGCCTTCATATCGTTGAATTCTGAAGTAGTCTCAATGTATTGATCTTTCGCCGGTAGGATCGTGGCAATCTCTTCCTGCGATTTGGTAATGCGGTCCGGCGTCTGTGGATGGTCAGCAAAGACCTTGGCCATCGATCCCGGCTTCTTCTTCTCTTCGGCCTGGATCTTTTCAAAGAAGTTCACAAACTCATTCGGATCATAGCCCGCTTTGTACATGTACTGAATGCCCAGATAATCGGCCTCAGCTTCAAACGTGCGCGAGAACTTAAGGAACGTCATCGGCACGCCGATACCGGCTGCCTCTCTGGCTGCAAGGCCAATGCCGCCGCCGACAAAGATCAATGGCAAGCTGGCATAGTTCAGGAATTGTGCACGCGTCATCTGGCGAGTCGTGTGGCGGGCAGCCACGTGAGCAATCTCATGGGCCATCACGCCGGCCAGCTCTGCTTCATTATCGGCGGCAAGAATCAGGCCGGAGTTTACATAGAAAAAGCCGCCCGGCAGCGCCATGGCGTTGATTACATCAGAGTCCACGACTTTGATCGTGAATGGCACCTTGGCGTCTGAGTTGCGCACAAGATTCTGGCCCACACGATTTACATATTCATTAATCGTTGGATCAGTCACCATCTTCAGGCTGGCTTCAATCTGCGTGGCATATTGCTTGCCCATGCGGATCTCGCTCTCAATCGAGTACCAATCCCAACCGGCAACTTTGCGGTTGCCAATAGCGTCCACGTCATCCTTGCCGCCATCGTGCTTGGACTTTTTCTTATCTTTTTTGTCCTTGTCTTTGTCACTATCGGACTTGTTGTCCTGATCAGCGGCAGGCTGGTCCTGGTCCGCTGGCTGGCTTTGGTCCGCAGTGGGCTGGCCTTGTGTCTGGTTCTGGTCCGTTGCGGCTGGCTGAGCTTGATTTTGCTGGCTCTGGTCAGCTGAGGAGGACTGGCTTGAATTGGCAGGCTGCGTAGAGCTGCTGGGAGTCTGAGATTGCTGCTTATCGTTTTGGGCAAAAGCAGATACGGAAATGCATCCGCCCGCAACCAAGGTTAACGAAAGCAATAACGAACGGAATTTCATAAACACACTCCTCCACGAACGGCCTATTTCGAGGACACCCTCATTATACCGCTGGTACTCGGCTAACTTAATTGGATTTCTCCGTGAAGGTTGCGATGCAGAAATCCTCCACTTGGGTTACCTGGAGCGTAGAAAAAAGTGATGAAATGCCCGAAGTTAAATCGGCGGTGAGGGGTGTTTCTGCCACCTTAGTGGTAATTTTCAGGATCTCCACCTGTTTGGCGCGCCATTCGCCATTGCTGTCCTGATGGGCCGTAACCCTTACTTCCTGCCCTGGAGTAAGACAGTCAGAGTTACATTTACGGCGTTGGCTTACCGGAACATCTTCCCCAAAGAGTATCTCCGCATGGGATACCTCCACGCGACGCAGCAAGTTATTTCTGCCTTGGACGAATATCCAGCCAGGCACGGCGGACACATTTGCTGGTGGTTCAACTACCTTCCCGCTAAACGTGCCGTCAGCCGCAAAGGCCGTCGGAACGGCCAGAAGAAACGCCAATACCAGACTCAGCCCCCAGCATCTCATCTTTCCTCTGATGCCGGGCAGCCGGATGGCGTGGCTCTTAGTCGTAATACTCCAATCCCAGATGTGTAATGAGTTGCTCGCCCTTCAAGTGGCGCAGCGTGTTCTTGAGCTTCATAGACTGTATGAACAGGTCGTGTTCTGGATAAAGCCCTGGCACCGTCATCGGCGACTTCAAATAGAAGCTCAGCCATTCCTGCACTCCCAGGCCACGCAACTCTTCACTGCGCTGGGCCAGATCAAGAAAGAGCACCAGGTCCAGCACAATGGGCGCAGCCAGGATGGAATCGCGGCAGAGGAAATCTACTTTGATCTGCATGGGATAGCCAAGCCATCCGAAGATATCAATATTGTCCCAGCCCTCTTTGTTGTCGCCGCGCGGCGGATAGTAGTTGATGCGGACTTTGTGATGAATATTGCCGTAAAGCTCTGGATACAGCTCCGGCTGCAGAATACGGTCGAGTACTGAGAGCTTGGATTCCTCTTTGGTCTTGAAAGAACCTGGATCTTCCAGCACCTCGCCATCGCGATTGCCTAGGATATTCGTGGAGAACCAGCCACTCATACCGAGCATGCGTGCCTTAAAGCCGGGTGCCAGAATCGTCTTCATCAACGTCTGTCCAGTCTTAAAATCCTTGCCCGCGATGGGCGCATTGTTGGCCTTGGAGAGCTCCATCATCACAGGAATATCCACGGTTAGATTCGGTGCTCCGTTGGCGAAGGGCACGCCTTCCATCAGCGCAGCATAGGCATAGATCATCGACGGTGCGATATTCGGGTCGTTCTTCTCGAGCCCGCGCTCAAACGCCTCCAGCGATTCATGCACGGCACTCGGCTTGATGAAAGATTCTGTCGAAGCGCACCAGATCATCACCAGCCGGCTTGCCTTGGATTTCTTCTTGAAATCGCGAATATCCGCGCGCAGCTGATTAGCCAGATCTTTTTTGTTCTTGCCCTTCTTTACGTGCTTGCCATCCAGCATCTTTACGTAATTGCGATCAAAAACCGCCTTGCGCGGCTTTATGGACTTCATGAAGGGCTTGATCTGATTCAACAGCTCTTTTTCCAGAACGCCGGCGTTGATGGCGGAAGCGTACGCATCTTCTTCAAAAATGTCCCAGGCTGTAAAGACGAGGTCCTTTAAATCTGCCAGCGGCACAAATTTCTTGATCTTGGGGGAACGATTGTCTGTACGCTTGCCCAAACGGATCGTGCCCATCTGCGTGAGCGATCCAATGGGCTTGGCGATTCCTTTGCGAATGGCCTCCACGCCGGCAATGAACGTGGTCGCCACAGCGCCCATGCCAACAATCATTACGCCCAGCTTGCCTTTTGCCGGAGCAATTTTGGTTGCAGTCGTCTTTTCAGCAGAAGATGCCATCAGTTACAGAACCGTCCTTAAGATGAGTGGAAACCTTTTATCTTCTCGTATTGAGCGTGGTTTGTAAACCTTTTATAAAGCTCGGTGATGTTCTATCTTCATGGGACATTACCAAAGCTCATCTAAATCGCAGCGGGAAGGCCATCATCATGAAACATCGTTTTGTATTACACAATCTAAACCATTCGATTTTAATGGTCGATATTTCAGACTTTGTAATAAGCGAGCCTCAAACCGGAGAAATTAAAGTGGTTCCCGCATTTCGAATAGCCGGTTGGAATAATGCCGCACAATATCTCCGCGCCAAAGAGGCTGATGAGAAAACGATTGAAACGACTAAGGCTGGACTGGATAAATGGGGAGTCGTGGTTGCAACCATCGTTTGAAGTTTGACTCGCTTTGCCACACGATTCGCTATGGTCTTTTTTGGTGTGCGGTGTTTTACGCTGCCGTAGTACGCACGCGGCCCTTCCAATGTGACCACACAAACCACACAATGGCGGCCAGCACAATCAGAACAATCACTGCGTCAAGACGATGGAACCATTCCTTGAGCCGCGGATCAGTATCCCAACGTTCGCCCAGCTTCATGCCGATCCATGCCAGCGCCAAACACCACGGCCACGAGCCGACAAAAGTGTAAATGTGGAATCGCACGCGTGGCATCTTGCCGATGCCTGCCGGCAACGCGATGAAGGTGCGGATCACCGGCAGCAAGCGTCCAAAGAAAACTGCTGCAGCGCCAAAGCGCTGAAAGAAATGCTCGGCGCGCTCTAGTTCATGGCGTCCCATAAAAATATACGAGCCGTAGCGCTCCACCAGCGGCCGTCCACCGTAACGCCCAATTTCGTACGCAATAACTGAACCCAGATTGCAGCCCAGCGCGCCTGCCGTCGCTGCCCAGAGCAAATGGAAGCGGCCGGTATAAACCAGGTATCCCGCAAACGGCATGATGACTTCCGAGGGTAGCGGGATACAGGCTGATTCAATGCCCATAAGCAGCATCACGCCGAGATAGCCGGCTTTGGAGATCACGGCGATGATGAACGCAGCTAAGGCGGAGATAATTTTTGAAATCATTGTTTTGAAAACAGCAGAAGGCGGAGCTTTAGAAATCCTGCGATTCTTGCGTGAAAGTATAACCGGGCAACGTCATGCCGCCATCCACTTTGGCAATCTTCACGCGAATGGTCTCAGCATCTGGCGCGCTCACCTTGGCCGGACGCAGCATGGCATATTGTGTGAACAGCTCTCCATAGATTTTTGTGACCAGAAAATTGTCGCCGCTTTCATCGCTGCGCCAGACCTGGCCGGCTTGGACAGACTTAACCATGAATTGAGACTAATGACTGCCACATCCATGCGTCAATCCGGCAATTTGCCGCTGAACAAATCTTCTAACCCCGCCGCCGGACAGCGTACACCCACATAAAAAGTGCCGAAGAGCGCATACACGGCGCTGACCTCGTCAAAACGCATCTCGTAAATCAGCTTTTTGAACACCAGCGGATCGTCGGCGAAGAGGTCCACGCCCCACTCCCAGTCGTCAAAGCCAATCGATCCAGTAATAATCTGCCTGACCGTTCCCGCATATCTGCGGCCCACCAGACCATGCTCTTCCATCTGGCGCTGTCGCTCTTCAATCGGCAGGCTGTACCAGTTCTTGTCCTCGCCTCGGCGGCGGTCCATGGGATAAAAGCAGATGTACCGGTTCGGCGGCATCTGTGGGAACAATCGCGGTCGCATTGCCTCTGTCTGGCGATTGATCGTATCTTCGACAGCAGAATTCCACTCCGCCGAATGCGGCTCTGTACCCTTCTCACGCAGTGTGCGATAGAGCTTGACGGAAGATTCATACAGGCCAAGTTCAACCACTGAAAGGTAAGATGTGCTCTGCTCCAGATAATCGCTTAAGCGCAGCCGGGCAATCTCAAGCTCGGCAGCCTTCAGCTGGTCAAAGGAGTTGCGGAAGTGCACCAGCAGCAAATCTCCCTTGTGCCCCAGCAATGAGAATAAGGCGCTCTGTCCGGAAACATCACTTTCCATCTTCAACAGCGCCGTTGATGCTTCCGCCGCAATCTCGTGCTGCTGTGCCGCGCTCAACTTGCGCCATTCCGCCCAGCGGAAGCGAAACATCTGGTGCAGCACGCTGGACCCTTCAAGGGTTAGCGGCACGGCATGCAGATCACTGCCCGGGATCTTGACCTCAGCTTTGGTGGTTGCCATCTATATCCTCTCTGCCTATTGTGATTGTAGGCCCGCTGCTTTAGATTTTGTGTCTATGCCCGTCGCAAAAAAAGCCAAACCGGTGGCTAGGAAAGCAACCAAGTCATCGATGGCTAAAACTGCTGCTCCTGCAAAAGTCCCGTCTCCTAAAACCAAGCCAGCCAAAGGCAGATACAATCCGCTGGCGCCAGAGCGCGTTCAAGACATTCTAAATCGCCTGGACGAGCGCTATCCCGGCGTCCGCTGCGCCCTGCACCATAACAATGCATGGGAGCTGCTGATTGCCACCATTCTATCTGCCCAGTGCACAGATGTGATGGTCAACAAGGTTACGCCCGGCTTGTTTCAACAATATCCCACGCCGCAGGCAATGGCCGCCGCCACGCCGGAAGAATTGGAGCCTATTCTTCGGCCTACAGGCTTCTATCGCAACAAAGCAAAGTCTGTGGTGGGCGCGTCCAAGGCGATCGTGGAAAATTTTGGCGGGAACGTGCCGGATGAGATGGACAAGCTGCTAACCATGCCTGGCGTGGCGCGAAAGACCGCCAATGTGGTTTTAGGTTCCTGGTTTGGACAAGCTATAGGCGTAGTCGTTGACACCCATGTGCACCGCATCTCTCGACGGCTGGAGCTCACAAAAGCTGACGACGCCAAAAACATTGAACAAGACCTGATGAAAGTCATTCCGCAAAACAAATGGATCGACTTTTCCCACCAGATCATCCATCACGGACGCGCGCTGTGTATCGCGCGCCGCCCCAAGTGCGCGGATTGTCCGCTGGAAAACATCTGCCACGCCGCAGATAAGACGTGGTCAACCGTGGAGATACATAAATCGGCGCAGCCGTAAACAAATCCACCACAGAAAACCAGAGGGCACGGAGACAGCAAACTAGCGCCCCTAGGCGCGGCATTATTGAGCCCACCGCGTAAGCGGTGGGTAAGCAGACAGAAAAGATAAGCCCCTTTTAAGGGGCAACATAATAAAACAATGAATCGCAAATTTGTCATCGTATTGATCGCAATTTTTCTTACCTCGATTACATGCTTCGCACAAACACCTGCCCTCACCGATCCCACGCAACTCTCCCCAAAACAAAAATTCGATATCCAACCATTCTCCATTGAAAAGCTCTACATGACTCACGTTGTCGGTGACAGCGCCTGGTCGCCGGATGACAAACTGGTCGCTTTTGTCACCAACATCAGCGGACGGAACAACATCTGGCTGGTCTCATCGCAAAGCGGATGGCCCACGCAGCTCACCGTAAGCAATCAGCGGCAGCAAAACATCGCCTGGTCACCCAAAGGCCGGTGGATCGCCTACAACTCTGACTATGACGGCAATGAGCAATGGGACCTCTTTCTGGTTTCCACAAACAACGGACAGATCGTGAACCTCACCAACACACCTGAGGTCTCAGAAGAAGGCGCTGTCTGGTCGCCTGATGGAGAGAAACTGGCATTCAGCGTGAAGCCAAAGCAGTCGCCCAATTATGAAATTGACACCATCGAAATCCTGACCAAGAAGATCACCCACATCACCACCGGCACGGCAGAAAACCTGAGCAATGCGAATCCAATCTGGTCGCACGATGGAAAATGGATTGTCTTTACGCAGGAAGATGCTGCCGGAAAGAACTCAAATATTTTTATTGCGAGTGCGGAAGGCGGCAAGGCAACAAATCTCACCCCACATGAAGGCGAGCAGAGCTTTCTGGCCACAGATATTTCTCCTGATGGCAAAACCGTGCTGATTACCTCTAACGCTGCCAACGGATATCAAAATGCCGGGCTGTTGGACGTCGCAACCGAGAAAATCACCTGGCTCACCCATGACAAATGGGAGATCACCTCCGGCAAGTTTTCTCCTGATGGCAAACACCTCACCTGGACCGCGAACATTGACGGCAATCAGGATATTTATCTGTTCGAAATCGCATCACATCAGGCACATGTTCTGCCGATCGCAAAGGGCATCAACTCATTGGCCGGCGCGGAGACCGCTTTCAGTCATAACGGCGCTCGACTTCTCTATGCTCACAATGGCCCGAATGCTCCGAATGATCTCTGGGATTACGATTTCCCCGCCCGCAAATCCAGTCAGGTCACGCATTCACTGGTGGGCGGCGTGCGCAGTGAAGATATGGTTGAGCCATTCCTGGTCCACTATCCCAGCAAGGACGGCAAATGGCAGATCTCAGCTTTTGTTTATGTACCGTACAACGCGGAGAAGAACGGCCAGAATGCCGCGATCGTCTACATTCACGGCGGTCCAACCGCGCAGACGGTTAATTCGTTCAACCGCAGCGTGCAGTATCTGGTGAACCAGGGATATTTTGTGATTGCTCCGAACTACCGCGGCTCAACCGGCTACGGCAAGGAATTTGAAGATGCCAATCTTCACGACATGGGCGGCGGCGATCTGCAGGACGTACTCTCTGCCGCCGAATGGATCAAGAAATCCGGCTTCATCGATCCAAAGAAAGTTGCCGTGATGGGCGGCAGTTACGGCGGTTACCTCACCATGATGGCCGTCACCAAAGCGCCTGATCTCTGGGCCGCCGGCGTGCCCATTGTCCCCTTCGTGAACTGGTTTACCGAGATTGAGAATGAAGATCCTCTGCTGCGCCAGTATGACATGCAGACCATGGGCGATCCCATGAAAGACAAAGACCGGTTGAAAGACCGCTCGCCGATCAACTTTGTCGATCAGGTCAAAGCACCGCTGTTGCTGCTTGCAGGCGGCAACGATCCGCGCTGCCCGAAGACTGAGGCCGAGCAGGTGGCCAGCGCTATTAAAAAGCGCAACGGCGTGGCTGAACTAAAGGTCTATGAAAATGAAGGCCACGGCTTCGCCAAAGTTGAAAACCAGATTGATGCTTACACGCGCGTAGCTGATTTTCTGAAGAAGTATGCTGCGCCGGCAAAGTGTGGGTGCAACGTGGAGTGATAATTACCGGTGAGCATGCCGCGCGATTGCAGATGCCAGCCCTTCCATCGTGTATTCTCTAGCTTCGATGTTCGGTTTGAATCCGGCTTGCTGCAGCGTTGCGCTGGTCACCGGACCAATTGACGCCAGACATATCTCTCGCAGAGCTGGATAATGCTCTTTCGATAGCAGATCAAGAAAATTTTTGGCTGTGGAGGAGCTGGTAAACGTCACCACGTCTGGACGCGTTACATTGTTTACAAAAAGCCGGTTGAGTTTTGCCTCTGCGCCTGCTGGAACGTGCGTCTCGTAGGCTTCAGCCACATCTACTTTGGCGCCAGCTTTTCTCAATTCGGTTGGCAGCACATCGCGCGCAATTTTTGCCCGCACCAGCAGCACGCGCTTCCCTTTTGTCTTGCCTTTCAATGCTTCCACCACCGACTCGGCAATGTATTTCTCCGGAGTCACAGTTACCTTCAGTCCGCGGGTTTCAATCTCGCGTTTTGTCGCTGGGCCAATGGCCGCCACCTGCAGATGTTTCAAACTCTCCAGAGCAACGCGCAGCTTCTTCATGCGTGCAAATAACGGATCGACGCCGTTCACGCTGGTAAGAATCAGCCAGTGATAATTTGCAATCTTATCTAGTGCTGTATCCAGGGCCTTGTAGCTGCGCGGTGGTTTAATCTCGATAGTAGGAACCTCAATCACCTCTGCGCCCATAGCGCGCAGAGGCTTGGCCAGTCCATCGGACTGTTTGCTGGCACGCGTGGTAAGAATGCGCACGCCAAGGAGTGGTTCTTCTTTTGTGAAAGAAGGATTCAAGGTTTATCTCCGGACAAAGGTCTCTTGTGCAGTCGGCCCCGGCTTGCAGGAAAGGGGCATTTTTCTATTTCTTATCTATTAAGAGACCATTTCCGCAAATTCTTTCGTAGCAGCCTGATTAGGGCTGCTTGGGTACCGCAACTTCATGCGCATAGACTTCGGTCAAAATCTTATCGCCGCCGCGCTTCAGCAATATTTGCGCTACTTCGCGCCCAAGCTTTTCACCATCGCTGCCTTCAGCCTGCTCACGCAAAATCAGACTCCCATCGGGGCTGCCGACAATCGCTCTAAGATGCACCCTGCCATCACGCATTTCTGCATATGCGCCGATCGGCACCTGGCAGCCGCCACCCATCGCGCCCAGCACTGCCCGCTCGCACTCGATGGCTGCACGTGTTTCCGCGTCATTCAGAAAAGCCAGCAAGGTTCTCGTCTGCGTATCATCGCGACGCGTCTCAATCGCCAGCGCTCCCTGACCTACCGCCGGGCACATCACATCGGCCGATATCCGCGACTTTACGTGCTTATGCAACCCCAGCCTATGCACACCCGCCGCTGCCAGAATAATGGCATCGTACTCGCCAGATTCAAGCTTCTTGATTCTGGTATCCACGTTGCCGCGCAGGGGAAATGTCTCCAGATCAGGACGCAGCGCCTTTAACTGAGCTTGCCGGCGCAAACTGCTGGTGCCAACCTTGGCGCCTTGCGGCAGCTCTTCCAGAGCCGAGTACTTTACTGAGATAAAGGCATCACGCGGATCTTCACGCTTCATGATCGCCGCCAACTCAAACTCTGGCGCTAATTCTGTCGGCACATCTTTCAGGCTGTGCACCGCTAAATCAACGCGCTTATCAGCCAGGGCTTCCTCAATTTCCTTGGTAAACATGCCCTTGGTGCCGACCTTGGCCAGCGCCACATCTGTAATCTTGTCGCCCGTGGTCTTGATGATCTCAATTTCGACCGTATGGCCCTGTTCGCGCAGCAGCGCAGACACATGATTGGCCTGCCACAGCGCAAGTTGTGAACCACGCGAGCCGATGCGTAATTTGGCCATTATTCTTTATTCTTTGGGTTTGCCGTATTCAGGTTAAAAAGCCTGCGGATCATCTCATGGATGGTAGCAGCTTCCGGATGGTCTGTTGAAGACTTGAGCGTCGTAATAGGCGTGTGCAGCAGCTTGTTGATAATGCCGCGCGTCATGGCTTCAATCGCCGCCTCCTGCTCCAGCGTGATTGTTCCCATCCGCCCGCGAATACGATCGACCTCCGCCTGTCGAATAGTTTCACAGTATTCCTGCAAGGAAAGAATCGTCGGCACCACGGCCAAAGATTTCATGCGCGAAGCAAAGCGGTCCACTTCCAGCTCAATAATTTTTTCCGCGCGCTCAGCTTCTTTTTTGCGCTCGCCGGCATTATCTGAAGCCACCGACTGCAGATCATCCACGTCATAAACGAACATTCCGTCCACCTTGTTCATGTCAGGATGAACATTCCGTGGCACCGCAATATCGATAAAGAACATGGGCCGATTGCGCCGGCCTTTGCGCAGCCGCTCGCCGTGTTCGCGCCGGAACAGCGGCTCCGGCGCTCCGGTTGAGGTCAGAATGATGTCCGCGTGGTCAGCCGTTTCCTGTAGCTGCTCAAATGGGACTGCGCGTCCGCCAAAACTCTCTGCCAGCTCCACTGCACGCTCATACGTGCGATTGCTCACGATGATTGTCTTTGCACCGTGGGCGATCAGATGCCGCGCGGCAAGCTCAGCCATCTTGCCCGCTCCGACGAGATAGACGGTCTTGTCTTTGAGCGATCCAAAAATCTTTTCCGCCAGCTGCACCGCGACTGACGCAATAGAAACACTGGAACTGCCAATCGCCGTTTCTGTGCGGACGCGTTTAGCTACCGCAAAAGCGCGTGAAAGCAGCGCTTCCAGCGCAGAATGCACGGCGCCCATACCGCGAGCAATGGCATAAGCCTCTTTTACCTGGCCAAGAATCTGGGGCTCGCCCACCACCATGGAATCCAGACTGGAGGCCACGCGGAAAATATGGCGCACAGCTTCGCGCTGCTCAAATTCGTAAATATGCGAGCTGATAGCTGAAGGACTTATACCAAAATAGCTGCCCAGAAAACTTCGCAGGTCGGCGCCTTGCTTTGTACTGGTAAGGACCTCCACGCGGTTGCATGTGGAAAGAACCATGCCTTCGTCGACACCTGGATGTTGAACCAGGCTGCGGATCGCGTCCGGCAGCTGCGACTCGCTTACAGCAAGCCGCTCACGCAACTCAAGCGGTGCGCTGTTGTGGTTCACGCCGATGACGTAAAAGTTCATTTCGCTATAAACCTGTGCGTCTGGCTGAAATTATTGGCTGCCCATGCCAGCACCGCGGCACCAAAAGCAAACGTCGCCAGATAAGCAGCGCGACGGCCGCGCCATCCTGCGCTCCAGCGCGTGTACAACAAAACCATGTAGACCACCCACATCAAGCCGGAGAGCAGAATTTTGGGATCGGCAAAGTAGTGCGAGCCGTATCGTGCTTCCGCCAGAATGGAGCCGGCGATCAATCCCAGTGTCATAAAAGGAAAGCCCCAGCTCAGGCACTTGAAACCGATTTCGTCGATCGTCTCCAGAGCCGGCAGTCGAGACCAGAATCCAGTCATCCCTGCTTTGCTCTTGAGATTACGTTCCTGTATCAGATAAAGAATGCTGGCCACAAAGCTGAAAAAGAGCGCGGAATAACCAATCAGGATGAGTGCGACGTGGATATAAATCCACTGCAAGCTTACAAACAGCGGCGCGGTAGGCTCTGTGGGTTCTGCATAAGATGACGCGGAAAATGTAAGCCAGAAGACTAGCGGAAACACAGCCAGCCCGGGCGACGTGGCTTTGTATCGCGCATAGACGGCAAAAAAGAAACCCATCAGCACAAACGCAAGCAGTGACTCCAGCCCATGCATGGAGGTTGGCGCCCAGGTGCCACTGAACATGGCATTCTCAACGATCGAGACAAAATGAAACACCATGGCCAGCCCCACCGCCGGCAGGGTAATGCGGGTCAAAACTCTTCTTCCGCTCCAGAATGACGCCAGAGCGTAAAGCAGGCCCACCCCATAGAGACTGAGGGCCACGCGTAACCAGAACAACGGAAGCATAAGTTATTGCAAATTATAGCCGCGAGAGCTCCTGCCAGAACGCAGAAAGCGCACTAAGGTACTGAGCCAAGGCCTTAAAAACAGTCACAGCTTAAGGGCTATCCCTTACTTGTTCAGCGAATTCCCAGCTGCCGATACTTCTCTGCCGCCGCCTCAGATGATATATGCGTGTAATAGACCTCTTTCAGGAAGTACGGCTTGGCCCTGGTGGCCATGATGGGCAGAATTTCTATGTGCCAGTGGTAGTCCTCGTCCACGGTCTTCCAGTACTGCAGAATATTCGATTTCTGGTAAGTATTGGGAACAGTATGCAGCACCAGATGAAATGACTCCGAAATGCTCATCACCCGCTGCAGTGTGCGGCGAATCAATGAAGCCAGCTCTCCCAGCTGCGCCGACTTGGAGCTGACGGAGCGCTCAAATGATGATTCATGTTTGCGCGGCATGATCCAGATTTCATATGGTACGCGGGAAGCAAACGGGCAAAGTGAAACATAATTGCTCAATGCTTCCACGATTCTTACCGGCGTGCGAAACTCCTGCGCCAGTGTGTCACAGAAAACGCACCGCTCTTTTTCCAGATAGTAATCGCGCGATGCTCGTAGCTCATACAACACGCGTCGCGGAACAAATGTTGTGGCCGTTAATTCAGAAACCGGATGGTCAAACTCCTGGCCGGCCGGCGCACCATAGTTCTTGACCAAGGTCACATATTTGAAGCGCAAATCGTTTTTCAAGTCCTGGATACGTTGCGCTGCCAGCTGAAGGAATTGCAGGATCTCCACATCCGACGACTGCCACAACTCAATATCGTGGCGGATACTCTGTACCAGCACCTCATGCGCACCAACGGTATTCATGGCGTCATAAATGCCTTCCGCATGGCGATGTGGCTCTCCCTCAATGCGATAAAGCGGCGCCGGATGCACCATGGCCGTGACCGGACCTGCTCCGTGGTCCGATGAATTCAGGCTGGCGATCACCTGCGGTGCATTATGCGCACCGGGGCAAAATGGACAATGTCCGGGCTGAATCTGCCGTTCAACGTCATCACCAATGATGACCCACGAACGCGTAATTGGATCCTTGCGCAATTCCATGCTACATCTAGGAAAACAGAGGGAGGCGATAGAGGTCAATAGAAGCTTGATTTATGTGAAGGGATATCACCATAATCTGCGCACGTTATAGGCATTAAATGCCGCATCATTGCTGAGAATTGGCACATTTTCCGATTGCGCCTGCGCAATCAGCATGCGGTCAAATGGGTCTTTATGGGGTCCTGGGAGCAATCCGGCTCGTACAGCGTGGTCAATGGAAATAGGCAAGCCTTCAAATCGCTCTCGAGACAAATATCCCGCAAAATCAGCCAGCAAATCAGCAGCATCCGGCAGTTTGCCAATACGATGTTTTGTCGCAATTTCCCAAACCGAGGCAGAACTTACAAGGATGGTATTTCCTGCCTTGGACAAATGCTTTCTCGCTGTGGCAGGCAGTGCAGGATCATCAATCAGCCACCAAAGCAATGCATGAGTGTCAATTAACAAGCGCATCAATCATTATTCCCAACGGCTGATTTCCTCATCTGAGAGCGGCTCGAAAAATTCCAGCCCAACCTGTAACTGACCCTTCAATGCGCCGGGTTTGCGGCGGCCCTTTACATCAGAAATGGGAATTAGGCGCACAACAGGTTCCGCGCCTCGCGCGATCACGACTTCTTCACCCTTGCATGCCTCTTCGATCAGCTTTGAAAGATTTGTTTTGGCTTCGTGAATGGTAAAAGTTTTCATTGTGTTAGCTAACTTATGTTAGCTAATTAAGAAACGACATGCAAGAAAGAATTTCTACCTCTCGCGCACATCAAATGCCCCATACCGCCACGCACTCGCAGACCATCAGAACGGTGATGGAAATAACGGGCATTGATCTCATCGCCACCTAAATCTTCCAGCTGAAGAAAACCCATTTGGTATAGCTCTTGAGCCAGGTTTTTCGGATCAAAGAAGCCTACAAAGGGCTCACCTGCCTCAGCGACTCGTGCCGCCAGCGCGTCAAAAGCCATGCGCTGCAAAAAGCCTAATGACGATCGTGGCACAGCATAATCAAACGCTACGCCATTCTGCGGACATGCAGAGATGATCCAGCGCAGTGTTCCCAGCACAGTCTGCTCTGCAAGATAGGGCGTCACGCCCAGCCATGAGAAGAATGCCGGTTCTCCCGACTTAAAACCGGCGCTGGCCAACCCGTGGGCCAAGGTATCTTTCTCAAAATCTATGGGAGCAAAGGTAAGCGAAGTTGGAATGGCGATGCCGGAAGCGTCCAGCAATTTGCGCTTCCCCGCCTGCGTGGCCGGATAATCAACCTCAAAGACCTGCAGATGTGGTGAGATTTTCTTGCGTTTTGATTTTGCTTTTCCCACAGACAAACCCTCTATAATCCATTCACGCCGATGACCGAACCCTCCACTCCGCTCATGCGGCAGTATGCCGCCATCAAGAAAGAGCACCCTAATGCGCTGCTCTTCTTCCGCCTTGGCGATTTCTACGAACTCTTTTTTGAAGATGCCGTCGTTGCCGCGAAGGAACTCCAGATCACACTGACCTCGCGCAATAAAGAAAAAGACCACGCTATCCCGATGTGCGGTGTGCCATACCATGCGGCGGAAAATTATCTGTCCAAGCTGCTGCGCAAGGGCTTTCGCGTGGCGATATGCGAGCAGATGGAGCAGCCGAGCGCCGCAACAAAACTTGTTCGGCGCGAAGTAACCCGAGTTCTGACGCCGGGGACAGCCATCGATTCCAGTGTAAGTTCGGAAGAAAATAATTTTCTCGCGGCGCTGGCGCGAGCCTCTGGTTCCGTAGGGCTGGCTGCGCTTGATCTCTCTACCGGAGAATTTCGCGCCACTGAGTTTCGCGGGCCTGACGCCGAGCGGCGCATTCTGGAAGAGCTGCAGCAGCTACGTCCGCGGGAAGTTTTGTATCCCTCCAGCCTGCCGCTCTTTGATGCTGCCCCGCTGAACAAAGCGGAAACACAGCGTCTGCCGAGCGCGACCTCACCGCAATCAAACTTGCAGGAGAGCGGCCTCAACGCACGTTTTACAGAAACGCCGCTGGAAGACTGGGTCTTCTCGCCCGACTATGCAGTGCCGTTGCTGGAAAACAAGCTGGGCGTGCTTTCACTGGAAGGTTTTGGACTGCAAGGCCGTCCCGCCGCGGCGACAGCTGCGGGGGCCATTCTCCATTACGTCCGCTCCACGCAGCGTGGGACGCTGGAGCACGTGGACCGTATCGGCTTTTATGATCGGCAGGAATATCTGGTACTCGATGCTGTAACGGTCCGCAACCTGGAATTGGTTGAGCCGCTCTTTGCCAACACCAGCCATGAAGTCACGCTCTTCCGCGCTCTGGATGCCACGCTCACGCCGATGGGCAAGCGCCTGCTACGTTCGTGGATGCTGCGGCCGTCGATCGAGATCGCCGAAATCGACCAGCGGCTTGATGCCGTGGAAGCCGGCGTAAAGGAATTTGTTGCTCGAGAGGAATTACGCCATGCGCTGGAGGGCGTGCTCGACATCGAAAGGCTGCTAAGTCGCGTTACTCTGGAAACGGCCAACCCTCGCGACGTGCTGGCGTTGTGTGCGAGCCTGAATCGGATTCCGCGTCTGAAGGCCGCTCTGGCACGGCTGACCGCTGCACGTCTCACCGAACTTCATTCCCTGCTGGATGAACTGATCGATCTGCGCGAGCGCATTGAAAAGACTATCGTCGCCGAACCGCCGCTTACGCTGGCTGATGGCGGCGTGATTCAGCCTGATGTGGACAAAGAGCTGGACGAACTGCGCGATCTCAGCCGCAACAGCAAACAATACATTGCACAAATTGAAGAGCGCGAGCGCAAGCGGACTGGCATCAACTCGCTCAAGGTCAAATTCAATTCGGTCTTTGGTTACTACATCGAGATCAGCAAAGCCAACCTGCATCACACACCGCAGGACTATGAGCGCAAGCAGACGCTGGTAAACGCCGAGCGCTTCACCACGCCGGAGCTGAAGGAATACGAAGCCAAGGTGCTCGACGCGCAGGAAAAGATCGTCGAGATCGAACGGCGTCTGTTCACCGAGTTGCGCACCGCTATTGCCGCTGAAGCAAGACGCATCCGCCAGACCTCATTGGCTTTGGCGGAAGTTGATGTGCTGGCATCGCTGGCATTTATTGCGCAGAACCGGGGCTATAGCCGTCCCCAGTTCACGGCTGAAAACGGTGAGCTGGAAATTATTGAAGGCCGCCATCCTGTGCTGGAACAGCTGGAAATCACGGGCAGCAATGACCGTTTTGTGCCCAACGATCTCTATCTCAACTCTACCAGCCACAGCATTCTGCTCATCACCGGGCCAAACATGGGCGGCAAGTCCACCTATCTGCGGCAGACGGCCCTTACGGTCTTGATGGCGCAAATGGGCAGCTTCGTCCCGGCGCGTTCGGCACGTTTGCCTGTGGTGGACCGCATCTTCACCCGCATTGGCGCTAGTGATAATCTGGCCCGCGGACGCTCGACCTTCATGGTCGAAATGACAGAGACAGCGGCGATCCTGAACACAGCCACGTCTCGCTCGCTGATTTTGCTGGATGAGATTGGCCGTGGCACCGCAACCTATGACGGATTAGCGATTGCCTGGGCAGTGGTCGAGTACATTCACTCCACCAGCCGCGCCAAGACTCTTTTTGCCACGCATTATCACGAATTGACCGAGCTCGACCGGTTAGACGGTGTAAAGAACTTTCATGTATCGGCAAAAGAGAACGCCGGTGGCATTGTTTTTCTCCGCAAAGTTGAGGCCGGAGCGGCAGATAAAAGCTACGGCATTGAAGTCGGAAAATTGGCCGGGCTCCCGACAGAAGTTGTCATCCGCGCGCGTGAGGTGCTGCATGAACACGAAAATGCCGAACTGCAGGCCACGGCGCACCTTGCCTCCAACGCCAAAGAGGCAGCGACGCAGATGCAGTTGACCATGTTTACGCCGCTCTCACAGAAAATTGTTGACCGGCTGCGTGAAGCCGATATCAACAATCTCACGCCCATCGAGGCACTCAACCTGCTGAATGAACTGAAGAAGCAGCTCTAGCCTAAAACACTCTCATTTTTCCATCGATACTTGGCTGCCAAGCATTTCTGCATGCAGGGCCTGACTCCGTATAATCAAAAGGCATGGCTAAAACCGATACTCTTCGCCAACACGTTGGACAGCTGCTGATCCTTGGCTATGACGGCCTTGAGGTTGATAACAACCTGCGCGATATGCTCACTGCTCTGCAGCCGGGCGGCGTTATTCTGTTTGCGCGCAACATTGAAGAGCCCACGCAGACATGGCGCCTACTGGGCGACTCACAGGCCACCACGCGCATCCCGATGTTTCTTTGCGTGGACCTTGAGGGCGGCACCGTGGACCGTCTGAAGAAGGTCATTGCTCCTGCGCCTTCCGTTGAGCAGGTATTTGCCACCGGCAACCGCAAGCTGTTCCGGATGCACGGCAATGTTCTTGGCCTGGAGGCGCGTGCGCTCGGTTTTAATACGGATTTTGCTCCGGTCTTTGATCTTGGCTTTGAAGCTTCGCGTTCTGTCCTTACCAGCCGCACGGCATCGGACGATCCGAAAAAAGCCGTGGCTTTTGCGCGTGAATTTCTGCGCGGTCTGAAGGCGGCTAAAGTCCTTGGCTGCGGCAAGCACTTTCCTGGCCTGGGCGAAGGCAATCTGGATAGTCACCATGACATGCCGGTGATTGAGAAGAGCTGGAAAAAGATGTGGGCGGAAGACCTGGTTCCTTATCGCGAGCTTCGGCAGCAGATTCCGTTCGTGATGGTGGCACATGCGTCGTATCCGGAAGTCACCAAGAATAACGAGCCAGCCTCCCTGTCCCGCAAGTGGATGCAGGATGTTCTGCGCAAGAAGATCGGATTCAAAGGGCTGATCATCTCAGACGATCTTGAAATGGGCGGTGTGCTTTCCACCGGACCGATCGAAGAGGTCGCTGTGGAAACGCTGCGGGCGGGTGCGGACATGTTTCTGGTCTGCCACAATCAGGAACTTGTCTGGCGCGGTTATGAGGCGGTTTTGCGCGAAGCCGAACGCAACAGCAAATTCCGCGCTCATGTAGTCAAAGCGGCGCAGCGGGTGCTGGCTTTCAAGAAGAAATCATCAGAGCTAAAGAAGTTTGCCGCTGAACCGAAAGCCAAAGTTGTTGCTCATCTCAAAAAAGTTGTGACTGATTTCACCAAAGTGGTGGGCGCTAATGCCATCGATGATCGCCTGCATCTCTCCAAGGAGATCAACGCTTGATCGTCGCCGGGGTCATGAGTGGCACTTCGGCGGATGGCGTAGATGTAGCGATGGTCCGCCTTCAGGGCCGCGATTCTTATCTCCATTACGAACTACTGCTGCACGATCACACGGAATATCCAAAAGCCATGCGCGATGCCGTGCTCTCTGCAATGAATGCCAGCCAGATCAGCGTGGCAGAGCTCTCCCGATTGAATTTCCGCCTGGGTGAGTTTTATGCAGAAGCTGTCAGCAAGGCGCAGAAGAAAACGCGCGGGACCAAAATTGATCTTGTGGGCTGCCATGGCCAGACCATCTACCATCAGGGAACGGCTGCTCCCTATCTGGGAAAAAAGGTTGCGTGCACGTGGCAGACCGGTGAAGGCTCAGTTCTGGCGGCGCGGCTGGGGATCCCCGTGGTCTCAGATTTTCGACCGGCAGACATGGCCGTCGGCGGCAAAGGTGCGCCGCTGGTTCCACTGCTGGATTATGTAATCTTTCGCAACAAAGACCGCGGACGCATTGTGCAGAACATCGGCGGCATTGCCAACCTCACTGCAATCCCTGCTAAGGCCCTGCCAAAAGATATTTTTGCCTTCGATACCGGCCCGGGAAACATGGTGATTGACCGCTTGATGCAGACGCTCTTCAACAAAACTTACGATCGCGCAGGAGCAATTGCACGTAACGGCAAGATACTTCAGCCAGTGCTGAAAGAATACCTGCGCGCCGCGTATTTTAAACTAAAGCCGCCAAAAACTGCCGGACGCGAAGAGTTCGGAGCTGAATACGCTAAGGTATTTTTGAAGCGCTGCGGCAAAGCTGCTAAAGCCGATGTGATTGCCACGGCCACTGCGCTCACGGCTGCGTCCATGGCACAGGCACTAGAGCGCTTTGTGATGAATGACCGCGCAAACTATCGCGAATGGATCGTCTCCGGCGGCGGAACACAGAACACAACGCTCATGGAGATGCTGGAGCATGAAGCTTCCAACCTGAGGCTGCGGCTTCGCCACTCAGATGATTTTGGCGTCCCCAGCCAGGCCAAAGAGGCCATGGCGTTTGCCCTGCTCGCCTACCAGACATGGAATCAGTTGCCGGGCAATATTCCGGCAGCCACGGGAGCAGAACGGCCTGTGATTCTGGGAAAAGTTTCTTATGTTTAAACCTAACCACAAAGGTCACGAAGGAACACAAAGCTGATCATGACCAAAAGAAAACCTCTTCGTGAAACTTCGTGTCCTCTATGGTTAAAGATTCTTCCTTTACTGCTTTGCGCAAGCCTCCTCTCCTGCTCTCATCATTCCAGCGCCAATACGCTGACGATGATCATTGAGAGCAGCCCATCGAATCTTGATCCGCGGGTGGGAACGGATGCCCAGTCTGAACGCATTGATGAATTGATCTTTGACTCACTGGTCCATCGCGATGAACACTTCAACATGGTCCCATGGGTGGCGGAGAAGTGGGAGATTCCTGATCCGCAGACTTATATTTTCCGTCTGCGCCAGGGTATTCATTTCCATGATGGGCAGCCGCTGACTGCGCGTGACGTGAAATGGACACTGGACAGCGTGCGCAATGGATCGCTTATTACGTTGAAAGCCACGACCTATCAACTCATCGATCATGTGGATGCCCCGGATGACTCTACTCTCGTCATCCATCTCTCTGCGCCGGATGGAACGCTGCTTTATAACTTGTCAAATGGCGCTTTCGGAATTGTGCCGTATGGGAGCAACAAGCAGTTTAACCGCAATCCGATTGGCTCCGGGCCGTTCAAGTTTGTCTCATTGGATCCCGACGATCAGGTGATTCTTGAGCGTAATGACAATTACTGGGGACAGCACGCTAATGTTGAGCGCCTCCGGCTGGCCATTGTGCCGGATGCCACGACGCGCGCGCTGGAGTTGCGCAAAGGCAGCGCGCAGATTTCCCCCAGCGGCTCGCTGAGCGCGGACATGATTGGCACGTTGCGCCAGTATAAAAATCTTGTAATTGAGCAGCAGCCGGGAACCGTCATGTCCTATCTTGCTTTCAATTTGCGTGACCCGATTTTGAAAGACGTAAGGATACGCCAGGCGCTGGCATATGCTATTGACCGCGGCGCCATGTTGCATTATTTGTTTGGCGATGAGGGCCGGCTTGCAGACAGCGTGCTCCCGCCACAGCACTGGGCTTACAACGGCAACGTAGCCCATTATCCTTACGATCCTGATAAGGCCAATGCCATGCTTGAGGCTGCCGGATATCCTCGCGGAAAAGATGGCATACGATTTCATCTGACGATGAAAACATCTACGGAAGAAACCACCAGGCTGCTGGCCGCGGTGCTGCAAGAGCAGCTGCACAAAGTCGGGATCGCCCTGGATATACGCAGCTTTGAGTTTGCCACGTTTTATTCTGATGTCCAGAAGGGTTCGTTCCAGCTTTACTCGCTACGCTGGATCGGCGGCAATGAAGACCCGGATATTTTTTATTATGCCTTTCACTCCTCCAGTTTCCCGCCCAAGCACGCGAACCGCAGTTATTACGTGAATCCTGAAGTCGACAAGCTGATTGAAGAGGGTCGCAACTCGGTGGACCAGGAAAAGCGCAAACAGGCCTATGCCCAGGTACAGCAAATTCTGGCGCGCGATCTGCCCTATATCGATCTCTGGTATTTCGATAATGTCGTGGTGCACTCCACGCGCGTAACGAACCTGCAGATAAGCGCGGCGGGCAATTACGACTTTCTGGCGACCGTAAATTTAGCGCAATAACCGTGTGCGCTACAACGCTCCTGCGCATCTTCAACTGATGTTAGTATCAAAGATTCATGCAAATCCTCTTTATTGGCGACATTTTTGGTAGTCCGGGGCGCAAGATCGTACGTGATCATCTGGGCCATGTGGTGGAGACCAACAAGGTTGATCTGGTGATCGCCAACGCGGAAAACTCCGCTGGCGGCTTTGGACTGACGCCGGCAATCGCCGACGAACTCTTTGACCTGGGATGCCACGTGCTCACTACGGGCAATCACATCTGGGACAAGCGCGAGATCGTGGAGTATTTCAATTCTGCCAATGGCGATCCGAAAAGCCGGGCGCGAAAAGTGCTGCGACCGGCCAACTATGCGGAAGGCGTTCCCGGGGTGGGATGGTATGAAGGCGCAACACCACAAGGCCAGGGCTTTGCCGTCATGAACCTGCAGGGCCGCGTCTTTATGCAGGATACTGACGATCCTTTTCGCAAGGCTGACACGCTTCTGTCCCAGGTAAAAAGCAAAGTGATTATCGTGGATTTCCATGCGGAAGCGACGTCAGAAAAAATTGCCATGGGCTGGTATCTTGACGGGCGCGTAACCGCGGTGCTCGGCACTCACACGCATGTTCCCACGGCAGATACGCGCATTCTGCCCAACGGAACCGCCTATCAAACGGACGTGGGGATGTCGGGTCCGTATGATGGCGTCATCGGTGTGCAAAAAGAGCAGGTCCTGCAGCGCTTTCTTACCGGACTGCCCGGACGATTTGAAGCAGCGAAGGGCGATCCGCGATTCTGCGCTGTGCTGATTGGTTGCGATGGCGCTACCGGTCGCGCCCATTCCATCCAACGCCTGATGCTGGGCGAATAAGATAAATAAAAAAGGCAGCCCTTTCAGGCTGCCTTCTGATTCCTAAAACGCTACTAGCTCTTTTTCTTGGCTCCGGCTTTCTTGGTGCCTGTTCTGGCTGGAGTCTTGGCTGCTGGCAGCTCACCTTTGGTCATGGTGAACATAAACGGATCAGGCGTGTATTCAGAAATAACACCGATGATGTCAATGTTCGAGCCAACAGCGGGCGCCTTGGTCATCGGCTTTTCCATGGTCACATGCATGTCAGCTTTGTTAGCTGCCTGGTTATCTTCGCTCAGAGCAACGTCGAGAGAACTGGCATCAGCGCTGGCGACCACCTTCACGGGAATCTTCAACTTGGCTTCGCCGTTCTTCTCTTTGGCCTGGACTTCGCCCCAGAGCTTTTCAGCGGCTGTCTTATTGGCTGGAGTCTTGTCGCGGCACGAGAGCACTAATTCCCAGTCACTGAAAGAGAGCTGGTCTGCGGTGTTCTGTAGCGTTGCCTGTGCAGCCAGGTCGCATGGCGTGGGAGCAAGAGGAATGCTGGCAACATAGTCCGCAGGCGGCGTTGTTTGTGAGCCGACCGCAGTGATGCGTTGTGCCCAATCATCAGTATTGCCATGATATTTTTTGTATTTTGACTGGAAGTAAGGCGACCATGCCTGGAACGCCTGCGGATTCTGCGCCTGCGCTACGTTCAAGGCCTTGGCGCCATACCAGAAGCCAAGCGCGTTCATTGGATTTTGCTCAAGCAGCGCAATCGCCATCTGGTAGTTGTTGGCCAGATCGTTAGGGTCTATTTTAAGCGCCTCTTCATAGTACTTGGTTGCGGTGGGATAGTCTTTCTGCTGCAGCGCTCCAAAAGCCGCAGTGCTGGCAAAGATGCCTTCCATCTGGTTGCGCAGCTTTTCAAAATCGGCATCGTTCATGCCGTCAGGCTTTTTAAAGTTCGGCAATTCCTGCAGTCCACGTTGGGCATCAGCCGCAGCTTTGCCTCCAGTAGCCGGATCTTTAATCTGGTTGCGCTCAATGTACACAACAACAGCCAGAGCACGCACATTATTTGGCTCAATCTGAAGAATCTGCCTTGCCACACGTTCCACATTCTGCTGAGCCGCTGCCGCATCTGGGGCCGCATTTCTCTTCGTCGCATCTTGTGACGCCTGCTGATAGGCGCCCATCGCCTGCTCCAGGGCATCAATTTTTACGATGCTGTTTGGATACTGGGCAATGAAAGCCTCCATGGCCTTGCCTTTGGCTGCTGGGTCCGTTGTATTCAGCGCAGTGATATAGGCGTTGTACTCAGCCGGATCTTTAATCACTTTTTGGCTGGTGGGCACGCTGGCCTGATCACCTGAGGCGGCGGGTTGCTGGGCAGCAGGTTGCTGTGCCGGCTGTTGTGACGGTGAACTTCCCTGACTCCAGGCTGCCGTGGTTAGCGCAAGCACAATTGTGACAAGCACTTTTTTCATTTCAGTTTTGCTCCTTCAGTCCATCTGCCAGATTTGTGGCCCGATGCCCTTTTGCAAACCCATCCGTTGGGGCCGGTACCTGTCATTAAAAACTTAGAGCAACGGATTATAAAAGACGTACCCTACAGTTAGGCAAGCGATTCCATCAAATGGCAGATGCTATTTCAGATGCATTGTTGCTCCTCACAGTTACCCCAGACCGCCTCAGCCTTCATTAAAGGGCACGACTTGTGGAGCAAATCAACCATATTCATCCATCCGCCGAATCAATGCGTACATTCGCGAAGATGCTTTATCAGGCATCAAAATCGTTTAATCTGTACGAAACGCGCTAAAACGACAACTGCTGGCAGTTTAGACACCAAGTTGAGGAAAACGTTCCCTGGATCATGCAATTCATCACACGAATGAAGAGAATTCAGCTTAATTTCCAGAGTTTGAGGACAGCATAAATATATGAATGCCACGTTAAACGGAAAGATAGCCCTGGTCACTGGTGGTGGGCGCGGCATTGGCGCTGCCATCACGCTGAAGCTGGCAGAGCTTGGAGCAACGACGATTGCATGCGGGCGCACGCTTGCCCGGCTTCAGCATACCGCCGGACAGATCAAATCCGCGGGAGGCCAAAGTGAAGCCATGGCGTGCGACGTGGCTGACTGGAATTCTGTGAATCAGCTGGCGGAAAAAATCAAAACAACGTTTGGACGGCTGGACATTCTGGTCAACAATGCCGGCGTTGCTGGCTACAGCGGACCACTGCACACCATGCCGGCAGAAAAATGGGACGCGATCCACAACACGAACCTGCGCGGCGTCTTTTATATGATTCGGGCCTTTGCGCCAATCCTGATTTCCAGCGGCGGTGGCGACATTGTGAACATTTCATCTCTGGCCGGAAAGAACCCCCTGCCGAACGGCGCTGCCTATGCGGCCTCAAAATGGGGATTGAATGGGCTCAGTTATTCCGTAGCGGAAGAATTGCGTGCACACAACATTCGCGTGAGTGTGATTTGCCCGGGATCGACGCACACGGAATTCTCTCCGCATGAAGGCAAGAACCCGGATTCAATGCTGGCGCCAGAAGATATTGCTCACGCCGTGGCCATGCTGGTTACATCGCGCAAACAAGCATTTGTGAGCGAGGTCAATATCAGGCCGACGCGAAAAGCCTAGTTTTTTTAAACTTAGTTTCTTTCAGGAACCATAACCGGTGCGGGCTGCTCCAGCGGCTTGCCGGCGTTGGCCGGTATTGGAACCAGCAGAGCTTCCTTGCGATAAACAAGGTTGCTGGCGTTGAACGTTGCGAGTTTGAAGCCGTGGCCGTGCGTGATGGCGTCAGTGGGGCAGGCTTCAACGCAGTAACCGCAGAAGATGCAGCGGTTATAGTCAATGTTATATACCTTGGCGTAACGCTCCGCGCCGCTGATGCGATTCTCTTCCGTGTTCTCCGCCGCTTCAATGTAAATACAGTTTGACGGGCATGCCGCCGCGCAGAGAAAGCAGGCCACGCATTTCTCCAGGCCATTTTCATCGCGCTGCAACTCGTGCAGTCCGCGGAAACGCTCCTGAAATACCGCGCCTTCATTGGGCAGCTTCTTGTTGGGATAGTCCTCAACAATGGTGGGAGCAAACATCTCACGGAACGTGATGGACATTCCTTTGGCAATGTTGAAGAGATCTCTGAAGACCGACATGGGAACAGTATAATTCGGAACCGCAAAGGACACAAAGCTGGGTTATTACTGTGCAGTGAGCGTCAAACTACTTCCCTTCGCTCAGCACCTCACTCACATATTGCTTCCACACTACTGCTTGTGTGAGTGTCTGATGGCCGCGGGTCTTGTCGCTGGCAGGAATGACAACAAAACGGCCGTTCTTTATCCTCGGCACTTCGCGCTCCATCACACCGAGTTCGGGTGGATTGAGCTCATCGTCAGCAAAGTTTACGGCCAACAGACGGGCCTTGATCTTGTCGAGCTGCGGCGCGGGATTGTAGTCATAAGAAGACTCAAACCAGTAGAGGAAATCATTGGCGTCAACTTTGCCAAAGCCGGCTATGTAGCTGTCATAAAGCTCATTGGCCTTGGCGCGGGTTGGAGCCTGCTCCTGAAGACGCACCGGGCTATCGATCATGAAATTGAAGACCGGCAGATAGTGCTCAAAGTGTGTGGGCTCTTTCTGGTATTCGCCGTTGTTCCAGTCAGGGTCGGTACGGATGGCTTCAATCACCAGGCGACGCCAGAGCATGTTGCGCCCGCTGACCTCAATGGGCTGGCTGGCGATGGGCATGAGCGCGTCCATGGCGTCAGGATATTTTTCTCCCCAGAGCCATGACTGCATTCCGCCCATGGAGGTGCCAAGCACAAGCTTGAGATGCTTGATGCCCAGACCTTCAGTGACAAGGCGGTATTGCCCTTCCACAACATCGAGGTATCCATAATGCGGAAACTTTGCATGCATGCCGTCAGAGGGCTTGCTTGAGCCGCCTCGGCCAATGCCATCCGGCATGATGAGGTAATACTTGCTGGCGTCGAGCGGCTGACCGGGGCCAAAAAGCTGTCCGCCGAGCGAAGGCGAAAGAAAGTTTTTGCCTGTGCCGGTGGTGCCATGAAGCAGAAGAACGGCATTGTCAATTTCACCCTGCGCATTTTTGTGCGGCGTGCCTACCGTGGTGTAATGCAGCTTGAGTTCAGGAAGAACCTCCCCACTTTGAAACTTAAAGTTTTTGATGAGGAAGGTATCTTCTTTTTGGTTGGGATAGCTGGGCGGATTCGCCTGAGCCAGAAGAGCTGCGCTTATAGCTGCAATTGAGATGAAAACCCAAAGCTGCATTTTAGGATTCATGTTGCCTCCCAGTCTGAAGGAATATGTTTACACTTTTCCGTAATTCGTCTCAAAGGTCTGGCCAAGAATCTGATTCAAGTGATGCTTTAAGTGAGCAACATAATCCGAGGCGATCCATTCCAGAGTTGCCGGCGGATTATTGCCGATATGGCAGGTAATCTTTGCGGCTTCGGAAGGCAGATTATTGATCACGTGGGCCAGAAAGCGGTTGTAGCTGGCCCAGAAGTCCACAAGGAAGTTCCAGTCAATCTCAGCAAATTTCTGCAGGTCGACGAGCGGGTTCTGATCGTAGCCGGGAAAAGTAAAAGTGGAACCGCCTTGCAAGGTTGCGCGGACGAAGCGCTGATGATTGTTGGAGGCCGAGTCGAGCAGATGGCCGAGGATTTCCTTCTTGGCCCATTTATCAGGAACGGGACGCGCGGAGGTGTCAGCATTGTCTAACTTCAGGAGCAGAGGTTTGGCATGGGCGACGGTGCGGCCGAGGTCGGAGGCGATGGGGGAAAAAGAGCTAGTCATTTGCAAACCAATTTGTGTCGCCCCTACGGGGCTTGTATTTTTAATCAAGTACCCAGTGCTTACGCGCTGGGCTCAATAATTTCGTGCCTGCGGCGCTTGATCAGTAATCGCCATTCGGGAAATATTATCTGACCAATCTCTTAATCTGCGCTTATCCGTAGATCAGAAGCTATATTTTTATTCGATTCCAAAATCTTTCCATTTTTTATCCACCAGCGCTTTGGTTTTTTCGTCCATCAGGATTTCGTCGGGCCAGGGGCGCGTGAAACCTTCTGTAGGCCATTTGCGTGTAGCGTCGATACCCATTTTGGAGCCGAAGTTGGGCAAACGGGAAGCGTGGTCGAGTGAGTCGACCGGGCCTAGCGTGAACTGAATATCGCGCTCAGGATCGATATTGTTGGAAACCTTGAGCACTACTTCGCCGATGTCCTGCACGTTCACGTCTTCATCGACCACAATAATGCATTTGGTAAACATGGCCTGACCCAAAGCCCAAATGCCATTCATCACCTTGCGCGCGTGTCCGGGATATGACTTGCGGATGGAGACGATCATCAGGTTGTGAAACACGCCTTCAACGGGCAGGTTCACGTCCACGATTTCCGGCAGCGTGAGCTTCATGAGCGGGAGGAAGATTCGCTCCACGGCTTTGCCCATCCAGGCATCTTCCATGGGAGGCTTGCCGACAATGGTGGTGGAGTAGATTGGATTCTTGCGATGCGTGATGCAGGTGACATGCAGCACCGGGTATTCATCTTCCAGCGAGTAAAAGCCAGTGTGATCGCCGAATGGGCCTTCCGTGCGGAGTTCATCGAGTTTGACGTAACCCTCAAGAACAATTTCTGCTGAAGACGGCACTTCCAGATCGACTGTCTCGCATTTCACCAGCTCGACTGGTCTCTGGCGCAGAAAGCCGGCGATGATGAACTCTTCTACTTCCGGGGGAGCAGGAACAATGGCGGAAAAAGTCAGCGCGGGTTCGGTGCCGATAGCAACAGCAACGTCCATTGTTCCACTGGGACGATCTCCAGAGGCGAGCATGGAGCCTCCACCGGAGCGGGCCATGATGGACACCCCAGCCCGCGCAACATCGGCGCGCGCCGGGGACCCCGGCTTCTGCGGCCCATGATCTTTTTTAGATAAAGCTGTTTCACGATCTCTTGAAGTTTCACTTGAAGCCTGGCGCAGCAAGTCACGGAAATGTTCAGCGGCAACTTTCTGCCGCTGCCAGTGCATGCCGGCTGTCGTCTCGTCGTAAACCTGTATGCGATACATGCCGACGTTGCGCTTCCCTGTTTTGGGATCGCGGGTGATGACGCATGGCAGTGTAATGAATCGCCCACCATCCTGCGGCCAGCATTGCAGGATAGGGAAATCAAGGAGAGAAAAATTACCTTTCTTGATGACCTCTTTGCATGGGCCGCTCTCCACGGTCTTGGGAAAGAACTTGCCCATGTCAGCGAGCATGGGCAGCATCTTCAACTTTTCCATGAAGCCTTCTGGCGACTTCATGTTCATCAGCTGGCGGATGCGATCAGCGATTTCATCGAGCCGGTCAACGCCCAGAGCCATCTGCATGCGGCGCTCAGAGCCAAACTGATTGATCAGCACAGGGACACCATTCGCACCTTTTACATTTTCAAAGAGCAGTGCTGGACCGCCGGGACGGCCATATTTCTTGGCTGCGCCTTTGGAGACGCGATCGGCTATCTCAGTAATCTCAAGGATTGGATCGACTTCAGTGCGGATTTTCTTCAGCTCGCCGGCATGATCAAGCGCTTTGATCCAGTCGCGAAGGTCGTTGAAGGCCAATCAGGTGACTCCTTGGTATGACTGGCGATTATAAAGGAGCAGTCAGCGCTCAGCATTCAGGTCCGAACTCAGCTAGTCATTTACTACAGGGGACACAGAGGTCGCGGGGGAGTTCGAAGGGCACGGAGATCGGAACATCTAATGACATGGCAAAAGACAGAAAACTGTTCAGCAGAAATCCCGCGGGCCTCACTCTACTTTTGGCTAAATGAGATCGCGTTCTGCTAATTCTCTTGTGTCCTTCGTGGTTCAGCTGTTTTGGTTTCGGCCCAAATCCACCGTTCAAACTGGTTGAAAACCACCAATGGTTGCGATCGGCCAGAACTGGATTGGCTAAGCGGCGCTAAATCAGGCAGATACAAATCATCAAGATTGGCATGCGGGTTGCTTTAGTAAGGGCAACGGTTGAAGTTGCTTAAAAAGGGAAGATGAGTCAAGGGCGCGGCGTTTTGGTGGCGTCGCGCCTTTGTGATTGTAGGAATTCTTACTTGAGGAAACTATGAAACTGGGACGAATGGCGGTGGGGATATTGGCGATGACAAGCTGGATGGTGGGAGCAGGAGCGCAGGAACAGAACGCTCCGCCACCTCCTAATGATCAGGGACAAGTACAAGCTCCGGCTCCGGCTGATCAGGGACAAGTACAGCCACCGGCTCTTGGAGATCAGGGGCAGGGACAGGTTCCTGCTGATCAAGTTCCGGCACCGAATGATCAACAAGTTCCATACAACCAGCAGACGCCAAGCGCGCAGCAACAGCCCTATGATCAAGGGCAGGCACAGCAGGTTCCTTATGAACAAGGTCAGGATCCGAACGCGCAGGGGCCTGGGCCAGAGTTGAGCGGGCCGGGACCGAATGCGCCGGGTCCGAATGGAGAAGCGCAGAAAAATCAGGGACCAGCGCCAGATGTGGCGAGAATCAGCCTGATCTTTGGCGATGTGACGACGCAACGAGGTGATACAGGCGATTGGGCGGTTACAACAGTCAATTCTCCGGTGATGCGCGGTGACCAGATCGCGACAGGCGATAAGTCACGCACGGAAATCCAACTGGATTATGCCGACATCGTTCGGCTGGCTGCGCATAGCCAGGTGAAGATCGCTGATCTTACAAAGAACCGCGTACAGGTTCAGGTGGCGCAGGGTTATACCAGTTTCACGCTGGGAAAAAGCGGCGAGGCCGACGTAGAGATTGATTCGCCGAATGCCGCGGTGCATCCGTTGAAGGCGGGGCGCTATCGCGTGCAGGTGAATTCAGATTATGAGACGGATGTGATTGTCCGCGAGGGTGAAGTTGAGATCACCACGCCGCAGGGCAGCACTCGCGTAAAAGCCGGTGACATGATTACGGTGCGCGGGGCGGATAATCCTGAATACAAGGTAAGCGCTGCACCACAGAATGATGACTGGGACCGATGGAATAGTGATCGCGATCATCTGTTGGCGCAGGCCGAAGGCCCGCATCGCACCAACCAGTATTACACCGGCGCGGCAGACCTTGATGGCAACGGCCGCTGGGTTTATGTCCCCGGCTACGGCAATGTCTGGCAGCCATATCAGCAGGCAAATTGGGCCCCGTATCAGGCAGGACGCTGGGTTTATCAACCGTACTATGGCTGGACCTGGGTATCTTATGAACCTTGGGGCTGGGCTCCGTATCATTACGGACGCTGGTTTTTCTATCAAAATAATTGGTGCTGGTGGCCCGGACCGGTATTTGTAGGATACCGTCCATTCTGGTCGCCCGCCTTTGTAACTTTCGTCGGCTTCGGTCCGCATGTGGGATTTGGTTTTGGTTTCGGCTCTATCGGATGGTTCCCGGTCGGCCCACATGATTACTTCTATCCCTGGTTTGGAGTCGGTTTCGGACGTGTCAACGTAGTTGCCTTTAACAGCGTTGGTGTCGTCGGACACGGTGGCTTCATCGCTCCTCTGGCCGTTCGCGGGCGCCAGCCATTCTTCTCCAACGCCAATCTGGCGCTCACGAATGCGCGAGTGCGCGGAGCAGTGACCAGCGTTTCCGCCAGCGAGTTCGGACGCGGCAATACCGCTGCATTCCGTCACGGCGTAGGTGAGCAGGAGTTGCGTGAATCTCACGCGATGACCGGCAATCTTCCGGTTGTGCCCACCCGCGCGAGCCTGCACACTGGCAGCACAACTGTGCCTGCCGGAGTCCATACGCAGAATTCAACGCGCTTCTTTACGCAGCATCAACCGCCTGCAGGACCAGCCTCATTCCATGACCAGGCAGCGCGCGTTCAGCACGTTGTTGGATCAGAAGCTGCAGGCGCTCGTGGTGCAACGGCAAACAACGGTTTGTCGGGAAGAGGCAATTCATCCGCTGGCGAAAGCCGTCAGTCCAGCGTAACTCATACTGAAGGTGCTGGCGCGAACGGCGGCAGCAATTGGAGCCATTTCAATCGCGGCAACGCAGAGACAGGACGCACCGAGCCAAACGCCGCAAGCAGGCCGAATGTCTCTGAGTCAGGCAGAAGCGGCGAAGCACAATCGCAAGGCGCATCTCAGCGATCACAGGAAGGAAATAGCGAGAACAACTGGCATCACTTCCCTGTCAACAATAACAATGGTTCAGCGCCCACAACTGAACGCGGAACCAATGGCGCTCGCTCTGGTGAGGTCAATCGCGGTGGTGAAACCGGCGGCAGCAAGCCTCCGCTGGACCTGCATCGGCCCATCGTTACGCCACGGCAGTCTGAGCCGCGCAGCTCCGGCAGCATGCCATCAGCATCGCGGCCATCGGGGACTGGTAGCCAGCCAAGGTACTCGCCTCCGCCATCATCACGCGGCGGTGGATCATCCCATTCTTCAGGTGGTGGATCTCGCAGTAGCAGCGGCGGCAGATCAAGCGGCGGTAGCGGTGGCCACAGCTCCTCAGGCAAGCACTAATAACTAGACTTTCTCTGCGTAAGTACGAATAAAGCAGCAACGCAGGTGAAAACAAAAAGAGCGGCGGAAAACCATCCGTCGCTCTTTCTGCATTTTAAGGATGAACGGACTTGGGCTACCAGACTCCTTTATCGCTGCCGGTAATCCTGAAAGCTACAGCAGCCGCGGAAGCCAGAGGCGGCAGCAAGCTCAGCCGGAAAGTCGCCGGCACATTCCCGCGGACAGCCGCCTGCGTGATCTGTTGTGTATAGAGCCTGGCGCCATACGGCATAATCGGCAGCCGCAGAAAGCGCGCGCGGGTATAAATCTTGTCGCCGCCCACAGTGGCGTCAGCAATCACAGACGCAGGCAGATTCAACCCAGTTCCGCGATATTGCTTCACATAATCAGAAACAATCTTCAGGAAGCCGGCCACTCCGGGCCAGATTCCAGCCGTAATCGCAGCGCTGCGCAGCTCGGCATAATCAATCTTGCCTGACTCCACCAGTGAAGCTGCATTCAATATGTCGCAAACGCGGAAATAAAAGTGCCGATACATGCGCTGCAGCGTCGCAGCAAAAACCCGCTCTTCCGGCGCCGGTACCAGGAAGTGATTGCCATTCACATTTACCTTCACCCGGCGATCGATAAAGCGCTGCGCCAGCGCAATGTGCTCTCCGGTCTGTCCCAGCCGCCCAACGTGGCATTCAATGGCCTCTGGCAATCCAGGCAGGGCAAAATTCCATTTGCACGCCAGCCTGTCTCCCCAGCTTCTGGCTTCCATGTGCGCAGCAAAGCGCTGGGTAAAGACCTCAATAATCTTGTTTTTCTTGCCTGTAGAAACCAGGTCCAGATCGTTGCCCAGGTCCGGCCAATGGTCCAGAGTCTTCATCACCACCGTCGGACAGCCAGCCTCCTCTAATGCATTACATACTTCCTCTAATTTGCTCAATGCATTAGAGATACGTCCCCGTTCTTTTGTCAGAATTTCCACGGCCCAGGCTTGCAAATCGTTGTCACCGCGATTGCCCGCCACCCGATTGATCACCTCAAAAGCACGAACCACCACATGGTTTGAGTCGGCCAGTTCAACAAAGTCTTGGCGCTGCTGTGGCGTCAGTGATGACAATAAAGGCAGGACATCGGCCGCGGACGTGGGTCGCAACGTCAATTTTAGAAAGGCGTCAATATACTGGTTTTCATTCTGGATCGCTGTTGCCATTGGGACGGAGCACTCCTGGGGTTAATTATCTAGAAATGGTTAGGATGAGAGTTCCTGTAGAAGGGGTTGTCGCCTGCTCAGGATTAGGCAACGAAGCCACGAACGGGCCTAAGGTTCAGACCCACATTACGGCTGATTCTCTGGGACAAAACGCTGATTACATAAAATCGTGAATGACTTCAAAAGAGGAGCGCTGAATCCAGATTTGGGCAGTTGAGCTTTTGATTTTCCGATCGCCAGATGTCCCTATCACCAGAACACCCGATTCCGCTCCTTTGTCGTTGACTTACTTCCCCGCGCCCGCTGCCATCTGATTCTCCGGATACAACGAATTTGGATTCAACGGCAAATTAAGCACCATAACTACTTGCGGCGTCAGGTCCTTTCCGCCTTTCAGATTTACCCACAACGCCTGTCCGCTAAAAATCGGTCCCCAGGGAATACCCCACCATCCCGCCAACAGTGTGAGCAGCGTCCAGCCCATCCCTTTTGCCACGCGACTCTCACCCGCGCGCACAAATTGAATTTCGCTAAAGCGCTTAAAGGTCACGACAAGTGCGGAGACGCACCACTGATACTGCACAAATCGCGCGCCGTGCTGCAACTCCATGGTGATTTGTTCCGTGGTCATGCCTTCAGTACCGGTAATCTTGGCCATACACACCTCATAAATGGTTTTGAAACTGGGGATATCGGGGGGGTGGCTTAAGTTAGCAATAGCTTATGGAAAGATCAACTATAAATATTGCCTTGATGGTTACCCTGGCTGTGACATTTATCTGATTCACAATCCAGCCATTCTGGTGTATATACTCCGCATGTCAACTACCCAACAAGCCCCGGTAATAGCGAATGCAGGCAGGCTAGACAAGCTTAACTCTGCCGCGTTGCTCTACAACTTTCATAAGAAGCTGGATCGCAGCGCATGGGAAAGTATGGGCTGGGGTGCGTTCACCCTGGCCATCGCTCTGTTCGTTTTCTCCCGCGGCGGTTTTGGCTGGGTCCATCTGGCCTTCGGCATCCTGTTGATCGCGGAAGGAATTTATGAGAAGCAGGTGCGCGAGCCGAAGGTCATCAAGGTAGCGGCCGCCACGCTTGGGCTTATCGGGTTGTGGAACCTGGCGCTCCTTGTTCTCAGTATCGTGACACAAACCAGGATCATTGGAGTCAGCCCGCTGGTTTCAATCATTCAGCTTGCCGGCGCGTGGTCAACCTATAAAAGCTATGCCGTCTACGCGGCGCTGATGGCCAGCGTTGATCCCGCCACCAACGCGGAATTCAAGGCGATGTTCGACGAACTGAAAAGCGCGAACCCTGCCGGCTCTCCTGACGTGGTGGAATTTACTTCGTCCAAATTTTTGAAGAACGACATTCGCTGGCGGGTTCGCCGCATGGATGGATTTCTCTTCTTGATGGGAAATGAAACCGGGTTGGGCAAAAAACCTCAGGTAACCTGCCTGTTCCTGGAGCGTGGCAATGTACGGCTGGAGATTCTGGGCGAAAAAATGTTTGGCAGTAAACAGAAGGTCTCTGTCACCGCTGGCGATCTAAAACTAAAAGGAACCATGACAGCAGAGATGTCCCAGCGAATGATGTTGATGAGCTAACTGCTCTAACTGCGCGCTCGCAAACAATAACCTTTGCGAGTGCATTTAATCTGCGACCATCTGCGCAAATCTGCGGCGAAATTCTTTATTCATACTTCAGGCAAACCGTAGGATTCACCCTGGTCGCCCGCAACGACGGTATGCATGTTGCCATCATTGCTGCTGCAATAACTACCACGGCAACTAGCGCAAGTGTAATAGGATCGCTGGGGCTCACGCCTTCCAGCAAGCTGGAGATCAGCCGCGTAAGAGCAAGCGTTCCAGCAATTCCCAGTATCACTCCGCCCAGAATCAACTGCGTCCCCTGCCTCAGGATAATGAGCAGCACCTGCTGCTTGCTGGCGCCCATCGCCATGCGTATCCCGATCTCACGCGTGCGCTGCGACACTGAATAAGACAGCACGCTATAAATCCCAACAATGCCGAGGAACAGCGCGAGCCCGGCAAAAATGGAAAACAGCCACATGGCCGAGCGCGGCTCTGATTCAGAGCGCTCCACAATTTCTCTCACAGTGCGGAAGTGGCTCACGGGAACTTCGCTGCCAACGGATGCGGCCGTCGCAGAAAGTTCGCGGCCCAGAGCGGCCGTATCTCCGCCGGAGCTCACCACCATCGTCATGCCGGAAGGCGGCATCTGCGTATAGGGGAAATAAATATCGCCTTTCACGTCAGCCAGTGAACTTGGAGGCGTCATCTTGTAATGCCGTACATCGTCCACTACGCCAATGATGGTGGCCCATCCCGGCCCATCTGTGGTCGGGACATCGGCAAACCTCACCTGTTTGCCCAGCGGATCTCTGCCAGGCCATAAAGACTGCGCCGTACCTTTGCTGATGATTGCCACCTTAAGTGTGCTTTTTCGGTCGGACAAATCAAAATCACGCCCCGAAAGCAACGGGATCTCCATGGTTCTGAAATACCCGGGACTGATATGGAAATACCATGCCAGATGCGGCGTTTTATTCGTCTCCGGACGATCCTGCGCGATCAACGGCACTCCTTGATAGGACTCCATCGGCACCACCGCCGTATAAGCCGAGTTCTTCACTCCCGGCAGACTATTGGCGCGCTCCTGCAGCGTGCGATAAAACTCCGCGCAATCATCATGCTTCTTGCAGAACTCATTCGTCGGCGTCACGTCAGCAAAAAGAAGATGGTCTTCACTGAACCCGGTATGCGTATGGCTCAGCTTCCACAGGTTCTTGATCAGCAATCCCGCGCCGCTGGCCAGCACCACGGCCATGGAAATTTCCGCCACCACGAGCGCGCCAGAAAGCTTGCGGCGGCCACGGCTTACGCCGGCCGATTGCGCGTTCGCCCGCAGTGTCTGCTCGATGTCAGGCTTTGATGTTTGCAGCGCCGGCGCCAATCCAAAAATCACGCTGGAAACAATCGAGATTGCCGCGGAAAATAACAGCACATATCCATCGATCGTCGCGTTAGCCAGCCTTGGCGTATTCGCAGGCAACACCGCCTTCAACGCGTTTAGCGCAAGGTAAGCCAATCCGCAACCAACCACACCAGCTATGGCCCCCAGCAGCACGCTTTCTGTAAAAAGCTGCGTGATGATGCGGCCACGGCTTGCCCCCAGCGCCGTTCGGACAGCCATCTCCTTTTCGCGGCTCGACGAGCGTGAAAGCAGCAAACTGGCAACATTCACGCAGGCAATCAGCAGGATCAACGCAACTGCTCCCAGTAAATCCAGGAGTGTGGTCCGGGTGGACGAAACCGTAAAATCCCGTAGAGACTGAAAGCCTGTCTGCTTCTCAAACCATTCCGCCAACTGGAACGGGCAGGTCTTCCATATCTGCGGATAGGCAACGTCAAACTCTGCATGCGCTGTTGCCATGGTCGCGCCCGAACGCAGCCGTCCGATGATGTTGTAACCGAACTCCCACATGTCTGTCTGGCTGGAGAGATTGATTTCCGCCGGCACCCAAAGCTGTGTGGCCGGTGAGGGGAAGGCGAATTCCTGTGGCATCACGCCGGCAACTTCATGTGGCACGTCATTCAGAACGATGGAACGGCCAACGATCTTTGGATCGCCGCCAAACTTGGTCTGCCACAATCCATAACTGAGAATGACCAGCCGGTCTTTACCGGGCGCTTGATCATCCACACTGAACAGGCGGCCCATCTTTGGCGCGGAGCCCAACATAGGTAGCATGTTGGAGGAAATTTCGTTTCCGGTAAGCCGCACTGCCTGGCCGTTGCCGGTAAAAGTAAACCCCTTGTCGATTGAAACCGCAGCAACTTCGGTTTGTTTAAGTTGCTGTTGCAGACCAACCAGAATCGCACGGGTAAGGTTGCTCTTCCCCAACATCACCAGCTGATCAGGTTGGGCATACGGCAAAGATTGCAGAAGAATTCCGTGCACCAGGCTGAAGACCGCTGTATTCACCCCGATTCCCAGGGACAGGGTTAACACAACCACAAAAGTAAACCCACGATGCTTTACCAGCGTTCGCATTCCATACCGAAGATCGCCGATTGCATTTTCAATATGCCGGGCTCCGTGCATAAACTGCCACTCCCCAGTCGATGAACGCACATCAACATCGACCACTCGCCCGAAATCATAATGGCAGCAGGTCTCTTGTTGTCTATTTATTTTGCTTTGGCGGGAGCACTATTTGCCCAAGTACCAGACGAAGTACCAATAGTGCGTTTCCAGTGAGGAACTAGACACAAAACAGCATCGGAGAAAACAGCGTCTTTCTTGATAGCGCTAAAGGGAATAGAGCTAATGGGACTTTTGACTCTTAAGCGTCGGCTTCTGGCAGTGCATAGAGGTTTTTACTCAGCCATTGCGCTACCGGCGTTTCCAGGGCAAAGTGCAGCTTGATTTCATTGGGTTCAAGAGTCCGCCAACCTCCATCTGAACGTCCGAACGCAATCCCATCCGGGTTCAAAGAGCGAAACTCTACTTTGTCTTTCTGGATCCTATACTCATTGCTGGGAGCGCCGTCATGTGATGCGATTCTCAGGCTCCGCAAGCCGGACAGTACCACCATCTGGTTCCGCAACATACGTCCTCCTTGGCCGAACAGCTGCGACCTTATTTGGGAATTTTGTCGGCCGATCTTCCGCCTCCCCCTTCGGGAATCTTCAGGCCCTATCGTTTTGTTAACAAATATGATGAAGGCCTTACTCAGGCGATGTTGTACGCTAATTGTGCAGCTACGGAAAAAATCAGGCGAAAAGTACTCCATAGAGCAACATTGTTAATTTTGAGAAATGAATTTCTCTTTTTTGAAATCACCAGCAGCTCTGAAAGGCAGTTCGGGAGAACGTGTACCCGGCATTGATGTGCTGCGCGGACTTTGCATCATCGCCGTAGTACTGCATCACATCAATCTTCGCATTCATTTTCGTGACAGTGCTCTGGGCCAGTGGATCGGCCCTGCCGCCAATCGAGTGCTTTTCTGGAGCGGCTATTATGGCGTGCGCGTCTTCTTTGTAATTTCCGGCTTTCTTATCACCACATGGTCGCTCAAGCGCTGGGGCAATCTTGCGCAAATCAATCGCCGCCAGTTTTACGTCATGCGCTTTGCCCGCATCGTTCCCTGCCTGCTGGGACTGCTGCTTGTACTGAGCACCCTTGATCGCCTCAACGTACCGCATTTCATTGTGAGCCAACAGTACAGCAGCCTGTGGCGCGCACTTCTTGCAGCGCTTACATTCCACATCAACTGGCTTGAGGCACACTCCGGTTACCTGCCTGCAAACTGGGACGTTCTCTGGTCGCTCTCCGTGGAAGAAGTCTTTTATATCTTCTTCCCATTGTTATGCACTCTGCTGCGAAAACAAACATTTCTTATCGCACTGCTTTGCTGCCTGGTCGTAATCGGACCCTATGCGCGCATCCACACACAGAACGACATCTGGTCTGACTATGGCTATCTCGCCTGCATGGATGGCATCGCCTTCGGCTGTCTTGGGGCCATGCTTTCAACCCGGATCAAGTTCGGCGGGAAACAAAATTTTGCCTTCGCCATCGCTGGAACTTTTCTTCTGATATTTATTGACGTCCTTCGCGGAACAGCCGCCCACCTGGGTCTCTATAAAATCGGTCTGGACGTAACAACGCTGCAGATAGGAACGGCCCTCCTGCTGATCGCGCTACAGCAGCGATTTGAAAAAAACTCAGTCGGAGCAGCAAACAAAGCGGCCACGCCGGCGAAGCCGCAAAAGCTCGCGACAGCCCTTTTTCGTTCTACTGCGTTTTTACGCTGGTTTGGCCGTAACAGCTATGAAATCTATCTCACGCACATGCTGGTGGTCTGGCCCATGGTTGTGCTGTTCTTGCGCTTGAAACAAAACATCAACACGGCCCCTCTATGGTTTTTGGCCACCACTGCTCTAGCGGGGATACTCGGCGCTGTAATAGCCCGTTTCTATTCTGAGCCGCTGAACCGGCTGTTGAGAACAGGTCTTTCGCCCGACCGCGCCAAAACTTTGTCCGTGGCAGCAAAGTAATCCCATCCAGCAACTCACATCCTGATCAATAGTTGCGGCGCCACGAAAAAATAATGTCCCGCAAAATCACGCAACATTCCAAAACAAAACCTGTTTAACCCAGTACTGAAAGCTGCAAATGCAGCTTCACCCTGGAGGAAATGAATGAAACGCACATACCTTGGAGTTCTGGCAACACTGGCACTTACTGCTGCAACCGCATTGGCACAGACCACGGCCAACGGCACGCCCATAACCGGCAAGAGCATTCAACAGCGCAAGGAAAATCAGCAGAAACGAATTGGCAACGGCGTAAAAAATGGTTCGCTCACGCCGCGTGAAACCGCCCATCTGGAAAACAAAGAAGCCAAAATCAATCGCGAAGAGCGCCGTGATCGCGCAGCCAACGGCGGCAAGCTGACCGCAGGTGAAAAGAAGCAGATCAACCACCAGCAGAATAAGGTTTCCAAACAGATTTATAAAGACAAGCACAACGCTCGCCGTCAGTAACTTCCAGCAGTTTTTCTGGCCGATAAGACCTCCGGAAGCCCTCCGGAGGTTCCTATTTTGACAATATCCTGATTGGTTGGGCTTAAGCTGACAATTTCATAAATGCATAGAAATGCAGCGTTAAAAATTCCGATTTAGGCAAGGAACTTACCTATTACTTTGGGGTTTCATCCATCGTACCTGGCTCATGTCTTGACCCACGACGCAAGTAGCACCATCATGAGCACGGTCCCGAAATTGGGCTTTATTTTGAGAGGAGAGCAGTCCCACATGAAGAAGCTTCTGGTTTTGGTTTTTTCAATTGCGATGGCAGTTTGTTTTACCCCAGCCGCTCATGCAGAAAACTGGGTTTATCTTGGCCAGGCCCACGTTGACGGCCAGCATGACCATGACAACATTGAAGTCGGCCACGCCGCCGGACGCTATCGCTTCCTGCAGGTTCGCGTGAACAACGCCCCGATAGAGTTTGATCGCATCGTCGTTCACTATGGCAACGGCCAGGCGGAAACGCTGCAGGTTCGCGACGTAATCCGCAATGGCGGCCACAGCCGCGCTATTGCGCTTGAAGGCGACCGCGTAGTCCAGAGCCTGGAACTGTGGTACGGCAAAGCGCATCCATTCTCACGCCGTCCTGAAGTCAGCCTCTTCGGTCAGCGGTAATATCTTCAACTAGTTTCAATAAAAACAGCCATCTGATTTCAGGTGGCTGTTTTATTTGATGGGCAGCCTCTACTCGCCTTCATCTGCCACCCCGAGCTTCCCTAATCGATAGCGCAGCGCATTGCGGGACAGTCCCAGCAGTCTTGCCGCCTGGCTCTTGTTTCCATTTGCGCGACGCAGCGCCTCACGGATCATGTTGTCTTCCCACTGCTCCAGTGTCATGCCTTCTGGCAGAAAGTTATCTGTCGCTGAGGGTGCGGCAGCGCCGTGCCTGCCCGCTGTCGTATCAAGATAGATATCTTTCGCGTCAATCACCTTCCCTGAAGACAACGCAACCGCCCGCTCCACGCTGTTCTCAAGTTGGCGTATATTGCCCGGCCAGTGATATTCCATCAATAGTCCCAGCGCGGCCGGCGTGATGCTCTCAATTTCCTTTTCATTGTCGGCGGCAAAGCGCGCCAGAAAATGATTCACCAGATCCGGAATATCTTCTTTATGCTCGCGCAGCGGAGGAATATCGATTGGCACCACATTGAGCCGGTAATAGAGGTCCTCGCGAAACGTTCCCTCTTCCAACGCGGCCCGGAGATCGCGGTTCGTCGCTGCGATCATTCGCACATCTACTTTTAACGTCTTCGTTCCCCCCAGCCGTTCAAATTCGCGCTCCTGCAATACACGCAGCAGCTTTACCTGGATCGGCGCCGGCACATCGCCAATTTCGTCCAGAAACAATGTGCCTTTATCCGCCAGCTCAAACTTGCCCGGCTTGCTGGCCAGTGCTCCGGTAAATGCGCCGCGCTCAAAGCCAAAAAGTTCGCTCTCAAACAGCGTGTCTGGGATGGCGGTGCTGTTGATCTTGATCAACGGCCCAGAAGATCTTCTCGAGTTTTGATGAATAGCGCGCGCGATCAGGTCCTTACCCACACCGCTCTCGCCGCCAATCAGAACGGTTGAATTTGTTGGCGCTACTCGCTCCACCAGTGCCAGCACTTCCTGCATCTTCTTGCTGCGACCAACAATGTTCTGGAAGTGATAGCGTTTCCCCAGAGCTTCTTTCAGACGCTGGTTCTCGTCGCGTACCTGCTGGACGTCCAGCTCTTTATTGATGACCAGCTTCATCTCCGCCATCGTGAACGGCTTCAGAACATAATCGCTGGCACCGGCCTTCATGGCGTCCACGGCGGTTTCAACGCTGCCATAAGCCGTCATCACAATAAAAGGCAATCCCGGGTTCAGGCGCTTCCCTTCCAGCAGAAAATCCAGCCCATTCATGCCGGGAAGCTTCAGGTCAGTCACCACCAGGTCAGCGGCTTCTCTACGCAGAAAGGCCAGGCCCTTTTCCGCGTCTTCCACCGTCTGGACATTGTGGCCGTCCTCGCCCATGCTGATCTCCAGCAGTCGGCGCATGCGAGGTTCATCTTCAACGATAAGGATATTTGCCATAGTAAGAATCTATCGTGCCCCGGTTTCAGCGTATGTTGTCGCAGCGGGAAACATCAGACGAAAGCAAGCTCCACGTCCCGGCTCGCTGATAAGCTTCACCGATCCGCCGTGGGCATCCACGATTTTTGAAACAATCGCCAGCCCCAGCCCCACGCCTGTCTTTTTTGTGGTCACGAACGGATTGAAAATCTGCTCCTTCATTGCCGGCGCAACACCTGGCCCGCTATCTTCAATCTCCGCCACCACGCCGGCCTCGCGATCTTTTTCATCTGCTGCGCGAACTCGCACCCACAGCTCTCCGCCTTTGTCGCCCATGGCTTCGCAGGCATTCATCAAGAGATTAGTAAATACCTGGTCGCTCAGGTCATGGTCGAGCATCACTTTTGGCAGGTTGGGAGCAAAATCCCGATGTATGTTGACCCTGGTACAGGCGCCGGAATCAGAAACCACTTTTAGGCATCGCTCTAACACACTTGTCAGGTCTCCGGGAGCAAGCGCCAGCTGTGATGGCCGGGCAAAATCCAGAAAGCGGCTTACCAGCGCGCTCACCCGATTGACCTCGGTGTAAATGTATCCAGAAAGCTCCTTTGCCAGCTCATTGCTACCATCCAGCTTTTGCGTAAGAAGCTCCGCCGATCCTTTAATGACTCCCAGAGGGTTCCGAATCTCATGGGCCAATCCGGCTGAGAGCTGCCCCAGGGCCGCCAGCCTCTCCGCACGCTGCGCCTCTTCCTGCGCCAGCTTCAAGCTCTTATTGGCCTCACTTAAGCTCTCTGAAATCTCCTGATAGCGCTCGACCTGCAGGCGATATTGCATGACAAACCGGTTCACCGTCATGGCTACAAAAAAGAAGAACAGGACGCGCATTGACAGCTCAGAGATGCTGTCGACGGTAATCGTAAAGTTGTGCTGGGCCTGATAAAGATTTGAGCTATAAACAGCCGAAGCCGCAAAGGTCCAAAGCAAAGTTCCAACCGGCCCAAAATACATGGCTGCGGTCATGACTGGGAGGTAATAAATAGGATAGTAATCGCTGTTGATGGCTGCCGTATCCCCCGTGTGCTGGATCAGCACCGTGGCCAGGACAATCTTGATCAGCACAGCCAGGGGCGCTCCCCACCTGCCGGTAACCCGTACAAACTGGTTTTCCAGAAGCTGAAAAGCGCCGATGATCAGCAGAATAATTTGCTTGTGCAGCTCTTCAACAGGAGGGATAAGCGCAAGTCCGCCAAGAAAGATAAGCCAAAGAACATCAAGCCAGCGCGGGGTTGCGCGTTCTTTCATAGAGACAATTTGAATGTATCACGAGACGAAAGAGATTGCGCCTGCCTGGCGAATCTATGCCGGTTGGCTGTCCGCTTTTCCTGCCTGGTCCAGTATGCCTCTGATCTTGGATCCCAGCTTCTGGAAGGTAAAGGGCTTCTGCAGGAAACATCCGGGCTCAAGGGAAATTCCATGGCGCGGCACCGCATCGTCACTATAACCAGATATCAGCAAAACACTGATTTCCGGACGCGTCTTGCGCATATGCTCAACTAATATCCGCGCGCTCAACTTAGGCATGACGATATCTGAGATCAACATGGAGATAGCGCCATTGTGCTGGTCAGAGATCTCAACGGCCGCCTTACCATCGCCCGCAGTCAACACGTGATAGCCACAGCTCTTCAGATACTCACCGGCCGCGTTGCGCAGGTCTTCTTCGTTGTCCACCAGAAGAATGGTTTCGTTGCCGTCCACACGCACAGACTTCCGCGGCTCTGCTACAACAGTTGAACTGCTGCCGGCAGCTACGGGCAAAAAGACGCTGAACGTTGATCCCTTTTGCGGAGCCGACTGCATCGTAATGTAGCCGCCACTCTGCTTCACAATTCCATAGACCGTGGAGAGGCCGAGTCCGGAGCCAGTGCGTTTTGTGGTGAAGAAAGGCTCAAAAGCCCGCGACTGCACTTCCACCGTCATGCCTGCGCCTGTATCACTCACGGAGAGGCGCACATATTTTCCCGGCTCCAGATCAGATTGCCCTTTGCTGTTCTGGAATTCATCAATTGCAATCGTCAGCTTGCCACCATCGGGCATGGCTTCGCGGGCATTCGTAGTCAGGTTCAGAATGACCTGCTCTAACTGACCTTGATCGGCCTGTATCAGCCCCACATTTTCGCTGGCCTGCACTACGACCTGCACTTCCGCGCTTACCAGGCAATCCACCATGCTGCTGAGGCCTTCTACCACAGCGGCTACATCCAAAAGCTTGAGCGACATGACCTGCTTGCGTCCGAACGCCAGCAATTGGCGCGTCAGCGAGGCCGCTTTGTCGGTTGCTGCAAGAATTCTTTCCGCACGGGTCCGCTCCAGCGGAGTGGAACTCAACTGCAGCAGCTCAGCATGGCCGCTGATGATGCCCAGAATATTATTGAAATCGTGCGCTACGCCCCCAGCCAACCGGCCCACTGCTTCCATTTTTTGCGATTGCCGAAGTTGCTCTTCCAAACCCTGTTGTTCCGTGATATCGCGCAGCACGGCAAGGTGCTGACCGGGAAGAATGCTGGCTTTGAAGCAATAATCCAACATCTTCCGCGTTCCATTTTTCAGTTCAATCCAAAATTGGCCGCGACCACTTTGCTGAAGACTGAGGGTCAGCCAGACATCTTCAAAACCTTTGTCGCAAAAGTCGCACAAGCGGCAGCCAACAAGCTCGTCGCGCGGCACGCCGACGATGGCAGCAGCCGCCTCATTGGCCTCAAGGCACAAACCAGTGCCTTCAAAGATGACAATCCCATCCAGCGAGTTTTCAAAGATAGAGCGGATCGTCGCCTGGCTCTGCAGCAGCTCTTCTTCTGTCCGCTTGCGCTCGATAGCGTAACGGATGGAGCGCAGCAACAGCCTGCCGTCGAAGGAGCCCTTCACCAGATAATCCTGAGCGCCTTCGCGGACGGTCCGGATGGCGAGTTCTTCATCATCAGATCCGCTCAAAACCAGGATGGCCGTTTTAGGAGCAGCCTGTTGTACGCGATAAAAAGTTTCAAAGCCGGCGCTGTCTTCCAGATTCAGATCAAGCAGCACAACATCTGAATGAGCAGCTTTCAGATGATCCAGGGCAGAACGCAACTCGGTGACGTGGCGGCATTGCAGGCTGGGAGAGCGCAGAAGTCCCATCACCAGCTTTGCATCCACCGTATTGTCCTCGACAAGCAGCACCTGAAGAAGCGCTGTCTGCCGGGTTTCCATCACCAACGTTGACATTTCTGGAACCTTGTCTCCTGTTGAATTTTTCTTTATACGCGCGGCGCCTAAACCTGATCACCATAGGCCATGGAGTTCAGCGACTTCCATAGCAAATCAATCTCATCTTTAAGACGGGCCAGCAGCGACGCCGTTCCATCCACTGATCCGTGCTTTCCCTTCTCTTCCAGTTCAAACGAAATCGCAGCCGCAGCGGTGGCGGAAAACTGCAGGACGGAACCTTTCATCTTGTGCGCGGCCTTCTGCAGTTCAATAGCTGAGCCATGTTGAATGGCCTCTTCAATGCGCGCCAGCATGCGCGGCCCTTCTTCTGTAAAGACCTCGAGCAGCTCACGTAACAGCTCCATATCGCCGTCCACGCGCTCCCACAGCGATTCAGGATCAAATCGATCGCTCTTCAAATGGCTGAAAGTTGGGGCCTGATTTTCCAATCTACCGGCAATTATCTCCTGATTTGTTTCGCATATGCCTGCTTTTTCGGTGTTCACAACAAATTCCTCTCCAGCGGATGGCCGCTTTTACCAAGCGGTGCTTCCTCTAATCCATCGGCAAAAATTGGAATTTTAAACAAAATAAAGTGTCTATTTATGAACAGGGACTGTCCTCTAAACACCTAAAAGGAAACAAATTAAAGCAAAAAGAAACCTTTGTACTGTATGGGACAAGCAGCACTTACTGCATGGCAACCACAACAATGTCCGTTGGCGCATTCAGGGTTCCTGAAAATGGGGATCCACTCACTACGGAAAGCGCCCCGGTTGTCATATTTACGGAGAAAGCTGAAATCGTGTTATCCACATTATTCACCGCAAACAGGAATGCTCCGGTAGGATCGAGTGCCACGCCAAACGGATGCTGCCCTGTTCCTATGTCGGCCGCCACGGGGGAAAGTATGCCGTTGGTGATCCTGAACGCGGATACCGTCCCGGCTTGCACATTCGATGCGTAAGCAAACTGGCTATTCGGATGAACCGTAAGGCGAAGAGGATTGTTATGGCAAGAGACCGAGCAGCTTGGAGCCGAAGCCGGCAACGCTGAAACGGCAGTGAGCGATCCCGTTGAACTGATGCTAAACGGAACGATGGCCTGCGCCATGTGGTCGCCTACAAACAAAAATTTTCCGGCTGGATCTGTCGCAAGTCCAATGGAAGAGGCAAATCCCGCGTTGCTCGAGGTTGCGAAAGGTGAGCCACTCACGGCAGCAAGCGAGCCATCGTTTCCAATCTGAAATGCTGAAACCGTGTTGAGATCAGAGACCATATTGTCTGGAAAGTTCGTGACAAACAATGTTGTGCCTGCCGGACTCACAATCAGGTTATAAGGACTGCTCGCCGCAAAAGGCGATCCAGCAATAGGCGTTAGCGATCCGTTCGCGCCGATAGTAAAAACAGAGATACTGTTTCCCGCCTGGTTCGCGACAAAGACAAATCTTCCCATCGGGTCCACGGCAATCCCAATGGGTCTTGAGCCGGTGATAAAAGGCGAGCCTGGAATGGCCGCAAGCAATCCGGTAGAAGTGTTAACTGAAAATGCGGAGACGGTGTTGCCATTCTGATTGCTGACGAAAAGGAGTTTATGTACGGCATCAAATGCCATGAACTCCGCGCCCGCGCCGGCCATGAATGGACTACCCGAAACCGGCGTAAGCATTCCGGTTGTGCTCACGGCGAACGCTGAAACTGACCCTGAGCCCGTATTGCTCACAAAGGCAAAGCTGGCTGTCATGCCGGGTGGCATGCTGTTATTCATCATCATGCCGCAGCCATTCAACAGGCAGAGCAAGGCGAGCGCAAAAAATTGACAGAAAAATGACCTGAATAAGTGTGGGTAAGGATGCGAGTACTTTCGTATGAACATGGCTTTCGTTCCCCGCTGGTCACAATTATAGGCTTGGACCTATGCTGGATATAGCTCAATTGATTATTAAGAAATGTTTGTCATTGGCGGAGTATGAGTCATGTCGCATGGCAAGCGCTTCAACTTGGCAAAGTGTTACAATTTCGGCAGTTAGAGTGAGCCTGAGCGGGAGTAATTCAGTGGTAGAATGCCAGCTTCCCAAGCTGGACGTCGCCGGTTCGATCCCGGTCTCCCGCTCCAAATGATTCAGCAGACCTTCTTCTTAAACTGTCCTATAATCTACTTACCTTGAGAAAACCTGTTGGTATTGTTCTCTCAGTACTGCTTCTGGCCGTTGCAGTGCCTTTGCGTTCATGGGCTCAGCAACCTGAACCAGCCCATATCAGCCGTTTGCTGCTGATCATTCCCTTTGAAAACACCTCTTCTTTGGCCGGCGTTGACTGGATTGGAGAATCTTTTCCAGAAGTTTTAAGCACACGTCTCAGCCCCAGCGGTTTTTTCATCATGGCCCGCGAAGACCGTCTCAGCACCTTTGACCGGATGGGCATTCCTAGCAGCGCCAAGCCATCACGCGCGACTCTTTATCAGGTCGCCCAGCAGCTTGATGTGGACTATGTGCTCATGGGCGACTATCGGGTGGACGGCTCCAACATCACCGCGCATGCGAAACTTATGGATATGGAGCGACTCCGTCTCAGTGCGGAGCTGACTGAGTCTGGCCCGCTCACCAGCCTGATTGCGATTCAAACCGCGCTGGCCTGGGACGCGCTCAAAATCCTGAACCCGTCGGAAACCGTTTCCAAGGCGGATTTTGTCGCCAAATTCCCCGGCCAGAAGCTGAACGTCTTGGAAAATTACGTCCGCGGCATCACCGCACCCAACGATCAGGAAAGAATCACGCGCTTCAAAGAAGTCCTTCGCCTTGATCCCGCGAATACGCTGGCAATGCTGCAATTGGGCAAAAGCTATTACAAAGCGCGTGACTATGAATCTGCCACCAACTCGCTGGCGCACATTCCTAATGGCGATGCCAATGCCAATGAAGCGCAGTTCTATCTTGGCCTGGCTGCTTTTTACGCGGGACACATGGACAAAGCCGACGCAGCATTCCGCGTTCTGGCATCCCGCCTGCCGCTGACGGAAGTCTTGAATAACCTTGGCGTAGTGGCTGCACGGCGGGGCCAGCGCGATGCTCGCGACTATTTTGAAAAGATCGTCCAGACCGATCCCAACGAACCCGACTATCGCTTCAATCTAGCTGTTTCCCTTTATCGCGAAGGTGACAGCCAGGGGGCTTCCCGAGAGCTGCGAGCTTTGTTGGCGCTTTATCCCGACTCAGAGGCAAAAACTTTTCTGGAGGCGATCGCCTCCGGCGCACAACCGGCGCATCCGCCTCTGGAGCGCATCAAGCGCAACTATGATGAATCCACATTCCGCCAGCTTGCCCTGGAGATAGAAAACTCCAATGAAGAGCGGCTAGCCAAATCTGATCCTGCCAGCCATGCGGAATTTCATCTGCGCCACGGCCAGGAATTGCTGCAGGAAGGTCTTGTGGGAGAAGCAGAAAAACAGTTTCGTGAGGCTGTGGTACTTGTACCTACAAGTGCAGAAGCCCACGCTGATCTTGCTCATGTGCTGGAAGCCAGCCAGGACCATGTTGGCGCACGCAATGAGGCCCACGAATCCCTGAAACTTAAACCCAACGCGGAGGCGTATCTAGTTTTGGCGCGCGCTGATGTGGCAGAAAATAAATCCACTTCAGCAGCCCAGAACGTAGATCATGCGCTGGCGCTTGATCCTGCGAACCCAGCGGCCGTGGCTCTTAAACGCGATATCGCCTCCGGAGCGGCCGGCAAACCACAGTCTCAACCTTGAGGTAGAAGCATGCGTCATTTTTCAAAAACCAGCTTTGGCAAGATCGCGATTGTTCTGGCGTTTCTCTTTGCATCGCGGGCAGCATCGGCCGACGTGCTGAAGATTGTGGTGGATGACACCATTAATCCCATCACTGCCGAATATATTGACCGCGCCATTCAGGAAGCGCAGCGCACACATGCTGACGCCGTGCTGTTTGAATTAAATACACCGGGCGGCGTTCTGGGGCCAATGGAGCGCATTATCCAGAAAATCCTGGCGTCTCCGGTTCCAGTAATCATTTATGTGACACCGGCTGGCAGTGACGCGGGCTCCGCAGGCTTCTTTATTCTTGAGGCCGCGGACGTGGCAGCCATGGCGCCCGGCACACACGCCGGCGCGGCGCATCCGGTGCGTGGCGATGGAGCCACCATGGATCCGGTCATGAAAGAGAAGCTGGAGAATTATGCCTCTTCCTTGCTTCGCTCTTATGTGGGCAAGCGCGGCCGCAATATTGAAGTTGCAGAAAGTGCAATGAAGGAATCCAAGGCCTTTACCGCTGAGGAGGCGCTGGAAAAGAACCTGATCAACTATGTTGCCAAAGATGAAAATGACCTGTTTGCGCAACTTGAAGGCAAGACCATCAATCGCTTTGACGGCTCCAAATCCGTGCTTCATGTGGCCGGCAAGCCCATTCATTTTTATGAGATGACCACGAAGCTCCATATTCTGGCCTTTTTGATGGACCCAAACGTCCTCTTTCTGCTTTTTACAATTGGCATGTTGTCCATCTATTTTGAATTCAATCATCCCGGCGCGGTTGTGCCTGGCGTGATTGGCTTTATTGCCATCCTTCTTTCTTTTTATGCGCTAAACCTGCTTCCCTTCAGGTCCATCGCGCTGGTGATGATGTTCTCAGCGTTTGCTCTCTTCATACTGGAAGCAAAGTTCCAGACCCATGGCGTGCTCGGAGTTGGCGGAGTGGCCCTGATGACTTTGGGCGGATTGCTGCTGATTGACGGCCCCATTCCCGAGATGCGTGTACGACTTTGGACGGCATTGGCAGTGGCAATTCCGCTGGGAGCAATCACTGTCTTCCTGATGTCGCTGGCTCTTAAAGCCAGGCGCAATAAAGTTGTTACCGGCGAGCAAGGCATGATCGGCGAAGTAGCGGTGGTATGCACTGCCCTTTCTCCCGCAGGAAAGGTCTTTGTTCACGGCGAACTCTGGGACGCCGTTGCTCCTGTGAATGTTGAAGCCGGCGCAAAAGTTGTGGTCCGCAGCGTGGAGAACCTCGTTCTACGGGTTGAGCCGGTGACGAGCGCGGTTCCCGCGGTCTTAATTGCCAGATAAATTTTTGCTTTTGTTATCTGTGTACCTTAGAATCCGTTCGACTTCCCCTTTACGCCATATGGAGGCGCTGTGATTTCTATTCCTATTCTCGTTGCAGTGGTAATCGTTGGTTTGTACGTACTGAATTGCATCAAGATTCTGCGTGAATATGAGCGCGGCGTTATCTTCCAGCTCGGACGCCTTCAGCAAGAGGCGAAAGGTCCCGGCCTGATCCTGGTCTTTGCGCCGCTGCAGAAAATGATCCGCATTGATCTGCGCCAGCAGGCGCTGGAAGTGCCTCCGCAGGACATCATCACGCGCGACAACGTAACCTTAAAAGTAAATGCCGTGGTTTACTGGCGGGTGGTCAACGCCCCGCAAGCGGTGGTGCAGGTACAAAACTACTATTACCAGACGCAGCAATTTGCCCAGACCACGCTGCGCTCCGTGCTGGGTGAAGTTGAACTGGACGAACTGCTGGCGCATCGTGACAAGTTGAATACCCGCATCCAGAGCATTCTTGACCAGCATACGGCGCCTTATGGCGTAAAAGTGGCCAACGTCGAGGTAAAACAGGTGGATCTGCCTGAATCCATGCTGCGCGCCATGGCCAAACAAGCTGAGGCGGAACGTGAAAAGCGCGCCAAGATCATCCACGCGGAAGGCGAATTCTCAGCGTCACAGCGGCTCATGGAAGCGGCGCACATTCTCTCCGGCGAACCGATCGCCATCCAGCTGCGCTATCTGCAAACCCTTACGGAGATTGGCGTGGAAAAGAACACTACCATTGTCTTCCCGTTACCAGTGGACATGATCTCCGCCCTCACTAAAGCGGTTGAACATATTGGTAAATAATTGAGGAATTCGGGTTAAACTGGGGCAAACGCAACAAGTCAAACCGGGGGACCAATGGCAGTCGGAACACAAATGGCGGAAAAAGAGAAAGATCAAGTACGCGACACTGAAATCACCTTGAGCACAGCCAAACTTCTGGGCATCTTTTTTGCCCTGGCGATTCTCTGTGGCGTCTTTTTCACCATGGGCTACCTACTGGGCAAGAGCTCCAGCGTGGGCGGCAGAACGGAGATCGTCGCCACAGTCCCCAGCGGCAATAATGCCGGTAAACCATCCGGCGCCAACAAAACTCCTGAGGCTGTGCCGAATACTCCAGCGGCCACTGACAGCACCGCGGCAAAAACTCCCGATCAGTCGACGGCACAGCAGCCGGCCGCCAGCACATCACAGTCCAGCTCTTCCTCTGCGAATACAGCCGATGCAGCAAAGGACGGAGCACCGGGATCTTTCATGGTGCAGGTAGCAGCGGTATCAAAACAAGAGGATGCGGAAATTCTGGTATCGTCACTGCAGAAGAAACAGTACCCAGTCTTCATCGCCAGCTCACCCGGCGATCCTCTCTTCCACGTACAGGTGGGCCCCTTCAGCGATAAAAAGGATGCTGATGCCATGAAGACGCGTTTGGCTGGAGATGGTTATAACGCGATTGTGAAGTAGTTTTTTCATTCCGAGGGAACCCTACAAGCTCGAAAAGTTATTGGGGGAACGATTCACCAGTACAACATCTTTGCACCTGAACAAGCTCGCAATTTTAACAAGCTGATTCAAGTCGATAGGGATCCCTCACTGCCTTCGGGATTTCAGAACGATGCTGAAGCTGACGGCTGTGTACTGACAGCTAGTCTGTATCCATCCGCTGCTCCAGGAACGGATCGCCATACATGTGATAGCCGTTCTGCTCCCAGAAGCCGGGGACATCATGATCGGTAAATTCCAGTCCGCGCACCCATTTCACTGACTTCCACGCATAAAGATGCGGCACAATCAGCCTTAGCGGATAGCCGTGGTCTACGCTGAGCGGCTGACTGTCATGATGCGTGGCGAAGAGAACATCTTCGCGGTCCAGATCAGCCAGCGGTACATTTGCCGTGAAACCCTGTTCGCCATGGACCAGCACAAAATTGGCTTCAGGCTTGAGCTTCACCAGTTTGAGCACGTCTTGAAATGCCACGCCTTCCCAATCGTTGTCAAATCGGCTCCAGCGCGTCACACAATGAAAGTCACTGTGTGTTTTGATGCGAGGCAGACGGTTAAATTCATCCCAGGTAAGCCGGACGGGCTGCTCCACCAGCCCACGAATGCGAAAGTCCCATCGCGCAGGATCAAAACGCGGTACAGAGCCATAATGCAGCACAGGCCATTTCAAGGTCAGCGACTGTCCGGGAGGCAATCGCCCTTCGCGCTTCATCTCCTGCTCTTTCTCCTTGCGTTCATTGCCGGAAAAAATGCTGTCATCATTCATAATGTTTGCTTCCATTAGATGGAATAGAGGTTAAAAAGTTTCGCCTGATGCAAGTTGGAATCTCCATGATTTAAAAGAAGTTTGGCATTTGCTCCCGCACAGTTGACATCTCCTTTTATATATTGAAAATCTTCAATATGTCTCTTTCCGATAAACAGCTTGTCACCTCACTCAAAGCCGTGGCCGATCCCGCCCGACTCAAGATACTCCGTTTATTGAAGCAAAAGGGACAGTGCTCGATTGGAAAAGGCGTGGGCATGTGCGCGTGTGACGTCCAGGACCATATTTCCCTTTCCCAGCCTACGATTTCTCACCACATGGCGATTCTTCGCAAAGCTGGACTGGTGGAAGGAAAAAAGCATGGCCTGTGGATGTGGTATCAAAGGAATGAGAAAGCGCTGAAAGACCTGGGCCATACCATGAACGCCGATCTCTAGCCCAACATCTGCCAAAAACACAAAGGACACAAAGCAGCACAAATTTCTTTGTGTTCCTTCGCGTCCCTTTGTGGTTAAAAGCTCTTGCTTACCTGACAACTGAGGCAAACATTGGAGACTCAATCAACTGTTGGAAGCTTCGATCATCTGCCTTGAAGCGGACAACCAGCTTGTTCGTATCATTGTCCACAGTGGTTGAATCGATTGCTGTCTTTTCCGTGGGATTCGCGCTCATTTTCTTGAACAGCATGCCGGCTTTCATTACAGACGATAGCGTGGCAGCAGTCATATTGTCAGAGGTGACCACATTCAAGTTGAAGTCCACGCCATGGTCAAAGTCCATGGTGTAACGCGATCCGAGCAGCTTCTTCTTCATGGAGTCAAAGTCGCCCAGGTCAGAGGCGCTGCCCAGCGCCGACTTCAACATGGTCTGCGTGCCATCCGCATCCAGCACGCTCCAGACCGTGCCCTCTTCAACGGAAGGAATCATATCTGTAATGTCGTGATTGGCGTTCAGGCTCAGGCTGGAATTATCGCGCGCATCCAACGCTGCTTTTACGGCCGCGATGTCGCCAAACAGCATGGTCCAGTCATCCAGAAAGGTCATCGCCATTCCACCAGACATGGGGTAAATAAGCGATCCATTCTTTTTTGTGCCCTTGATGTTCTGCTTGGCTATTTTGAGCGCCAGCTTTTTGCGCGGGAACTGTCCCTGCGCAATGCCGATCATCTGAAGACCTTTGTCCTTCTGTCGGAAAGAGGCAAGCGTAATCTGGTCAATATCTTTATCCGGATTCACGCCAATACCTTTCAGGGCATCTTCAAACTGCTTCATGTTAGGCGGAAGCAACTTGGCTTTCATGTCCATTGCGGTATCGGAATTACGCATGCGGCGGTAATCCACGTTGATGATCTGTTGTACTTCAATAGGAATTACCGTGCGAGCGGCAGTGCCAAGTGGAGCAGCATAAATAGGAAGACCGCTGGTTAAAAAGGCCAGCAGCGTAACAAGAATGCGTTTCATGTTCATATTTTAATCCGGTTTTGCTAAGTCTGATGCGTCAAGGTGCAGCTCTGGATGGCTATTTTCTCATTACTTAAGGCTTTCACCTCTGGAGCTCCCCTACCCTGGAACGTATCTCGGTCGCGAATCTTTCGTCTTTTATCGAAGCTAAATTAATCTCAACATTCGCCAGGGCGCCCACAATAGCAGCGCTCGCAAGGGCTGATGCCACAGTCAGGTCCGAGGCCATGTTTGTGCTGGTAATCGGCTTAAGAGTGGTGATGATGTCTGCCACTTCGCGGGTTTTTATGGCCGTATCCATGGGAACGCTGGTTGCGCCTTTCATGGCGGTATCGATGACGGCATCGCCATCGCCGGAGGTTTTGGCGGCTTTATAAGCTGCCAGAACATGGTTATAACTTTCAGCGTCGGCATCGATCAGAGCTTTCAATTCTTCGCGAAGCTGGTCAAGCCGCGCCAGCGCCTGACTCAACTGTGGCTCATATTGCACATAGGCTTTTTTGGTACGGGACATTCCCGCCACCATGCTGCCGATTGCTGCGGCCATAGCCGCGACAGCCGCCGATGCACTTCCACCACCGGGAGTAGCCGTGGGCGCAGCAAGCTGCTCAATAAAAGGCTCTGTTCCCGCGCGTAATCCGCCAATTGCCATCTTTCCGCTGGTCACCGCAGCCAGCCGGGTTTCCAGGATCATGGACGAATCAAAATTCTCCACCTGCAAAAACCACTCAGCGGCCTGCTCCAGCGCTTTCTTAGGAATCAAGCCAACAATTTCACTGCTCACCGGCTGCACGCCGTAGCGAGCCGCCTCACGCTTTACGAATTCAAATACGCGCGCGATAGGCGTCTGCTCAAAGTCCGTCAGGTTCATGGATACCTGGGCCATGCCGCGAACTTCAAAGCCTGCGCCCTTCACAAACCTGAGTCCGCCTGAGGAATAACGCACTGCTCTGGCAATCTTTTTGGCGATGTCCACGTCTTTGGTGTTCAGAAAGACGTTGTAAGCAATCAGCGCTTTTCGGGCTCCTACCACCGTGGCGCCAGCCGAAGGATGGCAGCGCGGATCACCGAAATCGGGTTTGCGCGCCGGATTCACCAGAATGTCGTCTTTCAATCCTTCAAATTGGCCGCGGCGGATGTTCTCCAGGTTCGTCCGGTCAGGATGCGTTGCTGCTGCTTCATATAAATAGACAGGAATCTGGTAACGCTTCCAGACTTCTTCTCCAACTTTGCGCGCGATGGCCACACAGTCTTCAATCGTGACGCCTTCAATCGGAATAAATGGGACAACGTCTGTAGCGCCAATGCGCGGGTGCGCGCCCTGATGCTTCGTCAGGTCAATTAGCTGGGAAGCTTTGCCAATACCGCGGATGGCCGCTTCTGCGATCGATTCACGATCGCCAACAATGGTAATCACGGAGCGGTTGTGGTCGGCATCCATTTCGCGATCAAGCAAGGAGACGCCGGGGATCTTCATGGCATCAACAATCGCGTCGACGATGGCTTTGTCGCGGCCTTCAGAAAAATTTGGAACGCATTCAACCAGTGTGGACATAGTTCGAGAATAAAGGATTTACCGCAAAGGGCGCAAAAGGAAGGCATTGTTCGAGATTTTAAAAAACTATCTGAACCAATTCATTCCCACCTGAAATTGCACAGTGTTGATCCCAGGATTCGGAACTGTCAGGCCAGCATTGGAAATGTGTTCATAGAGAATGCCGGTGGTGAAAGCTCGGCGGTTGTTGTTAAAGAATTGAAAACCTAAAGTCGCGTGCGTAACAAAGTTCACGTGCGATGTATTGAGAGGCACAACATGGCTGGTAAACAGCACGCCTCCGCCCAGCTCAAGATACGGAACCACGCGCTCTGCACTGGTAAAGTTCCACTTTAAATTTACGGGGTTAAACGCCTCGCCATAAGCATTCTTGGCCGGAGCGGGCTGCCACAGATAAAAGAGGGGGATCACGTCTGCCGACCATTCAAAATTGCCGCGCAGAAAGCTGCCAAAATGATCGCCGGTCAGTACCTTGCCCAAGCGCACTCCTGCGCTGATGGCCTTCGTGTCTTTGGTTCCACCTGGGACGCTGAATCCACCATCCGCCCAAAAGCCGAGGTCCCAAGGCTGGCCGTCCAGAGGTTTGGAGGATTGCGCAGCTGCCGGCAATGCACTTGCCACAAGAACCAAAATCAACATCGCACCATGGAGACACGGAGGCACTGAGAACGGCATTAGCCTGAAAGGCCTGCGACGCATGAATTTTCTCTCCCGGAAAACCACAAGAGAGTAACAGGTTACTGCCCAACAAGAAATGCCCAACTTGTAAAGCTGCTGTCCTACAAAACTTCAAGATGGATTTAGGACAAGCAGGCGCATTCAAAAATCAATCTCAGCGAGTAAAATGCATACGCGCATTGATCGATGATCCATTCATCTGAGGAGCGGCATTTTTGAACTGCACTCGCCCTACTTGTATTGTCCTTTTACTCTGCCTTTCCACAATCGCAACGTCTGCCCAGGCTCCCGAGGGCATTCCCCGCGACCTTGCCCGGCAGCGCGCGCAGCAGATCAAAGATGTGCACTACCGGCTTGCCTATAACCTCTGGCCTAAGGCTGATTCCATTGTTGGGCATGAGGTGTTGCGCTTTGTGCAGAATGCCGATGATCGGGGCATTCTGCCGGAATGGCTCGACTTTCGCGCAGGCTCGGTCAGCATGATCTCCATCAATGGCCACTTCTCCTCTCCGCAAATTCAGAATGGCCACGTTGAGCTGCCGGCCAAATATCTTAAGCTAGGCGAAAACACGGTTGAGATTGACTTCATTGCGCCGGTGGCTCCTGCCGGAAAAGCCATCACGCGTTTTGAAGACAAGGATGATGGCAGCGAATATCTCTACACCCTTTTTGTCCCCATGGATGCCGACATGGCATTTCCATGTTTCGATCAGCCGGATTTGAAGGCGACTTTCAAACTCGCACTCAACCTGCCGCTCGAATGGACGACCATCTCGAACACCGCCGGAGAGGAGACGCAGAAGGAAGAGATAGGCAAATCAGGCGTGCATCGAATTGAATTTGCCGAGACCAGGCCGATCAGCACTTATCTGTTTGCCTTTGCGGCCGGGCCGTTCCAGAAAGTTCATGACACGCCGGGGCTGCCCGGGCTTTACGTCCGCAAATCCAAGCTGCAAAAAGCTGAGGCTGAAGCCGCGGAAGTTCAGCAGATCACAGCTGACGGCATCAAGTATCTCTCCGATTATTTTGCCCAGCCTTTTCCTTTTCCAAAGTATGACCTCGTCATGATTCCCGGCTTTGCCTACGGAGGCATGGAGCATGCCGGCGCTACTTTTCTGCGTGAAGAATCCATTCTCTTTCGCACAGCACCCACGCACAGTGACCATCTGAATCGTGACATTCTTCTGCTTCATGAGCTGACGCATCAGTGGTTCGGCGATCTGGTGACCATGCGCTGGTTTGATGATCTATGGCTCAAGGAAGGCTTTGCGCAGTACATGGCCTACCACGCGCTTAATTCGCTCAAGCCAAACGAGAATGTATGGAAGCGCTTCTATCAGGCGATCAAGCCGGCGGCGTATGCCATTGATTCAACTTTGGGGACAACGCCGATCTATCAAGACATTCCCAATCTAAAGGACGCAAAGTCAGCTTACGGCGCCATCGTCTATTCCAAAGCTCCGGGCGTGATCAAGCAGCTTGCCTTTGTTGTGGGTGAAGATCAGTTTCGCGATGGTCTGCGTCTTTATCTGAAAGAACACGCTTATGCCAATGCCGAATGGAACGATCTGGTACACGCGCTGGAGCGGACCTCACAGAAACAGCTTGGACCATGGGCTGACGCATGGATCAAGCGCAGAGGCATGCCGCAGGTAGATGTTGAGTGGACGTGTATGGATCATGGCGAAATGAATGTCACACACGTAACACTCAAACAACATAATGCTTTGGGCGAAGACGGCGTCTGGCCTATTGCGACGAAACTGTTGTTTGCTTATGACCAGAACGAGGTTGAGTCGCATGTTGAGTGGAAAATCACCTCAACAGAAACCGCCGACGGAAAAGCCGGCGCGTGTCCGCGTTATATCTTTGCTAACTATCAAGACGAAGCTTACGGTAGGTTCCTGCTTGATTCTGTCAGCCGCAAATATGTTGTTGCTCACCTGGGCGAGATCAATGACATCTTTGAACGCACCCTGCTCTGGGGATCGCTATGGGATTCAGTGCGCGAAGCCGAGATGGATCCACGCGAATACATTGATCTGGCGCTGAAACTTTTGCCGGACGAAAAAGATGAATCGCTGGCGCAGAGCATCATCGGCCGCAGCATTGCTGCGCTGCATCGTTATGTACCGGCCGCAGCTCGCGAGCAGTTTGTGCCTAAGTTTGAAACGCTCGCGGCAGACCAGATGCTGCATTCGCAATCGCAAGACATGCGCATTACATGGTTCCGCGCGCTGCGCGGCGTTGTTGAAACCGCTCCTGCTCGCGGCGAACTCAAAGACATGCTCAGCGGCAAGCTGGTTGTCCCTGGCGTTGAGCTGCGTCCGCTGGATCGCTGGAACATCGTGGAGTCTTTGATCGCGTTACATGACCCGCAGGCAGGCGAAATCCTGACAGCGGAAGAAAAGCGCGATCCCTCCGGCGATGGCAAAAAATATGCCTATATGGCCAAAGCCGCACAGCCGGATCCGGCGGTCAAGAAACAATATTTTGACGAATATCTTCACGATTCTGCCCGCCCGGAAGACTGGATTGAGCAGAGCCTGGGCAGTTTCAATTATTGGAACCAGCCTGAGCTTACCGCTCCTTATTTAGAGCCGGCTCTAGACGCGCTGCCGCAAGTAAAACGCGAGCGGAAAATCTTCTTTTTATTGGGGTGGCTGAATGCCTTTATCGACGGCCAGCAGTCTGCCGAGGCGCAAAAAGAGGTGCATGACTACCTGAAATCTGCCCAGCTTGACCATGATCTGCAGCTTAAAATCCTGGAGGTTGTGGATGAACTGGACCGAACCGTAAAAATCCGCGCCAAATATCGATAACGGGATTGGGAACGTTAAGGAAACTGCCTAACTTTTCCGGCATTTTCAGGTGCGCAAGGCATAAATAACGGATGTATAATTTATTTGATGACGAAGTACTCGATTGTTGTCCCCTTCCACAACGAGCAGGAGAGCGTAACCGCGCTCTATGATCGTCTGAAGGCCGTCATGGAGGCCACCGGCGATCCTTTTGAACTGGTATTTGTCGATGATGGCAGCGTTGACCGCACCTATAAACTGCTGCGCGAGATTGTGACCATTGACAGCCGCGTGGTTGTTGTAAAACTGCGCCGCAACTTCGGGCAGACCTCTGCCCTTGCCGCTGGCTTTGCCCATGCCCAGGGGGAGTATGTGATCGCCATGGATGGCGACCTGCAGCACGATCCTGACGATATTCCAAAATTCCTGGAGATGCTGGAACAGGGCTACGATCTGGTAAGCGGATGGCGCAAAGAGCGTGTTGATAACTTTGTGATGCGCCGCCTGCCTTCACGCATTGCCAACTGGACGATGTCAAAGTTGAGCGGCGTGAACATCCACGACTTCGGCACCACTTATAAAGCTTATCGCCGTGAAATCATTCAGCAGCTTCCCCTGTATGGCGAGCTGCATCGTTTTATTCCTGCACTGGCTTCATGGTATGGCGCTTCCATCTGCGAAATTCCTATCAAGAACATTGTTCGGCCCAAGGGCAATTCGCACTATGGTATTTCCCGCACCTTCCGCGTCTTCTTTGATCTGATCACGATCCGCTTCCTGCTGAAGTATATGTACCGTCCGCTGCACCTGTTTGGGACGGTGGGCATGCTCTCACTGCTCAGCGGCCTGGGCATTGCCTTCTGGCTGATGCTCTCCAAAGTTATCTGGCATCTCAGTGTGATGGGCGAGCATGGTCCCCTGCTGATCTCTGCCGCTGTATTGATTGTCTTTGGCGGACAGATGCTGGCGCTGGGATTGCTAGGCGACCTGCAGGTCAGGAATTTCCAGGAACCTTCACGCCGCGTGCCTTATACCGTGGCACATGTATTGCGATCGCAAAGCCAGGAACAAGCGGTCAACGAATAAGCTGGACAAAGAATCTAAAAAATTATGAGTACAGTCACCACCCCCACCGAGCTGCGGCTGGCCAAGCGTATGGCCCGCCTGGGTACCGAAACCGCATTTGAAACTCTTGCCAAAGCCCGCGCACTGGAAGCGCAAGGTAGAAGCATCATCCATCTGGAGATCGGCGAACCCGATTTTGATACTCCCGCCAATGTTATTGAAGCCGGCGTGAAGGCCATCCATGAGGGCTACACGCATTACTCGCCTTCCGCTGGCATGCCGGTATTGCGACAGGCCGTTGCGGACGAAGTGACCAAGACGCATGGCGTGCCGGTAACGGCCGAAGAAGTTGTGATCGTACCCGGCGGCAAGCCCACGATCTATTTCACCTTTACCGCACTGGTGGAAGAAGGCGACGAGGTCATCTATCCCAATCCGGGCTTCCCGATTTATGAGTCGCTGATTAACTTTACCGGCGCAAAGCCTGTGCCGCTGCAGATGCGAGAAGAAAAAGATTTCCGGCTGGACCCCAACGAACTGGCTGATCTCATTACCGATCGCACCAAGCTGATTGTGCTGAATTCTCCGCACAATCCTACCGGCAGCATGACGACTGAGCAGGACATAAAAGATATTGCAGCCGCGATTGGCGATCGCGACATTATGGTGCTCTCTGACGAAATCTACAGCCGCCTGATCTTTGAAGGCCGCCATCACTCGCTGATGTCGCTGCCGGGCTGGCGGGATCGCGTCATTATGCTGGATGGCTGGTCCAAGACTTATGCCATGACCGGCTGGCGCCTTGGTTACGGCGTGATGCGCAAAGATCTTGCCGCGCATTTTGGCCGCCTGATGACCAATGTGAACTCCTGCAGCGCAGGGTTTACGCAGATTGCCGGCATGGAAGCCATCAAAGGCGACCAGGCGTCGGTCGATCACATGCGCGACCAGTTCCACGCGCGGCGTGACAAATTTATTGGCGGCTTGAACAAGATTCCGGGCTTTAGCTGCAATCTGCCACATGGCGCGTTCTACGCTTTCCCCAATATCAAGAAGACTGGCTGGGATTCACGCAAGCTGGCCGAAGCCATGCTGAATGAAGCAGGCGTGGCATGTCTGTCCGGTACGGCGTTTGGCAAATTTGGTGAAGGCTATCTGCGCTTCAGCATTGCCAATTCCATGGAGAACCTGGACGAAGCATTGAACCGCATTGGCAACTGGGCCAAGAAGAATTTATAGCTGCTTTGGTTATGTTTCATTTGATTCGTTTCATTGCGGCTTCTGCGGTCATGTTCGCTTGGTTCAGATTCACTCATGACAAGAGCTGGTGGGTAGCATTTGTTGGGGTACTCGTGATTCTTGGCGCTAACGACTGGGTCAAACAACATATAAATAAGAAAAATGGAGTCCTAACGATAGGTGTGCCGCAATAAATTTATTGCGGAGTTTTTCTTATCCGCCGTATCCGCAGATTTTGCGATCAAGAAAATTAGCCGCGAATGAACGCGAATAAACACGAATCTTTTTTGATTTGTTATTTGCGAGGTTCGCGGCTTAGTTTTTTAGCCGCAGATTTTCGCTGATGAGCGCAGATAAACACAATTCAACGACTTTGCCATATCAAAGCTCATCTGTAAGAATTATTAGTGAATGAGCGATGGCGAACAGCGGCGCTTTTGTGAGTGTGCAGATTGGGAGCCTTGTGGATGTGGCAATCAACCTCCTTATCACTGTATGTGGTGCTGTCTGGATCTGACTCCATCGCAAATTGAAGATGCAAAACAGAAAGGCCTTTATGGCGGGCAGTCGACACACTCGCCTGTTGATAATCCATCCTAATGCCAAAATCCAAATTCAAAGTCTTTGCTACCTGCCACATCGGCGACGCTGCTGAAAACAAACTTCGCGAAAAAGGCTGTGATCTTGAGGTCTATCCAGGCCCGGAAGCTCCTCCGAAAAAGCTCATCCTTGAAAAAGTAGGGAGCGGCATTGACGGCCTGATCACCACCTTGCGCGATCCCATCGATGCGGAAGTATTTGATGCAGGTAAAGGCACGCTGCGCGTGGTCTCACAGATTGCGGTGGGCTTTGACAATATCAATCGTGCTGACGCCAACCGCTACAGAATTCCATTTACGAATACATCTGAAGTTCTCAATGACGCCACCGCCGAATTTGCTTTCCTGATGATGGGTGAGCTTTCACGCCGCATGTGGGACAGCGAGAAGCAGGTGCGCGAGCAGAAATGGGGCGCGTGGCATCCATTTCTGCCGTTTCTGGGCGACGAGATCACTGGCAAAACAGTTGCCGTGATCGGCACCGGCAGGATTGGTCAGGCATTTATCAAGAAGTGTCTTGGCTTTGATATGAACGTGCTCTGCTACGATCCGGTTTTTGAGAACAAAAAGTTTGTTGCCGATGTTCAGTTAGTCATGGACCTACGCTACCGGCTTGGCATGATGAAAGAGCCCAACTGGATCAAATACGTCCCGTTGGAAGAAGCGCTTAGCACGGCCGATTATGTGAGCCTGCATGTGCCGCTGGTACGCGAGGGCGCAACGCCAACCTATCACCTGATGAACGAAAAGACACTCAAGCTCATGCGCAAAGACGCTTACCTGATCAACTCAGCGCGCGGGCCTGTTGTGGATGAGCTGGCTTTAGCCAAGGCGCTCAAAGAGCGCTGGATCGCCGGAGCGGCGCTGGACGTATTTGAGAAAGAACCTCTGGCCGCGAGTTCTCCGCTGCTCGATCCTGAAATCCAAGACCGTTGCCGTCTCTTCAATCACTTTGCCAGTGGCGGACGCATCACACGCCTCTCCATTGATCCGGAAAAAGGCATGGCAGGACGCTGTGTCCAAGGCCTGCTCGACGTGCTGGAAGGAAACTACGGTGGCGATGTGGCCAAGATGCCGTACGTAGTAAACAAAGAAGTGGGCAATCGCTCTGGCGAGTATGGTGAAGGAATTTAAGCTGTTTTTAGTGCGACCGCCCTCAATCATTACATGCCAGATGGCTTCTTCTTGTAGCCTCTAACATCCAACTCATTCACTACCTGTTGCACGTTAGGAACGCTGGTGGCAAGCTGCTCTGCCTGCTTGCGCAAATCAGCGCTGTCAACCATTCCCTTGAGAGTAAGCACGCCATTCTTGGCGTCATAACGGATATGCTGTTTTTCCAGCCGGTTGGCAATGATCACTGCTTTAAAATCTTTTACGATTCCAGTATCGACATTGGAATCGATGTTCCTTGCCGCGCTCTCATTCCCCTCAGGACGCACGCCAATCTCATCTGACACTACGTAGCCTGCAGCCATATCCTTGGCCAATTCTTCTGCGCGCTCTTTATCTTCCTGGCTCTTCACGTCGCCCGTGACGGTGACAAGTTGTTTCTCATTGTTCACGTTCACCTTCAGGTCCTTGTAGCCGGCATTGTCCAGTGCTTTCACCACCTGGTCTTTCACGGATGGAGTATTTGCCTTGTTTGAAGAACAGCCAATTGCCACCGTGAGCAGCAGTACGGCTACAGATGCCATGAACGCTTTAATACGCATTGAGAATCTCCTGGTTTCGCGCGCGAACCTTAGGATGGTTCTCACAGTTGGATGCAATCTTCTACTCTGGGGAAAGCTGCTTCTTTATCGAGCCACGGGAGACGCAACCATGGAGCGGAAGACCTTAGCGCCGTCCGCTGAGCCGAGCAGCGCTTCACTGCAGCGATCAGGATGCGGCATCATGCCCAGAACGTTCCCGCCTTCATTGCAGATACCGGCAATATTTTCCAGTGATCCGTTCGGATTTGCTTCTGGCGTGATCTGGCCATCAGGCATGGCATAGCGGAAGACGATCCGGTTCTGACGCTTGAGCGTTGCCAGAGTCTCTGGATCGCAATAATAGTTCCCCTCCATGTGGCCGATGGGAATCCTGAGTACCTCGCCTTGTTTGCAGGCGTTGGTAAACGGAGTGTCGGTGTTTTCAACGCGCAGATCAACAAATTTGCAGACATATTTCAACCCGGCATTGCGCATGAGAGCGCCTGGTAGCAAGCCGGCTTCACAAAGGATCTGGAACCCATTGCAGATGCCGATGACCAGGCCGCCGGCAGCGGCAAACTTTTTTACCTCCGGCATAATCTGCGCAAACTTGGCGATGGCGCCTGTGCGCAGATAATCGCCATAGGCAAATCCGCCGGGCACGATGATAGCGTCGCATCCCTGCAGGTCATGCGAATCATGCCACAACATGACGGCCTGCTGGCCGGTGGAGGCAATGGCCGCGTTGTAACTATCCTGATCGCAATTGGAGCCGGGAAAGATGATGACGCCAAATTTCATAGTTTTATTTTAACCACAGAGGACACAGAGGACACAGAGAATTCGCGAGGAAGATTCCTGTCAGCTTAAACTGCGTACATGTCATTGATACTCAAAGATACGTTTCCAGAGCTTGCTCAGGAATTGGAAGAGCTCCTGATGGCAGAGAAAGAATCCGATCTGGCCGAACAGGTGAGCAGTTTGCGGATTGTAGATCGCTGCCGCTGCGGCGATGATTTCTGCGCAACGTTTTATACTCAGGCTCCTCCTCAAGGCAGCTATGGTTCTGGCCATCGAAATGTTGCACTGGAACCGAAAGACGGAATGCTTATACTCGACGTTGTAAATGACAAGATTGCTAAAGTCGAGGTGCTTTATCGGAATGAAATCAGAAAAGTTCTTCTTCGTACTCTTCCGTAAAAGCAACTCCGTGCTCCTCTGCGTACTCTGTGGTAAATAGCATTTATGGACTGGAAAGACCATTTCCGCACCACCGGCACAGCGCTCAAGAGCTGGTTTATCGCCCAGTGTTATGACTCGCTGGCGGTGGCGCTGCTCTGGTTCGTCGGATTGTGGATCATTCACATTCCGTGGGCCATCGTGTGGGCGATTCTCGCCGGCTTGCTGCAGTTTATTCCCAACTTCGGCGGCGTGATCGCCGTGATCCCGCCGGCGTTGCTGGGCGCGCTCAGCTCAGATCATTGGCGCTTCTTTTATGTGCTCATGCTTTTTGCGGGAATCATGGTCGTCGACGGCCTGTTTCTGCAGCCATATCTTATGAAGCGGACAGCCAAAGTGCCGTTCTGGGCGGCGCTGTTTGCTCCGATCGTGCTGGGAATCATCATTCCTTTCTGGGGAGTGTTGCTGGCTCCGCCGCTGCTGGCGGTGATTTATGCATTTCGGAGGAAAACAGAAAATCCATCAGAATCAGACCTGCCGCTTCAGTGACGAGCGATATCCCCGTCTGTACTTGCGCTCTGGCTTAGGCGGGAAAAGCGCATTCATCGTCAAATAGATCCAAAAAAACAGCCCTGACACGGAAATTCCAGTTGATCCCAGCAGAAAATACTCTCCCTTGCCTGAAATAATTGCTGCTATATAGAGCGCGCTGAGTATCGCGTAAACAGTAATCATGATCCCCAGGCTCACCTTCTGCCCACGGCTAAAAATAACCTTCCCAGAGGCAATGTTTCGATAGAAGCGGCCTCTATTTAAGTTCGTGTCTGGAAAGACGATATTCCGCTGGCGGTTAATGACATCGCGCTCCCATTGTTGTAAGGTCATGGCGCGAAATAATACACTACCCGTGCTATAATCTACCTTGTTTTCCTGCGCTTACAAGCGCTTGCCGTCACTTCCTGCCGGCTATTAAATCTTTGATTTTGTCGAGGTTACCATGTCCGGCCATTCCAAATGGGCCACAATTAAGCATAAGAAGGGCGCGCTGGACGCCAAGCGCGGCAAGATTTTTACCCGTCTGATCAAGGAAATCACCATGGCCGCCAAGAGCGGCGGTGGCGATCCTGAAGGCAATCCGCGTTTGCGCACGGCCGTTGCTGCCGCCAAAGCGGAAAACATGCCTGCAGACAACATCAAGCGCGCCATTCAGCGCGGTACCGGCGAACTGGAAGGCGTGAGCTACGAAGAAATCACCTTTGAAGGTTACGGCCCCGGCGGCGTTGCCCTGCTGGTGGAGGTAACCACAGACAATCGCAATCGCACCGTCAGCGAAATCCGCCACGCCTTTACCAAGGGCGGCGGCAACATGGGTGAAGCCGGCTCCGTTGCCTGGATGTTCCACAAGAAGGGCTCCATCGTGGTGTCCAAGGCCAAGTCCAAGGAAGACGACCTGATGAACATTGTTCTGGAACAGGGCGGCGACGACCTGAACGACGACGGCGACAACTGGGAAATTACCACTCCTCCCAACGCTTTTGAACCCGTGCTGGAAGCGGTGAAAAAGTCAGGCGCTGAAGTTGTACATTCCGCCGTGGGAATGATTCCGCAGAATTACATCAAGCTGGAAGGCGCTGCCGCCAACCAGATGATCCGTCTGCTGGAAACCCTGGAAGATGGCGACGATGTACAAAACGTCTATTCGAACTTTGATGTGGACCAGGAACAGCTGGAACAGGTTGCTGGATAGTTTTAGATCAGAGAATTTATTGAAGGCGGTCCGATATGGATCGCCTTTTTTGTTTTGGTAGGATAGTTACCCCCGAGATCCTTCGCGCTTGTGCGCTCAGGATTTCGCCTGCAGGCTCCCGCTGGCGCTCACGCCTGCAAATCAGCTCAACTTCCGGACAAAGCTTTTCGATCGCGTCAATGTTGCCACCTCCACGTCGTAATACTGGTACCACTTTTGCCGGCCAATCTCCTGCGCTTCACGATGGCGGCCCAGATTGCGCCACTCCGTCAGCGATTCCGCATCCCGCCACCGCACCACCGTCAAGCGCTCGCCATCGGCGGCAGTGTAGGCCTTGGCGTCAATGAATCCGGGATTCTGCTTCGCCAGTATCTCCAGCTCGGCGTCCAGCGCCTTGTAATCTTCACCGGCCTGATCGGTGAGCTTGGAGCGAAACAAAATAATGAGTGAGCCTTCGTTGGTTTGATTGTGGTTGGATTGCATTCCCATTGGAGACCGACAATAAGGGGTCGGTTACAAAAATATTTTGGGGATATCTTGCGTTCCAATCCATGGCCGTAACGGACTTTCAGTCGTCCCTAACGGGACTCGTCTTGATGGGGCAGCTCACCCGGCAGTTCCTGCCGGGCTATTTTCATTCGCGCCTGACGGCTCCAGGGCAGGGCCCTAACGCGCTGTTCCGGGAATCCGGGAGCAGGTGTGGCGTTCTTAATGGGTCGCAAGCTTCTATGGCACGAATTCCATTCCTCCCCGATTCGATTAGCGATATCGTGAATTTTGCGCCTCGCAAGTTCAACCAACAGTCCCGTCAGGGACGATTGAAAATAGCCCGGTATGCAGATCGCATGGGCGGCGCAGCCGCGCGGACGATCCAATGCCGGGAACAGGAGCAAAGAACGACAAGTCCCGCCCGGGACGGCTGACGGCTACAATGTGCACTCCATGTCCTACCACGCACACACCCGCATCCTTGTTCATTATGTATTTACAACGAAGAACCGGAAGCCTTCGATTCCAACAGAAATGCAAGCAAAGTTGTGGGCTTATATTGGCGGAATTGTGCGCACCAATAAGATGAAGGCGCTCGCAGTTGGCGGCATAACGGACCATTGCCATGCGCTTCTCTCGTTGCCGCCAACAATCACAATAGCCAAAGCCATCCAATTGATAAAAGCGGGTTCATCCAAGTGGATGCACGACGAGACTGGCAGCCGCCGGTTCGACTGGCAAGAGGGATACGGTGCTTTCACAATTGGACAATCCCAGGTGCCGGCGACTGTGCATTACGTTTTAAACCAGCCAAAGCACCACGCCAAGAGAGGATTCTAGGAAGAATGGAAGATCATTTTAGAGCGCCACGGCCTGCCGCCGGATGAAATGTAATTTCAGCCGTCCCTGGCGGGACTCGATTGCTGGACGAAGCTAACCCGGCAGTTCCTGCCGGGCTATTTTCATTCGCGCCTGACGGCGCTCCAGCCCTCGTGCCTCGAGCTGCTTTCGGCAGCTTGCTGATTGCAACGATAATTCGCTTTACATTCGCATTTGATTGCGTTATGTTTTAGCTCTAATTCGCTCTATTTTCGCCCATGAAGTAACGGTTAAATGAGAGCCGAAAAAGCAACGTGAGAAACAATGAGATTCGAGATCGAAATCGGGCAAAAAAGAGGCCTCGACAGCCTTATGACTGCCTTGTCGAATCGGGGTTTGGCTTTTGTTTTCAATAAAGGTTCGACCCCCCGGGTGGGTCGACACGATATATCAAAGGCTTTTAACCACAAAGGACACGAAGGATCGCGAAGGATCGGGAGATCTGGACATCGGATCATCGGGGTCATCGGAAGACAAGGGCGGGTTCTGTTGGAAATGGAGCTCATTCCGGGGCTAGGACCAATTAGACGTGAAGATTGAGGAGGAAAGCAATGCGGAAGCCGGAGCGAACAGGGTATGAGCCGAATGATGATTTTGGATTTCGGCAGGATGAAGATGCGATGGGATTGAATCTGGAGGAACGGGATTTATGGGACAAAGCGCGGAGCTGGGACGAACGTTCCGCGATCATGCTGCAGCGGGATGGCCGCCGTCTGCAAGAACATAAGGAGCAGGAAAAGCAGGAGTGGCAAAAGACCCATGCGGCACAATTGCTGAAAAAGCTGGGCGAGTGTTTCGCGGAGTACAGGGATTGCGTGGCGAATGATCCGCAATTGGAGCAGAAAGCGGTGGAGTTTGACGCGGTTAACCAGAAGATCTTTGACCGGATGAAGACGAATATGGAGAAGGCACACAACGCTCCGCGATGCCGGTTTGAAAAAGCCAATGGCCTGGTGTGCAAAGCGCCCCGGGTGCGGGGCAAGAAATATTGCCACATGCACCTGATGCTGGAAGAGGCGCGTCCGGAGAAGATTGCGCTGCCGGGCCTGGGCGATGCGAATGCGATACAGGCGGCCATCGCAAAAGGAGCGCAGGCGGTGGTGGATGGCAAGCTAGACCAGAAACAGGCGGGCATTCTGGGATATTACCTGCAACTGGCGCTGAGCAATGTTAGCCGGGTGGATTTTGAAGAAGGGTGGGAAGAAGCGCAGCAGTAGATCGGGTGATGAGAAATTTACCGCGGATTTGCGCGGATGAACGCGGATTTAAGATCGGGAAAAAGCCGCTCAGGCGGCGAGAAGGTAAGTTCTTTTACAACTGAATAAAGGGATTCGGATGATTGCGTCAACGGAAAAGCGAAAGCTTTAACCACAAAGGACACGAAGGATCACGAAGGAATATCACGTCCTTTGTTTCGCAGTGTTCTTGATCAACGCTCATCTGCGCAAATCTGTCTTCTCCGCGCCTCCGTGCCTCCGTGGTGAAATTTTTTTGTGGTCACCGCCAATCACGGACGGAATTCTGCAGCGTGATCGGTTGCCCATTCAAGGAAAGTCTTTGCCGGCGCTCCGGTGATCTCTGCGACGGTAGATGTAACGTGCGCAGGTTGGCCAAGGGCGGCAGCCCACGCGTTGAGCAGCATATTCACCGCCGGCAGAGGTCCGAGCGTGAGCAGCTCATGCCGCGCCTCGTCCGGCGAGATCTCTTCAATGCGCAGCGGGCGGCCGATGGCGCGCCCGATAGTGGACAGCTGTTCGAATTGGCTCAACGATTGCGGCCCGGTCAGAACATATTCCGCTCCGGCATGTCCGTCGTCACACAAGGCGCGGACCGCGACTGCGGCGATGTCACGCTCGTCGATCGGGGCAGTGGGAGCGGAGAGATACGGCCAGCGCACCTGATGGCCGGCGCGAATCTGCGGCGCCCACCAGCGCAGAGCATTTGCGGCAAATATTCCGGAGCGCAGAAATGTCCACTGCAGTCCTGAAGCCTGAATCAACCGCTCGATCTGCTCAAACATGGCGCGGAGTAGATTGGGCTGCTGGAAGAATGGATGTGCCGTCTTGAGCGGAGCGGAGAGAAATACGATGCGCCGTGCATGCTTCGCGATCCGCTCCAAAGCGGGAGCAAAGGCGGCTGGCGGGGCGGTCCAGACCAGGAACACTGCGTCAATTCCATGGAGGCAGCTATCCAGCGTCTCAGGAAGAGTGAGATCTCCGCGAACCACCTCGACCTGCGGTGGCAAATGTGCTGCGCCTGGATTGCGCGACATGGCTCGCACCTGCGCGCCGCGGGCCGCCAGTTGCGTAACAACCTGCCGGCCGACGGTGCCAGTGGCTCCAATGACGAGAATGGGATTCATGCAGGGATCATCATTATGCAGAAGTCATCATACCGGCGGCATTTGGACTTCATAAATTAACATGAAACACCGTAAACCAGCTGAAAACACCATACTTCTGCCAATTATCGGGGGCTTCATTAAATGAAATGTTGCAAAATGCCTTATAAAACGCCTGAAATCGCCGCACGTAGCAAACTACTTTGAACTCAAAATGATATTGACTAAGGTTATTTCCCCATATAGTATCGGGGTCAGATGCATCAGCTCAGCGTCAATCCGGTTTCCTCCACCAACATGGCCATGGCCATGTGTTGCTGTATGTGTATTGGGGAGCGGCCGGTTCTGAGCAAATTTTCTTAAAGCAATACTCAGATATTAACTACCGGGGCCGCTCAAAACGAGCGGCCTTTTAGTTTTGGCTGCTCAAGGGAAGGATCGGACCCCAATGGAAAGAAGGAAGCATGTCAAAGCTGAAACAGCCAATCGCCATTTATTACGAACATCCACACTGGTTCGTACCGCTATTTAAAGAGCTGGAGCGCCGTAACGTTCCTTTCGTCCGCATTGATGCAGCCCAGCACCATTTTGATCCCGCACAGTTGAACGGTGAGGGCGGTTACTCACTGGTGTTCAATCGAATGAGCCCATCGGCCTATCGTCGCGGCCATGGGCAGGCCATTTTCTACACGCTTTATTACCTTGATCATTTGGAGCAGCGCGGCAAGCGCATTGTGAATGGCCAGAAGGCTTTTCGCTATGAGACGTCGAAGGCGCTGCAGCTTTCATTGCTGGAAGGGCTGAAGCTTCCCTATCCGAAGAGCCGCGTGATTAACAATCCGGCTGATGCGGTACAGTCCGCCAAGGGCTTGCGCTTCCCGATTGTGGTTAAGCCTAACATCGGCGGCAGCGGCGCGGGCGTGGCCAAGTTCAATACAAAGGACGAGCTTGAAGCTGGTGTAAAAGCCGGCACACTTGATCTTGGGTTGGATTCCACAGCGCTGGTGCAGGAATTTATTCCTGCGCGCGGAGGACATATCGTCCGCGTGGAAGTTGTGGGCGGAAAGTTCCTTTATGGAATCAAAGTCCATCTGACGGGAGAAACTTTTGATCTCTGCCCGGCCGATATCTGCCGCACCACCGCAGGACAAGAGCTGGCTCGTGCAGCATGCCCGGTTGACGCTCCAAAGACCGGACTCAAAGTGGAAGGCTATACGCCGTCCGACGAGATTATTCAGCAAGTTGAGCGCATCATGCAGGAGGCACGCATAGAAGTTGGAGGCATTGAGTACATCATCGATGATCGCGATGGCCAGCTTTATTTCTATGACATCAACGCGCTCTCTAACTTTGTGGCCGACGGTCCCAAGGTCATCGGCTTCGATCCCTTTGTGCGTCTGGTCGACTTTCTGGAAAAGGAGGCTGCGTAATGCGATACGGATATTGGCTCCCTGTTTTCGGTGGTTGGCTGCGCAATGTGGAAGACGAGCAGATGGAAACCAGCTGGGCTTACGTGAGCAGGCTGGCGCGGCGCAGTGAAGAGATTGGTTATGACCTCACGCTCATTGCTGAACTCAACCTGAATGACATTAAAGGCCCGCAGGAACCGTCGCTGGATGCGTGGTCAACGGCGGCTGCGCTGGCGGCGATAACGCATCGGCTTGAACTGATGGTTGCCGTGCGACCAACATTTCACAATCCCGCATTGCTGGCCAAGCAAGCCGCGAACATTGACCACATCAGCAATGGACGCGTTTCTTTGAATGTTGTCTCCGCCTGGTGGGCGGAAGAAGCACGCAAGTTCGGCATACAGTTTGACCAGCATGATGACCGCTATGCCCGCACATCAGAGTGGCTCGACGTGGTGGACAAAGCCTGGAAATACGATCACGTGAACTACGAAGGCAAGTATTACAAGGTGCAAGACCTTGTCCTGCAGCCGAAGCCGGTCTCGCGTCCGCGTCCGGTGATTTATGCGGGAGGCGAGTCTGAGGCGGCGAAAAATTTGATCGCGCAGAAATGCGATGCCTACGTGATGCACGGTGATCCGCCGGAGAAAATCCGTGCAAAGATACGCGATCTCTCTGAGCGTCGTGAAAAGTTTGGCCTTCCGCCGATGCAGTTTGGTGTCGCGGCTTATGCCATCGTGCGCGATTCTGAGCGTGAAGCGCAGCAGGAGCTGCAGCGCATTACCGACGTAAAACAGAATGCCGCCGGCTATGAAAACTATCAGCAATGGCTGGCCAATACTCAGCTGGAGCAGCGCGTATCGCTTGAAGACTATTCCGTTTCCAACCGCGGCCTGCGCTCTGGTCTGGTAGGAACGCCGGAGCAGGTGGCTGATCGCATTGCTGAGTTTGAAGATGCGGGCGCTGATTTGCTGCTGCTGCAATTCAGTCCGCAACTGGAAGAGATGGAGCGATTTTCGAATCAGGTAATCAGAACCGGAGCCAGATCGCTGGCCCGCGCAGTTTAACGAGGTTTCGCGTCCCGCGAAAACTGAGAAGACTGGCCGGAACAGTCAGGCGATTGGCGCCGGTTGGTCTTTTCAGATGGCAGACGGGCTTCGCGCTCCTTCCCGGAGGCTCGTCTGCTAAAAAACTTTGATGATGTACTTTCATGCGGAAAAAAGCTTGCTCATATCACTCAACTTCACCTGGGCAAAATCCGCAACCACAAGATCAGCGCCAGCCTGCTTCAGCTTTGCTTCCCTGCCATTTGCAGCAATGGCCACGCATTTCATTCCAGCTTTTTTAGCGCCGACTACGCCAGAGACTGCATCTTCACAGACCAAAATATTTTCCGCCTTGATGTGAATTGCGCGCGCAGCAAGAAAGAAAAGTCCGGGATCGGGCTTGCCCTTCGCAACGTCCTCACCGGTTACAACCGCGCGAAAGCGAGAACGCAATCGAAACTGTTCAAGAGCTGCTTCTACCCGTTTGCGGCTGCCAGAAGTCGCGACAACTGTCGGCAACCCTGCGGCTTCAACCTGCTCCATGAAACTGGCAAAACCATGAACTAGCCTCAGATTGCCTGCCCGCTCTTTAAATAGCTTCTCTTTCTCATCACCATAGAGCTTGATCTCTTCCTGGGTCAGGTCGCCCAGAAAGTGCCGCAGAATCTCTTCTTTCTTCGCACCCTCCAGGACGAAAGCAAGGTCATCATCATGGATCTGCTGGCCGAGTGAGCTGAAAAACTTCTTCCACGCTTCCAGGTGAACAGGATGGCTATCTACAATCACTCCGTCAAAATCAAAAATAACCCCGGCGAGCATGTTGGCCCCAATCTAACTATTTTGTGGATGCTTATCTTACCGCGTACGCCACGGCCATGGGTTGGCTGAATTGTCTGGCCGTCCATCGCCATGCAGACTCAATAATCTCATGCAATGACGAGTGTTCCGGCCGCCAGTTTAATTCGCGCATGATGCGGGCAGGGCTGGCACACAGGATCGGCGCATCACCATCGCGGCGGGCGTTTACGCGCAACGGGATCGTCTGCCCTGTGACTTCTTCCGCTGCTTTGCAGACTTCCTGAACGGAGTAGCTCTTCCCCAACCCAATGTTATAAGCGCGCATCCCCGGCTGATTGATCTGCTGCAACGCACAAATGTGAGCATTGGCAATATCCAGCACGTGGACATAATCCCGCAGACAAGTTCCATCCGGCGTGTCGTAATCGTCGCCGTAGATGTTGAAAGTCTTGCGCTCGCCCATCGCCGTTTGCAGCAACAGCGGGATGATATGTGTCTCCGGATCGTGACGCTCTCCCAGTTCAGCGGTTGCGCCCGATGCGTTGAAATATCGCAGCGCAGTCACGCTCCAGCCATAAGCCTGCGCGTACCAATGAAGGATGCGCTCAAAAATCAGCTTGGTCTCGCCGTAAGAATTCACCGGACTTTTACGATCATCTTCATCGATGGGAATGCGCTCCGGCATGCCATAGACTGCGGCTGAAGACGAGAAAACAAAATTTTTGATGCCCGCAGCGCGCAGCACCTCCAGCATAGCAATGCCGGAAGCTACATTATGTTGAAAGAATAAGGCCGGATTGCTTACCGATTCCGGGATCAACGCTTTCGCCGCAAAATGAAAAACAGCGTCAAAGCGGATATTGCTCACGAGGGATTGCATGGCTTCCTGATTGCCGATATCCAATTGAAAGAAAGCTGCTCCAGGTACCACCGCTTCCCTGCTGCCGGTGGAAAGATCATCCACAATCGTTACCGCATGGCCCTGACGTAAAAGTTCAGCGCAGCAGACTGATCCAACATAGCCTGCGCCGCCCGTAACTAAAATATTTGACATCTTTTAATACCTCTTATGAATGCAAAATTCGTAATGGCGTTCTTATAAGTATTTTCAAGTCGAACCACAGAGACCAATGCTCTGCGTAAAAAAGATCCATGCTTACTCTCTTGTCATACCCGGAATCCTGATTGCCATAAACCTGCCAGTAACCAGTCAGGCCGGGCTTCATTAATGTAAAAAGCCAGCTTGCCTTGCCGTATTTTTTGAGTTCGGGCGATGAGATCATTCTGGGCCCCACTAGACTCATCTCGCCTTTCAAGACATTCCACAACTGCGGCAGCTCATCCAGCTTTGTCTGCCGCAATACCGCGCCTATCGATGTCACCCGCGGATCATCTTTCAGTTTGAAGTTGATCTCAAACTGCTGCCGAAGTTCCTCATCGCGATCCAGGATTTCATCTGCATCCACACGCATGGTCCGCACTTTAAAGGCATCAAATTCTCCGTCCATTCCAACAACACGACGCCGAAAAAACGCCGGACCACCATCATGCAACTTGATCCACACAACCAGAAAACAAATAAGCGGCGCCAGCAAAACAAGCATTACCGATGCACCGACAATATCTATTACGCGTTTCGCTATTCTTCCTGACCGCGAGATTGCCAGCCTCGGAATCTGCGCGCTGACCTCTTGCCGGAAGGCAGCAGATACCGGCATCAATCCCCCGCCATGGCAGCAGCCGCAGGCTTCGCCACTGATTTTGAAAGCAGATAGAGATCAGAATCCACCATCATCTCCACCAACTGCTTAAAGCTTGTCTCCTGCTTCCAACCCAGAATTTTTCTGGCTTTGCTGGAATCACCGCAAAGCGGCTCGTCTGCCACGGAACGTATCAGCGTGGGATCGACGTCCACATAGCGCTTCCAATCCAGGCCAGCGCGGGCAAAAGCAATTTCCAGCAGCTCTTTCACACTGCTTGTTTCCCCCGTTGCAATCACAAAATCATCAGGCTGTGGTTGCTGCAGCATCAGCCACATCGCGCGGACATAGTCGTCAGCAAATCCCCAATCACGGCGTGCCTGGATATTTCCGATTTTCAGCTTGCCTGCCAGCCCCAGCTTGATCCGTGCAGCATGCTGGGAAACTTTTCGCGTCACAAACTCAATCCCGCGTCGCGGTGATTCATGATTAAAAGCAATGCATGAACAGGCAAACATGCCGTAGCTCTCGCGATAGTTAATGGCTGTATGGTGGGCAAACAGTTTGGCCGCGCCATAAGGGTTCTGCGGTTGCAGGCGCGACGCTTCGGACAATAAGCTGCCACCACCTCTGCCAAATATCTCTGAGCTGGAAGCCTGCAGAAACTTTGCTGCCGGAGCATGACGCCGAATCGCTTCCAGCATCCGCAACACGCCCATGCCGGTAACCTCCATGGTCAAGCGTGGCTGGTTCCAAGAGGAAGGAACAAATGTTTGCGCGCCGAGATTGTAGACCTCATCGGGCACAACCTTTTGTACGGCCCTGTCGAGCGAGGTCTGGTCGGTCAGATCGCCTTCAATCAGTTCAACATCGCTTATGGAATCCTGGCTTGCGCGCGCAGGGCTGCGGACCATTCCATAGACTTCATATCCTTTTTTCAGCAGCAACTCAGCCAGGTAAGAACCATCCTGTCCAGTCACTCCAGTGATCAAAGCCCGCATGGGACGCCCGCCCTCGCAACCTGGAAGCTACATTACGTACGGTCGAACACACGATGATATACCGCTATCGTCTCCAATGCCGCTTTGTTCCAGGAAAAATCAGCAGATCTTTTCAGGGCTTCTTCTCTTCTCCGTTTTAACTCCTCAGGGCTACGTAAAATTTCGGTAAGTGCCGCTGCCATGCCGGAGATGTTCTCGGGATCAAAGCACTGCGCTCCCCCCGCGGCAACTTCCGGCAACGATCCACGATTCGATGCAATCACCGGGCAGCCGCAGGACATTGCCTCCACCAGCGGAAGCCCAAATCCTTCATAGAGCGATGGCATGATAAAAGCATGTGCATGACGGAACAATGCCGCCAGATCTTCCGTTGCAATTTGTCCGACCTGGCGCACGTTGAGTTTTTGCATGAGTTCGTCATCACGATTCACAACCTTGAAGCCTTCCGCTGAACCGTAAACCACAGTTTGAAATGGAAGGTCGGTATTGCTTTGCGCTTTGGCTAGAGCTTCCAATGCGCCTTTCAGATTTTTGGTCCGCCAGTTACGGGCACTCGCGGCAACCACGTACGGCTGGGTTATGCCGAACTTCTGCTGCAATCGACCTAATTCCCACTCTTTGGCGTCTGGGTGAAATGTCTCCGGCTCGGCAGCCAGATGCACCGTTGTAACTCGCTCTTGAGAGACACCCAGAATTTTCTCCATGTCGGCGGCCGTGCTCCGCGAATCCGCAATAATGTGCGCCGCTCTTCTTGCCGCCAGGCGATAGCCGGCTTTCACCACCTCTTGTTTCAAACGCGGATAGATGGGAAAAAGAAACGGAATCAGATCATGCACCGTGATGACCACAGGGCATTTCAATTTCGGCATGACATAAAAAGGACTGTGGAATAAATCCAGCTTGTCCTTTGCCGCGCGCGACTGAAATTCAGAAGAAGCAAATGGCGAATACTTGCCTGTGTGTATGGGAACCACTTTCACGGAAAGACGGTCCAGTTCAGGCAGCAGTTTTTTTAGATCAACATAAACTACCGTCTCGCACCCTGCGCGGACCAGCGCAGGCAGCAGGCCCGCAATGTAGCTTCCTACTCCGGAATCGTTGTACCAGCGGGCATCAAACCCTACACGCATTCAACCTCTCAATAGCATGATGAAACTAAAATCATTTACCGCAAAGAGCGTGGAGAGATGACCATTTCTGCAAGAGCGAGACATATTGCCTAAACTACAAAGAACCAAAGAATTTCGAATTCCTCCGTGCCCTCTGTGGTAAAAGCTTACGCAGTTTTTACCACGCAATACTGTTTGCTCACATACCCAGATGCCAGTTCTTGATGCAGATATTGCAGATTCCCAGAAAAGTCAGGGGCAGCGGAATTGGTCAGGCACACATCTATTACTTTTCCACCGCTCTCGTCTATCACTCTTCGAATCGCGCTCTCAGGAATGCAGTGCATCTCCATAGCCTCATTGTGGTGGCGGCCATTTTGGTTGAATCCAAATGCCGTTTGCAGTTTTGCCCGCAATGCCAGCTGTACGCGCCATTTCTTGATGAAACCAAGGCGAAGACTCTCAGGAATCTGAAAAACCACCACGCCTGCCGGCCTGAGCACGCGCATGAGTTCCCGAATGTAGCCCAGCGCATAAGGCTCTGCGATATGCTGCAAAACAATACTGGTATAAACAAAGCCGTAATAACTGTCCTGGAAGCTTTCTAAGCGCTCACTCTCGTTCAGAAGAAATCGGCACCGCGGAATGTCTTTGGCGTAGTCTTTCGCCAGCTGAATCATCGTGGGTGATATATCCACGCCCCAGCATTCTGGAAAATGGCTGGCCATGGCCTGTGTAAGCCGTCCCACGCCGCAGCCAAAATCCAGCGCAGGCGCATTGTGGTCAAGCTTCACTCCAATTTTGGCAAGGTGATCCAGAACGACCCTTATCTCATTTCTGCCGGAAGCAAAAAGCTCTTCCCGGATCCATTGCCTGTTCCGCTTTTGCGGATCGCTGCAGATCGCCCAGAACGGATCGGCTTGCGCAAAGCCCTCCCACGTGCGTTGCAGCTTTTCAAGCGATTTCATCATTTTCGCGCGATCATCCAGATCGTATCGTAATGATTCACCCTGTATGACGTGAGCTGATGCAGCCCGTAATAAGCACGATCCAGCAACAGCCGCGCGCCACTTGAAACATAATAAGGATCAAGAGATTCTTCCACGATGGTAAAGCCCGCGCTCTCAAGCAGCCGGCTCAACACCTTGGGTGTAAAGTGCGAAAGGTGTATCTCCCGCGATTCACCAGCTCTTGCGATCCCCAGCTCTGGACTGAATTTCTGAAAGACCTTCAACCTAAGACGGCTTCCCAGCTTCTTGATGGCTGACGTCCATGCCAGCACATCATTCGGCACAGCAATGACTATCACACCGCGGGGAGATAACAACTCCCGGCATCGAGCCATCAGCCGCATTGGATCTGGCACATGCTCCAGCACGTGAAACAAAGTAATGTTGTTGAATGAGGCTGGTGGCAAATCCAGCTCTTCTACCTGCCCGACATGCAGATCAATTCCGTATTTCTCTTTTGCGATCTTAACGGCGCTCTCTGAAATCTCAGTGCCCGTTACCCGCGTAAAGAATGGCTTTGCATGATGCAAGAACTGTCCGATCCCCGCGCCGATATCCAGCAGGCTCCCTTTGGATTTATACGGCAACAACTTTTTTAGCCGGCGCTGCCACAGCGCATCCCGCTCGCTTTCCTGGCTCAGCCATGAATCATATTTGTCCGGCTGCGAATAGAAAGCCGCAATCTGCGCCTGAGAAGGTCTGGGACTGTCAAAGATGTATCCGCAAGACTTGCAGCGGCAGAAGTTATATTGTGCGTCAATTTTTTGGATATCGCTGCTACGACACACATTGCAAAACTGAACGCCCTCCATGCTGTTTTTGGTAGCGCGGTCAGCAAGAGCAACAGTGATTTTCTCCGCCTGTACAGCGTTATGCATGACGAGCAGCCTCAGGTGGATGATTTGATTGTGTCTTCAACATGCCCAGGATCAGGAAAAACAGCGCTGCCAACTGCGGAGTGGTGTGAAACAGATAATCCACTGTCCCGTGCACCAGGACACCCACCATCGCAATAAACACGGCAAAGCAAATCATCCTGCTCAGTTCGCTTTGCGCTGCTCTATATCCTCTGAGTGCGGTTCGAAGTGCCACAGCCATGAACAGCGCAAATGCCAACAGTCCGACGATCCCCGTTTCGGCCAGCAGCTCCAGGTATAAGTTGTGGGCATCACCCACCCAGCCTTCCGGCAGATCGAGCAGGCCTCCCATCAGCATTCGCAGGTTGCCAAAACCGGCGCCGATAACGGGCGAATGCGCAAACGTGGCAAACGCGCCTCCCCAGATCGCCAACCTGGAAACTGCGGTGAAATCGTCAATCTCAGTCAGCCGCTCAAAGAAGAGACCAGCCACAACTCCGGCTATCAAACACGCAATCAGAACAACGGCAATGCGTCTCATTCTGGATTTTCGGTTGGGTGCAAAAAAGCACGCGCTCGTTACCAGGATGGCAACGTATGCCAGCAGGCCCCCGCGGCTCTGCGTCAACAAAAGAGCCACGCTTGCCAAAACAAAAACCCACCGGCCCAGCTTGCGCAATGTTGGATCACCGCCTCGCACGGCAAATGCTATACAGAACGGAATAACTAAATTGAGGTAACCGGCCAGGCCGTTGTAGTGCTCAAGAAAAGAGGTAATACGCCCTTCCCATGGCGGAATCTGGCGAATCTCCTCCTGAATCGGATAAAGGATGTCATACAACTCAGAGTAGCCGCCAGTAATTGCCTGATAAAAACCGAAGAGAGCGACTGCAATCGTAGAGGCTATGAGCGCTTTCAATACCGATTGAACATCCTTCGGCGACTGCAGCCAGTCTGTAACCACGTAATAAAAGCAAACATAAGAAGCCAGCCGCATCAGCTCGCGCTGTGCATCCAGAGTGATGGGATTGAAAAACACCACAGAGGCAGTTGCAACCGTAAAATATAAAAGCATTGTACATGTGAGCCAACCGGCCCACAGCCAGTCACGAAGCTTCTGCTGGTGACTCATCTTATAGACCAAAACACCAGCAAAAAAACTCAGGCGGACAAGAGTGGTTAGATCTCGTATAGGAAAATCCCAATTCAGAAACGGCGTGAGCGGAAGAAAGAAAACCACGACGAACAGCAACGGCTTGAATCGCAATGCCGCCAGAACAAATACTGCTCCACTCACGGCAATCGGTAAAGCCAATGGACTCAGCTGTGCTGCAATGGCCAACGCCACGGCGATGCCAACAATCAGCAATTCTTCGCCTGGCCCATAGCGGAGCTGATAGATTGAGCGCGATGTCATTGAGGAATCCATCAATCAGTTACCGTTCCCTCCGGCGCTCATAAGAACGTGCAGCGTCTCCCGCGCGCATCGCTCCCAACTGAACTCACGGGCGCGCGCCAATCCGGCTTCCCGTATCTGGCTTCGTAATTGAGAATCGTGCAGAACGGCTTGCATGCATGACGCCATGTCACCTACCGATAGCGGATCAAAGTAAGCTAGAGCATCGCCGGAGATTTCCGGCAGGCACGATGTCTGTGCGGCGATTGTCGGCGTGCCGCAGGCCATGGCCTCAACCATCGGGAGTGAGAATCCCTCATAGAGCGAAGGTATAACTGCCAAACTGGCACCTTTAAGCAGCAAGGCCAAGTCAGCGTCAGATAGCGTTCCGGCAAAAACCAATTTTCCGTTCTGGCCGCTGGCGGCTTGCGCTGTTGCGATGATCTCTTCATTCGCCCAGCCCATTTGTCCCACCAGCACCAGGTCAAAGTCGAAATCTTTTTCCTGCGCCAGCATCAGCCGATAGGCCTCAATAAGCCGCTTTAAATTTTTGCGCGGCTGAATCGTCCCGTGATGCATCACATACGGCTTTTGCAGTCCGAGCCGTTTTTGCAGCAACTCTAAGGCTTCGGCGTCGGTCGGCTCGGCATTGAAGACGTTGTGATCACAGGCATCGTGAATGACGGTAATCTTTTCCTCCGAAACGCCCAGCAGCCTGACAATATCTCTCTTGGAACACTGCGACGACGTAATCACAGCCCGTGAAAACTTTGCGCAGCTTTTGAACACGATTCGTTGCATGGCCGTGATCCGGCTTGAATGTGTTGGCATGGCGAGCGGCGTAACATCATGGATCGTGCAGACCACAGGCACGTTACTCATTGGCAGAGTCGCCGCTGTAGGAATAAAGAACACATCCGCGTGCGCCTGCCTTGCTGATAAACCGGCGCCGCCCATCCGCCAAAGCCGATCATGATCAAGCAATCTTGAGTCCCGAAGCGTAAACCCTTGTGACTCGCTCATTCGCGCCGCATCATTTCCATTTCGTTGCGATGCAAAAAGCGAAAACTCAACTCCTGAACCGTTACTGGCAATGCGCTTAAATTCACGTAGCAGATTCTGCAGATAGACATAGGTGCCCTGACAGCGAAACCGGCTGGCAAGAGTCCACGAATCTATGGCAATTTTCACAGCGCTGCTCCAACGGCTCGCGCCCTCGCAGGAACGCTATCGATAACTTTTTTTAGAACACCCAGAGTCTGTTCAGCACAAAGCTCCCAACTAAAATTCTCCGCGCGCTCCCTGCCTTTTTTCGTCAGCTCCGCCAGTAGATCCGGCGATTGCAAAACCTCTGTCATGCAATCGGCAATGTCTTGAACGGAGAAAGGATCAAAATATCGCAACGCATTCCCAGAAATTTCCGGCAGACAAGAATGATTGGCCGCGATTGTGGGCACGCCGCAGGCCATGGCCTCTACCATGGGAAGACAGAAGCCTTCATAGAGTGAAGGAATCACCTCCAATACTGCTCCGCACAGCAATAGAGATAGGTCCTGATCGCTGATAGCGCCCGTCATCACCACTCTGACTCGGCCCGCATTCGCTCGTGCCATTGCAATAACCTCTTCGTACTGCCATGCAAGCGGACCAGCAAGCACCAGATCAAAATCCATTTTGCGATTTTGCTCAAGCATCATCCGGTAGGCAGCAATCAGCCGCATCAAGTTTTTTCTCGGCTGAATGGCGCCATGATGCAGAATATATGGCCTTTCAACGCCCCATCGCGACAACAGCGCTTGATGCGCAACTGGATCTGGCTTGCCGCCATGAAAGAGTGAGTGGTCATACCCTTCATACACAACGTGGATCTTTGACGCCGGTACTCCGCAAAGACGGACAATATCCCGCTTTGAGTGCTCTGAAACGGTGATAATAGCTGTTGAGTTTCTTGCCGAATGCATCAGCAGCTGCTTCAATAGGAAAGTAATGCGCCGGGAAAAACTTGGCATGACAATCGGCGTGAGGTCGTGAATGGTGTTCACAGTTGGAATCAATGCATTCAGGGACAGGGAGGTGCCATTCGGGTTGAACAAAACATCCGCGCCATCCAGGAGAGCAGCGGCTGTAGCGCCGCCGTAGCGCCACAATCGATCAAATTGAATCAATGCAGTCCTGCGCGGACGAAAACCTGGACCTTCGTCGAACCCATCCATATCTTCCTGCGAAGAGACAAACGGCCTGATCTCCATTCCATATTGAGAAGCCGTGCTCTTCATCGCGTTCAGCAGATTGCGCGCATAAACCTGTATGCCATGATTTTGATATTTCGCTTTGAGCGCAGCTGAGTCAAAGGCAATTCGGGCAAGGCCGCTTTGGCGTGTGGCACTCATGCGTAGGCCGCTTTCGATAAAGGCGCTTGCAGAGCATTGCGATAAACCGCCAGCGTCCGCGTGGCTGTATCTGCCCAGCTGAAGCGTTGCAGATTTTGATATCCAAGCTCTATCAGATTTGCTCGCAGTGAAGCATCTGCCAAAAGGCGCGATATCTGCTCAGTCATCTCTTCTACGTTATTTGGATCAAAATACAACGCTGCTTTACCGGCCACCTCCGGCAGTGATGTTGCCGACGAGCAAGCCACCGGCGTACCGCAGGCCATCGCTTCCAGGACAGTGAAACCAAAGCCTTCATATAATGACGGACAAATACAGGTGCTTGCCGCAGAATAAAGCGCGCAAAGGCTCGAATCATCGACGAAGCCGGCAAAAACAACGCGCTCGGCGATTCCTAATTCCCCAGCCAATCGCCGCAATAGAGATTCGCCTTCTCCCATTGGCCCCGCGATCACCAACTGGGCATTGCAACCATGCCTGATGGCTTTCTCAAAAGCGCGCAACAATCCAGCATGATTTTTTCGTTGCTTGTAGATTCCAACACAGAGAATAAAATCCCTATCAATACCGTATCGCGCACGCACCGCGCTGAGTCGCACTGGATCATCAATACGCTGAAATTTCACATCCACACTGGGATAAATTACTTCAATCTTTGCCGGATCAGCATGCAGATAGCGGACAATTTCTTTTTTCGAAAAGTCGGAGTCCGTGATGAGACGCGTGGCCATGCGCGCACAGGCATTCATCATAACCTTGTAGTAAAGACGTCCAGCGCGTGAAGGCAGGTCCTGCGGACAAGCCAGATAGATGACATCGTGAATTGTGGCAACTGCCGGGCACGGCCGGACAAGCGGTAGCAGAAAATGCGGCGAGTGCAGCAAGTCGATTTTGTAGCGGCGAAGAAGCCGTGGCAATTCAAATTGCTCGCGGAGTGAATAATATTTCAGCCGCGGAAATATCTTCTGTGCTTTTGGCGCATGAATCAGATTCTCGCCACCGGGAGGAAGGATGCACAAGTATTCATGCTCCGGGGCCAGCGAGGTCATCGATTCAGCCAGGCACTTCATATATCTGCCAATGCCGGGATTGCCGATGCGCCGCAGATCAAAAGCTATTTTCATGTGCAATCAAAATGAAGCCGCCCGAGCCAGCTTCTTCATCTGTCCCGCCATCATGCGTTCCTTCACGGCGTTAAATATGGAATGCAGAATGGCCTGATGCAGATCTTCAATGGCCTGGGCATTCTCTGATGGAACAATCGCGCAGATGTCGCACAGGTCTTTCATGTTTCCGCCCTGGCAGCCGGCAAGGCCCACTGTCAACGCGCCATACTCACGGGCAGTTTCCAGCGCCAAAAGAATGTTGGGTGAATCGCCGCTGGTGCTCACAGCAAATGCAATATCGCGTGGCTTGAGAAAGGTCTTGAGTTGTTCGGAAAAGACATGCTCGTATCCGCGATCATTGGCCCACGCACTGATGAGCGAGACATTGTCAGTAAGGGCCATTACTCTCGGCCTTCTTGTACTCTCGCCAGCGCCCTTATTCATGTCACACATCATGTGCGATGCGCTAGCCGCGCTCCCACCATTGCCGAAAATAAAAATGGTCCGCTGTTCTTCTACGGCTTCAACCAAAGCGGACACGATCTCAGTGATCGCATTGAAAGGAAGTTGTGGAATCAGCGTGCTCAGGTTTTGAAAGTACGTGGCAATGGCTAAACTTGTATTTGTGTGGAGATCCAGTTTTCGGCCGTCTTGTCCCGGGGGCATACCTGCTCCTGCTTAAATTTTGTTCTGCACAGCTTTTTATCTCGTTTTGCCCTGCAACTTTCCCAGAGCGAACTTTACCTCACTTGCAATATCGGCTGCCAAAAGACGGTAAGGGTCGTCTGCCGGAACCTGTTCCCAGCGATATCGTCCGAGCACCCACAGGCAAGCCAGAAGCAAAGCGCCAAAAATGCTTCCCCCAACCACCAGGCTGCGGATAGGGCTCGATCTTTTTTCTGAGGCTACTCCGGCATCCATCACGCGTACGAGCGGAAGTTCCTTGGCTTCCTGGATTTTCGCCATCTCATATTGCTGGGTCACAAAGGCATAGACAGCCTCCTGAATCCTGGCATCGCGATACAAATCGGCGTAGTGCGAGCCCAGCGAAGGCAGCGTGTGCATGGAAGGATACGGCGCGGAATTATCCAGCACTGAGTCAGGCGAGGCGGGGCTGCCACTGCGGCCTACTATCCTGGTGATTTGCGATTGCAGCTCTGCCATCCGCGCCTTCAGCGTGCGGATGCGAATATTGTCGTCAGAATAAATCTCCCGCAAACCTTTCAGTTCGGTTTCACTGGCGATCAGTTCGCCTTGCAACCGGGCAGCAGCATCCATCACTGCCCGGCCTTCATTCTGCGGATCAACCATCGAGTTCTTGCTGGTGAACTGGCTCAGGTTAGCCGAGGCGCGGCCCAAATCCTCTTTTGCCGAGGCCAGACGTTGTTCCAGAAACTGCCGCTCACGATGAGCCGAAGATGTATTCAGGTCAACGGCAAGGCGGTTCAGTTCTTCAATGTATGCGTTGGCAATCTGCGCGGCCACCTTCGGCTCATAATCAATGACAGTGAGCGTGATCACGCCGCTCTTCTTGTCTTCTTCAATGTCAGTAAATTTGGCCAGCTTTTTGCGGGCTTCAAAATAAGTGCGCTTGTTGTAACGGGCACGCAGGTCAAAGCGATCAATCAGCCGGTCCTGGACTGTGCGGCTTTTGAGCACCTCAACGTAGAACGCGCCGGGGGTTTTCGCGCCGAGCAGGTTGGCGGCATCAAAGCCAAAATTCGAAGCCACACCATCAGTGCTCCCGAGTGCCTTACTGAGCAGGCTCATCATGGAACCGCTGCCGTTGCTTGAAGAGTTTTCCGCAGGAACAAAGCGTACCGCAGACTTGTAATGGGAAGGAATCAGAAAGGCGACGACCACCGAAGCCAGCAAGGTCTTCCAGGCCACACCCCAGAGAAAACCACGAGACCGCCACAATACCCATAACTTTTCTGCTTTTCTATCTTCAGGATCGGGGGCTGGCGAGTATCGCTCCGGTTCCGGATGAACGGAGGGGGCGTAAATAGGTACGGCAGCCTGGCCCCTAGCTTCCACGTTTAAATCTCCAATGAGGCCAATATGTTAATTGAATTGAAGTCGTAAAATCATTCTGTTTTTGACCTGCCGTCAGCAGGGGGAAATTCCACCATTCATATTGGAACAGGGTGGAAAGAGAAACAGCCGGATTAAAGCTCCATTCTGATTTGAAGTAAAGGTCGCGCAAATTTCCGCCCTCAAGAAATGCGTTGTCCGCCATCTCCTCGCGATAACCGAATTTCAGCGTTCTGTTGGAAGCCACCCAGTACGTTGTATCCGCGCGGTAGGCAATTCCCTGCCGGCCAACCGTGGCATTACCCATAATGTTGCCTTTGTTGGTATAGCCATCAAGATAGCGAACGTTCCAATAGAAGAACCCACCTTCAGGTGGTTGAATCAATCCCGGCAAATTTGTGTAGGCCGCTTCCACACGGAAATCCAGATGCGGTATTCCGGGAACTTGAGACAAGTACAGCCCCGGATTTTGCGCAGCCCGGCGTGGATAACCGATGGGAGAAATCTCGTCTTCTACAAAAGAATCTGCGTAAAGAGTCAGCAATTTTCTAAAGCCTGGAATACGGTATCTGAAATCGAAGGTTGAGCGCCTGTCACCTGGATCACTATCGCGTCCGGTAGCATTTGTGGTGGAGAACAGAGAATGCTTGACGGTTCCCAATGTGATGGGGAAGTCTGTACCACCGAACATTCCGGTGCGCCCAACGCCGAATTCAAAGTTGCGAGTCAGTTTGAAGTTGACCTTGAACCCATTGACCATGGGCTGTTTGGGAAGTGTGCGGCCAATGGAGGAAACTGTACCGTTCGCGCCAATCGTGGAATCCTGCACATTAACCCAATGCTGTCCGGTCATTTTGCCTACCCAAAATTCAGTCCGCATCGGACCCAGCCATCCCAGAAAACCTGGCAGCTTTTGTGGATGAGTTTGATCCACACGAAGCATGTAAATTGGCTCCGCGTTATTGCTCCACAGGAAGGGGTCTTCTGTTGGTCCAGTCCAGAGTGATTGCTTGCCAAACGATGTCTGCCATCCATTGATGTTGAGCGACAGATACGTATCGAGCAGGCGGAATTGATTGAAAGCCGGAACTGCCGAGGCCAGCTGAGGTCCTTTGGAGTCCGCAATTTGAATGGCGTTTTGCTGTGTCTGGGTAAAACCAGCAGCGCCCGGCGCATGCTCCTGCTCACCTTGTATGAAATATCCCAGCACACCAGCAGAACCGCTGGCAGTGAATCCAGCAACCGCATTCGTGCCGCGTTCATAAGGCCTTCCATTGTTATTCACGATGGTCTGGCCAAAATGGTAGCCATCTGTAAGTGGCGGGCCGGAGATGGAGGTAACACCGGCATAGACAGAGTCCAGTGACGTGGAGTCGGCTTCTTTTCCTGTCAACTCAATGGAAAATTCATGGGCCAACGCCTGATATAACTGCAAGGCTTCATCAGGGTTAGATTCATCTACCTGACTGGAAACTTCTTCCACCAGACGGGCGCACTCACGGCGCGTCCAGGGGCGCAAACCTTCAATGTCGCTATCAATAACTCCCATTGCCGCCAGCCGGTCAAATGCGGGATAGACCCAGCTATCAATCGGCACGTAAGCTGAAGCCCGCTCCGGCCTGACCGCACCTTCTATTTCGGAATCGTGGACAAAGGTGCCGTAATCCTCAACTGGATGCTGAACATCATGGTGAGTCTTAAACACTTGATGCCCAATCAGCCATCCCACGGCGCTACCAACCACAACGTCACTGGTGAAATGATCTTTGCCGGCAACGCGTGCAGCGCTTACTGCAGTTGCAACTCCGTAAGCAAAGACCTGGGTAACCGGGCCCGGGTACTCATGAACTAAAACACTTGCCGCCGACCAGGTGAGCAGTGCGTGGATGGAAGGGAAGGAGGAGTCTGTGATCTTGCTGCTGTTTAAAAAATCACCCCGTCCGTTTCCGTCCGTGGGACGGGCGCGTTGTGTGGCCAACTTGAAAACCTCACCAACAACAAGGCTGTTGGCCATCGCCTCCAGGGCCAAAACGCCTGTTTCCTGCTGACGGTCGTCGTGGTGAAGCTTGCCCAGCAGATAGAGCCCGCCGCTTCCGCCAATCGCCAAGCCTAATCCTGCATTTGAAATGGTGCTGGCATGCTGGCTGAATGAATTGGTTCCTGTAATACGGGATGACATCTCGGCATCCGCGTCGATTAAACCAACCGTTAGTCCAGTGAGCGGAACAATCCAGTTCAGGTCTTCAATACGAGCGCGAAATGGGCTGGTCCAGATGTTTTTCTGGTCAATGCCAAAGTTGTGTATGAACTGTACAGGATTATCGCTGACTGGCGATGTCTGAGCGGTTCGATGCGCAGCCGGCTTCGGTGTGGGGGTTGGGCTGGGTGCTCCCATGTGATCATTCGATTGTGCCCAGGCCGATGTGGCAATAAAAAATATCAGGATGAAAGCAAACTTCTTATCATGTCCCATTCAGATCAACTCATTCTTTCGGTTAGAACGATCTGATTACACTGACGGCAACAGCGGCGCCAGAAAGTAACGAAATTGACGTAGTCAGGTTCTTCAAGAGCGCCGATCCTGCCCCTTTCTCCGGGACAAAAACGGTATCACCAGCTTGCAGCGTCGTATTCAGAACATCGCCGGACCACCATTCGCCGGAGCCGCGTCCAACCACAGTGCCGTTGGCACGGACCACGAAGATTTCTTTCTTGTTGGCAAGACTGTTGGGGCCACCCGCCTGCTTTAAATACCAATTCGCGTGCTTGCCGGGGCTGAACGTGATGGCAATCGGGTTATAAACCTGCCCTGCGATCATCACGAAGTTTGGCCTTTTCGGGATATAAAGACTATCGCCGGGACGAACTTCCACATCGAGCGTGGTATTTTCCCATTTTGCAATATCCGACGTAATGTGAATCAGCATTCGTCCGCTGGGCTCAATTTGTTTCAACTTAGAGATCAATTGATCGCGTTCACGTTGCTGGGCCACAGCGGCAGCATTACGTGCGGCAGCGGACCCGGTAGGATCAGGCGGCGGCTCCGCGGAGGTGACGCGGTTCACCAACTCCTCGCGGCTCTTGGCTGACTCCTCGCGTACCTGCGCACGGTCCAGGATCGCGGCGTAAGGATACGCTTCGGGTGAGAACCCGCCGGATCGCTTAAGAATGGAGCTCAGACGTTCGGCTCGCTTGACTCCATACCGTCCGGGGTGCATGACTTCTCCGGTAACGGTAATCGAGCCACCAATATCCGTCCAGCCGCCAATCTGGCGAATGGTAAGCACATCACCTGGCTTCAGCAGCACATCGGTATCGGCTTCACCTGCCAGGGCCTTATCGATGGGAATATCACGATGCTCCAGATCAACATGGTCGCCATCCACCACGGAATAGCTGGTGAGGTCAGCGGCGAATCGATAAGCACTGAGCTTAAAGCCACCCGCTGCCCGCAACAGATCAGCAGCGGTCATCTTGTCTGAGAGCGGATATTCTCCGGGACGAAGTACCTCGCCAAAGATCGAAACTTTGGGGGGATTTGTTTCATAGCGGCCAAAAATCCTGACCGTATCAAACGGTTCCAGGCTGGGCGGCTCCACGCGCTTTGCCAGAACATCGCGCAAGTTGAATGGAATCACGGCCGGCGCGAAGTCTGGCGGATGCAAACGCACAATTTCCGCGCGGTCTGCCGGCTCGGGAAGAAGATCCTCAAACGATGAAATCAAATCCGTGACTTTAAAGCCCTCTTTGTAAGGGAATTTTCCAGGGCGAAAAACATGGCCTTCAAGATAGACAGTCTGGTTGCTGTAATAAAGGATTGGCAGAACGGTGACCACATCGCCATCCTGAATGTGGAAGCGCTTGAACGTCTCGTCTGCAGTTTGAACCGATGTGCCGGCAGCCAGATTCACGCTGATCATCTCTTTGCTTTCGTGGGCCTGCACGCGCTCAACCTTAATGCGATTTAGCTCGCCTGTAACCGGCACGCCGCCGGCGAGTTCCAGCACCTGATCAAGAGTCTGCTCGTTGCGGAGCTCATAGATAGCAGGGCGCCGCACCTTCCCAGCCACAGTTACCTGCGGCCCGATGGGAGGCACCAGAATGCTGTCACCAGATTCAATATGCACTTCGCCCGATGTCACGCCTTTCAGCATGAGATCGTAAAGGTCCACTTCTTCCACCAGAGTTTTGCCACGATAGTGTTTTACGGTGCGATACGAACCAGTTTCCGTGGGACCTCCGGCAGCAATGAGTGCACTCAAAGCGCTGGACAATGAACTGATATCGTAAGCGCCGGGTCGTTTTACGTCGCCGACAATATAGGCGCGAACAGTGCGAAGCTTGCCAAGCGTCACATCCACGGTGACTCCGCGAAGTTGCTGGCTCAGCATTTTCTGGATAGTCTGCTGCACATCGCCAAGAGTGCGGCCGGAAACGACCACGGATCCTGACTCGGGAATCGAGATGCGGCCTTCACGATCCACCGTGCGTTGCACATGCTGGGCAGATGTCCCCCAGTAATCAATGACCAGCTCATCGCCCGGGCCAAGAACGTAGTCCGCGCCTACAGGAACGCTCAGTGGAGACTTGTCCGCACCCGCGGATGTAAAGCTGTTACGAAAAAGCGAGGCTCCGAAGCGCTCCAGTTTGGTGTCGTCGGCCGTTGCCTGCTTATAGAGGTCGCGCAAAGCAGCCAGGTTGCGCAAAGGATACTGCTCTTGTTTAGGGCCTTTCGGCTCTTCCTCCCGTTTTGGCTGTACCTGCCGCGTATTCGCATTTGCGCGCTGCTGTTGATTGCGCTGCAGGCCGAGGCTGTCCAGCGGGCTTGCATTCATGTTGGAGTTGCTGCCCGTGCGCGAACCAGGCTGGGTTTGCCTGCCGCCGGATTCGGGAGCCGTTGGCTGTTGCTGATTTGCATCCTCTTGATCAGACCGCTGCTGGGCATTTTGTTGCTGGTCAGGGCCATAGCCGCGCCTGATTAATTCATCACTCGCCCCTTGCCGCACCTGGTCGTTGGTGCGAATCTGATTGAACAGCCGGTCGTCAGTAATATCTTTTTCAGAAACCTCGTAGCCACGGGCCTGGAGCTCACTTACAATCTGCGCTTTTGCGTCAGCCAATAGATCGGGATTGGCCTGCAGTATCTGGATGATCTGGTCCGCAGTGAGGCCCGCGCTTTGATCCTGTGCAAACGATTTTTTTGGAAAGGCGATGTTCAATATCACCAGGGCCAGCAGACAGACGAGCCTCAGGCGGAAACCAGTTAACAATGAGTTCAAAATCTCTTCCCCTTCAATTGACCAATGAAAAGTAATAAAACACTGCGAGTACGAGTGCCTGAATAGCTTACAGTAGAGACTCTCATTCGTGTAAGTACAGGCGGAAAAATAGAAGCAAACCACTAAGTTTGTCCATTCGAACAGGGCTTGGCGCAGTTAATTTCTTTGCCGCAAACCAGGCAAATAGTGTATCCAGCAACTCAGGCTGCGACATCTTCTGGCCACAAATTTTCATCTCAATAAACACTGGATTTTAGAGAGAAGTGTATTCCCCTGCAGTTGAAAGCTGCAGAGAGAGATCAAGAAGGAGCAGGTTCAAATGAGAAAAATTCTGTTAGCTTCATCCGTGTTTGCGCTGTCCGTTGGCCTGGCCACGGCACAAAGCACTGGTTCAGTGACGCCCAGTCCAGGCATGGGACCACAGACCACAACATCCACAGCACCAGGCACGACATCCACTCAACCTGGCACGACATCAACCTCAACCGGTGTGACATCAACTTCTCAGGGCACAACTTCAACGGCGCCAGGTACCACTTCAAGCGCTCCGGGCACAACCTCGACTGGCTCAGGCTCAGTGGGAACGTTGCAAACTTCTCCGCCACCCCCAAGCACCATGGGATCACCTTCAGCAACGCAGGGCACGCCGAGCACAGCAGGCAGCGCCGGCAGCGTAACGGGTGGAACAACGGGCACAAGCACCACAGGAACAACTTCAACGGTTGCGCCTTGCACGCCATCGAATAGCACCAGCATGGGCAGCACAACTGCTTCGTCCTCAACGCCGTCAACAACAGGCACTGGAAGCTCCACGGTAGCGACCTCAGCACCGAGCGGAAGTTCAGCAACAGGATCAAATCCCTGCACGCCCGGCAGCACCACCGCCAGCCCGACGAGCACTTCACCAAGCAGCACGTCTCCAACTTCCACCACTCCTCCTCGCAATTAAGCAAGCAGTAGTGAGGACTTGAATCCAAGACGGCTGCCTTCGGGCAGCCGTTTTACATTGTGCGGAACTCGATAAACCCATCATTAAAAGAAAGGAAGACCAAATAAAAAAAGGCGGCAAACAAATGCCGCCAAAAGGTAATAGAGGAGATAACTATTTCTTGCGGAGAAGGAACCCAGCTGCAAACATGGCCACGGCACCCAACAGCCATTCAATGCGCCACAACTGAACGGCCTGCCAATCCAGCAGGGTGGTGGCAGTAAAAATAAATCCTGTAACAATGGCTGCGATTATGCAGATGCATCCGAGCACCAGCGCAGCGAAAGAAGCATTGGTCTGTCCTAAAGATTCACGGAGCGAGGCAAAGTCAATCCAGGCGGTGAAACCAATGTTTGGGGTGTTAGCAAGATGGGCGTTACGATCCGAACCACATACGTAGCAGAAGCGCGACCCAAGAACGAAATCAGTGCCGCATTCCTGGCAAACCTGCTCTGCTGTCTCCGACTGCACTATTTCTTGCTTGGGAGATACTGCAGGTTTCCAGAATTCCTGCCGCTCTTCGTAATTGGGCGCCAAATGTGCCATTGATTCGATCCTTAGTCCTGCTGGATATCAATCGCAATTTGGCGGCCAAAGACAACACATACTCAAACTATTGATGGTACACGGGTTGCATGAAAGCCATGTCCAACAGGACAATGTACCCGGCAATTCTTACGATGTAAAAGCTTCAGGCTTCCCGGCGTCTGGGCATACGCAAAACCTTAGGGTTTTCTTTGGTTTTGCTCCAAAAGCCAAGCAGTACCAGGTCGGCTTCACAAAACGTGAGGTCGTTGGGACGAGGGCTGCCATCGTTGAAGATGTACTCATCCAGCAGCGAATACAGTTCATTCAACCCAATGTTGAGATATCCAGCAGCTTCGGGTTCCGTATAGAACTCTTTTACAGGTTTGAGCGGTCTAGTCATAATATTTGGTTTTTCCGTATCCCTTTAAACGAGGATGCGGGGGAGCAAGAATGTTGTACCTTTTCCGGGTCAGCTTAGAAATCAGGTAAACTGCCCGAAACAGGTCAGCATGACACCTTACCCGGTTTGACCTCTCCTTATTACCCAAGTAACTCTATTTAAGGAGGTTAATGCTACTCGCTTAGGGACAAAGAGCAACCAATTCATTCCTATGCCAGGACAGTGCTCTTAAAAAAATCAATCCCGGCGATGGGATCACAGCCCTTCTCTTAATCCAAGTGAATGAAAAACGAAGCAGCCGGGCACTGAACTTTCTGAACTCAAAATACGTATGATTAACCATGGGAAGGTTAAAATTCCCGCCTTGAGGTTCGGGACTTATAAGAACCTGGGATGATCGCCAAAAAGAGGAGCTTATGTATTGCAGCTACTGCGGCAAGTCAATTGCGGAAGATTCAAATGTCTGTGCCTATTGTGGTAAACGCGTGTCCGGTGTGGTCGCCCGCCAAAGGCTGGTTCGTCCGCGCCAAGGCCGTAAGGTAGCCGGCGTATGCCTGGCTTTTGCGGAATATTTTGATATCGACGTCATGCTGATCCGCATTGTCTGGGCTGTCTGCCTGATCTGTGCCGGAGTTGGCGCGGTGGCGTATTGCGTGGCCTGGATTGTGATTCCAGATGAGCCGCTCCTGCTTCCCGGACCGGCCCCTACACAAAATTCAGCTGTGAATAACAACTGAACCGCTATTTGGCCGCCATGAATGCGTGGGCCTGCTCAAGCATCTTGCGGGCCTGCTGGCTGTTAGGTCCCTGCGGATCTTTTTGCAGATAGGCCTGTAGCATGTCCGCGGCCTGGGAATACTGTTTCATTTTCAGCAGCGAGTACCCCTGCAGCAGCGAGATCAAGGGATACTGTGCTGCTCCCGTAGTTTGCGCCTGTTCCAGTTGGTGCAATGCTAGCGGGTAATCTTCCTTGCCGATGTAAGACTTGGCCATTTCAAAATGTATCTGCCAGGAACTAGGAGCCAGAGTTTCAGCGCGCTCAAGTGAACGAATCGCTTCGTCAAACCGGGATTGCGTGTTGAATGCGGAACCCATCACCATATACGCCATGGGGTAATTTGGATCGGCGTGGATGGCTTGATCAAGGTTAGTAAGGGCGCTTGCAACATCTTTCTGGTCTAATTCCAACACGCCGCGCAGGGTAAGAGCTTCAGCATATTCAGGGCATAGCTCGAGTGCGCGAGCCAGATGTTTGTTTGTCTCATCCAGGTTGCCCTTCTCCATTGCCTCATGCGCCTTGCGATATTCGTCGCGCGCCTTGGCGGGAATGCGATATTGCGCTACAGAGACCATGGCGTTGCCGGCCATACCATCCTGCGGCTTGTTCGATGGCATACGGAGACTGACCACACTCGACCAGCCAGCCACTTGCACCTGCTCTGAAACCTGGTCCATGCCGGTCGTCGCCACCACGATATAACCGCCCGCAGCGATTAAGTTGAATTCAAAATCGCCGGAGGAATTGGTGAACGTGGAATTCACTACGTTGCCGCTGGCATCCCGGAGCTCAACACGCACGTCTTTCAACCGCTGATTGTTCATGTCCTGAACAGTGCCGCTGATTGAGCTATTTTCGTGGGAAGAGTTATGCCCACGCTGAGAGTACTGCTGCTGTGGATCTAAACTCATTCTTTGCGCGGCCAGCGTAAGACTGCAACCAAGAATTGTGAGCGCTAAAATCACGCGATTCTTCATGGCAACCTGCTAATCTTGAATGGAGAGAGTGCAATTCCTGGCGAGGGGGCGGGGGGAACCTAACCTGGTGATGCATCTTATTCGGCACGCGCTTACGCGAGTGCTGAAGATGAGAGTGCTGAGTAAATCCATTTAGTTGTATTAAGCAGCAACTCTCGCGCGGATTTATTTTCATACTCTTCAGGCAACTCCCAATAACTTTATTCTGGAGCAAGAATAGTGATCGTACGTCCGGCAAGAAATATCCTCGGCGCATTGCGGCTGCCGGGAGATAAATCCATCTCGCATCGTTATGCCATGCTCGCGGCCATCGCGGAAGGAACCACTAAGCTGGCCAATTTTTCTACCGGCGCTGACTGCGCCAGCACAGTGGGCTGTGTGCAGCAGCTTGGCTGCACGGTAAGAAAAAATCCGGACGGCGTATTAGAAATTGATGGACGTGAACAATTGCAGGCGCCCGCACAGAGCCTGGATTGCGGAAACTCCGGTTCAACCATGCGAATGCTGTCAGGAATTCTTGCCGGGCAGAAGTTTTCCTGCGATCTCCACGGCGATGAGTCGCTCTCACGGCGTCCGATGGGGAGAATCATTACGCCTTTGCGATCAATGGGAGCAGAGATCAGCGCTGCTGCGGGTGATCGTCCTCCATTGCATATTCATGGCCGCAAGCTTCGCGCGATTGAATACAAAACTCCTATTGCCAGCGCTCAGGTGAAATCCGCCGTGCTGTTTGCGGGGCTATTCGCAGAAGGCGGTACGACGGTGGAAGAACCACACCGCACTCGCGACCACTCCGAGCAGGCATTGCGCGCATTTGGAGTTGAGCTGGTGACAAGCCGAAATCGGACTACGCTGCTGGGGGGACAAAAGTTAAAAGCCATTGAAGCTGCAGTTCCGGGAGACATCTCTTCTGCTGCATTCTTTCTCTGCGCTGCCGCGCTCTTTCCTGACTCCAACCTGGTAGTGGAAGGATTGCTTCTGAATCCAACCCGCGCTTCCCTGCTGGACGTCTTGAAAATCCTGGGTGCCCGCATTTCTGTGATCAACCTGGAAGAGCACCACGGAGAGCTTGTAGGCACCGTCAAAGTTGAATACGGCAAGCTGAAAGGAATCACGATTGAGGGAGCACAGTCTGTTGCTCTGATCGATGAGTTGCCTGTGCTGGCAGCTATTGGTCCGTACACGCAGGGTGGCATTGAAATCCGCGATGCCAAGGAGCTGCGGGTGAAAGAGTCTGACCGCATTGCACTGGTGGCAAAAAATCTGCGGGCTATGGGCGCGGAATGCGAAGAGCGGGAAGATGGACTGCGTGTGCCGGGAAATCAGAAGCTGCATGGTGCAGAGATTGACTCAGGCGATGATCATCGCATTGCCATGGCATTTGCCGTTGCTGCCTTGCGGGCGGAAGGGCAAAGTGAAATTCATGGCGCCGAATCGGCCAGAATTTCCTTTCCGGAATTTTTTACGATGCTGGACAGTGTGGTGGAAAGATAAATGGTGCTGTAATTCCGAGCGCAAGCGAGGGAACCCTATCGCCAAATCTATTTCTATAGTAAAAAGCCCATCGGAATGATGGGCCTTTCAAATTAATTCAGAGTGTAGGGATCTCTCGCTGCGCTCGAGATGTTTTAGCAGACCAGATTTTCCCGCGATAGTTTCAGCCCATCCAGATTTCCCAGCACCGTTACTGCAACTTTGTCTGACTGGAAGAGGCTGTTGGCCATCTGGCAGACTTCTTCAGCAGTGACAGATTCAATCTGATTGATGGTTTCATCCAGACTATAGAAGCGCTGGAAATACATCTCCTGGCGGGCCAGGTTCGACATGCGCGACGTGCTCGATTCCAGTCCCAGCATCAGGCCGCCTTTGAGCTGGTCTTTCGCACGGCGGAGCTCGTCTTCCGGAATCGGTCCGGCTTTTAGCTCGCGGAACTCAGCCAGCACAGAATCCACAACCTTGGGCGTTGACTCAAGTGATGTACCAGCGTAGATCGCCATGCACCCGGTATCGCGATAAGGGTTAAGATCGCTGTAAATCGAATAGACCAGGCCTTGCTCTTCACGGATCTTCTGGAAGAGGCGCGAGCTCATGCCGCCGCCGAGAACTGTGTTCAGCACGTAGGAGACATAGCGCTTCTCGTCAGAGATGGGGTGCGAAGGCACGCCGAGACAAAGCTGCACCTGTTCAAGAGATTTTTTATTGCGCGTTATGACGCGAGATGTAATCGTCGGCGCTGGCAGATGGAAGCCGTTCGGCACGCGTGACAGTCCGGCAAAACGGTCCTTGATGAGCCCAACAAACCTTTGATGGTTCAGATTGCCGGCAGCCGAGATGATCATATTGTTGGGAGCAAAGCGCTGATGATAGAAGTCAAACAGCTTCTGCTGCTCAAACGAGCGGACAGTGTCCTTGGTCCCAAGAATCGGTTTGCCCAGAGGATGATCTTTCCAGAAATTCTGGGTGAAGATTTCGTGAACGAGATAGTCGGGATTATCCTCATCCATCTTGATCTCTTCCAGGATCACGCCTTTTTCGCGCGTAATATCCTTGGGATCGAACGTTGGGTTCAGGACAAGATCGCTAAGAATATCAATAGCTACGGGAACATGTTCATCCAGGACTTTAATATTGAAGCAGATGGTCTCTTTGCCGGTGAAGGCGTCCATGTTGCCGCCAATAGAATCTACCTGGCGGGCAATATCACGCGCTGTGCGGTTCTTAGTCCCTTTAAAGACCATGTGCTCTGTGAAGTGAGAGATGCCATTGATCTCCGGCGCTTCATCACGGGAGCCGGTCTTCATCCATATGCCAATTGAAATGGAGCGAATATGTGCCATTTCTTCCGTGAGGACGATTAAGCCGTTGGGAAGAACTTCACGTTGAATGTTCCGTGTTTCACCGAGAACCGGGCGGGTTTGAACTGCTGTATCCATCTATAGGGCCAATCATTTGATTCTTACACATGGGAAATGGTCGCATGGTTAAATATATGTCTTTATAAATCAAGTGGTTACTGGGACCGTTGCCGATCAGACTGTATTTTGGCAAATTCATATAGAATTTAAGGCGTAAAGCGGTTTCGAATGCCTGAACAACTTCCAGAGAGCCTGCTTGGGCTTGATTATCAAGAGCTTAGCGGGATTGCCCAAAAACATGGGCAGCCTGAATATAGGGCCCGTCAGCTGTTTGACGCCCTCTATCCGCAACGGCTGGCTTCGCTGGAATCTGTTTCCACCCTTCCCAAGCAATTTCGTGAGGTGCTCAAGCAGGCAGGCCTAGAGATCCAGCATCCGCGTGTTGATAAGAGTTTTCAGTCTGTGGATGGAACTATTCGCTATCTGATGGCGTTGACCGATGGTGAAACTGTTGAAACCGTCTGGATGCCCGAAGGCGACGACGGTGAAGAGGGTGATGGTTCTGAGGCCGGCGATGGCGAGTGGCATCGCGCAACGATCTGCGTTTCCAGCCAGGTTGGTTGTGCGGTGAACTGCCAGTTCTGCTTGACGGCGCTGCTCGGGGTGAAACGCAATCTTACGGCCGGAGAGATTGTTGGGCAGGTGATTGCCGTGCTCAACGATCGCAAAGTGGATATGGAGCGCCAGCGCGTGAACATTGTTTTTATGGGCATGGGCGAACCGTTCCTGAACTATCCGCAATTTATGAAAGCTGTGCGGCTTCTGGTGGAGGGAGTTGGCTTTCTCGAGTCGCGCATGACGGTCTCAACCTCTGGCATTATTCCCCGCATACACGACTTTGGCGCGGAAGAGGTTCGGCCCAAGCTGGCCATTTCACTCAACGCGTCGAACGATGAAGTGCGCGAACGCATTATGCCTATCACCAAAAAGTGGAACCTTGAGATGCTGATGCAGGCAGCGCGCGACTTCCCTCTTAGGAATCGCGAGCGCATTACGTTTGAATATGTGCTGCTTGACGGCGTGAATGACGATCCCGAGCATGCACGTGAAGTAATTGAGCTGGTGCGGGGCATTCGCTGCAAAGTGAACCTGATTGCACTGAACCCCGGGCCTGGCATTCAATTCGGTACGCCATCAGAGCAGCGCGTACAGAAGTTCAAAGAGCTGCTGATGAAGGCCGGTATTCCCGCGTTCATCCGCCGTCCGCGCGGACGGGACATTTACGCAGCCTGCGGGCAGTTGAAGCGGACCGTAGCGTAAATTGTTTTACAAGCTACCCAAACACAAGATCCCTCGAGGCTACTCGCACAATGAAGAAAACTTGTGCTCGCTCACGCCCCTCGGGATGACGGTGTTTAAGATTTATGTAAACCTCTGGCTATTGACGCGCGTAGAAATAATAGTCAGCCGTATAGCTGCTTTTGACTTCGGCGTCCGACTCTTTACAGCTGCCGGCGGGCGGCAAGCCACCGGTCGTGTGGATTCGCTGGATGGTGGTAATGCCGCTGAATGCCCCGCTTCCAGAATGGTCGGTGACATTGACTAGCAGCCACGGAATTGCGCTGGCGTCAGGCGCTTCGACTTTAGCGGCCATCTTGCCCACGATCTCGCTGCCGTCATTGTGCTTCCAGGTGGGACCGCCAAAATGTTTACCAATGACGTTGCCCTGATGATCGAAAAGCTGGGCCTCAGGCGCTTTCAGCGTCCACGCCGGTTGGCCTGCCGCATCGGGACGGCAAACATAAATCTGGGAGCCAGTAGCGCGGGCAATGAGGACGAGTTTCTCGCCTGCAGGCACTTTGATTGCATCAGGGACTTTGGGATTCTGCACGGCAGAGATTTTAGCATTCTGCCCCAAAGCAAAAGGAGTTTGCGCGGCAAGAAGAATCGCGAAAAGAATTCGATGGACCACAAAAATATTTTTCACAACAAAAATTCTAGCACTCTGCTTTGATTTCAGGGCTAGTTTCATCCATGTCTTTCCTCATGCTAATGTTTTGCCAGAGCGCAAAATGAAGTCGAAAAAATCTGCTGCCAAGAAGAAGGCTCTGAAGAAGACGGTCAAGAAGGAAGCCGTTCAGAGAATCAAGCCGCCTGAGGGCGAAAAACATGTCGCCCGTGTGCGCAAGCTCTGCCTGGCATTACCGGAGACAACGGAAAAGATCTCCCACGGCGAGCCGACGTTCTTTGTGCGCCAGCGCGTCTTCTGCCTGTGCGCCATCAACCACCATAATGATGGACACATTGCCGTGTGGCTTCCCGCCGAGCCCGGACTGCAGGCTGAGCTATTGAAGGAAGCACCGGACAAATACTTCTATCCGCCTTTTGTAGGCAAAGGCGGATGGGTTGGCATCGAACTACCGCGCGTCAGCGACGATGAACTTGGCGCTCATATCTCTGACGCATGGAGGTTGATTGAGGCGAAACAGAAGAAGAGGTAGAAAATTCTATCCCATCCTTTCGCAAACGCCGCGCAACGATGGGGCACCCAACTCTGGTTTCGGCATCAAGGCGTGTAATGAGTAAAGACAAGGTCGGTTGCTTTGGTCTTCTCATGGCACGGGAAGCAGCTTTTCATAAACGAGGCTGCGGCAGGTTTGCCATCCTGAAAGTGACCAAAGCCCCAGCCGCCTGTGGCGGCGTACTTTTTTGAGTCCTTGACCATGAACTGAATGTTGGTGGGAGCGCCTGGAACGAAAGATTGGACCTTGCCAAAAATTTTGTTGTTTTCGTCCGAGGGGCCGTAACGGTAATGCAAAGCGACAAGCATTGTGCCGTCCGGATACGGAAGCGTCTTGTCCCGGAAGGCCTTCATGGCTACATCGTTGCCCAGGAGGGCGCCTAAACTGTTGAGGTCCCCTGCTTCATGGGTTGAGGAAATCCACTGCCAGTCGCGGTATCCGTTAGGCATTTCGGTGACATAGGGTGCGGCTGTTTCATCCGCCTGTCCTCGTGCGGAGGTAAAGAGACCGACAAGGCCGGTCAACGTTGCAACTGCAAGCAGAAAGAAGGTGAAATGTTTCATATGGGGCTTTCTCCGTTCAGCCCGAATTTTACTCCGATCCAGGAGGTTGGGTGTGAGCTCCTGTGATTGCTCTTTGACGATGTGGTCGGGCTTACGTCTGACGGAGACAGTTGATTGAGGCAAAGGAGAAGAAGGCGAAGAAGAAATCATCTCTTACGCTGCGCAATCCTGAGCGAGCACTTGCGACGGCAGGAGCCAGGGCGAGTCGAAGGACCGCGAACATCTTTCTTCTGCCATGCTGCTTCAGGGAATTTCAACAAAATGCGCATGCTACTATTGCCGCGATGCGCGAAGACCGCTTCTATAAATTCTGGGTATATATCGTGACGAGCCACTCTGGCACGCTTTATACCGGCATGACAGGATTTATTGATACTCGCGTTTCTCAACATAAGTCTGGAGAAATTGAGGGGTTCACGAAGAAATATAAGTGCAACCGTCTGGTTTATTACGAGCAGCATGACGATGTGTATGTTGCTAAGCGCCGCGAACGGCAGATCAAAGGATGGCGGAGAGAGAAAAAGATTGCGTTGATTGAAAAGATGAACCCGCGATGGGAAGACTTAGCAGAGCATTGGGGACGAGAGATGAAGTTCGCGAACCAGTCAATCAAGGACGTGAAGCAGAAAGGTTAACCTTCGGAAGAACTCCCTGAACCGGATATTTGAAAGAGGCGCTTTACCGGGGTCCTTCGCTCATCCTAACTTTCCCTTCGCAAGCTCAGGGATGCTCGGATTTCGCTCAGGATTGGGCAGATCAGGGATTGTAAGCAACCGATTGCAGTTTCGTGCTCTTTTTCGCTATTGATTCTCCTGCAAATTCTCCCTATACTCTGGCAGCGTCTCAGGACGTGTGGCGGATTTTGATCTTTGAAAAGAAGCAGTTAGCGATCAGCACTCGATATTCAGCTAAAACAAGAGCAAAAAGCGATTAAAAACAGGCTTCGACAGCCTTATGACTGCCTTGTCGAATTGGGGTTTGGCGTTTGTTTTCAACAAAGGTTCGACCCCCCGGGTGGGTGGGCACGATATATATATTGCCAAAATCGCCGGCATTGCCAAAAGTGGAAATTAAAAACCCCGGGGTTGAATCGTGTAAGTCTATATTTTTCGGGGTTGAACCAGGGAGGGGTAGGGTGAGGTAAAGCGCTTAACTTCTACTTTTCCACCTCTCCCGGCGCCTTTGTGATTGCCACGCTCTGGGCCGTATAACGCGCGCCTTCAAACGTGGCCACGATGCGCACGTTCGATCCCACCATCAGGCTGTCTCGATCTGAGGTAACGCCGGACGAGAAGTGGATCTCATAATTCTTGTCATCCGTGACGCTCTGCACCGCCAGGATACCGCGATGGAGATCAAGATAGGTGATTCTGCCCATGAACGTGAAATTAGCTCCAGGGCGGGCGATGACATCAATCTCACGGGCCAGCCCGCGATTGGGAGTTTCCGGAGCAAAGCGCACGTGCACCAGCGATCCGGGCAGGACCTCTTTCAAGACAGTTGGCGTCTGTCCGCTGCTGATACGCGTTTGTTCGTCAATGGAAAAGCGTACCGGCACGGAGTTGATGGTATCGCGCAGCATGACCATGTTGTGGCGCAGGTCGACTTCCACTACCTGGCCATCGGCATCGGCCGGCAGCTGCGGCACGCCGACGCGGATATTGCGGGCAAAAATGTCATGCTGGTTGGTGTCGAGCTGGGTGTCTACATAAACGCGCTCGCCTTTTTTGAGCGCCAGCTGTGTGGTCTCTGCGCCGTTATGGAAGATGTGGGTGCGTTCGTCAAAATTCACGGTCCAGCGACCGCCGCCAAAAACATGCAGGGTCAGCCGGTTGCGGAGGCGATCAACGCCGGTCACAGTTCCTCCCACCAGCGTGGTGGTGGTTTTGGGGACGGGCGGCGGATCAAGAATGGGATCGTGGCCATCTGTCACCAGGGCGCCGGATGTTGCTGAGCTATCCAGAATATCTGTCTTCGGATTGGCCGCCGGGGGTTCCGGCTCAGGAGTTGGAACGGGCTTGGCATCCGTCGGCTTCGGGTTGGACTTTTCCTCTGCGTCCGCAGGCTGCTCAGGCGCGGGCGTTGGCGTTGCCGTGGGATTGCTGGGAGCGTTGGTGTCACGCTTATCGTCAGTTGCCGTGGGAGGCGCCTGCTGCGTGGAAGGCGCAGGGGGTTGCGCCGTATCCGGCACAGGCGTTTGCGGCACTCCGGAACCGGGCTTCGGCGTAGCTGGATTGGACTGCGCGCCAGCCACCGTGGCTGACAAAGCTACAAACAAAACAACGAGCAAAGCGATAGGGGAACGCTGCATAAGTTTTTAAAAGCCCACCTGAAAAGTGGTCTAAACAACAGAGGTTAGGATGCATAAAGCAGCAGCTCAGATGGCAGGCAAACCAATGAAATTAAGACACCCAACCCTATGGGCGGCTTTCGCCATCCAACTCACAAGCAGAGCTACTGCCTTGCGGCCCGCTGCAGAAAGCGGCCCAAGCCGAGGACTTAAACGACACATGCGTTTCCCCCTGGTTTTAACGCTCAAAGCTTTTGCTCCCCGAGTTACTGCGCGGAGAACTCTCACGCTGGCTTTCTCTTTCTTGGCGCTGTCATTCTTGAGTGCCGCGATTCCGGCAGGCGCACAGGAAGTTCGCATTCCTCTGCCCAAGAAGAGCAAATACACGCCGGTGCAGGCGCTGAATCGCGATGGCGTTGCCGCGCTCAAAAAACGTGACATTCCGAAGGCCAAGCGCCTCTTCTACAAGGCATACCTGATTGATCCGAATGATCCATTCACGCTCAACAATCTTGGCTACGTAGCTGAGCTGGAAGGCAGCCTGGATCGCGCGCAGCGATATTACGACATGGCGCAGGCCAACACTTCTGAAGCGGTGATTGATCGCTCGACTGCAGATGAAATGCAAGGCAAGACGGTTGCGGTTGTCGCGGGCCACACGGCGGAAGGTCCGATGAAGATCAACGGACTGAACAGCGAGGCGTTGGACCTGCTGAATCGTGATCGCGCGCCGGAAGCCGATGTTGTATTGCAGACAGCACTCAAGCTTGATCCGAATAATCCGTTTACGCTGAACAATATGGGCTTTGCCAAGGAAAAAGAAGGCGAGTTGGAAGCGGCCATTCAATATTATGACCGCTCAGCTGCAACGGGATCGCGCGAGCCGATTGTGATTGCCTTCAACAAAAGCTGGCGCGGCAGGCCGATCAGCGAAGTGGCGGCGCGCAACGCTGCCAGCAGCCGCAAAGAATTAAACAAATCACAAGACCTGCAGGACCGCGTGGCGCGGTTGAACGTGCAGGGCGTTTCTGCCATGAATCGCAATGACCGCAAGGCGGCGAAGACCAGCTTTGAAGCGGCGTACAAACTTGATCCGAAAAATGCTTTCGCCATTAACAACATGGGTTATCTGGCGGAGATGGAAGGCGACAAGGAGACAGCGCAATCTTTTTATGAGCAGGCGCAGCGCGCGGAGCGGGCACGGCAGAAGGTGATGGTTTCTACGCGTCCTGAGCTGGAAGGCCAGACAGGCGGGCAGGCGGCAGAACAAAGCAGCTCTCTGGTGGAATCAACCTTTAATGCCCAGATAGAAGCAAAACGCCGCAGCGGCGCGCCGCCAGCTTTACGCACACGCGACAATCGCATTATTGTTGAGCCGGCCAAGAATCCAAACCTGACGCCTCCGGAATTCCAGCATCCTCCGGGAGACGGCACGCCGCAGGGCAATGCAGCGCCGCAAAATAATCAGCAGACGCCGCCGGAGTTCAGGACGCGTCCGCAGCAACAGCAACCGGCGCAGGCGCAGCCGCAACCGAACGAGCAACAGCCTGTTCCGCAGCAACCAGAACAGCAGCAACAGCAGCAGGCGCCCCCGAATTCGCAACCTCAAGCACAACCTCAACAGCAGCAGCCGTCTTCACAGCAACCAGAACAGCAACAGCAGCAGCCGGCCAATACACAGCCGCAACAACAATCGCAGCCGGTGCAGCAGCAACAGCCTGCTCCTCAGCAGCCAAACACGGAGCCGCAACAGCAACAGCCAGTGAGTCCGCAGCCGCAACAGACACCACAACCAAATACTCAGCCTCAACAGCAACCGCCGCAGGGGAATCAGCCGCCGAGTAAATAATGCTGATCAAAGTTTTGTTGGTTGAGAATTGAATCAAGCGAGCGGCTTGAAGTAGCTGCTCTGCCAGCGCTAAATAATTGGGCCGATTCCCTTCCCAATCGCCGGCGCTTTAAGCAATGCGGTTTCCACGAAACGTTTGGCAGCTTTCGCTGAAGTGAGAAGATTTTTGCCCATCGCTAAGTTGCAAGCCAGCGCGGTAGAGAAAGCGCATCCGGTTCCATGCGTTGAGCGAGTTTGAATTTTACGACCTTTGAGCACAGTGATTTTCTTTGCCTGGCTCAGCAGATCGTGCGGAGGATCGATGTGTCCGCCAGTGATAATCACATTGCGAGCGCCCATCTCATGCAGACGCAAAGCAGCAAGCTTCATGTCATCGAGCGTGGTCAAACTCATGCCCGTAAGCGCGGCAGCTTCATCAAGATTTGGCGTGATGACATCGACGTGTTTGAGAATCCGCTGTTTTAAAATCTGCAGGCCATCTCTGGAGATGAGATTGGCTCCGGAACTCGACCGAATGATGGGATCAAGCACCACGCACCGCGGCGAATATCGCTTAAGAAACGCCGCAACGGCTTTCGCCGCCTCAACTGAGGCCAGCATACCAATCTTGACCGCCGCAATGTTCACATCGTCGATTAACTGTTCCAGTGTTTCACAAATCACGCGGCCTTTCACCGGCTCAACGTCCATCACGCCGCGCGTGGATTGCACCGTAAGCGCCGTGATGCATGTAACACCGTAACAACCATGCGCAGCAATCGTCTTGACGTCAGCTGTGATTCCCGCTCCCGACGAAGGATCGTAACCGGCAATCGATAAGACTACTGGAAGTTGCTTTTTCTTTTTGTTTGGCATGAAGAGTAAAAGAAAAGCTTGTCTTTGGATATATTGTAAAAGCGCAGCGGTGCAATAAACATCCCTGCGCGTAAAAACCTGATCTGTCTATGACCATTTTTGGAATTCATGCCGTGGAAGAAGCGCTGGCTGCGCGCGGACGCAGCTTTGACTACGTAGCTATCATTCCCGGCCGTGGTGATAGCCGTATTCAGAAGATCGTCCAGCTGTGTCGCACTGCTGGCATTCCCGTGCGTACCATGCCGCGCGATCAGCTCAGCCGCCTGGCGCAAACCGCGAATCACCAGGGCGTCGTCGCTGTCGCATCGGAAAAGCAATATGGTGATGTGGAAGATATTTTGGCACGCAAGCGCGGACAGCATGCCTTCGTTCTTCTGCTCGACGGCATTGAAGATCCGCACAATCTTGGCGCGATCATCCGCACCGCGGAAGGCGCAGGCGTTGACGGCATCATTATTCCTGAGCGACGCTCAACCGGAGTTACCGGCACCGTGGTTAAAGCCTCGGCCGGCGCTTCAGAATATTTACCGATTGCCCGCGTCACCAACGCCAGTCGCACGCTGGAAGATTTAAAGTCTCGCAATATATGGACCGTTGGCCTGGACGAACGCGGCGACAAACTTTACGACCAGCTTGATTACATAATGGATTGCGCGCTCGTGCTTGGCGCGGAAGGACACGGCTTGCATGAGCAGATCCGCAAGAAGTGTGATTTTCTGGTAAAGATTCCCATGCTGGGCAAAGTGCCGTCACTCAATGTTTCTGTTGCGGCAGCCATTGTGATGTATGAAGTTGCGCGTCAGCGGCGAAAGTAGTTGCCGCTGATCATGAATTAAACCCGTACAAAATTTATTTCTGCGGAGCAGCAGGCCTCTTCTTTGCCTTGATCACAATCGCCAGATCACCGTTGCGGATATTCGTAAACCGCAGCTTTACACGGCCTTCTTCATCCAGAGAAATCACCGCTGGCGTATTCACTGAGGTCAGCATCCATCCTGCAGGTAGTGTTACAAAATTCAAAGGACGGCCCAGAGTGCGCGTCCATACCAGCTCGTCATTCTGCAGGATATAACCAACGGGATCGGTATAAGTTTCCTGCACACGCACGCGCGTCGATTGCCCTTCAGCAATCGCGTGATCCAGATCGCCCTGCACCGCAATCGAGTCCGGCTCAACTGGCTCCGGATAATACCCTAGCGCATTCACATCTTTCCCGCTCACGGTATAGGTCTTCAGCGGCTTGCCAGTATCCACGTCAATCATCTTTGCGTCCGGTGAAACCACGCTTCCTTTGCGCACAAAGCTATGCACATATTTCTGTCCGACCTTCGTCACAGTGAAATCGTGCGAGATGCGAAACTGATGCGTTGCCGGATCGAGCAACCAGTAGCTGATCTCCCTGTCTTGCTCAGCACGATGAAAAGATTCCTGTTGCGCCATCATCGCCACGGAAACAATCACCACGCAAAGAATAAATAATCTCTTCATTGGAGCCTCCGCGCCACAATCTTCACCGGCAACTGGTCATCGCGATCATTTAGAAAGCTGATGCGTGTGCGCCCATCTGCATCGGTTGAAACAATTCCCGGCGAAGCGCATTCAATCAGCTCCCAACCTTTGGGCAGGATCACCACGTTGCGCTTGATTCCCAGCGGTCTCACAAAAACCAGCTGCCCATTGACTAATGAATACGAAGGCGCATCCGTATAGGTCTTAAAAATTCTTATGCGGGTCTCGCCGCCTTTGGGTACCGGCCCAGGTAGAGTCACCTTAATGAACTCAGCAGTGTCTTGTGTATCTGGCGGCACAAGACCGGTAGTCTTGGCATCTTTGCCGTTCACTGTTTCAAACTTCAACTCTTTGCCGGTGCTGCGCTCAATCACGCGCTCTTTGGTCGCAACCGATCCAGGACGAATCGGATTGAAAAAGAACGGCGCCGCTTCGCGCGTGGCCGTAACGTCATAGGTAATGGCAAATTGATGCGTCTCCGGCGGAAGCAGTTCGTAGAGCGTGAACTCATCGGCAGCCATCAGCGGCGCGCACAAGAGAAGAACCATCGCAAGAATTCTGGTCAACATGACCGGCGGAGTGTAACACATTGCCAGACATGCATACCATGAAACCATCGATGGCAACGTTGAATCGAGCTCAACAAACCGTCTGCTGATATTACAAACCCGCAATTAACTCTTCTGCATATAATGGATATGAATGTTCACGAAAAAGGCCTGGCAGGCGTTTACGTGGTTTTTTGTACTAGCCTGTCTGGGCGCTTCCTTCTACGCAGAGTCTGTCAAGCAGCTTAAGCCCACTGGATACATCAATGACTTCGCCGGCGTCATTGACTCCTCGTCAGCTGAAGCCATGCGCCAGATCTGCCAGCAGGTTGACCAGAAGGCCCACGCGCAAATCACCATTGTTACCGTACATTCGCTTGATAACTCTGACATTGAGAGCTACGCATCTGATCTTTATAAGCAGTGGGGCATTGGGCCAAAATCCAGTAATCGCGGCGTCTTGATATTGCTGTCGGTCGATGATCGTCGCCGTCGTATAGAAGTTGGTTATGGCCTGGAGCCGATCCTGCCGGATGGAAAGGTCGGGGGCTTTGGCCGCGAAGCCGTCCCTTTTCTCCAGCAACAGCAATACGGACCTGGACTTCTATTAATGACGCAGCGCGTAGCTCAAGTCATTGCCGCTGACGCCGGTGTACAGCTTGAAAACGTTCAAGCTCCTCGCGCACCACCCAGCGATGAACCTGATACTCAAGTTCATCTGTCGCCGGTCGCAGTTCTTGTAGGTGGATTTCTTGTTCTGCTGGTGTTCTCACTTTTGTTGCGGTTCTTCGGAATTGGCTTTCTCTGGAATATCCTGGCCATGATGATTTTTTCCGGCGGCAGGGGCGGCGGTGGCGGTTCGTGGGGCGGCGGAGGCGGCTTCGGTGGTGGCGGTGGTTTTGGCGGCTTTGGCGGAGGCAGTTCTGGTGGAGGCGGCGCAAGCGGCAGCTGGTAGCGCAGAGGAATATTTATGGAAGCGGAACAACAGATAACCGAGTTTGTGGAACGGCTAAAACAAATGGCTGGATCCAACCTGGAGTGTGTGGCTTTGTTTGGCTCGGCGGCGTCGGGAGAATTTCACCGTGACTTCTCTGACATCAACCTTCTCTGCGTCATGCGTGAGCTTTCAGCGCCCGACCTCGCCCGGGTTGCGCCCGCCATCAATGCCTGGACGAAGAAGAAATTCCCTGCGCCACTCCTGTTTCCACATGCTGAACTCAGGCATGCCGCAGACATATTCGCCATTGAGTTGCTCGATATTCGCGACCGTCACCGCATTCTGTACGGTGAAGATATCTTTGCCAGCTTGCATGTACCCATGGATATGCACCGCATTCAGCTGGAACACAATCTGCGGACGAAACTGCTCACGCTCCGACAGACTTACATGCAGGTGGTTGGTGATGCAAACCATGTGCGCCGATTGATGCTTGATTCCGTCTCTAACTTTGCCACGCTGTTTCGTCATACACTCATTGCCATGGGAGAGCAGCCAGCCGCAAGCAAAGCGGAGAATATTCGCAAGCTGGCAGACCGTGCCCAGTTTGATCCTGCAATTTTCCTGCAACTTCTGCAGGTACGCGCGCGTGGAGCAAAAGAGAATGAAATTGATCCGGTTGCGGGATTTGCCAGTTATCTGGCAGGGATTGAAAAAGTAGTACTGACGGTAGATAGCTTATAAAAGAATCACAAGTCGGAGGAGAAGATGAAAGTCTGGATAGCCATTGGAGTAATCGTATTGTTGCTGATTGCGGGATGCAGCAGTTATATCGGCGCAAAAAATCAGATGGTGACAAAAAATGAAACGGTGAAAGCAGCCTGGTCTCAGGTGGATATCGTGCTGCAACGCCGCGCCGACCTGATTCCTAATCTGGTCGAGACGGTAAAAGGTTTTGCCGCGCAGGAGCAAACGGTGTTTGGCGATATCGCAAAGGCTCGCTCGCAGTTGCTTTCTGCAAACACTCCTGCGGACAAGATCAGTGCCAATCAACAGCTGGATGGAGCATTGGGTCGTTTGCTGGTGGTCGTGGAAAACTATCCGCAATTGAAGTCCAATGAAAACTTTCTCCGCCTGCAGGACGAACTTGCCGGCACAGAAAATAGAATAGCCGTGGAACGCAAGCGTTATAACGATGCCCTGCAGGACTACAACACCTACATCGGCCTCTTCCCCAACAGCTTCTGGGCCAATATGGCTGGATTCAAGCGCAATGATGCTTACTTTGCCGCCAGTGAAGGTTCACGCAGCGCGCCTAAAGTGGAATTCCCGGGCGCGAAATCCAATGCTCCCGCTCAGGCCACGCCGCAGCCGGCAACGCATTGAGTAAAAATAAATTGAAACTTACTTATTTAATTTTCAACCACAGAAAGTGAATTAAAACCGCGTATGCGCTCACAATAACAGGAATTTTTGTCCAAAAAAATAGGAGCGCCGGATAGTTTATCCAATCGGGCAAACTCACTTCCTGGTCGTCCGTCGTACCTTTGTTTTCGAGTTTTCGGGCTCGAGTTGCCCACATCAGAGTAGCGGTCACGTATTGCAAAAAATCCAATGTAAGTCCAATGACAATCAGGACAGTAGCAGGGATCAATTCAGCAGGGATTTTAGGTTGATTATTTTCTTCAAACTTAAAAATCCAGACTAAACCGATCCCTGCCAAAGCCATCTGCCTGATGATGTCACTTACTTTACCCGAGTGAAAATAATATTGGTCTCGAACACCTGACAATTTCATTTTTTCTTTGCAGCTTTCTTGGCTTTTTTCGCAGCCCGTTTCTTCGCTCGTTTAGGAGCAGCTTTGCGGCGATGTCCACTTCCTGGACCTCCACTCCCTGTTTCTTTGAAACTTTTATAACGACGCGGTCCGCCACTTCCTGTTGGAACCATGCTTAGCCTCCAAGGAATAAACCATCAAATTTTGTGGGATAGTATCACAACGTTTATTGCAGTCAAATTTATTTGCAGCTACTCATAAGCCAATCTTGCGGATCAGCTCTTGAAATCGTGGATCAGAGCGGACTTCATCCAGCATGGGCTCCACATTGAGCCACGTCAGCCCGTCGGCACGCTCTGCATAAGCTTTATCCAGCCACGTCATCGCTTTGTCTCGATCACCCATGCCGGCAAAGAGCATTCCAAAATAAGTCGGCGGAATGTAGCGCTTCTTCGCGGCAGCCTTGAACTCTTCTGCCAGCTTCATCGTCTCCGTCATCTTGCCATCCAGAGCATAAGCCAGGCCAAGCGCGGCATCCATGAGCGGCATCTCTCCCGTTGCCCGCGCCTGCTCCAGATGTGAAATGGCCTTGGCATGCTCCTTCAATCGCATATAACTTCTGCCGGCGATGAAATGAAGCATGAAGTATTTCGGATCCAGTTGCTCGGCCTTTTCGCATTCATCCACAGCGCGCTGATATTCACGGCCAAAATAGTATGCAGCCGCTCTTGTGGTGTGGACCGTCACCAGACGGTGCGGGTCGGTCTCCTGAACAATGCTCATTGTCTGCTCAATCTCATCGAATGCGGCATCACTTCTGCCCAGCGCCAGCAGCATCCATGAATACCAGAGGTGCGTATCGCCGTGGTCCGGATTCAACTCAATCGCCTGCAGATATCCTGCTTCGGCCTCTTTCCAGTTCCAGTGATAATGATGATTTACCAGCGCAAGCGCCGTGTGCGCCTCGGCAAATGAACTGTCTAGCTCCAACGCCTTGCGCGCAGCCTTCTCCGCCTTTGGCATGGCTTCATGCGGAGGCAAAAAATCAAACGGAGCAATGGCCAGCAACGCGTACGCACTGGCCAGTCCTGCGTAGGCCGGCGCGTAATTCTGGTCAGCCTGGATTGAGCGCTCAAAATCCTCAATGCTCTTGCTGATGGCAGAAGGCGTCATCTGGTGCAGATTGAATCGGGCTTTCAAATAGGCATCGTAAGCAGCAGGCTGCACATGGGCTTTTCCTTTTTGCAGATCGGCAAGACGCGACCGCTCAGGAAGATTGAGTGCTAGATTGATCTCGCGCGCAATGGCCTGAGCGATCTCAGCCTGCACGCTGAGCACATCGCTCAAGTCACGCTCATAGGTTTCCGCCCAGACCTGCGTGTGGTCTTTTAACTGGATCAGCTGTGCGGTAATCCGCACGCGATTCCCGCCGCGACGCACCTTTCCTTCCAGCACGCAGCTCACGCCCAGCTCTTTTCTCATCTGGGCCAGTGATTTGCTACTGGAATCGTAATGTTCAGCCGTGGTGCGCGCGATCACCGCCAGCTCTGGCGCCTGCAGCCGCGTAATCTGCGTGATCATCTCTTCCGTCAGGCCATCGCTAAAGTAGTTATCTTCTTGGTCGCCACTCAGATTGCCAAACGGCAGGACCGCTAGCTTGATCTTCTCTGCCTCAGCCTGTTTGTCTGCGATTGCTGCTCCAGCTTGATGCCGGGTGTTGAACCACTCCGTCAGCTCATTGCGATAAGCGTAGATCGACCCTAGCTTGTCATGCAGGTGGCGGTGCACCGGCAGCGATTCCTTCTTCTCCCATCGCTGCACCGTGCGTACGTCGCGGCGCAGATACGCCGCAATCTCTTTCCATGAATCGAGCCGGTCTGCCGGATCACCGCTGGGCATGAATTGGTCCACTTTCTCTCTTGAGTTCAACGCGACACGACATTTTACGACATTCGCCACTGCCGCCCTTTGTCGCTTGGGGACAATTCTTCCCAGCGACTAGAGTTGGGTTGTAGCAAATGGCGCCATCAGGTCGCAACCACGACCACTGCTCCTTCCTCGGCGCCAGCAGGGCCCGCTGCTTGTTCACAGGGAGGCGGCGGGCATTTGCATTACAGGCGGGAATGATGGAGTACAAAAAGAAAGGCCCGCACTCGGCGGGCCTTCAGATCTTACCAACCTGAATTTATTCGTAACGCATGGCTATCATCGGATCGACTTTGGATGCCCGATACGCAGGGATATAGCACGCCAGCAGAGAAACTGCGGCAACAATTCCAACCACAGAGATAAACGTTACGGCGTCTGTGGCTTTCACGCCAAACAATAAATTGCTGAAGGCCGTTGCAAATTTGGCAGCAATCAAGGAGAGCACAACTCCCGCCGCAATGCCGATTCCCGTCAGCTTCAGCCCGGACTTCAGCACCATCTGCACCACGCTGGCTCTCGTCGCACCCAGTGTAATCCGGACACCAATCTCATGTGTGCGCTGGGCCACAGCGTAAGCAATCACTCCGTACAGCCCGATCGCGGTAAGCAGCAATGCCAGCCCGGCAAATGCCTCCAGCAGCATGGCATGGAAACGCGGCGTGGCCACGGAAGTGGCAAGGTATTCGTCCATGGTCTTGATGTCATAAATGGGCAAATCGGAATCCATGGAAGCCACCACACCTCGCGCCGCTGAAACAACGCTATGCGGATCAACGCTCGTCCTCAGGCAGACAGACATTGATCCAAAATTCAACTGGGTTGAAGGTACGTAATAAGCTGGAACGTCATTAGTTTCCAGATTGCGGTTTTTTACATTGCCGACAACAGCAATGATTTCCCTGGGTTTAGGCTTCCCACTGTTGCTAGCACCCGGGGTCATGTGCTTGCCCACAGCGTCTTCATTGGGGAAATATTTTTTGGCGAATGCTTCATTCACAATCACCACGCCCGGCGCTTTGCTGTCATCGTGATCGGTAAAGTCACGCCCGTGCAGCAAAGGGATGTTGAAGGTATGGAAGAATTCCGGAGTCGCAGTTTCAATGTCTGCCGAAGGCTCTTCTGACTTTGGCACAGGACGGCCTTCAATCTCAAAAGAGATCATTGCGTTGTTCCCGCTCAATGGCAAGGGCGTTACGGCGCCTGCGGTTGAAACTCCCGGCAACGCGCGTAGACGCGGCAGCAACTGGGAGTAAAAATCCGTCTGCTGCTGGTCTGAATATTTGTTGGAGGGCAAATCGAAGGTCAGCGTCAAAACATTGTGTGGATTCAGCCCAGGATCAACCGAAGTAAGCCGGTGGAAGCTCCGCAGCAATAATCCCGCGACGACCAGAAGAACCAGTCCGCCGGCAGTTTCCAGTATGACCAGCATGCCGCGTAGCCGCTGATGAGCGCTGCCTGCCGTTGTACCACGGCCTTCCTTCATAAAACCGGAAAGATTTGGAGCGGAGGTGCGCAACGCCGGGACCAATCCAAAGAGCAAGCTGGTAACCACGGCGATTGCGGTGGTAAAGAGCAGCACATTCCCATCAAGTCCCGCATTCTGGATACGCGGTAGGGTGCTCTCATTCAATTTGATGAATATCCTGAGTGCCCATAACGCAATCGGTACTCCCAGAATTGCGCCGCCCAGCCCGAGCACCACGCTCTCCGTCAGCATCTGCCTTATCACCTGAATGCGCTTGGCGCCCAGCGCCGTGCGAATAGCAATCTCACGATTGCGTTTGCTGGCTCTTACCAGCAGCAGGTTCGCCACGTTCAGGCAGGCGATCAACAGCACTACGCCAACAGAAACCAGCAGGATGATCATCCGCGGACGGTTATCACCTACCAGGTAATTCAACTCTGAGCTCATACCAATGGCAGGAAACTTCTTGTTTGTATCAGGATATTGCGTGGCCAGGTTTCGGGCGATCGCATTCATCTCTTCATGCGCCCGTTCCATGGAAATTCCCGGTTTCAGCCGTGCTATAACCGTTAAAAAATGGGCGCCACGATTGTCTTGTGAAGTCATGGGCGGATTATTTTTTGGATCGGGCGATTCAGATTCAATCGCCAGCGTGCGCCACACCTTCGGCGGCTCTGCCTCCACTGGAAAAGCGAATCCTGCCGGCATCACGCCAACAACTGTATAACGCTGCTTGTCCAGCGTAATGGCCTGCCCCACCAGATTGCGGTCGCCATGGAAGACAGATTGCCAGAGGTCATAACTCAGCACTGCCACGCGAGTGCCAGGCTTTTCTTCGTCTCGGGTAAAGCCGCGACCGAGCAGCGGTTGAGTTCCCAGCACAGAGAAGAAATCTCCGGATACCGTGACGCCAGATAGATGTAATGGCTGTTCCGAACCGGTGAGCGTAAAGCTATCGTCATGGTAAGAGGCCATGCCCGTAAAAGATTTTGCCGTGTCACGCCAGTCGAAAAAGTCAGCGTAAGATGTGGCAAAGTTCCGGGTGGCTCCCTGGTTCTGAAAAGCAGATGTCATGAACATCAGCTGGTCAGAATCAGGAAATGGCAGCGGCTTCAACAGGACAGCATTCACAATGCTGAAAATCGCCGTATTGGCGCCAATTCCCAGCGCCAGCGTAATCAGCGCGATAACCGTAAAAGCAGGGGACTTCCAGAGCGTACGGATGCCATAGCGCAAATCTTGCACAAGAGTGAACACACTTCACCTTCTTCTTCGAATTGTCAGTTGAGGCTGAGGGCTTTTATGCCATCTCAGTGGCTTGCTGGGCAGCTTCCGTCTCTTCAACAACCTTGCCGTCAAAGAGGTGGATGGTCCGCTCAGCATGCTTGGCAAAGCGCGAATCGTGGGTAACCATGCAGATGGTTGCGCCTTCACGATGCAGGCTTTGCAAGAGCTCCATCACGGCTTCGCCGTTCCGGGAATCCAGGTTTCCGGTAGGCTCGTCCGCCAGCAGGATAGAAGGTGATCCGCCAAGAGCGCGGGCCACGGCAACACGCTGCTGCTGACCGCCGGAGAGCTGTGAAGGATAGTGGCGCATGCGGTGCGCCATGCCCACTTTTTCCAGCGCTTCCTGCACGCGCTTTTTGCGGTCAGGAGAAGACATGGAACGGTACGTCAGCGGTAGTTCAACGTTTTCATAGACCGTGAGATCGCCGATCAGGTTGAAGCTTTGGAAAATGAAGCCAATTTCCTGATTGCGGATGCGCGCGCGATCAGAGAAGTCCAGCCCCTGCACGGGGCGGCTGTTCAGGACGTACGATCCGTCAGTGGGAGAATCCAGCAAGCCAATAATGGAGAGCAGCGTTGACTTGCCGCATCCGGATGGGCCGGCGATGGCAACATACTCGCCCTTTTTAATATCAAGGTGGATGCCTGAAAGAGCATGCGTCTCAACCTCATCAGTGTAGAAAATCTTGGTGACGTTTTCCAGATTGATCAAAGTTTGTCCGCTGGCCACGTGTATCTCCCCTCAAGTTACAAAATAAAATTTTTGGAACTGCTATCTGAGCTGCTTAATTACCGGTCGAGCTTGATTTTGTCCTGGTTATCATAGCGCGACATATCAGAAAGGATTACCTGATCTCCTTCTTTCAGTCCACGCACAACCTCAATTGTGTTGACGGAGCTGCGGCCCACTTCCACTGGGACGCGAGTCGCCGTCTTCCCATCCTGATCAATCTTGAACATCTGCACCGTGCTCTTTTCCTGGCCAAAGGCCGGGCGTCCAACATAGAGCACATCATCCAGACGCTCCAGAGTAATCGTTCCGTCCACGCTCAAATCAGGACGCGATCCTTTTGGTGGTGGGCCATCCAGCTTCACATCCACCGTGACCGTGCCTGACAACACTGCAGGATCGATACGTGAAACCGTGCCTTCCACAATACCGTTGTGCGTATCGATTTCCGCTTTCTGTCCGTCCACAATATCTTTAGCCTGGGTTTCAGGAATCTTCAGTTCGGCTTTCAGATGCTCAGGCTGCACAACCTTGGCCAGAATCGTACCCTGCGCCACGCGCTGGCCCACCTGCACCGGGACTTCCTGCAGAACACCCGGAATACCGGCGCGAACCTTCAAAGCATCTTTCTGCCGGTGCTTTAAACCAGACATTGCTTTCTTCTGCTCAATGGTGGCCTGCTGTACCGCAAGCTGCGTTTCAATTGCTTTGGTGCTTTCCGCAATGCGCTCTTCTTCAATCTTCTTGCGCGTCGCCAGCTCTTTTTCCTTGTTGACTGAAGCTTGCAACACCGCGTCAGAAACCACGCCGATCTTCTTCAGTTCCCGGTTCTGGTCGGCTTCGCGCTTGGCATTCTCGTAGTCATTCTCTACAGTGGCTGCCTCAGCACGGACGGTAGCCAAATCGCTGTCGATCTTCGCCTTGGTATTGTGATATTCAGCTTCTGCTGACTTCTGGTCCAAATCTGAACTCAGTGCTTCCTGCTCCACCTGCGGATTGGAGAGCTCCATGATCACAGTGTCAGGCTTAACAACCGTACCCGGTAAAACGATAATACGTTCAATTCTAACGTCGGTTTCTGCAGGGATTAGACGAACATCATCGGGAATTGGCACCAATGATCCCAGACCGCGCACCTGGCGCAGCATTGAGCCGCGCTTCACCGTGTCTGGCCAAATCGTTCCGTACTCAACAGACTGCAAAGCGGGCTTGAGTCTGGAGATACCCAGAGTAGCTCCAAGAACGGCTACCACCATGAAGACGATCATCATCGCCTGTTTACGGCGTTTCTTCTTTTTTACGGATTCGTCGCGAACTATGTCCATTTCAGTGTTATCTATGCACAACTGCTGCCAAAATCATATCCGGCAGCAAGCCATTGAAAAATAAAGGATAAGATTGACTTCCGAGTGGGAATGCTTGCCTCTGACTGTTCATTCCTGTACAGAAGTGTCCGGAAACGCACACCTCATAAATTCCACTCGCCACTCTCCTTTATTATAAATACATAGACCGGAAATCAGCCGTTTGGTTATGCAAAAAGCCGCTTATCGACCAACTATATTCTCTACGGATCGCTATCAGATGGCTTTGCCGGAAGGCCACAAGTTCCCTGTTTTGAAATACGGCATGCTGCGCCAGCTGATTGAAAATGAAGGTCTTTTCCATCTTGCCCAGGCTGAACCGGCCGATGCCGCGACAGTGGCCCTGGCGCATGATCCGGACTACGTAAAACAATTTTCCGCCGGAACGCTTTCCCCTGCGGCCATGCGGCGCATTGGTCTGCCCTGGTCAGAGATCTTTGTTCAACGCGCGTTTGCTTCTGTGGGAGGAACGGTTAGCGCCTCACTACAAGCCGTACAAAATGGATGGGGCGCGACGCTTGGCGGCGGGACGCACCATGCTTTCCGCGCAGAAGGCGCAGGCTTTTGTGTCTTTAACGATATTGCTGTTTCCATTCAGCTCTTGCGCAAACGCGGGCTCATCCGCCGCGCTGCCATCATTGACCTTGACGTTCACCAGGGCGATGGCACAGCTGAAATTTTTCTGAATGATCCTGATGTCTTTACGCTCTCCATTCATTGCGAAAGCAACTTCCCTTTTCGCAAAAAACAAAGCCGTATGGACGTTGCTCTGCCGGACCGTGTAGAAGATGCCGCATATTTGCGGCAACTCGAAGAAGTCCTGCCCGCGATTTTTGCATTCAAACCGGACATCATCTTCTATCAATCCGGCGTTGATCCCTTGGCCTCGGATGTTCTCGGCCGGCTCTCGCTCACGCCTCAAGGATTGATTGAGCGTGATCGCCGCGTCTTTCAATCGGTGAAAAGCTTCGGTGCGCCGTTCGTGCTAACCTCGGGCGGCGGATATTCACGGCCCATTGAACTCAGCGCGCAGGCTCATGCCAATACTTACCGGACTGCTCATCAGATTCTTGCCGGAATTTAAATAATTTTTCGCTCGCGGCGTACAACAACTTTCGACATAGGCTTACGAATGTCTTTGCACCTGCCGTCAGTGATATTCTCTGATCTGTCATGCCTTCTTCCGCTCACTCCGCGAATGAATTGCCTCTGCTGCAACTGGCTGAGGTCAGCAAAGCTGTCCAGAAAAAAGAAGTGTCACCAGTGGAGATCACTCGCGCATGCCTGGAACGTATTGAGCGATTGAATCCTAAGCTGAAGGCATTTATTACCGTCACCGCGGAGAGCGCGCTCGAAGAAGCCCGCAAAGCTGAAACAGAAATTGGTCGCGGCGAATGGAAAGGACCGCTGCACGGCGTGCCGCTCGCAGTAAAAGATTTGATTGAAACCGCTGGTGTCAAAACTACCGCAGCCAGTGCTGTCCTGAAAAATTACACGCCAACCGCAGATGCTGAAGTCGTTCGCAGGCTCAAAGCAGCAGGCGCCATTTTGCTGGGCAAGCTCAACCTGCATGAATTTGCTTACGGGGGCAGCGGAATCATCGGCCACTTTGGCATTGCGCTCAATCCCTGGAATACAGCTCACATTACAGGCGGATCATCTTCCGGATCAGCTGCCGCTGTTACCGCCGGACTTTGCTACGGTGCCATTGGAACTGACACTGCTGGCTCAATCCGTTTGCCCGCGGCATTTTGTGGCATCACCGGCCTCAAACCGAGCTACGGGCTGGTAAGCACACGTGGCGTAATTCCTCTTTCCGGATCGCTCGATCATGTTGGGCCCATGACGCGCACTGTCGCCGATACCGCGCTTATGCTGCAGGCCATCGCGCATTATGACGCGCAGGATATCTACAGCCAGAAATTTCCGCCGGTCTATTATCCATCGGCGATGGAAGAAGCAATTTCTGCGTTGCGCTTGGCCGTGGCGCGCGATTACTGGGCAGATGCCGATCTTGAAGTGAGCCAGGCCGTGGACGCAGCGGTGAAAGAGTTAGCCAAGCTTACAGCCGGCAACATACAAGAGATTGAGTTATCCACGGAGGCTGATCGCACCGTTGTGCGCTGTGAGGCGTACGCGCACCAGCAAAAATATCTGGCCGGACACGAAAGTGACTATGATCCGGAAACGCTGAAGCGAATCCGCAGTGGCGATGATGTCACCGCTGGACAATACATCCAGGCATATCGTGAAATGCTGCAGCAACGCCGGCAAATTCTACAGAAGTTTGACCGCATCGATCTGATCATAACGCCCACCACACCGATGCTTGCGCCATCTTTAAAAGAACTTCAAGCGGATCCGGAACAGCTCCGCAACAAAGAGCTCGTCATGCTGCGCAACACGCGGCCATTCAACGTCTATGGCCTGCCAGCTATTTCTATCTGCTGCGGCTTTTCGAAATCAGGTTTGCCTATCGGGCTGCAAATCACAGGATGCCCCGGAGCAGAAGGCACGCTGCTCGCGCTGGCTCACGCCTATCAGAAACAAAGCAATTGGCATACAAAGCGGCCTCAAGAGTAGGCCCTGAGCTGAAATATCACTTTAAGCGTTGAATCCTGCAATGATTCAGCTCGGATGACGACGACTAAGGCTTAACCAAGCCAACATTCTGCCCGCCGCCATTTTGATTCAGTGAACCCTTCTCTCGCTGATGTTCCATCCATTGCAATGCGTCCGTAGAGTCTTTTGCTACATGCACTAGCTTCAGGTTGGCCGGCCTCACAAATTCCTCTCTTACCGAGTGATCGAGAAATTGCAGCAAGAAATCATAGTAGCCATCCGTATTAATAAGGACGCAGGGCTTGGAATGAATATTGAGCTGCGCCCAGGTCACGATTTCAAAGAATTCGTCGAGCGTCCCATAGCCGCCGGGCAGCGCAATGAAAGCATCCGACAAAGACTCCATGAGCGCCTTGCGTTCGTGCATGCTTCCCACCAAGTGCAGCTTCGTCAGACCGCGATGAGCGATCTCACGATTCTGCAAGGCAGCAGGAAGTACACCGATCACCTCTGCGCCACCGGAGAGAGCAGCGTCGGCAGTCGCTCCCATCAACCCAATGGAGGTTCCCCCATAAACCAGGCCCCAGCCGCCGTCAGCTATCCGCTGCCCCAGCAACTTCGCTTCGGCAAGATACTTCGGGTCAGCGCCCATGCTCGACCCACAAAATACACAAATTCTCCCAACACCGGCCGACTTTGCGCCTGGTAGACGACTCATGAAAACGAATGCCCTTTCTGTTCCAGTATCGTCTCACAAATCAAAGAAGAAAGGACGCTTCCGCGTTTAGCCCTCAGCGTCCACATGGATAAAAGATTGGTTGCGGGGGGTGGATTTGAACCACCTACCTTTGGGTTATGAGGACAACAATCAACTAGCTCGTCTTTGCCTTTTCAATGATTTAGCCGCTGGTGTTAGCTGGTGTTTTTCCTTGTTTTTCGGTGTTCTGTTCTCAGATTGTTCTCACGTTTGTTCGCATTTTTCTGCCTGACAATACTTTGTAGATCGGGTAGTTTTTTATCTCCAAGTAGGCCGAACTCGGATGGCAGGAGAGGGTTCCTTCGGCTAAGGTGAACGACCTCGTCGCTCCATTAAAAAACCAATGGCTGTCGGTAACGGTTGAGCGGCACTAGCAGCTTGATGTCGGGCAAGATTTCGTTTGTCGATATCGCTGCCGTGGCGGGGTTCTATATCCACGGCAGCAAACTTTCGCGAGCCATCCTTAAAACGGCATCGTTGTTCTACTAATTCTTTGCCTTCGTAACATTAGTTTCGGCTATTGCGCCTCATTTAGAGTTATGCCGTCTAGCAAAGCCATGACTGGCGCACCGCAATCATGAGGCCCACTGGGGCCACCTATTATTTCGATATGCGGCTTACTGATCCGTGACACGGCCTCGTTGGGATACGCAGGCTCCCCAAAAAAAACCTTCCATTCATCGCAAGGCGAAAGATGTTCCCGCATACTTTCAAAGCAGCTCTGCGCATCCAGATAATACTCTGCTTTCTTTTTTGTGACGCTCGCATAATGGCCATAGCGTATTTCTATTGAGTAGACAGGATCATCTCCTCCCAAGTGTTTGGCAGAGAACTCAATTTGACTGTCCTTAAACTCGTCAAACTGTGGGTCGTCTGAGTCGTTGTACCTAAAACGTAGAGCGCGAGCAAATTGATAGTCGTCACCCTTCTTTGAAGGAGATCCGTCCGGAGAATATCCATAAATCCACATGTTTTCAGGTACTAAGCCAAAAATGTAGTTTGGCGCAGGAAAACTCAAAACATACCGCCAATGCCGCTCTGTTTTAGGCCAGTTTTTTTTCTCAGGATCCCAAGGATAAGTCATGATCGTATTACCTGATCGGGCCGTCGTTCCAGCCTTCGGGCCGGTCATGTTAAATGTTCTGATTGGTTCCTTCGTTTCCTCGTCCATGGGAAGACGAACGTCTTGTGAGTCAGTCAATATATTCAGATAATGCTCATCGCATTTAGGTGCGTAAGCCCACGCGTTGTTCTTTCCGAAATGGAAAACAAAGGGCCCATGAAATGTAATTTCTAGAGGCTTTGGTGCTGCCATTGCATATTTCTCCTTAAAATGTGAGTGTTTTCTACGATCTCCCAAATACCGCAAACGATCCCCAGTAATAGGGGTTTTGATATCCGGAAGCGTTTCTCAAAATATAGGTGGCGGAGCGCAGCGCACTGGTCGGGATCTTGCCGGACAGAAGTCCGGCATAGAACATATGCATGAGTTGACGCGTGGCATTGGAATCAACTGGCCATCGGCTTGCTACGACGCTGGGAACGCGCGCGCCAATAAACGTACGGGCCAAACTGTTGACATCAGTGAATCCACCGTCTTCGCCATTTGCCGTGTCGCACGCGGAAAGCACGGCAAGCTGCATCTTCCTCAGATCAACCGTACCCAGGTTTTGCGCGTCGAGCAGGGAATCTTGTCCTAGAACAAGCCCAACTGCCATTGGATTAGCCACCGCATGGCCGGCAAAATGGAATAGGCGGGCCTCAGCCATGTTTTGAAGAATTTGCTCCCGCATTATCGGTTTTTCTGTCAGCAGCCTTGCTTGCCTAAAATGGGCAGCGACATCGGCGCCTTCCTGAACAGCTTCGGGCAGAGCGGGTATGTTTGGTCCCTGAGCATCACCAACCGCGACGATAAGAGCGGAACTTTTCTGGGACAAAGGTTCCTGCGCAAAAGGCAAATTGTAAGCGAGGCCCGGCGAGAAGGTGAGGTCGAAACGGTCTGCTAAATACGCGCTATGGGCTTCACGCAACAGGTCGAACGGTACGCGATCAAGCAAACCGTCAGTCTCAATTTGAAGAGCGGTTGCACCCCGAAGATGAGCTTCCATGGGCGCAACAAGAATCTTGTACAGTTGTGCGCTCTCGGTATCAAGCAATTTGAGGTCGGCGTTGGGTGTTGAGCAGTGCCGAAGAAACCGCAGAACAAGTGGCTCGATGACGTCTGTTGAAGGTATCGTATAGATTGCGGTCTTGTTCTCACGGAATACAAAGGCTGTTGTACTTGTCGGAAACATCACATAAGAAATAAGGGCAGTTCCGCGAGGCAATGTGTAGCTGGAAAGTGGTCGCGAAACTACAGTCGTGGAACGCGCTATATTGGCTCGCGGATTGAAAACAGTACGCAGTGACGCTCCTTTGTACCATTCCCACCACGCCAGAGCTTCAGAGGCATCTCCAGAACTCAATTTGATGGTTAGTATGTCACGATAAAGCTCGCTTTGAAGGCGGCTCCAGGAAAGTCTTGCGGCTTCCAGACGAAAGCCGCCTAAGTATCTCTCTGTTATGACCAATGCTCGTTGAAGTGGCGCCAGAGCTTCTGATTTGCGTCCGAGCGCTATCAGAGATTCGCCGTACGTTTTGAAATACTCCCCTTGAAATTGCCCGAGATCAATAGTGTCAAACTGCTGGCTACATTCATCCAGAAGAGTAAGCGCACCCTGAGCATCTCCCAAGTGCAAGCGAATACGCGCATTTTGCAAGGCCATTTCGGCCTTGCGGGTGACAACGGCCTGATCTTCCGGTACGACGGCGAGCAAATTTGAAGCCTTTTGCAACGCAGACTGAGCAGCCACATGGTTATCAGCCTTTTCCAGGGCCAAAGCGAGTAACTGATATTCAATCGCCTGGTCCAGAGTGTCCTTCGAGGGAAAGTCAGCGATCAGCTCGGCGGTTGCGAAAGCGTTCGTGTGAGGCCAATCTTTTGCTTCAGCAAATTCTGACAGCGCTACGTAAAGATTCTGACCGCGGGTGTTGCTAGCATCAGATTTCCAAAATATGGCCAGATCCCGTGCAATTTCATTGAGGCCGCGGTCGAAGTTACCCGCATAAAGAGAACTAGTGGCGGCAAAACTGCTGGCTCGCAAGGCAAGGCTTGGATAGTGAAACCTCTCGCTTAACTGTGCACCCTCGAGTTCGGTGTTGATCGACTCCTGCATAGAAACCGTAGACGCCTGGCACTCTCCCAATTGAATCGTCATTTGCGTCTGAAGCCAACGGTAATGCGTACCTTTTATATTCCGAAGTGCTGCGGAGCCAACCCGGAGGCAATCAGCGTAGTGAAGTCCAAAGGTGTCTGAATACATCAAAGCAAAATCCGACCAAAGGATTCCGGCGCGATCTCTTGATTGCTGAAACTCCGCCAGCGACCTGCGTGCCTTTGACACTCCACGCTCGTATCGACCGACGCGCACGGCATCGCTACTGGAAACCAAATCTAGAATGGCCTTTTTCTGTTCTGTAGATTTAACTTGTTCCAGGAATTCGGCGAGCCAGTCATCGTCATGACGGGTTTTCAGCAGGATCGCAAGGCCATCCAAACCGCGTTGTGCATCCAATGCATCTCCTGAACCAGGGGCGCTTTGAGTGTAGGCTTGCGGCAGCCAGGACTGCATTGCGATGTCAAAGTAGCGTTCCGCCCGCCGGTCGAGCGCTGAGATTCTCTGCTCATCTGCTGATCCCATGATTTTGGCGAATTCTTTGGGCGATAGAAGAGGGCGCGTTGATCGCTCGCTTCGCTCCGCCAATTTATGTTTGACTCTTTGCAGATTGGCGCGAGCTTCATCGGCCCAGGGTGAATGCGGGTCAACGGCGAGATAATTGTCCCATGCGTCTATCGCTCCTTGAAATAAGAAAAGGCGCTCCAAGATGATTCCTTCATTGAAGAGAGCGGTTGGATTACGGGGGTCCGAATGTAGAACATTCTCCAGGAGAGCAAGTGCGTCATGATAGTCCGCCGCGTTGTTCGTGGCCTCTGCGCGCGCGAACAGCGCGGTTGCCAGATCCAGTCGCAGGGAGTTGTCGTTGCGACTTTGCTCCCAAAGTGGCTTTAGGGTTTTTACAGCCGCATCAGGGTGATCTTCGAGTATGTCGGCACGAGCTTTCATCTGTAACCAACGAGCATTGTCTGGTTCTCGCTGGAGATGATGCCCGATCATATTCTCCGCCTCAAGAAGGGCTATAGGGTTGCTTGACGTTGAGTTGTCCGTGGGTGAACCGCGGGTTACAATCCGATCACTGTGAGACGCTCCGTCGAACCGAAGTTCAAGTACTCGATGGTCTGTATAAGCCTGCGCCAGCAATTGATCCACATTTGGTTCCCTGATCTTCAGCCAAATAAACAATATCGCCGCCACCAGCGCTAAACTGGCGCCCGTCCAGGCCAGTCGCGGCCACCAACCGCTTGTTTTCTGTGCATAGTCGTGATTCGTAGATTTTCCATTCGCCCTACCACGATCCTGGGGCTGCGCAGCCTGATCGGTTGCAACCTCTGGAACCGAACTCCGGACAATAGCGGCAAGTCTCTTTCCCATCTGAAGTTGCCATCGTTCTGAAGCGCTCGGCAGCGCTGCCAGTGCTTCCTGTTCCTCAGCCGATACTTCGGGTAGTAGGTCTTCCATTGATTCCTTCAGCAGCAGCCCGCAAAAGTCACACTCAGCCGCGTGACTTATATAGCTCGCCGCCTCTTCCTGGATGAGCCCGACAGCAAGACGCGGCCAAACTTCTTCAGCAGGGCAATGCATTCCTCGCGTTGCCACGCTCGAAGTCCCTTTGCCCCGAGATCCAAGTCGTTTGAGCGCCGCTTCAACATTTTGATATCTTTCCGCCGCCGACTGGCAAATTGCACAGCCCTCCAGATGTTGTAGTGCGTCCCTGGTTGAAGTGCTGCCGCCCTCGACGCCCGCTGAGTCGGTCGCCTCGAAGAGCAGCAGTTCCAACTCCTGCGGAGTCAAATGCATGTCAGCCGACCTCATGACTGCCCTTCTCCTTCCTTTAACGGATTTGACGCCGAAATACCTTCAGCACGTGTTTCGTCCTTGTCGTTTACACCTTTTTCCACTAAACGAACCCGAACATACGATGTCATCCGATACAAGATGCTCTCGACGCCTTTTGTTGTTAGGTTAAAAGAGTGGATAGCAGCGATAGATTTGGCCGTAAACCCCTGCCGGTAATAGAGCCAAAATATCTCGCGGTCGCGCGTGGCCGTCGGAGAAGCAATTTCGCTTAAGACGCGATCAATTTCTTGCAGGAGGATTTGTTGCTCTATATAAGCAGGCCCAGTTGCTTGGATATCAGCAACGAAAGCGTCCACATCAGCAAGTTCACTATCGCATTTACCGGAGCCACGTTTGGCCGATCGTCGGGCACGAAAATGATCGTGGGCGACATTCGCTGCGATGACTTTCAAAACCCCAAAAAACGCGTCTGGATGCTGCGGTTCAAATTCACGCAGTAAGCGGCAGTTATCCGAGCAAACTTTTAGGTAGGTGTCCTGTACCAGATCGTCAACTATGGAAGGCGAAGCATCTCCGTACTTACGGGCGATTCGCAGAACCACGCAAGCAATGAGCTTCCTAAACCGGCATACAAACTCTGCCCATGCTTCGCTGTCCCTTGCTTCGACGCAAGCTTGCACCAACTCTTCAGCTGACCAAGAGGAGTATGACATGGTGAAGTGGCGGACAATTTATATCAGTCTTCCGAAGGGAAAGCTATAGCAAATAAAAGGTTTCGCCGCGCCTAATATCCATACGAACTGAACATCACTACTCTGCATCAGCGGTCGTCTTGATTGGCTACCTCGTTGTTGCGCTGCTATTGCCGGACGGGTCTGTTCAGTCGGTAATAGGGTGTGGAAGCGTCCTTCCCGCTACTCCTGGGCGGAGTTCATTGTATGTTTCCGGGCGATGAGTATGAGATGACAATACGCTTCTAGATTGCCAAAGCGTTGATTCATAAAGGCCCCAGACTTCCTTCAAAGCGGTACGGTTAGAAACCCCTTCAAGAATTTCTGACATCCGAAAGTTACTAATTATGAAAGCTTTCTGACGGTACTGACATCGTCTATGCTTGGAATTTCAGTACGGAAGCAACGATTGAGCTCTGTGCCTGTTTCTCCGGAATGCCAATTCCACGTTTATTGTGGGGCTGATCGCTGTTCAACCATCTGTTGCGCCGAAACGGCATTTTTTGACTTGGTAAGATCTATCGCACCGGGAGAAATCGGTTGCAATACGATGTTAAGTGCCTGAGAGGTTCCGCTCCCCACAGCAGGAGGCTTAGGGGGAGGTGTGTATTTGATGGGCGACAATGTTCCCGAAGAACTAACCTGCATTAGCGGAAGAGGGGCCCCGTTTGAGACTTGGACATAGAGGTAGTCGCTGCCCTCGCCAGAATATGCTTCCTTAAGTATGCAGTTCGAGTTTGCTGCACAGGATACTTTGTGAGGGTTCCCGAATGCTCCCACCTTAATGCCCGAAATGGCGGCAGTTAAGTTACCTCCAGTCCAGCTTGTGAAATCGGGTGCGATCGTGTAAACAATCGGTTCGATGTTTCGAAATATATTGCCGATCTGCACATTGGTCTGTGGGCCTTTTTGCATGCTTAAGCTTAGGGTCATCAGATCATTGACAACATTAACGGAAGTTGGAGGAAGTAAAAATGTGATTAAGCAGGGAATCTGACCAGATTTTCCTTCACATCCCTGAAGAGTCGCTGGAATACTTTGGGGGGTTGGCAATGCGAATGTTGCGGCTGTCACCCCATTGTTGGGGTCAATATTCACAAAAGAAATTGTGAAAAGCCATCCACCTGTTGTTGGATCAGGGTTGGGGCCCTGGATGTCCCAGAGTACGGGACCAAAACAATAATTACTTCCCGCTCCGGTGGAACAATTATCGAGAGCTGAAAATCCCTGAATCGGTCCACCGACGTGGTTAACATCCACGATTTGGTATTGTGATTTTCGAAATCCTGCCCGAACCAGGTCAGTCGCAGGAAGATCGCAGGTAAGCCGTGTCCCAGTTGAAACTGTAGGATCGCATGTCAGTCTAGTCATAGTTCCTTTCTCGTCATCGATGGCATAGACCTCTGCGTTTGTCCCCCACTGCTGAGGCGAGACAGAACTCAAAATCTGCACAGACGATGTCGCGGGCGATGACGTTGACGCTTGGCTGGGGGTCGGATCAGCAATTGTGAAGAAAACTTTACTAACACCCTTTAAAGGATCTTGGATCCAGCGAGCTGCCCCAATATGTTTTGCAGCTGCCAGTGGGAATCCGAGTGAAGGAACAAGAGACGGGCAACTCTGGTCGGGCTGACATTTTAACTCTCTACCCGAAATCCCGATCTTCGTTTGCGCACGGTTCGACGCGGCATCTTCGGGCAGAATACCGGAATTAAGGCTGACGATGCTGGAAGGAGATGCCAAAACGATGGACGGGAAACGCTGGCCAAATTGGCTGGCGTCGAGCGTCATTATGAAGGCGTTGGAGGCAACCGGCATCCAAGTCCCGGGAGCTCCTCCTACAGCTGTTTCCAACAGACCGCCACTGCTACCTCCGTTAACCGCTCGGCCAAAAGAATCCCGCGATCGCTTCAAGAGAGTACCATCAACAGTGATTGTGTCCTGTTGATCGAGATCTTGCCCTAAACGCACGATCACATTAACCAGCGCTGGATTTGAAGGTGACACCTTGGTGGGATCGTATTCTACGCGGTTAAACTCGATGCTCTTTACAGTCGCCAGCTCGTCGCTTTTTGCGTTAGGATCACTCTTTTCCCATGCTGCTACCAGCGGGCTTTGCTGAAAAATAGGTGTGACTGATGCGATCACTTTGCCTGACGATTTTTCCCACTCAGCATGTTCCGAACTTATACTCGGCGTTCCGCAACCGCTAGGAAAAGATGCCAAGATAAAAGTACGTTTTGTGTCGGAAGATACCTGATTGTCGCCTAATGGAATACCGAATTTCCATCCAAAGTTGCTTTGTCCAACGCCGTAGCCCGTGATATACGAAGACTGACCAAGCAACTGCGAAACCCGGAGATGTTCTCGATTGTAAGAAGTATTTAGACCGAACCCCATCCACGCCAACACTGCACCGAGACTGAAAGAATTATCGCGGTATTTTGTGTCTGTTATATTGACGGCCGCCACCCTAGGAAACATGTCCAGTACGCGTGGTTGGGTTGTGCTCTTGTTGCAACGCAGCGCGTAATCAATGTCGAGCAATTGTTTTTTTCGGTTGCGCGGGAAGACGCCCGTATCGAATTCAAGCAAGAAAACTCTATCAGAGGGATCGGCGCTGTCCGGCGATGCCATCGCTCCTACGAGCCGCGAAAGCCGCGCCCATAGTAGATCCATCTCGTTGTCCATTTGTTTCGTCGCTGGGAAACTAGGACCGTTAGATCCCGACCCTATTCCTGTTGACCAAGCCGCACTCGGCAATGTGTTTCCTGGGGCTGTCGTTGGATTCGCTATGTTTCCACTTGGAAAGCTTGGTGTGTAAACAGGAGCCTTCAACTGGCTGGTGATCAGCTGCATCTGAGTTCCAAGGGAGGTTACGGTATTCTGTGCCGCCGCCATCGCTTGCTGCGCTGCTGATAGAGAAGTTTGATCTGTGGTATTGCTTGACTTGAGCTGATTGTAAGCCGCCGTCGCCTGATCCAGTTGCCGTTGAGCATCTATCTGCTGTTGTAAAATAGCCCCCTGTTGTTGGACCAGGCTGGATTGCAGGTTTGTGTTAGCAAGAGACATTTGGGATGCACCCTGGTTTTGGAGCGCAAGCATTTGGTTGTAACCAACCTGCATCTGGAAATTCTGGGCGAGCGCATCAACTTGACTGCCATTTGATTGGTTCGGATCCAATTGCAACTGCTTAAGTTGCATGCTGGCAACATCCTGAAAAAGCCCGTCAAGCAGCGGAAAAACGCGCTTATACGACCAGACTTGAAGGCCGATAACAACCTCAGACGATGTAAGCGAAGGGGTAGGAGTTGGCGTTGGTTCATATGGGGAGGAAGAAAATGTTGGGGTGGACATTTCGTCGACATTCCCGTCAGACTTCTCGCTGAGAGCGTTTATACTAAAAATGCCAAAGATCAGGATTGCTAACACAGCGATTTTTGTGCGCATAGTGCCTCGCTAGATCGGAACATATTCGTAAAACGTACTTTGCGTACGAAAGCCTTTTTTGAAGGAGCGCACAGCCGGACTTTTTAGAGATTATGTACTCGTCGCCACCCGTTTTTGGTTGCAAAACTGTGATCTCTTTTGGATATTTGGAAAACAATGAACAGCCGCAGGAAGGAAAGCTCGTTGGCACATCGCCGGGCTAAATATCGTGCGTCGAGGGCAGCGATTGAGCACCGAACGGACAGAAGCTCTTGACGTTGACAAACTTAATAAGTTGGGTTAACCGTTCCCGATTTGTGTTTGTACGATTGCCGGGTAGTGGTCACTTTTCAAAATGACCCACTACCGACTGCCGTGTTGATTTCCATAAAGGCTTGCGAGTACTCCGTCTGTGGGTTGAACTCCACTGAATCACCGGTCCAGCGATTTCGGAGACTTCTTCAACCAATGAATTCAAAAAGACCGATACATCGGCGCAAGTCGAAAGATTTGCGCTTTGTCCGGCCCACATAGGCACAAGGTCTGCCCGGCCCGCAGTCTCTGCTGCGATTGCGAGATTTCTGACGAGTTCTCGTTGCAGCGGATATGGCAAGATCTCAGCTCCGTTTCGGTTCAGATTCTCCATCACGCGGTTGTTGATTGCCCGCGCGAGTCTTCCGGTAAACCCTTTTGTCAATGCAGTATGTCCGGCATTGTGCCGTCGCAAAGTTTCGCGATGAATGCGGCTGGCGCCGGATTCCTCGCACACTAGGAATGCCGTTCCCATTTGGATGGCCTCTGCGCCGAGAGCCATGGCCGCGATTACACCTCGCGCATCCCCGATTCCGCCTGCGGCAATCACCGGCACATCGACGATGTCGACGATCTGGGGGACTAGCGACAGCGTACCAGTAAGCGAATCTTCCGCCGGCCGGAGAAATGAACCACGATGCCCGCCAGCTTCAAAGCCGGAAGCGGCGACGGCATCCACGCCAACTTCCTGAAGTGCTACAGCCTCTTCGGGTGTCGTCGCCGTGCCAATGGTAACGATGCCTTTCGCCCGGCACTCCTCCAGGATTTCTCGTGCCGGAATTCCAAAGATGAAGCTTAACACCGGTACATTCGCATCCAGTAGCACGCGGGCTTGATCTTCAAATCGCTTCGGCGCGTATGGCTTGTACGTTGGACGAGGCGCCCCCAAGGCAACGAGATCAGCGACTAACGGAGCAAGGCTTCTATCAAACGCATTTTCATCAGATTTTTGAGCACCTTCGTCTTCCGTCGATACCCACAAGTTCATTGCGAACGGTTTGGATGTGAGAGAGCGAATCTCCGCGATCACGTCTTTGATCGCACATGGCGTCAAGCTATGGGCGCCAAATGATCCTAGGCCGCCAAAGTTGGACACTGCAGCCGTCAATTTTTGCGATGACAATCCACCTAACGGACCTTGAATGATGGGATATTTGATTCCGACCTTTGCTGTGAGCCGGTTCTGGTTTCAGGAGGCAGGCATTAACCGTTGCTCGGAGTTGGTTGTTCGAGAATCTTGTGGGTTTAAATTTTCCTTTTCTCGATTTGTATTCATGATGAGTACCTGTATCAAAGCTCCTTCGTGGCATGTCTGATTGTCCAATGCGCGAAGACATGGCAAAAAAGTTGGTTAGCATCGGTGCGCTGATATCAGCCGGTGCATCACGCTCGCCCCCGAACGCTCACTGAATGCCGGGATGAGTTCTGGGAAAGACAGCGGTGCACCGGACCTGCGCGAGGAGGGCCATCAGATCCGAGATCGGTCGTACATCGAGCTGTTGCACAATGTTAATGATCTTGTTGCGAAGATCTTCATCGGCGAAAGGCTCACTCAGCCAGTGAAACTTCTCGATCGTGCGCTCCCACGAGATCGGATTGTTCAGCCCACCCTCGTAGCCGTGCTGCTCCTTTGCATATACACACTGATCTTTGGTGCGAATCGTAACAGATGCACTGAGCTCGCCAGGATAGCGAGCGCTGAAGCGCTCGTCGGGATGAACTTCGACGCGCTTGAGCAGCGCCTGAGCATCCGGCGCCTGAATGCGTAGCTCTTCCAATTGGGCGGGGCCAACTTGATCATCGAGCAGCGCAGCAGCGACAAGGTATTTGAGATTGTAGTCGCCTTGTTCTTTGATCGCTGGATGGTCTTTCGAACCGAAGCTCCCACCCCCGGCGAAATCGAACGCCGGTTTGAATACATTGCAACGAACGTGTTCGATCTCGTCAGCGGTAAGACTATGGCGACGTTTCAGATCCAGGACGGCTTCCAACACGGGCTGACCGTGAATGAGCGAGCAGTATTTCTTCATGATCGTTTGTTTCACAATACCCAGCGAAGGGTCCTCCCAATCGACAGGAATCGGCTGGGCGAACATCTGCTCCAGCCCATATGGGCCTTCGAAGAGACCTTTTGGACCGGTGAAGCCACGCTTGGCCAGAGAAACGGCGTAAACAGCGCGCATCCCTGTGATCCCGGGTGAGAAGCCCTTCCATTGCGATACTGGTTCCGCATGCACGCAAGTGAGCGAGATGTTGTCGACGGTAGCAATCGCGATCGCATTCGCGAGTTCGTTAACAGAGAGTCCGAAAAGTCTACCCGCACCCGCAGCGGCGGAGATCGCAAGTTGAATGGCATGGTTGAAGCCCTTTGCCATTACAGGAACGCAAGCTGTGAATCTGCATTGAATTTCATAAGCTGCGGCGAGTGCAAGCATGAATTCCTCGCCAGATGCGCCTACGTATTCGGCCGCTGCAAGGATGCTCCCGAAGTTGTCACTCGGATGGCAAAGGCCGCCCTGTGCCATGTAGCTATCGAGAAGGTCCACGTAGCGGACAAGCGCAGAGTTGAAAAGAGCCGCCTGATCGGGAGAGGTCTTGCCTCCTCCGCCAATCAACGTGCAACGACCAGGGGCTCGATACTCTTCAATCTGGTCGCGTAGCGACTGAAGCGACGGCCCAGAGACAGCGGCGATCGCACACCCTATGCTGTCCAGAATGTTGCGTTTGAAAAGCTGTCGGATATCTGCCGACAGGTGCTCCGGTCGGGCGGCAACTGCAAAGGCGCCGATACGTTCAACGGCTGAGCGTGTTTCTGTCTGCTGCGTAGGTGCAATGCGTTTAGTCATACCAGCCATCTGATTCTCTCCTTGTATATCTTCGTAAGTTGAAAGCTGTTAGATTCCGTCGTAGCGCGAATATCCACGTTCGGCCCAATAGTCTCTTGGCTCTTCCACAACATAGGTAATCCTGGTGATGGCCTTCACATTCTTCAAACCAAGTTTCACGGGCACCAACAGACGGAGCGGTGCTCCATGATCCACGGTAAGGGGTTGACCATTGAGGTGTGTGGCTAACAGCGTCTGTGGATGGCGGGCCGTCGCCAGATCGAGCGACATAAAGTAAGGGTCAGGATTCCCCGATGCATCGAGGTTGACCGAAGACTCCACACGCGCCCATTTAGCTTGCGACATCGGTGGGTAGGCACGAAGCAGATCATCGAATCTCAGACCTGCCCACCACGCGATCGCACTCCAGCCTTCCACGCAAACCAGCCTTGTAATCTGCTCATGCAGGGAGAAGCGAGCCAGGAGACTCTGAAGATCGAGAGCGATGCTCAGACCTGAAGCGAGCCCATCCAGGGTCAATTTCCATCCAGAAATATAGCTGGGATCAGGAGTGGATCCGTTGTAGTTGTTCTTGAGCGGAGTAATCTGTGACTTGGTGTAAGTAGGCACGCTGCGAGTTCCAGAGTAAAGGGCCTCTGCGACGTCATCGTCGATACGAAGTGCTCTGTTTAGAAACCACTCCTTCCCAGGAGAATCCAAGTTTCCACGTATACCAAAGCGGCTGAGCGTATCTTGTGGCAGGAAAAATCGAGCGCCCGCGAGCACTGCCAGCGCGCCAACCCCAAACACCAGAAAGTCGCGCCGGCTCTGATAACGCAGAACGCCGGGAGCTATCTCAATTGGCGGGAGAGGTCGCTCTCCAAAGAAACCTTGTGGCTTTTTCACGGAGCCAGATTTCACTTCCGGCTCCATACTCGCCGAAGGTGTGTCTTTCGTTTGTAATGAATCGCCATTTTCCTCATTGTTCATTTTGCGACGATCTCCGACCGTTCTACTCTTTTTGACCAACCTACGATCATGCTGCGCAGCGTATCCCATCCGTCGGCGAAAACCAGAATCACATGCGGCACGATGAAGAGGATGGAGACCCACATCAGCCAGAAATGCCAGACACGTGCTGCGTTGTAACCTCCAAAGAGTGCTGCCAGCCAATGAAGCTGCATGGGCTTGTGAATTGCCCAGCCTGTAGCGACCGAAAGCAACCCGGCGACTGGAACAGAGAAGTACGCTGTGCGCTGGAGCGCGTTGTACTTTGTGTTGAAGCGGGGATGCAGCCATTGGTGGCGTGCCAGTTTAGCGAAGGGAAAGCCGAGGTAGTATCGGAGCATCCTGAGCGCGTCGAACAGATCGGTTCGACGAGGCAGCAAGGAACGCCAGCCTCCTCCTATGACAAGCCCCGCAACATACACCATGCCATTCAGCATGAATGAATACGCGCACAACCAATGTAGACGCAGGGCCAAGGCTAAGATCCCCGGCCCAAGGCTCATGTGGTTGTAAATCCAGTTGGGTGGACTGCTGTAATGATGCAGCCCGGGCACATGAGCGCAGATCCAGATTCCAATATCCGCCGCTACATCGAAGTTCCCCGTATTCGGATCTGGCTTGTGTTGATAGATCGGCGAAGCCCAGTAAATAGACGTGCCGCTCAAAATTAGGCCAAGAAGAATCGGCACATTGAACCAGTGACTCCAGCGTACCAGGACATGGTGTTTCCTGACGACGAGCACGCCCGGCTGTTTTGGCAACGTGCTCGCAGAGTTCTGTTCATTGTCAGCGGATGTGGAATGGTTCATTGCCAGCAGCCCTTACTACTTGGTGTCATTCGACGCCGCTGGGACGATGAGGAGTATCTTATCCGTCACAAGTGTTCCGTTTGGTAGCTTCTCAGTTGCCGCATAGACCGTATCGTCATTCGCGAAGGTGACTTGTGCAGGTGCGACTTCCACCACTGCGACACTTGCAGGCACAGAGATCGTCCTAGAGCCGTCCTGATACTGGACAACCAGTGTGGTGCCGCTGCCTTTCTGTACCGTGCCGTTCGTCATGCGTGAATGCGATGCGGCAGGGCGAGAGACAGAGCCATTGGTCATTCTGCCGTGAGTCGTCGCGCCTGGCGGATCTGTCAGAACGCTGCCTTCTGCAGCTCCACTCAGTTCCGGTGGAAATATGATGATCTGTTTCGCTACTTCTTTTCCGTCTGCCTCCTCAGTCGACGCAACGCCGACATATGACGCGGACGCGACATGACTCAAATCCGACGGTTTCTGTTTATAGGTTGTGAGGGGCTGCTTGAGATCAATGTGGACCACGCCTGAAGGTGTGGCCAAATCGAGTGAGCTGCCTGTAAATGACTGGACTTTTCCAATGACACCGGGAATTGGAGGGGCCGCTTGCACCTGCGCCCAGACTGTAATTGGAATTACGTGCGCACCCAGCAAAGTGACGAATAAAAGACGCATCAGCGGATGCTTCATGAAAATGCCGTTCCATCTACGCGTGGTACGGATTATTGGGGTGGACAACACTCTCTTGAGAGTCACGGTGAGTTCTCCTTAGGAAGATTGAGCGTTGCGCGTTTCCGATTGCTTTCGGATGCGATGCCCAATTGCGATTAAGCCAGAGGCGAGCAGACAAATCTATTGGACGATGGTGTCGATCGATACCTTGGTATCAATCGGCGGACGAGCCCTTTCCTCGCTCGCAAGCTTTGTCGGCTACGTGAGTGGTGTTATTTTCGGCGAACCGATACGAACGTCCAATGGCGCAGTCGCGTGGCGCGGTGCATCCTAAGTGTCAGGGAGTGCTGCCAAAAAAAGACCATTGAGAACGAACTCAGCCGCGTCAATGCGGTGGAGACAGCGAGCCTGATCGAAAACCGCGAATCGTCGGGTAGTCGATCACGGTCACACCCCACCACTCACAAACTCATCCATCGAAAGAGAAGAGGAGAAAAACAATGCCATATGTGACAGTCGGAAAAGAAAATTCAGGCAACATCGACCTTTACTATGAAGACCATGGCTCGGGCCAACCTGTTGTCCTGATCCACGGGTACCCATTGAGCGGCGCTTCCTGGGAGAAGCAAGTCCCCGTTCTTCTGAAAGCGGGTTACCGGGTCATTACTTACGACCGCCGAGGCTTTGGCAAGTCAAGTCAGCCTACCGCAGGCTACAACTACAATACGTTCGCAGAGGATCTTCACAAGCTGGTCACCCAACTCAAGCTGCACGATTTCGCATTGGTCGGCTTTTCAATGGGCGGAGGCGAGGTCGCACGCTTCATCGGAAAATACGGCTCCAAGGGCGTGAGCAAAGCCGTGATTATCTCCGGTGTGCCACCGTATCTTCTCAAAACAGACGACAATCCCGAAGGAGTGGATGCAAGCGTGTTTGCCGGCATCGAGAAAGCCGTGGCTGCTGACCGCTATGCGTTCTTCACCGGCTTCTTCCAGAATTTCTACAACACCGATCTGCTGCTGGGTAAGCGTGTCAGCGAACAAGCCGTCCAGGCCAGTTGGAACGTCGCGGCCGGCGCTTCAGCCACCGCGAGCCTGGCCTGTGTCGCAACCTGGCATGAAGATTTCCGCAACGACCTGGCCCGCATCGACGTGCCCACGCTGGTGATTCACGGAGATGCCGACCGCATTGTTCCGATCACGGCTGCGGGCCAGCGCACGGCCAAACTCATCCAAGGGGCGCGCCTGCTGGTCGTGAAGGACGGTCCACATTGCATCTCGTGGACACACGCGGAAGAAGTCAACGCCGAATTGCTGAGCTTCCTTGACGGAAAGGTCGGCAAGTCGCAGACGGAAGCTGCCTAGGCACCCAGCTCGCAGGGCAGCTGTGATTACATCAGGGGGATTCATTGGATCTGCCGACCTGATCTTTGCGTGGACTGGGAATGAACTCACTCCACGCAAGAGTCGGCTATAAGGAGTTAGAGGCCGAGGTTGCTTAACCCTGGATGGCCTTCGGGGCGCCGCCCAAGTACCCAATGATATTTGCGCTCGGATTCCAGAATGGGAAGGTCATTGATAGATGCAAACCGTGAAACCATAAGCCCGTCGTCATTGAATTCCCAATTCTCATTGCCATAGGAGCGATACCAGTCACCCGAGTCATCGTGCCACTCGTAAGCGAAGCGCACGGCAATGCGATTTCCCGTGAATGCCCACATTTCCTTGATGAGCCTGTAGTCAAATTCTTTGGCCCATTTGCGGGACAGGAAAGCAATGATTTCGTTTCGTCCGTTTACGAACTCCGCGCGGTTCCTCCATCGTGAATCGATCGCATAGGCCAGAGCTATTTTTGCCGGATCGCGAGTGTTCCAGCCATCTTCGGCGAGCCGCACCTTCTGAATTGCACTGTCGCGTGTGAACGGCGGGAAAGGAGGCCGGCCTGGCGTGATTGCTGTTGCCATGATTTCATCTCCTGCGATTGATTTCTTTCGACATATCCATAAACTCACGTACTCTTGCGGCGATCCTCGTTTGGGCGGGTGGCAGACGAAATGGCCGGCATCGACAATGTGAACGTAGGCTGACGGCACCGTTATCAGGATCTTATGGCTCCGCCTGCAACCGTTCGTCCGACTATTTGCTTTGCATTTGTATGGCAGCCATCGTCTCCACACTTTTGGGTTCGTTCCCACGGGATTGCCTGCGCGTCAGCAAGAGATAACTGACAGCCAGCAGCATCAACACGAGAGCATCGACAAAGAACAAGCCATATCCCAACACGAAAATGTGACTGAGAATAATGGCGGTCATCCATAAAATGACGAATTTTGCCCCTAATCGGGCTGTCTTCGGAATCAGGAATAGAATCGCCACCATGGTTTCGAACACTCCTGATCCCAGCCGAAATACCGGCTGAGATATCAACCCGTGGATCGCTTGCGACATCTGCGTGAACAGGGCAACCGATTGTGGCACCCCAGCAAACTTGGCAAGGACGGCGGCATACAGAAGATTCACAGACACCAACATTCGAATGGCCAATCGCCCGAATCTCTTACCCATAAAATCGTGCCTCCTTGACTACGTTGAACTCTCGAATGCTTTCGCGAAATGCGAGTAATCATTTCTGTGCCTTCATGAACTGACCTACAAGCGCGGCAATTTCATCCGCTGCCGTGTCCAGCGCGAAATGACCGCCATCGACAATGTGCACTTCAGCATTTGGCACATCTCGCCGGTAGGATTCCGGCTCCGAAGAGTCAAATGATGACTCATACTTGCCCCAAATCACCAGCAGGCGCGGCTGCTTTTCACGCATCCAAGCTTGCCACCTGGGATAGTTTTCGACGTTGGTGCGGTAGTCGTAGAAGAGGTCACTCTGAATCTCGACCTGGCCGGGTTGATTGAGAAAAGCAAATTCATCCGTCCATAGATCAGGGTCATAGCGTTCCACGTTGGGATCGCTTCCGACATGGCGCGTCCGCGTCGTCTGCAACGACAACAGGTTAGTACGCAGCGCACTTTCGTTGGCGGCTCGGTCGGCCCAAAAGGCCCGGCGCGTTTTCCAGATCGCGCCCAGCCCTTCGTTGTGCGCCACAGCGTCCTGGACTATGAGACGCTCGATTCGGTCCGGATGGACCAAGGCCATGCGAAAGCCCACGGGGCCGCCGTAATCCTGCATGTAAAGCGTATAACGCGAGAGCCCAAGAGCTTCGGTGAAGTGATTCATGGTTTCGGCAATGTGGTCGAACGTGTACGCGAATTTTTTCGGGTCTGGCCAGTCGCTGTGTCCAAAACCAGGGTAATCCGGCGCAATAAGGTGATAGTGATCGGATAGCCGAGAGAAGAGGGGCTCGAACATCCGGGATGAGGAAGGAAGACCGTGCAACAACAAAAGCGTTGGCGCGTCTTTCGGGCCAGCCTCTCTGTAAAAAATGGAGAGTCCATCTACCTGTATCGTGCGATAAAGAGTCGGGTGTTTCACGGGACCTTCCTTTCCCTGGGCGTGAGCCGGCAATTGAAATGATGTGAGCATGGCACAGCCGACGAACGCGATACACAACGCCCGCATGGCGCAGGATCGATTTCGAATTAGAAAGAGATGCATTGTCAGCCTCTGGTGCTCGGGTTATTGAATGGACCTCTCTCCCGCCTGTTCACAAGACCTTCAAACTCGGTTACTCCGAGAGCAGGCGGGATTCGAGGCAAACTAAAAAAGCCTTCACATTGTCAGAACAACGCGAAATTGTGCCTTGCCGCTCATCATGCGCGAGTAAGCCTCGCCGGCCTTTTCGAGTGGATATGTTTCCACCATGGGGCGCACACCGGAAAGGCCTGCGAAGTTCAACGTGTCCTCTTCGCCGGCTGGTGTTCCCGATGCCCAGCCTTGAATATTTGCGGTTCGAGTAATGAGCTGCAGCGGTGTGACCTCAATGGGATCAGAAGCCACGCCGATAACTATCAGTTTGCCGTTTGTCGCCAGACCGTCGATGAGTTCGGACATAGCTTGTGAGTTTGGGGCCGTGGCCAGGATAGCCTTTGCGCCGCCCAGGTCTTGCAGAGCCTTCGCGGCGTTCGTCGATTTGGTATCGATGTACACGCTGGCTCCTAGTTTCTTTGCCAGCGGCGCGATTTCGGCCCCGCGCCCGATAGCCGCCACCTTGTAGCCAAACTTGCTCGCGAACTGAATTCCAAGATGGCCCAAACCGCCAATGCCCTGAATAGCGACAAGATCGCCGGGCAATGCTCCGCTGTTCCGGACCGAGTCAAACGTAGTAACCCCGGCGCACAGCAGCGGTGCGGCTTCGACGTCGCTTAGCGTTTCGGGTATTGCGGCCAATGCCTCTGCGGGAGCCAACATATATTGCTGGTATCCGCCGTCATAGCTGATGCCAGGAACTTTCAAATTCCGGCAATTTCGAAAATCTCCGCGCCGGCATTCACGACACGTATTGTCGTGGCCGCCGTGCCAGCCGACTCCAACGCGCGTTCCTTTCGTCCATTCAGAAACACCAGCGCCTACCTCATCAATAATGCCCACCACTTCGTGTCCTGGAACTCGGGGATACTGAATTCCCGGCCATAAACCTTCTTTCGTGAACACGTCACTGTGGCAGACTCCACAGGCCTGCACTTTGATCCGCACCTCTCCTGCACCCGGCTCAGAAATCCTGCGCTTGACGATCTCGAAATCTGCTCCGGGCTTAGAGATCTGTGCCACCATCATTGGCGCCAACTCAGGCGCCGTTACTCTCATCGTTGCCATAAATCCTCCTCTGAATTTGTCGCTGGAAAGTAATTGCTGTTATTGGCGAAGCCAGCGAATGTCGTTGTCCACGTATCTACTGCGCCACCTCGAAAATGAGTTCCAATTCGACCGGTACACCGAGCGGAAGGCTGGCAACGCCATACACCAGGCGGCAAGGGTTTTTGCCTTTTCCAAAAATGTCCTGCAGTAATTCTGAAGCGCTGTCAGCGATTTTTGGCTGTTCCCGGACATCTCCTGAAGTCGCGACCAACACGCCGAGCCGGACGATCCGGGTAACTTTGTCGAGTGATCCCAAATGCTGCTGCGCGACAGCGAGCGCGTTGAGCGTTGCCAGGTAGGCGGCCTTGCGTCCCGTTTGCACGTCGAGTTCCGCGCCGATCAGCCCGGTGAATTTCGCATCGCGGCCTATGGTGGGAAGCATTCCGGTGAGAAAGAGCAGGTTGCCCGTCTGCACCGCTTCCGCGTAGATGCCGAACGGCTCCGGAGGTGCTGGAAGCTTAAGACCAAGTTGTTTTAACCGCTGCTCAGCAGTGGCAAGACGAGGGTTATCCCCGCTTACGATTTTGTCTTTAGAACCCGTATTCATTGATCTCGCTCCAGCATCTTCAGTTTGATCCGTCCACATTCGGATTTTTCACAAGTGTCCCATGGAGGCTGCGCCCTTATCGATGCTCAGCGCCCAGGCTGTCCCACGAAATCTCCCAGGCGATTTTCTGCATCGCCAGGTTTGCTAAAGCCTCGCTCTATCAGCGTTTTGATTCTCTGCTGCGTGGCGGGTCGTGCCATTGAAGCAACACAAGCATCCCACCCGGATTCGATTTCGATATCAGGCGGCAAGCTGACAACGTTGACCAGGCGCTTGATATCCATGATTGCCTGTTTGTCGAACGAGGAGATCCTGATGGCAAGAGCATCGACAAATCCGTCAAGGTCATCATCCGGCAACGACCGATTCACATAGCCGTAGAGCTCGGCCAGATCGCCTGGGACATCGTTCGCGCTGAGAATTACTTCCAGGGCGCGTCCTCTTCCCATGAGGCGAGAGAGTCGCGCCATGGGGCCACCGCCAGGCACCAAACCGGCGCCAACTTCAAATTGTGACAAGATGGCTTTTTCACGACTGGCAAAACGCATGTCGCAGGCAAGTGCGAGCTCACTTCCCATGCCAGTCGCCCGTCCGCGAATCGACGCTATGGATACGACAGGTGCCCGGCTCAGGCGCACCAGCATCTCGGGCCATGGATGCAAGCCCGTAGATCCAGGAGGAAGGTGCGCCAACTCGTCAAGTCTTGCAAGAAAATCCAAATGAATCAGAAAAAAACCTTCAACAGCACTGTCGAAAACCACGACCTTAACCTGCTCGTCGGTTTCGATTGCCGTGATGACCTTGTTTACTTGCGGAAGGGTCTCGGGACCGAAGATGTTGAGCGGCGGGTGGTCAAACGAGATTTGCCAATACTCGGGTGAACGCCGGTCCAGACGTATCTCAGTAGTCTTTGTTGCTGCGTAATCCTGATCTTTCATGTTTGTTGTCTCCCTCGGTGTGATTTCATGTTTGACTCTGCATCGCGGCTGTCTCATAAGACGCTTGCGTCACGCGGCTTTGGTGAGGTGGTCCCACATAGGGAAACTCCGGTAACAGATCGAGGTGGGGCCCTACGTTGTCCGCCGTGACCTTTCCATTTGTGAGGATGCGAATAAAAGAATCGAACGCATCGTCGGTGAGTGTGCGGCCGTTGTGGGGAAAAGACGCCGGGCGCGTAGGGTCATAAGGCAGGACATCTGGGAGCAGGGTCCCCGCCACGCGCTTCGCCTCAACTGCCGTATATCCACCTGTGTGCTCCAGAGCGTGCGCGAAGGCAGCAATGAAACGCCTATCATCGGCCGGTGCACCACCGAGATATGCATCCCTTTCTTCGACAAGTATGACCGCTTGTGCAGGCCGCGCACCGCGCTCTACCTGGATCCAGCTGCCGCCATCACCTGGAGTAAGCGTACGCGCCCACAGGCGAACCTCTTTTGTTCCTAGAGCAGAATTAGGTACTTCAAGAACGATGCTGCACACATCTTTGTCAGCGAAGAAATCGTTGCCCGTGAACTGTAAGTTGTTCTTCGCGCCTTCCACGTCGCAGAAGAAAGGATCGCTGCGCCAGCCGGCAAAAAAGCGGGTATCGCCTGCTTCTGTAACCCTCGCCTCGCGCCCCATTGAAACGGGCGCTCCATCAATGATCACCCGCCCGCCATCGCCGGTACCGGCAGCTTGCGGACCATCAACGCGGCGCAGAGTCGCGGTTTGTGTGCCGCGCTCGAAAGCTGAGAAACGCACCCGGTACGCGATATCGGCAATCGCATCGCCATCGGTATCAATCTTGAGCTCGTACAGTGCTTCGGGTGCGAAAGGCTCGGTTGTAGTAGGTCCAGGAGGGTTTTCCCCGGCAGACGGATGCACGTTCATAATAAGGATGGATTTCCCAGCGTCTCCCGGTTTGGGAAAGGCATACAGATCAGTGAAGTCCAGTCGGGCATCCCCTTGGGGAAAGCTGAAGTCGGGGCCAGAATAATGATGCGACATGGATTAGTCCTCCTCTTATAGATCTCGGTCAGACGCGTTTAGAACGCGGCGGCGCCGGCCGTGGCGACGGTATGATCCTGGTCGCCGGAACCACCGCTGACACCAACCGCCCCTACTACCTTGCCGTCCCGCTTGAGCGGGATGCCGCCAGCAAAAATCATGATTTTGCCGGTGTTTGAAACATGAATGCCGAAGAACTCGCCTCCCGATTGAGAATGCTTTGCCAATTCCTTCGTCTCAATGTCAAATGCGCGCGACGTGTAAGCCTTCTTCATGGCGATATCAATGCTGCCAATCCAGGCGTTGTCCATACGAATGTGCGCTACGATATTTCCGCCTTCGTCAACCACCGCGATGTTCACGGGCTGGCCGAGTTCTCTGGCTTTCTTCTCTGCCGCGCTGATTACGCGGCGGGCATCTTCTAATTTCACTGCGGTCATGGGTTCTCCTTTTATGTGCAAGCACGCCAGCAGCAACTTGGCTTGCTGCTCGTTTCTGCGCTTGTCCTCCGCCTCGAATTCCTCCGCCCGGACTTGTTTGTGCAGCTCTTCTATCGTCTCCACCCTGGTGGCCGTCCTATGTTATGAGGCGAGCCCAGATAGGACAGCTGGCCGAGCCGATCGCTGTGCGGACCTACTTTGTCTTCCATCACCTTCCCAAGCTCCCGGCTTTCGCTGCAGCTTGTTCGATTAAGTCTGCGACTTCTTTCGGGTGCGAAAGCATTGGCACGTGACTGGAGGCAACAGTGATCGATGTAGCCTTCATTGCTGCCGCTTCGGCCTTCTCAAGCTCCGGAGGAACAGCGCGATCGTTGCTGGCAATCACGCACCAAGATGGCTTGGCCTTCCACGCGGCAGCCGTGACTGGGGCTCCAAAAACAGCTGCCGCTGTGGGACCCTGTGTGGCCGTCAACAGCTGCCTCTCCTTGTCTGGCAAGTCCTGAGCGAAGTCTTCAGCGATTCCCTTTGGAGTCACCGTCAGAAAACCTTCAGCATCCGCCCGGACTTCGCTGCCTAATGGTGCCGGCGGAAACGGTTTGGTGACCGAAGCAACGGACTCGCCCTCCGACGGCGCGAGCGCAGCCACATACACCAACCCGACCACCTTTGGATCGTTTCCTGCCTCCGTGATAACCACTCCCCCATAGGAGTGGCCCACTAGCAGTACCGGGCCATCCTGCAATGCGATGGCTCGCTTGGTGGCGGCAACGTCGTCAGCCAGCGAGGTCAATGGGTTCTGCACGGCGACCACATGCAAACCTTTGGATTGAAGCAGTGGAATCACTTTGGACCAGCTTGATCCATCGGACCACGCACCGTGAACAATGACGATGTTTCTAACCCCTTGAGGGAAGTTCGCCTGAGCAACAGGGGCCGCGTGAAAGGCCATTATCAGCAGAAATCCTGTAATGGCCATCAAGGCAGTTCGGATTATTTGCGAGAGTGTCATATTTTTCTCCGTTGTTGGAGCAAGATTGAGGTCAAAGGTTTTCTTTGGCGTTACCAACGGCCGGCGTGCACACCGCCGTCGACGTGGAGCACCTCTCCGGTCACTTGACTTGCATGGGCGAGGTAGAGAACAGCGTCGGCAATGTCTTTTACGTCCGAGATACTTCCCATGGGTTGCAATGTTTTAAGAAACTCCTTGGGACTATCCTTGTGCATTGGCGTATCCACCACGCCCGGGGCAACGGCGTTGAAGCGGATACCTTGTTTTGCATACTCAATCGCGAGACTCTGAATGATTGCATTGAGGCCTCCTTTGGTGATCATTGGAACCGAGCCATTTACACCGAGGATCGGCTGATCGGCAAGCGCCGCCGTGATGCTTACCACGCTCCCTGATTTCTGCTTCAGCATCTGTTTCACAGCAAGCTGCGTGATATAGAGGAATCCCAGCAGGTTCGTTGAAACCAGGGCGTTAAAGTCCGCGGTAGAAAATTCCGTGAAAGGCTTCGTGAAGAAGATTCCGGCGTTACTCACCAGAACATCGATACTTCCGAAGTTCTTGATTGCTGCTTCGATGACCTTAGCGGCAGTCTCCGGCTTACCAATATCGCCATCGATGAGAACCAGGGCGGATGAGGCAGTCAATTGTTGACGTACATTGCGAGATGTCGCAACGACGTTATAACCCTGTTTCAGGAAGGCCTCGACTAAACCGGCTCCGATTCCGCGCGATGCTCCTGTAATGATTGCTGTCTTATGGTCTGGCATGTAACTCCTGTTTTAAAGCTGCAGATCCTTTGTCGAGAACGTGAAACTGAGCGTTTGGAACGTCCTTGCGATATCAAAACAGAGGTGCGAAGCCGAAACAATTGGACGAAGGTATCGTTAATACCTTCGTATCAGTCGAGGTGTTGGATGAATGATCGATCATGCAGGCCGGCGCTCAATCGATTTGCAAGTCGCGCGGACGCTGCGATCGTGACTGCTCGCCAATCTCGGCATGTATATCCGCGCTGGCTATCCATTAATTCCGACTCGTCGAGCCAGTCCACTGCCGAAAGTTCGGCTTGATCTGGACCGAGCAATTCCCTCACCGCGCTGATAAACGCTGAGAACTCGCGCTCCGCCATCTGCGTCTGCTGCTTGCAAATTGAATTGGAAAACGATTCTTTAGTGTTCATTGGATCCTCGTCTGGTGTGATCACACCAGAGGTGTAGAGAGGAAACAATTGGACGATGGTATGGACCGATACCTTCATGTCGTTCGGCGGGACTGAGGCGATCTCTGCGTCTTTAGCTCTCTAAGCTTTGTCCCCCCAATATTGTTATTGTTGTTGCCGGTCCAGCACTGGACAACCGATACCAAAGTACAATTGACATGCATCTACGGGGTGGCCCATCCTGCTGTGAGAGTTAGCGCGGGTAGCCACTGCCGAGGGCGCTAGTGAGGAACCGCTATGAGAAAAATCTCAGCGCCTATCTCTTTGGCCGGGTCGCAACTCGGCCAGACACGTCATGTCTGCGCGTTTTTCAATAGCGACGACGAAGAGTATCGAGTGTTATTGCCGTTCGTTAAGGATGGGTTCGAGCGTGGAGACAGGGCGATTCACATCGTTAATCCGAATCAACACCATGACCACCTGCAACGATTAGCTGGCACAGGAATTGACTCGACCGCCGTCACACGAAGCGGTCAATTCGAACTTCGAAGCAGTACTGAAACCTACCTTCAAGATGGTCGGTTCGATCAAAATCGCATGCTGCAATCATTCGAGCAGATGGCCAGCGGCAATGCCGAGGGAGGGTTTCCCCTGAGTCGCATTGTCTGCCGCATGGACTGGGTGTCTGACGGTCAGTCGCACATCGACGATCTGATTGAGTTTGAAGCGAGGGTCAACGATGTGTGGTGCCGCCACGATGATGCGGTCATCTGCACCTACCACCTTTCGAAATTCAGCGGAGACGCAGTGATTGACATCATGCGCACGCATCCGCTGGTCATCATCGGCGGCATTCTCCAACACAATCCGTTCTTCGTGCCGCCGGGGGAGTTCCTGCGTGAAATACGGGCACGGCGGGCTGGGCAGCCAGCGCGGCCCGCGACGGCCGGCTGACGATGAAAGTGCAACTTGAACATCCCGCCGACGAGATCAAGCGCCTTCGACGTTATATGAATGATCTGGTCAGCCTTCTCGCTCTACCTGCAATGTGGAGTGGCAGCAAACCCTGTGACATCGTTCATACCCTGCTAGATTCACTCCTTCGCATGCTCGATCTGGATTTCGTATATGCGAGCTTGACAAACCTGGTCGACGCGGCGCCCTCGGAGACGATCAGGGTCGCTCAGTCCCAACAACAGATGTTCCGGCCGCGAGAGCTCTGCACGTTCCTCAATCGTTGGTTGGGAGATGACCCACAAAAACGTTATCTCCAGGAACGCAGTCCCATTGGAGACGAAGAAGTTTCACTTGTGTCCTGGCCGCTCGGGGTTCAGCGTGAAATCGGAGTAATCGTAGCGGGGTCTCGTCGAGCAGATTTCCCGCGGGATACCGAGTCACTTCTTCTGGGCATAGCTGCTAACCAGGCGTTGACCGGGCTACAACAGGCACGATTGTTGAGCGAACAGAAGCGGCTTGCCGACGAACTCGACCAACGCGTCGCACAACGGACCGCTGAACTTGCTGCTGCTAACGAAGTACTGAGGAAGCAAGTCGGCGAACGCAGACGCGCGGAAGAAGCCCTGGCGGAGAGTCAGCGCAATTTACGCTTAATCGTCGATAGCATCCCCGGCCTAGTGGCACTCTTGACGCCGGCTGGTGAAGTGGAACTCGTCAATCCCCAACTCGTGGAGTATACCGGCAGGACATTAGAGGAATTGAGGCGCTGGGGAACAAGCGACACGGTTCATGCTGAGGACCTTCCTCGCATTGCCCAGATCTTCGCACGATCCATCACGTCAGGTACCCCATACGATTTCGAAGCACGCCTCCGGCGTTTCGATGGCATATATCGTTGGTTTCAGGTGCGCGGGCTGCCCGTTCGAGATGCCGATGGGCGCATCCTTCGCTGGTGCGCTCTGCACACCGATATTGACGAGAGGAGGCGCACAGAGGATGCACTCAAGCGCAATAAAGCTTTTCTTGCCGAAGGCCAGCGTCTCAGTCGAATCGGTGGTTTTTCCTGGCGTGTGGAAACAGACGAAATCACGTGGTCAGAAGAACTCTATCGCATTTTTGGATTTGAACGGGATGTGCCTGTAACGCTTGACTTAATCGGTACTCGAGTTCATCCAGAAGACATCCCGCTTATGGCTGACATGGTCGAGAGGGCGCGGGGCGCGGTCAGAGATTTTGAGTACGAACACCGGTTACTAATGCCTGATGATTCGGTCAAATACCTGCACTTGATCGCGCACGGGAGTCACGACAATGACGGACGGCTGGAATATATCGGCGCGGTTCAGGATGTGACGCAGAGGCAAATTTCGGAAAAGGCGCTTGCCAAGGCCAGGTCGGAGCTTGCACACGTCGCCAGTGTCACAAGCCTGGCCACTTTAACGGCGTCAATCGCGCATGAGGTGAACCAGCCTCTTTCAGGTATCGTCACTAACGCCAGCACCTGTCTGCGGATGCTGACATTGGATCCACCAAACGTCGATGGTGCGCGTGAAACGGCCCGGAGGACGATTCGCGACGCCAACCGCGCGTCTGATGTGATCACGCACTTGCGCGCGCTCTTCAGCAAGAAAGACGCCATCGCTGAGCCGGTGGATCTGAATGACGCCACGAGAGAGGTGATTGCTCTGTCGTTGAGTGAGCTTCAAAGAGACCGGGTTATTTTGCGATGGGAGCTTGTCGAAGACCTCCCACTGGTTACTGGTGACCGAGTCCAGCTTCAGCAGGTAATCCTAAACCTCCTTCGGAATGGTTCGGATGCGATGAATACCATCCATGATCGTCCCAGGGAGTTGCTGATCAGAACCGAACGATGTGAAGGAGATCGAGCGCTCCTCAGCGTAAAAGATTCGGGTACCGGTTTCGACCCTCAATCGATGGACAAACTATTCCAGGCCTTCTACACGACCAAGAGTGACGGGATGGGGATTGGCTTGTCGGTTTCTCGCTCCATCATAGAACAGCATGATGGCCGTTTATGCGCAACGCTAAATGATGGTCCAGGAGCAACATTTTCATTCTCTCTTCCTTGCGCGACCAATACCTAAGTGCAATAGCTTCTTATGAGCAGTCTGCCGCATTCTTGAGCTATGGAGTCCTGCCAAGAAAAGATCGCTAGCGAACATCCACTTGTGGCGGTTGTGGACGACGATGAATCCGTGCGCGAATCGTTGCCAGACTTGTTGCGGGAGTTCGGATTTGCAACTCACGCCTTCTCATCTGCGGAAGAGTTCCTCATGTCAGATAGCATGGTCCAAACTGGATGTCTCATCCTGGATGTCGCCATGCCGGGCATGACTGGATTTGATCTCCAGCGAGAGTTGAGGCTTCGCGGGCACAGGATCCCGATCATCTTCATCAGCGCTCACAAGGACGAGATTGTCCGCAAGAGAGCGTTCCAGCAAGGGGCCATTGAATTCTTGTTCAAGCCATTCAGCGACACCGCCCTGCTTCAGGCACTGAATACTGCACTTCGAGTGAGGTGAGCAATCGGCAACTCTCGCGCATTTGGGGAATATACTATGACGTTACCGCCCGCTATTGACCATCGATTGGAGTCATCACAGATGACACCCGCAACACCCGTCGTATTCGTTGTTGACGACGACATCTCCGTGCGTGAGTCGCTGCAGTTGCTGATTCAATGCGAAGGCTGGCATCCGGAGGCATTCGCATCCGCACAAGAGTTCCTCGATCACCCGCGAAGCCTTGTTCCGAGTTGTCTAGTCCTCGACGTTTCTCTTCCCGGCCTCAATGGCCTTGACTTGCAGAAGCGTGTCGCCATCGAGCGGCCGGATATGCCGATCATCTTCATCACAGGATACGGCGACGTGCCCACAACGGTCCGAGCTATGAAGGCAGGGGCTGTGGAGTTCTTGACGAAGCCATTCAGTGACAATGCACTTCTGAGTGCCATCCGGCAAGCCATCGAACGTAGCCGCGTTGCCCTTGGTTACGAGGCTGAGATGCAAGCGCTCCGAGACTGTTATGCGGCACTCACAAATCGCGAGCGGCAGGTCATGGTGCTGGTGGTTTCTGGTCTGTTGAACAAGCAGATCGGTGGGGAACTCGGTATAAGCGAGATCACGGTGAAGGCACACCGTGGCAAAGTGATGCAGAAGATGAAGGCCGACTCTCTCGCTGAGTTGGTGAGGATGGCTGCGAGACTCCGATTACCAGGGCTGTCGAGAGATTGATGGTCCAATCATCAGGCAAATCAATTAGGCACAAGACCGCGTTGATTAAGCTACGCACTTTTGAGCTCTAACAAATTACGTTTCGTTTGTGATTTCTCTTGATTTGGGACCTTGGCCTTCGGCCGCACTGGCATTAGGATTTTTGCGCATACGGACTACCACACCGCCTTCATCGAAATGGACTTCATCCATGGAAGCTTGCATGAGATAGATTCCGCGCCCATGCGTGGACATCAGGTTTTCGATAGCAGTCGGATCTGGTGTGAAGCACATCTCGAATCCTCGTCCCTGATCACGAATCGTGAGCAAGACCTCTCCGTCAAGGTCGCAACGGCATGCGAGATAAACCCGCTTGTTGGGGTTCAACGACCAGGCTGAAGCAAGTCACGTTCAAGCGCAATCCGGCATGAGATTGCGACGCTGCTTCCGGTAATCGAGAAGGCGTTTAGGAACTTACCGTAGATGGTCAATCGAGGCGTCGGATCAGAGGTCATTGAGTCGGTGATTGTGATTCACCAACAAGGCGCGTGACAACTGCAAAGAGAAGGCTTGCCGATACCCCACACATCAACACGCCGATCATGCCCTCCAGCGGCCCTAACATCCGCCAGTTCGAGGGAAGGATTACATCGCCATAACCAACTGTCGCGTAACTGCTGGCTGAGAAGTACAGGGCCGACTCGAGTGATGACAGACAGAACCAGTGATAGCCGCCAGCCCACAAGAGGATCTCGAGCACATGCAGAACGATCACCGTTACAGTAGAGCGCATGATCATCGCGGCAGAGTGAAATGGCCCCAGCTTGTAGATACCCCTTGCCACAGCACGCCTGAGCCAGGCGATAAGCACGGCAAGCCCAGCGCACTGCAAACACAATGTAAGCGCGACCAGAAGAACAGCGGCGCCGGCTTGATGAACAATGGTCATCGTGAGAGCGTCCTCAGTGAACCGCAACCTGCCCGCCCTTTCCGGGTTTGTTTTTGCCTAGAAAGAAGCACAACAGAAACATCAGCACAGAGGTCACGGCGAGCAGCCAATAGATGTCGATATAAGAGAGGGCTTGTGCCTGTCCAGTGACCACGCCATACATTCTGGCGAGGGCTTGTTGTTGGGCGGAGTGCAGGCTAAGACCTGCTGCTTGCAGACGGCTCGTCAAGCCCGCGAAGACCGCAGCAAACCGGGGAGAATGCGTGTACGCGGCGAGGACCGATTGATGATATTGACTGCGGCGCGCAAGCAACGTAGTCACAGCCGAGGTTCCTACGCTCTGCCCGATATTGCGCGTGAAATTGATCAAACCGGCAGCAGCATTGCTTTTCGCCGCCGGCATACCCACATACGCGGCCATGGTGAGTGGAACGAACAAAAATCCAACTGGCATATACTGCCAAATGCGCATCCATGCGGCCGCTCGAAAGCTGATGAGCAGATCAATGTGTTTGCACGAGAAATACATGGCTGCGGCAAGCGTGATCCAGCCGAAAGCAAGAAGGTGCCGGGCTTGAAAGTGTCCTGCGAGGCGTCCGACCAATGGCAGGAGAATGACTAGAACAATAGCCGCCATCGATATGACCATGCCGGCTGCCTGTGCCGTGTAGCCCATCAGGGTTTGCAGAAACTGAGGCAGAAGCACCGTGCTACTGAACAACACAGCGCCAAGCACGAACATCATTAGATTGCAGCTAGCAAAATTAAACAGTTTGAACAGACGAACATCCACAATGGGTTCCTTGTGACGCCACTCCCAGACGACCAATGAAACCAGACTCACTGCGGCAAGGATGATCAGTGTGGTAATGAAATGAGAGCCAAACCAGTCGTCTTCTTGTCCCTTGTCGAGCGCAACCTGGAGAGCGCCTACACCGACAGCAAGCAAGCCAAACCCAATGTAGTCAAACCTCGCCATGCCAGCTTTCAGACGGGACAAATTCGGAGGATCCTGGACAAGTTGCGAAACGAGCAGCAAGGCCAGAATTCCTACTGGGATATTGATATAGAAAATCCAGCGCCAGGAATAGTTGTCGGTAATCCAGCCGCCGAGCGTGGGACCAATAGCGGGGGCACAGACGATGGTGATTCCATACAGCGCGAAGGCCAATCCGCGTTTTTCCGGCGGGAAGGTATCGGCAAGGATTGCCTGCGTCATCGGCTGCAGCCCACCACCGAATGCGCCTTGCAGTACCCGGAAAAGCAGCAGCACTCCCAGGCTCGGCGCGATACCGCAGAAAAACGAACTAAGTGTAAAAAGAGCAATGCACGCGAGAAAGAAGCGCTTGCGTCCGAGCCAGCCGACAAGAAAACCACTGATAGGAAGCACGACGGCGTTTGACACGAGATAACTGGTCAACACCCACGTGCTCTCGTCATTGCTTGCGCCCAGATTGCCCGCAATATGCGGAAGTGCAACATTGGCGATGCTGGTGTCGAGAACTTCCATAAAGGCAGCCATCGAAACTACCACCCCGATGATCCACGGGTTAACTTTTGGCTCAGAGTCTGCGTGGTCAAATGTGGTTGCGTTTGTGGTGCTCATTTAACCCTCACATCAGGTTCTACAGACAAACCAGGCTTCAGCAATCCCTTGACATTGAACTCCTGCGTTTCCGTACCATCAAAATCAATTCGCACGGGAACGCGCTGTACCACCTTCACGTAATTCCCCGTTGCATTTTCGGGAGGTAACAGGCTGAACACAGAGCCCGTCCCCCCTCCCAGGTTGGTCACGTGCCCCTTCCATGTACGATCGTATGCGTCCACCTTGATCTCCACCGGCTGGCCAGGACGCATATGGGCAAGCTGTGTCTCCTTGAAGTTGGCGGTCACCCAGATATCATTTAGCGGAACAACTTCCACCAGTTCCTGGCCGACACTCACATTTTGGCCGACCTCGACACTTCTCTTTCCGACAATTCCCGTTACTGGCGATCGAATTACCGTGTAGCTGAGGTTCAGTTCTGCTTGCGCAAATTGAGCTCTTCTTTGCAACACCTGGGCATCAGCTGCTGCCGCCTTGGCACGAGTCAGCGAAACCTGCTGCGGCGCGGTCTCAGCGTTGCGCAGATCGGCCTTGGCTTGAAGAAGTTTACCTTCAGCTTGACGAAGAGTTTGCTCCGCAGCTTGAGCTCCTGCAGTCGCTGAATCAACAGTAGCGTGATTGGCTTTGGCCGCCGCAGCAGCTTGATCGTACTGTTGGCGCGAGATGTCTTCTTTCGCGACCAGTTGCTCATAACGGCGCAAGTCCGCATCTGTTTTCTCGGCATTCGCTTGGGCCTGGACCAGTACGGCTTTGGCTCCTTCAAAATTTTGTCCAGCCGCGCTCACTCCAGCTTCTGCGTTGCGAACGGCTGCCTTCGCCGAGTCAAGGCCGCTCCAGGCTGTGGCCGATGCAACTGGCACATTCCAGTGGGAACTTGCGGATGTAGCCAGCGCATCAGCAAGATTCGCCTGCGCCTGCCTCGCTGCAATGTCGTAGTCCTGCTGCTCAATCGATACGAGGACATCGCCTGCATGAACAAGCTGCCCTTCAATCGCGAACACGTGATTAATATGCCCGTTAACTCGAGCACTTAGCGGCATAACATGGCCGTTTACTTGCGCGTCGTCGGTATCTTCATAGAGCAGGGCGTTGCGAATGAAATACGCGGCAAGAATGATGAGTACTGCTCCGGCCAAGGCGGCGATGATTTTCTTGCGTTGCTTCCATAACCTTTTTTTATTTTCACTGACAATATTGGTTTTCGACGCTCCCGAAATTTCGGTAAGTTCGGATTCTTGCTCAGGCTTGACAATCCTGGTTGGCGCCTCAAACTCAGATACTGGCGCATATGCGTTCTCATGTTTATTGTTGCTCGACACGTTACTTACCTCCGAGATATTGGTTGTAGTTCGCGCGTGCCAGTCCGATAGCGCGAGCCAGTGAGAGCTTGGCAAAGTTGTGGTTGTAGAGACTGGTGATGTATTGATCGTTGGCGCTGGCGAGGGCCTGCTCGGCCTGAACTACTTCGACGCTATCAGTTATTCCGGCACGGAAGCGATTTCTGGACCGAGCAAGGCTCTCATTGGCAAGTTCAACGTTCTGCTTCGCCACGCCGACCTGTTCTTTTGCGGCGTTGAGATTGAGAAAAGCCGTTCGCACGTCATAGTCAATTTGTCCGCGAAGATTCTCGGCTTCGGCTTTGTGCTGCCGCAATGAGCCCTCGGCTTGCGTAATGTCGCCCTTGATTCTGCCGCCGGTAAACAGCGGAACGCTGATGCCAGCCTGGAATCTGAAATCTCCATGGGACTGTCCAAATGTTGGACCAATGTCACCGTAGTTGCCATTTGCAGCAATTACCGGATAACGCTCTCCCTTGGTAGCCGAAAGCGTCTGCGTTGCTGCCTTTTCTGAACTGAGCGCCGCCCGGAAATCACTACGTGACTTGTAGGCCATCTTTAGAGCATCTTCCAGAGTGGTTGGAGCAATGCCGGAATATGGAATCTGATCCTCGAGTTCAAACTGCTGCCCCACCGGAAGCCCAATGGCACGGCTGAGATTCAACTTTGCGATGGCGTAATGGTTGCGGGCGACGCTGAGGCTGTACTCCTCGGTGTGCAGTTGAACTTCAGTGCGCGTCACTTCGATTCGCGGAGACGTCCCGGCTTGCAGTTGATCGCGCGCCTGATCATAGAGGGCCTTCGCATTCTGTACCTGCGCGGCTTGCGCCTGGATGCGCGAATCGGCCTCAATGATCTGGAGATAGGCATTGCCGACGGTAAGTGTCACCACGTCCAGCACATCCTGATAACTGAGCATGGCTGCCTCCTCGGCAGTGCGGGCGGCGCGAAAACGCTGGATCGATTCGAAGCTGAAAAGAGTCGTGCTGACATTTACATCGGCAGAGCTGTAGCTGAACGGTCCGACGATGGTCGGAATCCCGGGCACTTTCAATCCGAGCGTGTCCAGATTCACCTGCTCAACGTGCTCTGAAGCCCCCACATTGATCTGTGGGAGCAATTGGCTAAGAGCAACTAGCTTCTGTCCACGCGCGATGCGGGTGTTCTCTCCGCTTTCGATAGAGGCCAGGTTATAACGCAGAGCGCGATTGATCGCATCGCGGAGAGTCAGACGCAATACGTCATTGGTTGCGGAACCTGTGGGAACACTTGCGCTCACCCCGGGCAGTTGCCCTGAGGCAGAACCTTGGCCCGTTGCCACGCCCATCGGAGAGCTATATTGACCTCTGGCGGGCATGACGCTGCACAGCGTCGCAAAAACCACGAGGGTCGCACTAAATAATGTTTCTTTAGGGAAGAATTTCATTTTCATTTCGTTCCTTCATCGCGTCACTGGCGCGCCCGACACGCAACGCTGCCCGGCTTACCGGCATGGCAGTCTTTCGGTCGTCTTCTCGTGTCAGGCGCGCCGGTTGCTCGCCCAGCCAGACGCCGGTGTTTTCGTTGTTCTTCTCGTCTTCTCTTCCGCCTACGGCGGAGTGTTTGTGGTTGGGGGTAGATGGTGAGGCCCGCACCCTATCGGAATGTCCCCGGAAGGATCGGCGCAAGTTAGATTCGCGACCTCTTGGAGAGCACAAATTCGTGCAGCCCGGATCTCTCCAATCGAGCAGCCAATCAGCAGTGCAGCTTCGGGGTCGGAATATCGCTCTGGTACTGTCATGATAAAGACGATGCGTTCAAAATTCTCAAGCGCCAACACACTGTCAATTTCCAAATGCCCATCGCGGATGATCCGCAGCTTGCTTTTTTGGGGCATAACGAGGGTAGGCGCAGATGGGTTAACATCGGGGGGTTGAGGCCGCAATATGCGAATTGCATTTCTGATGATCATGCGCTTTGCCCAGGAATACGCCCACTCCCTGAATACGTTGTTTCCTTTGACAGAATTTTCAAGACCGACGGCGAAACATTGCTGTGCCTTGTCGTCGTCACCTGTCAGCAGATAAGCGAGCTGATAAAGCCCATCCGTTTCCTCAATAAACAGCCGGCGAAAGTCCTCAGGGGTGGCATATTCGTTGGCACAGTATTTTCCGGTTCGGATTTGTCGCTGATAACTCATAATTCTCATTACCGCTTCTTGTCTTTCCTTTCCGCCCTGCGCGCGAGTTGCTTTAGAATGTGCCTCGTGAACACGCCACGACCGCGGATCTTCGCGCCTTCCTGCATCAACTCAAGCAGAACGTTTTCCCCAGCCTGATTAATGACGATCAAGTTCTTCACTTCGACAACCAGTTCCCGACCACCTAGTTCCGCTTTTGCCTTCTCCCACGCCGGTCTCAGCTCATCAGTCCAGGGGCCGACCAGCTTGCCCTCCAAAACCAAACGGCGGAGCGTCCGGCTATCGATGATTGAGATCTTCAACAAGCGATCGTCCTTACACGGGTGATAAGAGCAAGGTCGATACCAAACTTCTAGAACCGGAAGTCGCTGAATCCTCGAAGAAAATTGCGCGCGGATCAAAAATGTCGATGGTGAAGAAGGTGAAAGTGTCGAAACGTCGAGGCTGCTGGTGAACGAGGGCAGGAAGGCGGGGCTAGAAGTTAGGCGTACTGCTTGGCGTAGATGCCAAATTTCTTCATTCGAGAGAGGAGAGTCGAGCGATTCATTCCCAGGCGCGCGGCTGCACCATCGCTACCACCTACGCGCCCGTTGCTCGCTGTAAGCGCCCGGACGATCTGATCGCGCTGCTTTCTTTCGTATTCCTCGTCAATGCTGGTCTTATCATTTAGAGGGCTTGTTCTTTCGTCAGCGTGGTTATGTTCTTGCCGATTGAGGTCAGGGCGCAATTCTGTTATCGCTGCCCTTCTGAATTCTGCGAGCGGAGCCTCGAGCGTTTTACTCTTGCTTAGAATCACTGCCCGCTCAACGAAATTTTCAAGTTCACGAATATTGCCGGGCCAGTCCCAAGCAGCAAGCTCCTTCATTGCAGATGTCGGAACTGCTTCGATTCGCTTCTGCATTTGCTTCGCGAACTTTTGGACGAAATAGCTGACGAGAAGGGGAATGTCTTCTCTCCGGTCTCTTAGGGGAGGAATACGGATCGGAAAGACATTCAACCGATAGAACAGATCATTGCGGAATTCCTTGTTCGCAACCATTTCCTCAAGGTTGCGATTCGTTGCCGCCACCACACGGACATTTACTTTTCGAGTATGCGTGCTACCGAGACGTTCAAATTCCCTCTCCTGTAGAACACGCAATAACTTCGGCTGAATCTCTGTCGAGATATCTCCCACTTCATCCAAAAACAGAGTACCTTGATCTGCGAGCTCGAGCCGCCCGATCTTCTGACTGATGGCGCCGGTAAATGCTCCCTTCTCATGGCCGAACAATTCACTCTCCAACAGCCCTGTAGGAATCGCAGCGCAGTTCAGTTTTACAAAGGTCCGTTCCTTACGCCGGCTGTGGTCGTGCAGTGCGCGCGCAATCAGTTCCTTGCCTGTTCCTGTCTCACCCAGGAGCAAAACGGTAGAATCACTGCCGGCAACAGTGTCTACCAATTCGAGAACGTACTTTAAAGACGCGCTACTTCCAATGATCTGCTCGAAGCCCATCTCGCTGCGAAATTCCTCTTGTAGGTACAGTTTCTCCTGGGCAAGTTTGTCCTTGAGATCTGAGATTTCGCGATATGCGAGCGCATTCTCAACCGCAATGGCGATCTGGCCCGCGGTTTGGCTGAGAATCTCGACATCATTGCGCGTGAAGGTTTCCGTCTTTCGTATAACCACCAATAGACCCAGAGCTCGACCGTGGTTTACAAGCGGAAGGAGGCAGTGGTTTTTTAATCCCTCTGCAACCAGTAGGTCGTAGACTTCAGGGGGGAAGTCGTCTCGCTCCTCCGTACTGGTGAGAACCGGCGTCAAACTCTCTAGAGCTTTCTTTGCTGCGGCGGCCGGCGTAACAAGGGTCTCTTCCTGAAGAATTCCCTTACCGTAGCCCTGGGGAAAATCAACAGCGTAAAGCCTAAATTTTCCCGACGAGAAATCAGGCAGGGTAACGCCCACTGCATCGCATCGCATAGCCTCACGAATATTGGCTGTAATGGCGGGTAAAACCTCGCGAAGTTTGAGGTTTGAGGTGATACGGTTGGTAAGATTGAGAAGCAACTGCAGCCGGTCGTTTTGCTGTTGCAAACATGCCTGTGCATCCTGTGCCCGCCTGAGATTCAGTCCGTCATCAATGGCGAACGCAACCACACGGCCAATCAGCCGCAGGAAGCTAATGTCCTCCTCGCTGTATGTCGTCACCGTGGCGCTGCCGATTCCGAAGGTACCCAGACGGCGATGTGGGGTCGTCAGCGGTACAGCAACTGACGAGGCCAACTTCACCCCTGCTTGCATCATCCACGCCTTCACCCGTGGAAATCGAGGCTCGGTAGTCCAGTCAGGAATATGAAGTGGGTGCTGACTATCGATGACCTCCCAGGTCGGCAGCTCTTCAACAGGCAGATCGGCCACAGGGAGCGGGCCCTTCCCCCATACCATAGATTCCAGGTCCCTGGAGTTCTCCTTGAATATCATGAGATACAGATAATCGAAGTGCAGGAACTCCCCCAGGCCGTCAGCCAGAGTTCTCGCCAACTCCTCGGGCTCGCGGCAGGCAGCGATAGCCTCGCTGATGCGAAGCGCCGCTTCATAATGCTGGGGACTGGTTCCCACTGGCATAGGCGCATCCATGCTCGTGTCTCCGAGTAAAGAGTGGGCCAAATTCTCGGGCACAGTATATCCCATTAAGAAATGATGATTCTGCTTACCTCAAGGTCGCAGTTTTTGCGGCAAGGAGAGTTGCTGCCAGATGCCTTGTCAGACCGGTCGCCCCATCTGAACCAGTTTTATGTGTACCCTAAGCCAGCGCGGGCTCTGCCAGAACCTCACTGAGATGCACATCGAGGACAACTTCGCGTGAAGCCAATTGGAGATAAGCACTGCGCAAATATGCGCGAAACTCTTTCTCGCTCAATCCCGTCAACAATGCCGCATCCTCAATGGCGTACCCAAGCAGATGATGCAGGAGGAATGCGATGCGGGAACTGGAATCGAGCGAAAGAATTGGGTTGTTCAGATCTTCATCCAAACAAAGCAAATAGGCCGAGCAGGTAAGGTGCTCGAGATCAACGTCAGTATTTGTCACTGCAGGCTGGATTGATTCGTAAATCATACCGTCCCTCCTCCACGTCACAGTCGGAATGAGCACACGGGGTGCCAAACCTTCATCCGAGTTCCGTACCAACATCTTTTTAAGTTTCCCGGGTTTGCGACTCTTGTTGAAGCCTCAAAGTGCTTACTCATCTTCGATTCATATATGGCCGCTTCGTAGACGATGTCGCCGCTTTGTTCATCAGAGATGTTCCGACTTTCGCGTAACAATCGACAGTTTCCCCATTTTCACCCTGTTCAGCCTCCACAACTTTCTTTGCATTTCCAGGATTTCCGCGCAATTACCTTTGGCACGGCAGTTGCCTTAGCGAGAGATGAGCGCGCGGAAGGCGCGAAAGATTCGAGACCTGGAACGGATTAATACATGGAGGCATACATGAGCTTGGAACGAAATGTAATCAAAAAGGCAGCGATGACAATGGTTACTTTTCTGTTGTTGATATCGGTGGGTGCAGTGGCACAAGACAGTCGGTCTGAAATCAGCGTGCAAGGCACGGGATTCTTCACCAAGGACAGCGACAACAATGGCATTCAAAATCAGGCCACGAATTCCGGTGGATTCCTGATCGGCTATCGCCATGGCATCAACCGTTGGCTCGCTACGGAGGCCAACTACGGCTACTCGCGGAATACGCAGATCTACACAACCGGATTGGCTTCCGCCCGCATACAGTCCAACGTACATGAGATCACAGGTGCAGCCGTCGTGAAACTGCCGAAGTTTGCCTTTTTATTTCAGCCATTTTTACTCGGTGGCGGTGGCGCTCTTGTCTTCGACCCGACGAACAATGCTGGCGCGACTTTGGCTGGCGCTTCGACGCAGGCTCGTGGCACGTTCCTCTACGGTGGGGGCATCGACTGCCCTTTCAGCCACCGTCTGGCGCTGCGAGCCGAATATCGCGGCTTTGTATACAAGGCGCCAGACTTCGACGTTCCCGGCCTGAATCCAGACAGCTGGACGCATGTTGCGCAGCCGTCTGCGGGAATCGTGTTCCGGTTCTAAACGGCGTTAACCGCGAGGAGGTGAAGTGAGGGCGATCGGCAAAAAATCTGTGTCGCCCTCGCTCAAATTCGCGGCGGCAAAACGATAAAGCCGACGCGCAGGTTGATCGCCGCTACAGCGTGGCAGGGAGTTCTTTGGTGCGAGATCAGTCATATGGCCAGCCAAGAGCAAAGTTGCGAGCTATGCAAGAAAGGGGCACGCCGGTCTACAGACACGCTTTTGTGCCGGGACTGCGCGGAGGCTGTGAGTCGTGTGATGCCCTGTGAGCTTTACGAAGCTAATCATGATCAAGACCGCCAGGCACAGCTGGCACAAATGCAACTGCTTGTGAAAGCGGCAACAAATGGAGAGTGAGACAATGTTGAATGATGAATTGATATTGAAAAAACCCGTTGCAGGCACGGATGCAAGCCACGCATAAGAAGAACAAAGAACCGCGGAAAAAGCCTTGGAGCAGGATTTGGCTCCCGGCGGACCAGGAATAGAGCCACGCTGGACACGCGGCACAAAAATCGCGGTCGGCACCGCCTATTCGACCTCCAGCCGCGTCGTACGGCCAGAGTAGGCAGCAGCCGAAGAGCAGACCTGCGTCAGGCAGCCCTTGGGAATTCCGCCGACCTGCTTATCGCGCGCCGCGATTCCGCTCGGCAAAACCTCTGGTGCTTGGCGCTCATAGACGGTCAGAGCACCGGGGATACGGCGTTCGATTTGTCCCTTACCTTCGGTGGCCTGTTTTTACGATAGGATTCGTTGGATGCGGACGGAAATTGGAAGGGGTGGGAGTAAATCGTATGGCGGGAGTGGGTCGTGCAGGCGGAGCAGGTTGTACCGTTTCAGTTGAAGCGGGACCGCTATCGGCGCTGACATGTAAATTAAATCCAACAATCATGAGGATGACTCCGGCTAGTCCAGACATCGTTCTTCCACTTTTGTTAAGGTTAATCTTGCCTTCGATCTTACCAACAATTCCCACCGCGAGAAACCCAAGTCCAGCAAGAAGCAAAAGGTTAGGCAATGGTGCATCAGTCAAATGAGATAGCACACCTGACATAAAAACCTCACTATACTGTCAGCTCAAAAGATGATCTTCAACAATAAGGTAGTGCCAAGAAAGGAAGATGCGTTACAATTTCGGCCTGCCTAAAAGCTTGCACAATAACTCTAATCCTGTTTACAACGGTCGCGCCAAATCAGATAGCCGATGAACTCATCAGGCATTCGAGGCGCTGGCTGTCTCTGAAGCCCTGGCCTTGGCCGAAGAGCACCGTGTATCGTCGATTATCATCACGCCAGATGTTGACCAAGGCCCGTGCGGACGTGATCGCGCAGCAATCAAACCGTGCGCCTCCAGGAACAATTCCGGCCAACGAGTCTTTGTCTGAACTAATGCCCAAGAAGAAGCCAGCGCCGGCACCGACTGCGCTTAAAAGCAGTCGCTGGTGCGAAAAACGCTGGCTGTAAGTAATTTCAGCCACATTTGAAGATGTAAAATGAGCAATCCGTTCCATTGTTTCTTATATGCTTAGAAGGCATTTAGGAGCGGATTAAATTACGATCCGAGATGGTAAGCGCAAAAACTCTATCCATCGAGAGTGATGGAAAATATGTCTTCGCCGCCACGCTTTTTCATAGCTGCTACCGCATCTTCGATCCCTTTTTGCAACGCAGCTCGCGTACCACTGTCAGATATGCCCTTTGTAGCATGGTGGACGGTATCAACGATTGACGCATCAACAAATATTTCCGGATAAATGCCCGGTTCTTCGATGCTTTTGGGTTTCGGTGGGTGTACCGGGGGCGGCTGCGGGTGAGTAATTACGCAACGACCAATCTTTCCAGGTAATCCTACAAGACAAAGTTTCATAATATTTTATTCCAATCCTTTCAAGCAGCCACGTTCGAGGCCACTCCTTTGTATAGTGCTGCGCTTTGCGATTACGTTTCTGCAAATGTGATTCAGGCTAAATATTAGAAATGATTTAGATTATTGGAATTCCAAAAGAAGGGTGTCACGAGGAAGAAGTAATGTGCGGGCGCTACAGGCTCACGGCGAAGGAACGCTGGCTCAGTGAATACTTCTCCATCCCTGCCGAGGATATTAATTGGGCCACAAGATGGAACATAGCGCCGACCGATGAGGTCGCAACGATTCGACAGGACAAGCACTCTCCCAAACGAATCTTTGCAAAGATGCGTTGGGGACTCGTCCCATCTATCCAGAAGTTAGAACGATACCCCTTGATTTTGGTTCCTATTGCGGCAGGTTTTTTGGCTGGGTTTGCGAGTTTCGCAAAGTTCAGAAGGATGAAGCGAACTCTCTTGGACGAGTCATCTTCGGAGAGCACAACTCGGGGCTAACCCGAGATATTCTAAAGCGGTGAGGCAGTCTTCAAACCAAAAATAAAGGCATGGAACCCCGATGTGCTCCGTAGGGACGTCCTGTACCCGGTGCTCGATCGTTTACATATCCCGCGGCCGGCGCGCAATTCTGGCTTTCATTGCTTCCGCCATTCTGTCGGGAGCTTTGTGAATGCTCAGACGGGGAATCTGAAGCTCACACAAAGCTACTGGGCCATAGCCGGTATGAGACCACGGCGAACATCTATACGCATTCGACGTCAGACCAGGATCGGGAGGCCGCAGTCGCAGTTGAGCGAGCGATTTTCGGCGAATCTGTTCGTAATGTTCGTGAAAATACGAACAACAAGGACTCAAAAGCATCAATTAACTAACGACTCAAAGTTGGTAAAAGAGATGATCTGTCACTGGCAAACCAAAGAAGAAAGGACGCTTACTGGTTTAGCCCTCAGCGTCCACATGGATAAAAATTTGGTTGCGGGGGGTGGATTTGAACCACCGACCTTTGGGTTATGAGCCCAACGAGCTACCAGGCTGCTCCACCCCGCAGATCTAGATTAACAGCGCATTTACACACGGTCAAATCAGCGTAGAAGTGAATGGTGACCAGCCTCTAAGCAAAAGAAGTTTGCGTCAGGACGAATGAAAAGCGTTTTCCATTGAAAAATCGCTTGGGACGTATCCGGAATCATCCCAAGCGCTGAAGTGAGCTATATGATTGGATTTAACGTTGCGGTTATACAAATCGATAAGGTTGAGCACCGTACGATTTTCGGAAAAAACAGGTTATGCTGTTGCAGAAAGAGGATAAAGGCTAATCTTTAACCACACTAAACCGGAATGTATGGATTTTTGTCCACGGACCATGCACCGTGCGCACGTATAAATCAACGCCATATTGTTGCCCATTCGCCAATAGACTGCCTGGAACTTCCAGATGAACGACCGAATTGTTGCCGTCGTTATGCGAAGACAAGCCACTTTCATCCAATATTGCTTGGTTGGCAAGCAAGGGCGTCACCACAACCCTGTATGAACTCTCTTTTTCACCGGCCACGGGCATGCTAAGAATTAAAAGTTCTGATCGGGAAGAGAAGTGTACAACGTTCTCTTCGACCGAGCCGGCGCCCCTGACTCTCCATTCGTCTGGAACCAGTAGCTTTTGTATCTGTTCAGTTTCGAGTTTTGATTGAAGAACGGTGTTAGCTGTCTTCTGTTCAGCAATGCCCTGGTTCAGCTGTTGAATGAGGGCCTTGTCCTTGCCAATATGCCGCTGCTGAATCAGTGAAGTAGAGATCCAGGCAACAGCTACCAGAACCAGGGCAACGGCATATTGAGGAGCAAATGACCGGAAGATCGATAGAATCCCAGCCTGTGATGTTGATTCGGAAGAGCCAGCTGGCTGGCAGCTTATATGAATGCTGATGCGACGCTGCCCGCCTTTTTTCGCGTGTAGCGGAGCAATGTCAATCAACAGTTCCCTGCCATTCCCAAGATCAACTGCAGCCTCATCAGTAGCGGCACCTTTCCACTTGGTGTATTCAATCCAATGGGTTGCCCAAAGAACATTCTGTGTGCCTGCTTTGATCCAAAACTCCAGCAGGCGTGTTCCCTCTGCAACCTCACCATTTATAGTCAGCGGCGCCTCTCCAATTCCAAATTCAGCAAAATGTGCTCCGTCTGCAACAATAAGCAGGATTCTGGGAGACAGAAATTTCCGTTCGGGCTCATCCTCTACCATCTTGCGCATAATATCTGCTATCTCTTCTGGCCTCAGGTTCACATTTTCCATACCGGGATCAATCTGCCCGCCATTCTCTCCTCCAAGATTGCTGGGGCGCGGAATCGTAATCCGCTCCCATGGCGATCTTAAGTCTATTCTTTGTGCAAGGTCCTCAAAGCAACCCGGTTCTATGAACGCATGGCACCAGCACATCTCTGATACATCTGTAGCACTGCCCTTATATTCCCTCTTCTTATTTCCGTCCTGAATCAGCCCATCAAGGCCGGCGGTCAGGCAGGTTTGCCGTGTGCTCCAGGGGGTCAAAAGATACAAACTTTCCTGCACCAGACCAATCCACTGTTCTGAACCTTCAAGACTCTCGAATCTAGCTTCGCCGCGCTCGCCGCGATACACACTCAACTTGTTCCCGAACCTTTTTTGCAGCTGTCCCATCAGGCTCGCCTTCACAACTCTATAGGCTTCAGAGTTGGGATAAAGATCTGTCAGCCATTCATAACTTTTTTGCGTCTCCGCCGTAGTGTAGTCGTATAGCAGCCGCTGAAGCCCAACACTCACGTAAAACGATGACATAGCCGATGTGGCTTGTACCAATGCTTTGACATACCTTACAACCCAGTCGCGCGTACTCAAAGAGCCTGATTTCTCCTGCGCTTCCTCATGAGATGTTGACTCCAGGCATATAAGCCATTGCAACATGTCCTGCTCTGTTCTGATAATACGGGTAACTCGGTTCTTCAGAAATTTTGACCGCCAATAGTTACGCTTCCTCTCCCGGCTATGCTGTGCCCTCAACTTACCTATTGCCGCCTTCACAACTTCAATGGCTCGCGCTCTATCTTTGAGTACAAAGTGCGCAAGAAGGAATCCCTGGGTAACGATTTTGAAATCTATCCCCGAATTACTTGCTTGAGCCGGCAAAGCTGATTGGAAAGCTGTTTGCATAATCAGTTGATTCGGTGTAACAACATAGTTCCAACTAGACCACGAAAAGAGATCAATACGGGTAATGATATCAAGACGCGAAATCAGCAATTTCATGGCATTCCAGCGATCGCAGTGATGACCCATCGCAAGAAAATAGCAGAGCCACTGCCTGGATCCTGGAATTCTTGAAAACACGTCTCGTCCCATTGATGTATGTTTTACGGCGTACATTTTTGAGTCGGGGAGAAGCAGAACAAATGCCCATCATCACCAGACGCGCTTTCCTTGCCATGGCAGCTGCCATGGGTGCAACAGCAGCATGGGGAAACCCATTCGGCGCCAAATCTCATATTGCGTCGCGTGAACGTCGTGACCTTTTTCCTGAAGGCGTTGCCTCCGGAGATCCTGATAGCAACAGTGTTCTCCTGTGGACGCGTCGATTGCCAGACAACAAAAAGCCAAGTCTGAAGTTGAACGTTGAAGTCGCTGAAGATGAGACGTTCAGCCATGTTGTGGCGTCTGCTATGACTCCTGTTTCCGCCGAGTCTGACTGGACCTGCCGTGTCTTGGTGGGAGGGCTAAAGTCGGCACACGTCTACTGGTATCGTTTTACGGACAGTGATGGAAATGGCAGTCGAATTGGCAGGACCGTTACAGCTCCTGATGACAATGACCCGCGGCCAGTTCGTTTTGCGTTTGTAAGCTGTCAAAACGCCAACCTCGGTGCGCAAAACGCGTACCGAAGAATGATTTATGAGGACGAACGCGCTCCTGAGAATGAGAAACTCGGTTTCGTCCTGCATCTGGGCGACTTCATTTATGAGCTGGTGTGGTACCCCGAAGACCGCAAGACATATTACGCCCGGCAAGTACGGGACATAGTCCGTTATCCGCACGGTGAAAAAGTATCGGACTTTCACATCCCGACCACGGTGGAAGATTATCGTGCCATCTATAAGGCGTATCTTCACGACCCTGAGTTGCAAGACGCGCGCGCACATTTTCCATTTGTGCCCATGTGGGACAACCATGAGTTCAGCTGGCAGGGATGGCAGAGTTTCGAAAAGTTTGGGTCGAAGGTTTTTCCAGCGCAGACGCGAAAAGTGGCAGCCATGCAGGCGTTCTTTGAATATCAGCCGGCGCGGATGATCAAATCCAGCGGACCCTCGCTGGCCACCTTCGGGCCACCCAAGGTAGTGGATGCGCCGATCACAAAGTTTGACGAGCATGGCCTGGGCCAGGAACCGAACAATCTGGCTGCACTCGGAAGTTTGAGGGGCCATCGCACGTTGCGCTGGGGCAAGAACCTTGACCTGATCATCACGGACGAGCGCGGCTATCGATCGGAAGAACCGTTCTCTCGTCACGAGACGGATGGCCTGGACGACAAGGACTTCCAGCTGTTCACCGCACAGGAGGTGATCGAGATTCTGGATGGTGGACGCGGCTACAACGACGGAAAACCTCCCCAAACCATCCGCTTTGGAGAAAAGGAAATCCCCAACTTCCGCAAAGACGAGCCTCCACAAACCATCCTGGGCGCTGAGCAAAAAGCCTGGTTCCTTGAACAGCTCAGGAGCTCAAAGGCAACGTGGAAAATCTGGGGAAGCACGACCGGAACACTGGAGGAGCGGGTTGATCCTCAGAACCTGCCCGAGGGACTGGCGGCCAAAAAGTGGCCGGGAGAGGGTTACGCACTTACCTTGGCCGGCGATGTTTCGACTGCCTTCCTGGAAAAAGGCGAGATTTACGATTTCGTCCGGGAGCACGGCATTACCGGCTTAGCCACCGTGGCAGGCGACCTTCATTCTTTTTGGGCCGGCTTTTCTGCCAAGTCCCTGCCACCCAAGAAGTTTGAACCGGTAGGCCTGGCTTTTGTCACCGGCTCCATTTCAGCCCCGGGAGGATGGGAAGCCGATCAATACAAGTTCCCCAAGGACGAACCGCTTCGGCCCCTTTGGGTTGGACAAAGCCCCCTGGACCACGAGCCCCAGCCTATGGCTAACATGCTTCTGCGACATGGCGTGCGGTCGTGCCTGGAATACGTTAAGTCTGGCGACATCAACAAGGCCAGAGAACTATCGAATCCGCAACTGGCTCCTCATCTCTCGTTTGTCGATTTAGGCGGACACGGGTATGCAGTGGTGCGCGTCAGCCCCAGTGACCTGGAGACTGAGTTTGTCTGCATCGAGCGCCCCGTCAATCGAAGCGATCGACCGGACGGTGGTCCTCTGAATTATCGCGTCAAGTTCCATGCACCACTATGGCGCAAGGGTGAGACACCAAAGCTGGAGACCAAAGTCGTGGAAGGTGATCCGAAGTTTTCCGTGTGAGCTATCAGTCCATCGGAATTTACGGATCGACGATTAGCTGACCTTTCATGTGTCCGTGGCCCAGCCCGCAGTGAACGCAGCACTTAAATGAATATGTTCCCGGGGTGTGCGCCACAAATTCCACAACTGCTGGAGAATCCTTGTCGACTTTGAAGCAGTCCTGTTTTCCGCTGAAAACGAGACCGGGATCACCCTTGCTTGCTGCGCCGTCAGGATACAGATTGAATTTGACGCCATGAGCGCGGTCGAGGGTTGTGATTTTCAATCGCACCCTGGTTCCCTGCTTTACATGAACGGGTGAAGGATTGAACTCATACTTCTTGGCAGTCATTTCAATGGTCTGCCCATTCCGATCTTCCTGCATACCGGCCGGACTGGCAAAACTTATAGCGGCAGAAAAAATAATGGCTGGAATAAGAGCGAAGTACCGTCTTGCGATTCGCAATGGATTTCTCCTTGTAGAGGCTGAATTCTAGAACTCCCTTCCAGCGTTTGCAATGTGACCAGGCCGAATAAAAAGGACCAGCGAGTAGCTATGCGCCCTTATTTTAAGTCGAGGTTAGCGGATGGGCCGTTTTCTCATTTCTGGATGGTACTATTTTGCTATTGCTTCGTCCTTATAAAGACCCTATATTTTGCCCACTCACCTCAGGGTGAAGAAGAGTTGGATCTTTGAAAATTAGTTGATAGGAGGCAGTACTCCCCAGCCATCACCAGTAAGTTGTAACCCTCTGCCTGTTGGAAAAAGCATTTCCATGAGGAAAGTGAATGTCGCAGTGCCAAGTTAACCCCGGGGTTGAATCGTCTAAGTCTATATTTTTCGGGGTTGAAGGGTTAGGGGTATGGGTGGGTGAAAAGCAGGGTTTGCGACCCTCTGCCGATTTCGTTTGCAATAAAAAAGGACCGGCGAGTATCGCTCTTGCCGGTCCCATTTAATTGTCGAGCTGATTTTAGGGGAAGATTTTTCACATCGTTTTTGTTGCTTCAGTACCTCCTTTCCGCGATGAGGATTTCGTGGGAACAGAGGCAAGGAGTCCTCTGTTCCCGCGATGCCAGCACTCGGGAGGTAGAAGAGTGAGCTCAGCAGGCTTACTCCGCGCCGGCCATCCGTCAAAAATCTGTTTGCTTTCTTTGAGGTGATCCGAAGGCCCTTTTAACCGGGCCCTCGAATCATGCGCGTGTTGCGGTAAAGGCGCGGTTAGTTACAACCTGGACTGCCGCCGGCCAGCGCCTCACAGAACTTTTGCAAGGGCGCGCCGCCAGAAGCTCCGATTGCGGGAACAGTGATTGTCTGCTCGGTGAAGACGCCATCCACCATGGTCATGCCGTTGGGCACGATCAAAGAGGGATGGTCAAAGGGCGCGCTTTGCGAACGCACGCGCTCATCTGTCAACGATTTCAGGAAGGCCACGACTGCAGCATTATCGTCAGCGCTGAAACCTGCGGCATGCAGATTCGGATCAACATCTGCCGAGGGGAAGTCACCGCCCCTGCTGTAGAAGTCGACCAGCTGACTCAGTGTCGCCTGGCCACCGTTCACAAAGTACGGACCGGTGAGTTCAACGTCACGCAAGCTTGGAGTCTTCACTGCACCGCGAACAGATACTGCCGCCCCGACTGGAACGGATGTACCCGCCAGCTTGCCCATGGATGCCAGTTGAGCAGCTGAGAGCGATGCAAGTCCAGATGGATCTGCAGCGGCGATTCCCATATCGTCATCCGTTGGACGAACGCCAATATTGTGGAAGCCGATATCGTGCCAGCGTCCACCGGACATCTGCTCAACTACCTGTCCACCGTGTGCCAAAACGTTTGACACCGCGGCGTCAGTAAACTCGGCGCCGTTGTGGCAGTTGGTGCAGTTGCCTTTGCCCTGGAAGCGGTTAAGACCTTGCTGCTCTAATGCGCTGAGCACGCCAGTATTGCCGTCCATGAACTGATCAAAGCGTGAGTTATTTGCAATCAGCGTTGACTCATACATCTGGATGGCAACGCCCCAGAACATGGAGAAGTTGTATTCCATCTGCGTGTACTCGTTGGTGTTCTGTGCGCGTCCGGTGTGGAGGAAGTTGCTGTTCGCATCCACAACCACGTTGGAGTTCCACCATTTCGGCTGGAATGCAGCCTGAATCATGGAAACATAATCCGAGTTGAGACCAGTGAATGGATACGCGCTCAGGCTACCCAACACGCTGTCTCCAGGAGAAACTTCCTGTAAAACCAGCGGCGTGACTGACAGCATCTTCTTACCAATCTTTATGAATGGCCGGCCTGTGGCGGACATTTCCGTATCGCTGCCCGGAGGTCCAACAGACTGCGAAGCCAATGACGAATTAGAGAGCCGCAGGAAGACGTTGTGAACAACGTTCGCGTTGGTAGCGTCTGTCTGCAGGATTGTCGCGGTTGGATCACCGGTGCCGAACGGGTCCACGCCGTTGAATGTGCTTTGCGCACGGCCATCCCAGAAGTTGCGATAGTTGAACACCGCGTTAATCACAGGAGGCGCATTGCGCGGCGTTGAACGGCGCACGTTCATTTGTGCGCCAGCGGGGTCAATGATGCTGAAGACCGGATCAGGCACGGAAGTTTCATTCTCCGGGCCAAGACCGATCACCACATCATTAAAGTTGTAGCGGAACTGGCCCTGCGATCCAACAATGTTGCTGTTATCTGAAATCACCGCCGAGTTTGAGCGCGTGACGTCTGCCAATTGGTGCAGCGGGAAATCACCGAGGCTGAGTTGATGGTCTGGGCCCAGGCCGTGATAGAAGGTATTGGAATCGGCCGCCGGATTACCGTTCACGTCTACACGACGCTGGCCAGGATTCACCTGGTTCATGGTGCGACTGTCCGCGCCTGCGTTGAAATGGCATGTGGCGCATGCGGTAAAGCCATCGCTGCCGGACTGCATGTCCCAGAAAAGTGCCTTGCCCAAGGCGATTGCCGCTGTCTTGTTTTGAATGAGATCATTCAGTTCCGCCGCGGACGGGCCAGGTACGGCTACGGTCTTAAGCGAACCCAGCTTTCTGCCACCGCCGCCACCGTTCTGCGTTTCGGTTTCCCCGCCACCGCCGTTTTGTCCACCGCCGCCTTGATTACCGCCGCCATTTGCGTTTCCACTTGTGCTGGAGGTTGTTGTTGTGCTGACGGAGCCTCCATTGCGGCCACTGCCACTTCCGCCGCCATTGCTTCCGCCGCCGCTGTTGCTGTTTCCGCCACCACCACTATTGCCTCCACCGCCGGAACCAGAGCCGGAGCCGGAACTCATAGCGCTGGAAATGGCAACAGTGCAGCAGATAAACATCAGCACCAGCCATAAAAATTTGCCGCTCATCCTCATACTTCCTCCTGATTTTCAAACGGGGCTGGCCGAAAGATGGTGCAACATGTTCCGGCCAGCCAAGATGCATCGCGCAGCTATGGGCAATGATCTTGGCTATGTGTAATGCAGGAGTAATACCAAGTGAGGAGCGTGGGAAAGCTGTCATCTATCCAGAAATCAGAGAGCGTTTAAGCTATTTGTTTTTATTGGTTTATATACTTTTAGCAAAGATTTGCATGAAATCGTTCGCAGTTCATTCTGGCTGAATTCTCTAGCGAATGGAAATCGATTTCCACTCGATCTCTGGAAGCCGATTTCCATTGAGCTCCTACTTCAGAGCGATTTCAGGGCGGCTTCAGCGGCAAAGTATCCGCACATGCCATGCACACCCGGAGCGGGCGGCGTGGAAGAAGAGCAGAGATAGACGCCTTTTAACGGCGTTCGATAGAGGCTTGCCGTGGGTCGCAGAAAAAGCTGGCTCAGCATGGCAGCGCCGCCGGTAATATCGCCGCCGATCAGGTTGGCATTGTGGCGCTCAAAATCAGCCGGCCACAAACTTGAACGAGCGGCAATACAATCCCGGAAGCCGGGAGCAAAACGCTCAACCTGCTTTTCGATGATTTCACTCATGTCACCGCCATAGCCATGGGGCACATGGCAATAGGCCCAGCCGATATGCTTTCCTGCCGGCGCGCGTGCGGAATCAAATAAGCTTGGCTGGGCAAACAATATATAAGGACGATCTGAAACTTCTCCGTTCCAGGCGCGACGCTCGGAGTCGCTGATTTCTTCCAGCGTTCCGCCGATGTGAACTGTTCCTGCCTGTTGGCATTCGGGCGCTTTCCACGGAACTGGCTGATGCAACGCCCAATCCATTTTGTAAACACCTGGGCCGTAGCGAAAACGCTCTAAATTATTGCGGTAAGAAGTTGGCAGCTTATCGCCGGCCATGCGGATGAGCTGCCGCGGAGTAATGTCGAGCAGAATCGTCTGTGCTGGTGGCAGTTGATCCAGCGATTCGACGCGGCAATTGGTAATGAGCTGTCCGCCGAGTGATTCCAGGTATTTGACCATCGCCGACGTGAGCTGCTGCGATCCGCCACGCGCAAACGGCCAGCCTGCGGCATGTGCGGTTACGGCCAGAACCAGCGCCACGGCTGAAGTAGAAAGAAAATCCAGCGGCAAAATCGCGTGTGCAGCAAGTCCTGCAAACAACGCGCGGCCGCGTTCAGTGTTGAAATAGCTTCTGGCTAGGGATGCAGCAGGACGTATGGCGCGCAAGCCGAATTGCGCAAAGAAGAACGGGTGCTTCGGGATTCCCGGCGGCGCAAACGCATCTTGCAGTAGATCACGCCAGCGCGGAACGAGATCTCCGATCAGTTTGCGATAGCCGTCACCATCTGTGCCAAGAGTCCGAATGGTCTCATCAAGTGAATGATGAAGCGTGGCAGCGGAGCCATCATCGAATGGATGGGCCAGTGGCAGAGTCGGAAAGACCCAATCCAATCCTTGTTCTTTCAGTGGCAGCGCCCCCAGAAATGGCGAACACACCACCATGGCATAGATGGTCGAGCAAATGTCATGAACAAAGCCGGGTAGCGTTAACTCTCCGGACCGAACGCCGCCGCCGGGAGTATCGGCAGCCTCCAGAACAACCACGCGCTTTCCTGCCTGCGCCATGCGTATGGCCGCAGCTAATCCATTGGGGCCTGAGCCAACAATAATGGCATCAGACTTTGGCAGCTCCAGTTTGGCAAATGGCTGGGACACGCAAGCTCAGGATAAATCATGACCGCCAGAAGAACGCAGAAATGCCTGAATAGCAGATCGAGGACAAAAATAAAGTAAAGATAGAACTGACGAACGATCTTTATTTTTTGATCCGCAACTTTCGCGTCGCTGATTTTCCCTGATGTGTGGCCTGCACCATGACCGCCCCGCGATTGAGAACATCATCGGTCAGCGGAACAGAAAGCCGGACCGAGCCATTGGCATCCGTCACGCCGCGGGCCAGTTCCAACCCATCCGAGGCGATGACTCCATGCACCACAACTTCAGCGCCTTCGGCTGCCTGGCTGCAATCCAAAACCTGAAAGCTCACAGGAAAATCAGCGCCTTCAGCCGGAGTTGTGGATTTCCATTGCAAAGAAAGCCCGGAGCCGCCTATGTCCTGAACTTCATTGCCATTGCCCAGAACGGAATCCATCTGCCCCTGCTGGATAGCGTCAAGCACGGTCTTGTGCTGCGTCTTCAGCAATTCATGCATGGCTTCCGTGGAAAATCCGGGATGGGTCAGCTCTTTGGCGTAAGAAAATGCCTGTTTTCCCACGCACTGGCCTTTCACAAAGACCAGCGTCTGCAGCAGCAGGTCATTTTGCCGTGCCTCGCTCTGGACGTGATACACCACGTCAGCGTGCTTAACGTCTGTGTTGAAGCCAAAAATCGTCATAAAGAGGAAAACGCAATCATGAATAAATGGTGAACAAAAAGTTTACCGCAACCAGCCTAAATCCCTTCGCTGCAATCTGCTTTGATCCTGCTGATTAGAAATCATTAACTCCGTTCAAAGTCAAGGGCTTGACACTCATGCGAATGGAAATTACATTCGAGTGTTTGGCGTACTACAGTCGTACGTTCTGTATAGGCTTTGCATGCCGGAAAATCGCTACTTCTACCATTATATTCCGCTGCTGATCCAGGTGGTTGTTGCCATCGGCCTGGCATCAGTCATGGTTACTCTTTCATCCCTGCTTGGCAAGCATAAGTGGACGCGCGCCAAAAACACGGCTTATGAATGCGGCATTGCTCCCACCGGTGACGCGCAACAGCGCTTCAGCGTGAAGTTTTATCTGGTGGGCATGCTCTTCATCCTGTTTGATGTAGAGGCGGTCTTCCTCTATCCCTGGGCTGTGATTGCGCGTGAGCTCAAGATGTTCGGCTTCTGGGAGATGCTGGTCTATATCGGCCTGGTAATGGTTGGCTTCTTCTATATATGGAAGAAGGGCATTCTGGACTGGAATGCCGAGAAGGGTGGCCTTTAATGCCGATCGAGCCATCCGTTACCGATATTGAGCAGCTGAAAAATCGCCCTATCGTTGCTGATCTCCTCACCTGGCGAACAGGCGCCGTGCAAGTCGCTCGATTTGATCGCAGCGAATTGACGGTCTATATTGCGCGCGAATCGATCCGCGAAGCCGTCTCTCGCCTGAAGACACAGGGCTTGATTGACTATCTTTCTGATCTGACCTGCGCGGATTTTTATCCGCGCGAACCGCGCTTTGAGCTTGCTTACCACCTGCTTTCCATCAAGAACAAAGAGCGCGTGCGGCTAAAGGTGCAGCTTTCCGGCGACGATGCAACCGTGGAATCAATCTTCTCCATTTGGCCATCGGTCAACTTCTTTGAACGCGAAGTCTTCGATCTCTTCGGCATTCGTTTTCTCGGCCATCCACATCTGCGGCGCATCATGATGCCGGAAGATTGGGAAGGCCATCCCCTGCGCAAGGATTATCCGGTGGAGGGATATCGTTAAATGGGCCACTTAGCTCCCAATCCGGTACTGGATCCAACTGAAGATAAAACCATGATTCTCAACATGGGCCCGCAGCACCCGTCAACGCATGGCGTGCTGCGCCTGCTGCTTGAGATTGATGGTGAAACCGTTGTACGCATGATGCCTGACATCGGCTTCCTGCATACCGGCATTGAAAAGACCTGCGAAGCCAAGTTTTACCAGCAAGTGGTCCCGTTGACGGATCGCATCGACTATCTCTGCCCCATGGTGAACAACCTTTGTTACGTAATGGCTGTGGAGAAGCTGCTGGGGATGGACATTCCTCCGCGGGCGCAGTGGATGCGCGTGCTGCTGGCCGAACTGCAGCGCATCAGCTCACACCTGGTCTGGCTGGGTACGCATGCCATGGACATTGGCGCGATGTCAGTCTTCCTCTATTGCTTCCGCGAGCGTGAAGACCTGTTGCGTATTTATGAAATGGTCAGCGGCCAGCGCATGATGACCTCTTATTTCCGCATCGGCGGACTCGCTCTTGATCCCCCGCTCGGCTTCTTTGAAAAGGTCAAAAAGTTTCTTGATGGCTTTGTCGACAAGATCGACGAATACGAGAACCTGCTGACCGGCAACCGAATCTTCATTGATCGCCTGAAGGGTGTGGCCAAGATCACTGCTGAAGACGCCTTGGCTATCGGGCTTTCCGGGCCGTCTCTGCGCGCCAGCGGCGTTGATTTTGATATTCGTCGCGATATGCCTTATTGCGGCTATGAGAACTTCAAGTTCTCTGTACCCACCCAGAAAGACGGCGATGTGTGGGCGCGTTATCTCTGCCGTGTCGCTGAGCTGCGGCAGTCGCGCGAGATTGCCAAACAGGCGCTGGAAGGCATGCCGCAAGGCTCTATCAAAGCGGAAGCGCCGAAGATCGTTTTGCCTGATCGCGAAAAGATGAAGACGCAGATGGAAGCCCTCATCTATCACTTTAAGATTGTAACGGAAGGCTTTGCTGTTCCGGCAGGTGAGGTTTATCACGCAATTGAATCTCCACGCGGCGAAATGGGCTATTACATCGTGAGCGACGGCACCGCCAAACCCATGCGCGTGCACATGCGGTCGCCATCGTACGCCAACCTTCAAGCTTTACCTCAGATGTGTGAGGGCCGCCTGATTGCGGACGTAGTAGCGGCCATCGGAAGCATTGATATCGTCCTCGGGGAGATCGACAGGTAATGGCGCCCATATCCGAAAAGCTCGACGCTTTCTTTACTGAAAAAATGAAGGAGTACCCAACGAAGCGTGGCTTTCTGGTGCCAATGCTCCTTTATACGCAGGACGAGCTTGGATACTTGAGTGAGGAAGCGATTGCTCATCTGGCCAAAAAGACCGAGCTCACGGAGCTGGAAGTCCGCAACGTGATCAGCTATTACTCCCTGCTGCACACCAAGCCGCATGGTAAGTTTCATGTTCAGGTCTGCACCAACATCAGCTGCATGCTGCGAGGCGGCGAAGAACTTCTGGAGCATTGCAAGAGCAAGCTGGGCATCGGCCATAAACAGACAACATCTGATGGTACATTTTCCCTGGAAGAGGTCGAGTGCATTGGCGCCTGCAGTTGGGCGCCGGCGGTGCAAGTGAATTATGACTTCCACGAAAACTTGACGCCGCAGAAAATGGATTCAGTTTTAGAGCAGTACCGTACAAAAGCAAAGTTGGCAATCAATAAATAAATGGCAGAGCTTACCTCCCATCCCGATGAAGTAAAAGTTGTCTCCAAACGCTTTGGCAAAGGCGCAACGGACATTGAGACGTATTTAAAACTCGATGGTTACAAGGCCGTGCAAAAAGCCCTGACCATGACGCCGGACGACATCATTAATGAAGTAAAGACTTCAAACTTGCGTGGCCGCGGCGGCGCGGGCTTCCCCACCGGCATGAAGTGGAGCTTTGTTCCCAAGGAATCGGCCAAGGCAAAATATATTCTCGTGAATGGCGACGAAAGTGAGCCCGGCACCTGCAAAGATCGCCCAATCCTGGAACAGGATCCTCATGCCGTAATTGAAGGCGTAATCATTGCGGGATTGGCTGTGGGCGCGAAGATTGGCTTTGTTTATATTCGCGGCGAATATCGCTATCTGGTCGACATCATGCGCAAGGCCATTGCCGACGCCTATGCTAAAGGCTTCCTAGGCAAAAACATTTTTGGCAGCGGCAAAGACTTTGACGTTCGCTGGCATACCGGCGCAGGCGCTTATGAAGTGGGTGAAGAATCTGCATTGATGGAGTCTCTGGAAGGCAAGCGTGGTATTCCCAGAATCCGTCCCCCATTCCCTGCTGTAGTCGGATTGTGGGGCGGCCCAACAGTTATCAACAACGTGGAAACGCTCGCCTCCGTTCCACATATCATTCTGATGGGTGGACAGAAATTTGCCGACTTTGGCCCGCCAAAGAATGGAGGCACGCGTCTCTTCTGCCTGAGCGGACACGTCAACAAGCCCGGTGTCTATGAGCTGCCTCTAGGCTATCCGCTGAAGAAGATGATCTATGACGTTGGCGGCGGCATCCCCAATGGACGCAAGCTCAAAGCCGTTGTCCCCGGCGGATCCTCAACGTTCGTTCTCACCGCCGAAGAAGCCGAACAGATGAACATGGACTTTGACTCTTTCGGCAAGCGCGGTGAATTTCTGGGTTCAGGCGGTGTGGTCATTCTTGACGACACAACCTGCATGGTTAAGTTTGCGCTGCGCGTGATGAAGTTCTACCAGCATGAAAGTTGTGGCTGGTGCATCCCCTGCCGTGAAGGCACGGACTGGCTCAAGAAGACGCTGACACGCTTTCATAACGGCGGCGGCCTGCGTAAAGACATTGACAACATTAAATACCTGGCCCAGAACATGCTCGGCCGTACCTTCTGCCCGCTGGGCGACGCTGCGGCGATCCCGACGATGTCCATTGTCGACAAGTGGCGCAGCGAGTTTGAAGCGCATCTGGAAGGCCGTCCATGCCCATTTGATCCGGCGGCAAAGATCACCGAGCTTCCGGTTGTGGGGGCGCACTAATGAGCGCATTGCCCAACCCGGCTCCGGCAGTCGTAATCGACAAGCCATTTCTGCTGGCTGCATTGCAGGAAAGCCGCGATGTCTTCCTAGACAGCTTTGCCGGCTTGACTGAAGAACAAAGCCGCATGAAGCCAGAACCTGACTGCTGGTCTGTGATCGATACTGTGGAGCATCTGACCACGGCTGAGGGCATTCAGCTCAAACTGATCAGCACCGCGCGCACGCCACGCCCGGCCGATGCGCCGAACCGCGAGCATGCCTTTCTGCAGATGATTCCGAACCGCACGCACAAGATGCAGTCGCCAGAGGGCGCAAAGCCTATTAGTCGTTTTGCCACACTGGCTGAAGCTGCAGAAAAATTTAAAGCCACCCGCGCGGGCGTGCTCCAGTTTCTTGAGCAATACACAGACGATTTGCGAGCCAGCCAGGTACAGCATCCTCATCCGGCAGCGGGAATGGTGAGCATTTGTGAAATGCTGGTGGCAATGGCCATGCACGCCAAACGGCATGCGGCGCAGATCGCAGAGATCAGAGACAGATTGGACCTTAAATAACCATGGCCGAAGTAAAAAATGTAACCATCACCGTTGACGGCAAGCAGGTCACAGCGCCCGCGGGCACGCTGCTGATTGAAGCCTGCAAGGCCGTGGGTATTGAAGTTCCGTCATTCTGTTACTATCCCGGGCTCTCACTCCAGGCCGCTTGCCGCATGTGTCTGGTGCGCATTGAGAAAATGCCCAAGCTCCAGACGGCATGTACGGTCCCCATTACAGATGGCATGGTGGTGGCCACCGACACTGATGAAGTGCGACAGGCGCGCAAGTCGATGATTGAGCTGCTGCTCGGCAACCATCCTCTGGATTGCCCGGTGTGCGATGCCGGCGGCGAATGCGAACTCCAGGACATGACGTTTAAATATGGCGCGGCAGAATCGCGTTATATGGAAGGCAAGCTGCACAAGGAAGAGCAGCAATGGTCGCCTGTCGTGTTCTTTGATCGTCCGCGCTGCATTCTCTGCTACCGCTGTGTGCGCGTCTGCGGTGAAGGCATGGACGTTTCCGCTCTTGGCGTTCAGCTGCGTGGCTCCAGCTCCGTGATTGCGCCGAATGAAGGCGACCACCTGGACTGCGAAGAGTGCGGCATGTGCATCGATATTTGCCCTGTCGGCGCGCTGACTTCAGGCGCTTATCGTTACAAGACACGTCCGTGGGAGATGAAGCACGTTGGCACCATCTGCACGCACTGTGGTGATGGCTGCAAGACTACGCTCGGCGTCCGCCGCTCTGATACCGGCATGGACATTGTGCGCGGTGACAATCGCGACAAGAGCGGCATTAACGGCGATTTTCTCTGCATTAAAGGGCGTTACGCATTCGACTTCTTCGACCATAAAGACCGCCTGCGTCAGCCGCTGATCCGCAAAGACGGCAAGCTTACCCCGACCACATGGGAAGAGGCGATTGAGCATGTAGGCAAACGCCTGCGAGAGATTCGCGACAGCAAAGGCGGCCAGTCGATTGGCGTGATCGGCTCGAATCGCACCACGAACGAAGAACACTATCTGCTGCAGAAATTTGCCCGCACTGTGCTGGGAACGAACAACATTGATCATCACCGCACGGCCGATTTCCCTGGCTTCGCCCGCGCCATCGCCGGCAAAGAAGATGCCACGGCCACCATGCGTGATGTCGCCTCGGCTTCGGCCATCCTTCTGATCGGCAATGATCCCACCGAACGCCATCCACTGCTGGCATGGAACATCCGCAGCAACGTGCGCCTGAACCAGGCCAAGCTCTATATCATCAATTCGCAGTCGATCAAGCTGCAGCGGCAGGCGTCACGCTTTGTGCAGATTCCTGAAGGCCGAGAAGGAAAGATGATCTCCTTCCTGAACGGTGACGATGCCGCAGCCGGCTCACTTACAGGCACCAGCAGCTCCAATGACACGCTGAAACAATTGCGCGATGAGCTGAAAGCGCAGAAAAATCTCGTCATCATCTTCGGCTCTGAAGTTCGGGGAGCTGATATTGCCTCGCTGATAAAATTTGGTTCGGCGCTCAACGCCAAATTCATCTGCCTGGGCGATTATGCCAACTCTCGTGGCGCGGCGGACATGGGTCTCTACCCTGACCTGCTGCCCGGCTATGCCACCATCAATGGTCCGCACAAATACAGTGAAGAGTGGGGCCATCTTTCTTCCAGCAAAGGCCTGACGCTGCAGGAGATGCTGCAGGCTGCCAAGGGCGGCAAGCTGGCGGCGCTGTATGTTGTCGGCTCGAATCCGGTCGTGGATTACAGCTTTGATCCTGTATCGCTGCAAAATACTTTTGTCGTGGTGCAGGAGCTGTTCCTTACAGAGACAGCCATGCTTGCCGAAGTGGTCTTGCCGGCTGCATCAGCTTATGAGAAGTCCGGCACCTTCACCAACACTTGCGGTGATCTTCAGCTGCTGAAGAAAGCCGGCGACATCTCTGGCATTAAGAGCGATTTTGAAATCATTGTCCGCGTGGCAGAGCGCATGAAGCATGAGGTCCGCAGGCTAGTCCCGTTTGGCAGCGGCGTCCGCGCTGACATGGGGCAGTCACGTGGCGCGCAGTCGGGCGAAGCTGACCGCCACTCTGTCTGGCTTACAGCCAACAATATGGAGCCGCGGCTGAGCCCATTTGATCCATACGCCATGCTGGATGAGATCCAGCGGCTGGTTCCGGGCTATGAATTCTCGCGCCTGGAGCTGCTCGCCGGAAACGATCTGCATATTACCGCCGCCGAGCATAGCAATGCCGGAACTGCGGAAGGGCTGGTGCAGATTGTTCCTGCAAATGACACGCTATTTACTTCGGGAACGCTGGGCCGTTATTCCAGAACGCTCAATAACGTTCTGGAAAATCATCGCTCGCCGTCGAACCGGGAAGTCATGGCGGATTAACGCACGCATAGGCGTTCAGATTTTTGAAGTACCGTAGCTGCACCATGCATTGGGGATATTAGCTAAAAAGCTCTTACAGGGATCGTGGATACAACTACTTTTATCATCGCTGCCGTAATCAAGATTGCCTTGGTGGTCTTTATCATGCTCACGGGCGTGGCCTATACCACATGGCTTGAACGCAAGGTCATCGGACGCATCCAGAATCGTTGGGGACCAACGCGCGTAGGCCCATTCGGCCTGCTGCAGCCGCTGGCGGATGGCATCAAGTTCATCCTGAAAGAAGACATGGTGCCGGACAACGTGCACAAGGTGCTCTTTATCATGGCGCCGATGCTGGCGCTTGCCATGTCACTGATTGCCATTGCCGTGATTCCCTTTGGGAACACCATCACCATTGCCGGACGCACCACAGCCCTGCAGATCAGCGGCATTGTCACGTCTAATGGCGGCATTAGCGACATTAATATCGGCCTGCTGGTCATTCTTGGCGCTACCTCCATCGGCGTTTATGGCGTAGCGTTGGCGGGATGGTCTTCCAACAGCAAGTATTCCCTGCTCGGCTCCTTACGGGCCAGCGCCCAGATGATCAGTTACGAGCTTGCGCTGGGACTTTCTCTCGTCGGCATTCTCCTGCTTTCCGGCTCGCTGAGCCTGCGTGAGATCGTCAACAGCCAGAGCGGCACATGGTCATTGGCAGGACACAACACGCACATTCCGCATTGGTTCATCATTCCGCAGATCGTCGGCTTCTTTATCTATCTGCTCTCGGCTTACGCGGAAACCAACCGTATTCCTTTCGATCTGCCGGAAGCTGAAACCGAGCTGGTGGCGGGTTATCACACCGAATACAGCTCCATGAAATTTGCCATGTTCTTTATGGCTGAATACGTGAACATGTTTACCGCCGCGTGCCTGGCAACTCTGCTCTTCTTTGGCGGATGGCATGGACCGTCACTCTCATTCCTGCATCTGCCGGACTTGATTCAGGCGCTGTTGCCGGTGGTGTGGTTCGCGCTAAAAGTTTTCTTTTTCATCTTTCTCTACATATGGATTCGGGGTACGCTGCCGCGATTCCGTTATGACCAGCTCATGGCCTTTGGCTGGAAGTTTCTGCTGCCGCTGGCTATTGCCAACATTATTATCACCAGCCTGATTGTGGCTTGGAGGGCGTAACCGAGAATGGTCCATCAGGTTCTATTCATCGTCTTCGGCCTGCTCTGCGTGGCGGGCGCCATCAATCTGCTGGTGCAGCGTCATCCCATTAACAGCGCTCTCTCTCTGGTGGTGGTTATGGCGTCACTGGCGCTGATCTATCTGCTGCTGGGCGCGGAATTCGTGGCTGCCGTCCAGGTAATTGTCTACGCCGGCGCCATCATGGTGCTCTTCGTCTTTGTGATCATGTTATTGAACGCAGGGGCGGAAGAGCGATCGCGTGGCAGCAAGGTGGCCTTTATCGTGGGCATTCCCGGCGTGATTATTCTGGCGGGAACGGTGGCGTGGTTGCTGCTTCATAGCGGAAGCCAACTGGGCGAGGTCAAAATCAGCCCGAACGATTTTGGCAACACGCATGACATTGCGCGCCTGCTGTTCCGGGATTTTCTGCTGCCGTTTGAAATTACCTCAGTGCTGATCCTGATCGCCATTATGGGTGCGGTGGTGCTGGGCAAGAAAGAGGAGCGTCAATGATTCCTCTTTCCTGGTATCTGATTCTCAGCGCGATTTTGTTCTGCCTGGGCGTTTTCGGCTTTCTGCTCAAACGCAACATCATCACCATCTTCATGTCGATTGAGTTGATGTTGAATGCCGTCAACCTGAGCTTCGCGGCCTTTGCTCAATACTGGAACACGCATCCAGCGCCCGTTGGCCAGACTGTGCTTCCACTGAGCGGGCATATCTTTATCTTTTTTGTAATGGTGGTTGCCGCGGCCGAAGCGGCTGTGGGATTGGCCATTATTATCTCTGTTTTCCGTACCCGTGAGACCCTGAACGTTGATCGCGTGAACCTGCTGAAATTATGACCAAGAACCTACATCTTTGGGTAATTCCGCTGCTGCCGCTGATCGGCGCAACCATCAATGGTTTGTTTGGCCGCCGCTTTAAGAATGCCGTGGTCAATACCGTTGCCCTGCTCTTTACCGCAGCCGCGTTCGGCTGGGCGGCGTGGGCCGTATTCAGCATCTGGCCGGGCGGAAGTTCGCCCTATATTGAAACTCTCGGGACATGGATCAGCGCCGGTAGTTTCTCCGCGCCCTTTGGCTTCCAGCTTGATCAGCTCTCCATGATCATGGTGCTGGTAGTGACCGGCGTTGGATTCCTGATCCACATTTATTCAGTGGGCTACATGGCGCATGAAGGCGGATACTATCGCTTCTTTGCCTACCTGAATCTGTTCATGTTCTTCATGCTCACGCTGGTTCTAGCGAACAACTATTTGCTGATGTTCGTCGGTTGGGAAGGCGTGGGCCTGGCATCCTATCTGCTGATCGGGTTTTACTTCCGCAAGGATTCTGCAGCAAACGCGGGCAAGAAAGCATTCATCGTCAACCGTATCGGTGACTTTGGCTTTCTGATCGGGATGTTTTTGGTCATCCAGCATTTTGGCTCGCTGACCTACACAGAAGTATTCAGCAAGATTGCTGATAGCAAAGCCGGCCCTGAAGCCGGCTGGGGATTGTTCACTGTCATCTCTCTTTGCCTGTTGTTTGGCGCAACCGGTAAGTCTGCCCAGATTCCTCTCTATGTCTGGCTGCCGGACGCCATGGAAGGCCCAACACCGGTCTCTGCCTTGATTCATGCAGCGACGATGGTGACCGCCGGCATTTACATGATTGCACGCTCGCACGCCATCTTTAACCTTGCGCCGCATGCGCTGGAAATTGTTGCGATCATCGGCTGTCTCACGGCGATCTTTGCCGCCACTATGGGCCTGGCACAGACCGATATCAAACGCGTACTGGCCTACTCCACGGTTTCACAGCTCGGTTACATGGTTCTGGCCTGCGGCGTGGCTGCTTATGCTGCCGGAATCTTCCACCTGATGACGCATGCGTTCTTTAAGGCGCTGCTCTTCCTTGGCGCAGGATCGGTGATTCACGCCGTTGGGGGCGAACAGGACATGCGCCGCATGGGCGGATTGCGTAAACACATTCCAGTCACCTTCTGGGTGATGACCATCGCCACATTTGCGATTGCAGGTTTCCCTCCGTTGGCGGGCTTCTTCAGCAAGGATGAAATTCTAGGAGCAGCGTTTACCAGCCTCCATGGCGGCCACATTCTATGGGCCGTGGGTGTGCTTACCGCCGGGCTTACATCGTTCTATATGTTCCGCCTCTGGTTCATGACCTTCTTTGGCGAATACAAACCTGACGCCGATCTGGGCGATGCTCATCTTGCTCCAGTTACTCACGCAGCCCCGGCACATGGATCGGCCCCGCACGGCAGCCACGGTCATGACGATCACGGACATGGTGGCGTGCACGAATCGCCCTGGGTCATGCTGGGTCCGCTGGTTCTTTTAGCGGTTCTCTCGTTCGTCGGCGGCTGGGTGGGTGTTCCCAAATTTCTGGGCGGGCACAATGAAATTGCACGGTTCCTTGCGCCGACACTGGAATCAACCGGAAACGTTGGCGCTGAAAGACTGGCTGCTTCTGAGAATGGACAGCTGCCGGAGAAAACAGAAGAAGCTGCCAGTGAGGAATGGTTCCTGGCTGGGACCTCCGTTGCCGCTGCCACACTCGGCCTCTTCTTCGCCTGGTTGCTCTACTACAAGCAGCGTGACCTTCCCGCCCGCATCACCGGAAAAGCTCACGGCATATACATGATGGTCCTGCACAAGTACTACGTTGACGAAGGCTATGGCGCGATCTTCGTCAAACCTCTGCTGGCGCTCTCTACTGTTGTATTCTGGCGCGGCGTGGACCAGGGCGTAATCGATGGTCTGGTGAACGGAGCAGGCTCTGCCTCAAAAAGCATTGGCAATGAGCTGCGGCAGATGCAGTCTGGCAACATCCGCTCTTATGCCGCATGGGTGGCGATTGGCGGTGCCGCCGTAATTGCCTACATGGTCTGGCTGGGGGTGAGCAAATGACAAACTCCATTCTCACACTTGTCACCTTTGTCCCCGCCATTGGCGCAGTAGCGCTAATGCTGATGCCGCGCAATGACAAGATGCTGCGCTGGGCAGCGCTGATCATCTCTCTCGCCACGTTCGGCCTCTCGCTCTACATGCCGCTGCGCTACAACTACGGGCAACAGGGTTTCCAGTTTGATATCAACCACAACTGGATTGGCCAGTCCATCCATTACCACATGGGCGCAGACGGCATCTCCATGTGGCTGGTGCTGCTCACCACGCTTCTTGTCCCGTTGAGCGTGCTGGTTTCATGGAAATCAATTCATGATCGCGTAAAAGAGTTCTTCGTCCTCCTCCTGTTGTTGGAGATGGCGATGATTGGCGTCTTCCTCTCACTGGACATGTTCCTTTTCTACGTCTTCTGGGAAGCCACGCTGATTCCCATGGCGCTGCTGATCGGGATGTATGGGCACGAGCGGCGCATTTACGCCGCAGTGAAATTCTTCCTATACACGATGGTCGCCTCCGTCTTCATGCTGGCAGCGGTCATCTGGCTGTACACGCACGCTCACAGCTTTGATTATGTAGTGCTCCGTCAGTGGATAGACACGAGTATAAAGAACGGCTCCGTTTCGCCGGCTACACTGCAGTGGCTCTTCCTCGGCTTCTTCATCGCCTTCGCGGTAAAAGTTCCGCTGTTCCCGTTGCATACGTGGTTACCGGACGCACACGTGGAAGCTCCGACCGCAGGCTCCGTTTTGCTGGCCGGCGTGCTGCTCAAGATGGGAACGTACGGCCTGTTGCGATTCAATGTGGGCCTCTTCCCTGCCCAGTCAGCCTATAATTCAACCTGGATCAACACGCTGGCGGTGATCGGCATTATTTACGGCGCACTCGTCGCGCTGGTGCAGCCGAATTTGAAGAAGCTGATCGCTTATTCTTCCGTCAGCCACCTTGGATTTGTTGTTCTGGGCATCTTCAGCCTCACCACCATCGGCGCAGATGGCGCGGTTTACCAGATGCTGAACCACGGTATCTCTACCGGCGCGCTCTTCATGCTGGCTGGCATGTTGTATGAACGCAAGCACACATACGAATTCAAAGAATTTGGCGGCCTGGCAACGCCCATGCCGGTTTACGCCACTTTCTTCCTGCTGGCATTGCTCTCTTCTGTCGGCCTGCCACTCCTGAACGGTTTTGTGGGCGAGTTCCTGGTCCTGAGCGGCACTTTCCAGAGCGCAGTTCCGCATGGCATGCTCTTTGCGATTCTGGGTACGAGCGGCGTGATCTGGGGCGCGTGTTACCTGTTATGGATGTACCAGAAAGTTTTCTATGGCGAGATTCATCACGCTGAGAACAAGACGCTGCCGGAGATCGATGGCCGTGAGCGCATATCGCTTGTCCCGCTCGTCATCATGTCAGTGATCATGGGCGTGCTTTCGCCTTACTGGATGAAAGCCATTGAACCGGCCGTGAACAAGACGCTCCAACTCGTGGAAGGGACGACCAAAGCGCAGATGCAGAACTATATTTCCGCAGCGGGTGGACAGAAATAGATGAACCCGATTCAAACAGTTGACTATATCCGCATCCTGCCTGAGCTGGTGCTTTCCGTCTTTGGCATTGTCGTGATGATGGCAGATCCGCTGCTCAAGCCCGGCGCCAGCCGCAAAGGGCTTGGCTTGATCTCGCTGGGCGGCTGCGTTGCCGCGCTTGCCGCCACGTTCTGCCAGATCGCATGGATGCACCGCGACGCGAGCTTCAGCGATCCTGGCTGGTTTGGCATGGTGCGCGTGGACAGCTTCGCCATCTTCTTCCATCTGTTGATTCCCTGCATCTCCGCCATCTGCATTCTGGCATCGCTTGAATACCTTGACGCACAGAATATCCGCAGCGGCGAATATTACGCCCTGATTCTCTTTGGCACTGTGGGCATGGTGCTCATGTCGTCTGCAGTTGAGCTGGTGCTGATTTTTATCGCGCTGGAAATTTCTTCCATCTCAACTTATGTGCTTGCCGGATACCGCCGCAGAAACGCCGGCAGCTCTGAATCCTCGATCAAATATTTTCTGCTGGGCTCATTTGCTACCGCCTTTTTCCTTTATGGCGTGGCCCTGATGTTTGGCGCTACCGGCTCAACCAGCGTTCTGGTGATTGCCAAAGTTCTCACAGCCTCGAATCCCAGCCTGCTGGCGCTGGCTGCCATAGCGCTGATGATCGTTGGACTGGGGTTCAAGGTCGCGGCCGCGCCATTCCACGTCTGGACGCCCGATGTCTATGAAGGTGCTCCAGCCCCCATTGTTGCGTTGATGTCCACCGGACCAAAAGCAGCGGCGTTTGCGGTGCTGCTGCGCGTGCTGTTTGCCACACCGTCTCAGCAGTGGTTCCCGCTGATCTGGGTCTGCGCGGCGCTCTCCATGACGCTGGGCAACTTTGGCGCGCTCATGCAGAACAACGTGAAGCGCATGCTGGCGTATTCTTCGATCGCGCATGCCGGATATCTGCTTGTGGCATTCACTGCCAGCAGTGACATTGGTATCTCCGCAGCCATTTTCTATACCGCTGCTTACGCCGCCATGAACGTGGGCGCCTTTGCCGTGGTCAGCCACTTTGCCGCTGGCGGTGAGCGCTACGTTTCAATCGACGACTACTCTGGACTCGGACGCCGCTCTCCGCTGCTGGCCTTTACGCTGACAATTTTCATGCTGTCTCTGATCGGCATACCCGCGACCGCCGGCTTCCTGGCGAAGTATTATGTGTTTAACGCCGTCCTTTCCTCCCAGGTGCATTCTTCCGCCCTGGTATGGCTCACCATCATTGGATTGGTGAACAGCGCAGTCGCCTCTTATTACTATCTGAGATTAATTGTTGTGATGTACATGCGTGAGCCGCATGTCGCAGAAGCTCCCGCGCCCGCTTCACCGGCAATGCGCCTGGCGCTGGTGCTGGCTGCTATCGCTACGATTTATCTCGGTGTGATGCCCGGTCGCGTGACGGACCTCTCTCTCGCAGGCGCGCATGACCTTCTGCCATCTACCAGCACGAGCTCTGTGCCTGGAACAACATCTTCAGCCATGACGGCTACTCAGGCGAAATAGTTACGTCGCGGCGGTTAAAGACAAGGACAGCGGCGATCCAGAAAGTAAGCGCCTGCCCCAGAGCCGTGGAAATCAACAGCGGCAGCTTTGCTGTTTGAGCCCCTGACTGCAGTACCTTGAAAAGCGTTCCCAGCAGAAAAAACCCTGATCCCGGCAGTCCCAGAGCATCCAGAATAAAAGGCAGCAAGAAAGTAATCGAAGTGGCTGCAATCGCCAGCAACGGCTGAAGAAATACGGCAAAAAACAACGCGGTCGATGCCGCAGCAAGGCAACAGCAGAAAAGCGCCAGCATGCGTATGAGCAAGCCGTGTGTTGATATTCCGTTGGATTGTCCGACCCATGCGGCAACAGATCCTATCAATACGCAAAATATGGCCGCGGACATGACACATCCGAAGATCAGGCCGCTCAGATATTGCCAGCGGTAAATTCCCTTCGATAAAACAGCCAAGATGCGCCGCGATTTGCGCTCTGCCTGCAGCACCGGGACCGCCATCATCACAATTACGGAGATGGTGTAGCCGGAATGCAACTGGAGGAAAAAGGAGACGTCATCCTTGCGTCCATCCGGGAGATAGAGGTTCACGCTGGCAACAATGTACGCCGACATAACCGCTACGGCGATCCACTGCGTGCGGATGAAATTGAGCCCGATTAGAAAGATGGCCCGCATTTGTGGCTAAGGCTTGGCGGCATAGAGTGCCAGTGATGTGCCGTCGCCCACGACGAGCGTACCGCGCGGAGAGACCGTGAAGTAGATATTGCGGGTGTGCACAGGTGCTGACAACAGCGGCACGGTGCCTTTTGCTGGATAGACATCTATGTGCAGTGGTTGCGACGTGACTATAGGAACGTTGCCAGACGACTCATAGCGAATGGTGCGGTGCTCAACCTGAACGGCATAAAAGTTACCGGCGCCGGCAACTGTGCTGACAAAATCATCACCCTTCTTCTTGAGCGAAAAAATTTCGGTAGCGCCTCTGGGGAAGACGGAAAAATGACCACAGCCAAAAGCGGCAAATAAATCATGGTCCAAAGCCTGCACCTGATAGGGACAGGTTTGCTTTGCTGAATACCACTCAGGCAGAAGCGGCGACCATGTGCCATCAATATTCAGGACGCCAAACAAATTGGGGGCAGAGACTGAGGGCTGCGGAGTGGAAGTCATCAGGTAGTGTTCGGCCGCATTCCAGTAACTCCAGACTGAAGGTAGGCTGAAGGTCCGAAGGGTCTGGAGATTATCGGCATTCAAGACCTCAATGTCACTTGCGGCTTTTTCTATTGCCGATGAAGGAGAGAGAGCGCTGCGGTGAAAGACCTGCTGATGTACAAGGACCACCTCGTCACCCGCGGGTGAGACGCCGATCTGCCAGGCTTCTTCCGGAGCTTCACGCTTCATCGGCAACGGGTGTGAAGCCAGCTTTTCAAAGGTGGCGGAATAGAGATAGAGAACGTCGCCTGTACGGGCGATAAACTTACCATCACGCGTGGCAAGTACCTTGGAAAATTCTGCGTTCGTTGGCAGCTCAAGAGATTTGATCTCACTGCCATCTTTGGTGCTGAGCACTTTGATCTGGAGAACAAAGTTTCCTGAACCGCCGCTGGCATCGCGCGCAGATAACTTTGCGGGACCGCGCGAGCGGTTCACCTGGTAGATAAGCACGCGGTCGGGCGAGATGAAAGCCACGCCCTGATGCAGTGTCCAGCGGAAATTGATGGTGCGGTCAAAAGCCTGGAAGCCGTATTTTGTGGTGATATTCACCTTCCAGACCGGTTCAGCACTTTGAGGTCCAGCACTTTGAGGCATGCCTTGAACAGGCCACCACAAGCAGAGTAAGACCCATGCTTTCCAAATCTTCATTTCTGCTCCCTTATCGCCTGCCGCGCAGATTCGCTGCCATTCTGCATTGCCAGCTCTATGAACAGCTCTTCCAGTGTCCGGCGCACCGGATTGAGCGCCATTACCTCGCCGCCTGCCTGCCAGATCTTTTCGATCGTCATGCGCTGGCTCGCCGCAGGAACGGTGATCTTGACCATACCATTCTGCTGTGTGCCTTGAAACAGTTGGGCGTCGATTCCCTTTACTGTAATCACAAACTGTTCCCGTGCTTCCAGTAATTCAGGCAGCGTACCAATACGAGCAACTTGCCCTTTGATCACAATGGCAATGCGGTCGCAGATCTGCTCCACCTCAGAGAGCAGGTGCGAGCTGAGAAAGATCGTCTTTCCCGCTTGTTTGGCCTGCAACAGAATTTCCCTGACACGCGCGCGGCCCAGCGGATCGAGCGCGGATGCCGGTTCGTCAAGAATTAACAATTCAGGATCATTCACCAGAGCCTGCGCCAGTCCAACGCGCTGCAACATGCCGCGGGAAAATTTACCGGCATTGCGTTCGGCGACATCTGTTAATTCCAGCTCTTGCAGCATCGCGGCTGTCCGCTGGCGAAGCTGAGGATTGCGCATGCCGTTGAGCGCACCATAAAAACGCACCAGCGTGGCTGCCTGACGGTGATACAGCGCTACATTCTCCGCCAGAAAACCGATGCGGCGGCGGGTTGGAGCATCTCCAAATGGCTGCCCCAACATTGTGCCGTGGCCCGTGGAAGGAAACATAAGCCCCAGGGCAAGATGGATGGCGGTGGTTTTACCGGCGCCATTTGGTCCAAGAAAACCAAATATTTCTCCGGGCTCAACGCGCAAAGAAAAATTGCGCAGAGCAGTAACCCACTGGCTCTGGAAGAAGCCGCGATACTGCTTGCTCACATTGTTAAACTCAAGAGCTGCCGCGCTGGCCATCGGTGACTAAGGATAACCGAAAGGTATGCATAAAAGAAAAGCCCGATCAGAGGATCGGGCTTTTGGGAAACAAAGACGATTTATTTCATTTTGCCGATGATCTGGAACGCGATCACCAGTGCGTACAGGGCCAGTGATTCAATCAGCGCCAGGCCGAGCAGCAAGAAGATAAAGATTCCAGGACGGGCGGATGGGTTACGCGCCAATGCTTCTACCGCGGAAGCGGTGGCTTTTCCCTGTCCTAGGCCGCAAAGGCCGCCGGCAATACCGATGGCCGCACCTGCGCCGAGCGGAATCGCCCAATAAAATGACGTGCTGCTCGCGGCTTCTCCACCTTGAGCGTATGCCGGCATGGCGACGCACAAAACGACGACCACTGCCAGGAAGATAAACGCTGTTTTTTTGCTCATTGTTTTCCTCTTTTATAAAGTTGCTTCCAGTGGGTGGTTGACGTCCGCCCTGGGGGACGGGGCCCTCACGCTTGAAGCTTTTTAATTCCGTTTAGTGCTCTTCTGCCACCACACCACCCAGATAGATGGTTGTCAGCAGGACAAATATATATGCCTGTAAGAATGAAACAGCCACATGCAAACCCAGGAAAATCACTGGAATTCCTATAGGAATCAGGGTGAAGAACGCCGCGGTGACCATGTCTCCGGCAAAAATATTGGCATAGAGACGGATCGTGAGAGACATGACGCGGGCCAGGGTGCTGATGATTTCAATGGGAAAGATGATCCATGCCATCCACCATACCGGTCCGGCAAAATGAGCCACGAATTTCACCGGTCCCTGCTTCTTAATTCCATGCAGGTTGTAGTAGAAAAATGCCACTAAAGCACACCCAAATGGCACCGCTGGGCTTAGCGTCGGAGATTCAAAAGTCGGAATCAGCCCGATCAGGTTCATCAGCAGGATGAAAAGAAAGAGTGAAACCAGAAATGGCGTGAACTTCTCACTGTGATGGCCAATAATCTCTTCGCTCTGGTTGGTAATGAATTCATTCATGGTCTCAGCCAGATGCTGGCTGCCGCCGGGCCTCTCCACGGAGAGGCGCGAGCGCACCCAGAGGAAAATCAGCAGCAGAATGACGACCACCAGAATTTCTACGGCCACCGCATTGTTGATGGGCGCTGACGGATCAGCGGGATGAAAAGCCGGAGGCAAAGCCTGAAGAATTGCGTTCACCGGGCCGCCAAGGAACCGGTTCAGGAGCGCAGTAATCCACAGTTGTTCCATTCGTCTCAGTTATCCTGAAAATTAAAATCCCCGTCGAAGCGCGCCGTAAACCGCATAGACAGCTTCAATCAGGACCGCCCCTACCGGCAGTGACAGGCCCGCACAAAGGCCATACATGCTCATGTCAGAACTCTTGAATATAGCATATGCAGCGGCGGCGATCAAAAGGTAACGGAGGACAAACCGGAAGACAATTCCGGCCGGTGAACGCGATTTCCCTGCCACCGCGACAGCATTCACAAATGCAATTAAAACCCGCTTCAACCAGTAAAAATTGACCAGGGAAATAGAGCCGCCGATCATAAAGCTGACGGCCATCCCTGCCCCAATTTTCAGCCACAGAACCGGCGTCGCAACAATCAAAAGCACGATCATGGTCAGGAAAATTCGACGGAAAATCTCTGCCGCGGAGGCTTCGGCCTCGCGTTCTTCCGCAGACGCAGAAGTAGTCAACCCTTGAAATCCTCTGACATGGCTGTACGGATGAAGTAGATGAACCCGGCAACGGTACCGAAAATAAGGCCCCCCAGCGAGAACGCATGCTTGCCCAGCCAGCGGTCGAGGCCAGCGCCAATCAACCAGCCAATAAACGTGGCCGCGGGGATGGTAAAGCCGAGTTGAAGGTATTTTTCAGCAGATACCCATTGTTTTTTGGGACTTTGTGGTTCATCAGCCATTTGTCCATTGTGCTGCGACGGAGGCGAGTTTGCAATGTCTCCGCATCGCTTTCCGTTTGGCTATAATCAAATATTGCACTTATGCCGCAGACCGCCACCTATCCCTGGCACTTTTCTTCCAATGCCCGCACCGGCTTATATAACGGCATGGAGACGGTGCTCTCTTTCGGTGATCCAGCCGCCGAACTAGATGCCCTGCTGACGGGTTGTGGCGTGTTTTCTTTGGCCTGGAGAAGCAGGATCAACGTTACTGGCAAAGATCGTGTCCGCTGGCTGCATAACATGGTGACGAACAATGTCCGCGACCTGCCTGCGAACCGCGGGAAATACAATTTTGTGCTCAATGCGCAGGGCCGCATCCTGGGAGATATGAACATCTTCAATCGCGGCGAGTCACTGGTTCTGGAAACCGACGCCAGCCAGGTCGAAGCGCTGCTCAACACCATGAAACGCTTCATTATCATGGACAAGGTTGAGATGGTTGACGCCGGCCATTCTGTTACATCTCTAGGCGTTTGCGGACCAAAGGCCGAGGCGGTACTAATACAGGCTGGCATCAACGCTGCCGGCATGGAGCCTCTGGAAGTCAGAGAACTCAACCTTGATGGCGTTGCAGTTGTTCTTGTGCGAGGTCCAGAGCAACGGCCAGGCTGGTTTGAGATATGGATTGACGCAGACAAAGCGCAGGATTGCTGGTCCAGGTTGACGCAGGCTGGCGTACAACCAATAGGCAGTGAGGCGCTGGAGATGTGGCGTATTCTGCGCGGCATTCCCAACTACGGCCAGGACATACGCGATCGTGATTTGCCGCAGGAAACTGAGCAGATGCAGGCGCTGACGTTTACCAAAGGCTGCTATATCGGCCAGGAGATCGTTGAGCGTATCCGCGCGCGGGGGCAGGTGCACCGCAAATTTACGGGGTTCGTATTTGGTGAGCAGATTCCAGCAATCGGAAAATATGAATCGGACGGACGTGCGCTGGCTGAAATCACAACCACTGCGACCATACCGGTAGCGGGAAGCAAGAAAAATATTGGGCTCGGCTATGTTCGGCGTGAAGCGTTAAGTGCCGGGCCTAAAGTTAACTTAAACGGCATTGAAGCCATGGTCGTGGATCTGCCGTTTGAAATTTAATACCACAGAGGAATGAATGGCTGAGAAGAAATCAGAATTTGTCGTCACGGATCGCCGCAGGTTTGGATCAGAAGGTGAACTGCGGCCAGATGCTCCCCAGAGTGAAGAAGAAAGAGCTGAAACGGCGCCACAACCGCCCGTAGCGCAAACGCCGTCCCCAGCTGCACCGCCTAGCGCGCCTCCATCCGCCGGTCAGGACGCTCAAGTACCAACGGGTGAAGCCGCAGCCGCAAAAGAAGAGGAGATGCCTGCTCCGCCAACAGCGGAAGAGCAGCACGAACAGAGTGAGGCTTACAAGGCTTCCGGCAAAAAGATTGACGACATAATTGCCGCTGCCGGCAAGGGTGGGCAGGGACCGCTGGAAATGAACTTTGAGCGCGTGGTTGAATCTTTTTATATGAGCGCTCTGATCCAGATGGGAGCCATCCGTTCAGGCAACGAGCCACCGCAGGTAGATATTATTGGCGCTCGGCAGACCATTGATTCATTGACCATATTGCAAGAGAAGACGAAGGGCAATCTCACCGACCGCGAGAAGACCCTGATGCAAAACGTGCTGTTTGAGCTGCGGATGGCCTGGATTGAACTGACGAATGCAGTTGCAGCTTCCGCCAAGCCGGGAGCTGTACCGCCGGCCCCACCATCTCCGCTTGAGCAAAAATGAAGGCGATCCTCACGGTGCTAGGCAGTGGCACGTCAATGGGCGTTCCTACCATTGGGTGCGACTGCCGCGTGTGCACTTCCGCTGATTCGCATGACCAGCGCACACGCCCATCTATTTTGCTGGAATATAACAGCCATGTTGTATTGATCGATACCACGCCCGATTTTCGCCAGCAGGCGATCCGCGAAAAGATCACGCGCATTGACGCGATCCTGTATACACATGCACATGCTGACCATATTCTTGGCCTGGATGATCTGCGCCCGCTCAGCTTCAGGCGTGAAGGCAAGATTCCGTTGTATGCGCATGAGAGCACGGCCAGCAGCCTGGAAAGTATCTTTCGTTACATTTTTCAATCTGACTATAAATTTGGCGGCATTGCGCGCGTGGAGATGAAGCGCATCAATGGTCCCCTGGAATTATTCGGCGCCAAATTTGAGCCAATCAAGATTATTCACGGCGAGGCAGAGATCTATGGCTATCGCTTTGGTTCAGCCGCATATCTTACGGACTTCAGTGCAATTCCGGCGGAATCAAAAGAGAAGCTGCGCGGACTGGATATTTTGTTTCTTGATGCCCTGCGTCATCGTCCGCACCCGACGCATTCTACGGTGGCAAACTCTCTGAGCCTGGTGGAAGAGCTCAAGCCAAAGCGCGCTTTCTTTACGCACATCTCCCATGACCTGCCGCATGAGGAAACCAACCGCAACCTGCCTGAGCATGTGCGCCTGGCGCATGATGGCTTGAAGCTGGAGTTTGAGATCGCATGAGAATATTCCGCTCACTGGAAGAAGTGCCGGCGGACCTTGGTCCGACTATTCTCAGCGTAGGAAATTTTGACGGCATCCACTGCGGCCATCAGCGCGTACTGCAGGAGGTGATACGGCGCGCCCGGCAAAACAACTGCAAGGCAATGGCCGTTACGTTTGAGCCGCATCCATTCCGCATACTTCGTCCGGATGTTACGCCGCGGTTGATCACTCCATTGGCGCAAAAAGAAGCATTGTTGGCGAAAACCGGCCTGGATGCGCTGCTGGAAATCCCATTTACCCGTGATTTTTCCATGATCACGCCGGAGGAATTTGCGCGCGATATTCTAGCGGGAAGGCTGCACGCGAAAGAAGTCCATGAAGGGCATAATTTCCATTTCGGCCACAATGCGGAAGGCAATACAGCAAGCCTGAAGGAACTGGGCCGGCGGTTTGGCTTTGAAGTGCATGTTTATCCGGTGATGATGATGCGGGGTGTGGTTGTCTCCAGCAGCCAGATCCGGACGAGTATTACTGCAGGGAAAGTGGGCACGGCGCGGCACCTTTTGGGACGTATTTTCAGCATTACCGGCGCGCCCGGACGCGGACGAGGCTTTGGCCACAAATACACAGTGCCAACCATCAACCTGAGCCGTTATGACGATCTCGTTCCCGGTAACGGCGTTTATCTCACGCGCACTCGTGTGGACAATGAGACTTTCAACTCTCTTACCAACGTAGGGATGCGTCCGACATTTGGTGACGATTTATTCGCCATTGAAACGCACCTGCTCGACTTTCATCCTTTAGATGTGACCGCGCAGACTGAGGTCGAGATTTCATTCCTCCAATGGCGGCGGGCTGAAATCAAATTCCCTTCGGTTGAGGCGTTGAAAGAGCAGATTGGGAAGGATGTGCGCTACGCGCAGAGATATTTCAGGCTGATAAATTTCTGCTCAAGCCGAATCGCAGGACATGGTCCTGCTCGCCACTGATAGCAAATCCTTCAAGAATAATATTCGACTGTCTAAGGAACGTTTCCGCGATAGAGTTCTCTCGCTTCGCTCGAGACAGAGCAAACTGCTAGAATCCCCTCACCAATGGCATCCACCACGCTTCCAACCTTGTCCCAAGCCACATCAGCACAGAAACGCACGCTTCTTGCCGCGGCACTGGGCTGGGGATTGGACGGCTTTGACGTACTGCTTTACAGCAATGTTCAGATCAAGGCGATGGAGTCACTGGGAATCCATCCTACGGACCTTCACTACAAAGCAATCTCCGGACTGCCCAACGCGTTCATGCTGCTGGCTTCGGGCGTTGGTGGAATTCTGTTTGGATTGATTGCTGATCGCATTGGCCGCACGAAAGCGTTGATGCTGAGCATATTGACCTATTCGCTGTGCTCGCTTGGGTCGGGGCTATCGACTTCAATCTGGGTGCTGATTTTTTTTCGCTTTGTGCTTGGACTCGGCATGGGCGGTGAATGGAATACCGGTGCAACATTAGTAGCGGAAACATGGCCGACACATCTGCGTGCGCGGGCCATTGCCATTGTGCAGAGCGCGTGGGCCTGGGGACTGGCAGCGGCCTCACTGGCAGCATGGATCGTATTGGGAGAGCTGCATCAAAACTGGCGGATGGTGTTCTTTGTCGGTGTTCTGCCGGCGCTCGTAACGCTGTGGATCAGAAGAAGCGTTCCTGAATCGGAGATGTGGAAAGCGCAAAAAGGGCGCGAGACGACTCATGCTCCGTTCTCAGAAGTCTTTTCTCCTGCGCTGCGCAAGCAGACAATCTTCTTGCTGCTGCTGAATGTCTTTGGATTATTTGCGTGGTGGGGGCTGTTCAGCTGGATGCCACCATACTTGACGCTTCCAGTCGACCGTGGCGGACGCGGCTTTAGCCTGATGAACTCTGCAAAGCTGCTGGTTACACTGAATCTTGTCGGAATGTTCCCCGGCTATCTTTGCTATGGCTGGGTGGCAGACAAGCTGGGCCGCAAGCTGTCTTTGATTGTCTATACACTATGTGCCGCTGCGTTGATTCCTTTTTATGCGGCAGCGCGTACGCAATGGATCATTCTGGTGCTGGGAGCGATGGTTGGATTCTTCGGAACTGGGTTTTTCGCGGGATCTGGGATTATCGGCAGTGAACTCTTCCCTACCCGCATTCGTGCTCGCGCTCTTGGCTTTACCTACAACGGCGCACGCGCCTTGAGCTGCATCGCTCCGTACACCATCGGCTGGGTCGGCGATAAGAAAGGCTTGAGCTGGGCGTTTTTATTGTGCGCGATCGCGTTTGTGCTAACGGCGATCATGGCGACGCAGCTACCGGAAACGAAGGGGAAAAACCTTGAGTAGCCGCAGGTGAACGCAGAAAAACGCAGATCGAAAAACATGGCCGCCAATTTACTTAGGCTTCGCGTAGAAACAATCCTGATTTGGATTTAAGAGAATCACTCGTGGGCTTCTAAAATCTACGATTAAGCCTTCAGCTCTTCTCACTCCCACAAATTCATTTACTGGCTGGCTGTTGAAGAAATCTTTCCTCGAGTCTAATAACACCCCATTCTCCGGGGTGTATTCCCACTTCTCAGCTGGCGCGTCATAGTGGAAGCCCCGCTTCGAGACCGTATGCTGTTCGAAGGTTCCATCAGAATGAAGTATTAATTTATCCGACGCGACATCGTAACTGGCACAATTGCTTCCTATTACAAGGTCCCATTCGCCTATCAATAATGATTTTGCCTCGGATGTAGTCCGCTTACGGCTGCATCCGACAAAAGTCAACAGCACGAAAAACAGGAATCCGAAAGCTGGTTTCAAAAAAACCATAAGTCGGGAAGTTTTATACGGTGGTGGTCTCCGGAGAAGCTGCTCCCTTTTTCGGGCGACGATTCGCCTGCAAAATCTTCTTTCTCAGACGCAGCGATTTCGGCGTGACTTCCACAAGCTCATCGTCAGCGACAAATTCAATGGCCTGCTCCAGCGTAAGGTTTTTAAACGGGACCAGGCGGATAGCTTCGTCTGCGCCTGACGAGCGCATATTTGTCAATTTCTTTTCCCGTACAGCATTTACATCGAGATCGACTTCGCGCGCGTTCTCGCCTACGATCATTCCTTCGTATAACTCAGTGCCAGGCGCGATGAACAATGCGCCACGCTCCTGCAAGCTCCAGAGAGCATACGCCGTGGATGGCCCATTGCGGTCCGATACCAGCGCGCCGGTCATACGATGAGGAATTTCTCCCAGCCATTCCGTGTATCCATCAAACAGCGAATTCAAAATCACGGTCCCGCGCGTCTCCGTAAGCAGATCTGAACGCAGGCCGATCATGCCGCGGCTCGGGATCGTAAATTCCAACCGCACACGGCCCGATCCGTGATTATGCATCTTCAACATCTGCCCTTTGCGCGCGCCAAGCTTTTCAATCACCACTCCGATAAATGCTTCCGGAATATCAACCATCAGCTTTTCCTGCGGCTCCATCAGTTTGCCGTCGATGCGTTTGGTTACGATCTCCGGCTTGCCCACCGCCAGCTCATAACCTTCGCGACGCATCGTCTCAATCAGGATCGATAGCTGGAGTTCTCCGCGGCCCAGAACTTTAAACGAATCCGTTGTGCCCACGTCTTCCACGCGCAGTGATACGTTCGTGAGCAACTCTTTTTGCAGACGATCCCGCAGATTGCGCGACGTAACATAACTTCCCTCACGACCCGAAAACGGCGAAGTGTTTACAGAAAACTGCATGGCTATCGTCGGCTCGTCAATCACGATATGCGGCAGCGGTGTAGGATTTTCCAGGTTCGTAATCGTCTCGCCAATCCCGATTCCTTCCACGCCGGCAATCGCCACAATATCGCCCAACTCAGTCTGGTCAATATCAATGCGCTTCAGCCCGCTGAAGGAAAACAGCTTGGTAATCTTCCATTTCTGCAGTGAACCATCAATCTTAGAGATGCCGGCTTCCTGGCCATTGCGCAACGTTCCGTTGAAGACCCGGGCAATCGCAAGCCGGCCAAGGTAGTCACTGTAGTCAAGGTTGGCCACCAGGATCTGCAATGGGCCTTCTGGATCGCCTGCCGGCGGCGGCGTGCTTTTCAAAATCGCGTCAAACAACGGCCGCAGGTCTTCACCCGGCACATCGACGCTCGTCGATGCGGTTCCTGCCTTCGCATTGGTATAGAGCACCGGAAATTCCAGCTGGTCTTCGCGCGCATCCAGGTCGATAAACAAATCGTACAGCTCGTTCAGCACTTCCTGCGCCCGCGCGTCAGGGCGATCAATCTTGTTAATCACAACCACCGGCGGCAATCCGGCTTCCAGGGCCTTGCTCAGTACGTAACGCGTCTGCGGCAGCGGACCTTCGCTGGCGTCCACCAGCAGCATTACGCCATCCACCATCTTTAAGGCGCGTTCGACTTCGCCGCCAAAATCGCTGTGGCCCGGTGTATCGACGATGTTGATTTTCACCTCGTGATAGAGGATGGCCGTGTTCTTGGCCAGAATGGTGATGCCGCGCTCACGCTCCAGATCGTTGGAGTCCATGACGCGCTCGGCCACAACTTCATTGGCTCTGAATGCGCCGCTCTGGCGCAGCATGGCGTCCACCAGCGTGGTTTTTCCGTGGTCTACGTGCGCGATAATTGCGATATTGCGAATACGGGAGTTCAAATCGGCTCTGCTTTCAATGAATGGTGTAGCTTCTATTCTAAATGGAAATGCGCTTTAGCGCCTGAGGCGGCGGCACACAAAAAAACGGGCGGCATCTCTGCCGCCCGCCATCCGTCTGACCCCTCAAAACAGAATTAGTGTGTTAAAGTCCGGTCAATTTTGACCCGGTCTTCTATGCCCACAATCGCATTTTCATGAACAGGTTTGTAGCCGTCTTTCTCAATCGTAATGTCATAGTTACCGGCTTCCACCTGGATTTCCAGCGGCGTCGTCTTCTGCAGCGGCGTGCCATTCACCGTTACCTGCGCGCCTTTGGGCTCTGACTTGATTTCGATCCGCGCCATACCCTGCGCCGATCCGTTATTGCTAAACATCTTGCCCATGCCACCGTTAACCAGCTTGATATTGTCTGTGCGGCCAGCCACCATCATGCTGGGCGCATAGTTCACTGACTGTCCGGCAGCGACTTTTAAATCCGTCGTTGCATCCAGATAGCCCTGTTTGCGCAGCACAATGTTCTGCGGCCCAGGTTCCACCATGAAACCAATCGGCGTAGCCTTGCCGGTATCTTTGCCGTTGATGATTACTTCCGCGCCGGATGGCGAGCCAGCAACCGTGACAAAGCCTTTCACCGCAGTCAACCGGACATCGAGCGGCGTGCGCGCACCCGCCGTAACTTGAATGCTGCGCGTCTCGGGAGCATAGCCCGGCATGCTGAAAGTGACTTTATAAGTTCCCGCCTGCAGGCCGGCAACGGTCTGCGGCGATTTCCAGGATTGACCTGCGCGGCCTTCAATCTCAACGGTGGCGCCCATCGGGACTGATGAAACGATCAACTGCCCTTCAGTTGGCGCAGGCGGCGCTACCGGGGCCGGAGGCACATACTTCGGAGTCTTGTTCGTATGCAATGATGCTTGCGCGTGGGTTCTGTTGCCTTGTGAAGCCTGGGCCTGGCTGAACGGCGCTGGCGAACTTTCTGCCGGCGCGGACTGTGCGGTGCCATCATCCGCGGGTATTGCTGACGGACGATGCTGGAAAATCAACGCCAGCCCAACAATCAGGCACAAACCACCAACAACTCCACCTACTAATTTCCAATGGTTCGCCGTGCTCACCGGAGGCCTTGCCGTGGTCTGCTGCGCAGGAACACGCGCAGTGCCTGCTGTGGCTGCCTTTACCGACTGCGTCGATACGGATGACGTTGCAGGGACAGCTTTAAAACTCTGGCTTACTGAACCGGTCTGCTGCGCGCGGATCGCCTGGCTTGCGTTCGGTCCTGGCCCCTGATAAGCCTGCATCGATCCCGTGCTATTAGCGCGGGCAACCGGCTGCGCTTTGGCTGCTTCTTCCAGCGCGGCAAAGAATTGCTGGCCGCTCGTATATCTATCTGCAGGATTCTTTGAGAGCGCTTTCAACACCACGCGTGAAATCGTCTCTGGCACGCGCGGATGCGCCATCCCCATGGGATGCGGATCAACATCTGTAATCGCGCGGTCCACTTCACCCAGATGTTTTCCGTGAAACGGGCTGCGAGCAGTGTAAAGCTCATAAATGATTGAAGCAGCGCTAAAGATGTTTGAAGCCTGGTCGGCCGGCTTATTCTTCACCAGCTCCGGTGAAAGATAAGGCTCGTTCTCCAGCTTCTTGGCCGGCGTATAGGTCAGCAGATTCTTATCGCGCAGCAAGCCAAAATCCAGGACCTTGAGCGTTCCATCTGGAAGCACCTTGACGTTCCATGGATTCAGGAAATTGTGAAAGACGCCTTTGCCATGCGCAAAATCCAACACAGTCAAGAGCTGTTTGGCCAGTTGCAGAACTTCGGTCATTTCAGGCTGGCGCTTGGAAATCATCTCCTTGAGCGTCTGCCCTTCCACAAATTCCGCCGTCATAAAAACAGTGTAGTCTTTGTAGCCGCAGGTGTGCAGCTTGGCGATATTCGGATGGTCCAGCGTGCTAGCCGCCTTGGCCTCCGCCAATATTTTCTTCAGGAGATCGCCTGCGTCTTCCAGCCATTCCGGGACTTCAAATTTACGCAGTGCGACAAAACGATCTTGTTGTGGATTCCTGGCCTGGTGAACAACGCCGACGCATCCTTTTGGCAGCTCCTTGACCAGCTCTAACCGGTCAGTACGAGGAGCGGCGGCAGGTGGCGTGGCGATAGCTGTGCCGGTCGCTTCTGAGCCTTCTTGCATATTCGTTTAAGCCCCTTATGCAAGTCTCTGGGAGAGGAACAGGCCGAATCTTACCCCAAAGTTCGGCCGCGTGTGCCCATAAGAACATGCTCAGAGGTTACGGGGGTAATTGGAAAATCTCAAGGTGGGAGAACGGAATTACATCAATAAAATCAATGGTTTAAAGAGGATCAAAATGCGCTTCAGCGTTGTCACGCGCGACACAAGTCTGGGTACCCGGCCAGATCCATAGCGCGGCACTTTTATCCGAAACATGTTTTTGGACCAAGATGGAATTTTCTGTTTCTCCAACAACCCCAAAACTCTTCTCAAATTTCGTTTTTCGATGATGGCGCTTTGCTGATTTGCTTCGGCTCCAGCAAACACTTGACGCGATCATCGGGGCAATCGTGAATCATTGTCGGTTTCATTGGTTCGATGAACCGTGCGGCGCCCTTCCATCGGTTTGTCCTGGGCGCCCTTCGGTGGATTGGGGCCAGTTTCCAGCACACCGTAGGTGCGGAACCCGTAGGGTTTCCTCGTGGTGACCTTGGCTTTCGCGATTGACACTCTTGTTTGCCGCCGGATATTCTCTAGGATTGAGAGAAAGTAGTTCTGAGCTTCTCACGGTCTCGGTTGCCGCCAAGGCATAATTCCTTCCGAGCATAAAACAATCTTCAAAACTTGAATTGCGAATGGGCAGCGCGATGGGTCGCCTGGCTCATACATTGACCTTCCTTGCAATTCGGAAAACCATTCACCCGTCACACAGAAAAGGAAAATATATTCATGTCCAAATACTCCATCAAAGCGATCCTCGATGCGCTCGCCTCACAGCAGCAGCATGGCGAGACCTCGCTCATCGTCACAATCGAACCCGATCTCATCCAGGATGCGATGAACGCTCTCCGCTACTACAGAAAGCTATTCGCTCCATTCATTCCCGGTGTAACTGATACGGCGCCGATTTACGCAGCTTACGAAAAGATGCGGGCCCACGTAACCGCGCACACGCTTTTGCTGTTTGTCGAATGCGAGAGCATCGAGGAGTTCCGTGAGGCACTCGGCCGGATGCCGATTCGCCACTCTTCTGAGTGGCGCTCTCTTGACGATGGTCATTTGGAATTCCTGCCCTGAAGTTTGCTTCAAGCCAATCTATCTATTTTCCGCTTGACAAAAGCGAACAAAATACGATAGATTAAACGAACATGGGCCGGTCTGTCCGGAATGATTTTGACAAGCTAGCAATTCAGCACACAGTAATCAGTATTCAGCCAAATTGGGAGCTGGAGGTAAGCGCAAAAAGGGCTTCGACCGGTCGGTTGAATTGAGGTTTGATGTTTGTTTTCAACAGAGGATCGATAGCCGGGTGGGGGGCGGCTGAGCGAGTATGCTGAGGACCGGGACGACCCTCTGCTGAAAACCAACTGCGTTTAACCACAAAGGACACGAAGGAATGCAGGAGTCAAACCCCACGCCAAATAGGTTGAAAGCATTAAAGTCTACGCCAATCTGGGATGAATTGGGATGACCTCTCTGAAATCTACGCCAATTTGGGATGGGTATGGAGGGGGAGGGGTGCCTATCCGATGATCGGACATTGCGCAATCCGGCAAGAAGCAATTTTGCCGCAGATCTACGCAGATGGGAGCAGATTTGGTCCGGCAATCATCACCCCCCAATCAGCCTTGAAGCACGCAGTCCGACCAAAACGCCCAAAGCCAGAATCACCAGGACCAGGGCGGCGATGGCAGAAAATTTGTAATCGCGCTCTTTGAGAAAAACGAGGAACATTATCAGTACGCGAAAAACCGGCAGCAGAATGAACAATGCCACCCCGACGGTAATAATTTTTATGCCAATGGCCCCATGCGTACCGAACAGTGACAATGCCAGACCCAGTCCGATAACCGCCGACGCGGTCCAACTGCCATACTGCAAAACGTAAGCCAGCAACCTCTCTAAATAAGGATGATTGCCGGCGGACTGATTTGAAGACCGATTTGTAGATGTTTGATTTAACGACTGATTCATTGCTATGCCTTCCCCAGATGAACACCAAATGCCTGCAGGAGCATCTGTATGGCCAGCAGAATGAGAATCAGCACAAAGAACATGCGCAGCTTTGCGTTCGAGCTCCGCATCAGGATGTGTGCGCCCATGATTGCACCCAGGACGGAGCCAAGAGCTACCGGTCCGGCGACAGAGGGCACGATGGTGCCGCGCATGAAATAAGCGCCCGCGCTGGCCGCAGCCGTAACACCGATCATGAAATTCGACGTGCCGGAAGAAACTTTGATCGGCAGACGCAGCGCAGTGTCCATTGCTGGGATCTTCAGAACGCCGCTGCCAATTCCCAGCAGAGCAGAAATAAGTCCGGCGCCATACATCAGAATCATGCCCATGGGCACGCGCTGCACTTGATACGGAATCTCCTGCCCAAGCTTTAAATCGGGATAGCTTGAATGCAGCCGCAAGCTAGTTCCCCATCCTGCAGGAGCAACGTCTGTGGCAGCCACCGGATCACCACGCTTTGCGAGCATCTGCTGTGCCGATAAAAACAGAATCGCCGCAAAAAGGAAAAACAGAAAGGTCACAGGAATAATGCCGAACAGCAACACGCCTGTAAGTGCGCCCAGCGTTGTGGCTACCTCAAGGACAATCGCCAGGCGGATATTCGTCAGCCGTCCGTTCAGATATGGGGCTGCGCCTCCGCAAGAACAGGCAATCACTGAAACAATGCTGGCGCCGATTGCCGTGTGTATATCCACATAGCCAAAGATAATCAGAATCGGCACAATGAAAATGCCGCTGGCCATGCCCAGCATTCCGCCCAGCGCGCTTGCGCCCATTGAGACAAGAAACAGCCATAGCGTGAATCCGCTGGTCATTTGGGGATGGCTCCGGTTTGCGGCGCAGTTTTTGAGCGTCGAGCCAGGCGCGTGATAAAGCGAATATGGTCACCACGATAATGCAGCTTCTCGTAGTCGATAGGCTGATGGCCTTCGCAATACGACGTGCGCTCAATCTGGAAGATAGGGCTATTGACGCTGATCCCCAACGCGCGCGCCACCACGGGATCTGCCGCTGTCGCTTCCAGTTTGTATTCGGCCTCGATCAGCGGCATGTTGTACTTCTCTTCCAGCAGCGTGAAGATCGGCTGAGTTTCAAGGTCATTTTCGATTACCTTTTCGCCGATCTCGCGGGGCAGATAGGTCTCGTCGAAAGAAAGGGGTATCTCATCCGCCAGACGCACACGCTGAATGCGCACTACCATACTGCCGGTTGCCAGCCTCAGATGCCGCGCAACCTCTTCGTTTGCCGGAACAATTTTCTTATCCAGAACGCGTGCAGAAGCGCGACGCCCAAGCGTTTCCATGTCCTCAACAAAGCCGCTCAGTTCTGTCAGCTCTTGCGTAATCTTGGGATGCGCAACGTAGGTTCCCTTCCCGCGACGGATCTCCACCAACCCTCGCCGGATCAGGTTCTGGATCGTCTGGCGAATCGTCGTGCGGCTTACCGCAAACTGCTCAATCAGGTCCTCTTCTTTGGGTATGCGGCTGCCCGCTGGAAATGTGCCGTCCGCAATGCTCGAAACCAAAACTGCTTCTACCTGCGCATAAAGCGGTATCGGACTCTGGTGATTAATATCAGCCACATATACATAATGACATCATGATGTCATTATGTCAAATGGAGAAAAACTAACTTCATCCTTTATATCTGTCTTTAGAAAATGTAGATTTATCGTGAGATAGCGCTTAATGTCAGACAAGCTTCGCCAGATTCACTGGCCTGACCAGATTGAAAAGATACGCGCCCAGACTCCGGCGCGCGTTCTTGCAGAACGCTCCGGAGCAGCATATCGCACCCGCACGCAGCTTGAACTGCGTGATGCTCATGCTGCTGCGCGTGACGCCGTCCGCACAGAACTCGATCTGGAAAGAGACCTGGGCGCCGGCTTCGTTAAGCAATGGAATCTCTTCGCCGTCTCCACCATAGCCACATCCAAAGACGAATACCTGCAGCGCCCCGATCTTGGACGCCGTCTGGATGAAAAATCGCGTCGTGAGCTGCGCGCAAAATGTTCTGCGGAAGCCGATCTGCAGGTCGTGATTGGTGACGGCCTCTCTGTCACCGCTGTTGCCACCCAGGTTCCACCATTGCTTCCTCTCATCATGGAAAAGGCCCAGGCACAAGGATGGAAAGTAGGCCAGCCCTTTGCCGTGCATCATTGCCGCGTAGGCGTCATGAACGATATTGGCCAGCTTCTTCATCCAAAGGTGGTGGTCTTGCTCATTGGTGAACGTCCCGGCCTGGCGACCGCCGAAAGCCTGTCTGCTTATATGGCATTTTGTCCGCGCTCCTGCCATAATGACGCGAATCGCAACCTCATCTCCAACATCCATGGGCGCGGAGTAACCACTGAATCTGCGGCTATGCGCATCATCGCGCTGGCCAGCCTGATGCTGCAACGCCAGATCAGTGGCATTGAGCTGAAAGAAGACCTGCCGTCAGCAAAATGGCTGCGCTAGCAATCAGTCGCCTCGCCTGACTTCCCTGCCGCAATACCTCAATAGGCAAGCTTTTGCACAAAACATGCGGGATGAAATGTTTATCGCCAATATCGCTTATTCCTAATGAAACGCTCTTTCAAAGTACTGCACTATCCCGATGCCGTTTTGTGCACGCCTGCTGTTGTGTGCCTGAGTTCTACATTTCTATTTGGAGAGAAGAGAAGACCTATGAAAATGTTTTTTATTGGAGCGAGATTTCTCGTTTTCTTGCTGGTGTTTTTGTCTGCCAGCCATGCCTTTGCCCAAAGCGTTGTTGTTGACTGCACCGGGGACACACCGGGCGCCTTTACCTCACTGGAAACCGCCATTTTGAACTCACCGGACAACTCTTCTTTTTCCGTTTCCGGCACCTGCGCGGAAGGTTTGTCCATACAAAATCGCAGCAACCTGGTGATTTTTGGCAATCCCACCGCCACGCTTCAACCGCCTGTAGATCATCCTGCGGTCAGCATTCTTGCTTCGCGCAGCATTACTTTTTTTAACGTCAACTTTAGCGGCGGAGACTTGGGGCTCGGTATCAACAGCTCTCAAAACGTCAGTTTTAGCAATATGACTCAATCAGGGGCCAGCGCCTTCGGAATCAGTTCCATTGATTCTATCGTCCACGTTTCCACCAGCTCCATCACAGGAAATGTTCGCACTGGAATCGTTGTTAACGGAGGCACTTTCTATCTGGACGGCGCAGTCAACGTCAACAGCAACGGCCGCCTTGGCCTCAGCGCCGGATCAAACTCGCATTTGCTTTTGTCTGACGGAAGTGGCCCCAACATCATCAGCCATAACGGACTTTCAGGGGTTCAGATTTTTGGTACCAGCCATGGCGACTTCAGCGGCGACAACGAAATCACTAACAACAATACGACCAACGCAGCCGGACAATTCGGGCTTCTGGTGCAAAGCAATTCTGGTTTGATCATGGATGGCGGGACCATTAGCAGCAACGCAGGGTTAGGTGTCGCGTGTGATCTCCACAGCCAGTGCCAGATTAGCGACGCTCAAGTGAACAGCAATCTCGGCGACGGTGTCGATATTATCGAACACTCCAGCGCCACTTTTGGTAACACGACTGTGTCCCATAATTCCGGCACAGGTGTTTTGGTGGACCAGGGCTCGTCACTCAGCACCGGCGGAGACACCATCGCCAGCAATACCGGTGATGGACTTGTCTTGAACACACTCTCTTCGCTCAACTTTTTAACGCCTGATACCATCACGCCCAGCGTCGGCAACCTCGCTCTGAACTGCAATAACGGATCCATGGTTGAAGGCGACGTGAGCACTTATAAGCCCAAGAAGTGCGGGACACAATTCCAGAATAATCCTATTCACTAACCGCACGGATGGCATTGACTAAAGACGTCCTCTGCTGAAAGGCCGCCTTCAATGGCGGCCCTTCTTCTCCCAACTCTTATTTTGAAAAATTTTTTATGCGGCTCTGCCCAGCCTTGCGATCTCATCATATTCACCGACTGAAGCGCCGCTTGCTCCCTGCTTCGCCGCAGCCACCATCGCTCTGCCTACCGTCTCCGCCCGTACCGAATGATATTTGCGCAGAGCTCCCATCGTGATCAAATCGAATGCGGGAGCCAGCGCCATGGCGACCGACTCAAACAGCCTGAACTCCGATCGCTTGCCAATCAGCAAACTCGGACGCAATATATGCACCGCCCGAAATGGCACCTTGGCCAGTTCCCTTTCCAATTCACCCTTGACGCGCAGATAGAAATTCTTGCTCGCCGGATCAGCGCCCACGGAAGACACTACAATAAATTGCTCAACGCCGGCCTTCGCTGCTTCCCGCGCCGAACGCAAAGGCAATTCAAAATCCACATGCCGGAACGCCAGCTGCGACCCTGCTTTTTTAATCGTCGTACCCAGCGCGCAAAACACATCCTGCACGCCGCGAAAATCGTCTGCTGTCAGTGTCTCCAGGTCTGCTACCCGTTGCGCGACTTTGGCGCGCGTAAACGACGGCAGTTCTTTTCGCCCGAACGTCACCACGCGCGAATAATCCGTATCGTCCACCAGCGCTCTCAAGCAGAATCCGCCCACCAATCCTGTTGCGCCTAATACCACTGCTGTTCGCGATGTCAGCACTAAAACTCCTTGGCTTTTATTGGCTCGCGCGCCTCAACTCAGCCGTTCTGGATTACTCTACCAACTCCCCGCAGGCCATGCAGCCTTTGACACAAAGTTTCTGCCGCTGCTAGTATCAAAAAGGTTAGCCTTATGGGCCGTAGTCCTTTGTTACGCTAAATCAGCTGAAGATTGCATGCAATCCACGAAAGATGTTGGATTCAATCAGCTGAAAAGCAGCAAAAGACAACCGGCTCCCGCCGCTCAGTTTCACCATAGCGTCCCCGTCGTCTAGCCCGGCCTAGGACATCGCCCTTTCACGGCGGTAACACGGGTTCAAATCCCGTCGGGGACGCCAAACCTTTTCAAGGGCTTAGCGCGAATCCGTGAAAACGCGTGGTACACAGAACTCGGTTTGCTTGGATAACCAGAAAATGCCTGATCCGTAAAAAGGGTTATTCTCGCCCTCAATTAGCTATACCACTCGCCTTCATTATTCAGTCGATACGGTTGTTTCTATGAGGCTTGCAACTTGGTCCCATACGTGCGGGTCATTCTCAATTTCATGGTGGGGACGATTGAAGGTGCGGACGAACCAGTTGTAGTTATTACAATTGACAGCTCTGTAGCCATACTCCATCCGGATATTTCCGAGAATCGTGGTTAGTGTGGAGTCAACTGCCACAATATGTGCCCGTCCGTGGAGGAATCCATTGGGCTGATAGAGATTGATTGCTTTAGCTACATTTGAAGGGATGAAGGTGGGCTCTTGATGAAGTTTGGAAATAATATCGAGTTGAATCGTAAGCAGCACTGGTATTCCAAGCTGCTGCAGTCCTTTAGCCAACACCGCCGTTTGTGAAGCACCCCAGCTATGGCCATAAATAATGATTCTTGCTTGCTTCCTCTCCTCACTTGAAACAATGCCGTCATGATCTCTATCCAGATGGCCCATGATGTAGGCCAAAGCGGCCTTTTCGTCATGATTCGAGAATACCTTCACGTTAATTTCGTTTGGATACCTCTCCCGCAAGTAGGACGCAAATAACACCTCCGGATGACGCAGATCATCGGCTTTGACAAAGCCGCCAACAAAACCAATAACGATAGTTTTGGCCGGTATGATTTCCGGAAGTCTTCGATCAGAAGAACCCCTTGCACAGACGAGTCGCAATGCCTCAATAGCGTCGTTAGCCGGATGCTTCTCGCAGACGGACTTCGCGAGAATCGGCATGAGCGAAGGTTTGTTCGCAACCGTCGACAATGTTTGCGCAGCGCTCGTAGGATCGATACCGAGTGCAATTGTTAAGAAAATGATCCCCACGATTAGCGATCTCAGCATTGTTGAACATCACCCTTCGTTTAATACTCGGGAGCCCCTACGTAGACTGGGCGGCGCCGGTGTGTATTGCCGCGGATGCGACAGTATCACGAAGCGCATCACAGAAGCCATCAAGAAAAACACACTGCCAGCATGCGTGGTGACGCCACGCCCGGCGTGGCCCTTGAACCTTAAACGTTTAGCGTACTGAACATGCCATCCGACCCGGCGCTTATGAATTCAAATCAGGAACAAAGATTAACAAACTCAAGGCTCTATCTACTCAATGCTTTTAGAACGGACCTGTCCCAACAGTTGTGAGGAAAAATAAAAATAAGATTAAAATGCGCAACTTCCAAGTTCGAAAAATGTGAGCTGCAGGACACCCCGCTTTCCACGAAGCAGCATCTCACCTCGCAGTTCCAATTTTTCTGTTCCCCGGAAAAAGAGTGCTGCTATGCCTGTTGCCACCCGTCGTCTTCCTCTTTTAATTTATGCCATGCTAGCCTGCGTTATTTCAGCCAATGCAGTTTCAAAAAATTACCCGCAACCCAAACCATATTTCGAACAGAACATCGGCCAGACAGACAATCAGGTGAAGTTTCTGCAGCGAGGCCCGGATTACACGCTATTTCTTACCCCTGGCGGCACTGTGCTCGAACTGCAGCATAAGGAAGCCAGCAACAAGGGGCCGGAGATCATGCAGGAAGCTGTCGTACGGATGAGTTGGGACAATGCGGCTCCTCAAGCTCTGATTGGCGACGAGTTACAGGCTGGAAAGGTAAATTATCTGGATCCTAAGCACAGCTCGCACAATATTGCTGATGTACAAACATACGGGAAAGTCATCTACAAGAATCTTTATCCTAATATCAACCTGGTGTATTACTCCGCTCAGGGTGAGTTGGAACATGACTTGATTGTGTCGCCTGGTGGAGATCCTTCTGCAATCGCGCTTCGGTTTGATGGCCCCGATTCACTTGCAATAGGGAATGATGGAACGCTTACGGCAAAAATCGGGCGGTTCCAGATTCATCAACTGCCACCCGTCGCCTATCAGATAATCAATGGAGATCGCCAGCCTGTATCTGCCCGCTACACATTACTGAGCAATTCGCGAATCGGCTTCCATCTTGGCAAATATGATCACCGCTATGCGCTCGTGATTGATCCCATATTACGCTACTCAACGTTAATTGGAGGCGCAAACGCAATTGATTTCGATGGGAATGCCACGGCCGCAACAACCACAGTGTCCGGTATGACTGTGGATAAGCAGGGAAACGCCTATATTGCGGGCACAACCACGGCAACCGATTTTCCCACAACGGTTGGCGCTTTCAACCGCAATGCCGGCGCCGACTGTGAGCGCGGAGCTTCTGCATGTGCCAGTTCCACGGGTTTTGTTACCAAATTGGGTCCATCGGGTTCAACATTGGTCTATTCGACATACATTGCGACCGCCCCAAATGGCGCGGGGATCAATGCCCTCGCAGTGGATACTTCAGGCAATGCCTACTTTACTTCAACTGATGGATGCTCGGATTGCGAAGAAGTTCCTGTTGTATTGGATAAGCTCAACTCTTCCGGCACAGCTTTGGTATATGGGTTCATCTTCGGCGGTAGCTGCGGTTTTGGTGTCTCCCAGGGAAATGCTCTTGCTGTAAATGCCGCGGGCGAAGCTTACATCGCAGGACTAACCGATGACACATGCTTGCCCATGACTCCCGGGGCTTTCCAGCAGACAACCGCGAATGATGGTGGCGGGGTAACCGGGCTCATTATCCGAGTGAATGCCGCTGGAACGGAAGCAATGAACGCAACGTATTTTGGATCGACCAAAGAACCCATCAATGCAGAAGTCGAAGAACGAATTGTAGATATTAAGCTGGATTCTACTGGAAACGTATACGTGACGGGCGTGACAGCTACGCCGTCAAATTTTCCTCATTCCGCTAGTTTTGGCACGGGAGTGACAGACAGTTCAGGTCAGGTTGATGCCGGTTTCATTTCTAAGCTGGATCCCACACTTTCCACCCTGAAATTTTCAACCATTGTTGGTGGCGCACAACCGGCGGGACTAGCTCTTGATTCGACCAATGAGCCATATATAACCGGCAGCACGCGCAGTCCAGGCTTCCCAACTACCGCTGGAGCATTTCAACGCACTTTCAACGCAACCACATGCACTGAACAAGGCAATTCTTTTGGCTGCTCCCATGCCTTTATCACCAAGTTGAATGCTGTCGGATCCGCACTGGTTTTTTCGAGTTTACTCCAAGGCTCAGCCAATGATGCGGGAAGGTCAATCGGTGTTGACTCAAGTGGCAACGCATATGTTGCCGGCGTTACTACTTCTTCGAATTTCCCCGTCACTAACAGCGCATTTCAAAAGACTTACTCCGGCGGTACCTGTTTTACGACCGATCGCTGTAATTCTGGTTTTGTGAGCATGATGGTCGCCGGTGGCACGTATCTTTTCTACTCTACTTATCTCGGCGGTTCCGGAGATAACGAACCGGTAAAAATATTTATTGATCCGGCGTGGAATGCTTACGTGGCGGGTTGGACAAGTTCAAGCGCTTATCCAACAACCGCGGGGGCCTTTCAGCGCACTCTCAGCGGCATGACGGATGCTTTTGTTTCCAAGGTAATTATCGCGGCCGATATGGCGCTGAGCAGAACTGGACCATCGACGGTTAAGCACGCTGCAAATTTAACCTATACCGTCCAATCTAATAACAACGGGCCCGATCCGGCATTTCAAGTTAAGGTCAGCAGCATTATTCCGGCTGGTACCACATTTGTGAGCGCCAGCAGCAATGTTGGAACGTGCACCAAGCCTGCAGTGGGAGGAACAGGGACGGTTACCTGTTCCATTGGCACTGTGAACCCGCCGAACCAGTTGCAGATTACTGTAACAGTCCACGTAAATGCCGCCGCTGGAACTGTTCTTAAAGAGACTGACGGGGTAAGTTCAATTACCCAGGACCCTGTGCCGGCCAACAACACTCCCTCACTGGTTGTTTCAACCACCGTCGACTAATCAACAATTCAAACTCCGTTTGGTGAGGACAACAAAATCCTCACCAAACGATTTTTCAAGACTTCCACGAAGCAGCAAAACACTGGACGTCCCACCGCCGCTGGAAGGCAACATTCCCGCTACCCCCTTCGAGTGTGTTCCCGCTTTGGTAAGATGTTCCAGCGAAAATCCATTCGCGTTAAACTTCTTGCCACGAAGGAATTGACTCATGACGCTGAAAGCCGGCATAAGACCATACCTGCTTATCTTGCCCGTTATTATTCTGCTCGCAGCTATGTCCAGTGCGTTTGCTTCCGGAAGTCAAGGCGGAGAACTTGCCCGTTGGCAGCATCAGGCAGACAGCGTGACCATCATTCGTGATGACTGGGGAATCGCACACGTTTATGGAAAGACAGATGCAGACACTGTTTTTGGCGCGATTTATGCACAGGCTGAGGATGACTTCAATCGCGTTGAGACGAACTACATCAATGCCATGGGGCGACTGGCTGAAGCGGAAGGAGAATCGAAAATTTATCAGGACCTGCGCATGAAGCTCTTCATCGATCCTGATTCGTTAAAGAAGCAGTATGCGGAAAGCCCGGAGTGGTTAAAAAAACTGATGAACGCCTGGGCGGACGGCCTGAATTTTTACCTCTCTAAGCATCCAGAGGTGAAGCCACGGGTCATTACGCAATTTGAACCATGGATGGCGCTCTCATTTACTGAAGGAAGCATTGGTGGAGACATTGAACGGGTAAATCTCAACCAGCTTGAAGATTTTTACGGCAAGGGCCCCGGCGTCCATGTGGCACGCGTTTCCGACCGTGAGACTGTTGATCCTGACATGGTCGAGCCGACAGGATCGAATGGCATGGCCATCGCTCCCTCAAATACTGCTGATCATCATGCGCTGTTGCTCATCAACCCGCATACCTCATTCTTTTTCCGCTCCGAGTTACAGATGGTAAGTGAACAAGGTCTCTACGCTTACGGCGCGTCGACCTGGGGCCAGTTTTTTATCTATCAGGGATTCAATCCTCGCATTGGCTGGATGCACACTTCCAGTGGAGTCGATGCCGTCGATGAATATTTGGAAGCGGTGACGAAGAAAGACAATCATTTCTACTACAAGTACGGTAAGGAAGAGCGGCCGTTAGTCACCAGGGAAATCACAGTTCCTTACAAGACCGATCATGGAATGGCTAAAAAAACGTTTACAGCATACTGGACTCACCACGGGCCGATCATCCGTGAAGAAGGCGGCCATTGGGTTAGCATTCGCCTGATGCAGGAGCCAGTCAAGGCATTGACCGAATCCTTTCTACGTACCAAGGCCACGGACTATAAATCTTATCGCCAGGTAATGGAGTTGAAAGCCAACTCCTCAAACAATACGATCCTTGCCGACGCGGATGGTGATATAGCCTACTTTCACGGAAACTTTATTCCCAGGCGTAACACGAAGTTTGATTTCACAAAACCGGTGGATGGCAGCGATCCTGAGACAGAATGGCAGGGACTTCTTGCGGTGGACGAGACACCGCATCTGCTGAATCCAAAGAGCGGATGGCTTTACAATTCAAATGACTCGCCGTGGTTGTCTGCCGGGCCAAGCAGCCCCCAAAAAGCAGACTTTCCCGCCTATGTTGAGATGGGGGGCGAGTCCGCGCGTGGATTGCATGCACAAAGGGTCCTGAAAGATAAAAAAAATTTTACGCTCGAATCTCTCATGGCCGCGGCCTACGACAGTTATCTCACATGGTTTGACAAACCATTGCCGGCATTGCTCAAAGCATGGGATGAAGCCCCATCTTCAAACCCGGCGAAGGAAAAACTTTCAGAACAAATTTCCTCTCTGCGTGGCTGGGACCATCGCTGGGGCGTTACTTCGGTCCCCACTTCTCTCGCAGTGTTCTGGGCAGAGGAAATACAGCATCGCGTGCGCGCCGATGCTAAAACCGCGGGCGTTTCAGTCGAAGATTACATCGCGAGCATAGCCTCGCCAGAATTGCTGTTGCAGGCTCTTGCGGCTGCTTCCGACAATCTCCAGGAATCTTTCGGAACATGGAAAACTCCCTGGGGCGACATCAATCGCTTCCAGCGGCTGAACGATGATATCTCGCCGACATTCAATGATTCCGGTCCGAGTATTCCAGTCGGCTTCACTTCTGGTATCTGGGGATCACTTGCGTCATTTGGGGCCCATGCGTATCCCGGTACTAAGAAATGGTACGGTACCAGCGGAAACAGCTTTGTCGCTGTGGTTGAGTTTGGAGAACGGGTGCGCGCTAAAGCTGTAACGGCCGGCGGAGAGAGTGGTCATACCGCATCCCATCACTTTGATGATGAAGCTGAAAGATACAGCAAAGGCAACCTGCGCGACGTTTACTTTTATCGCGAACAACTCAAGGGACATACAGAGCGGGAGTACCATCCCGGAAACTGACCGGCTCGTTATCGGGATGCAGACTAAAAAACTATCGTTAAAACGCGGACGCCGGTCACCCAATCAGGGGTTATATATATAGCTTACCGTGCGCCTGCCGGGAGATGCTCAGTCAAGTACCTCGTCAGCAAGTGATATAAGTGAACACTCGTGCCCGGCCCTTCAAAGATCCCGTGAGTGCGATCGGGATAGGTCATAAAGTCGAAAGGTTTCCCGAGTTCGATGAGTTTGTTCACCAGTAACTCTGTCCCTTGGTAGTGAACGTTATCGTCGCCGGAGCCATGCACAATCAGCAGATGGCCCTTTAACCCTTCCGCGAAATTGATCGCCGAGCCCTTCTTGTAGCCGTCGACGTTGTCCTGGGGCAGACCCATGTAACGTTCCTGATAGATTGAGTCGTATAGGCGCTGATCTGGCACGGGTGCAACCGCCATGCCGACCTTGTAAAGATCGGGCGAGCGAAAAATCAGGTTAAGAGTGTTGGTGCCGCCACCGCTCCAGCCCCAGACAGCGACGCGATCCAGATCGACAAAGTCATCCATTTTGCCGAGCGAACGAAGAGCCTGGGCTTGCTGCCTGGAGGAGAGCACGCCGACATCGCCATAAATGGCCTTGCGCCATGCCCGGCCGCGTGGCGCCGGAGTGCCGGCATTATCGAAGCTGACCACAATGTATCCGAGTGAAGCGATGTAACGGTGGAAGAGCGTACCGTTGCCGCCCCAGCGGTCGACCGTGGTTTGTGACGCCGGCTCGCCGTAAATATTCACCAAGACCGGATATTTTTTTGACGGATCAAAGCTTGGCGGCTTGATCATCCAGCCATCCACCATTACACCGTCACCGGCATCGGCCTTGAAGAACTCCGCCGGTGGTGTGAGGAACTGCGCGATCTTTTTCTTGTATTCAGTGCTGTCACTGCTCATACGTACGAGCTTGTGATCCGGCAGAGACACCAGTTCGCGCAGTCCAGGATCATTGATGCTGGAGAAATTATGAAAGGCGTATTTCCCGTCGGGTGAAATATTGTAATTGTTGGCGCCAGCAAAGTTGCCCGGAGTAACGCGCACTGGATCGGACGAACCGTCGAGCGGTGAGCGGTAGAGATAGCGCTGAGTCGCATTCTCAGGCGAAGCGATGAAATAAAGCCATCCGCCCTTTTCATCGATGCCCTCAATCCCGGCGGTGTCCATGGCCCCGCGTGTAACCAGCGTTTCATGGCCGCTGCGATCAATCGCCCAGACGTGCATCCACCCATCCTTTTCACTGACAGTGAGAAACTGACGGCCCTCATGAATCGGGTGTGCTTCCGTCAGTCCGCCAAAACCGATGGTGATGAAGGCGTCATCGTGATCGCGCCACATCTGGTGAACAGAACCTGAGCTGGCGTCGGCGAGAATATAATTGTCGGTATTCTGCAGTCGGTTGAGTTGCTGGATGAGAATCGTATTAGCATCGGCCCACTGCATGCGCGCGATGTAGTTCTGCCGCGGATCGCCGGGAACGTCTATCCATTTCACGCTTCCCTTCCCATCAGCGTTCACTACTCCAGCGCGTACCGCGGAATTTGTGGTTCCGGCCAGTGGATAAGGAACCTGCATTTCTACCGGATACGGGCCGGTCTTCGGATATGGAACATCCGTGACCACTTCGCGTTCTTTGCCGAGGTAATACATGAGCGCGAAATCTCCCACCCCGTGCAAATCAAATTGCCAGAACGCGATTCGTTTTCCATCCGGGCTCCAGCTAAAACAATCATGCAGGTCCAATTCTTCCTCGTTCACCCAGTCAGAGCCCCCATTGATGATAAGGTCGGAGCCGTCGTGTGTGATGCGTTCGATGCTTCCACTCGCGAGGTCTTCGACGTATATGTCATTGTTCTTAACGTACCCGACCTTGGTCGCTTGGGGATTGAATTTGGCGTACATCAGGCTGGCCACGGGCGCATCTCCGCCCAGCCTCTTGAGTTTGCCGGCCGCGCGGTTGAAGAACCAATAGTCTCCGCGAGAATTGGTGCGCCATACACGACGGGTATTCGAGAAAATCAGGACGCGTTGATTGTCCTTCGACCAGCTTAATCCCTCGATCTCTAGCGGCTCTTTCGCGCCTTCAGGCGTGAGCTGCGCGGCCGTAATCAGTACCTCGCGGCTCTTGCCCGTCGCGGTATCGTACTTTACGAGATCACGCCCGCTGCCGCCGGTCGCCGATTCCATCGCGATGTAGGATTGTCCATCATCGAACCAGCGCGGAGGAGGAGTAGAACGCTCTCTGAATTCACCCGTGAAGATGCGGGTGATCGTGTCCTTTGGCGCTTCCGGAACCGGCGCAGATTGCTGCCCGAACGATGCGGCGGACAAGACTAGGATTGAAATAAACACAAAGCGGCGAAGGAAATGTTGGCTCATGAAATTCTCCGAATGAATTGAAAGGAGCGATGGTACGGGAGAGGGCGCGAGAATGCAATTTCTTCACCCCAGCAAGAAATGCGCAGAGGCTAACAAAATTCGTCTTCGTGGCGGATATTCAATCAATTCCCTATCCGGCATCTATAAGAGGGATAGCGCTTGCAGCGTAGTTTTACCACTATGACCCGCTTGAGGCTGCCAGATACTTATGCAATCGCGCACGGAGCGTACGCATCCATAAAGTTCACGATCATGCGCATCGTAGCCTCATCTCCACAGCTTGTGTTGATCATGGCGTGGTAGATCGCGCGATCAGGCCATTCCACGTTGAAATATTTTTTAATGAAATCCCCCCGCTCGTTGTCGACCGTATCGATCAATTCCTCTGCTTCCTTCTCAGTTTTGCCGCGCGCCACTAATCGGCGGATTTTGTTTTCTCTTGGCGCATACAGGAATACGCGCAATGTCTCCGGCCGGTCCTTGAGAAACTGCTGCGAACCTCGACCCACGATGACACCTTTTCCACTCATAGCAGCACTCTCCACCACGCGGCGGGTGGTAGCAAGAATCGTCTCACTGTCTACAAGGTTGAGTTTGGGCGCATTGAGGCTGCCCTCGTAGCTTCCGCGTAGAAAGGATTTGAAAAGCCGGTAGTAAAGGGGATCAGGCCGTTCCTCTCGAGCTTCGACTATGTTCGTGGGGCATTTGGCTAGCCGCGCAATTTCCTCGGTCAGGGCCTGGTCCCAAAGCTTCCAGCCCAGACGCTTCGCCACCAGCTGGGCGATCTCGCCTCCTCCGCATCCGTATTCCCGTTCAATAGTAATGATTTTGATCATACTCATGCTGCCTTTTCTGGGCGCTATAATTTAAGCAAAAAGTGGGTCATTACTCTGCAATCGTACCACCGCCGCCAAGATCATTTTTCTTGAGAAAGAATGATACGCAGAACATGACTGCTGCGCACACAGCAAGAACCTTAAACATATCGATGTAGGCCAGACTCGCCGCGTGCGCCTGCACGGAGCGATAAATACTGGCATAGGCAGTGGCGGACGCCTCGTGTCTGCTTAAACCGGCATTCGCGAAGTGCTGCGTCAGACCTTGCGCGGTATTGACAAAATTCGGATTGTCAATCCTGGTTTGCTCTGAGAGCCTGAACTGATGAAATTGAGACCGGCGTGCAATCACCGTAGTCACCAATGAAGTTCCAACACTGCTGCCCATGTTCCGCATGAAATTTACGATTCCGGCGACCGCATTGTTCTTCTCGGGCGAAATTCCAACATAGGCGGCCAGATTGATTGGTACGAACAAGAAACCTAATCCAATGACCTGAGCAATACGCAGCCATGTGGCCGCAGTAAAACTCATCTGCAGATCGATTCGTCGAGTGGAATAATACATGGCCACAGACAATGCCAGCCAGCCAAAGGCGATCAGACGGCGCGCGTGAATTTTCCTTGATAGCTGTCCGATGAGAGGCATTTCGAAGAGCAAGATGAGCCCTCCAGCCGAAAGGGCCAGACCGGCAAGTTCTGAAGTATATCCAAGGAGTGTTTGCAGGAACTGCGGCATCAGAACCAGGCTGCTGAACAACAAAACTCCAAGCATGAACATCATCACGTTTGCGCTAGCAAAATTAAAAGACTGGAATAACCGGACATCGATAATGGGAGCCTTTTGAAACCATTCCCAGATCACCAATGAGATCAGGCACGCGCTCGCCACAATAACCAAAGTGGTGATGAAGTTCGAGCCGAACCAATCATCTTCCTGACCTTTGTCCAGCAGAATTTGCAGCGCACCAACCCCGATCGCAAGGAGAGCAATGCCAATATAGTCCAGTTTGACGCCGGCTGCTTTGAGCCGCTTTAAATATGGAGGATCTTCAACAAAGCGCCGAACCAGAAGCCAGGTCATTATGCCGACCGGAACATTGATATAGAAGATCCAGCGCCAGGAGTAGTTGAATGTGATCCATCCGCCCAGAGTGGGTCCGATCGTCGGGGCCATGACCGCAGTTATTCCGTAAAGGGCAAATGCCAATCCTCGTTGATGTGGAGGAAAAGTATCAGCCAGGATGGCTTGCGCCATCGGCTGCAGACCTCCTCCGCCTGCTCCCTGCAGAACTCTGAAGAGAAGAAGAAAACCAAGGTTGGGCGCTATCCCGCACAGGAACGAGCTAACAGTGAAAACGGCAAGACAGGCCATGAAAAACCGCTTACGGCCAAATCTCACCGCGATCCAGCCGCTGATCGGAAGGACGATGGCGTTAGAGACGAGGTAAGAAGTCAGAACCCAGGTGCTTTGATCATTGCTTGCCGCCAGGCTTCCTGCCATATACGGCAATGCAACATTGGCGATGCTGGTGTCAAGCACTTCCATGAATGCCCCCAGCGCGACAACAACGGCAATCAGCCATGGGTTGAATTTTGGCTTCCAGACGTCCTGATCGAGTGTGATGGTAGCCGAGCTCATCGCAATTCTACTTTTGGCACCACGTTCATTCCCGGCCGCAGCCGATGATCACTATTCTCTCCAGCCTCAAGAACAATTTTTACCGGAACACGCTGGACAATTTTCACGTAATTTCCGGTAGCATTCTCCGGTGGAAGCAAACTGAATGTAGGACCAGTTGCGCCTGCAATGCTGTCAACGTGTCCGCGCACGGTCGTTCCGGTTGAATCCACATAGACTGTTGCTTTTTGTCCAACTTTCATATGCCTGAGCTGAGTCTCTTTGAAATTCGCCGTGATCCAGACCTCGTCGAGCGGAACGACGGTCAATAACTGCTGTCCTGGCTGCACGTTCAACCCGATCACGACGGTCTTATTCACCAGACCGCTGACCGGTGCGACGATTCTTGTGTACTGCAGGTTAAGCTCCGCCTGTTCCAGAGCGGCCCGCTTTTGCTGGACATCGGCGACAGCAGCCAAAGCGCGGGCGTTCGTTGACGCCACTTGTTGGGGGCCGGTTTCTGCAGCGCTATGGTTTGCCTCAGCCTGCGTGAGCCGGTCTTTCGACTGTTGGACTGCCTGCTCCGCCGCCGATTCATTGGCTTTAGCTGCGCTCACATTGGCCGTGCTGGCCTTCGCTGTAGCCAGCGCCTGGTCATAGGTCTGCTCAGAAACGTTTTGCTTGTCTACCAGTCTTTTGTACCGCTTCAAGTCATCCTGTGCTTTCACGTCGTTGGCCTCAGCCTGTTCCACCTGGGCATGTGCAGCAGCGAGCTGCTTCTCAGCAGTAATGATGCCCGCGCCCGCATTGCTCACATCGGATGCTGCCGATTTCAGTTGGCTCGAGGTATTTATTGATGTGATGGGAACGCTGATATTGAGAGACTTGGCGGTTGCTTCCGCATTCGCCAGGTCCGCGCGTGCTTTAGCAACGGCAACCTCATAATCCTTAGGATCAATCTCGACGAGCACGGTTCCCTGCTGCACATATTGATTGTCGTCTACGTTGACCTTAACCACGTAGCCAGAGATGCGGGGGCTTACTGGATAAAGATGCACATCCACTTGCCCATCGTCCGTCGATTCGTAACTCGCAAAATAAAGCCATAAGAAAACAGCACCCACAATCAAGAGCAATGCGAGCGGGATGAGATAAATACGGCGGAACTTGAAACGCGACCGCCTGACGGTATCGCGTCTCGATATCCCGCTTTTTTCGTCCGCAACAGAAGGCTCTTCTTCGGGCTTGTCTACATCAGGATGAGGTTGAGTAGCCATCGCAATACTCCCTTTATCACTTACTGTACCGTTAGATACTGGTTGTAATTCGTTCGCGCTACACCCAAGGCGCGCGCAAGCTGTAGCTTTGACAAGTTGTGGTTGTAGAGGCTCGAAATGTACTGATCATTCGCGCTCGCTAATGCCTGCTGGGCCTGTACAACTTCCACACTGTCCGTCACTCCCGCGGCGAAACGTTCCTGCGATCGAGAGAGATTTTCATTCGCAAGGTCCACATTCTCTTTCGCAACCGATATCTGCTGCCTGGCGGCCTGCAGATTAAGAAATGCGGTGCGAACATCATAGTCAATCTGCCCTCGCAGGTTCTCGGCTTCCGCCTTACGTTGGTGAAGCGTTGCCTCGGCTTCGGCTATGTCGCCCTTGATGCGTCCACTGGTGAAAATCGGAACGCTTAGTCCTGCTTGAAAAGTAAACGCGCCATGGAGCGTGCCAGGATTGGGCCCCTGCACCCCATAGTCGCCGTTGACCGCCAGCACTGGGTAACGCTCTCCGCGCGTTGCCGAGAGCTGCTGTTGCGCAGACTTTTCTGCACTGAGAGCCGCGCGGAAATCACTGCGGGTCTTGTAGGCAGCGTTCAGGGCATCTTCGACGGTCTGTGGATTCATGTCCGCGTATGGCAGTTGATCGGCAAGATCGAAAGCCTGCCCAAGCGGCAGACCAATCGCGCGAGAGAGATTCAACTTCGCGATATCAAAGTTATTCTGCGCAATGCTCAGGTTGTACTGCTCTGTGTGGAGTTGCACGCCGCTGCGGGTTACGTCAATTTTCGTGCTCGTGCCGGACTGAAGCTGGTCCGCGGCCTGATCATAGAGCGCCTGCGCATTTTTTACCTGCGCCTCTTCCGCCTCAATCCGTGATTTCGCCTGAATCACCTCAAGGTAGGCACTGCCAACGATCAGCGTAATCACATCGAGCGTGTCATTGTAGGTAAGCTGAGAAGCTTGCTCGCTGTTGCGCGCAGCGCGAAAACGCTGGATTGACTCGAAATTGAAAAGGTTCTGACTGGCATTTGCCTGAGCAGTCGTGAAACTGAATGGCCCTATAACAGCAGGGACCTGAGGAATCTTGATGCCCAGCGTGGCTGCACTGAATTGCTGCACATTTTCTGCCGCTCCTCCGGTTATCTGCGGCAGGAGCGTGCTCATTGCGCGAAGTCGCTGCCCACGCGCGATGCGCGCATTCTCTCCGCTTTCGATCTGGCCAAGGTTGTAGCGCAGCGCCATGTTGATAGCATCGCGAAGCGTGAGATGCAGAACTTCTTTGCTTGCCGTTCCGCTGGGGATGCTGCCGAAGTTAGCTGATGGCTGAGCTGTCTGTCCCGCAGCCAAAATCGAGACCATCATCCAGAAAAATGCGAATCCCAAAATGGATCGCGTCGAGCCCCTTGTGGCTGTAGAACGTATGCGGCTAAGCATCCCCTTGAGCCCGTTGCCTGGAATAGTTTCCGCAGCGGTACCGTATGTTATTACAAGCAGCAGGCGGCGGGTGGGCTCAGTTTGCCGAGGTTGTGCGGTGTCGTCTCGCATAGGCCTCCATTTCGCGTAAGAAGCTGCGTGGATCGTCGCTATCTACTCTGCGAGTGGTCTCACAAAGCTAGGCCAGTAAAGAACGTTCGCAAATTGTATCACTTATAGATTTGACCACGCACCAAGAGCCCAAGGACGTAGTTGATGTGCTCGATGCTAAACATGGCGGAAGGCGGTTTTCGATACCAATTATCAGAATGATAGCCACGCATACCGGGGCTTATACCTTCATGGACCACCTTATCCGAAATGAAATTATTTATATGAGGGCGCTTTCAATTGATTCACCTCTGCTCTTCTGGCCTAATGATTGTTTGACGATGATAACGAATCAGAATTCATAGGAGGAATTTATGGCGACCATGCGAGTCACGGCCAAGCCAGAACTAGCACCAATGATGGTGGCTCAGGTTTCTAAGCCTGGCGGAGATTTTGAAATTGTGAAGCGCGAGATTCCCCAGCCGCGCGCCGAAGAAGTACGAATCAAAGTGCAAGCCTGTGGCGTGTGCCACAGCGATGTGCTTACCAAAGATGGCCTGTGGCCAGGAATCCAATATCCGCGTGTTCCAGGTCACGAAGTCGCCGGCGTGGTTGATGCTGTTGGTGACGGCGTTACCGCGTGGAGAAAAGGCCAGCGAGTGGGAGTTGGCTGGCATGGTGGCCACGATGGTACATGCCGTGAATGCCGGCGCGGAGATTTTCGCAACTGCCAGAACGTAAAAGTCTGTGGCATCAGCTATGACGGCGGATATCAACAATATATGCTGGCGCCAATAGAGGCCGTGGTGCCAATCCCCGACAGCCTTAAGGACGTTGAAGCAGCGCCTCTGTTGTGCGCTGGGATTACTACCTACAATGCGCTAAGGCACAGTGGAGCAATGCCTGGCGACCTGGTTGCCGTGCTCGGAATCGGCGGTCTGGGTCACCTTGGAATTCAATTCGCAAATAAGTTTGGTTATAAAACCATTGCCATTGGGCGCGGCCCGGAAAATGCTTCGCTTGCAAAGAAACTAGGAGCGAGCGAATACATTGATAGCCAGTCGGCAAATGCATCTGAAGTTCTGCAAAAGTCCGGCGGTGCTCGTGTGATTCTGGCAACGGCTCCAAGCTCAAAAGCTATGTCTGAATTAATTGACGGCTTGGGTCCGAACGGTAAACTCGTAGTAATCGGAGCTGCATTCGATCCCATTCAGGTCACACCCGTTCAGCTCATCAACGGAAGCCGTACAATCCAGGGATGGGCAGCAGGAACGCCGGCCGATTCAGAAGATACACTGCGCTTTTCCGAACTATCGGGCGTGCGTCCCATGATTGAAACCTTTCCGCTTGAAAAAGCGGGCGAGGCTTACGCTCGAATGCTGAGCGGTAAGGCCCAGTTCCGCGTTGTTTTGACGATGTAACAAACGAGCAATAGACACACACTGAGCAGTTTTAGACAGCAGCGCTTTTCTTAGAGCTGACGAATGTACCTCGAACCCTCACTTGTGAACCGATGCCGGCGAAATTCATGTCGGCATCGGTTCTCCTTCTTAGTTTTGAATCAGATCAATTGCTGGCGTCTTTAGAGGCAAATTACTAGTGCAATAGTAATTCGGCCGCCTAACTACTACTCCGCTAGTCAAAAACCACGAACATCCAAACAGACAACTGATTCACTCAAATTATTGTGAATTGGGTTAAAAAGTTGTTTCGCTGGCCCCGGCGAAGTGTCCCAATCATTAACGGCACGTGAAATTCACTGCCAGCAAAGCCGTCCAGGCGGATAACACACCAGACGTCCTGATTGGTGAACCACTAGATTTTCAAAAATCACGCCATAACCCAATCATTGATTGTTTGGAGTGTTTTTGTCGGAAGCGGGCAGAAGTTCAGGGCTGAATCCATTTATGAACTACAGGGATCCGCGACGAGATACGCATTCTCATGGCGCAGACAAAGGAGCGATAGCTCCTGCGAATCATAACGGGCGAATCCACACTCTGGATGAGGTGATCGAACATGATAGCGCTGCGCGGCAGATTGCATCGCCGCCAAAAATCGTGCTTTATTCGCACGATACATTCGGCATGGGAAACATTCGCAGGACTCTCCTTTTGGCCCAGGAGTTCCGGGCCCAATATTCTGAAGCGTCCATTCTCATCATCACCGGATCACCCGTGATTCATGCCTTCCGTATTCCGGAAGGCGTTGATTACATCAAGCTTCCTGGTCTCGACAAGATTGAAACAGAGAATGCCTCACATCACCATTCAGCCACCCGCTCTGAAGCAGTGCGAGAAACCCGTGCGGCAATCGTCAAGGCATCTGTGCTTCAATTTGATCCGGATTTAATGATCGTAGACAAGCGTCCTGCCGGAGTGGATGGCGAGCTTATGCCAACGCTCATGGCCCTGCGTAAAGAAGGACGGCAGACCAAACTGGTAGTTGGAATACGCGACATTCTTGATGAACCTGAGCACGCACGTCAAACGCTGATCAGCAATGGCACTTTTGATGTCATCGATGAGTTTTACGATGAAGTTTGGATATACGGTGCAAGGTCGATCTTTGATACGTCACGTGAATATACTTTTCCCCACTCTGTCGCGCAGAAAACATATTTTTGCGGCTATCTGAAGCGTTCAGCAGTTCCGTCATCGCCATCGGATGGGCCGCCGCGCATTCTTGTCACTACCGGTAGCGGAGGCGACGGCAGCGCGATGATTGAGGCGTATTTAATGGGCCTGTCAAGCCTCCCTCGAAAAATCGCGTTGCGCTCCACGGTAATTTTTGGCCCGCAGATGCCGGCCATCATCCGCCAGGAATTATTGCAGAAATACAGCTATCTGGCTGACGTGACTTTTCTCGATTTTGAAGCCGACATTTCACGGCGATATGCCGAAAGCGATCTTGTCGTTGCACATGCGGGCTACAACACCGTCTGTGAACTGCTCTCTTGTTCCAAGCGCGCAATTCTTATCCCGCGCGCAGAGCCTGTTCGTGAGCAGCTCATCCGTGCTCGTTTGCTGGCTGAGCGAGGATTCTTTGAGCTCATTGAGCCAGGTGATCTTGACCCACAAACCTTGATTGCGAAAGTCTTGGAGACGTTGGATTCCCAGCCAATGCCCCATGCCGCCGCAGACCTTGATGGTCTTCCCCGCGTCCGGCAGCGGGTCAATACATTACTGCAGCGCCGGCGGAGCGTCGCATGAGAAATGGCAAGATTGTCATGATCCTGAGCGGCTTTCCCCGGCGCTCAGAAACGTTCGCTCTCAATGAAGTCTTGGCACTTGAGCAGCGCGGAGTGCTTGCGGGCATCTTTGCGACTAAAGCAGGTGAGGGCATGGCGATACAACCGGCTAGCAAAGCGCTGCAAGACCGCGTAAAAGTTTTGCCCTCCGGAGATGCCGCCTCTCAAGCCGATGGGATCGTTCAGCTACTCAATGGAACTCCCATTTCAGGAGTCCATGGATATTTTGCGCATTCTCCCGCTGAAGTAGCAGAGCAGGTAGCCGCGCGATTAGGAACGCGTTTTGGCTTTAGCGTTCACGCCAAAGACGCGCGCAAAGTTCCGGCAGAGATTCTTTCTGCCCGCGCTCGTAAGGCAGCATGTGTCGTAGCCTGCAATAGCGATGTTGCTCACGAAATTGAAACCACAGGCGCGCACGTACACCTGCTTCCACATGGTGTGGACCTTGAGCGGTTCAAGCCCCAGTCCTTCCCTGACCAGAATCGCCTTCAGTTACTGGCCGTGGGCAGACTGGTCGAGAAGAAAGGTTTTCATGTGCTGCTGGCTGCCGTTGCGCGACTGACGATTCCATTTCAACTCCAGATCGTCGGCGAAGGCCCGGACGAAAGCCGGTTAATCGAGCTGGTCAGAAAATATGGCTTGGAAAACAAGGTGCGTTTCTGCGGCCCAAAGACCCATGACGATCTGCCGCAGCTCTATGGCAAGGCCCATATTTTGATGGCGCCATCCATTACTGATCAAAGTGGCGATCGCGATGGTTTGCCAAATGTGATCCTGGAAGCCATGGCCTGTGGCCGCCCGGTGATTGCCAGTAATGTGGCGGCCATTGGCAGTGCGGTTATTCACCATGAAACGGGATTGCTCGCCCCATCGGGCAACGAGCAATCTCTGGCTGCTGCTATCACACTGCTGGGGAAGCAGCCTTCATTGATCCAACAGCTCGGAGCGCAGGCACGCGAGTTTGTCCAGCGCGAGTTTGACATTCATCGTTGTACTGAACGTTTCTATTCCCTTTTGAGGACCGCCTATGCCTGATGGTACGAACAAATTCCCGATTGAGAACAATCGCGGAACCATAGCCTACGTTTTCAAAGGCTACCCTCGCCTCACGGACACTTTCATCACCAGTGAGGTTTATCGCATGGAGCAGCAGGGGCTGAAGCTGCGCGTATTTGTAATTAAGCCATGCACTGAGCCCGTGCCCACTGACCTGCTCGACAAAATCAATGCCAAACCGGTTTATATGCCGGGTACCACGTCCATGAAGAATGCCTCGCTCTTGCAATGGCTCTCACAGAATCTGAAACATTTCTCGCCATCTCTGCGCCGTATATTTTTCCGCCATCCTCTGCGCACTCTGCGCGCCGCAGCAACCGCCTTGGCCCAAGCCGTTCGCGCTCGCCGTTCGTTCTGGTCATGGCCGCGCAAGGTCTATGCAAAAGAATTTTTGCAGGGCGCCATGCTGGCGGACATGATCCTCCAGGCCGGCGACGTCACCCACGTTCATGCGCACTATTGCCATGGCGCAACCACTGTGGGTTGGTTTGCGGCGATGATCGCCGGCTTGCCTCTCTCATTTACCGCGCACGCTAAAGATATTTATCTCGAATCGCTAAACCCGGCTGGCTTGCTGCGCAGAAAAATGGACGCAGCACGCTTCGTCTTCACCTGTACTGATGCCAACCGCCGGTACCTTGAACAAATCGGCAGCAAAACCCCGATTCACCTCTTCTACCACGGACTCAACGCAGAGTTTTGTGACATTCGGAAAGAGCGTCCGTTCAACCGCACCATCAACGGACACATACGAGCTTTGGGCGTTGGCCGCCTGATCCCGAAGAAAGGGTTCGACATTTTTGTCCAGGCCTGCGCGATTCTCCGCAAACAAGGAATTCCGTTTGAAGGAATCATCGTGGCAGAAGGCGGAGAGCATGAAAAAGAAATCCGCCGCTTGATCGCCGAGCACAATCTGGGCGACAGTATTTCTCTGCCCGGACCAATGTCACAGTCGCAGCTTTACGATGAATACAAGAAAGCAACCGTCTTCTGTCTTCCCTGCCGCGTCTTGAACAATGGCGACCGCGATGGTATCCCGAACGTACTGATGGAGGCTATGTCTGTAGGACTTCCCGTTGTCACCACACGGATTTCAGGAATTCCTGAGCTTATCAATGACGGCGTGAATGGCTTGCTAATCCCGCCGGAAGATCCAACGGCTTTGGCGCAGGCCTTTGTTCGCTTGATCGAAGACAATCCTCTGGCGATCAACTTGTCGCGGAATGCTCAAGAGACGATTGAAGAAAAGTTTAACGGCGACAAACTCGCTGTCCACATGGCGAATCTGTTTCGTGAGGGTATTGCATCTTGAATGTAGGCGCACAGATCAGGCCGCGTCCACTCTTTTGCGTAGTGGAGCATGCCCACGCCAACCGGGCAGTGGCAGAAGAAGTATGCGCCGGAAAGTTCACGGAGAACGGCACAACGCTGGAATTGGGGCTTAATCCTGACTGGCTTGCGGGCGGCCTGAAAGAAGACGAAGAATGGCAAATTGCATGGATTAAGTTTTACTTTGGGCTGCATCTTGCAACAGCTTTTGCTGAAACAGGCGAGCTGAGGTTTCAACGTGCCTGGGAGCGCCTGGTCGACTCATGGATCAGTCACGCTCCGGCCAACCATGGCCCTGCAGATGCATTTGGCCGTCGCATTCAAAACTGGATCTACGCCTGGAACATCTTTGGCTCCTCGCCGCACTTCCGCGGATTCAGTGATGGCCTGGAAGAGCGGATTGTCGCCAGCCTGGCGCAACAGGCAAGTCATCTTCTGAACCATCTTGAGGCGGAGCGAAACCATCGCACACTTGAGCTCTATGCGCTTTTCGTGGCTGCCCTTGCTCTCCCCGAAATGCCAGGCAGCAAGGATCTGCTTAAGTTCTCCATCGAGGCGATTCACCAGAATCTCTTGAGTGATGTCCGCGCGGACGGCGTTCATTGTGAGCACTCAACGCACTATCACATGCTTGGGCTGCGTACTTATTTAGCAGCGCGAGAAAATGCGCGCCGCTTCGACTTGAGCTTTCCGCCTGATTACGATGAACGACTGGAGCTGGCGTGTGATTTCGCGATGCACTCCCGCCGTCCTGATGGCGAGATCCCAGCTCTCTCCGATGCCGACACTGGAAGTTACGCTGATCTGCTTCAGCTTGGAGCTGCATTGCTGTCGCGTCAAGATTTTCTATATGCAGGCACAGCAGGCGGTCAGGGATTTCCACCACAGAGGCGATACGTTAATTTCCCTGAAGCCGGTTACTATGTGCAACGCAGCGGCTGGGGCGAAGACAAGATTCCTTTCGCGAAAGAAAAATTCCTGATCTTTGATTGCGGCCCACTCGGTGATGGAGGGCATGGACACTACGACATGCTCAATGTCGAGATATCTGCCAATGGTGAGCCATTAATTCAAGATCCCGGCCGCTATACCTATTCAGAGCACGAACCTAATTTCAGGCGCTGGTTCAAAAGCACGGCAGCACACAACACAGTTTGCATTGACGGTCTGGACCAGGTCCCTTACCGGCGCGGAAAACCAAAGCCACCGTTGCCCAAGAGTGAGCTGATTGCTCGTTGGAGCGCTCCCGGATTTGACGTCATTTGCGGAAGAGTCGAGAGCCCTTGCTATGAAGTTGTCCATACTCGCTCCATCTTCTTTATAGGCAACGAGTACTGGATTATCCGTGACACACTACAAGGGGACCGTGCACATCGCTTTGATTTGCGCTTCCATCTTTCCCCTGCTGCCTGGGAGATGACTGACATCAGTCGTGGAAATTTCGCGCTCGCTCCGGGCCTGGCATTGGTTTTTAGCCCCGGAAGCAACCTGCAGCTGGAACAAGGATGGATTGCTCCTCAGTATGGCGTTAAATTTCCTGCGCCAGTGGTAAGCGCCGTGGTTGAAGGCAGCCACAATGCTGAATTCATCACACTGGTCGTGCCGATAGAAAATGACAAGCAAATTCCAGAGCTAAAGATTTGCCACGATGCGAAAGCTGCCTCGAGCCTTTCTGTTGAGATTCATGGTATCGGTGAGAACCAAGACAGTGTCGATTTTGTTACTCTGAATCCATCCATCGCAGAGAACAATCTTGGTCCATTTCTTTGCAGCGCCTCTGCTATGTGGGTTCGTAAAACGCATGACGATGCCAGTCTGCATGCCTGCAATGTTCGGCAATTGCAGTTAAATGGCAGCGCTCGCTCTCTTTTTGCGCAGCCCGAGCCTGCTCCATGGGTGGAGTGGAATGAAAAAGACGGGCTGACCGTAGGCTCGAAGAGGTTTGAATGAGCTCCACGACTTACTCCATTCCGCTCATCGCCGACCCGGTCGTACCTCAGCGCGACTTGCTGCTTGACCCTGAAGCAGTCGCCGGAATATTTTCGCGCCATCTTGGCGCAAGCAGACCCATCAAGATTGATCGCTGCGTGCATCTACGCACGACTTATCATGCCAGTGAAAGCCTGCGTGTTGCCTACAGAGTTTTTGCCGAAGGACAGTCATGCATCGTCTCCGGCCGGGCATTTCCTACCGGAGCCAGCAACGCGGCTTTTACGCGTGTAAAGGCGGCAGATGCGGACTGCTGTCCATTTCGGCCTGTATTTCATGACGCGGCCACAGAAAGCATCTTCTGGACCTTCCCCAACGATCGAAAAATCCCACACCTGCAGCTACTCACTGAAATTCCGCAAGAGCTGGCAGAATTATTCAACGGTCTATGGACAAAGAGCAATCTGGTGGCATACGCACCAGAAAAATGCGCGACAGCACAATGCCTCAATGGGCACGGCGATGTGCTGGCTTATGCAAAGGTTTATGCCGATACTCACAGCGAAGCATGTTTCCAGACTTATGAATCGCTTCGTAAAAGCCTGAATGCCGGGCATCTGGAAATTCATTTTCCTGCAGTAATTTTCCATTCTGAGCCACATCATTTGTTGGTTCTTCAGGCCCTTAAAGGCAAGCGTATGGCTGAGCTCAAAGGCATGGAGCTGCAAAATGCATTTGAAAGCCTGGGGCAAAAGCTTGCCATTTTGCATAATCTGCCCGTCCCCGCACATCTGCCGGAATTCGAGCGAACCAAAGATACGCATATACAACTTGCATCGACAACAATCGGCCTGGTGCGACCTGATCTTGCTCAATTAGCTTCTGAGTTATCTGACCAACTATGCAGTCAGCGCACGGCATCGGATGAGACAAATGTTTGTCTCCATGGCGACGTACATCCAAAAAACGGAGTCCTGCTCGGAAGCGAAATTGCCCTGATCGACCTCGATCAAGCATCTCGCGGTCCACGCGCTGCTGATATAGGAAGTCTGTTGGCGGCATTGCGTTATGAACGGCATATTGGTTTGCTATCGGATGAAGCGGAGCAAGAGCTGGGTGATGCATTTCTGCGCGGCTATAAATCTCGCTCGCGTCTTCCTGAACCAGAGTCTTTGCGCTGGCACATAGCAACGGCGCTCTTTGCGGAACGTGCATTCCGCTCCGTGAGCCGCATTCGATTGCCCGGATTGATGTGCCTGCCTGAGCTTTTGATGGATGCACGTCAAATCCTGGCGGAGGGCTATTGATGGTCCAGCCAAAAAAGAGACCGTTTCAAGTGGTGGTCCGTGAACATCTGCGGGATGTAAAGGGCCGGCTGTCTGTTGCCGCCATTTGCACGCTATTGCTGGTGGGCGCAGACCTTTTACGCCCATGGCCGCTCAAAATCATTTTTGACTACGTCCTGTTTTCCAAGAAGATCCCTCGCTCTCTGTCATTTCTGAACAGCATCCTGGGGCACGGCAAAGTCTGGACGATTGTCGTCATTTCATCCGGCATCATTGTGATTGCGCTGGTTAAGAGCTTTGCCGCCTATTCTCAGACACACATTGTGTCGCAGATCGGTTTCAAGTTTGCCCATTCGTTGCGCCGTACATTATTTGTTCATTTGCAAAGACTCTCGCTGTCTTTTCATGCGCGTATGCGGTCTGGCGAACTTCTCACCAACATTACCTCGGATACAAACGACCTTCGTGATGCGCTCACTGAATTTGTACTCAACTTTATCTCCGAATTTCTGACACTGGTTGGAATGGTGGCGATCATGGTTGGCCTGAATTGGAGGCTAAGCCTTATCGTTCTTGCAATTTCGCCAGTGCTGGGCTTTCTCTCATTTATCCGCTACCGCAAGATCAGGGACTCCGCGCGCAGGCAGCGCAAAGCCGAAGGCAAAATCGCTTCCAAAGCCAATGAGATTTTGGCTTCGATGCATGTAGTGCAGGCCTTTGGCCGCGAAAAGTACGAGAAAGAGCGCTTTGAAACTGATAGCGCTGACGCCCTGAAAGAAAGCGTGCGCACCACACGGCTTGAAGCAGCCGCGGCCCGCGCGGCAGACCTTACGCTTTCACTCGGCACGTGGGCGGTGGTTCTGATCGGATCACTGGAAGCGCTTAAAGGCCAGATGACTCCGGGTAATGTGCTGGTCTTTGCGGCTTACATGAACAGCATGAATAGCCCCATTCGTAATCTGGCAAAGCTTTCCAGCCGAATCAGCCGCGCAGCAGTCACAGCCAGCCGCATCTCAGATATTCTGCAGCTCGAGCCCGATGTTCAGGACGATCCTAACGCTATTGAAGCAGCAAACATCAAAGGGCAAATCGTCTTTGATAACGTCACCTTCGGCTATGAAGGAGGCAACGCAGTATTAGAGAATGTATCGTTCAGTGTGGCTCCAGGCCAGCATGTTGCATTGCTCGGTCGCTCAGGATCTGGGAAGTCAACTTTAAGCGCGCTTACCTTGCGCCTGTATGACACACGAAGCGGCTCCATCCACGTGGATGGGCTGGATATCAAGAAATATGGCCGTGAGAGCCTGCGCCGTGAAATTGGGATTGTCCTGCAGGATTCACTCCTTTTCGCAACCACGGTGCGGGAAAACATTGCGTACGGAAAGCTGGATGCCACAGACGAAGAGATCATCGCTGCTGCTAAATCCGCAAACGCGCATGACTTTATCCTGGAATTGGAAAACGGCTATGAAACAGTCGTCGGCGAGCGTGGTGCAACACTTTCTGGAGGACAGCGGCAACGCATTGCCATTGCCCGCACTTTTATACGCAACACGCCTATTTTGATTCTTGATGAACCCATGACAGGCCTGGATGTGGAGAGCGAATCAACCGTACGCGAAGCGTTACGCCGTCTGATGGCTGGAAGAACTTCCATATTAATTACGCACGACCTGGTGGCAGCCGCAGAGGCAGACTTGATTCTGGTACTGGCGGAAGGACGCATTGTGGAGCAGGGCTCACACAAAGAACTTTTGGCACGCAGCCGGCAATATCGCGAACTTTGGGAGTTCAAGAATACTCAGGCCGGAATTTCAACGGGCTCCATGGAAATGAAAACAATCCAGTAACCCAATTCCTTTGAGAGGCATGAATGAAGATAGTAAGCCTGCTTTTATTGGCGGCTCTTTTTAGCATACAGGCAAGCGCGCAAGCGGGCGTAACTGTAAGTGGCTTGCTTGAAGACCAGACAGAAGCTGTCATCCCAGGTGGAATACTCACGCTCACGAGCAAAGTGAATGGCCAGGCACGCCAGGCATCGGCTAATGGCGAAGGCCGCTTTACTTTCACCAGCGTTGCTCCAGGCGAATACGTGTTGAGAGGTGAAGCAGAAGGATTTAAGCGCGTGGAAATACCAGTGACAGTAGCCGGCCAGCCCCTCCCAAATATTCAAGTAAAGATGGCGATCAACAATAAGGAAGAGGTAGTTTCCGTAGGCGCTAATGAGGCGCGGCCTGATTCGCCGGAAAACAACACTGACTCTTTCAACGTGAACGTGGATTTCATCAATGCACTTCCCTCGCAGAGCCAGGACATACTATCAGCAGTCGGCAATTATCTTTCCCCCGCAGCTCAGGGAGTAGAGGGCACATCCATTGTTGTTGACGGTGTAGAAAGCTCTTCGCTGACCGAGCCTACCGATTCCTTGAAGCGAATCTATATCAACAGAGATCCGTATTCGTCTGAGTTCAGGCGTCCAGGTTCAGGCCGTGTAGAGGTCACTACCCGCAACGGCTCTCGCGGACATTTTGACGGGAACTTTGCTTTCTATGATCGCAATGACATCTTCGACGCGCAAAATGCCTTTGCTTCCACCAAGCCGAATCTCGATCGCCACCTTTGGGAGGCGACTCTGGGTGGGCCACTGCCATGGCGCAGGGCACGATTTTTCTTCAGTGCCTCACGCCTGGCAGATGATGAAGATATGATCGTAAATGCCGTCACACCGCAGGGTGCTGTCGTGCAGAATGTTCCCTTCTCTCAGACCAATACAAACGTGGTTGGCCGTGCTGATTTTCGCCCCAACGAAGCCAACACGCTCAGCGTCTTATACAACTTCCATGGAAATCCGCAGGACAATCGCGGCGTTGGTGGCCTGCGTCTGGCGCAACAGGGCATATCATCGCGAGACACGGAAAATAGCTTCAAGCTGTGGAACACCACTGTAATCACGCCGGCTTTGCTGAACGTAGTTCGCTTCAGTTATCAGCGAGAAAGTGAGCGCATCGGGAATGCCGTCACCGGTCCTGAGCTTGACGTCAGCGGAGCATTCATTGGAGGTCCCAACCAGTCAAACTCCGTTAACCATGGCACGAGGGTGGAAATTCAGGATGTGGTCAACTGCGTCTCTGGACAAAACACGCTCCGCTTTGGCGGCGCATTTCTGCCAAAGTCCTTTGACTTTACTGATAGCACGAATTTCGGCGGCATATTTACATTCGCAAACCTAAATGCCTTTTCAGCAGGAACCCCGATATTGTTTCAGGTAGCTCGCGGAGACCCGAATGTTTCCTTCGACAAGAATGAGGCCTATGGTTTTTTTCAGGATGAGGTCAAAATCACGCAACACGCTACCTTAATGGCCGGCCTGCGTTATGACTGGCAGCAACATCTCAACAGCCCCACACATTTAGCACCTCGCGTCGCATTTGGGTACGCACCAGGCAATGGGAATACCGTTTTTCGGGCAGGCGCAGGCATTTTTTATGATCGTCTTTCAGACCACGTCGTCGAACAGACGTTGCTGCTCGATGGCACACAGCAGCAGGAATTCATCCTCAGGAATCCTGTATTCCCGACTCCTCCACTTACCAATGCGCCAGCCAGCATTTGGCAGCTTCAGCCCAACATCCAAATGCCTTATCTCATACAGGCCAGCGCGGGCGTTGAGCACTCTATTGGAAAGACTTTGAAGGCCTCGCTTGAGTATCGCTATCTGCGCGGCGTTCATCTATTCCGTGCGATTGACGTTAATGCACCCTTGGCAAATGGTATCCGCCCAGATCCCACACTATTTCTGGATCGCGAAGTAGAATCAGCCGCACTGCTGCGCAGCAACGCTCTGATTGCGTCATTTCAAGGACGAATCCACAGAGCCATTAAACTGAAGGCGCAATATACGTTTTCTAAAAGTGAAGATAACACGGATGGCCCGCTGGCTCTGCCGGCCAACAGCCGCAATCTCGGCCCGGAATGGGGCAGATCAGATTTTGATATGCGCCACCGGCTGGTGCTGAGTGGAACATCGGACCTGCCAGCGAATTTCAGGCTGGGATTGGTTCTGGTGGCGAACTCAGGCCGCCCATTCAATATCACCACCGGCTCTGACGACAATCATGACGGCGTTGCCAATGATCGCCCCGCAGGAGTAACGCGCAACACCGGTGATGGTCCCGGCTTTGTGCAAACAGATTTGCGCCTGACAAAGGTATTTAATTTTTATAAGAGTGGGCTTGATCAGGATGGCGATCTCATTGGCTTCAGAAAAATGGAGTTGAGCATTGATGCTTTCAACCTGTTCAATCACACCAATCTGACTGACATCATCGGAGATGTCTCATCGCCACGCTTTGGCCTGGCAACAACCGCGCTGCAGCCAAGGACCATTCAGCTTTCGATTAAGTTTGGTTTCCGCAAATCCACGGAGTGAACCCGCTGATGACTTTACGCCCCCGAATCCTTTTTTATTGCCAGCACTCGCTTGGCATGGGACACCTGATTCGCTCGCTCTCCGTGGCGGATGCGCTGGCGCAGCAATTTGAGGTGGTGTTTCTGAATGGCGGCCCCATGCCAGAAGGTGTGAAGCCATCAGAAGGAATTGAGGTCGTCAATCTGCCGCCGTTGGGTTTTGATACGAATATGAAGCTCAGCAGCCGCGATAGCCAATACACCGTGGCGCAGGCCCAGAACCTTCGCACAGAAATGCTGCAATCGGCTTTTCATTCTGTTAAACCTCATGCCGTATTGATTGAGCTCTTCCCTTTTGGCAGAAAGAAGTTTGCTGGAGAGCTGCTGCCACTTCTGGATGCAGCGCGTGCCGCCAGAGATCCTCAGCCCGTAATTGTTTGCAGTCTGCGCGACATTCTGGTAACGCGCGATCAGGATCATGACGAGCTCGCAGCCCAGCGCGCCAATCAGTACTTCGACGCAGTTCTCGTACACTCTGATGCGCAATTCGCCCGGCTGGAAGAATCGTTTCATCCTCGTTCTCCACTCGCCGTTCCGGTTCATTACACAGGATTTGTCTCTAGAGCTAGAAAACAGGCTGTAGCGACTGAACCAGTGCGCGAACCACGCATTGTCGTTTCCGCGGGCGGCGGCATCGTAGGCGAAGCATTGTTGCATACCGCCGTTCGAGCCTATGACTTGCTGAGTAATTCCCAAAAAGTTGAGATGAAGGTGATTGGTGGACCATTTATTCCGGACGCATCATGGCAGGCGCTACAAAATATCGCGGAAGGAAAACCCGGCCTGATTCTGCAGCGATTTGTGCCTGATCTGGAGACAGAGCTGCGCAGTGCTGCCGCTTCTATCAGCCAGTGCGGATACAACACAGCCATGGAAATATTACGTTCCCGCGTTCCGGCTTCGATCGTGCCATTCAGCACCGATGAGGAAAATGAGCAGATGAATCGCGCGCGCAGGCTGGAACGATTAGGTGCGCTGCGGGTTCTGGAGCCAGCCCATTTAAGCCCGCAAACGCTGGCCAAAGAGATTGACGCTTTATTAGAGTTCCTGCCCTCTCCAATCAACCTGGATTTGAATGGAGCAGAAAACACCGCGCAGCTTCTGAATGACTTGATACAAAGCCAGGAAAGCAGTGCGGCAAACGGTATTCAGCAAGAACATAGGACAAACACATTGGCATGGCTGGAGCCAGTCTCTCAGGCACTGGATAGCCTTGAGCACCCAGCCATCGTTTTCTTTCGTGACGATGATGGGGGTTGGGGTGACGATCGCCTGATTCAACTGCTTAATCTCTTCAACGAATGCGGGTTGCCGCTGGATATCGCTGCCATCCCCGCAGCATTGACCACGCCTCTCGTCGATGAACTATTGCGGCGTATGACTGCCAATCCGGAAACTGTGCGCATTCATCAGCATGGCTACACGCATACCAATCATGAAATGGAAGGCAAGAAGTGTGAATTTGGCCCCGCACGTGATTATCTCGCTCAACGCAATGACATTGAGAATGGCCGGCGTCGCCTGACCGAACTTTTTGGGACATTATTAGACCCAATCTTTACGCCGCCATGGAACCGTTGTACGGATGCAACGGTGAAATGTTTATCGGAGTTGAGATTTGCGGTGCTCTCACGCGAATCCCATGCGACTCCCTTCGCTCATGAGGGATTGTTTGAACTTCCAATCACGCTTGACTGGTTTGCCAATAAGAAGAAGGTGCGGTTGAGCATGGAAGAATGGGGAAAAACGCTGGCTGCACAGCTCAGGAGCGATGGCTCGATTGGAATCATGCTGCACCATGCTGTGATGGATCACAATGAAATGCAAAATCTATCAAAGCTATTGGCGCTCTTGGGCCGGCACCAAAACGTCAAATGCCATTGTATGCGAGCGCTTACTCCCCCGGGCAGCGCTGCAACGCAGTAAACAAGGGAGCATGTTCAATTTCTCTTTTGTTATTAAGCAGCGGCCGCTGAGGCTTCTGCTTCCATGCTGGCCGCGCAGGCTGCCACTTTCTTTAATGCTGCAGCACAATCCCTGACATACTGCTCAGAAACTTTGGTAAAAGCCGGCAGCGTCATCAAACGCTCTGACAGTGTGCTTACCACTGGCAGATCACCGGGATTTGGCTCCCAATCAGGACCAGTGGGAAGCAGTCCGCCAAGATCAGAGCCGTCAAAGGTGCTGAAGATAGGAGTTTCATTGAGCATGCGTTTGCGTTTGCCGATTCGCGCATAGCGTTCATTGGAGATCGGAACACCTTCGGCCTTTGCCGCCTGAATAAACGCAGAGGTATTCCAGTTCCCTGCTTTCTCAGGCGTGTAACGGACAATGAATTCCAGGAAGCCTCCCCGCGTGGCCTCTGGAGTGGTCTTCACAGGTTGCACCGCCTCACAGCCTGCCAGTTCAGAACACAGAATGTCATAGTTGCGCTGGCGGCAGCGATTCAACTCTTTCAGCCGCGAGAGGCTACCCAGCGCGAGATAGATACCGTAAAGATGCGGGCGGTATTTCACGCCGAGCGTCAGAAAGTCAGTATCAAATGTTTTTTTGGCCTGGCCTTCTTTCATGCGGCCGTAATGGCCAAGCGCCAGCATCCGGTCAAAGAACACCGGATCGTTGGTAACGGCAATGCCGCCTTCTCCTGCTGAGACCGCCTTCGGTCCCTGCAAACTGAAGCAGCCAATGTGTCCCCACGATCCCACAGGACGGCCCTGATAGAGTGCTCCATGTGCGTGTGAGCAATCTTCAATCAAAGCGAGATTATGACGGTGCGCAATATCCGCAAAGCGGTCCATCGGTGCGGGATTGCCCCACAGATGCACCACACAGATCGCGCGTGTGCGTGGCGTTATCCGGCGCTCTACATCATCAGGATCGGCAAGCAGCGTTTCTGGATTTACATCGCAAAAAACAGGACGCCCGCCGCATTGAAGAATGGGTGCAGCGGTGGCAAAGAAAGTGTAGCCGGGCACAATGACCTCGGTTCCCGGCTTCACGCCCGCCGCGAAATAGGCGCTGTGCAACGACGCTGTTCCGCTATTCATCGCCAGTGCATACTTGGTGCCAACCAGCTGTGCGAATTTCTTTTCAAATTCAGCAATGGCGCCTTCGCCTTTGGCCAGCGTGTTGATGTCACGGCGCGCGGCGGCAATGATCGGCAGAATATCCGTAAGCCGGACTTGTCTCCAGCGATCGCGATATTCCATACGCACAGTACGAGTACCACCATAAATAGCAAGATCGTTGCGAGTCATTTCTTTCGTCCCCTTAGGCTGACATGTGTTCGACGTGCTCCAGAGTAATGTTCTTGTGCTGCTTTGCATGGCGGCCACCGTCATAAAGGGCCGTGGTCAAACCTGCATAGCAGTTGTTTGTATGGTCCAGTGGAAGCATGACCGACTCGCCGCTCAATGCTGAAGAATAGATCGCTGTGCATATCTCCAGCGACGCACGAGCATCCTCAGCGTCAATCGGCAATGGCCGCCCATCGATAATCGCGCTGATTACATCTGCCCAATACGGAGTGTGCGCGCTGGTAGCCGGCACCTTGGCCTTGTTTTCCTTTTTGCCAGAAAACAGGCTTGGCTTCGCTGCCTTGGGCGGCTCCGGTTTCTGGACAAGTGGATAAGCTTCCAAAACTGTACGCAATGATTCTTCGCGCCAGTCTGCATCCAGTGATTCCACGGCCCAAGGAAAATGTGATGAAGCCTTGTCGCCGATTACGTCAAAGCCATGATTCGAGCGCTGCGCCGTCATGGTGCCATAACAGCTCACCAGAGCGCCATTCTCAAATCGGATGGTGGCAGCACAAGTGTCTTCAGATTCGATCTGCTGCTGCAGCGTATCAATAGTCGCCGTGACTTCAATTGCGCGGCCAAAGATATGGTGCATGAGATCGATCTCATGGATGAGCTGCGTCATTACCATGCCGCCGCCCGCGGTTTCCCATTGCCCCCACCACGCGCTGCGCTTCTTTGCGGGCTTGGCTGCACCGTCTTTGGCTTTTCGTGCTGGAGCTTCCCATTTGGCGAAGCGGCTGAACCGGCCAAAGAGCAAGCGGCCAAGACGTCCCTGGTCACGAAGCCAGAGCGTACGCTGCACTTCAGGCAAATAACGGAATTGATAAACAGTGGAGAGCTTTCCCGAAAATCTTTTCGCCATCGCAAGTATTCGGTCCGCAGATTCCAGTGTGTGCGCCAGAGGCTTCTCGCAGATGACGAATTTACCGGCGGCAAGCGCATCGCTCACAACCTGTTCATGCAAAGAGGGTGGAGTGCACACTGTGATCACGTCAATGTCCTTGCGCTCAAGCAGCTTGCGATGATCATTAAATGCCAGAGGAATGAAATGCTGGCTAATGGCCTTCTGTACCTGGTTTTCATCGATATCGGAAACAGCTAGAAGACGTGCGCGACCGTTCAGAGCATTGCACGCGATAGCATGCTGCTCAAAAATTCTTCCAGCTCCAATAATTCCGACTCCAACGTCTGTTTTCATCATGCTCCTTCATGCTGAGGGATAATTGAGCACTCCATCCCTCCTGGCAGGTTTTATGCTGTCTGGGAGCGACTTTGCCGTCTTTGCTCCTGCAACAGTTCACTCATGCGCTCACGGATGCGTGGCAAACCGTCCAGGTCAAAAGCTTCATGCTTTTCCAGCGGCCTATTAATGGAATGCAGTACTGCGGCGATCAGGGATTCAGGAGTCAGGTTCTGCGGCTCAAGAATGTCAAAGTATCCTCGCTCAGCCAGCAGGCGAGCGCGAATCAACTGTTCCCGCACTGGCTCCGCGCGGGGCACCAGAATGGCGCGCTGCGAAAATGAGAGCAGTTCGCAAACGGTGTTGTAACCAGCCTGAGAGACCACTACATCGCTTTCCGCATAATGACTGGTAAGGTCCGGCGCAAAATCAAGAAATTCAACATCAGAGAAGTGGCCATAACGGCGCAATAAATCTTCGCGGCAGACTTGCGGCATCTGCGGGCCAAAAATTACCGTGCTGTGCAAGGCAACGCTGCGAGCCAGCGTGGAAAGCCCACTAAGATAGGCGTCAATCATTTCCCGGCCATCCCCACCTCCACCGGTGGTTACCAGAACACGCGGAGTGCCATCATTGAGTTGTGCATGCTGCCTTGGACGCTTGAGATAGCCAACATATTTTGTTTTGCGCAAAACCGATTCAGGAAAGGCGTACTCGCGTGCGGTATTGAAGATGGACTCTGTCCCATAAATCCAGACTTCGTCGTAATAGTGGTCTATCACTGGGAAGCTGCCGTTGTTGGCCAGCACATCGCGAGTGCGTTCGGGGGCGTCAAGGATATCGCGAATGCCCAGCACGAGTTTTGTATTCATGCCGCAGGCGCGGAGCACCGAAAGCGTTTCAATAAGTTCTCCATCTACGCCAGATGGACGCTTGTCCACAATCATAATGTCTGGCGCAAATCCCAGTACTGACTCTTTCAGGATGGCTGAGCGAGCAGCTTTGATCTCTGCGGAACAACTGCCCAGAAATCTTGGCTCATAACGTTCTGCATCCACGCGGTCAAGACAAGGTAGCTTGATGTAATCCACGCCTTTGGGAATAGGAAAGGCATGAATCATGGGTGAGCCGGTAATAATCAGGATGGAAGCGCCAGGATAGCGATCAATAAAATCGTCCGCCAAGAGCAGTGTCCGGCGAATATTGCCGAGGCCAAATGTGTCATGCGAATAGAGCAGGATCTTGGGAGCATGACTTTGTTCTCGCCGCGTAACAAAATGCGCAGCGGGTCTGGTTATTTCCTGCCGATTGGTCTCCGGTCTTAGTTCTAAAAGATTACCGTTTGACTTGGACACCGGGTAAACAGACTCCGGTGATATCCCTGTGGGATTATCCATAAAGCGCACGTATAGGCCCCCTTCGCCACATAGCCGCGCCTATTGGCGTAATAGATCGAAACTTCCTGTCTTTTTAGTGAGACAACTGGACTCCTTTTGCTGGAACAGGATTTATTGAAAAAACTGAAAATTGTGTGAAGAATATAGGAAAAATCTGTTCCGCTTGATACCCTCAAATTGTCGTAACGAAATACAAAGCTGGTGCTTGGCCTTGTAACCGCGAAAATATTAGGGGCGCATGAAGATTTTAATCACAGGGACCGCAGGCTTTATCGGCATGCACGTAGCCGAATCACTACTGAAACGCGGCGAAGACGTCATAGGCGTCGACAACCTGAACAATTACTACGATGTGCGCCTGAAGCAGGACCGCCTTCAAACCCTGCGTCAATATCCAAATTTTCGCTTCTGCAAATTCGACCTGTCTGAGACGTCTAAGGTCACTGAGTTATTTGAGGCAGAAAAGTTCCAGCGGGTTATCCACCTGGCTGCACAAGCCGGGGTCCGCTATAGTCTTGAAAACCCACATGCTTACATCCAGAGCAATGTAGTTGCTTTCACTAATATTCTTGAGGCTTGCCGCAAATTGCCGGTTGAGCACCTGGTTTATGCCAGCAGCTCCAGTGTTTATGGATCCAACAAAAAGCTGCCTTTTTCCGTTCAGGACAATGTGGACCATCCGGTGAGCTTGTATGCTGCCACTAAAAAGTCGAATGAGTTGATGGCACACGCTTACAGCCATCTCTATCAATTGCCGACCACGGGTCTGCGCTTCTTTACCGTCTATGGCCCCTGGGGGCGACCGGACATGGCTGTCTTTATTTTTACGCGTGCCATTCTGGCGGGCAAGCCGATTGACGTATTCAATTATGGCAAGATGCAGCGTGACTTTACCTACATTGATGACATCGTCACAGGTGTGCTCAGCGTAGCGGATCGCCCCCCAAGCACTTCAGGAAAACAAGATTCTGGCGCTCCTTACCGCCTTTACAACATCGGCAACAATCAACCGGTTGAGCTGCTCAGGCTGATCGAAGTTCTGGAAAAACACCTAGGCAAGAAGACTGAAAAAAATATGCTGCCCATGCAGGCCGGCGATGTCCCCGCAACCTATGCTGACGTTGACGACCTGATGCGTGATACAGGTTTTCGGCCCAGCACCTCCATTGAAGATGGCATTGCAAAATTCGTGAGTTGGTATCGTTCTTACTACACGCAACAAAAGTCAACGAATGCGCCCCTTCAGGAAGATTACTCTCGTTCTGCGAGCTGACGATTCAGTTCACGCCTGGAAAATGAGATAAGAAGGCTGCGTTATGAAGGTAAGCCGAAAGATCATTGTTTATATAGCCACAAGCGCTGATGGCTATATCGCCAGGCCTGATGGTGATGTGGAGTGGCTTAATCGGCGGCCCCGGACTGGGGATCAAGGCATGCGTGCGTTCTATCGGAACATTGACACGATTCTCTTCGGTCGCAAGACCTACGACTGGGTGCTGGCATATGCCAGAAAGACTGGCAGCAAAGCAGAGAGCATGTTTGATAAGAAGATCGCCAATTATGTGTTCTCCAGAAAGCCGCCGAAGAAACCTATCGCCAGCGCGGAGTTTGTTTCAGGATCTATAAAGGCTTTTGCTCGACGGCTGCGCGCAAAACCAGGAAAACATATCTGGATGATGGGTGGCGGAGAGCTGATCGCCTCATTCCTTGATGTCGGCGAAATTGACGAGTTCGATATTCACATCATCCCTACCTTGATTGGCAAAGGAATACCGCTGATAGCGCCGCGCCATCGCGACATAGATCTCAATTTGCTCTCGGCTCGAAAATATCCTGACGGGTCGGTTCGTCTGCGCTACCAGGTTCCAAGATAGCGCATCACTCTCAAAGCTTGTTCAATCCATCGAGCGCTGCGACCTTATACGCTTCAGCCAGTGTGGGATAGTTGAAGACCGTATCGCGGAAATATTCCATGGTCCCGCCCAAAGCAAGAACCGCCTGGCCGATATGAATGATCTCAGCAGCGCGATCGCCGATTGCATGGACGCCGAGTACGCGCAGGCTGTCAGGATCGAATAAAATCTTCAGCAGACCATTTTCATCGCCCAGCATTTGCCCTTTTGCCAGCTCCGCGTATCGAGCGCGACCAACTTCATACGGCAATTTCTGCTGTGTCAGCTGCTCTTCTGTAAAGCCAACCATTGAGACTTCAGGAATTGTATAAATTCCGTACGGTACATGATGTGAGTTCATGGTGCTGGGCTTGCCAAACATGTGGCAGCTAGCCAGGCGGCCTTGCTCCATGGAGGTGCTGGCCAGCGCGGGAAAACCAATCACATCACCAGCAGCATAGATGTGCGGTACGGTGGTCTGAAAGTTCGGGTTGGTTACAAGCTTGCCGCGGCCATCCGAGTTCAAGCCGGCACTCTGCAAATTGAGTTGATCGCTATTGGCCTGCCGTCCGACGGAGTAAAGCATGGCCTGGCCATGTATGGTCTTTCCGCTTTCCACGCGTGCGAAGACCCGGTCGCGTTCTTCGTCAATGCCAACAGAGACAACTTTTTCGCCCAGCCGGAATACCATGCCTAGCTGGCGCAATTGAAAGCACAGATTCTCAATGATTTCACGGTCGGCAAAATCGAGTAGCGTTGGCCGTTGATCGAGCAGAGTTACCCGCACACCAACGGCGGCAAACATGGAAGCATATTCCAGCCCGATGATTCCCGCGCCTACGACAATCAGCTCGCGTGGTAGCTCGTCTAGAAGATGAACCTGATCAGAATCAAAGATGCGTTTGCCATCCACTGGTACTTGAATGTCATGTGCGGGGCGAGTGCCGCAGGCGATCAGGATATTGTCACCACGAACAATGAATGAAGCGTCATCACGCACCACCTCAATCGAGTGCGGATCAAGAAATCGCGCTGCTCCTTCCAGCGTGGTTACCTGATTGCGCCGCAGTTGGGCTTTGATGACCTCAATTTCACGCGCCATCACGGCATGCGCGCGAAATACCAGGTCCTGCATGGAAATCTTGTCTTTTACCGTATAACCGCTGCCATAAAATGAGCGCTGCCGGAATCCACTCAAATACAGAATGGCTTCACGCAACGTCTTGCTGGGAATGGTTCCGGTATGCACACAGACTCCGCCCACAGTGTGCGTCTTTTCGATGACGGCAACCTTCTTGCGCAGTTTGGCTGCACAAACTGCGCTCTTCTGCCCAGCAGGGCCGCTTCCAATTACAACAAGATCGTATTGGTTGGGTTCCATGTTTGTCCTAATCGGATAATCGACTTTATATGATCCATCTTAAACAACAAAAAAGCCCCCCAAGATTGATCAACACCTTGGGGGCGAATTCAACTCATCCGTTTACTGCCTGTTTGGGGTTAATTTCCATCAATTTTTTGTAGTAACAGCTGAGATCCGTTTAGAGATTCATCAGTAAAGCCAAAAACGAAGAACTGATTCGGGTTGCCGATCGGATTGCCGCTGGGATCCGGTACGGAGATCAGAAAATCGTTATCATTGGCGACCCAGAGCGTGTGCAGTCTGCCTGGACCCTGCGTGATATCTTCACCCAACGCCACGCCTTCGATCTTGGCTGGAATGACTGTGGGATCGAAACCGGCATTCACCAGCGCCTTCACCACATCCAGGAATAGCGTCTTCGGAATTTCGTGGGTGGCGGCGGTGGTTCCGTCCATATTGGAGACATCGACCGCGCTATTGAGATCGATCTTGAAGATTTCCTTCACCACGGCAGCATCGCCGTTGGCACGGCCATCACCATCGCGCTCGTCGACCAGGAACTCGTGATTGTTCAGAGCAGTGATTTCGCTCACGCCGGAGCCATCCGTCAAACCATAAGCAAATTCGTGAATGGTCTGGCCAGAAGCGATGTCCATCACTTCAATGCGCAGAAGTTTCTTTGCGGCCTTGCCTTCTGCAGCATCCTGCTCGAGCGCAGCTTGCATGATGCCAACCAGGGTCTTGCCGTCAGGAGTGATCGCAATGCCTTCCATGCCTTTATTGGCGGTGCGGCCAATCTTGTTCCCATCGATTTCAGTCTGGCCAATCGAACTCAGATTGGTGACGAACAAGTGTGCCGGCAGTTGGAAGGAGCGTGTGCGTCTTCCGCTTGAACGCTCGAACTCATAAACGTATGGGCCGTATTCGTCAGAGATGTAAACGAACTTGCCGTCATTCGATACGCGAATGCTTTCCGAATCCATGCGGGCATCCAGCGGATTGCCGGAATTCTGCGTGGCATCAAACGCGTCTGAGCGGCCGGTGAAGAAATGCTTGGTTACGGTATTTTGTGGCGGGACACCGGAAGGAAGGTTGATCGCCGGGTTTGCGGCACCGTAGATGAGCGGATCAGTGCTATAGAGCAATGTGGTGGCGCGCAGCCGCGGAACAAGAGTGAAAGGCAATCCCGGGCCTTTATTTTCATGCAGGTCCATGGTGATGGTATGGAAGCGAGGAATGTAAGTCACGGTATTGTCGATGGCAGTTCCTTCAGCGAGATTGGCAAAATTCACAGCATTGGGGCCGCGGTCTGGTAACGCAACGAACGTATTGCCGGATGCCCACGCGATGCCGGAGCCGAGACCACCGAGAATGTTAGCCGGATCGCCATTCTCAAGCGTGTTCGTCAATCCAGAAAGATCAGCCAGGAAGCCGGCTTTTGTTTGCGTCAATTCTCCAACAGCAATCAGTACCGGCTGAGGCGCCGATGTTTGCGCGCTGGCAAGCGCAGGAAACAATCCCAAAGCAAAGGCAAGTAAAGCAGAGGGGGAAAATAGGTTTTTCACAGACGGAGACTCTCCTTTTCCAATTTGGAACTTTTAGGGAAGCAATCCAATATCTGGGATGGGAAAGTCAGGGTCAAATGAATATCTGGTTAAAGAATTCGGGCGTGTGTGGAAAACAATGTGCGTTGAAAGCGTCTGGCACAAACGATGAGGCGCATTTTATTGCAAGATAAAATGCGCTTCCCGTGTCTTTCGATCTTCAATTCTTCAGGCAGTTCTCTTGTTTTGGGTAGATGAATCCACTGCTTCCACCAGTGGCATGTTGACCAGATGCTCACTCAGGAACCAGACCTGCAGCTCATTCGTGCGCAGAACGTCACTGACGACAAGATCATTCGTGCCGTCATCGCCAAGAGTTTGAGCGCGCTTAGCCAAAGTGCGGCAGTCACGAATGATGATCTGATGGGCATCGAGCAGGCGTGAGAGTTGGACCGGAACCTCTTCGCGTCCACGCGGTGGGCGCTCAATCTGTGTGGTCTCAGCGATATCAGCAGCCATGGCCAGGCTCACGCCGCCCAGCAACTGAATGCGCTCTGCGATCGCGTCCACGACTTCCACCTGCTCGTTATAGTGCTTATCAAATAAAAGATGCAGCTGATAAAAAGTTGGGCCTGCAACTTGCCAATGCGATTTTTTATACAAATCACGAAGCGTCATTGTGTCTGCCAGCATCTGGTTTAACTGCTCTGTCATCTCTTCACGAACTGGCTCTTCCAGATCGAGTGGAAGCAGATGATTGACTGTGCCGTAGGCCTGAATTTCAGCGGCACGTTGATGGAACCTTGGTTGGGCGCTTACTTTGCCATTCTTTTTTGCCATGGTTATCTCTCCTGAAAATTTGATTCTGTTTTTTTAGAAAAGTGCCCCAAAAAACATCGCGGCAGCAAATTGCAGCATTCTCTTGCTGCCGCAACGCGGATAAACTTTAAGCAACCTGCGAACTCTTTTGTTCTTTACCGATGAAATTCAGCAATTCCTCGTTGACGAGGTCTTTTAGCGTTGAGCACATGCCATGCGGCGCGCCAGGAATAACTTTAAGAGTGGCGCCTTTCACGAGTTTGGATGAAATCATGGCCGATGCAGCAATGGGCACGATCTGGTCATCGTCGCCATGGAGAATGAGCGTGGGAACATCAAACCGTTTGAGATCTTCTGTGAAATCAGTTTCAGAAAAAGCCTTGATGCAATCGTATACAGCTTTATGGCCAGCCAGCATTCCCTGCAGCCAGAAGGAATGGCGCAGTCCCTGGGACACTTTGTTGCCCTGACGATTGGCGCCATAGAAAGGCGCGCTCAGGTCCTGGAAATATTCTGAACGGTCTGCCAGCACGCTCTCACGAATTTGATTGAAAACTTCTATCGGAGTACCTTCCGGATTTTTTTCTGTTTTCAACATCAACGGTGGCACTGCACCAATCAGCACCGCCTTGGCAACGCGCTTTGTGCCATAACGGCCGATATAACGTGCCACTTCACCGCCGCCGGTTGAATGTCCTATGTGAATTGCATTTTTGAGGTCCAGTTTTTCCACGAGCGCTGCAAGATCGTCAGCGTAGGTGTCCATGTCGTTGCCATTCCAGGGCTGGCTGGAGCGCCCGTGACCGCGTCGGTCATGAGCAACACAACGATATCCATGTGAAGCCAGAAAAATCATCTGGTCTTCAAACGCGTCGGCACTCAAAGGCCAGCCATGGCTGAAGACAACGGGCTGTCCTTTACCCCAATCCTTGTAATAAATCTGAGTCCCATCCTTGGTTGTGATGGTGGTCATAAAATGCCTCCTGCTTTAAAACGATACGCCTCTTTCAGAGCCGGTTGCGGGCTTCTTCTATGAATCGTTCTTCACAATTCTCGCTTCAGGAATGGTATAAGGAGTACTTGATTGGTCCCTAGAGATTTGCATAGGAAATCAACTCGATTTTCTGCCGGACAAGCACTTCTTTTGTTTCTGCTGAGGTGAGCGCGGCAAGCTCAATCTCGCGCGATTGCGTCAACCGGGTTCCCGCTGCTTGCAGCTCAGCGTCAGAATATCCAGGATGGCAAACCAGCTCCCATGTGCCCTCCGGCAACGCCTGGAGGATGCGCAAAAGTATTTGCTGGTCCAGTTTGCCCGTAACGGCGATGCCCACCGTGCCATCGGTCGAGAGCATGCCTTCTTCTTTAACGGCTTTGTGAAATTCAGGTGCAAACATCTGGAATGCCATCACGCAGACAGAGCGCATCCATAGCGCTGGCACCCCAATCATGGCAGTCCGCAACGGCTCAAAGGGATTTCGCACTGCCCGAATACCACATGCTTTTGCTGCACGCAGGAGGGGCCGCAGTATCTGCGGAAACATGTGCGTGTGCTTGTGGCTATCAACATGAGTCAGTGTAACGCCGGAGGCTTGAATCTTGCGGATCTGAGCTTCCACTTCGCGCTCGATTTCATTCTCTGAAATTTTCTTGCGGACTGCATCCAGGGCGAATTGCTTCAGACTGTTGCGAAAGGCAAAAGAACCGTTGGTAAGCGAAGGCAAATTGGTAGCGAGTGGAATGCCATCGATCAATACCACATGACAGCCGGTCTTTAAGCCCGGTTGCACCTTTGTAATGTCCATCGCTGCGGCCATGGCTTTGGCATTTGCCATTAACGTCGCAGAGGTGACGATGCCGGAATTATTGGCTGACACTATGGCGCGGTTAACTCCGGACGTCAACCCGAAATCATCTGCATTGACTATGAGACGACGCACTTGGTGAGTCTAACAAAAAGATCTCACTACAGAGGACACAGAGTACGCTCAGGAAGTTGATGTGGGTTTTCTATGAATCGAGACAAGGTGATATCTAAATAACAAAAGGAACCCAAACGACACTGAGTTCCTCTGTAATCTCCGTGGTAAAGCCTTAGGCGGTTTTTACAGCCTGTGGACGAGGCTCTCGTTCACCCAGGAACATCTTGATTTTTTCCAGGAGCGCGGGAAAGAGATCTTCTTTCTGCAGGCAGGCGGCCACATCTTTGCCGCCGTCAATGGGGCCATAGCCGGTGACGATGATCACCGGAACATCAGGACTCTTTTCGTGGACGCGTTTTGCCAATTCCACGCCATTCATGCCTTCCATGCGGAAGTCGGTCACAAGAATATCAAAGTCTTCTTCGTCAAACTTCTTCAGGGCTTCAGCCCCGTTGTAAGCGCTCACGGCACGGTATCCCTGCATCTCAAGGATCTCGCAGCTCAGTCTTGCCAGCACTTCATGGTCGTCAACGAAGAGGATCGCTCGCATGAATGACTCCTTCAAAACACTTCGGTTGGGAGCAATACGGCAGGGCCTGATTCAACAGTACTTCGGCCTAAGTTGTTGGTTTCATCATACGCCTTAAAAGATGCCTGCGGAGGAGAGTATTTTTTAGTACGTCTGACTTGTCAACAAGAAATTCGCGGAAATCTTGGGCTTTCCTCATTTTTCGAGCGTAATGAGCATGTAAAAGAGACAGTCTCCATAGTTCCTGAGGTTCCTGTATGACCTTAAAATCGGATTCATCCATGAGAAACGGCAGCGAAAAAAACTAAAAGATGCAGGTTTATTTGCCAGTGAACTGCACCAGACCGTCACGGTAATTGATGATAACTTTCATGCCATCCATGGCGGCAAAGCCGAGTTGGCCAGAGATCTCAACGCCAAGGTCTTTGCTGATGGAATGCAGGTCCACCGTGCTGATTCGCTCTTCCTTACGGTTGACTCTGGCAAAGCGCAACGTGGCATTATCTGCGACGAAAGCGCTGTTGACCGAGCCACTGGCCCCTGACATAGGCATGTTATACGCTCGCATCTGCGGGATGAGCCCGGCCTGTTCTGGAGAGATAGTGTTGGCGTTAGAGCCGCTATCAATCACAAAAAGCCCCACTTCTTTTTTACCGACACCGGTTGGCACAAGAAGGAAATGACCAAAGGTGAAGGCGTGAGTAAAGGCCTCTGTGTCCTTGCTCGAAATGGGATCGGAATCCGCAGGCAGCGGCTCAAGCTGGAGCTTGTGCGCGGAAATATTCAAGTTGATCAGGTAGCTGGAAAAAACGTCAGCACCAATTACGCCGTCCACTTCAGGAATTTCTCTCGGCGTGGCTTGAATCAGGCAGTCATGAAACTCAAGATCGCCGATGGTAATTTTATCGACAAGCGCCTTGTATCCGGCTGCCGGCCCGGATTTCCCAACTCCTTCAATCGACTGCTCTGAAAGTTTGTGCGCACCGATCTTTTCCGCCAGTTTGCGTGTGATGACCACTCCGGAAGAACCAGTGTCTAGCAGCAGCGTGGCGGTTGCACGATCATTCAACCGCACGCGAAGGCCAAAGCCTCGGCGGGAAAAGTTCGCGCCGATAGTCAGCAGCTCCATCTTGATTTCCGTGTGATCTATGTCATGCGCGAGGATCCAGACTTTTCGCCCGGCAAGCGCTTTGATCAGTTCCTTGTATTCGCGCTCATGGCGCTCTTGTTCTGCATCATCGTGGTAATTGGCAAGATGTTTTTCAAGAGCGGCAACACTGTCAGGAAATGGCTGGCGGATGGCCCATTCATAAAGTGCGTCGCCATCTTCGGGATCAAGCTCATGCGCTTTGGCGATCGCCTCGCGGGATTTTTTGTGACGGGTATAGATTTCATCCACTTTGCCCTGCCCAAGCCACGCACGGCAGGATTTGTCATCCAGCTTAAATGCGGTCTGATATTCATCTTCAGCTTCGGAGATCATCCCACGACGAAAGAGAACGTCACCACGAGCAGCGTGAGTCAAGGCAGAATCAGGCAGCGCTGCCAATGCTTTTTGTGAACTTTCGTCGGCGGCTTTGACGTCATCCGCCTTGAGCCAGCTACGCACCAGACCGGAATAAGCTTCTGGAGAAGGTTTAGTGTCAATGATTTTTTGGAAGGCAGCCGCGGCGCCGCGAAAATCAGCCTTGCGGAACAGTTCTCGCGCGTTGGCCAGCCCGTCTGCAGAAGACGCGGACGATTGCGCCACCGAGAAAGGAGGCGCAATTATCAGCAGAATCAGAAATGAGCAGAGCCTGGTCACAACCAGAGAACGCATGGATTTAGCCGAGCTTGCGCACATTATGCAAACTGTTATTCACGAGCTTTTGGGAAGTAGACCTCAAGGTTGACCTGGCCATTATGATAAATAAGCTCTGTGCTCATCACTATCTTTTACTCAGGACTGCATCCTCAAAGGCAGGTACTTCAACCGGCAGATTCAATGCGACACGCGCGCCGCTGGGCTCAAGGTTTTCAGCGTGGATTTCGCCACCATGTTCTTTCACAATTCCATAACAAATGCTCAAGCCCAAACCTGTTCCCTTGCCTACGGGCTTGGTGGTGTAGAAGGGATCAAAGGCACGATTCACATCGCCGAAGCCGGGACCATTGTCGTCAAAACGCAGGCTCACGCGGCCATTGCTAGTCCTGGCTTCAATGCGGATTCGTTTGTTCGCAGTAGCTTCCAGGGCATCGATGGAATTGTTCAGCAGGTTGAGCAGAATCTGCTTGAATTGGTCTTCGTCCAGCGCAATTCGCGGCAGGTCAGGTTCGATGTGGACCTGCACATCAACATCATGGTTGCGAAGGTGGTATTCGCGAAGGCCCAGAACATCCTGCAGCAGAGCTTCGAGGTTGGCGGATTTTTTAGCCAGATTGTTTTGCCGGGCAAAGCGCAGCAGGTTTTCAATAATGCGCTTCATGCGCTGGGCTTCACGCACCATCTTGTCCAGCTTTTGCCGCGCCGGACCTTCTGGCAGGTCGTCACTGATCAGCTCAGAGTATCCAACGATGGAGGTCAGAGGATTGTTGAGTTCGTGGGCCACGCCGGCAACAAGCTGTCCCATGGCTGCCAACTTCTCTGAGCGAGCCAATTGGCGCTGCAAGGAAGTATTGTCGACAGTCACGGCAAGGTCACCGGCCAGCAATTCAATCTTGGCGATTTCATCGCAGGTCACGCGTGAAACTTCGCGGGGATCGGTCAGGGCAATGCAACCCACATGAGCGCCGCGGGTGGACTTGAGCGGCACAAGTATCTGATTGCCTTTCATCCACAGAGCTGAAGGCTCATATTCGTTAACACTGGGAACCTGCCCGTATTTCTGCATCTGCTCAGGACTCAGCAGGACAGACCGCTCACCAACTTTGCTGCCTACGGTACAAGCCTCCACCAGATCATTAAACTTCCAGACTTCATTGCATCTGTATTCGATCAGTTTTGCGGCTTCACCGTCATAACCACCATGACCAGCAGCATAGAGACTGTGGCCATCAGGGCTGAGAATAATGGCCACACGATCAAAAGTACTGGTTTCCCGGATGACGGCTGCAATCTCATTGCAGACCTGATGCACGTCAACGCCGCTCAGCAGCTGTGATGTAATCTTGGAAAATTTCTGCAACTGATAATTCAACTTCTGTTCGCGTTCGCCAGCAGAACGGAGAAACTCTGATTTGTCTTCAAGCAGAGTCAGGATCATTCCGAAGGCGACAAAATATTTTGGCGTGTTCCATAGTTCAGGATTGATTTTCAGATTGGGCGCCCAGGCGTCCAACAACGCGCCTACGGGAAAGACCGCGCCCCACAAGAAAAATCCGCCGGCACTGGTAACCACACCAGGGGTCCAGCGAGGATATCGCCTGAGAAAAAGAAGACCAGGTAAGGCGAAACCCACCGTCAATAAAGTGAGAAAGCCGAAATCAAAGTTGTGACGCCATGCACGCACGATCGCCACTGTGCCGGTCCCGACCAATGCGGGCGCCCAGATATAAAACTCAAGCAGAAGTTTCCGGCGCATCGCCACAAATATTGGCGAGCCGTAAAAAATGACGGCGATACAAGCTATAAAGAACCAGCGCTGTTGCGATTCAAAGGCCAGACCAGCTGTATAGGCCATGAGAGGAATGCCAGCCAGCGCAAGCAGGCTATAAGTCAGCTTTTTGCTTTCAAAAAATGATGTAAGAGAAGCGATAAAAAAAAGTGCGGAAAGCTGGAGGCAACCGAGATCAATTAAAAAGGTCGTCGCCGTAAGGTTGCCATCGGTCGGCTCAAATAACTGGACAAAGAAGTGAATGAAAATAAGGAGCCATGCGGCTATCCAGAGATGCAGCCGGGCCGACCTTACATGGCGGCGAATTGCTACAAAAATACCCACCATCACGGCAAGCACCAGGATGGTTGGGAGTTTGTCGAACAAGGGGGTCATTCGCTCAAAATCCAGTCTTTATCTACAGCAGAGAATTTATAGCAGAGACTATCATGAACCCCGATAAGGCCACTCTTACAAAACAAGACCAGGTGTAACCTCAGTAATCAGGTTTCTGCTTTTCACTTTTGACATGAGGCTTTGACCGCGCCACCGGGCAGCGGCTATACTGCAAATTCGCGGGAAATTACGCCAAATCAGGCGGTTAGCCCGGCAAATGGGCGATTAGCTCAGCTGGTTAGAGCGCCTGCCTTACAAGCAGGAGGTCCACGGTTCGAGTCCGTGATCGCCCACCATTCAAATCAATCGTTTGCCCACAAAATACGCTCGCCACGGAAGGTGTCGCTGAGGTTGCAGAAATGCTCCGAATATTCGCGTGTTCACGCTCGGAGCGATTTTGCAAGGCCCCGGCTCGCCTTGCCTCTCTGAGATCTTATGGCAGTATGATCTAAACTAGAATCATGCGCGCAGGCGTGATCGGCATTGATTTTGGAACCACCAACAGCTCCATTGCACACGCCTCGTTTTCCGGCGAAGTAGCACTAGCGGAATTTCCCCAATTTGGCAGTCTGACCAGCGCTTATCGCTCTCTTTTATATCTTGAGCAGGAACGCGAACGCGGTGTCCGGAAGATGAAATCGTGGACCGGTCCTGAGGGCATTGAACGATATCTGGCCGCGGAAACCAAAGGCCGGCTCATACAGTCGCTGAAATCTTTTCTTACCAGCCGCACACTGAAAAGCACGGACGTCTTTGGCCGGGCCGTGACACTGGAAGATTTGATCGCCCGCATCCTGCGTGATCTACGGGAAAAAGCGGAGCTTCAATTTGGCAGTGAAATCAGAGAGGCTGTGGTTGGGCGTCCGGTGCATTTTGTGGGATCAGAGAAGGACGCTGATGATAGCTTTGCCGAAGGACGTCTGAAAGCAGCGTTCGAACTGGCAGGATATGAGTCAGTAGAGTTTGAACTGGAGCCAGTCGCTGCCGCTTATTACTATGAATCAACTCTCGACCACGATGAACTCATCCTGATCGGCGATTTCGGAGGCGGCACAAGCGATTTTTCCCTGGTGCGCGTTGGCCCATCCATTCGGCAAAGAGGCCGGACCTCAGAAGACCTGCTGGGCAACTCCGGTGTGGGCATAGCGGGTGATGCTTTTGACGCAAAGCTCATCAAGCATCTGGTCTCGCCAGCGCTGGGTGCAGGAAGCAACATCAAGTCATTGGATAAAATCCTGCCAGTCGCCGGATGGGTTTATGCCAAGCTGGAGCGCTGGCATCATCTCTCATTGCTTCGCACAAAAGATACGCTGGACATGCTGAAGAGCGTTCACGCCCAGGCGGTTGAGCGGGAAAAGATTGGCGCGTTAATCCACCTGATCAAAGAAGACCTTGGATACCAGTTGCACCAATCTGTGCAGAGAACGAAGTCTGATTTATCAAAGAATGAAGTGGCTGAGTTCCGCTTTGCTGATCCCTTCATTGATCTTTCGGTAAAGGTGAAACGCGCAGAGTTCAAGAAATGGATTTCTGAAGAGTTGGAGACGATTGCCGGCTGTGTTGATACTTTGCTGGATTCGGCGGGTGTGAAACCGAAAGATATCGACATGGTTTTTCTTACTGGTGGTTCTTCCTTTGTTCCAGCAGTAAAAGAGATTTTTGAATCACGCTTTGGCATAGATCGCATTCGAACCGGAAATGAATTTACGTCCGTCGCTCGAGGGTTGGCGCTGAAAGCGTTAGCGACCAGCGAGCAGCGCCTTTCGTGAATTCTGCATAAAATAAAAACGCTCTGCGGCTGGCAATGCAGTACCAACACCCTGACCTGGAGCACATCGGGCTGGCACTGAACGTTGAGCCGGCCAAATCTGGGCAAGAAAGAGTGTCAACTAAGAATGCGTCACATTTAAGTCACAGTAACTAAATCGTTAACTCGGTAAACTATTGATTATGAATTAGATTAAGCGGTTTCAGTGGACATCGGCTAGCTGCCTTACAAAAGCAGGAGGTCCATGTCCGGTGACATTTTGCCTGCTGAAGATTCATGATGAGCCGGGCTGGCCCGAGAAGGGCATCAAAATTTACAAATTCAATTTTTTAGTTTTTTCCCTATCTCTGCTAATATTCCTTTATCACCATCTGAGATTGATTCACAAAATGTCTCTTTCTCAGAGTGTGAGGATTGGGAAGATGCTCTTGCTGGCACAAAAAATATTGAGACGCGCAACTATCGGCCTTATGTTTCTTCTGGCCGGAACAGCTTGTTGCTGGTGCGACTCTTACGACCCCAATCCTTACGATGACATCCCGCCGGTTGTAACCGTTGAATTCAACTACGTTGTTCCGGCTGGTATCAACGTCGTGCGCCCTACGGCGCAACTCCAGGGTCCGCAACTTGCCTCAGCAGAGGTTGGTATTATGCCCGGACCTGAAACTCCTGAATTGTTCAGTCATCATGTTGTTGCGGCATGCCTCCATAGTCCATGCCATATTGTCATTCCCCTTCGGCGCTAAACCCAGTCCTTCCCTTTCGCCATCAAGGCTTGCTGGCATTTCTGACTCAAGAAGCCCCCAGAAAATGAACAGCAGCAGAGTGATGCGTGGCATGAGCACTCTGCTGAATCGCTCTCTTCACTTTTGACGGCAAAACGGGATTTCAACTATTGCATTCGCCCAAAGCGGTCGCAATAGCATTTGATCATTCAAAAATTGGTTTTAGGTTCTTTGCCGTTAATGACGGCAAGGAAGCCGGAATGGGGCTTCCGGCAAAAAGTTGGGCACCGTTGCATCAAAAGACTCGCTGGACACCGCGCATCAGTGTAGTCTTCCGGCCTCGGTGCCTAACTTGTCTAATAGGGCTCACATTTCAATTTCGGGCCATGACTTTTCCCAACACGAAAAAAAATAATTTATTTTTAATGGAAAATTGATTATGATGCGAGTCGATAGTCACCGTAGCAGGGTGCTCGAACGCTGATGCATCCATAAAGATTTTTACTTGCCCAAAACCCGCGGGTGCTTCGGGACCAGCCGCGCTTATTAGGCCAGAGAGTTATCTCTGGACCTCTCTCAATGAGCGATTTCATGGCGGCTTGAACAGAACTCACATGACGAAGATTAGTGACCAGACCTAGCTACTCACTCCCTCGTAAGTGCAAGGATGGGAAGGCTGTACCGTCTCTCTTCGTTCACCTGAACTCTGTTATCGGATCAGTCAGCGCAATAAAGCGCAGTTCAAAAGAATTGACCGAAAACAATCGCTGCTCGCAGATATTGGGGGGACAACTGTTCGCTTCTGCTAACGGTTGTTACTGCAACTTCCGGGGGAAAGGCATGCCAAGGCAAGCCAATGAGAAGTTTGAAGCAGATCGATAGAACAGAACCGAAGAGTTCGTTCAACTTTGGCACGATACGCAAGTTCTCCCAGCGCTGTATTTTGACAACTCTTGTAATCTTTTTCGCAATTGCGAATGCCACTGCACAAAGCGCAGCTCCCACAGCCTCCAACACACTGCTAGCCACCGGATTCTCACTGCCCTATGGAGCACAGGTATTGAACGGCACTGCCATCAATCCTGCGACGGGCAAGCCTTTCCGGCACGTGTGGACAGCTGACACCACCAACGGACTTTGCCGGTTGGATCCAGATCTGGATACTGGCGGCCCATTCAACGTCAACTCTGCAACCTGCGTTACCACGGTATCCGGCGCGGCCTTCACTCCTGGGCGTCTGGCTTTTGACTCGTTGACCAACACGATCTTCTCCGTAAGTGATGGCGCCAAAAACAACGTGGCGCGCTATCACTATCAGCCGGATGGTGACTCAGGACAGGGACTGCTCAGCGCGACGGCGGAATTTCTAGGCGACGCCAATGGCTGCGGCCTGGCCGGCAATTTTCCATGGGCAGTCGCCATGGGACCGGATACCAATCTCTATGTCACATTCAAGATCAGCGGCAATATCATTCGCGTGATTTCACCTTCAAGCGCAACTGTTCCCTGCTCAAACTTTGTTGTGATGGGAAGCACGCCTGATAATCGCAAAGGTCTGGGCGTGGCATGGATTGGCCACGATCTTTGGGGTTCTGACGGTCGCGGCATGTTTAACATTCCCAACGCCGATCAGTGTTCTACTCCCGCAAATGGAAACTCTCCCTGCCACGGGACCACAAAACTACAAACCCTGGTGGGCGGCGGCCTTGTTGCCATGGCCAGCGACCAGAGCTATCCAAATGCAAATGGAGATTCCATTTATTTAACAGTCGACCAGACTGATATCTTCAAAGTCTCCGGGCTCTCTGGCGCAGGGACAGTCACTCTCAACAACAACTATGCCAATGATTTCCTGTTTGCCATCAGCATTGCCATCGACAATTCAGACCCGGCGAATCCGGTGCTCTATGTTGGCGATGATCCAGGACAGGAAGCTGGCATAGCAGGCGGAGGACGTTTTTATTCGGTATCTTCCGCAGCTGCACCGCTAACGGTTCCCGGCACGCCAATTGGTGTTACAGCAACTGCTGGTGATACCCAGGCGTTTATCTCATTCTTGAGTGGCGGCGGAACTCCAGCAACAAGCTATACCGTACGAAATGCGACGGCTTCTAACGGAATCCTTTTCCCAGACGTGGTTGTTCAGTCAAACGGTTCCACCCTCACTCCAGCAGTCACAGTGAATGGCTTGACGGACGGGGTTACTTACACGTTTATCGTTTCGGCCACGAATGCTCAGGGCACCAGCGCATTCTCGGCCCCGAGTAACGCTGTTACCCCGATTGCAATCACCGTTCCCGGAGCGCCTACCGGAGCAAGCGCAATAGCAGCCGATTCACAGGCGACAGTTACCTGGGCGCCGCCAGCCAGCAATGGCAACGCAACGATCACAAGTTACACAGTGACGGCGCGCGTGAATGGTGCTCCAAGCGGCCAGTTTGCAGCCACTCCGAACGGCACAACCACGTCCGCTGTGGTAACTGGCTTGATAGATGGAACGACTTACACGTTCACCGTCCACGCCACAAACATTAAGGGCGCTGGACCTGAATCCGCGCCATCCAACGCGGTAACACCAACTCGTCCTCTGGGAGCCACTGACATGGCGATCAGCGTGACGGGGCCAACCAGCATAACCGCGAATGGCAACGCCACCTATATTCTGACTGCAACCAACCTGGGACCAAGCTTTGCTCCACAAGTCATCGTCAGTGACTTTATTCCCGTGGGAGCAACGTTTGTATCCAGTTCGCCGAGCCAGGGAGCTTGCGGGCTTGTGGGTTCGCAGGTGCAATGCAACCTGGGCGGGGTTGTAGTGAATGGAAGCGCCACAGTCACTGTGGTTTTGAACATAACCGCATCAATTACCAACACGGTCACCGTGGTAGCCAATGACGCGAATGGTAATCCGGTTACAGATCCTGTACCGGCGAACAACACGGCCAGCATCAACACCGCTGTCACGGCTCCACCAACCACAACTGACCTGCAGGTTACGGGATCGCCGCAAAATGGCGGACCTACTTCAGGAGCAACAACTACTGACGCGATCACCTGGCAGATCAAAAACGCTCAGAACTCTCCAGCCAACTCTGTGGTGTTCACGGCGACTCTGCCAGCAGGATTGCCGTTTAACTCACTCTCCACTTCTACCGGGACGTGCTCTGCACCTCCAGCAGGCGGCAGCGGAACAATTACCTGCAATGCGGCTACGCTGGCTGCATCGCAAACCATGATTGTGGTGGTGAACTTCAGTGTGCCGGGAGCTGGAACATTCAGCTCAACCGGTCACGCAATGTTCAACGGCACAGACACCAACACGCCGAACAACACTTTTACAGTTACGCTCAATGCAAAGTAACAACTAGCAGATAAAATGCCGGGAAGCTTTAGCTTCCCGGCATTTTTATTTTCTACTAAAGTTGTGAACGTTGATATTTATTTAGGCTGTTCAGCATTTGCGGGAGCGGCTTTGGGAGCGTTCTCTGCCGCTGAATTTTTCTTTGTCGCTTCAACTTCATTAGCCGGCATCCATCCAGACGTTTGCGGTGGGCCAATGTATTGCTCGTTGTAGTCAATTTTTACAGAAGTGTTCTGCGCCTGTTCCTGCTTATCAAGATTCTGCTTTGTGAGAATGCGCACAATTTCATCTTTCGATTTTTCCAGCGAGGGCGTTTCGCGACCTTCCACTTTGAAAATGATAAGCGCAGAAGCTTGCTCGACGACCGCTGTAACATCACCGGGCTTCATGGTGAAAAACATTTTTTCCTGGTCAGCCGCATAGATACCGCGACGGACTGCAGCCATGTGCGTGGTTGGAGGGTTCTTTACGCCTAAAGCTTCAAATGCATCCTTCTGCAGTTGATCGAAGTCTTCCCCTTTGGCGGCGCGCGCTTGAATGTCAGCGGCGATCTTGCTGGCCTTACCGGCAAATTCTTCGTCCTTCAGGTTTGCGACGTTATATCGCGGAAGGGTAATTCGGCGCATGGTTAACTCTTCAAACTTATCAGTGTTGTTCTTGTAATAAGACTGAATCTCTTCGGAAGAGATCTTGCCGGCCTTGTCCTGCATTAGAGCGTTGTACATATCGCCCATGGCGCGCATGCGGGCCAAACGCATGACTTCAGCAAAACGGGGGTCTTTTTCCACGCCAGCTTTTTTAGCTGCTTCATATTTCAAAAGCGTTGAGGCATAACCCTGGGCCACGGCACGGCGCTGCTGCTGGAGCAACGGCGGACCGATCGCATTCAAGGCATTCACAATCGTTTCAAACTCTTGTTTGGTGACAATAGTTGTGCATGAACCGGCTTTGGGTTCTGTGTTGCACAATCCGCGAATCGTAATAACGGGATCGCTGGATGTGATGGTTGCAGTCTTGGCCTTGCTTGCAGGGGCAGCATCCGTTGTCTTCTTTGCTGTAGCAACTGAAGGCGCAATATTTGTAGCTTGAGTTGCAGTTGTTTGTGCCGGCGCCATGGCGGCTGCAAACAATAGAATCAGAATAAAACCAGGCATGTATGCCCCTTTCCGTCGTGAAGAGAGCTAATTTCTGCGCAATCGTACCATGGGTTTCACGGCAGGACGCCACAAGAAATTGAACGGGAATCGCGACATTTTGATTGAGAGTGAAATGCATTTAAAAGCATGGTGTTGCGTGTGCCGTAATGGCGCGTTTAATTGGCCAGATTAAAGATTTTAATGTCGGCTTAATGTTGCTCTAATTACTAAAGTTCATTTTGCTACTACGCCAAAAATTGATTTCGGTACTACCCAAGTTTCGGCGTATTCAGAAACGGTGGTTTTTGCGGATCGCTGCTCTGAATGGTTTTACGAATCACTTTCCTACCAAATCGACGGTAAATCGGGCACGGCGCTAGTTGGTAGCTGGTTAGGCTGGCGTAGGAGTGCTGCTCGTATTTTTCTCCAAATCCAGCCTTAACGGGAATTCAGCACCATAAGGGTCAGGCCGGCAGCGGTTGCTCCTTCGGATTACCTCCGCGAACCGCATCTTTCCTTGCCTTTGTGAAATTGAAACTGGCACACGGTTGTGTCCATCGGCGGCCGTGCGTCCCTGAGAACGCCAATGAGAAAGCGTGCGCGGATGCTGTCCTAAAGGGGCAGCGCCTGCAGCTGTCTCCATCGCAATCGTACCCGAAGCCCCAGCTTCTGGACGGGAAAGACGGATATTTATGAAACCTATCTTTGAAACACGGCACTCGCAGATGACAGCCCGGAAGCTGTTCTGCATTCGTTTGCTGTGTATTACGCTCCTTCTTGCATTCTCTGCTACAGCCTTTGCGCAGAATGTCACACAACTTAACGTACCGACAACGACCACTCTCTGGGCTGGAACCCAGGACTGGAGCATATTTGGCCTTTCTTCAGTTACGGCTCCCACTGCAGGCGTGATTTTGCCTGGCACCGCTATCAGCACGTTCACTGGCCAGCCAGTACGCCACCTGTGGTACGGTGATGCCAGCAATGGCTTGTGCCGCGTCGATCCTGAAGTGGACGATCCAACACAATCCACCACGCCCGGCATCGGTTTCCATAACAATATTGAACGCACCTGCGTCGGCTTTATTCAGGCCGGCGGTTTCGTGCCTTTTCAATTGACGTTTGATGCTTCAACAAACACGCTGTATGCTGCTGACCAACCGCGTACGGCAAACGGCGTGATCCGTCTGCATTACATTCCCTCCGGAGATAACGGACAAGGAAGCGTCGATCCCATCCACGTGGAATCATTGATGGGCGCACAGAATACCAGAAACGGCGCGGGCGGATGCCCAGTCGTAACTGATCCTCGCACTGGCGGAACTCCGGTGCAGATGTCTTCCGTTACCCTGGGTCCAGACGGCAATTTGTACATTGGCTGGATTCGCAACGGCACCATCGCCCGCATCAATAGTCCTTCGACATTTGATCCGAGCAGCGATGCGGATTGCGCCAGCATTCAGGTTCCAATCTTTGCTTCTGACGCCAGGCTTGGCGCCGGTGGCGCTGCCGGCCACACCTTTGGGTTGGGCTGGATTGGACACACTCTGTTTGGCGCTGACAACATCAGCCCCTGGTTCAAAGATAATGCTGATCAATGCTTGACGCCGTCAAACGGCAATCAGGTTTGCGGTCCGGTGGTTGGAATTGGAACAGAAATTCTGGGTACCTTTGCTCCAGGCCCACAAGCCGGTCTGGTCACTGACTTTACCTACAATGGTCCTAACACTGTTTATCCCGGCAATACGCTGCTAGCAGCTTCTTTGGGACAGGCAGTGAGGGTCACGAATGCGACAGACATAAGCAACCTGACGGTAACACCGCAATTTGGCGGTTCCTTCTGCAATATCACCGGCCTCACGATTGACCCAACGAACCTGGCCAATGAAACCATCTACGTTGAATCTGATTGCACCGCGGGTCAGATCAACGGCGCAGGCGCCATTTGGCAGGTTGTTCCGCAGCCTCCGGCTGGCGCACCGCCCGCAGTACCGACAGCTGTTACCGCTTCGAACGCAACTCCTGGCGGAGCAACAGTTGGCACAGCGATTGTTAGCTGGCTGCCTGGCTCCAATGGTCAGGCACTGAGCAGCTTTGTGGTACACACTGTCCTTGCGTCTGATGGCACTACTCCAGCAATCGGCGACGTAACAGTGGGTCCGGCCTCTAATGGCATTCCGCCGAATTCAGTGCAGATTACCGGACTGCCGCTTGGCGTTGCTGTGGAATTTCAAGTGTCATCTGCCAACTCGTTTGGAACCAGCCAGCTCTCAATCCTGAGCGCTGCTTTCACAGCGGTTGTTCCAACGCCTCCCGGAGCACCAACAGGCGTCGTTGCATCGGCAGGTAATGCATCAGCACAGGTTGCGTGGTCAGCGCCTGCCAGCAATGGCGGACTGCCGATTACCAGCTACACTGTGACCGCCCAGATTTGCAATCCTGGTTGCAGTTCTGCGGCAAACCTGACAGTTCCTGCAAGCCAGACCGGTGTGAACTTTACCGGACTGCTGAATGGCGCAAACTACAACTTCCTGGTAGTGGCTACTAACGCAGCTGGAAACAGCCCGGCATCTCTGCCTTCCAACGCAGTGGTACCGAGCGTTCCAGACTCTCAGGACATCGCAATTGCAATGAGTGGATCTTCCTCACTCAACGCTGGTTCATTCGCGACGTTCACCATGACCATTACGAACAACGGTCCTGGCAACGCTCCGAACATTACCCTGGCTGACAACCTGCCGGCGCCGTTCGTTTCATCCTCGACGACGCAGGGTGTTTGCACGATCTCAGGCACGCTCTTCAGCTGCACACTGGGCGGAATGAACGCGGGCGGCAGTGCAACGGTGAAAGTAACCGTGGCGATGAGCGCTTCCGCGATCACCAACTCAGCAACCATCACGCTGCGTGATCTTGCCGGCAACGTGAAGAACACTGATCCAAATACGGCCAATAACACTGCCAGCTTCAAGACCAATATCAACAGCGGAACTGGCAATGTGAGCGCCGATATTCAGGTCGTTGGTTCTTCCAACAACGGCGGACCAGCAGTAGGGTCGAACGTGACCTTCACCTGGCAGGTAAAGAACAACACAGGCAATGCGACAGCTCCGAACGTAGCGTTTGAAGCTCAGCTGCCTTCGTCGTTCCAGTTGATCAGCGCAAGCACTAGCACTGGTGGTTGCACTCTGCCTCCTCCAGGCCTGGGTGGAACATTAGATTGTTCCGCAACCAGCTTGCCGGGCGGACAGACGATGCTCGTGACTTACGTTGTAACGGTAACGCAGGCCGGCGCCTTCACCACGACAGGCACCGCTACCTCCGGGGCCAATGACACGAACACCGCCAACAACTCGTTCCCAGTAACGATTCAACCCAAATAACCACCAATGAACCGCCGGGATGCCAACCAGCATCCTGGCGGTCCTTAAGCAACAAGGTTTTAGCAGTACGGTTGTAAGAGTTTAAATTTCCTGCAACCAATGGACGTTTCCCTGATCGACGGACAGGATTTTGCGATAACGGCCTTGTGCTTGCCGGAGCGCTGAGGTTGGGTAATTCCCCGCTAGATTACCCAACTTCTTTTCTTAGAAAATAGCTCCCACGCAGCCTATCTACGTAATGGCCGTAGATCCCGCCAAACAGGTAACTCACACCACTGCAAATACTTGCAAACTTCTGGCGCAGGCCATAAATATTTTCTTTCATTTGAATCTTTAATCTTGTTTTAATTCCGCTCTCACCCAGCAGGCAGATAGTTGAGCTCTATTACACCCGATGAATCGCACGCTTTAATAAGGATGGAGCGCCAGATATTTGAAGGCAGCTCCGCTTAAGGCATTTTTGGATCGCACGTGTAATTGCGCTGATTTAGGCGCGGCAGATTCGCCCACTGTGCAAAGGGAAGTTGGTCCCTGCGAGACGCCGCGGAAAGCTTATTTAGCTTTCGGACGCCACATGACGTTCGGAACTCCGCCAGAAGTTGGTTGCATGTCGCTTTGCTTTAATCCGGCTTCTCAACCGATCGTCTCACGCGAGACCCACGCACAATCCCATTTCCCCCGGGAATTAGCTGAGCGCAAGCCACTGATATTTTCTTTTAAAAATTTCTTCCATTCGATTTTTAGTACAAGTTCCTGGAGCGCGGCCCAGGAAGTTTCGCTGTTTGCGAGACTTATTTTGAAGTTGGACATTCGTCTATAAGACAGTGTCCAACTTCTTTTTCCGCGAAATCCCTACAACAGCAACGCTGATGAAATTTCCTGATTTGGGAAAAGCTGCGTGTGTAGTGATGGTGACTTTAGTTGGTTTCTTAGCGAATTTAATCTTGAATTAATTACCTTCTAATCTCGCAAGCCCATTCTCTATCCATCGACGGATTTGATGATCTTCCGGGTTCCTACGCGCTGGTCAGACTGTACAGACCACTTTCCCGAAAAGAACATCGATACTGAAAGAAGTTTTTTCAGACTCCTGGGTGGACCGTCGTGCAGCGGCCCTGACTGGCAGAACTTAGGGACCAACTAGGCAAGCGACAACACCCGGCTCACAGCGCGTGCACCTTCCGCGATCGAAGCCCGCTTCCCTTTTTTGGCCTTTCTTCCAACCAGGTGGTTGATTAAAACCCAATAGCGCGCTTGCACATCCCCTCAGGACAAAAAGTTTTGATGGCGAAAAATCGCCACAATGATTTTCCTTAAGCTGATGCTTTCGGATTGAAGGGGATGACGAAATGTTAATTCTCAACGGCGTTGCAAGCGGTACTCCTCCAACTAATTCGGAAAAGCCATGGATCCACGTGCGCTCGCAATGGATCACGCGACTGCGGATGGGCCTGGCTGTTTTCACTCCCAAGCAGCAAGACACAACGCCGAAAAAACGACCACAATTTTTCTTAGACAATGCTGTTGGCGTCTAAAGGGGTAGCTCTCAAAACTTTTTAAAGGCTTATCACTGGAAAGGAGGCCAGCACACAAATTCAAAAAATCACCACATGTCAGCTCACGGAGTTAGGGTAATTTGTTCGAGTCTCTCCTCTCTGGCCCGCAAGTTACCCAACTCGACAAAGAAAAAGAATGGTTCCAGGCATAATGCATTTTTACTTTTCATAGATAGGAAACAAAAACTGGGACTGAAGAGAGGCAGCAGTAAAAACGCAATTATAAGATTCCTGGAGCGCGGCCAGGATGTTGTAGCACCACCTTAGTATGTTATTGCGGGACTTTGAAGTTGGGTGGTTGATGAAGTCAAGGACAATCATCCAACTTCTCTTTTTGCAACTAAGGCACTCGCGCATAGAAAGAATAAAAGTTTTGGATTTTAAGTAACGACAGGATTTGAGCGACTTTCATATATTGGCATAATTTTTTGGCATCGACGGATTTGATGTTCTTCGGGCTCATCTCACGCGCTGATCAGACAATAACGATCAGTTCCCGGTAAAGCATCAATACTGAAAATATTTTTCAGACTCCTGGGTGGACCGCTGATGCTGCTGCATGCAGTTAGTACCTATTGAAGGCACCCCGGACAAAAGCGTGACGATTCTTAAATATTTCGACAGCTTTCCAACCACTTGCGAAGTGGCGGTCCTTTCCTTCAGCGCAGCATACAAATCATCCACCAGGAATTGTGTTGAGTTAACGGCATAAATACACGACTCACCGCGGTTTTATAAATTTGCCTTCCAGACTGGAAAGGATGACAGATGCTGGACCTTACAAACACGACGAATGGAACGTTTGTTGTAGCTCTTAAGCCATGGATCAATATCTTCGGGGGGATGGCCTCCCGTTTCTGCATGGCTGTGGTGATGTTGATTGGGATCACCGCTCCCCCGGCGAGCGCGCAAACGCAACCGCCATTTGCCACGGACGTGACAGCGCCCGCGGGCGGCCTGGTGCTGAGCGGCACCGCTATCAGTCCGCGCACCGGCAAACCAGTCCGGCATCTTTGGAGCAGTGATCAGGGCGGCTTTGGTCTTTGCCGCATCGATCCCGATATCGATACACCGGGACCACACGCGACGAATGCGAATACGTGCCTGCCCATTGTGGGCGGCGTGCAATTCAAGCCGGGACAGGTGGCGTTTGATCCGAGCAACAACAACATCTACACGGTCGATATACAAGCAAACACCGAGGGGATTTATCGCCTGCACTATCTTCCATTCGGCGATGCCGGCAACGGCACGCTTGATTTCATCCACGCGGAAATTCTGGCCGGCAACGGCGGCGCGGGACACCAGCCAACTCCCGGCTGCGTCACTCCGGGCAGAGTTCCAAATTCAGCAACACTTGGGCCGGACGGCAACCTATATATAGGCTTCAAAAAGAGCGGCAATATTGTGCGCATCATTGCTCCGGAAACACAGCCGTTGCCACCGTGCTCCAACATGCAGGTAATCGGCACAACTCCTGATCAAATTGAAGATTTTGGGCTGGGCTGGATTGGACGCGATCTCTACGGCGGTGATGGGTTTGCCCTGTGGATTATGCCCAACGGCGATCAGTGTATGACCTCGCAAAATGGATTTTTGCCCTGCCAAGGCAGAAGTGTTTTGCAGGGAGTCACGGCCTCGCCTGTGTTTGTAATGAGCGACCAGATTTATCCCAACGTGAATGGCATTAACCTTTTCGTTGGAAACAAGGCCAGCGTCACGCTGGTGAATACGGTAACAGCCACAACAATACAGAACTACGCATCCGGCTTTGATTTTCTCACCGGCATGGCCATTGACCCGACAGACCTCTCTCTCTTTGTAGCAGATGATCCCACGAACGCGTTGATGCCGGTACAAGGGCGGTGGTGGGACTTTGGCAACGGGCCAGCTAATGGCGGCCGTCCTGGAGGAACACTCACTGAGTTTGCCGCGGGAGTTACAACGCCCATGGGAGGCGTGATTCTCAATGGCTCTGCCATCAATCCAGACACGGGACAGCCGTATCGCCATTTCTGGACAACCGATCAAAGTGGGCGAGGGCTCTGCCGCATCGATCCTGATATGGATTCGCCCGGCCCACATGTGATGAATCCCGATACATGTCTCTCTATTGTTGATGGCGTTATTTTCATACCAGGAGAGCTGGCGTTTGACCCGATCCTCAACAACTTATATGCGGTAGATTTACAAGCCAACACGGAGGGTATCTTCCGGCTCCATTATTTGCCGGATGCCAGCGGCGGACATGGAGGCATCGATCCACTGCACACAGAAGTGCTAGGCGGCAACCCAACGGCTCCTCCAAGGGCGGCTTTACCGGGCTGCGGCATTCCGGGAAACATTCCGAACTCCGCGGTGCTTGGGCCTGACGGCAATCTCTATATTGGCTTTAAGGCGAGTGGCAATATTCTTCGTGTAGTAGCCCCGCAAACTGAGCCGCTGCCATGCGAAAACGTTCAAGTCATTGGCACAACGCCTGACAACAAAAAAGATTTTGGACTGGGCTGGGTTGGACATAATCTGTTTGGCGGTGACGGTCTTGCGGCATGGGTAATGACTGGCGCAGATGCATGCCTGACATCACTGGATAACTTCCAACCTTGCTTGAGCACCAACATTCTTGCCGGTCAGACGGTGAATCCCACCTACGTAATGAGCGATCAGCTCTACCCTGCGATCAATGGACGAAATGTGTTTGTGGGCAGACCCGGCAGTATCACGCTGGTTGATACGGTCAACATGAAGGTGACGCTGGATTACGCGACCGGCTTCCAGTTGCTGAGCGGCATGGCGCTTGATCCAACGAACCTTTTCCTTTACGCCGCGGATGATCCGAGCGCGGGCAAGATCGCTGGTAGCGGACACTGGTGGGAGGTTGGCCAGCCAGCGCCAACAAACGGACCGGCTATCCCCGGCGTTCCGACGAACGTGAATGCCATCGCCGGCAACGGACAGGCTGCGGTGGATTGGCTGCCGGCAGTCGATGGGCAGACAATAACTGGCTTTATCGTTCGTAATTATTTTGCGTCGAATAATTCGCCTGTACCGGATGTACTCGTCAAGCCGATCCCAGGCACTTCGATAATCCCTTCGACGGCTGTGATTACTGGCCTAGCGAATGGAACGACATATCAGTTCACGGTGGCGGCTAGCAATTCACTCGGCACCAGTCCATTTTCACCGCCCAGCAGTCCGGTTACGCCGCAGAACTTTACTGTTCCGAGCGAGCCAACTAATGTAACTGCTGTTGCCGGCAACGCTTCAGCAACGGTGAACTGGCTTGTTCCACCTTCAGACGGCGGATCTCCTATCACCAGTTATACGGTTATCACGCTTACTTCCGGAATTTCGACTGGTAATAACATGGTGGTGCAAGCGCCGCTTACCAGCGTGGTGGTGAATGGTCTGACGAATGGAACGCCGTACACGTTTATTGTTCGCGCAACCAACGTGATTGGAGATAGTCCGGCATCGGTGCCTTCGAGTGCGATTACTCCGAAAGCGCCTGCGCCTCCTCCGATTGCGAACCTCTCACTAATCATCAGCGGACCGAACGCCACAACTTCCGGCTCAACGGTGGGCTACGAAATTATTGTGATTAACAATGGCAGCGCAGCGGTCCCCAAGGTGACGATCGCGGATGCGTTCCCATCGAGCGGAGCGTCAGTTGTCTCCGTGACTCCAAGCCAGGGAACATGCGGACAGAGTCTGGGAATCATATGCAACTTCGGCAGCGTACCCGCCGGAGGAACAGTTGCCGTTGGCATTACGGAAACTTTGAACGCAACCACCGTAAATACGGCAACGGTACAAGCCATGGATGCTACCGGGCAGACGATGACTTTGTCGAATCCGGCCAATGGCATTGCGAGCGTGACGACGACGGTTTCAACGCCATCGCCAACCCCAACGCCCACACCCACCCCTACTCCGACACCGACACCTTCGCCAACACCAGTGCCGACGCCTGTTCCAACGCCAGTTCCAACTCCGGTGCCTTCACCAACTCCTGCTCCAACACCGGCACCAACTCCTGTTCCGAGCCCAAGCCCGACACCAACTCCTTCGCCAACGCCTACCCCGGCTCCAATTTCAGGATCGGGAGTTGCGAATCTGTCAGTGACGATCAGCGGGCCGAACTCTATTCCTTCTGGCTCAACCGTGGGCTACGAGATCCTAGTTACCAACAACGGAACAGCGGCTGTTCCTCAAGTCACGATTGTTGACGCGTTTACGGTAACTGCTGCAACCGTTTCTTCGGCCATTCCAAGTCAAGGCACTTGTACACAGGGCGCGGTTGTTGCCTGTAACTTTGGCAACGTTCCAGCAGGGGGCACAATTGCTGTAGGAATTACAGAAGTTTTAACAGCAAATACCACAAACACAGTTTCTGTTCAGGCACTGGATGGAAATGGGCTGGTGATGACTTTAGCCAATCCAGCGAACGGAATAGCGAGTACTTCAACTGTGGTAACGGCGGCCGTGCCTGTTCCAACGCCGACTCCTACCCCTACCCCTACCCCTACTCCAACGCCCACGCCAACTCCTACACCGACTCCGACGCCGTCTCCCACGCCGGCAAATACTGCGGATCTTGGGCTTACTGGAGGCTATGCGGCGGCGGCAAACAAAAACGGAACCATCACCTGGCAGGTAACAAATCTTAGCCCGTCACAGGACGCAACTGGAGTCACGTTCATAGAGCATATTCCTGACATGGCATCGGTTCGTTCGATGAACAGTTCATCCGGAGGCTCCTGCACACAATCGCTTGTGCTGGGCACCTCAACACTTGTGACCTGCAAACTGAACGTCTTACCGCATGGGCAGAGCTGGACCATTACCTTGTCAGTATTTTCAGCCACGGCAACCGCAACCACGGCGGCGCGAGTGAACTCTAACGGCCTGGATGCAGCACGGGCCAACAATTATTACCTATTGAATATGAGCAACAACAGCTCTAGTAGTAGTAGTGGTAGTAGCGCTATAACTAGCTTTTCTATGGAGTTACTGGAGCAGTCTATCAACACAGACCCAGCGATTGACTCCAATACAAAGCAGGACAATGAACCTTAAACTGCTTGAATATTGGCAATGGGTGAGGTACATCCTATGTGAAATCGAAACCATATTTACTTACGCCGGTGGAGCGATGACCTGTATCCGGCAGGCATTGCCAGCACGCATCTGGCAACAAAGGTGACAGATGTTGGGACCTAGCAACATGGAAATCTCGAAAATGGATGAGCTCGCAAAATGGAGAAAGACAGAAAGCCCGATACCCGTTTTATTTTTGCTGCCGGCCAGGTGGCGCCACCAAAAACAATTACTACATGGCCAGTAGATCCTATTGCATGCCTGCGCACTCCAGGGGTGGGCAGCTGCACGGTTCGCCTGAAAAAACGCGATGCCCTTTTTTATCAATCCATGCCAGCAGATTGCGTCTTCTATCTGCTTAACGGACGTGTGAAACTTACTGCACTTTCCATGGAGGGCCGCGAAGCTACGATCGCCTTGATGCGTAGCGGTGACTTCCTGGGTGAAGAGTGCATTACCGGTGCCCATCCTCTGCGAGCGACTACCGCCATTGCCATTTCTGAATGCCTTGTTCTGCGGACCGAGCGTAAAGCAATGCTTGAGGTTCTCCGCCGAGACGCACAGTTTTTCAGCTTTTTTTTGTCCTTCATCATCTCCCGCAATATACGCATGCAAGAAGACTTGATTGACCGTCTTTTCCATACCAGCGAGAAACGCCTGGCACGAATCCTGCTTTTGCTGGCCGGGTTTAACGGCTCAGATCAAACTGAAATCGTGGTGCCCAAGGTGAGCCAGGAGACTCTAGCTGAGATCGTGGGAACAACGCGTTCTCGGGTCAGTTTCTTCATGAACAGCTTCCGTAAGCAGGGATTGATTGACTATGACGGGGACTATAGTGGCGATCTCCTTATCCGAAACTCACTTAGGGATATTCTCGCCAAGGATTGACCCACCCTCCAATTGGAACCCCTGCCCGAACGGGCCATTGCAGTTCGGATTTGGGACACAACTTTTGTGGGAATGTGTTCAATATTGAACAGATTTGAAACTGCTACTGCTCCACAATGCAAACCAACAAAGTTCTAATAAAAGTTTGCGACGGAACCAAATAAAAATCGCACCTTCCAGAGAGGCAGCGATTACATCCTCACTTAAATAAGAGCGTCCGCGCAAACGATTGGTCTGACAGTTGAAAGTAGTCTGTCAAGAAAATCACTGAACTTCCTTCCGGGCATGGTTCAGCGAGCGCCAGTTTGCTGCCGCAAGCATGCGGCAAACATGGTAGTGGCTGAAGTATGCGTAAAACGCGACGATGCAACCGCGCCAGCGACGGCAAAGGGCGCACGTAACGCGCTTACTTTACAACACAAGATTCAAACGGCTCATTTGCCTGTAACTGCGGCTGTATGCAGTTGCGCGCAAATATGTGGACCGCTGACGGATTGTTAAGTCGGACGGCCTTTGACACTTACATCTGAGACTGCCAGGTTTGCCGATAAGAGTTAGACGTGGCCGGGCCAGTCTCTTTCAAAAGCTGTCACCCTTTCAGGGAGTGCAGCATTGGAGCGCCATCATGATCGATAGAAGAGACGGTTTTTTTCTGAATGACAAGTCTTCCAAGACACGCCTCAGGGAAGCCGAGAACGCACGCAAGAACAGGGCCGAGATTCTCAGGGCTCATTCGCAAGGCAAGGTATCAAGACGTGACTTGATCAAGCTGGGTTTAATCACAACCGGCGGCTTGATCGCCCCCATTCACGGTCTGAACCCGTTTGTAAAAAGCGCTTATGGAGATGTGCCAACTGGCGCACCGCCAAGTCCGCTTTTTGGCGTCCAGCCGTTCACAACACCCATGCCACGTTTTGATGTCGCGCCACGCATTCCAAATCCCATGACCGGTGGTTTGACCCCTACGCCACAAGCTTCAGCGAACCAGACCCAACAGGCTCTGGATCCGGCACTTGTAGGCGGACAAACCGGCTTGACGGGCCCGATTGAAGGCCGTCCCCCGGGAGATATTTGGTCCCATCAACGGTTCCAGCAGTTCTTGCCGCAAATCGGAATTGAAGTTTCGCAGGCACAAGCGACCACGAACCCAGGCTCTCTGGTGAAAGGCGGTTATAATCCGCAGGTTGCTTCGCAATTCAATTCTGAAATTGATTCGACCCTGCCGATTCCGTTGAAGTTCCATCCTGGCTTCCCCACGCAGGAACCGAATTCAGTCTGGACTTTTAACGGCACGATTCCTCCGATTCTAGTTCAGGGACGTTATGGTGAGCCGCTGCTCGTTCGCCATCACAATCGCCTGCCTGCTGACGTAACCCAGAACAACGGTTTCGGACGGCATACGATCTCCACGCACGAGCACAACGGCCATCACGGTGCGGAGAATGACGGCTTTACCGGCGCATTCTTCTATCCGAACCAGTTCTACGATTATCACTGGCCGATCGTGCTGGCTGGAATTTTTGAAGTGAACACCAATGCTACAGATCCTCGCGCCGGCAGCCCCGACGGCAACGGTGGAATCAACAAAGTTCCTGGCGACTGGCATGAAACCATGTCAACCCACTGGTTCCACGATCACATGTTCACGTTCACGTCACAGAACGTGTACAAGGGCAACGCTGGAATGTTCAACATTTACAGCGCGCTCGATCGTGGCAATGAAGGCATCAATGACGGCGTGAACCTGCGCCTGCCTTCAGGCACGGCCAAAGACTGGGGCAACCTGGAATATGACGTGAACCTGATGTTCAACGAAAAAGCTTTCGATTCCGAAGGCCAGCTTTTCATGGACATCTTCCAGTTTGACGGTTTCATTGGCGACGTGATGTGCGTGAACCTGACGTACCGTCCGTACTTTGAAGTTGAAGCCCGCAAGTATCGCTTCCGCATCCTGAATGCCAGCGTGTCTCGCTTCTTCAAGTATGGCTTGTCTGACGGATCACCGATGATTCAGATCGCGAACGACGGCAACCTGCTGCCCTCACCAGTCTCACAGACTGTTTCCGATGAGCAGGGTATCGCCGAGCGTTATGACTGGGTCATTGACTTCTCGCGCTACAAGCCAGGCCAGAAAGTATGGATGGTGAACGTTGCCGAGCACAATGACGGCAAGAAGCCAGCCAATGATCTCTCGATAGCCGACGCACTTGCCGGCAAGTCGAACGATCCTTGCGTAGGCAAGTTCCTGGAATTCCGCATTGTCCGTTACCCGGCTACGCCAGATCAGAGCCAGGTTCCGACAACGATGATTCCGAATCCTGACCTGTCGGCGATTCCTGTCACGCGTGAACGCACCTTCACGTTCGGCAGCGGCGCTTCACAGCCTCTGTCAGCTAGCGATCCAGCAGCATTTACCACTGGCGCTGGTGGACAGACTGGCCCATGGGGCGTAAGGACTGACAATGGCCCAATGCTGAATGCCAGCTTTGGCCGGATCTCCGCGGCGCCGAAATTTGGTACCCGCGAAGTCTGGACTCTGCAGAACGGCGGCGGTGGCTGGGATCATCCGGTTCACATCCATTTTGAAGAAGGCCAGATTCTTGCCCGCAACGGCAGCGCTTCGAACGTGCCGGCGTGGGAAGGCGGCCGCAAGGATGTGTATCGCCTGCGTCCGGGTGGAAGCGTGACTCTCACCATGCAGTTCCGTGATTGGGGCGGGATGTATATGGAACACTGCCACAACACAGTGCATGAGGACAATGCCATGCTGGTTCGCTGGGAGATCAACGGCGCAGGAGAACCTTTCCTGAATCCGTTGCCGACCCCGATTGCCAGCCCGACCGGTGTGACCTTTGTTGCACCTGATGACATTGCTCCTACTGCCTTCTAGGCTGCGCTCGAAGGTGGTGCTGCAACTGGCCGGTGGGTGGTCCCAAGAGACCACCCACCAAGGCCCGTCATTCAAAATGGGACTGTAGCAAACAAAGTTGAGAGGCCATATGTTTCGGGATAAAAGCAGGATGCGTGCATTAGCAAGTTACGGTTTTCTTGCTCTTGCCATAGCGCTGGTTTGTAAGACAGCGTTTGCGGGAAACCGCTGGGGAGCGAATTATTTCCCCAACGTTACGTTAACGACCCAGGACGGGACCAAAGTTCATTTTTATGACGATTTAATCAAAGGCAAGATCGTAGTTATCGATCTGATTTATACGCAATGCCAGGATTCATGTCCGCTGGAAACCGCTCGCCTGGTGCAAGTACAAAAGCTGCTGGGTGATCGAGTAGGCAAAGACATTTTCTTCTATTCGATCAGCATTGACCCAACCCATGACACGCCTCAGGTGTTGAAGGAGTACGCGGAAAAATATCATGTTGGCCCGGGCTGGACATTCCTGACCGGAAAGAAAGAAGACATTGACCTGATCAGCAAGAAGCTGGGACTTTACAGCGATCCTGATCCAAATGACCGCGACGGACATCAGCCGGCAGTGCTGCTTGGGAACGAACCCATGGGGCAATGGATGAGAAATTCTGCCACTGACAACGCAAAATTTCTCAGTCTGATCATTGGAAACTGGCTGAATAACTTTAAGGATGCCAAACAAATCGACGCCAGCGCCAATTACGACAAAGCTCCGGTACTGGATCTCTCTGATAGAGGGCGTTACGTGTTTGCGACCCATTGCGCCGCATGCCATACCATCGGCCACGGCGACAAGATTGGTCCGGACCTCCAGGGAGTGGCCAACGTACGTGATCGCGCGTGGCTGGTACGGTTTATCTCAACGCCAGACAAGGTGCTGGCAGAGAAAGATCCGATTGCGACTGGATTGTTTGAAAAATACAAGAAGGTCATCATGCCCAACCTGCGGCTGGAGCCGGAGGACCTGGGAGCATTGATGAACTTTCTTAAAAGGCAGAGCGATGCTCCGCATGTAGATAGTACGTCGTCAACAAGCACGCCGGCCGGAACAACGGTCAACGGAAAGCTCACAGAACCCAAGGTTGAAACAGCGGGAAAACAGGAAATCAAACCATAACGCGCTCCGGCTCTGTTTAAGCGCAGGCCGTGAAACAAAATTGCTAGTTAACCCGGGATGAGTCGATCAGCCAACAGCAACAGATATCAAAGCGCTGATAACTCAAATAAGGATGGATGCGAATAGCGTCTGGATGGCGCTAATCCAACAGTTACGGCTGCGGGCCAGCCCGATGGTTCCACAGCCGTGAACGGGGCTGCCGAATTTAAAACCGCAAAACGGCAGCCCCAATTTATTTAAAGCTTTCAATTCAGGATGCTTTGTCCTTCGCAGCTCCCAGCGGCAATCCAAATGAGAAGACTGATCCCTGGCCCAGCTGGCTTGTTACTTCAATGCGGCCGCTGTGCGCCTCAACAATGGCTTTTACGATCGCCAATCCCATGCCTGTTCCCTGCACGCGGTAGCGCTGGCTCTGTCCGCGATAGAACTTGTCGAAGATCATGGAGCGCTCCAGGTCGTCGATGCCTTCTCCGCGATCGGCCACGCTGGTAATCAGCCGGTCATTCTTTACTTCGCTACTGACGAAGATAGGAGATCCAGGCGGCGAGTACTTGGCCGCGTTCTCCAGCAGGTGCTGCAGGACTTTCTTGATCCAGCTCGCATCCATCAGGGCCGTGGGCAGTGTCTGTGGCAGCCTGACCTCAACCGGATGATCGGCCAGGCAATTCTTCGATTCAGCCAGGGCCGCGTCTATGGCTTCACGAATTTGATGCGGCTGCAAATCAAGGCGGACCTCTTTGGCATCGAGCTGGGCCATCTCCACAGCTTCACCGATGACGCGATTCAGGCGGTCACTCTCTTCTTCGATCACGGCCAGCAGGTCTCCCTGCTGCTCAGCATCCAGCTTTGCGCCCGAGCGCAGCGTCGTGACGGAGGCTTTGATGGAGGTGAGAGGTGTGCGAAATTCATGGGTCACGGAATCCAGCAGCGCGGAGCGCAGCCGTTCGCCTTCACGTGAGGCCTCTGTACGCGTCAGGCGTTCAACGGCATTGGCACGTTCGATGGCAGTGGCAATCAGGCTGCCTACGGCCTCCATGGTTTCACGCGAAGGGATCTCGCCGGAGATTCCGAATGCGCCTACCACTCTGGCTCCCATGCGCAACGGATAAACGGCCAGCATGCGGGCAGCATCTGTCAGGACTTCACCGCCAGAGCCATCTTTTAACAGGTCTGGCGGTATCGCCTGACGGTCTGGATCAGAACGATAGATCTGGTCCTTGGTGGAGACATAAACCGCCGCTTCACGCACGCCAAAAGTTTCGGTGACCAGGTAAGGGATAGTTTTGAGAAGTCCAAGAACGTTTTCTGCAATCAGCAGTTGCTGGCTGAAGGTGTAAAGCCTTTCCACATCCTGGCGGCGCTGCCTTGCTTCAAGAGTCTGCTGGCGGGCGCGTTCAGACAAATTGCTCGCGATAATGGAAGTGGCCAGAAAAGCCAGGAGCGCAACCCAGTTCTGGCTATCGGCAATTGTGAGTGTGCCTACCGGAGGCAAAAAGAAAAAATTAAAGCAGAGCGCCGCCGCAATCGACATGGGAACAGCAAAGCGGAGGCCCCAGGCGGCGGCAATGGACAGGATGGCCAACAGAAAGCTCAGGGCCACCGTTGTAGGATTGACGTGCAGCAATTTCACGTATACAAGAACGATCAGCGCTACCAGCGCAGTACATGCCAGTCCGCGTAAGATTGCTTGCGTAGATGCTTGCACGCGCTGATTGTAGCTGATGGATGAGATTGTGCGCGACTGAAGGAGCCCCGTGACAAAGACGCCGGAACAATGGCTGGAACAGACATCCCCGGAAAAGAAAGCGGGGATATTCAAGGTGTTCCTCGGCTACGCTCCCGGAGTCGGCAAGACATACAGCATGCTGAGTGAGGCCATCCGCAGAAGCAAGCGTGGAGAAGATGTGGCGATTGGAGTAGTGGAAACACATGGCCGCCAGGGCGTGGCTGAACTTGTAGGCCAGCTTCCCGTAGTGCCCCGGCGCAAGCTTGAATACAAGGGCACTGTCTTTGAAGAGATGGATGTGGATGCCATTCTCGAGCGCAAGCCGCAAGTGGTCCTGGTGGACGAGCTGGCGCACACCAATATTGAAGGCAGTAAATATAAGAAACGCTATGAAGATGTGCTCAATCTTCTTGAAGCGAAGATTGACGTGCTCTCAACCATGAATATCCAGCACCTTGAGAGCGTTACTCCCACTGTGCAAAGCATTACCGGAATCCAGATCCGCGAGACGGTTCCGGACTGGGTGCTGGACCGCGCGAACGAAGTGGTATTGGCAGATTTGACGCCGGAAGCCCTGCAAACCCGCATGAAACGTGGCGATATCTATCCGGTGGAGCGGGCGGAAAAAGCACTGACAAATTTCTTTCGTGCCGGAAATCTGCTGGCACTGCGAGAACTGGCATTGCGCCACGTTACACACTCAGTCGACCGCAGCCTGGAATCCTATCTCCAACGCAAACGCATTGATCAGAACTGGGGCGTGAGCGAGCGCGTTGCGGTATGCATTAGCTCCAACCCGGCATCACAGCAGCTGATCGCCCGCGGCGCACGCATGGCGCATGGCCTCGACGCCGCATTTTTTGTGATCCATGTGGAGACAGGAAAAACCAGAACCGGCGAGCGCAATCGCTCGCTGGCGGCAAACATTCGCTTTGCGGAAAATCTTGGCGCGAAGTTTACGCAACTCAACGGAAAGATTGTGGCTACAACAGTGGCAAATTTTGTCCGCGAGCAGAAAATCACACAGGTAATTTTTGGTCGCTCTGCTGCACACGGCTGGCAAAAATATCTTTACCTTGCGGCAATGAATCGCTTTCTTGCGAATGTGTCTGCGGTGGATGTGCATATTGTGACTCAGGAATCACACTGAGCTGCGGGAAGAATCACTACGCAAAACATCTCTCTTCTTTATGAAAGTTTTATAACTTTACAAACAATTTATAACTTTCTTCTTACCTGGAATTTGCGCGCCAACTCGATTCCGCAGCTCTGCTTCTTATTTCCTGTTAACCACTTGATAAAGTCGGCGGATTCGTATGCCAGTAAGGGACGGGAGTATGGCGACACAACCAGCAATCGAGCGGCGCAAATATGATCCGGAGTTAGAGCTGCGTTTTAAGTCAGGGCAAAACAAACCAGCGCCCAAAGGAACACTTCGTTCGCTCGGCCTGGGATTGATCACAGGCGCTTCTGATGATGATCCTTCCGCGATAGGAACCTACGCTGCCGCCGGCGCAACGCTTGGCCCATCATTTCTGTGGACCGCGCCTGTCACCTTCCCCATGATGTTTGCAGTTGTGTATCTGTGTTCCAAGCTTGGACAGGTGGCTGGCAAAGGATTGTTCGCCGTGATTCACGACCACTATCCGCGATGGCTGCTGTATGGATCACTTGTTGGGGTGCTGATTGGAAACATTGTTGAAGCGGGAGCCGATCTTGGAGGCATGGCCGCTGCACTGAATGTAATTGTGCCGGTGCATATTGGCTGGATTGTTGCCGGCATCACCGTGGTGATTCTTGGGTTGCAGATATGGGGCTCATACACGCTCATCAAAAATATTTTTCGATGGCTGGCGCTGGCGTTGCTCGCGTATGCAGGTTCGGCTGTCCTGGCCAAGCCTGAGTTGTGGCCGGTGATCAAAGGTACGTTTGTTCCAACGATTCACTTCAACAAGGATTATCTGGCCATGCTGGTGGCTGTGATCGGCACAACGCTTTCTGCATATCTTTACAGCTGGCAGTCGAATCAGGACGTGGAAGAAGATATTTCCATGGGCCGGCGGCGGCTTACGGATCGCGTTGGCACCACCAAAGAAGAGCTGCGGCGCTCCGCGCGGGATGTTGGCTTCGGCATGTTCTTTTCCAACATAGTGATGTACTTCATCATTCTTTCTACGGCTTCAACTCTTTTTCACGCAGGTAAAACTGATATCAACACTGCGGCTGATGCGGCACAGGCATTGCGTCCTCTGGCGGGAAATGCGGCCGGACTATTATTTGCCATCGGTGTGATTGGCGTGGGATTTCTCGCGGTGCCGGTAATGACGATTGGCGCCGCGTATGACCTCTGCCAGACATTTGGCTGGGAGTGCGGCCTGCACAAGAAGCAGCGCGAGGCAAAGAAATTCTATATAGCGATTACCATTTTTACGCTGCTGGCGATGGGGCTGAATTTCTTTGGCATTAACCCCATGAAAGCGCTGGTCTGGGCCGGAATCGTTCAGGGAATCTCTACGCCTTTCCTGATGCTGCTCATCATGCTCATCACCAACAATCGCAAAATCATGGGACGCTGGGTGAATACCCGCGCGATGAACATTCTGGGCTGGGTAACCACGGTCGCCATTTTCGGCGCGCTGATTGGGCTGCTGGCATCGTTGATCTGGTGACTCGGATGAAGGCTGTTTGTTAAACGCCTGTGAATTCCTACGTAACAATTCAGGAGCTCTGAGCAGCAACACGGCATAAAAGCAGAGCATCAGAATTTTCAGAGCAGCAGCTTGCGCCTCCCTGTTCCCCCGCACTTCTCTGCTGAAATCACACAGGAAGGTAATTCTATGCGTACGCCCCACTTCGTCCTGGTGGCATTGGCTTTTGTTTGCAGCATGAGCCTGGCCGCTTCATCCCAAACCACCTACGCTTATACCGCGAATACTCTTGATAGCACCATCTCAATCTACAAACTCAACACTACAACGGGCGCTCTTACACAGACAGGTGGATCGCCTTCCCAAAGCGACTCGCCGGCCTATCTTGCAGCCAGCGCCGGCGGAAAATTTCTAGTCACAAGCGGCGGCGAATGTCCGGAATGCGGACTACAGACATTTGCCATTTCGCCCACTACCGGCGCTCTTACTTTCTCTCATGCTTATGAACAGATTGGTTCGGTCATCTTTCTCGTTGGACAAATCGCAAGCGACGCCACGGGCAACACCATTTATGCGCAAGGCTCCATTCAGGGCGGCGGGGCAGAAGGAGTGATCGATGCGCTGCATGTGAATGCTGACGGATCTTTGACGCAAGTGGGAACTCCATTCATCTTTGGGCCGGGGATTGATGCATCCGGCGAGGGTCCGCTGGCCGTGGACCCAAAAGGGCGCTGGGTGTTTGCCATCATCACGGACGGCAATACACAACAGCAACAGATTGCCGAGATACCACGCAATGCTGACGGCTCGCTGGGTAACGTGGATAGCGGAGTGAGCCTGACAGTGCAGAAATGCAATAACAGCGATGTGCTGCCGTTGATCGCCATTGATCCGCAGGGGAAGAATCTGTTTGTCTCCTGCAATCCCAGTGGCGCGTCAACTTTTACCGGCATTCAGGTTTATGGAATCAACCAGACTACAGGCGCGCTTTCTCGTGTGGATTCATTCACGACAGCGCATTTGTTTGAAGCACTCGCAGTGGATCGCCAGGGTTGGAGGCTTTTTTCTGTTACGGAAGAATCAAACCTGGTTGAGCCGTTCGATTTTGATCGCAATACTGACCAGCTCGGCCTGTTGAATGGCGGAATTCTTTATCACACCGGATCACAGCCAAACGGCGTGGTGGTGGATCCGGCAAACAAGTTTGTCTATGTGACTAACGGCAGTTTCTGCTTCCCGAAACAGATCGCGAATGGCAATTGCACAAATACATCCTCCGGCAATATCAGCGGGTATTCTTTCAATTACACGCAGGGAACATTGACGGCATTAGCTGGATCGCCGTTTTTGAGCGGTAAGGGAACAAGATCGATGATTTTTGTGACGGTACCGTAGAAACGCGGCAACTCTGTTGTTTTGTTATGAGTCTGGGCGAGTAATCGTCCAGACTTTTTATTTGCGTAAAAGCTCACCGACAATATACAAAATGATCTCTTTGCCAGAAACTGTGGTACAGGATGTGAAACTTAATTGAATGCTTTTACTTTTTCTTGCAAAGCTGCTGCTTTTCTGCTCATATGACACATGGACTTAGACAACCTCAAAACCTTCATTGAAGTTGCCAGGCTGGAAAGTTTCTCTCGTGCCGCTGAAAAGGTCCTTCGCTCGCAACCAGCCGTAAGCGCACAAATCCGCCAACTGGAACAGGAATACGGCCAGAAGCTGTTTGATCGCAGCGCCAAGTCCGTGCGCTTGACGCCTGCCGGCGAGGTGGTGCTGAATTATGCGCACCAGCTGATTGGCCTGCATGCCAGATCACAGCAGGCAGTTTCAGAACAGGACGGAATCCGCAGCGGCACGCTCTCCATCGGAGCGAATGAAGGAACGTTTCTTTATGTGCTGCCGCGTGTTCTTGCGCGCTATCATAAGCAGTTTCCCAAGGTAAAAATCAGCGTTTATCGGAGCTTTACACACAAGGTAACGGAAAAAGTGGAAGAAGGCGCGGTAGATCTTGGCGTGCTCACCATGCCGGTGAAGTCGCCGAGCCTGGAGGCGATTCCAGTCTTTCGCGACCGCATATTGCTGATGGTTGGGCCATCGAGTCCGCTGTACAAGAAAAAATCTGCAACATGGGAAGAGGTAGGATCGCAGCCGATCATCCTTCCCAAAACGGGCTCCATCAGGAAGTTGATGGAAAAAAATCTACGCCCTTTTCGCGAAACGCTGAATGTAACCATGGAGTTGACCAGCGTGGTGATGATCAAGAGGTTTGTACGCGCGGGCTTTGGAGTTTCTTTGATCTGCCGCAACTTTGCCGCGGAGAATGTGCGCCGAGACGAAGTAAGGCTGCTGAAAATTGAAGGCCTGGATTTGTGGCGCGAGCTAGCACTGGTTTATCGCAAAGACCGCAGCCTGCCGTTGATTGCCTCAGCTTTTGTGGAGCTGGCGAAGCAGGAGCTGGCGGTTCAATCCGAACAACAGAGCTAAGAGCCAGCGGATGTTACTTGCTGTTTATTGCGCAACAAACGCAAGGATGTCAGCACCGCTGCGGCAGCAACCATCAGATTTGAAACAACCACCGGTGCAGAGTGGATGGCAAAGCCGTAAACAATCCACAGCAGCGCCGCACAGGCCTGGATCTTGCGCAACGATGCCGGCTTCTTAAAAAAGTAAGAGCTGGCAAAGAAAGCCGTTGCAATCCAGCCCAATGCTTCAAGCCACATAAATTTCCTGCTTGTGGGAAATCGCCATCAGCTTACACTCGTGCGGCATCGGCGCGCTCGTCTCCGGCAGAGCGCAGGGTGAGCCAGTCAGTACGGGCACGGGCCCATTCGCGCACAAGAAAGCCATTGCCTTCAAAAAACTCATGGATTTCTGGCTGCTGCCAGCCGGCGACTTCTTCCAGAATCGGCACCAGCATGGCCAAGGTGTTTGCGCTGAGCACGGTGCGCCTGGCGATCTGCGTTACATCGCGCGTTTCCGAAACAGCGATGGTTAATCCGGCATCACGATTCACGTGCAGCATGGCATGCACGTCTGAACTGCCATCACCGGCATAGACCATGCGGTCCGGGCCGATCTGCAGCTCTTCCTGCAACTGCATGAGGCGAGCCACCTTGCCGTATCCAGCGGTCACGCGAAGGATAGTTTCAATTTCACCATTTGCGCCGTACTTGAATTCTGTTCCGTAGATGTGGTCGGCAGGCACAATGCCTTCCAGCGCTGACTGCACAATTTCCGCAGGCGCGGCAGAGAGAACATAAAAGTTGAAATGGTAGCCCGGCACATCTTTATCAAGAATTTTGTAAAGAAGCTGGATCTGCTCTTTCAAGGGTATGCGCTTACCAACTTGAATGAGGTGTTCGCGGCGAACATGACGAAACTGCGGATCGTGCAGCAGCAGATACGAAAGCTCCGCGCCCTGCTGGACGAGATTCAATTTTGCCATACCTTTCGATTTGCGTTCGAACTCATGCGCGGGGATTCCGACCAACTCGCTCAGCACAAACCCGGAGTCGTTAAAGCTCAGCGTCTGGTCAAAATCGCTGGCAAACAGATATTCCTTTTTTACTCTTTCTGTCATATACGCATATTAGCTTGGCTAAAGGGAGCGTGATGTTAATTGATGATCATATTTGCGGATGGCGGCCTGAAAGCGCATCCAGCGAAACTTGAACACCAGATAGGCAAAGAGATTATAGGTTGGCCAATGATTTCGCATAATCAAATCTAGTTTGGCTTTCACGTGAAGTCCAATCGATTAAATCTATGCGGAAGATTTGTATTTCAACGTGCGCGCATTCACGAGATTTTTACAGTTGAAATTCAAATAACAAGAATCCAAATTCTCAATTTCCCTTTCCTGCTTTTTACGATTATCAAGGAGCATGGACACGACGTTCTCACATGGTCATCCTGATCATGATGCATGCGGCACCGGCTTCATATTACGGCCCGCCGGCGGCGCATCGCATGAAGTAGTGGACCGTGCGTTGACAGCCTTGCACAGGCTTTCCCATCGTGGAGGAGTCGATGCAGATGCGGCAAGCGGTGACGGCGCAGGGCTGCTCACGGCCCTGCCTCAGAGAATGCTCGCTCGCGCAGCACGCGACCTCAGCATCCCATTGCCACGCGCGTACGGGCTGGGCATGCTTTTCATCTCGGGTGATGATGAAGAGGTCCGCGTGCATGCAGAGCTTAGATCGCTGGCTTGCAGCATGGGATTGCAAAGCCTGGGCTGGCGCAAAGTCCCAACCAAACAAGATGTGATCGGCACACGCGCGGCAGAGACAGCGCCAGCAGTCTGGCAATGGTTTGTTGCCGGCATTGGCCAGAGTGCAAATCTGGAACGGCAGCTTTTTCTTCTGCGCAAGCGGGCAGAGAGTGCGTTGGGCGATGCAGTTTACTTTTGTTCGCTGTCATCGCGCACGGTGGTTTACAAAGGATTGCTTTCACCGCGACAGCTGGCAGAGTTTTATCCGGACCTACACAATCCTGACTTTGAAACTTCATTCGCCATCTTCCACCAGAGATTTTCCACGAACACGCAGCCTGCCTGGCGACTGGCACAGCCATTCCGATTGCTGGCCCACAACGGTGAGATCAACACCATTACAGGAAACCGGCGATGGATGATGGCACGCGAAGCAGAGATTCGGACGCGCATGGAAGCAGGCGGATGGTTCAGATCGTTAGAGGAGAACATAAGCGATTCAGCCAGCCTGGATAATGCAGTTGAACTCTTGCTGCATCAGGGACAACCGATTGATCATGCCATGCTGAGCCTGGTGCCGCCGGCGATAGGCACAAATTCCAGAATTTCTGCACATGTGGCGGCGATGTTTGAAACGGCCGCTCATGAATATGAGCCGTGGGACGGTCCTGCAGCATTGGTCTTTACCGATGGAAAAATTCTGGGCGCAAAGCTGGACCGCAACGGGTTGCGTCCGATGCGCTATACGCGCACGGCGAGCGGCTGGATTGTTGCCGGATCAGAAACTGGCCTTGCGGACTTTGACGAAGCCGACATCATTGAGCGGCAGCGGCTGGGCCCAGGCGAAGCACTGCTGGTGGATGTGGCCACAGGCAAAGTGTTTCCCAAAGGGGCTTTCACGCGCGAAATTGCCTGCTCAAAACAAATTGCGGTGTCAAAGCCTGTTACCCGCCTGAAATCGAATAGCGAAAATACCTGGGTGGCTTTTGCAGAGCCCAGGAAGATTGCAGCCGCATTGGGATGGACAGATGACCAGATCAAGTTCTTTCTGCATTCGCTGGCGCAAGGCAAAGAGCCCATCTTCAGCATGGGTGATGACACGCCTCCAGCATTCCTTTCCCGCATGCGCAGAACGCTGTGGGACTACTGCAAGCAGCGCTTTGCGCAGGTAACGAATCCGGCAATTGATCCGTTGCGCGAACAGCATGTGATGTCACTGGAAGCGCGTATTGGCGCGGATTTTGTTGCCGATTCTCCTGTGCTCGACGAACGGCAGCTGCATGCGCTGGAGCAGTACTACACGAATCCGCAACATATTGACGTGACGTTTGCCGCTTCACTCGGCGTTGAGGGAGCGGTGGAGGCCATTAACCGTATTCGCAGGGAGGCGCGCTGGTCAGGAAAAGCTCCGAGCATGGTTGTGATCAGCGATCGCCAAATCAATGCACAGCGCGCAGCCGTTCCCATGTTGATTGCCGTTGCCGCCATGTGGAAAGAGATGATTTGTGGCGGACATTTCCGGGTCCCGTTGATTGTGGAAACGGCGCAGGCAATTGAGACGCACCACATTGCGCTGCTGATGGCTGTGGGCGCTACGGCGGTGCGTCCGCTGCTGGCGCAGCAATTGGCGGAAGAGCATGTTACCGGCGGGGCAACCAATTATTACAGCGCGGTGAATGCCGGACTGCGAAAAGTCTTGTCGCGCATGGGTATTTCCACGCTGGCCAGCTATCGCAATGCGCAGCTGTTTGAGGTGATTGGGCTGGAAGAAAAGCTGTGTGAAGAATTTTTTGAAAGCGCTCCGCATTGCGGTGAAGCCAATTCGCTGGAGCAGTTGGTCGGCGACTACCTTTTCAATCACGCGCAGGCTTTCAAGCCAGAGTTCAAAGCGCCAGCTGATGCCGGGCTGTATCGCTTCCGCAAAGAAGGAGAGAAACATTCTACTTCTGCGGAGTTAATGCGTAAGCTGCATGCACACATCAAGAATCCGAGCGAGGAACGCTACAAGGAATATGAAGCACTGGCACAGGAGCGCGAGCCGGTGGCAGTCCGCGACTTACTGGAGTTTGTGACCAAGGATCAACCGTTCTCTGATGATGCGGTGGAACCCGAAGCAGCGATCCTGAGGCGATTCAGTGTACAGGCGATGAGCGTGGGGGCGATCAGTCCGGAAGCACACAGGACGCTGGCGCTCGCGATGAATGAACTTGGCGCGCGCAGTAACACAGGCGAGGGCGGCGAGGATCCTGAGATTTACAGCAGCATGCCGGAAGCAAGGTGTCGCGTGAAGCAGGTGGCGTCCGGACGGTTTGGGGTTACAGCGGAATATCTGGTCAACGCGGATGAACTTGAGATCAAAATTGCGCAAGGATCCAAGCCGGGCGAAGGCGGACAAATTCCAGCCAGCAAGGTAAGTGTATATATCGCCAAGTTGAGACACGCCGTACCGGGCATGGCGCTGGTCTCACCACCGCCGCACCACGATATTTACAGCATTGAAGACCTGGAACAGTTGATTCACGATTTGCGGCAGATCAACCCTGCGGCGCGCATTGGAGTAAAGCTGGTGTCGGGCGCAGGCGTGGGAATTATTGCAGCCGGCGTGGCGAAGGCGGGAGCTGACGTGATTACGATCAGCGGTTATGACGGTGGCACCGGCGCTTCTCCGCTTAGCTCCATCAAAAATACAGGGCTTCCGTGGGAGTTTGGCCTGCGCGACGCACACAATTTGCTGATCCAGGCCGGATTGCGGCAAAATGTGCGGCTGCGCGTGGATGGTGGATTTAAATTTGCTCGCGATGTTGTAATGGCCGCTCTGCTGGGAGCTGATGAATATGGTTTTGGAACGGCGGCGCTGCTGGCGATGGGATGCGTGATGGCGAGACAATGCCATTTGAATACCTGTCCGGTGGGAATTGCCACGCAGGATGAAACACTGCGCACACGTTTTGCGGGTCGTCCGGAGATGGTGAAAAACTATTTCAAAGCGGTGGCCACAGAGACGCGTGCGCTGATGGCGCGGCTGGGTGTGCGCTCCCTGAAAGAAATAATCGGACGGACAGAGTTATTGCAGCCCCGCATCGATTCTGGCTCGGCGTGGATTTCTGGCCTGCTTCGGCAAACTAAATCGAGTGCTCAGAGCCCAAAGCGCAGTGTCAAGAAGAGAGAGCTTTCACGGCAATTGATTGAGATTGCAAAAAATAGTGGACGCGTTCCACCGCCGGTGCTGCCGATTGTGAATGCTGATCGCAGCATTGGCGCAGAGCTGAGCGGTGAGCGCCTGCGGCAGAAAGTGAATTCTCCGCTGGAGATCCACTTCAAAGGCACAGCGGGGCAGAGTTTTGGAGCGTTTCTTGGCGCGAACATCAAATTTCATCTCAAGGGCGCGGCAAATGATTATGTTGGCAAAGGCATGAGCGGAGGCACGATTGCCATTGAAGCAGGCAGTGTGCCTTCACGTCGTGGCGACGTTCTGGCGGGCAATACGATTCTGTACGGCGCTACGTCAGGCGAGCTCTATATTGCCGGACAAACGGGAGAGAGATTTGCTGTCCGCAACAGCGGAGCGACTGCCGTGGTGGAAGGCGTGGGCGATCATGGCTGTGAATATATGACTGGTGGAGTAGTCGTCATTCTGGGGCCGACGGGAATCAACCTGGGCTCCGGAATGACGGGCGGGCTGACTTATCTGCTCACGGATTACCTCTCTGAGAATTCACACAATGCAGAGTTTGTGCAGATGGCTGCGTGTTCAGCAGAAGAGGAGCGCGCAGTCCGGCAGCTGATCATGCGGCACTGGATTCTCACGCGCAGTGAACGCGCTGCTTTGCTATTGGCATCCGGGATGAGCCTGCCAATCACACGCATGCAACCGCTCGTGCTTCCCTGTTCCATCAACGATACGTGGCAGCCGATCTTGCAGCGCTTTGAGCATGCGGCATTGTCTGGACTTTATCGTGCGCAGCCAGCAAAAGGAACGCAAGATTTTCCCAGGCGAAAAGTCAGACCTCCGCAGCAGACGTGGCCTATTTGTTAGTCGCGTGGGATCACAGTCCCAGATAAGCGGCGCGGACCATTTCATTGGTGAGGAGATTTTTGGCGGAGTCGGCCAGCAGGATTGAGCCATTCTGCACCACGTAGCCACGGTCAGAGATGCTTAAGCCGCTCACGACGTTTTGTTCAACGATGAGCATGGTGATGCCGGTCTGGCGGACCTGCTGAATCTTTTCGAAAACTTCTTCCACAATTTTGGGTGCCAGACCAAGAGAGGGCTCGTCGAGCAGCAAGAGCGTGGGCTGAGCCATGAGTCCGCGGGCAATTGCGACCATCTGCTGTTCGCCGCCGGAGAGAGTTCCTGCGAGCTGGCCGAGACGCTCTGCGAGCCGTGGGAAGAGCGCGAGCTGCTCGTCCATGAGGCGCTTCACGTTGGCACGCGCACGCGGGATAAAAGCGCCAAGAGAAAGGTTCTCTTTCACCGTCATGAAAGGAAAGACCTGACGGCCTTCCGGCACGTGGCTTACACCGCGCGAGACCATATCATGCGCGGAAACGTGGGAGACATCTTGTCCGGCAAAGTGAACTGAGCCGCTGGCGGCATGCTTCATGCCGGAGATTACACGAAGAAGCGTAGTCTTCCCTGCTCCGTTGGCGCCGATGAGCGTGACTATTTCTCCGGCATTGACCTGCAGAGAGATATCAAACAGCGCCTGAAGATCATTGTAAAAAGCAGTCACGTGGCTGACATCAAGCAACGGCTGGGTTTGATTGGCGGAGCTGTACGAAGCGGTCACTGGGTCAGCTCCTTATATTTGGGACCGAGATAAGCTTCAATCACCACGGGCTGCTTGACCACGTTTGCGGGAGTTCCTTCAGCGATTTTTGCGCCGTAGTCAAGAACGATGACGCGATCAGCAATTTTCATTACCACCTGCATCACGTGTTCAACGCCGCCCACCACGCTCACGCCCCATTCGGGCAATCGCTTGACCAGCGCGGCCAGAGCCAGCGCTTCACTGGTGGTGAGGCCGGAGACAACTTCATCGAGCAGGATAAGCTTGGGTTTGGTGGCAAGAGCGCGGGCGATCTCAAGCCGCTTGAGCGCTGCAAGAGGCAATCCGCTGGCGGTGAATTTGCCCAGGTGCGACATCTGCAGGAAGTCGAGAATTTTGCCTGCTTCCTGCTCGGCCTGGCGGAGATTACCGGTGTGCATAAAAGCGCCGAGCATGACGTTTTGCATCACGGTGAGGCCGGGCAGAGGTTTGACGATCTGGAAGGTGCGTCCGATGCCGAGGCGCGCAGCGCGATGCGGCGCGAGTTTGGTAATGTCTTTGTCTTGAAAGAGAATGACGCCTTCTTCAGGGTGAAGGAATCCGCTGATCAGATTGAAGACTGTTGTCTTGCCTGCTCCGTTGGGGCCAATGATGAAGAGGATTTCGCCCTCGTTCATCGTCAGCGAAACGCTTTTCACAGCCCTGAGTCCGCCGAAGCGCTTGGTGACATTCTGGAGTTCGAGGAGCGGTGTCATTGGGCGCCGCCTAATGCAGGTTGCGGTTTGGCGTCTGCAGGAGGTTTCGTGCGTTTGCGGAAACGATGTTGCAGTCCGCCGACGATGCCTTCTGGCAGGAAGAGCACGACGAGGACGATAAGAACGCCATATATAAGAAGATGGCTTTCCTTGAACTGGTTTTTAAAAGCTTCAGAGGCACTAAGCAGAAGCACCGCGCCAACGATGGGGCCCAGCAGCGTTCCGGCGCCGCCAAGCATGGTAATGATGGCGATCTGGATGGAGATGTCGAGCGGCAGAATACTATCGGGAACAACGAACTGGAAGGCGCTTCCGTAGAGCGCTCCGGCAAGCGCAGTAAGAAAGGCGCTCATCAGCAATGCCTGCAGTTTGCAGCGCGAGGTGTTGATTCCAACGGCGCTGGCAGTATCTTCATCTTCGCGAATGGCCATAAGGTAATAGCCAAAGCGCGAGCGCGAGGTCCAGTAATTGACCAGAAAGGCGATTACCAGCAAAGCCACGGCGGCAAGGTAATAGGAGCGCCAGAAAGTTCTGCCGACGAAAAGTCCGGGCATGGAAAGACCGATGGCGCCGCCAGTGATATCAAGGTTGGTTGCGGTAAGACGCAGAACCTCACCAACTGCGAGCGTCGCCAATGTGAAATACGGGCCGCGCAAACGGAAAGAAATCATGCCGATGATGACCGCAAAGAGCGTAGCTATACCCGCCGCAAGAAACAGAGAGAGCCACACAGGAACATCGAGCCGGGTGAGGATCGCCAGACCATAAGCGCCTACGCCGAAGAAGGCAACGTGGCCGAGAGAGAGCTGTCCAGCGTAACCGCCGACGAGGTTCCAGGCAAGACCAAGTGCGGCAAAGACGGTGATACGAAAGATCACCTGCAGCTGATAGTTGTTCTGCACGAACCACGGCATGCGCGCCCACAGCAGCGCGACAATGATGCAGGTCCAGAATTTCCAGTTCTTCCAGATTTTCCAACTCTTCAGGATGCTCATGCGCGTTCTCTCCCAAAGATGCCGCTGGGCTTAAGCGACAGCACCAGCAGAAAGAGGACGAAGTCGACGATCAAGGCCCACTGATTGCCGATGTAAAGACTGGTCAGGCTTTCGGCGAGTCCGAGAACCAGTCCGCCAAAGGCTGCGCCTTCAATGGAGCCCATGCCGCCGAGAACAACCATGACAAAAGCTTTGGTGGTGTAATCCTCACCGACGCCAGGAAAAAGATAAAGCCGAGGCAGCAAGAGTCCGCCAGCAACGCCGGTAAGGGCGATGCCCAGAGCAAAACTGAAGCCCTGAATGCGAACAAGGTTGATGCCCATGAGCGGCGCGACATCCGGACGCTGGGAGATGGCGCGCAGAGCTTGTCCGGTGAGGCTTTTGGTGACGAACAGATACAGCCCGACAGCAAAAACGATGGCGATGGCAAAGGAGAGAACTTCAGCCGCATTCGCACCGAACGGTCCGAGGTGAACGCTGCGATTGATAAGGTCAATGTTGGTCTGGCGATAATCGGCCTTGAAGATGAGCTGCGCGCCATCCGTAAGAATGAGTCCGATGCCAGTGGTCACGAGGATCTGCATAAAGTGAGAGCGGTTACGCACCGGACGGATCAGAAAAACGTAGACGAGATATCCGAAGAGAAAGAGCAGCACGCCTGCAGGGAGAAAGCCGATATAAGGATTGAGCTTGAGCGAGTCAAAGAGAATGTAAGTGGCGTACATGCCCACCATGAGAAAAGCGCCGTGAGCAAAGTTGACGATGCGCATAACGCCGAAGATCAACGCCAGCCCCATACCGATGAGGGCATAAAGCGCTCCGGTGAGCAGACCATCCGCACAGGCTTGTAAGAAACGGACCAACCGCGTCTAACCTCCCTGAATATTGCGGGAACCATAAAGGTTCCCGCTTTCGTGCTCAACGATCTGTTTCTCTGACTCGATTTACGAACTGCAAAAATCCGTGCGCTGCTTTCTATCGCTTTGACCAGGCAGGCGCAGGAATCACAGGCTTGGCCTGTGCGACATCTGCCGGAAAGACGACGCGATATTGTTCGTTCTGAATTTGAGTAATCAGGACAGGATGCTGGTTCTGACCGTTCTCAAACTTGATGGGACCGAAAGGAGTGGAGGCGAGATTGGTGTTTTTGATGGCATCGCGAATCTTGGCCGGTTCGGTGGATTTCGCATTCTTCATGGCTTCAGCGGCTACGAGCAATGCAGCATAAGCCTGCATGGCGTGATATTGCGGATGCGTTTTGTAGCGCTTGAAATATTCAGCGTCAAATTCCTTTGATCCGGCCCACTTGGCTTCTGGCAGCCACTGTGAAACGGAGAAAGTGTAATCCGCATTTTTGCCAGCGCCCTTCTCCGTGGGAAATTCAGCGGCGGCAAAACCAGTGCCCGCAGATGTGTAGTATTTAGGATTCAGATCTACTTCTTTGGTCTGGCGCATGAGCGTGGTGGCATCGAGCAGGTAAGAGCAGTAGTAAATAACATCTGGATTCGCCTGCTTCACGCGCTGCAGAACAGCTTTGTAGTCAGGCGACTTGGCTTCATAGGATTCAACTGCAACCAGTTCGATGCCGGCTTCCTTGGCGGCAGCGGTCATCGCCTTCATATTCGACTGGCCGAAGTTGGTGTTCTCATAGACGATGGCCATCTTTTTGGGCGCGCCATTGGCCTTCAGGAATGCGATGGTGGCCTTGGCATAGTCATTGGCTCCGGCGCAGATGCGGAAGATCCAGGGCGACTTGGAATCCATTACGTTATCGGCGGTGGCAGTGGGAATGACAAGCGGCGTTTCACGCTGCGTCATGGCGCCGATGATGGCTTTGGTGCTCTCACTGGAATAAGAACCGAGCACGAGGGGGACCTGATCCTGATCAACCAGCTTGGAGACGCCCTGCACGGCCTGGTCAGGCTTGCTCTGGTCGTCATAAAAATCCAGCTCGATCTTTTTGCCCAGCACGCCGCCCTTGGCGTTGATTTCGTCGAGGGCGATGGAGTAGCCATTTTTATGCGCTTCACCAAATGCGGCCAGACTGCCGGTCGCAGAGGTAATCACGCCGATCTTGATGGTGTTCTGTGCAAAGGATGGGACAATGAGCGAACAGAGAGACAGGATGACGAACACAGCTATCGATTTGAAACGCATGTATCCCCCAGAAATTTGTATGGTGTCCGCGCTGGGGAATTATACAGCCTGGGCTTGCGGGATATGCAGGCTCGCAGAGATGCAGACCTCGTCCTTGCGTAACTAGGATGTCGAACAGGTCTGGCCTACACTGGCGCCAGGGAGTACACATGAGGCGGACTGCAGTAATCAGCACATCAATTTTGGGCCTGCTTTTAGGAACAGCGGCTTTTGCCAATACACAGCACGGCAACGACGACGGACGGCAAGGCGATTCCAAGAAGCATGAAGATAAAAAACACGAAAATGAGCACGGGCGCCCGACGGCAAAGCCCACGGACAAACACCAGGCAGATGGGCGCGAACGCCAGCACGACCAGCGCCCTCACGAACCGGAGCGGGCAAGTCACAACCAACCGCAACACCAGCAACCACATTATCAGCCGGGGCACGGGCCGGACCACGTGCATGATGCCAAGTGGCACGAACACGATCAACACGTCAGGCAAGCAGCCTGGGAAGGCCATCGCGCGAAGCATTGGGAGCATGAACATCATAGCTGGCGCGAACGCGGCGGCTACAGAGGGTACCGTATTCCTGATAGCCGTTTCCGCGCTCATTTTGGCCGTGAACACTGGTTCCGTGTTCACACCGTTCCTGTAGTTGTGGTGGGCGGATACCCCAGGTTCCAGTACGGCGGGTTCTGGTTCAGCATGGTTGATCCGTGGCCGGAATACTGGTCGCGTAACTGGTACGAAACCGACGACGTTTACGTTGACTACGTTAACGACGGATACTACATGTACAACCGAAGCCATCCCGGCGTCGGCATTGCCATCAACGTCTCGTTGTAATTCGTCAGGCAGAGATCGTTGAAGCGCTACCAACCGGCCCTGCTCAAGGCGAGAGGGCCGGTTTGATTTTGTGAGATCCCCGCCGAGCAGGGTATGCGTAAACTCTGAAACCGCTCAGCTTCTCAACAATAATCCAACGATCGAGGCTGACATGAGGTTGGCCATGGTGCCGGCAATCATGGCGCGGAAACCGAGCTTGGCAAGCTGGTCGCGTTTATTGGGCGCGAGCGCGCCTATGCCGCCGATCTGGATACCAATCGAGCTGAGGTTGGCAAAGCCGCACAGCGCGAAGGTGGCGATGGTGAAAGAGCGAGGATCGAGCGTGGCTTTTTGTGCGCCGAGCACAGTGTAAGCGTACAGCTCATTGATGACCATGCGCGAGCCGAGCAGGTTGCCAACAGCGCTGCAATCATGCCGAGGAATGCCAATGAGCCACGCCACCGGATAGAAGATGGTGCCGAGAACTTCCTGAATGCTGCCGGGAAAACGCGCCCAGTGATTGTGTGTCCAACCCATCATACCGTTGAGCATGGCAATGAGCGCGAGAAATGAGATGAGCATGATGGCGACGTTGAAGGCGAGCTGGCCGCCATCGATGGTTCCGCGGGCGATTGCGCCGAGGACGTTTGAGTCTTTGTGCATCTCTTCTTTGGCGATTTCTACGGTGCCTGCGGTTTTGGGACGTTCAGTTTCAGGCACGAGCATTTTCGCCATCAGGATGGTTCCCGGCGCGGTCATGATTACGGCGGCGAGAAGATTCTTGGCCTCAATACCATAAAGAATGTAGGCCGCCATAATTCCGCCGGAGACGTGCGCCATGCCGGCCGTCATGATGGTCATGAGTTCTGACTTTGTGCACTCCGGCAGAAGAGGGCGGATGGTGAGCGGTGCTTCGGTTTGTCCCATGAAGATGGAGGCGGCGACATCGAGCGACTCTGCACCGCTGACGCCCATGATGCGACTCATGGCCCAGGCCATGCCGCGAATAACGATCTGCATGACGCCGAGGTGATAGAGCAGGGCAAAAAATGCCGAGACAAAAATGATCGTAGGCAGAACCTGAAAGGCAAAAAAGAAGCCGAGATGCGAGGTGTTGGAGCCAAGATCGCCGAAGACGAACGTGGAGCCGGCAAAGGAATAATTGAGCAATGTCGTAATCTTTGCGCCAGCAACAGCCAGCACTTTTTGACCCCAGGTATAGCGAATGACGATCCAGGCAAAGAGCAGTTGCAGGCCGAGTCCCCAGAGAACCGTTTTCAGGCGGATGGCCTTGCGGTCAGTGGAGAAAAGATAGGCGATGGACAAGAAGACAATAATGCCAAGCACACCGGCGAATCGCGACATTGCATTCCTTTAGTAAGAAGTGAGGAGATTGGAAAAATCCTGTCTATTGTAAGCGGAATGTCAAATCTTGTTCGATGTTAGTAATTTTCTTACCCGTTATAACCGCTTTCTTCTTTGCGATTCATCACGCATGGTTGAAGGCTGTGCTCTTCTGTGGTGAACGCCAACAGATTCGTCAGAATTTGGCGAAGACAGTTTTCGTAAGAATTCCCTGAAGCGGAATGGTGAAGGAAAGATTCTCGGGGTCCTTCGACTTTACCTCACGCCGGTTGGCGCTCGGTGCCGCTCAGGATGACAGTGTTTATTGCGCTTGGTACGCACAACAGCATTAGGTTGATCCTGATGCTTTGTGCGGAGCAGATCCCTCTGCTGCGCGCCAGAGCTTGTGATGCTCCATGCGAATTTTTGGCGCTACGCATCGGGATGACACGTCGAGTGGCAAAGGTTAATTCAGAATTTGCTTTCAAATTGAGCAAAGGATTTTTCCAGATCCCATTCCGCGCGAGCTTTTTCATTGTCGCTGAGTAATTTTGCGCAGCTTGCAGATGGCTTAGCGGTCGTGGGCTTGTCTACGGCACAAGCTGAAGCGCGCGTGGCGGAAGAGCGCTCTTTCCAGATGCTTTCACCGGGCAGAAAGCTATATTCAAGGCTGGCACGCGCGAACCTTTTAAGCTCCTGATATTTGAGATGGTAGGTTTCAGCGGCGCGTGTGTACTCCTGAACAATGTCATCGCGGGAAACACCTTCATCGTCAGTGGCAAGAGCAACCGGCACGCCGAACTTGAGATACATGGGCAACGGATGATGATTGCCAGTTACGTTGAGAATCACGTCATTGCTGGTGAGGCAGATTTCCACCAGCACCTGCTGCTGGGCCATTTCGCGGAGGAGAGATTCGGGATCATGCTCCATCATGACATCAACGCCGTGACCGATACGTTCAGCATGGCCTTGTTCAACAGAGGCGCGGATGTGAAAGAGCTCTTCTGGCGGCACGAGCTGTTGAGTAAGTTCACCGGCGTGCAGGGTGATGTGCACACGGGGATAGACGCTGTGCAGATAGTCAAGCATGCGCATGTGCAGATTGAAATCATGAATGGGAACGTACCAGTCTTCCGCCATGACCAGATTGAGCCCAACGACACGGGGATCTTTTGAGGCCATTTCAAAGCCGGCAAGAATCTGGGCGAAGACCACTTCTTTCGCCAGTCCGCGCGAGACCTGATACAGATAACGTGCTTGCACATTGCAGCCCGAGCCAGCCTGCGGCGTGCCGCATTGCATGATTTGTTGCTCCTGCTTTTCTGTGTCGTCAAGGAACTTGCTGGCATCAGAGGTAATTTGCGAGAGGCCACCCGAGAGGAGATGATCGCGCATTCTGCTAAAATCATCATTCCATCCGAGCGAGGCGCCCAGTTTACCCGCAGCGCCACCATCTGGATTGAACATCAGCTCCATATATTGAAGATTGTCGTCCGCGGCGCGGGTACGAACCTCAACCAGCATGTCTGCCGTGTGGCTGTTGGTGGCTGCGCCGAACTTGCCGAAGGTGGCAAAGAAATGATCATGACCGGACTCTGTGCCGGGAATGAATTGCCGCATGGAGAAGGCGTCCAGCAGATGGCCGTAGAGAGTTGGGTCTTGCAAAGCAGCGCTGGCGGGAGGCTTGTTGCCACTGGGATCGCACGGCGGAGAGATGAATGAGAGAGAGTTGCGATCGATGCAAAGACCGTCACGCACCGCATAGGTAATGAAGCTTTCCGCATAGACGGCGCCAGAGAGATGATTGTGAAGATCACCACCCTTGGGCATCTGCTGCAGGAAAGCATGCAACAATGAAGGCTGGCTGCGGATGAACTCAAAGTAGCGCGCTGTCTTTAGTTCCGCAGAGTTTGCCGTGGCAGGCTTGCTTTGCGACCATGCTGGTACAGCGATAAGGAAGATGAAAAGAGATGTGCGAAGAGATTGCAGCGATCGCGCGGCTAACATGAGTTCAAACTATAACATTACAATTTGTTTTTTACAGCGCGGGAACCGGGCGCCACACAACGGAGAGGAATCACTTTCATCATGAGTACGGGTGATGAGTTCACGCAGGCAGAATTCGCAGCGAAATATATTACGACAAAGGGCGGAGTGAAGCCTCAGGTGGCGATTGTGCTGGGATCAGGCCTGGGCGGATTTGCCGATGAGATGACCGACGCGGTGCGCATGGGCTATGGAGACATTCCGCATTTTGCGCGGTCAACCGCTATTGGACATGCGGGACAATTGGTCATCGGGAATATTGGGCAATCGCCGGTGGTGGTGATGCAGGGGCGCCTGCATTTGTATGAAGGATATCCGGTGCAGAGCGTGGTATTCCCTATGCGCGTGTTTGCGCGCATGGGCGTGAAGGCCGTAGTGCTGACAAACGCCGCTGGTGGCATCAACCTGGAGTATGGGCAGGGACGGCTGGTGGTAATTAAAGACCACATTAATTTGCAGGGGCAGAATCCGCTGGTGGGAACGGAAGATCCGCGCTTTGGGCCACGATTCATTGATATGAGCGAGGCGTATGCAAAGAGCTATCGGCAGATGGCGGCGGAGGCAGGGAAAAAGCTGGGCATTCGTCTGGCTGAGGGCGTTTACGTTGCAGTGCTTGGTCCGAGTTATGAAACGCCGGCAGAGATACGCGCTTTCCGCACGATGGGTGCGGATCTGGTAGGGATGTCTACGGTGCCGGAGGTGATTGCGGCACGGCAGATGGGCATGAAGGTTCTGGCCATTTCCTGCGTGACGAACATGGCTGCGGGTGTGACCGATGCGGCAATCAATCATGAAGAGGTGCTGGAGATAGGCCGGCGTATTGCGGGCGAGTTTAAGGCATTGCTGCGCGAGGTGGTGCCGATGATTGCTGGGGAAATTCCTACCGCGGATTTGCGCGGATGAACGCGGATTTATTTGTCGCCAATGATCTGGTAAATCAGTTGGGTGGCTTTTTGCGGTGCTGCGGGCTGAATCGTATAGCTTTTTTCGATAAGAGGCGCGGCATTGGCGAATCGCTCAGCTGAGTTGTAGTGGACAGTGCAGAGTGGGTCACCAACGGAGACGCGGTCGCCGATTTTTTTATGCACGATGATGCCGACGGCGGGATCGACCGCATCTTCTTTTTTAGCTCGGCCGCCGCCGAGCAGCACTCCGGCAGTGCCGATTTGTTCACTCATGATAGCGGTAACGTATCCGGCAGATGGGCTCTTGATATCGGCCTTGTGCTGGGCCTGCGGTAGCAGAGATGGGTTATCGAGCACTGCGGCGTTGCCGCCCTGCAGCTGAATAATCTCACGGAATTTTGCGAGAGCCTTTCCGCTGGAGATCATCTGCTCCGCCAGTTCCCTGCCTTCATCGACGGTGCGTACGCGATTGCCGAGCAGGAACGTCCAGGCAGAGAGAATCAGGCTGAGTTCGCGGAGGTCGTCAGAACCCTTGCCATTGAGGATTTCGATGCACTCGGCGACTTCCAGGGCGTTGCCCACAGCGCGTCCGAGAGGCTGGTCCATGTTGGTGATGAGCGCGATGATGCGCTTGCCGAGACGCTGCCCGGTTTCCACCATGAGTTCGGCGAGAAAGACGGCATCTTTTTCTGACTTCATGAAAGCGCCGCTGCCGGTCTTCACATCGAGCACAAGAGCGTCAATGCCCTCCGCCAGCTTCTTGCTCATGATGGAGGCGCATATCAGGTACGGGCTCTCGACGGTGCCGGTGACATCGCGCAGGGCATAGAGCTTTTTATCGGCAGGAGCGATCTCTTTTGTCTGGCCGATCAGACCTGCACCACATTGTGAAAGCACGCGGCGAAAATCGGAAACAGAAAGATTCACGTTGAAGCCGGGGATGGATTCAAGTTTGTCAAGCGTGCCGCCGGTGTGTCCGAGGCCGCGCCCGCTGATCATGGGAACAAAGACGCCGCCCGCGGCGACGATGGGCGCGAGGATGAGCGAAGTCTTGTCGCCGACGCCGCCAGTGGAGTGCTTGTCGACTTTTGCAGCAGGAAGATCAGAGAAGTCGAGCACCTGGCCGGAGTTGAGCATGGACTCGGTCAGCGCGGCAAGTTCGGCGCGTGACATGCCACGCAGCAGCACAGCCATGAGCCACGCAGAAACCTGGTAGTCAGGGATTTCGTCGCGCGTGTAACCGTTGACGATGAATTCAATTTCAGCGCGCTGCAGTTCACCGCCGTCACGCTTTTTGCGGATGATATCGGTAACGAGCATGCGTTCAGGAGAAACGGAAGGTTTCCGGCAAAAGATCAGCGATGCTCATTTCTTCGTATTCGTTTTCACCGCGGAAGATCACCGACGTATCTTCACCAAATTCGGCAATCACCTGACGGCATGCGCCGCAGGGTGAGCAGGGGATGTCGCGTCCGTTGACAACGGCGATAGCACGCAATTTCAGTTTGCCCTGAACCTGATTGATGGCATTGAAGATTGCCGCGCGCTCAGCACAGATGGTGAGACTGTAAGAAGCGTTCTCAACATTGCATCCGGTAAAGAGCCGGCCATCTTCTGTAATGAGAGCCGCGCCCACGTGAAAGTTGGAGTACGGCGCATACGCATGTTCCATGGCTTGCGTGGCTGTGCCAAGAAGCATGGCTTTTTCTTTAGGAGTGATTGGTGGCATGTAGATTACTTTAACATCTGCGGGGCATTTACTGTGGATGAACGTAAATTTGTGTTGGCTTGTTTGGAAATGGCACACCATGTTGTTTTCAAGCGCAAGATCCCTCGCTTCTAGTCGGGCGCTGGAATATGCGCCTTCATTCAGGAAACTCGGGGTGACGAGCTTTTAATATTTCGTGAGAACTCCCGGAAGCTGGATATTTAATGTAAATATTCGCGGGGTCCTTCGACTCTACCTCACGCCTGACCGGCGCTCGGTGTCGCTCAGGATGACAGATAAAGATATTTGTTTTCTGAATGACAATTTTCTAACCATGACGCTGTGAATCTAGAAGCTCATTACATCCGGAAGGAATAACTCAACTTCACAAAGAACTGGCGCGCCAGCAGGTGATTCAAAAAATCGGGCGTGCGGCGCAAGCTGAGCGGATCTGAGGGGTCGATGATCAGGTTTTCGTATTGATCTGAGTATCCAATATAGAGCGCGGTTCCGGGATGGACGAGATAGGTGATCAGCGCGTCATAGCTGAACTGGCGAGAATGCTGCAGATTGTCTACCAGCAGCGGATTGCCGGCCAGGCCGTTGTAGTCAACAATCACGCGGAATGAGAGTGGCTTGGTGGCCTGAAAATTAATTTTGGAACGTGCGATGTGATTTTCAATCATCACGGTGCGCGTGGTGGGATCGGCAAGGCGATCATATATATAGGTTTCTACCAATTGCAGGCGCTTGATGGGCTTGAAGGTAACGCCGGCAGAGGCATCAGTGGCCAGGCCAAGAGTGGGCACGCGGCCGGCGGCGGGAAAATAATTGATCTCCACGCCCTGAGCGTAGGCAGCGCGCAAGCCAAGAATGCGCAGCTTGTCCGTGGCAAAGTTACCGTAACTGCTCTGCTTGCGGAAGCCGATTCCCTGGTATCGCTCGTAGGATTCCAATCGTCCAAAGCTGAATGAAGTAGGGCCTTTGAAATTGAACTGCATGGGCAGGTCGGCGTACCAATCCTGCAGGACGCCGGCGTGGTCAATGGTAGCGTCACCTGAAAAGAGCGGACCAACGCTGGTAAGCAGGCCGCCTTCGGGCTTCCACTGGTAAGAAACAGCCTGGCGGAGCTGGCGAATATCTGTGCGGGTAAAGAAACCAAGTTCATCGCCGGCAAAATTATTTGTGCGGTCTACATACGAACTGGACCAGACGAAGTTGCGTCCAACGTGGCGAAGATCGGCGTAGATGGCGCTCCCCAGGTCTGAACCAATATTGGTAACCGGAACGCCAGTAATTGGATCAGTCAAAGGCTGAGCACTGGTATTCTGCAGAGCGCTTTCCATGTACTGACCGGTAAAGATCCAATTGTGGCCAAGCTTGAGCCGCGTATCGAATGATCCAACGTTGACGGAGTTGCCGCCGAACTGGCGGCGCGTGAACATAAGGCCGACACTGGAGCTTCCGCCATCGAAGATGCGCTGGACTCGTCCGGCAAAAACTTCAGCACGCTGGCCGAAATTAGGGTCGGTTGTGGGCAGTACAAGCCCGGGAGCACGATCGTCGATGCCAAGGAAGCCGATTTTCCAATCGCCAACTTTGCCGGTGAGACGCAGGCCGTATTGGGGATCGACGATGCGGCGCGTGAAGAGAAGATTTTCCGGCGTGCTGAAGAAGTCAGAGTTTTCCAGGAAGAACGGTCGCTTTTCCGGGAAGAAGACTTCATAGCGCTGGTTGCTGGTTACCTGCGGCTCGTCTGACTCAACCTGGCTGAAGTCAGGATTGATAGTTGCGTCAATTGTGATCTGATCATGAACAACAATTTTGGCGTCCATGCCGCCGCGATAGACAGGCTGGCTGGTTACAACGGGCGGTGTGGCCGTGGTATTCAGAAATTTTTCGCCGCCGGCAAAGCCGTAGGGAGTGAACTGCATATTGCGACCGGAGTGCGCGTTTTCCGGACTTTCCATGTTGGCAAACTGTGGAACGTAAGCTTCAATCTTTTGCGTAAGCAGCGGCCAGGTGGCAAGCTCGCGATTGCCGGGAATCACGCGGCCCAGAGCGATGCCCCACGTGGTGTCGCGGCGCGCACGCGAGTGAAAGCGCAGACTCTTGAATGGGATGGAAAACAGAACGACGTAACCGTCTTCTGTGATTTTTCCTTTGGATTGCCATACTGCGTCAAAGCTGAAGTCGTCGTCTTCCACGCCTTCCGCGGTGATTCCATCCAACTGGATGCCCAGAGGGTTGGCAAAGAACTCATAAGCGCGCTGCTGGTCGTGAAAGGTATCAAGTGAGACGCTGACGGCGTCATCGCCCGCAATGTCTTCCCTCTTTACCATGTGGGCGCGCAGCTTGTGCGGATCAGCCTTGCAGATAAAAGCTACGTAAAGATTGCGATCGTCATAAGAGATGTAAGCCGCGGTCTCCTCGCTGACGGGCGCGCCATCGTGGGGCTCGCGCTGGAGGAATTCAGTGATCTTAAGACCCGGAGGTTCAGCGTTCCGGTTGAGATAATCTTCAAGCTTGGGTACGCGGTCCGCGCGAACAGGTTGAATTGTCGGCTTATCGTCCTGCGCCGTCATGGCCGTCATCTTGAGGGCACAAAGAAATAACAGAAGTCCAAAGATGGCGGACCAGCCAAACCGAATACGCATTTCTCATCCTTTAAAAAAAGGGCCGAGCGATTGGACTCGGCCCTGTGATGCAATACGTTGTGGTTGATTATGCAGTTGCCGGAGGAGTCTTTCCGCGCTGACGGTTGTTGTGATTGTCGTCAACGCCGGTGCCAGGGGCCCCACCGCCACGATCATCGCCGGGCTCTGAGGCTGGTTTACCCTTCGCGATCAGAGCAGTTGCCGGAGGAGTTTTGCCGCGCTGACGATTGTTGTGATTGTCGTCAACGCCGGTGCCAGGGGCTCCGCCGCCACGATCATCGCCGGGCTCTGAAGCTGGTTTACCCTTCGCGATCAGAGCAGTTGCCGGAGGAGTTTTGCCGCGCTGGCGATTGTTGTGATTGTCGTCCACGCCGGTTCCAGGAGCGCCACCGCCGCGATCGTCGCCGGGTTCTGAAGCTGGTTTACCTTTTGCCACCAGGGCTGTGGGGGGAGTTTTGCCGCGTTGGCGATTGTTGTGGTTGTCATCCACTCCAACACCAGGAGCGCCGCCACCGCGATCATCGCCAGGTTCTGACGCTGGCTTGCCCTTGGCGAAGCCGATTGAAGAAACCGCAAGGCAGAAGAAAAGAGCTAACAAGATGCTTTTTCGAGACATTGTTGTGTAGTTCTCCTTTGAGTGATTGACGGCGTTTAGCCTCGGCCTGGCCAATGCCGTGATTAAGACTTCTTTTGCTGGTTTGCAAAAGACTACCATCAAACATCAGTTGTTTTGTTATCACGTAGGACAACCAACCTTGTTCAGGCGGAACATGGAATTAGGACGCACTCAATGTGAACACATGGACACCGACTCAAAGTAATGTGAAAAATAATTCAGCGGGAAAAACCTTATTCAACGATGCGAAGAGTGGGTGATTTATACACAGAAAACTACGGTCGCGGTAGTTGTTGGCAAATGGCAATGAGCAATCAGCATTCAGGTCATTCGATTCAGTATCCGCGCAATCGGCGGTCGGCGAACATCTTTTTTCAAACACAAGTCATGCCCAGACGAATCATGAACCTTCATGCAGTTTCGATGAAGTAAAGGAATTCCTCTGCGAATCTTTCAGGGCCTGTTAAGTAGCGGAGCAGATCCCTCAGCCCTGCGCAAAGCCTGACTGTTGTATGTTCAGCGTATTTGCTCGGCTTCGGGATGGCGTCTCAAGAAGGGGAGAGGTTAGTTCATAATTAAAGGCGTGACTCCAGAAAAAAAGCGTCGATGGAGGTTGTTGCTGCTTGCCGGCTTTGTCATCCTGCTGTTGTTTTTTGGTTATGGGATATTGGCGTCGCGCGTGACGTTTGTGCCATTGCGGCCGGCGCAGGAGGCTGGTGGAAGCAGCGTGATGGTTGGAGTTCCGGGCCATCGTATTGCCGGGCGGGTTTACCTCACGGGAGCCCAGAGTCCAGATGGCGCGCTGGTGGTCGTGCTGCATGGAGATGCGCCGGGCAACAAGCCGGGATATCAATATGTGTTTGCGAACCATCTGGCTCAAGCGTTGCCGGGAACACCGGTGGTAGCGTTGCTGAGACCGGGGTACGCGGATCCATACGGCGCAAAATCGGATGGCGATCGAGGGTTGGCGCTGGGCGAGAACTACACGCGTGGCGTGATCGATGATGTTGCCGTCGCGATTCAAGCTTTGAAGTCGCAATGGAACGCGCAGAGAGTTGTTTTAGTGGGGCATTCCGGCGGCGCGACGATTGCGGCCGATCTTGCGGCTGTGAAGCCGGGGCTGGTCCAGGAAATTGTTCTGATCAGCTGTCCGTGCGATGTCCCTGCCTTCCGGCATCACATGGCAGGATTGCAGAAAAATCCGATGTGGCTTCTGCCGGTGAGCAGTTTGTCACCCCAGGTGACTTTGGACCAGATGAGCACGGGCGCGAAGGTGATGGCAATCGCAGGAAAGGATGATGAAATTGCCCTGCCCGAGTATGCATTCAATTATGTGGTGAAAGCCAATCGTCTTGGAATTTCAGCCGCGATGGTCACGGTGGGTGGCAAGGGGCATGAGATTTTGAACGAACCGTTTGTTATGAAACAGGTAGTGCATGAGGTGTCTGGCAGGTGGTAAAGCTTATGGTCAGGTGTTCTTTTTAGTTGCGATGATCTCCATTCCTAAATCTTTAGAAACGCATGGTTAACGTTTTATGAATCATCCAAAGATTTCAATCTGGAGGAAAAGGACCAGTGTGGGTAGCACAGTGCTGGGGATGCTCCTTTTCGCAGCTGGCTGCTTCATCTATGAGAGATACATATCTAACCTGCAAAACCAGCATGTGGAAGAAAGACGTCAGCATTGGCACGCGTTAGGTCTGATCTGGAGTGTTGTTTTCTACGGATCGCCACTGCTGTTTATAGTTTCTCTGTTTGGAGCGGGGTGGAGTCGCTGGAGCGGGCTGCTGATCAACGGTGCTGCATTCTTCTACGCTTTGGCAATATATGGGGCAATATGCGGGATTTACGGATGCACTTAGCATGCATCGGATAACCGTGCTTGTTGCTCTTTCAAACGACACTATGCACGATTAAGAGCTTGACTTCCGCTCGTACTTTCGCCTATTATACGCTCTGCAACATCCTTCATTTAACTATTCCCTTGCCCGACGCGATGTAATGATCCGGCACGGCTACATGCCGTGCTGAGATTGCATTTCCGGGCAAAGAAAGCGACCCCACGCACATGCCTTATACAGAGAATCCGCAAGGAAACGCCACATTTTCACCTTCCAGCGCAAACCAGCAGCCAGTTATGCCCAGCAACAAGTATGAGATCGAGGACTGGAAATGGCTTGTGGAGCGGGATTTACAGAACGAGCTGGGAGTTCCACCCAGATGGGAGACGCCGGAGAACAAGATTGAGTTCCATCGGCGGCAACTGGCGTTGTTATTGGACAAGGCGAATGACGCTCCGCGATGCGCGCACGTGTTTGCCGATGGCCGGACGTGCAAGGCGCCGCGGGTGAAGAGAGGAACGCTTTGCTATGCGCATGCGCAGATGGAGGCAAGAAGTCCGAAGCAGATGAATCTGCCTCCGCTGGAAGATGCAAACGCGGTGGCGATCTGGATTATGGAGGTTTCCCGGAGTCTGCTGGATGGCCGCATCAGCGAAAAGACCGCAGGATTGATGTTTTATGGGTTGCAACTGGCGATGGTGAATGCCAAACAGACCACTTTTAAAGATACCGATCCGCAGGAGATGGTAAGGACGCCACCGGCAGTTTGCCGGGAGTTGAAGGCGAGGAAAAAAGCCGAGGCGCGGATAGTGAGGGAGGTTGAGGCCGAAGAGGAGTTTGTGGAGGAAGCTTTACCGGAGGAATCAGAGACACCGGAAGAAGAGGGTAACCCCGGGGTTGAATCCGCTAAGTCCATATTTTCCGGGGTTGAAGTAGAAGGGGGTGGGGGACTTGAAGAAAGCCCTTCGGCGAGTTCCCTCGACGACGCCAGGAATTTCCCTCCCGAAGCAGCTCAACTGCAGCAGGCTTCGGAAGCGCTGGATCCTGCGGAAATAACTGACAGCATATCGACTCTCGCTGGAGCGGAAGAGATGGGCATACCGTGTAAACCGGCGTCTAAGCCGGGCATGATGCTGGTGCATAGCGGTGGGTGAAGTCGTTCAGTCAAATCGCAGGGGCTAAAGCCAAGTTAGCTAAAAGCCTTGAAACGCACGGCTGAACGCCGTGTTCTTCGACAGCGATGTGATCAGTTTTCAAATTGCGCAGATATCTTGTGAGAACTCCCTGAAGCGGTATGGCAAAAGACACATTTCGGGGTCCTTCGACTGCATGCTCGTCTTGCTGCGCGACTCGTATTCCGACACAGGGAAAGATTGACTTTGATCCTGGTCAGATTGGTTTGAATAAACCGCTTCCGTCCTCTAGCTTGCTCTGCTTTGCCTGGAATTTCGCTTTCGTGCTGGATACATTCTGAACATCAACCTCAGGGCTGCATAGAGGCTATTCTGGCTCACAAAATGAAGCCTTAAAGCCGGGAAATCCTGGGAATATACAGGAAGTTGAGCGGAGGAAGCTTAAGAATTGTGAACGGTCGGAGAAAGTTGTTCTACTTAGGTTTACCGCTTGTCTTATGAGGTGTAAGGCAAATGTAAGAAAGAGGAAATCGCCCAGTGGCAGCTCAATCAACATCGGTGGCTTCAATCTACGGGACGGGAACAGAAGTCTCAAACCCGGCTCTGAAGCCGAGCGCTGCGATCGCCCAACGTGCAACTGGCGAGGCGGCATTGTTACCGGTTCGGGAGAAAGGGGCTGCCCCGAAAACGAGCCCAACATCATCAGATATAATCGCGGCAATGCACTCCCAGGACCTCACGGATGAGGAGTTAATCGCCCGGTATCGCGCAGAAGCCGGACAAGTTTCCGCGGAAGAATACCTGAATGAGCTCTTTCGCCGGCACCACGCGAAAGTGGCACGCTGGTGCCTCTCCGTTACCGGTGATCGCGAATCAGCGGCCGATCTGGCGCAGGAAATCTGCGTGAAGGCCTACCAGAACCTCTCTTACTTTAAAGGGCAGTCCAAGTTTTCCACCTGGCTGTATTCCATTACGCGTAACCACTGCCTCAATGCAGTGCGGTCACGCTCAGCCGCTCCGGAAATGGAGTCGGACGAACTGGTGATGGATACGCTGCCGGACATGGGAACGGACAGCCCGCTGGCTTCGATTGAGCGAAAACAGCAGGCAGCAATTGCGCGTCAACTCGTCAATGAAACACTGGAAGAGACCGAAAAAGCGGTTTTTACCATGCACTTTGCAGAAGAGCTTCCGCTGGATGTGATCACGCGGATGCTGAATTTAGATAATGCCAGCGGCGCAAAAGCTTATCTGGTCAGCGCTAAAAGAAAGCTAGACCGGGCGGCACGACGCTGGAAGGCGAGAGCATGAGGGGCTCTCTCTAAACTGAGGAGAAATACCATGGCCGGTAACACAAAAACTTTCAAGATGTGGCAGCAGGCGGTTTCCGCCACTGAAGATTGTCTTCCGCTGGAAGTTCTGGAACGGATGACGGAAAACAACTCGATCGATACGAAAGCAGCTGCTCATCTTGCCAGCTGTCCGCACTGCCAGACAGAGCTTTCCATGCTGAGGAGCTTTGAGACATCCGCTCCTTCAGCCGACGAAGGCGCGGCGGTTGCGTGGATCGCGGCACAGTTGGAACGCAGGAACACCACTTCTGCCAAGCCAGCGGTTCCCCGTGTTCCCTTCTGGCGCACGATGTTTCGCGTGCCGTACCTTGCCGGAGCTGCGGCGCTGGTAGTGGTCGTAGCCCTGGGAATCTCGATGCACAACAATAGTGGAAGCCATCCGGTACAGATTGGCGGAGGCGGAAATTATGTCTCCAGCGAGTTCCGCACCGGCGCTATCCACTTGCTCACTCCGGTAGGCGATATCAGCCAGGCGCCATCAGAGTTGCGCTGGGACCCTTACACCGGCGCAAGCAACTACTCAGTGGAGCTGAAAGATTCAATCGGAGTGGTGATTACAAGCACAAAGACCACGCAGAACTTTATTACGCTCACGCCCCAGATGAAGGCAAACATGCTTTCCGGTAAACCAATGAAATGGAAAGTCACCGCGCTGGACGCTAACGGCAAAGAGATGGCGAATTCCAGCGGAGGTGATTTCAGGATTAATTAACAGGCGATAACACAACACCTCCCTCAAGGGGAGCATCCACAAGGGTCTGGCCTCCAAAAATCTAAGTGAGGTAAAGATGCTAAAAAGAATCATGCAGCAGCCTGCTCATTGGAGCAGGCTTGTTGTGTTTTTACTTACAAGCAGCTGTGCATGCTTTGCAATTTCCGGACAAAACAGTGGACGTCCCGCTGGCAAAGGTGGTGAAGATCCAACAACGCCATTTGCTGGTCTCTCTTTCAAGGTACAGAATTCAACCATTCCTCCCGGCGGACTCTTTCAATATCAACTCATGCTCACTGAGCCCAAACCCATTGGTCACGGAAGCACGCGGCCTTCTGTTCCCTCCGGGCCAGTGCGCGGAATTTCATTGAATGATCCACTTGGACAGACCGTCGGCGTTGCCATTGTGAACAATTCCGGCATCCAGATTAATTTCAATTCTCCAGCCGTATCGTTCGGCAACAACCCTGATCTTGATTATCCAATACTTACCATTGCGTTCCCCATTTCGCCCAGCGCCACTGTGGGACAGCAATCTACTCTGGGCCTGGACGTGCCGGATTCACTGTTTGTGGATCCCTCTGGCCAGCCTTATCCCCTGGAAGTTGCCACGGGCAAACTGACGATTGGCGGCACAGTGGCAGTGAGTGACGTTGTGCCAAATGGCGGTGTGCAGCCAGCAGGGGCGAAAATTTCTATCGTCGGCGTGGGCTTTACTCCGGACTCGCGGGTGAATATTGAAGGTATTGATCTGCCACCGCGGACGGTTCACTTCGTCTCGCCAACGCAGATCGATATCGTACTTCCTTCCGCACTACAAATGGACGCGCTACGCGTTCGTGTGAACAACCAGAACGAACGTTCCACATACTTTTCTTATTTCCGTGCAGAAGCCATAGGTCAGAGCGCTCATGCGCTGGTGGCAGAATGCTATCCGCTGTTTTCACAGCAGATTTTTACAAGCGGAACGCTGCCATGGACACGCGCAGGCCAGCAATTTACTGCCCTGGCCCTGCAAAACCAAAATGCTGACGCCGTGAACATAACCGTGGAAATGAAAGCAGCGAACGGCGCAACACTCGCCACTACCAGCTTGCCGCTGCCGGCCTTCAGCAAAATCACTCGTGACCTGACGGAGCTGTTTGCGAATCCGCCGGCAGGCGCTGTCGCAGTACACATCACACCAAGCCAGCCGATTCAGATGCTGGGCTTGCTGGGTGACGATGCTACCGGCAACGTTGTACCGGTAATCGTCTCGACACCGTAGTAAAGATTGTTTTCTGATGAAGGACTGTTGCTGTTAGAGCCAGCAGATTTTTGATCTTCTAAGCTGCAACGGCAACAGCCTTCCTCTTTTTCCGCCTGTGCCAATAGAAAACCCCGATCAGGGCAATGATGGGAATCGGCATGGCCAGAATCTGCCACGGGATAAATCTGGGAACCGGCTCTGTACCATTGCCGTTGAGCACAAATGCAGCCCAGTATCGCGGATGGCTCAACTCTGTATTTGAATGCAGAAATTCCAGCTTGGTCAGACGTAGCGCTTCGGCTTTTGATTTGTGCTTTTTCAGCAAATAGTAATAGAAGTGCTGCATGAATTCTGATGTCGGCTGGTCCGGCACTCGCCATAAAGTTGTAAGCGCTGATCGCGATCCCGCGGCAAGCAATGCGCGACTGAAAGCCTGTATGCCTTCGCCCGGGACGAGTCGGCCGCGTTCAGTATCGCAGGCAGAAAGTGTGGCCAGGCTCATGCCGCGCAGGTCGAGCTCGTAAAGCTCTTTAAGAAAGATATAGTTGTTCGGCTGGCCCGCTTCATCAGGAGAAAACAGCAGACGCGAGCGTTCAGGATCGTCCATGTCTGCTACTGCATGCGTGCTCACATGAAGGAGTGCCGCGCCAGAACGTGTTGACTCAAAGAAGCTGTGCTTCTGGTCTTGCGGACCGAGGAACAGCTGCGTCCGTCCGGCGCTCATCTTTGCGATGGCGCGAATTTCTTCTCCAGAGGCAGGCAAATTCGCATTTCCTGCACGTTCTGCAGTGAGTGAGCTTTCACCTGTGCCGATGATCTGCGGATCGCCAAAGCCGACCAACTGCGGCTGCCACGGCAATCTTGTGGCCGCGGCATTTTTAAGCGCTCCGCGCAACAACAGCACTGCGCTTGGAAGATACGCAACGTCGCGGCTCTCAAGCAGCGGCTTTCCAGACGCTGTTGTTACCAGCTCAAAAGGTACCAGACTCAGGAAGCCATCCGGCACAATCAACACATGCGTGTAGCGATCATCGGCCAGCGGAGCAATACCTTTCGGCAGCAGCGGTCTGATCTGCTCGAAATCTTTTTGCCAGTCTTTGCCAAGGTTGTCAGGAAGTCCGGAGATAAATTTCTGCAGTGTGTCCATCTCGTCCGCGGAAAGATGGCTCTGCACAATGCCAGCCGATTCGCGTGTAACCCACACCGCAGCCATGCCTTCCGCGCCCGCCCAGAATTCTATGAGCGCCGTCTGCGGATCAAGCCGGCTCTGGATCGAACCGAGCGTCAGTGCATCAGGAGAAAGTTTGTCGTTATAAAACCTGTCCTGGAAGGCCCGGGCACGGCTGCGCTCCATGAAATCAAATGCCGCGGCAACATCACTGCGCTCCAACAGCAGTTTGATCAGCGCATCGTAGACATCGCGCTTGTCGGCAAGAAAATCAGATTTCTGCGAAAGCTGCAACTGCGCGCGCACACTCTCAATTCGCTGGATCGCGTCGCGAAACAACGCCTCCGCCACATCGCGCTGCCCGCGTTCAAGCGCAATCTTTCCCAGTGCATTCACAGCTTTCCACTGCTCTTCCACCGTTCCCAGTTTGTCGGCTTCCGCCAGTGCAGCGGTAAATTCCTTTTTTGCTTCTGGCAGCTTGCCCATCCGATACAGCGTTTCTCCGCGATACAACAGCGCTTGCATTACCTCGCGCTGGTTCTTGGTTTTCTTTGCCAAGGCCAGCGCGCGATCAAAAGTTTTAAGCGCATCCTGCAACTGGCCAAGTTCAAGGCCAAGCAAAATGCCGGTATTTTTCAGGACGGCCAACTGGCCGTCAGTATCTTTTTCTTTGGCGTAATAATCATCCGCGTAGCCATAATTCTGGAGCGCCTGCCGCGTATCTCCAAGGCGGCGAAACAACGCTCCCATGTTGGCGTCCATGTGCGCCACGTCGCGCGGAGAAAGACTTTTAGGATGCGCCAGAATATCTGTATAAATCTTGATCGCCCGCTGGTCATTGCCCAGCCGCTGATAGAGCGTTGCCAGATTCAACAACGTGATCTGCCGCCAGGTCGGCGTCCAGTCTTCGGTTCCAGCTTTGTTCAGATATTGCAGGGCAGATTCATACGTCCTCAGCGCCTCAGTGTATTTCGCCTGGTAATAATCCACCACGCCGATATTGTTCAGAATCAGCACCGCGGTCCGCGGATTGTCCGTTGCCTGGTTCAACTTCAGCGCGACATCCAGTTCTGCCGCTGCTTCGTCATATTTGCCTGCGTTGGAAAGCGCCAGTCCGGCATCGCTACGCGCCGCGGCTTCACAGTTTTTGTCGCGCATCTTCTGGCAGACGCCGGTGCTTTCACGCGAAAAAACCACGGCATGATCGTATTCCCCTGCCATGGTGGCAATGTCGCTCAGGTTGTTCAGAGTATCTACCAGTTCGTGGCTGGGACCCTGTGTGCGCAATGTCGGCAGCACAGTTTCGTAGATCTTGCGTGCATCTTCAGAATTGCCCGCGTCTCGCAGGGCCTGTGCTTTATCAATCTGCGTCTTGAATGGCCCGTTCCCGGCCGTCTGCGCAATAGAGCGCAAAGGCGCAAACAGCGCCAGGATCAGGGCAGAAATAGAAATGATAAGTTTTTGCGGCACGGCTTTCACAAAGTATAGTGCAAAACGCCCGGATTGATGTGTTTGTTCACACACACGGGCGCCGCAACAAGCCACCACGGTGAAATCATGAGCACAATGGAAGAGCGAAGAACATCAACACGCAGCAGGGCGCCGCAGACTTCGCCGCTTTGCTTTCACAAGGTGGTCCAGCTCTTCCAGCAGTTTCTCGTCAATCTTGCCCACGGTATCCACAAAGTTTGAGAGTATAGCAGTGCTGTTTTTGCTGTCCTGCAGGATCATGCTAAACAGATGGTGCGTCAGGCGCTCTTGATACTCGCGTTCCGTTAGCGCGGCAGAATAGATGTACGCTTTTCCCACTTTGCGGCGACGCAGCAGCTCTTTTTTAAAGAGCCTGTCCATCGTGGTCATCACCGTGGTGTAAGCCAGCCGCGACGAAAACTCAACATGCAGGTCGCGCACACTGATTTCCCCACAGCGCCAAATGCGCTCCATCAACTCGGATTCAAGGTTCCCAAGCTGCCCCAGACCTGCCTGGTGACCTCCAAACTGTTTTTTTAGCCACATAAAAGGAGAGGACGGTTTTTGTAGCGCTAGTGTACATCAGGCATGCCGTTAAAATGCGCCCGCCGAATCGCATCAGAGATAACAAAATACGAAAATTCAAGGCGATCAGAAGGGCATTCTTAACAGGCACGCGATTCCAGACCAAATCGCTTTGCGATATTCGATTTTTGACCAGCCATTTTGCCTTTCCCGTATCCCAAATTTGCATCCGGAGAGGTTTTAAAAGTCTGGTCTTCCACGCAGATCAACCACGGCAAGGAATCTCCCCTTTGAAGCGGCAGAAATTTTAGCTAGACGCTAAATATGCATAAAAACGGAGCTTTTAGTCATTTTCCCCTGCCAATCCTCGCCCAATTCCCACACCCATGTCGCGCAAGAATTAATTCTTTTAATCTATCTCCAATAAAACCGTAATCTGCCGCTTTTAAAACTTTACGTAACAGATGTAACTGCTCCGAAACGGATGAAGCATACGGAGCACTATTCCAAGTTAGACAAAAATTGGGCTTTCGGGGGCAGGCAGCTTAAAGCCTGCAGGAAGGAATTCCGCCAAATGGAACTCTGTTACATGGTAAGCATGAGCGTGTTGGAACAGATTTTGCAGTCGGAAGCAAGGCCAGACACCCTCTATAAACTTCTACCTGGTGATGACATTGTCACCGTTGTTCATTACGGCCCCAACGGCCTGATCAACCAAGTCGCTTTTCCCATCGTCCACCGTATTGAAGGCGTGCCTGAAGATGAAGGCACCATGATGCTTCTTGTAGCGACGGAGCGCAGCCGTGAGTGGCAAAGCTTTTGGCATCCTCTGGAGACCAAGCTCAGCCACTGCTGCTCGCTCAATACCATCGCGTAAATGCGACGCTGACTTTTGCAAGGCAGACAGCTCTGACCACTCGGGCTGTCAAAATACTCCCCCACAAATTCTGCATGGAAAAGCGTGCCCGTTAGGGCACGCACAGTGATTCGTTGCTTTACCAGAGCATCGTACAAATCCACACCCACAGCGGTGACGCCGTGCACACATCCTCTTTCATGTGGATTTTCGAGTTCGGATGGATGGCCGCCTTCAGCTCGGGATGCGGGGCTCTGCTGAAGTTCTTGCTCTGCCCGATGAAGCTGCGCCCTTCGAGCGTGTGGTCGGCGTTCGCATTCCTTCTGATATCAGTCTGTCCTATACCTATCACTTCCGCCCCCGGCAGCCGTATTGAGGCCGAACTGGCGGCATAAACCTGAGTTATACCAGCGTGAAAAACAGAATGAGATCCATTCATTGCAGCTCACTTCTTTGTAACTACCTGCAGCCATACCCAAAGCTCCATTAAGAGACACGCTCATCTACTTAACAAGAGACGTGGGCCACCCCTGATGTTGAGAAAGGAAATCTCATGGCAGGTCAGAACGAATTCTGATCCGACGTCAAAAGGAGATCAGCAATGGCACGACCGTTTAAAGGCACGGTAAATCTCGATATCCGCGATTCCAAGCCCGATTGGCCAGCCTTCCTGGCGGACAAAGCACCAAAAGACGCGCCGAATGTGCTCGTAGTCCTCTACGACGACACCGGTCTTGCCGCATGGTCGCCGTTCGGGGGACGGATCAACATGCCCACGCTGCAACGGCTGGCCGACAATGGCCTGATGTATTCACAGTGGCACACGACTGCATTGTGCTCGCCGACTCGTTCCTGCTTCCTTACTGGACGCAATCATCACCAGAACGGATTCGCATCGATCTCTGAGAATGCGAGCGGCTTTCCCGGTTACAACTCGCACTTGCCGCTTGAGAATGCACCCATGGCGAAGGTCCTGCGCGATGCGGGCTGGAGCACATTCTGGATTGGAAAGAACCACACAACCCCGATCGATGAATTTACGATGGGCGCATCAAAAAAGAACTGGCCGCTCGGCCAGGGTTATGACCGTTTTTATGGTTTTATGGGAGGTGAAACCAACAACTGGTTTCCAGACCTGGTGGAAGACAACCACTTTATTGACCAGCCTTACGGGCCACAGGATGGCTACCACCTCTCGAAAGATCTGACTGACAAAGCCATGAGTTTCATTCGCGACGCCAAACAATCCGAGCCGGACAAGCCCTGGTATTTGTGGTTCAATCCAGGCGCAAACCACGCGCCACATCATGCTCCCAAGGAATACATCGACAAGTACAAAGGAAGATTTGACGACGGCTATGAAGCGTACCGTGCGTGGGTATTGCCGCGCATGATCGCAAAAGGAATTCTTCCGCCAGGCACCGAGTTGACGGCGATCAATCCAATGCCTGAAGGACGATTCACGCCGGCTGACGCGGTGCGCCCATGGGACTCACTTTCCGCCGACGAGAAAAAGCTGTTCTGCCGTATGGCGGAGGTATATGCCGGTTTTTCCGAATACACAGATATGCAGGTCGGCCGGATTATCGACTACCTGGAAGAATCAGGCCAGCTCGATAACACGCTGATCTTCTATTGCGCCGACAACGGCGCATCCGGAGAGGGTAGCCCGAACGGATCGGTGAACGAAGGAAAGTTCTTAAACGGTTATCCGGACCAGATCAAAGAGAATCTGGCCATGGTTGACAAGTTGGGGAGCCCCGATACGTATGGACATTATCCAACCGGCTGGGCGGTTGCGTTCTCGACTCCTTTCCGGATGTTCAAGCGTTACACCTACAACGGCGGCGTTTGCGATCCGCTGGTCATTTCCTGGCCTAAAGGGATCAAGGCGCGTGGCCAGGTCCGCGATCAATATCACCACGTGACCGACATTGTTCCGACGATCCTCGATTGTTGCGGCGTCAAGATGCCGAAAATAGTGGACGGTGTTGAGCAAACGCCGCTGGTAGGTACGTCAATGCGCTACACGTTTGAGGATGCGAAGGCGCCCACCAAACGGATCACTCAATATTACGAAATGCTGGGCAGCCGCGGCATTTGGCATAAAGGATGGAAAGCTGTCACCGATCACGGCCCCTTCAGCGGCCTGGGTAACTTTGATAAAGACCGCTGGTTGCTGTTCCATACTGACAAGGATCGCGCAGAAGCACACGATCTCGCAGACCAGCATCCTGAAAAAGTCAAAGAGTTGGTTGCTCTGTGGTTCGAAGAAGCAAAGAGATACAACGTGCTGCCGTTAATTGACTACTCAATCGAAAAGGATATCCAGAAAATTCTTGACCTCGAGTACCACATCCCAGTCTTGCCGAGCGGCAAATATACGTATTACCCAGGGACGCTTCCGGTGCCGGAACGATCCGTGGCAAACACGCATGCCGTTTCGTACAGGATTTTTGCCGAGGTCGAACTGACGAAAGAGGCAAACGGCGTAATTTTCGCCAACGGCTCGCGCTTCGGTGGGCACGCCCTCTATATCAAGGATGGCAAGCTTACCTATTGCTACAACTTTCTTGGTATCCCGCCGGAGCAGCGTATCGCCGCTAGCGCGCCATCTTCCGGCAAACATATCATCGGCGTCGAATTCACCAAGGCACGGATGGGCCAGTACAATGAATCCCACGGACCACTCAAACTTTATGTAGATGACAAGGTTGTTGCTGAAGGTGAGATTCGCACCATGACCGGACACTTCTCGCTCTGCGGAGAGGGATTGTGCGTCGGATACGACAGCAGTGATCCAGTGAGCAGCGAGTATGGATCAAAATCTCACTTCACGGGCGGCACGATCACCAAAGTTGTGTTCGATGTGGCCGACGATGCGTATGTCGATGTCGAGCGGCACATGCAAGCGGCGATGATGCGGGACTAGCCGCACCCTGACACTTGGCTCATGAGCCCATCCTTTGCAAAGAATGCATAGGATGGAGCAACCCCACTGCTAACGATTCTGCGCTGTTCTCGTCTCTACTATCGATTGTCGATATCAATGAGGTCAGAGCGCAGATGATCACTCGACGACAAGCAATTCGCCTGCTTTGTTCAGCTTCCGCCGGAGCACTCGTTATGCCGGCGAAACTCGGTTTTGGCCTTTCCGCACCACTGAACACTGCACCAGATCAGGCTTCCACTGACTCCCAGACTTCTTCCGCTCCGGGCACGCTCTCCGTTCCGCCTGATTCTCCGCGATGGCAGCTCGAAGGCCAGGCCAAGGCAGCTGAATATCAGGGACGCAAATGTCTGCAACTTGATGGCGGCGCGGCAATTTTGAAAGATTTTGAAATGCGTGACGCGGTTATTGACGTCGACATCGCCACGCCCGCCATCCGCGGCTTTCTGGGACTTCATTTTCGCATCACCGATGACGGCGCTAACTCCGAATGGATCTATCTCCGCCAGCACAAGTCCGGCCTGCCAGACGCCATGCAGTACACACCGGTCTTAAACACCGGAGCAAACTGGCAAATCTACAACGGCCCCGGCTTCACCGGTGCGGTCGATATTCCACATGATGTCTGGTTTCATCTACGCGTTGAAGTGACAGGAGCGCAAGCCAAACTCTATGTAAAAGATATGGAGAAGCCCGCTCTGGTAATGGATGACCTGAAAAGCGGCAATCAAAAAGGTCTGGTTGCGCTCTATGTCCTCACCGGCACAACCTACTTCTCGAATTTTGAAATCCGCTCCACGCCAGACGCGCCGTGGGAACGTCACCTGCCGCCCATGCCGCCAGACACGCTGATCAAGTGGGGCCTCTCGCCCTCTTACGACGCGCTCGCACGCAACCTTGAGCATACGCTCTCTGTAGCGGAAAGCTCCGCCATCAAGTGGCAGGATGTTGAAGCCGAGCCGCCCGGCTTTGTCGTGATCTATCGTTACCGTGAAGCCCCGCACCCACGCGTCACCTTTCAGGGAGATTTCTCCAAGCGCCTTGAACCGCAGCCCGGAATGAAAGTCATCTATGCCCGGACCACCATCCCCTCTGACCGCGATCAGGTAAAGAAACTTTTCATCGGCTACAGTGATGACGTCAGCGTCTTTCTGAACAGCCAGATTCTCTACCGTGGACGCAGCGCTCAGGGCTTCCGCGATCCCGGCTTTCTCGGCATCGTCAACCCAGAAAATGACGCTGTCTATCTTCCGTTGAAAAAAGGAAATAATGAATTAATGCTGGCAGTCAGCGAACTTGGCGGTGGCTGGGGATTCATCTGCCGCCTGGTGGATATGGAATAACTCATGAATCGACGTGAAGTCATCCGACTCTTTGCCTCCGCATCAGCTGCTGCATGGTTCGCCGCGGCTCAGCCAGCTCTTATTCCTTCCATCACTTCAAGCGCCATCGCTGCGGCGAAAGAACTTCCAACTCCGCCTCTTGCTCCCGGCACGCCAACGTCATCAGAGAGAACAGCGCTCATTGAAGCCTTCCAGAAACAATCCGCTGGCCTTGAAAATAAGTATGAGGCTCGCACGCATAAGAGTGACTGGACCATGCCGTATCGATTGTTTCGTCCAGAAGCCTCTGGAAAATTGCCGCTGATTATCTACCTGCACGGCAGCGGCGGCCTGGGCGACGACAATCAGAAACAACTGGCCCTGGGCAATATCTTTGGCACGCGCGTGTGGCTGCTTCCGGAAAACCAGAAGCGTTTCCCGTGTTACGTCATCGCTCCGCAAACTGATCGCGGATGGGCAAAATATGATTTGACGCAGGAAGAAAACGGCAAAGCCAAAGTTCTTCCTGGTCTCGGTGACGGCAATCGTCTTGTCCTGGAAATTATCGACTCGTTGACGCACGAGCTTCCCATTGACGACCGTCGCATCTACGTGATGGGCCAATCCATGGGCGGCGCCGGCACGTGGAACATCATCGCAGGCCGTCCCAGGTTTTTCGCAGCCGCTGTCGTCTGCTGCGGAAGCGTCTCAACCGAGAACGGCGCGGAGTCTCTCGACACTCCACTCTGGGCCTTCCAGGGCGACGCTGACCAGACTGTTCCCGTCTCTCTGTCGCGCGCTCGCATCGCCGCCAGGAGAAAGGCCGGTGGCCATCCTCTTTATACAGAGTATGCCGGCGTTGATCACAATGTATGGCAATGGGCTTTCACTGAGCCTGAGTTGGTGAAGTGGCTGTTTGCCCAGCATCGCGGATAGCCTGCATTTGCTGAAGTTGTAATCCAGGAACGAATCGCCCGGCGTCTGTGTGTCACGAGCATTTCAGCCCGTGTATAAAATTGAACAGACCTCTCACTCCCTTCTACATTCTAATAACAGAGTCTCTCAAAATCTGCCGATTGGAAGGGAGAGCCTCATGATCAACATTCGCGCTGTGCGTCGCAACGTCAACAAGTTCGCAGATGGACTGGTAGCGTCCTATTGCAAGAGTTGTGGATTGTTGATTGCGGCCAGCCCCACGCGCCGGACCCTTGACGTTATGGAAAATCTCCATAAGTGCCCAGTATATTTTCACTATACGCAAACACCCGAACCTGAGAGTGGCGTTGCGTGGCCCATACCTATCGCAGGAGCAGCTCGATTGCTGGTGTACTTGAAGTGAGCTGTGGACGGACGTGGAGTGATTGATTCAACGAAAATCGTGTGAATCGATCCAGAGCAGCCCAAACCAGATGCCCGTCCCAATCTTGCGGCCTCGTAATGCCAAAATAGCCGATCAGGTATTTACGTTCTCATAGCTGGAAGCCCCTCTCAACCCCGCACTGGGTGAGCAAAAGTGACCATACTGGATAATAGAGATCATGAGATAATACCTATGTACAGCCCCTTCCTTTTATCCATCGATCTGTATGGTGCAGAAGAAACGGTTTCATGCCAAAAGCAAAATTAGCCAGTAAAAAAAACGGTTTTGATCCAGCACAATTTCTCGCCACCATTGGATCGGGCAGGAAAGTCGTCACTTTTCTTGAGAAGCAATTGATCTTTGCTCAAGGCCATGCTGCTAACGCTGTGTTCTACATCCAGAAAGGCAAGATTCGCCTCACTGTGCTGTCCAAAGCAGGCAAGGAAGCAACTCTCGGCATCCTGGAAGAAGGCGGGTTCTTTGGAGAAGGAGTCCTGGCCGGACAGCCATTGCGCATAGGCTCTGCCGTCGCAATGACGGACTGCGAACTCATGCAGATCGATAAGGCAGCCATGCTGGGTGCTCTCCATCGCGAGCAGGCGCTTTCTGATCTGTTCGTTGCGTATTTACTGGCGCGAAACATCCGCTATGAAGAAGACCTTATCGACCAGCTTTTCAACTCCAGCGAAAAGAGGCTGGCCCGCGCACTGCTCTTACTTGCTCATTTCGGCAAGGAAAGCACGCCTCGAACGGTCATTCCTGCTATCAGCCAGGAGACGCTTGCGGAAATGATCGGCACAACGCGCTCGCGTGTAAGCTTTTTCATGAATCGCTTCCGCAAGCTGGGATTCATCGACTATGGAGTCAATGGAATAATGATTCACAGTTCGTTATTGAGCGTCATTCTTCAAGACTAGTTCCAACTTCAAACTATCAGCCCGTCGGACATGCATTACCTACAATGCCGGGTCCTTGATTGTCCATTTCCATTCCGCGGGACGAAAACAGAGGCCTACAGCGGGTTCAGGTATTATTTCCGGCCTGAAGCCGCAAGCAATACAAGCTGCTCCCACTTTCCTTACATTAGTTTCCTGGCTTATACCATCATCCCGAGTACCCATCCAGCCGGCTATCACCGGACCATTGCACTGCTGGCAGGGAAACGCTGAAAGATGAAGATAATGTTTCATGGTTGCAGTGGAACTCACCAGGGTCCCATTCCACGTCATTGGTGGCACTGCTCCGGCATAAACAGCCGGTCTTTCGCTTTCCGTAAAATCTTGAGACATGCGAAATCCTCTTTCAATCTTGTGAGTGAATTTGTCAGATGATCTCATCGATCAGCGTTGGAGTCTGAGCAGGATTGCACACCGGTACTTGTGCGGGAGACATTAGCTCACTGCAGCGGTGGTGCCTGCACTTATTTCTTGATCAAATCTATTGAGACCATGGATTGTTTTCTGCGCCGCAACATCCACACGGTTAGAGGTATTCCAACGGCAAGGATGCAGGAGAATCCTGCATAAGTAACAAATCCTGATAGTAGGAGCATGATGACCTACCTTTCTTGCAAAGGAAGGCAATCAACGTAGGTTAGGCGTAAAGAGTCTTCGGTTGTGATCTCATTATACGCTTGATCTGCAGGATGCAATCGCACTTGATGTGGTGTGCAAAAAGAGACAGACAACATGAGGAGCTCTGAATTAAAGTTAATTGAGATACATCCGACAATCGAAGACCATCCTCTGCTGAATCCTTCAGCACACTCTGAGCCTTCAAGCCACTTGTAAGTCGGCCAAAGAAGGTAACGCATGACAGTACCAAGATCCATTCTCATCATCAGCCGCGATAGAATCCTGCAACACACACGCAAGCTCATTCTGGAGCACTCTGGCTATCAGGTTTCTGATGTTCACAGCGATGATGAAGCAATCAAAGCCGTTGAAACTTCTGTTTCGTACATTCTTGCTCTGCTTTGCCACACGGTGCCCGAAAGAAGCAGATTGTTCCTGGTGGCCAGGCTCAAGGAGTTGCAACCGAAGCTGCCAATCCTGATGCTCTATAACAGCTACGATCTCACCCAAGCAAAGGTGGACGGCTCATTACATAGTCTGGACTCACCTGCAGAGCTGCTGGAGATGATTGCATTGTTGACACAAGATGCCAAATCCGCAAACGCGCACTAGCAGGCGGGACTTCTTACAGGTGTGCAATTTTGAACAGCCTATCTTATGCAATTCATTTCACAATATAAGCGTGCAATCTACAGAGAATTCCTTTCCGCGTTGGACGTCGCCCGCTGTCGTGCTCTGCATTGATGACGACGAAGGGACCCTTGCGGTCATGAAGTGGACCGTCGAAACCAATGGATATTCCGCTTTGACCTCTTCCAATTGGCGCGGTGCCCTGGAGATCTTTCAGCGACACGCAATTGACCTTGTTATCGTCGATTATGAAATGCCAGATATGAGCGGATATGAAATCTCTTTGTTGATCAGAAGCCTTAGCCCGGAAGTGCCAATCATTTTGCACTCTGATTCGCTCGATGTATCAGAGCTGGCAAGGCAACGAACAGACGCCTGTATTCCAAAAGGGACTGAGCCTTCCGTGTTGATTGCCGCGATTTCAACGCTAATCATGAAAAACAGGGAGCAGAACGAAACCAACAACGTACGTGGAGAAGAGAATGCCAACGCAGCTTGAAGAAACCGAACAGCCAAAGATTCTGCTGGTAGACGATAACGAAATGGTACTTATGTCGCTCAAGGCGGTGTTAGAAATCAATAAGTTCCTTGTAACCTCGGCCACAAATGTTGGCGACGCCCTTCACCTGATCGACACTGAGCTGTTCGATGTGCTGCTCTGTGATTTGCACATGCCCGGCGCGGGAGACGGTTTTACCGTTGTAAGCGCCATGCGCCACGTCAACCCGGAGGCCATCACGCTGGTATTTACAGGTTATCCCGCGTTGCAGGAGGCCATGGATGCCATTCTGCTGCAGGCAGATGAAATCCTGGTGAAGCCGCTTGCTATTGACGCGCTGGTAGCACTCATTCGAGACAGATTGCAGAAACGAGGGACACGAAAATTGAGCAATACAGAGCGCGTAGCGTCCATATTGGAACGTGATGCACTGGCCACTATCAAGGATTGGCTGGCAAGAGTTGAGCGCGAAAAAGAATTGACCAACATAGTGCTCACGCATGATCAGCGGACAGGCCACCTTCCAAAACTCATTCAGGAACTGGTGCATCGACTCCGTGTGCCGCGAAGCCTGGGCACCAAGGCGGTTTCAGATGCGGCCGTTGATCATGGCAAAGTTCGTTATGCCCAGGGCTATTCGGTTCCCATGATTATTGAAGAATCCCGTATCTTGCAGGTCAGCATATTCCAGACCCTGCAGAACAATCTGATCACCGTGGATTTCAGCCTGCTGCTTATCGACGTTATGACCATCGCCGATGAAGTTGATTCGCAACTTAAGCAGACAGTCACCAGTTTTGCGGCTGAAGGTAAAGGATCGCCGCATAACTCCTCACCAATGATTCAGTGAGGATGGGAACTTCCCTATAAAAGAGAGGTGAGAATATGCGAACTCTTTTTGCAATGATTTGGGGAATAAACACGGTGGCGCTCTTCTGCGTGTTAGCTTCTATTCGGTGGTTCGGCGGTACTTCTGCTCGCAAAGATATGGCAGGCGACCTTCTTGAGATATGGGCCGCACTTGCAGCTTTCTATATGTGGGCCTTGCTTACGTCAAAACGAAGGGCGAAACAGGAAAGACAACACGTTAGACCTTCACCGAGCCGGAATCGGTGAAATGCCTGCTCGCTCAGCACCGCGGCTAAACGCGAGATAAATTTTAGTTAAACCTGAGATAAATAAGTGCTGCGCCATACTTCATAATGGCATTTTAACCATCCTTTAACCTCCTGTTGATCTATCGCTTCTCCTTGCTCCTGTATGAAGTCACAGACAGGAAATTTTCCTGTAAGAAGGAGAAACAAAGATGCACTGCCCCCGATCCTTGTCCTTGTCCTTTATCTCCGCGCTTCTTATCGCGTTTGCCGGCACTTTTGCTGCAGCCGAAGACCAGAATCAAAATCATGCCAAGCACGTACTCTTAATCAGCATCGACGGCATGCATGCACTCGATCTTTCAAATTATGTCGTGTCGCACCCAAATTCCACCCTTGCGCAGCTCAGTGCTCACGGCAAGACCTATACCAATGCGAGCACCTCGCAACCTTCTGACTCATTTCCCGGACTGGCAGGTTTGGTGACAGGCGGCTCTCCTATTACAACCGGCTTCTGGTATGACGTGACCTTCAATCGCAAGCTCTCGCCGCCGGCAGCAACCAACCCAATTCTTGGTCCCACAGGCGGAGCCAACCTTTGTCCTGGAACAATCGGGACAGTTGTCGAGTTGGATGAGTCCGTCGACATCGATCTCACGCAGGTCAACGGTGGAGGCGGCATCAATCCTAACTTCCTGCCGCGCGATCCAGACCGCGGATGTGCTCCGGTTTTTCCGCATGATTATCTGCGTGTGAATACCATCTTTGAAGTCGTACGCGCCAACGGTGGTTACACCGCATGGACAGACAAGCATCCTTCTTATGAATGGACCAACGGCCCCAGCGGCAAAGGCGTAAATGATTTCTTTGGCCCTGAAATCAATTCGAATCCTGTGGCGCTGCCACAATTCCCCGGATGCTCACCTGTTCCGGCTCCAGATAACACGCCGGACGATGGCTGGACCACAGACCTCGCCAATATCAAATGCTATGACCAGTTGCACGTGCAGGCTGTCATCAATCAGATTGATGGCTTTACCCACGATCGTTCCCGCAAAGCTCCGGTGCCTGCGCTTTTTGGCACGAACTTTCAGGCTGTGAGCGTCGGACAGAAACTAAAAGGCAGCGGATATCTGGATGTGCTCGGCGATCCCACTCCGGGCCTTGCGGGTGAATTAGATTTTGTGGATCAATCCATCGGCTCAATGGTAAGCGAACTTAAGAAGCAAGGACTTTTTGACGATACGCTCATCATCGTTGCCGCCAAGCATGGCCAGTCGCCGATCGATGTCCAGAAGCGCGTGGGCATCGGCGGAGGACAGCCGCAAACAACCATCGGCGCCGCCGAGGCCTTTGACATTTCTGACGATGGCTCCCTGATCTGGCTTACCGATTCTTCGCTTACCGCCAGCGTGGTTGCCAATCTCAGCACACCGGCAAACCAGCAGGCACTGGGAATCCAGGAAATTTTCGCTCTGCAATCTCTTGCGAACAAATTCAACAGCCCGCTCACCGATCCGCGTACCCCAGACATCATCCTGAAAACCAACACGGGTGTGATTTTCACCGGCGGCTCAAAAATTGCCGAGCATGGCGGCTTCAATGAAGATGACGTGCACACGGCCCTTTTGCTTTCACAACCTGGAATCAAGGCGCAGGTAGTTAAAACTCCTGTGACGAACCAGCAGGTTGCTCCTACCATTCTGAAAGTTTTGAATATTGATCCTGAGCAGCTCGACGCAGTCCGCCAGGAACAGATCAACGTTCTGCCTTTCTTCTTTAACGATGGAAATGACAATGGCGGTGGACCAGGCCGAAATTAATTGTTGTTTCTGCTGCGAACAAAATGCGGTCTTCTCATGCTGAAGACCGCATTTATGTTTTTAATTTTGGCCTAACGCATCGGCATCATTGCATCGCATCTGTTTGAAAGAAATCATAGAAGAGGAGGCTGGTAGCGCTAATCGTTTCCAGTTGGAATCAAATCTTACAAAGCTTACAGCAAATGGACGTTCTAAGGCGGGAGGGTTTGTTCTGTGCACAACTAGCAGAGTAGCTGTGTGCCGCCGTCACACTGGCGTGTAAACCATTCTTACCAATTAATGCCATGAAATAGGTGTCGAGAAACGGCAACGCGAAAAACCGCCTCTAATACGCGATTCTCGGCCCTATCGCCAGGAAGAAATCCAATCAGTTTTGGCAGGAAAGAATTCTTTGCACGGGAGCCTCATGGATGACCGGCGGCAGAGCACCTCCCCCGGTCTGCCCATTCTTTAGCAAGGCTCTCTATGCGGGTGAAACATTTTTTTGAAAAGTTGGACGTCAAAAGGGTATTTCTCCAAGGGGGTGGAGTCTTTGGGGTGCTCCGATCCGACTCTTCTACTTCAATTTGTCTAATGATTTCGGATAAGAACAGGGAGAGAGTCAAATGAGACGATCTAGAGGAGACGGGAAACTCGTTTTACGTCCCAGACAAACATTGAGGAAATCCTACGCTTTCAAAGCTAATCCCAATTACATTTCCATTTCGGCGCTCAGATAGATTCTTTTCCCAAAACCGCAAAACCTACATAACAAAGAACCGAGAACCGTGATCGTCAATTACTTTATTGACTTATTTTTCCCAATAACCCAATCAAAAGCTACCGTGGATAATCGCTCGAGAAGCCAAAATACTAACAAAGACGCGCCACTTCTATTTTTTTAAAAATAGATCATTTGCTATACCTAGTTACCTACTACAGCCATGAACATGTTTTTAGTACTATGTCCTTGCTATAGATATCCAGCTCTGCTAGTCTCTCTCAAATTTCTGATAGACAAATGCCTGCCTTCCGGCTCCAGGCTGCAAGATAGTTTACTTTTTTCGGAAAATAAATATGACTAAACTTATATTTCAGCGCACAGTTACTGCGTTTCTACTGCTGCTAACCATTGGTTCATTCAGTTTAATTGCACAGGATAAGCAATCCCGCCGCCCAGTTGCTCGAAGAGACAATGCAGCATTGGATTTGGTCCGGCTGTCATTGGCAAAAATGGGGACCATGGCTGGCTCAGGTAGAGACACCATCGCAACGGGAACATTTAAAAGTTTCCGTAAGGACACGACCAGCCCCCTAATCATGAAAACGCACGGAACCGACTACATCCGCAATGAAATTGGCGATTTCACATTCATCCGCAGCGGATTTTCAGGCAAGACACATTATGGCGGCAAAGATCATCGTGTTGCTTACCACTCGATTGCCTATAAGCGGGCCGAGCATATCCCCTCCCTCTTGCTATTGAGTGAAGTTGAATCCACTGATTTGCAGTGCATCATGATTGGTTCGGAAGAGGTGAATGGCATCGCCACCTCACACATCCGCCTGTCAGTTGTGCCTGCGGATACCACTGATGCCCAGGCTGAAGATTTAATCTCAGAAACGCACGTCTGGATTGATCAGCAAGGTCTTGTAGTTAAGGCAAGAATATTTATCTTTTCACCGGAAGTTCTCGAGAACCGGTCGCCGGTAGATCTGTACTATTCAGACTATCGCCAGATAGGCAGTTTCTTGTTGCCATTTCACATCAATCGTGAAATCAGCGGCCATAAAGACTCCGAGATGGTCTTCAATTCGATCGATGTAAACGCCAAGCTATCACCAGCAGATTTTCAATAGGACAAAGAAGAGATACTTATGCGATACGCCAGAATCCTTGCGTCAATATTCCTGTTTTCGGTCATTGCTTTTGCTCAGGACGAAGTCCCTACCAGGATTACCAACCAGAACCATATTGGTGATCTGCCTTATTCCACTACTATTGGTACCGACATTGAGCATGTTGATATGTCCACCGGCGCCTTGAATATCAACATACCAATCTGGGATGTTCCGGGAAGAGCAGACGCATCGCTGGCGTTCCATTGGAGCAGCAATTATTTCACTGCAGGGGCTCGCACTGACGCGTCAGGAACCCCATTTTTTATTTATGTGATAAGCGCTGATTCTGGCTGGCAAAGTAATCATCCCTTTCTGACAATAGGCAAAGCAGGCGGGACATGCAATGAGGGGGTACCCGTCAATCAGCCGCCGCGCAACGTGTTTTGGACCACGCATTACATGTATCACGATGAGCAGGGCAGCCAGCATCTTTTGGCTATGCAAAGGGGCGGCGGACTCTGCGCGGCCCCTGGACAGCCGACTGACACTTATCCCGATATCAGCGCGGCCGGCATGCAAGGAAACATAGGAGGATCGAACGCAGTAATGTTGGCGGACGGCACTCTGGTTTTTCCATCGGAAGGGACGGCGCAGAACCCACTATTCCAATATGGTGGCACCTATAAAGATTCCAACGGCAACACTCACGCTACGAGCGTTGACTCTTCAGGCAGAACACTATTTACGGTTGTCGATGCGCCTAGAGACATAAACCAGAACTTTACGCAAACAACATTTACCGTTAACGATGCGAATGGGCATCCCCAAAACATCGTTGTCAATTGGCAGTCGCTGCCAATGACAACTAACTTCCAGACTGGCGTGTTAAATAACTCATTTATCTGGTGCGCAATACAGTCCATTATTCTTCCCAACGGCACATCTTACCAATTTCATTACGAGCCGGACTATGGTGAGATAACGGAAATTGACCTTCCTACCGGCGGAGTCATCAAATATACCTGGGCCAATTACACATATCCCAATCCAGCCAATGAAATTCCAGACCAGGAAAGCCGCAGGTATGTCACAAGCCGCACGGAAATTGTGAATGGAGTAAGCAACATGTGGACATTTCAGCTCACAAATTTGCCTACGCTTCAACAGGACAAGAGCGTTGTCACATACCCGCCTACTTCCACACCTTCGGGCGGAATGGTCCAGAACCAGACCGTTCTAACAAGTTGGCTGGGAAATTTAACCGACATGAGTATTTATTCAGGAGCGGCCACGGGGACACCCATTCGCGAATACTCTATGTCCTATACTTGGGACAGCGATCCCACAATGGCCGACTCTTGTCTGCAAGATGACACTTCTTTCCCAACTCCATTAGCGACACGGCTCACGCGAATCATTACAATTCTGGACAATGGCATGGCATCAAAAAAGGAGTTTACATATGACTCCTACCCATACACCTTCTATCCGAATCATTGCCCACTTCAGTCAGACAACGAAGTCGGAGTTGGGATGCTCACGAGTCGCGGCAATGTCACGAGCATCCTGGAATATGGTTTTGGAAGTGCGGTAACCGGCACTCCGGGACAATTGAATCGTGATGTACCAGGAGCACAACTACTCCGGACAACGACTAGAACATATTGGCATGACTCTAATTCTGCCTATGCAAATCCGAACGTTAACATTATCGATAAAATCGCAAGTCAAACCGTTTTTGACAATGTTTTAAACGTGCAGGTTTCCCAAACCCAATATGATTACGACCAGACTGCAATTATTCAGACGCCAAATTTAGCGTCGGTTCCCGGACATGACAGCACTTTTGCGTCCACCTATACCTTGAGGGGTAATCCAACACACGCCAAACGCTGGAATAATGTGGATGGCAGCTTCCTCACCACAACGTATAACTACGATGATCTTGGCAATCTGCGCAGCATCACTGATCCAAAGGGATACACCACGAATTGGTTTTACGATGATGCGTTTGATTCGGCAACTTTAGGCGCGTGTGCCCCAACCGGCAACAGCTTTTCTTACGTCACCAAAAAGGTGGATGCCTCAGGTCATAATTTCCAGGTCACCCATCGGGCTTGCACTGGACATGTGAATACGCACCAGGACCCGAATGACATTGCCAATGGAGTAGCCACGTCTTACACCTATGACGAAATGGGGCGAGTCCTGGTGAAAACTCTGCCGAATGGGGGAACAGTCACCACAAACTATCACAATGATCCAGTTCCTCCGCTTATCACCACCACAACAACTGCCTCGCCAGATCCCAGCATTATTGAAGACAAGCAGTTGGACGGGTTTAAGCGGCTTGTCGAAACAACTACGTATGCGCCTGAATGCAACGTTCTCGTGGACACCAGCTATGACGCTCTGGGGCGCACGTCAACAGTTTCAAATCCGCATTGTGCGACAACTTCTTCTCCAACCGATGGCGCAACAACCACCATTTATGACGCGATGGCCAGGCCGGTCAAGGTAATCAAGCAGGATTCAAGCGCCGTCCAGACTGCGTATTCCGGCGTCTCAACAACCACCACAGATGAGAGCGGACGCTATCACGCCTCTATTGTTGACGCACTTGGCCGCATGGTTGAAGTTGACGAAGAGGCAACACACGTCATTCCTCCCCAACCTGCGCAGCCTGCGCTCCCGGGAACAGGGAGCGTAACAATCAGTGGCACCGAACAAAGCCAGACGGTGCAGACAGCTCCGCCTACTCCGTCGTCAGGCACAATCACAATTGGTGGTTCTGAAAAAAGGGGAAACGCCAAAGATTGCGATCCTGGCAGTAGTTGCCCCATATGGGATCAAGGCTTCGTGAGCCTTTTTGTTGGAGGACACGAAATCGACAGTGATTTTTCCCAGGGCGTGACCTTGGCAACAGTTGTTCAGAACCTTACCAGCGGAGTTAATGCTATCTCTGGAATGACGGCAACGTCTTCTGGATCGACAATCACATTCCACAGAACTGATGGCTCAAACCTGAGCTTCACGACTGGAATGACCAACTCGATTACCGTCACATCGTTCACTATATCGCCGGCATCGGGCACCATGACCGGAGGCGCACCGGCCCAATTTGGCCCTTCGTATGACACTGGAACTGTTTCTGTAGTCGTGAATGGCACTACATATTCCACATCAACAGGCCAGACTTCCACGCCTTCCAATATTGCTTCAGCCCTTGCAACAACAATGAGTGCCGGCACTCTGGTTACAGCTTCAGCCAGTGGCGCCACCGTCTCATTCACTGCAAAGGCACAGGGCGCTTCAACCAACTATTCATTGTCTGCTTCCTCTTCATCTACACTGCATTCGTTTACCGCCGCTGCCTCCGGTAGCGCACTCACCGGTGGAGCAGATGCCATACCAGCCATGCCGGCGCAAACAGTCTTCTCCGGCATCTGGATCACCCAATATAAATATGACGCAATGGGCGATCTCTATTGCGTTGAACAACACGGGGATGCCAGCGGCACCGGCTGCCCAACCACTCCATTCAGTCCCACTTCGCCGGTTGCGCCGGATGCCAACAATGCATGGCGTCTCCGTCGCTTTGGCTATAACTCCCTCGGACAGCTGCTCTGGTCCAGCAATCCGGAAACCGGCGTAATCAATTACGCCTACGATCTAAACGGCAATCTTGCTGTAAAGACATCTCCGGCAGCGAATCAGACTCTAACGGCAACCACCGCAATCAGCTATTGTTACGACTCGCTGAATCGCCTGGAGACAAAAGGCTACAGCAACACAACTCCGCAACAATGCTCCACAACGCCACCTTACCTGCCGAATCCTGCCGTCGTGAACTACTATGACGCCGGCCTCAACGGCATTGGGTATCTGACTTCATTGACTGACCAGGCAGGATCTGGAATCTACACCTACGACATAATGGGAGAACTCAAGACGGAACAGCGGACGCTGGGTTCTGTGACCAAAAACATGAGCTATGACTACAACCAGCATGGTGGAGTCACTGGCATTCACTACCCGAGCGGTGCGGTGGTTAATTACACCAATCAATCAGCCGGGCGGCCCACATCGGCCATCGATTCAGCTGATGGCATCAATTATGTGACCGGCGGCGCTGCCGGATCACTCGCGAAATACGCGCCAGACGGCTCCATCGCCACCATGACGTTTGGCTTCAACAGCGGCTTTGCCGGAATCACCAACCTGCTCATCAACAATCCCAGGCTTCAGCCATGCCGTATCACCGCCACTACCGGGGCGCAGCCAACCGCCTGCACTGATGCCATAAATCACGGCAATATTTTTGATATTGCCTATGATTTTGGTTTTGGCAATGGAGACAATGGCAACGTTAATAACATCACCAATTTTAAAGATACAACCCGCAACCAGTCCTTCGGTTATGACTCAGTCAACCGCCTGACCTCAGCGCAAAATGCAGGCACGGATTGCTCCGTGGTGACCGGAAATAGCAAAACCAAATTTTGGGGAAATAACTATGTGTATGACGAGTGGGGAAACCTCAATCAGAAAACCGTGACCAAATGCGGCGCGGCGCCTCTGAGTGTTTTATCGTCAACTCACAACCAGATCATTGGATACGGGTATGACGCCGCAGGAAATATTACTAGCGATTCCACAGATGCAGTAACTCCGGTCTATGATCAGGAGAATCGCATCTCCAGCGTAAACGGGAATACCTATACCTACGATAATGATGGAAATCGTGTCATCAAATCCAGTGGGACAACGGGAATGATTTACTGGTACATGGCGCCGGGTATTGTGGCGGAAAGCGACCTCACCGGAACCGCGAAAAGTGAATATGTTTTCTTCAACGGGAATCGTATTGCACGCCGTGATGGAGTGAATGGAGCTGGCGGAGTGTTCTACTACTTCTCTGATCACCTCAAAACTGCCTCTGTAATTGCTGATTCGGCTGGCAACATCAAGTCTGAATCCGATTATGATCCATGGGGCAGCGAACTACAGCTCACCAACAATGATTCAAACCATTACAAATTCACTGGAAAGGAACGCGATTCCGAAACTGGCTTCGACTATTTCGGTGCAAGATATTATTCGAATGGGCTGGGGCGTTTTATTACGCCAGATTGGGCTGCGAAAGCAGCAGCTGTACCTTATGCTAACTTCTCTGATCCGCAGAGCCTCAACTTGTATGGCTATGTACGTAATACTCCGACTACCAAATTCGATCAGGATGGGCATGACTGTCAAACGATAGGCACATTTACTGCGTGTTGGAATCGGAGTGATTTCAAAAGCATGAGAGATGCGGAGGATTCTCACGAATACCAGCATCGCGAAGACTTTAGGCATCATATCAATCAACCGGGGTGGAAAAAAGAACAACGCGGCTATGCTGCGGAAATCCCTGTTTTGGAGGGCAGGCTCGCAGAACTAAATGCCAAGGAAAAAAAAGGTGGACTCACTGATAAAGAGAAAAAAGAGAAACAAGAACTGCAAGATGAACTTTACATAGCGCAAAGTATGACGCAAGGACCAGAAGCTGACAGGACTGCACAGCGATATTATAGGAACAATCAGAACTGGTTGATGCAGAAATTTATTCCTAGTCCAGATCAGGACAACAAACCACGTCCAACACCAACTCCGCCTCCAAGCCTTTCTCCAAATATGAACTGTATTGGGTGTACACCTCCTCCTACACCAAGTCCGGACGAGCTAAAAAAATGAATTTGCACATACGCGGGGGAGTATTTGAAGGTTTAGGAATCTTACTTTGCTCGGCAGCTTTGCTCGCCTTTGCTTTTTGGCCTCAGCTCCCGGCACATAGTACAGAGGTCGCATCAGCTTTTAACAAATACAACCATGAGCCGTCTGAGAAAAATAAAAGGGCCTATGAGAAAGCAATTGATAAAGCTAACAGGTCTTTGCACGTTCTCCAGTATAGTGCAGCATTTTGGGGGGTAGCATTGCCTTTGCTACTGCTTAAAAAAAAGAAAAAGGCAACGTGCCTTCATGAGCCATAGCTGCAGCCATACCCTCTTATGCAATCGCTTCACTACCAGCGACACTTCCTCACTCTGATCCCAGCGGCGATGTTGCTGTGGCTGATCACGACGGTTGAAGATGCCGTTCCTCCCAGTACCGGTCGCTGGGTGCTCTTTTTTGGAGCCATGGGCGCGCTTCACTCAGCCTCATTAGTTCTATCGCTGCGAGATAAGAGCGCCATCGCGCCCGCGAAAGCAATTATTTTTATCACGCTGGTTTCAGCGGTGAGCGTGTTTGCACCTTTCACTCCTTTATTCTCTCTCGCCTTGACGCCATTTGGAGGAGACTCACCAAGACTCTTATTTGCTTTGACATTTGCCTCAGCCTTTGGCGCTTCTGCATATTGGTTGTTGCTGCGTTTTTTCTGGCTCAGGTCCCTCCGTTTTGCGAATTTGGCCACAACGATTGCAATGTGCTGCAGTGCCACGTTATTGGGGTGGTTTGGTGCGGCCTGGCTTGCCTCGGGACAGCCATTGTCAACACCCGGGAGATCTCAGATCTTGCGCCGATTTTTGGCGTGGTGGGTCGCATTTTCTCTTTCCCTCTATTGCGGCGATGCGCAATGGCGAATAGGAAGATCGTTGTCGGCGATCCAGTGATCTTCACTGATGATGGGCAAATTTATGGAATGGAGAATTGCGGGCAAAATTAAGGTTTGGTAGCCCTAAGCGTTTCCAGTTGGAATCAAATCTTACAAAGCTTACAGCAAATGGACGTTCTAAGGCGGGAGGGCTTGTTCCGCGCAGCATAGAATCAGCTCTCATTATGCTCGAAACGTCTTAAGCACGCCTTCCGCTGCGGATTTATACCTCCCAAGATGACATTGAACCACATTACAGCTTTATTGTGGTTATGCGGAGCCTATAAAAGCGGGATGAGAAGGGTGTCCCTTCTCCCAGCCATATCGGCTTGATTTCAGTTTGATTTCTTCGATTTTCTGAGCCTTTTTCAAATGCCAAGAGTTTGCTCCAGGGAAGGATGCGGAAAGCGTCTAGTCAGCAAAGATGGAACATTCGACTATCGGCGGCATTTTTGCTCGCCCGAATGTAAGAAATTCGATAAGAGAGAGCGTATGCAATCGCGCCGCGCAAAAGCTCGCGGACAGAGATGTCCCCTTTGCGGTCAACATCCGTTGAAACAACTAGCAGAGTAGCTGTGTGCCGCGTCACACTGGCGTGTAAACCATTCTTACCAATTAATGCCATGAAATAGGTGTCGAGAAACGGCAACGCGACAAATCGCCTCTAGCACGCGATTCTCGGCCCTATCGCCAGGAAGAACGCCAATCAGTTTTGGCAGGAAAGAATTCTTTTCCGAAGGGAGTCTCATGGATGACCGGCGGCAGAGCATCCTCCCCGGTCGGCCCGATTCTCTGGCATGGCTCTTTATGCAGTTTGACCCATTTTTTTGAAAAAGTTGGACGTCAAAAGGGTATTTCTCCAAGGTGGATGGAGGTTTTGGGGTGCTTCGATCCGACTCTTCTACTCCAATTTGCCTAATGATTTCGGATAAGAACAGGGAGAGAGTCAAATGAGACGATCTAGAGGAGGAGGGAAAGACACGACTGACATGTACCGTCAGTTGGACATCCGCAAAATGCAGCGGGGCGACTTCCTGAAAGCAGGATGTTGGTCAACGTGGCGCTGGTCCCGGAATGGGGACGTATTCGCGACTATTCAGGTTCGCGCGGATTTTAACTGCGTCGTGCTTATGTACAACCATCGGGCCTATGGCAACTCGGAATGGACGAAAGCCGAATACACAGTTTGGCTAGAATGGACGCGGTGTCATTTCGGCGGTGAGCGGGCCTGGTTTCTCTGCCCCCATGCAGGATGCGGGCGACGCGTGGCGATTCTCTGGGGCGGAACAATATTTTATTGCCGACAGTGTTACAACCTCGCGTATGAAAGCCAGAACGAAACGGCTCATGACCGGGCTCTGAGAAAGTATCAGGCCATAAGGATGAAGCTTGGCGGAAGCGGCAGTCTCGCTGAGGACTTTCCAGACAAGCCGCGAGGTATGCATTGGAAAACTTACCAGAGACTCTGTTCCAAAGCTGAAGACGCAGAGGGCCGTAGTTGGCCGCCGTGGATGCTGCGAATAGCGACTTTATGATTCTTCTGCATGTCCTTCTGGTAACAAAGGCAAACCTAATTCTTTAAGAAACTCATTGTGTAGTTTCGTTGCCGCCTTGATTTTCTTTTCCAGAGATATGAGTTCAGCATTGACTGCCCCTAAATCTACTTCTTCTTCCGCAACAGCAGTGCTGATGTAACGGGAAATATTCAGGTTGAAATCGTTCTCCTCAATTTCCTTCATCGAAACGCAGCGGGAGTAACGTGGTTCTGGGTTTCGAGATTGATAGGTAGAAACAATTTTGTCAACGTGCTTATCGAGGAGAACATTCTGGCGCCTGCCCTTCTCAAAGTGCTCCGATGCATTGATGAACAGCACGTCGTCAAACTTCTTGCATTTCTTCAGCACCAGTATGCATACCGGTATGCCTGTGGAATAGAACAGGTTTGCGGGTAGACCTATTACCGTATCGATGTGGCCATCTTTGAGGAGCTTAGTGCGTATGCGCTGTTCCGCGCCGCCTCTGAACAAGACGCCATGCGGCAGGATGATCGCCATTACGCCTTCGTCCTTGAGATAGTGGAATCCATGAAGCAAGAAGGCAAAGTCGGCGGCAGATTTTGGAGCCATGCCGTAGTTTTTAAATCGCACGTCATCGCCCATTGCTTCACCGGGCTCCCAGCGAAAACTGAAAGGCGGATTCGCGACAACAGCGTCGAACTTGGGCATCTTTGCCGGATTGGTCTCGCGCAGCATGTCCCAATCGTTGCGAAGCGAATCTCCATGATAAATCTCGAACTCTGAATCTTTCACGCCATGCAACAGCATGTTCATGCGGGCCAGGTTGTATGTCGTAATATTTGATTCCTGGCCAAAGATCTTTCCAATGGCATGCGGCCCCATGCGTTTTCGTACGTTCAGCAACAAAGAGCCAGACCCGCACGCGAAATCGAATACACTCTCAAGTCGCGCCTTTGGGCCAGTGGCAGGTTCCTGGCTGTCGAGTGTGACAATCCCAGAAAGTATGCTGGAAATCTGCTGAGGCGTGTAGAACTCGCCTGCTTTTTTTCCCGAGCCGGCGGCAAACTGGCCAAGCAAATACTCGTACGCGTCCCCGAGAGTGTCAGCTACGCCATTGGATTCCGCTAATCCTTCTGCAATACGCGTGATGATCGCGCATAGCTTGGCGTTGCGCTCGCCGTAAGTTTTGCCGAGCTTGTCTGAACCAAGGTTGATCTCCGAGAACAAGCCTTGGAACGTGCTATCGAACGATTCATTCTCGATGTACTTGAATCCTGCCTGCAGAGTATTGAGCAGTTCGCTGTCTTGCGTGCGCGCCATATTGGCAATGCTTGCCCAGAGGTGCATGGGCTGAATCACGTAATGCACTTTGCGCCGCATCTGTTTCTCAAACTCTTCCACATCACCGGGATTCGCTACATACCAAATCGCCAGCGGAACACGCCGGTCATCGCCCATAGCTTTCGGGTAGTCTGGCCCTAGCTCCCGTTTTGCCGCCGCCTCGTAGTTATCCGACAGGTAGCGCAGGAACAGGAATGACAGCATGTAGTCACGGAAATCGTCCGCGTTCATAGCGCCGCGCAGGTCGTCCGCGATGCCCCAGAGGGTTTTGCCAAGTTGTTTTTGGTCGTGTTCGGTCATAATCACTCTGAATGCAGAACAAAATTGTATTTTTCCTGAAGCTTGGTTAGGACATTTACAAACGTATTTCGATTTTCTGGGACGACTAGATCAGACTCGTAGTAGTAGACCTTTTTATGAGAGAGCGTGTTGATAATGTTTGCCACCTCATTCGCATCATTAATGCCAATTTGGTTTAGCACATACTTGAATTGTCCCACGCCGAGGAATGACGCAATGTTCTCCAAGATTTGGCGGAGCAGGGCGAAGTGGTAAGACCGTATATCATTTGCCTTTTGCGCTTTGTCTAGCACTTGAAGCACGCGTAAGTGATAAAGCATTACATCATCACGGCAGTTTTCCAGGGAAAGATCCCCAGATTTACCGCTCAGGATATAAGGTTTAGTCACCTTCTTAAACATGCCGCTCTTCTCGCCCTTGGTTAACCAGTCGAATAGAATCGCGAACAGCCCTATATGGTGTGTTGTGAGGATGATCTTACGTTTTTTGTAATGGTTCTCAATTAACTCGAAGAGAGTCGCTGCGGTGACAAAGATGTTGTGATCGTCCAGACTTGAGACTGGGTCATCAATAAAGAAGTGGCTTGACTGTTTATCGGCCCACCCCTCCACTTCAAAGAGAGCCAGGAAAAAGCACCACACGAAGATGCGCTCTTCGCCTCTTGAGATTTTAATGGAAGGAGGTTCAGCGTCCGGATCGGGAACAGGTATGAAGAAAGAAACGGATTCAATACCCTTCTCAATATTCTTGTGCAGCGTGAATTCAAAGTCGTATTTAGGTTTGTACGCCTTCAGCTTCTTGCGGACACTGTCTTCGGTCAAGGAGGCGTGAAATTTGCTTAGGCTGCTCGGTCGCACGGTGAGGCGGATGTCCCTGCCGTTATTTTCCTCGTCATTTTCCCAAATAAAAAGATCCTCGCTGAGTGCGTTGTAATAGACTCCGGTGTGGGTGCCATCCGCCTGCTTTGTTGCGTTCTTGTATGCGATACACAGCTGCGTTTTCCCTGTGGCGTTAAATGCATAGGCGAGAGTGATCCGCGCATCACTCTCCTTGAGCACGTTGGCAACCTCGTCAAGCGTCACAAGCTTTTCTCCTGCGATGGGAAAAGCTGCTGCATGAGGCCTCTCTTGTGCGCCGTGAGGATGGCGAGCTTTTTACTTTGTGCACTAATTATTTCATCAATGGAAGAGAGACATTCAGCCACTTTTTTACATTCGGCATCGTCGGGAATATGAATGGTTAATTCCTTCAGCTGCCCGCCTGTAATCAGGGGCTGTCCTGAACCAAAAACTAGCTTGTTTAAACCAATGCTATCGAGATAGTAAAAAGTGAAATCTATATCGGATAGCCTCTTAAGCTGGATGACAAGCGTGTTATCAGTAACGCCAAACTTCCCCTTCGCTTTCGTCAAGAGTCCGGCATTTGCGCCTACTCGCGCAACCAGGAGAAATTCGCCACTGTAGCTATCATTTAAAGTCTTTCCTATAACTCCGGTTGAGCCATGCAAATCATAAGTTCCGGCAGAATCGTTCTTATCTCTCCCGGATGAGATACTCTCAGTTATCATTTCCAGTTTCTTTTCTTTCCAATTGCCAGCGAATTCCGGAAAGCGCAGTCGGGGAATGGTTTCGCCTTTGTCCGGAAACAGCTGCTGCATCAGCGCTTTTTTATTGGACTTGAGTGCGTCGAGTTTTTGGCTGTGAGCGGAAATCAACTCGTCGAGGGAAGTCAGGCACTCAGCGATTTTCTGTTGTTCAGCAGGTTCGGGCGAAGGTAGCAGTTGTTCTGAAAACTGCTGGTACGTGATCATCTTCCCATCACGCAGGCCCTCAATGTTTCGGGTCAGTTGCTGGATAAAACGATCTGTTTTAAAGAGATACCGAAAATAATCGTCTGATCCCTCACCCTTTCTCCTAAGAATTACGTATGCAGGACTGCAGATGCCGTGATGCCGTGAGTACTCGATACCCCCTTGAAACGATCTCAGGCTGATGACGAAATCTCCCACACAAACTTCCTTGTAGCTCGCGACGCTCTCGTCAGTGACTGAGACATGGTAGTCAATCTCGTCGCGCGGAACCGCGCCGTGTTCCTGCGTAACCGCAAGCACCGGAAGGCCGGGAATGGCTGCCCTGTTTGTGATCGACCCAAACAGCTCGCTACCCGCGCGCCGGGTCCATGCCGGCTCGTCACGAAACTCCGGGAACCGCAGCTTCGGCGTCAGCGGGCGTTTATTGTCGGAGTTCATTGCGATTATCTCACTGCTCATACGCATTCAACCCCGAGATCTCGCGTTCCCCTGCGCGTTTCTTGAGCAGCGGAACAAGATCTTCCATGAGCGCGAGTTCTTTGCGCGTGCGGTCACGCCACCCGAGATGCAGTGGAGCAAGCAGATCGACAAGTTGTTCACCGTCAAAGATCATCCGGCCAAGGATGCCGTCAACAAATTGCTGCAGGGACTCGGCGGAAAGGCCGTGTTCGCGGGCTACTGCGGCTAGTTCAGCACTGTCTATCTGTGCTTTGAAACGTTGGTATCCATCGCGGACAGCCTTTTCGTCCAGAGGTTTACCTTCTTCAAGTGAGCGGACGTAGCTGGTGATTGCATCGCGCTGGTCCAGGAATTTTGAGTCTGATTCAATGAGGCCAATGAGCTGGTCGCGGCTCATCTTCTGTTTGCCGGGCTTCTGATGAGTGTAGCGTGCAATCAGCTGCATGATGTAGTCATAATCAATCACAGCTGAGGCAAAAAGCACGAACTCAAAATCGAGTTGCTGTACTTCAGGGCTGGCATCACGCTGGCGGTCCTGCTTTTCCTTCAGGCGCTGCGCGGTTTCAAGATACACACTGCGGAACGACCGTAACTGATCTGGCGGCACAATCTCAAGGATTTGAGCCTCCTGTGCGCTATTCAAGTCTGTATACTGCTCAAGTTGGGTCTTGAAGCGCTGCACTTCCTTGAAGAGATTCACGAATAGGCTGCGTGCCGCATCTCCCTTCAGCTTGGGCACATCTTCCGGATTGTTTGTGAGCCCTTGCGACTTCATGAAGTGCCCTAGATTCTCAACGGCTCCCTGTAAGCTCTCAATAACCTTGTAAGCGGGCTCAACTAACCAGATTTCGCGGGCATGTTCAATCTTCTCGCCGGAAAAGAGTGTGATCGCATCTTCTACCGCCTGCTGCTGCTGGCGGAAGTCCAGGATGTTTCCGTATGGCTTGGTATCGTTCAGCACGCGGTTCGTGCGCGAAAGCGCCTGGATGAGCCCATGATGCTTTAGGTTCTTGTCGACATACAAAGTGTTAAGGTACTTGGAATCGAAGCCCGTCAGCAGCATATCCACGACGATAGTGAGATCGATCTTATGTTCGAATTTTTGCTCGGGATCGACTTTGCGAAAGTCCTCATTGCGAATCTGCTGGTCCTTAATCCGCTTCTGTACGTCCTGATAGTAAAGGTCGAATTCGGTAATGCTGTGGTTCGTACCAAAACGCTGGTTGTAGTCGGTTATGATGGCCCTCATCGCGGCTTTCTTTTCTTCTGGCGCTTCCGCGTTGTCGGCTTTTTCCTGGGGCAAGTCTTCCTGAATTTGCTGTACGTCGGCGTTCCCTTCGGCTGGAGGCGAGAACACGCAGGCGATGCTCAATGGCTTAAAGTCTGGATCTTGCGCCTGTCTTTGGGCTTGTAATGCCTTGAACTTCGTAAAATAGTCAATTGCGTCATTGATACTGCTCGTCGCCAGAAAAGCGTTAAATTTTCGATCTGCCGTGGCTGCGTCATGCTTTGCCAGGATCGTTTCAATGATCTTTTCTTTCTTGATGCCCTCGCCGGGATTGGGCAGCCGTTCTCCTTCCGGCTTGTAATAATCAATGTGAAAACGGAGCACGTTGTGATCATCAATTGCGTGCGTAATGGTGTACGCGTGCAACTGGCGCTGAAACAGGTCTTCCGTGGTGCGATAGCGGGCAACCTGGCCCTCGATCTGCTGATAGCTGGCGTTTTCCTCAAAAATAGGCGTGCCGGTAAAACCGAAAAGCTGAGCCTTTGGAAAAAAATCTTTGATGGCCTGATGGTTATCGCCAAATTGTGAACGATGGCATTCGTCAAAAATAAATACCATCCGCTTGTCGCGCAGTGGTTCCAACTCCTGTTTGTAATTTCGCCGGCTGGTAGTGTTGAGCGCAATGCCCAGCTTCTGGATAGTAGTGACGATGACTTTATCGGCATAGTCGTCTGACAAGAGACGATCCACCAACTTCTCAGTGTTAGTGTTCTCTTCGACGCAGCCTTCCTGGAAACGATTGAACTCTTCGCGGGTCTGGCGGTCGAGGTCCTTCCGATCCACCACAAACAGACACTTCTCAATATTGGGATTGTCTTTGAGTAGCGTTGACGCTTTGAATGAAGTCAGAGTCTTACCGCTCCCTGTGGTGTGCCAGATATAACCATTGCCGCAGTTCTGCTCAATGCAGCTCACGATGGCTTTGACGGCATAAATCTGGTAGGGACGCATCATGAGCAATTTCTGCTCGCTGGCAACTAGCACTATGTACCGGCTCACCATCTCTCCGAGAACACATTTGGAAAGGAACTTTTCGGAGAATGGCTCCAGATGCGTGATTTTCTTGTTGTCCTCATCGGCGAACTGGTAAACAGGCAAGAACCGCTCGTCAGCATTGAAGCTAAAATGCCGGGCATTGTTATTGGCGAAATACCATGTATCAGCGCGATTGCTGACAATGAACAACTGAATGAAACAAAGCAGCGTCTTCCCGTATCCATTTCCGGGATCGTTCTTATAATCCACTATCTGCTGCATGGCCCGGCGAGGACTAACGGCAAGCGATTTAAGTTCAATCTGGACTACCGGCACGCCGTTAATGAGGAGGATCACGTCATAACGGTGGTGACTGTTATCTGTGTTGATGCGCAATTGGTTGATGACTTCAAAGGTGTTCTTACACCAATCTTTGATGTTCACCAGGGTAAAGTTGAGTGGCGTGCCGTCATCACGCTCAAAGGCAGTGCGCTCACGTAAGAAATGAGCGGCGGAAAACACATCCGGCGTAATGATCTGCTCCAGCAGACGTTCAAATTCGGCATTGGTTAAACGGACGCGATTAAGAGCTTCGAACTTCTCACGGAAGTTCTTCTCCAGAGCGGTACGGTCTCGAATGTCAGGCCTGTAGATGTATTTAAGATCTATGAGCTTTGCGATGAGATCTTGTTCAATATTGGTCTCTGCCGTCATCATTGAGCTGACCTAAGTATAGTGGAACCTTCAGAATGAACAACTGCTGGTGCTCGCATTTGAAATTAGTGGAAAATCGGAAAGGTCCGCTGAGATAGACCCAGCGCATTTTTTTCTGTACATCGCCGCCTGTTCGCCTTATAGTTTGTCCAAGCTTTCATAGTTACCTGCGACTTCCAGAGTGCTATGGAGTGGCACGTTACAACTTTAACGTGCGGAAAGCCGCTGTCGTATGTCCTCGCTGTCACTGGGCAAGTGCTCCAGCGAGCCTTATGTGTAGCACTGAAAGCAGCGTCTTTGCTGTACCGCACGGGGTCACCCTCAACTCATGTGAGGTTGAAGTCGCCAAAGCCCCTCGTGTGTGTTGCAATGGGACTTGTTTCGCATAGAGCGACGCCAGTACGAGCGTTACCGTATCGCCCTAGGACGGCTGGGTAGGGTAGCTGTATCAAAAATTAGAAGCATGAACCGGCAAGATCATGCAGCGCATCCTTGAGCGTCCAATTCAGGGAAGGACTACAAGTCGCTGTGTAATTAGGGGTGTGCGAACGTAGCCCGCACGTAAAAGCGGCGCGGAAATTCGCATACGCGAATAGCAATTGGTTTGTTTGCAGGAGAAAATAGAGACAGTCAAAACATGGTTCTCCGCAACCACTGACATAATGCGGAACGGCGGCCTTGAGAAGTAGAGTGGAACCGACCGGAAACGTATTCCCGCCACGTTAAAGCGGTTGATCAGCTAGGCATTCACCGTGCCTAGGGGTGTGGTAAAACGCCCAAAAGCGCATCAGTCATAAAAGCAAAATCCTTACACATTTAGCTCTTTAAATTCGGATTCACACGACGCGAATCGGACAGTTTTCATTTCGCTCTGAAATCGTAACTTTGCTAGTCGCCTGATCCAATGGATCGCACTCAAAACTTACAGTTCTCCCTAGGAGAGCCGTGCTGACTTTGCAGAAGTGCCGGTCACTTATCGGCACTGATTGCAAATTGACACACGCAGAACTAGAGCAACTCCGGCAGGAGATGTATGCCTATGCCGATGTTGCGATAGAGTCGTTATGCGCGTCTAGAAAGCCTGGAGCGTGTCCGACTGGGGAGAGTTGTCTTGAGGCGATTCCCATTGAGGAACGGGAAGCTGTTGCGGAGCGGGCCGCGATCCTGGAATATGAAGGCAACCTGACAAAACCTGAAGCCGAGCGGCAGGCATTCGGAGAGTGGGTGCGGGCAAAAAACTTACCCGGCAGAAAGTCAAAAAAGAAGATCAATAGGCGCAAAAGCGGCAAACCACGCAAGCTTGACATCAGTCCAGTAATATGAGATAGGTATATATCAGCATGAGAGGCTATTCAACACGCGAAGCAGCAAAGCTCCTGGGTGTGAGCATGGCGACGATCAATCGTTACGTTGCCGCAGGTACAATTCCCATTCCCGCTTTGACGAAGGTCGGTGGGGTCACGGTGCGCCTCTGGAATGACAAGGACATCACAAAAGCAAAAGCTATTCTGACCGGGTTTACCGATGGTCGCAGGACACGGCATCGCAAGGCAAAGACGAGGTAACGTGCATGGCTGACAGAGTCGTCATTTATACCCGCGTTTCAACTGAAGAACAGGCTAAAGGAGGCACGAGCCTACCCGGTCAAAAGGCCGCGTGTCAGGAATATTGCGAGCGTCAGGGTAGCAAGGTCGCCAAGATCTTTGTGGAAGAAGGCGAGTCAGCAAAGACCGCGAATCGAACGCAGTTGAAAGAATTGCTGAAATACTGCCGCGAAGAAAAGAACATCAAGGCCGTCATTGTTCACAAGTTAGACCGTTTTGCTCGAAATGCCAGCGATCACGCTCAGATGCGCGCCTTGCTTAGCAGCATGGGCGTTCAGCTTCGTTCAGTAACTGAGCCGATTGACGATACTTCAACCGGAAAATTCATTGAGCTGGTTTTGTCTGGCGTCGCGGAACTGGATAACAACATACGCACGGAACGAAGCGTTAAGGGGATGAAGCAGAGGCTTCAGGAAGGCCGCTGGACGTTTCCACCTCCGCTTGGCTACCGGGCAGGACTGGACGTGACAGGCGCTAAGACAATCATTCCTGATGAACGTTCCGCTCCGCTGATTACTCAGGCGTTTGAAGAATTCGCTACTGGACTGCATACAAGAGAGCAGGTATTGCGCAGGGTAGCTCAGCTCGGATTGCTGACGAAGCACGGGAAGCCGCTCAGTTCTCAGACTTTTTCCCAGACTCTCCGAAAGCCTGTGTATGCCGGTCGGATTGTCGTCCCAGAGTGGAACATCAATGTCCCCGGCAAATTTCAGCCTCTTGTTACGCAAGCCGTCTTTGATAAGGTGCAAGCGATTCTGGACGGCAGAACGATAGCGATAGCACCTCGTGCTCGAAGTCATGCGGACTTTCCCCTTCGTGGGTTTGTCAAATGCGGATATTGCACTGAGGCGCTTACCGGAAGCTGGTCAAAGGGTCGCAATCGATATTACGCCTATTACCACTGTCAGGACGGCTGCATCCGCGAGACGAAAGAGGAGATGGAAGCAGAATTCACGGAATTCGTAAAAGAGTTGCAGCCTAATGCGGGATACATGCGTCTTTATCGGGAAGTTGTGATGGATGTCTGGAGAACGAAACAGGGCGACACTCAAAAAGCGCAGAGCGCCGTCTCGCGCAAGATCAATCAATTGCGCGAGAACAAGTCAAAGCTTGAAGAGGCATTCGTTTATCAGAGAGCCATTGACGCAGAAACTTACAAAGAGATGCGCGCAAAGCTGACTGAAGACCTTACGCTCGCAGAGATGGAGCTTCGAGATGCTCAGGCGGAAGAGATTGAAATCGAAGCGGTTCTCGACTACGCGGAGATGATTATCCTGAATGCATCGAATCTCTGGAAAGCCGCTCCAGCAGAACAAAAACAGCGATTACAGCAGGTTCTATTCCCTGAGGGCGTCACGTATTCAGAAGGAAATTATCGAACCGCTATAACCTGCTCACTTTTCAGTGGAATGCAGATGAACAAGGTGCAAAAGAAAGGTTTGGTAGCGCTACCGGGAATCGAACCCGGGTTTTAAGATTGAGAATCTCACGTCCTAACCCCTAGACGATAGCGCCACAATCAGGAAAATTGTAACAGAATTAACGACTTGCGGATTTTCTCTTGGCGAGCTGTTTCACCTTTTTGTCTGAATTGTAGCTGATTGTAGCTGATGGCCTTGTTCCGCGACCGTGCTTGAAAGCAGGGCTGTGAGATTCTGTCGTCATCACTCGACCGTTGCTATCAAATCCAGTGATTGTTCCTTGGCAATTAAAGTAAGTCATCATTTTTGTTAACGCCTCCTGACGCGAGATTATGTGATAACCCCTCGTAGATGTCAAGCAAGTTGTGATAATAAAATGTTGATTTTACGCGGTTATTTGACGTTTTATCTTGACAAGTTGTGGTCTTTTGTGATAAGATGTTATTAAATGGTAGAAGAGTCATGAAGATAGGAAGAACGCTCCTCAAATGGACGCGGGAGAAAGGCAAGATGGTTGACGCAAACGGTAAAGATGCTAGCGCCAAAATTGCTGCGGCCGAAGCACTGTTGAAAGAGTACCGAACACTCTCAGGCCGGGTGCGAGGCGGAAAAGCAAGCACGTTGAAAAAGCGCGAAGCTGCTAAGAGACGCGAAGCAAATAAAAGGGCTCAGAAATAAACTTTCCGACATATAATAGACATATGGGCGGCCCAGCGGTCGCCCTCTCTATTTCCATCACAATTTGAAATTTACACCCCTCGGTGAAGAACTATTTTTCGCCGGGGCATTCGCTCGTCTGGAGCATTCCCAAAAGGAGATTTAAATGAAACTCACGTACATTAAACCAGAGCCGAACCTCGTTCGCGACTCAGAAGCCTACAAAGAGTTGCGCGCCAAAATTGAAGCGGGAGAAATGCTTGTAGGTGAAATCGCGCGTATTGAAATTGATGCGCGAGAGCACGCCGAGCTAAACAAAGCTGGCAGCGCTCTTTTTAATGCAGTTCAGGAGCTAGCTGCAGTGCAAGGCCGTGATCTGAACTACACGAAGCGATATTCCTGCACAGTCGACCCGAAGGGCTTCGTTGTGGAAGTGCGCCGCGACTCTGATTTTTAAATTCACCGCTGCTGGCCGGCAAGCTAGCCAAACACCGATAAGAGGAAATGATATGACCGCGCAAGTAAAAACTGCAGTTGAACAAATATTGGCCTTACGCGCCATCACCAGAGATACCGGGACAAAGACAAACCGCTCACAAAACACGATTCTCCAGGCATTACCCGATACAGTTCTAATCGAGGTGTGCGTAGAGATACAGCGTGCTGAGCAAGCGTTTGCGCCTTTGTACGGAAAAGCTGGTGAGCGCAATGATCTATAAATACGCTGAAAACGCCTGCCATCCCAGCGGTTGGGGAATATTCTTCGATGACGATACCATCCGCGTATTTAAAACCAATGATTCTAAGGTGATACTCCTTGACGACTGGAATGTGGAGGATCGCCGCACTGATAGTGAGATCGCCGCTACAAATTCGGAGTGGAAGTCACTTCAACCAAACGAGCGTGACGACATTTTAATGGCGCTGGAAAGCACTATGAATGCGCGCTCCACGTCCGAGCCGGTGGCTAAACGCAGTAAAGTCGCCAGGCCCACAACGCGGCGTTCGGCGCCACGGTCCAAGGAGAGCTGGCGGTGTATAGCGGACTTCCCGAACTATGAGGTAAGCAATTTCGGCCGTGTGCGAAGTCTTAACCGCGGCCAGGACGGCGACGTGCTGAAGCCCGAATACAAATGGCGCAATCGACATTTCATGACGCAGTACAGTCTTTACCGAGACGGCGCGCGGTCCAAGTTGCATCTGTATGCGCTACTCAAAAGGGCAGGATTTCTATGAGAATCCTCCAGTCCCCATATAGGGTACGCGATTTTAGTCAATGCCCTATATGGGGACTCAAGCGTTTAGTTCCCATATAGGGGGACTGGGTAATTGCCGGGACATCCCCATCCTCTAAAGAGGAGGGGGTTATACGCCTCCCCCTCCGCTCCGCTGCGGAGGAGAGCGTAAACCCCTATTTTGTTTGATCGACCTGGCGTATAACGCTACCTATTTATCCGATCCGCGCCCTTGGCTATGACGCAATTCCAGCGAAAAAGCCCGGCTGTGAGATTTCTAATCCCGAATTACGTGTTGAAAACAAACCACTTATGGCTGAATTGTCCCTAATCTGTCGCTAATGCCGGGCTCGCCTTGGGCAACTATCCCCCGCCCGTCCGCCGATCTAACCGCGATGACCGCGACCAGGACGCAAGGGCGTCGATTCGCGTGTAAGCTGTTACAAACAAAGGTTAAAAACTAGTACCTTGAAACCTTTTTGCCCGGGTGGTGGGTGTCCCAAGGCGGCCAGCCCCGGCCGTCCCGACTAACGAGAAAAGGAAAACTATGACTAAGAGCAAGGCCGTGGCCGCGCTTGAAAAGTTATTGGCGGAAACGGCAGATCCGCAAGTTAAAGCCGACCTAGCGTCTCGTCTTGTGAAGGCGATTGACGCCGAAGGCCGCGAGCGCGCTCGTAAGCGTAGAGCCAGGCTCCAAAAGAAGGAACCAAACCCGCCGACGCCGGTTGATCTCGATGCCGAGTTTGTTATGGAAGACGCTCCGGTACTCCCTATTCCGACAATTATGGCACGGCCCGCCGCTCGAGTGGTGGCGGAATCCCCAACGGTTGAACTAGAACCGGAAGCGCCCACGATGCCGCGTCCTGATGGTTATACACGGGTAATCGCAGCCGGCAGCCCACAGGAAGTTTTTGACTATGAGCGCGGGATGTGGGTGTACGACGAGAACCCGTTCTCGTCACTAGGACCGAACGAATTTGACTGTGGCTTTCCGATGCGCCCCGACGTGATCGAATCAAACTCTTACAGTAATGAAGACGGATGGGGTTTTGAACGCCGCGACCCGCGTACAGGCGAGATTTATAAAACAAATCAGCGCGAAGAAGCCGAGCGCCAGGAGCGCGAAGCCCGTGAGCGCGATATGTGGGAGAAACTTTATGGACGTTAAGCCAATCGATCTACTCACCCAAATAGAAAAATTGAAAACAATGATCCAGAGCGTAAGCCAGCAAGGTCGACGCGAACAGTGCCTCAATCTGCTAATTCAGCTCCGTCGTCAGCTCTTTACGTTAGGCGGTTGATCATGCAGCAAAATAAAGTGGTCGGCTTTGGGCGCTTCGCGCAGCGCGGCCCTAAGCTCGACAAATTTGAAAAGATGCTCGCCAAGGCAGGACTCGCGCCGGCGGACTTTGCGTCAACGAGCCCCCTGCATGACCCGCTATGGCTGCCTTCAGAAGAATTTGAAGAGCGTAAGCGCATCATGGACGAAGTTGCGGCATACGAAAACTCCTGTACTGGATGCGGCCTGGCCGACTATCACGTCTATGAAGGTCGCGACCGCCACGGGTTCCCAATTCGCCATAATGCCTTTGACTTCATTGAATGGCAACGTCGGCGAACATATGAGCTATTGAGTCAAGGCGTCGAGGTTCGCAAGATTGCAGTGGAAGTATTCCGCGACATCGACTGGATTCTCGCCCTCAAGAAAGAATTTAATTTTTAACACCCGCGCCAGCCGCAAGGCGTTCTCTCATGCGGCGTCACCAAAAGGAACATTTGATTATTAATATCCCGGCGGATAAAGCTCCGCTGCGTAAATATGAAAACTCACCGAAACTCCAATCCATAAAACTAAAAGAGTTCATTGCCGACCTCTCCGCCAAAGGCATTGACGTTGTAGGCGGCGACGGCCCGCAGATCCGTGTATCCCTCCGAAATCTCGCGACGCGTAACGGCTCGATACACGAGGGTAAGAGAGCGCTCCTCGCAGCCCTGAGCCAATTGAACGCGGACGCCATCTCTTTGGAACCCGAAGACGCGTCATATATTCAAGGCGTCAACGTGTTTAGTCACGCAATTGGGCGCGGCCTGGAATCCGGTTCTGAAGGATTGAAGCGCTTACTTTGCGACGTGCCGATAAGTGAAGGCGACGGCGAAGGCGATTCTATTCCGCTACTCGACAGACTCGAAGCTGCTAACGATTTTGTTGTCAACGACCACGCGCCCGCCAATGTCGATCCTGAAAAATTACGTAATGGGGCCGATAAAGACCTGCTTCTGAACACAAACCTACTCGGGAATGTGAATGAGGATTATCGGAATTGGATGGAACCCGCGCCCGAGCAGGAGTACGTCATGCCTGAGGACTTCGTCGCGAAACCACGGCCATATAAGAGCATTTTCGACAACGGAAACGACTAAATGCGCCTCTATCAATCCAGCCGCCTCGCCTGGGTAGACTACTTCGGAAAACCCCACCACAACACTATAGCCGTCGAGACACCACGCGTCGGCGAGCAATTCAAGCGCATGTGTCCTGATTGTCGCCGACGCAAAAAATGCTCGCTGTGCAAGTAAAAGGAAAAGAGAACACCCATGCCCAAAATCAAAATGGTGAATGTAGGCCCAAGTGCTACTTCATCTATCAAGATTCAACCTAAAACAACACGCGGCGGACCACTGCCGAAAATCCAGCCCTTGCGCCCTGTCGATCCTGTCGTAAAAATTCCCTATCGTCAGCACACTTTCAGCGACGGCACTATCGGAGCCCCCAACTGGTGTCCGGAAAATGTCGACGCTAACTCAGACTTGGGACGCGCCGCGAATAGATCATACGAGGCGACCGCCGCTCAACTGAATCCCTACGGCTCGCCAAAAAGCGATAAACGCGGGCAAGTTCCAGATTCAAACGCCCCGCAACCATCACGCATCGGAACGTCATCTGCCGGAATCGGCGACCGCGTCCGGCGCAAAGTCGTCGGCAGCAGAACAGGTGCTGATCCTCTTACCTCTACTCAGGGCGGACCGCGCAACCCCCGCAACCCCACTGCTTCACTCAAAAAAGGATAAAAATGTTCAAAAAACTTATTCTCGCGCTGCTGCTGTTAGCGCCAACACCTGCATACGCGCAAACATCCGGGCGCATCCCGCGTACAGACACAAACAACACCTGGACCGGCGTCAACACCTACACCCAGAACGTTACCGCGCCCAACATTCCGTCTTCTATATCCGGTACCGGTTCCTGCACGAATCAGTTCGTTACCGTTTTGAACGCGAGCGCGGCACCAACCTGCACCACAGATATTTTCGCCGGGCCGTTTCACGCCAATCAGGGCACTACGTCTCAGGTGCTTACCGGCAATGCTTCGGGCAATCCCGCGTGGAGTGCTGTCCCTACTGGCGCGATGCCTGCTCTAACAGGCGACGTGACCAGTAGCGCCGGGACGGTCGCGACGACCGTTTCTAAGATTCAGGGTACTAGCGTCAGCACTCCTACTGGAACTGGCGCTGTGGTGCTGGCGACCTCGCCTTCTATCTCAAGCCCAACCACAACGGGTACGGATTCAGGAACTGAAACGCTTTCCAATAAGACACTCTCAAGCCCTACGAGCACCGGCACTGACTCAGGAACAGAGACGCTGACGAATAAAACGCTAACTGCGCCCAAGATTGGAACTACGACAATCAGCGAAGCGCCAAGATTCGTTGCGGCGTTTGGATTTGTCCCCGGCAACGTCGCAGTCGGTCTTTTTGGGTCAGCATTCCAGGCTAAGGCTATAACTGTCGAATCTATAACGGTGCACTCAATTACAGCAGCAACCTGCAGCGTTAACCCTACCCTGAGAGTAAGGAATGGGTCTTCCACTGTTACAACGCCTACCCTGACACTGACCACGGGAACGGCGGATTGGTCCACCACTGGCAACAATGTTAACTATGCTGCTGGCGATACTCTGTTTTTGGAAGTGACATCTGCCGGCACCTGCACAACCCCACCGGCAAATATCTTTATAAGCGTGACAGGAAGAATGCAGTAATATTTACGGCGTGGACATTCACAAGATTTACAGGCCGATATTGCGTCATTTCCGTAAAGATAGAATGCGCCTCTTTCAGGAATTGATTGGGCTATCGCACGACACCAGGGTTCTTGATATGGGAGGAGGCGCGTTCGTCTGGAGTCTTCTAGATGTTCGCCCCAAAGTTACAATCCTTGACATACGAGCTTCGAGCAATCCAGAACCAACGATGGATTATATTGTGGCAGATGGCTGTAACACTGGATTGCCGTCGAGGAGCTTCGATGTTGTTTTTAGCAACTCAGTAATAGAGCATGTTGGTGATATATCTCGCCAAAGAGACTTTGCTAGAGAATGTATGCGTTGCGGGAAGTGTTTCTTTGTGCAGACGCCTTATAAATGGTTCCCGATTGATCCGCACACCTTTATGTTGTTTGGGCATTGGTTTCCAAAGAAGGTTTTTACAAAGCTGATGAAGTGGTCGCCGCGCTTTCTGATATCCAGACCTACACACGAGGATATCGAGGACTTTGTAAATATGCGGCTTTTAGGCAAAAAGGAAATGCAGGAACTTTTTCCGCAAGCTTTAATCATCGAGGAAAAATTCTTCGGGTTAACAAAGAGCTTGATAGCCGTTGGAAGCGCGGACCGCTGGCTAAACTGAGCAGTAAAAGGAACCTAAAAATGAGTAGTCAACCACAAGCAATCCCCAATCCGTTCGAGGCGCAGGACGCGCAGCCCCAAGCGATTACAAATCCGTTTGAGGCCCGGCCGACCCAGGCCGCGCAGCAGCCAGCGCTGTCTAGCGACGAGCAAGCTATATTATCGAAGGCTTATACCGACCGCCCTTGGTGGAAAAAGATGCTGGGACTCGGACCTTCCGACCCCGCCGCGCAACAAATCGAGCAAAAAAATCTGAGCGCGCAGAAACCAGGAGTTGAATCAGGTCTCCAGGACTTTTACTCGCATGATCCTGGCGGGATGTACGCTATGGGAACAACGAGCAATCTCGCCCAAGGCGTGCAGGATTTTTCACAAGGTGAGATTAAGAAGGGCATCCACCACACCGTAAAGGGCGTCAGCATCGGTGCCTCTCCTTTACTAATTCCGGCGGCCGCCGCGGCTCCAGTTGCTACTGGCCTGGCGCTCGCTGGAAGTTCTATTGGTTCGGAAGTTGCCAGCAAAGGCGCGCAGGCAATGGGTGCGAGCCAAGACACGCAAGACCTCGCCGGCGATGTCGGTGGTGTGGTAGGCGGAATTGGTGGAGGCGCGTTCGGCGCGTCAAAAGCGCCCGGACAAATACTCAATAAAATTACACCGGATTTCCTTACCGATTTTCTCGGCAGGGCGAAGACCGCTCTTTTCACTACACCTGAAGAGAGGGCGACAGCCGCGCTACCGGTACGATCCGCCCAGGACATTAACAGCTCTGCCCTCCCGGAACTCCATCAGCAAGTCGGTGGGGTGTTGGATGAGGCCGCGAATGCGAAGGGCGTTGACACGACAAGCGAACCGTCCCTAAGCGCGAAGGCCGCTAAAGGTGGAGCAGCGTGGAAGGCGTCAGGTCAAGCAAAGTACAAAATGGCGGATGAAATAGCAGCGGAAGCGACCGGGCAAGATGGGGCGTTTCAGAGACTAGGGCAATCCGTTCAGGACTTGAAAGAGCAGCTCGCCGACCCGGGCATTACGCCTGATGAAGCGGGAGTGCTCAATACACGCCTACAGAACGCGCAAGGCCAGCTTGACGCCTACCAAAAACTAGCAGCGAGCAAAGGCGTCAATGTTGACGCGCTGACGCGGGCTGCAGATAAGGAGTACTCCACCGGTTTATCGCTGGAGGAGTTTGGACGCGGCGTACTTCAGCAAGAAACGGCAGCGGGAGGCTTAAAACCTTCCGCCCGGCCGCTCGACGCTCCAGTCCGGAATCTTACCGCTGCCGCCTCCAAGCGCGGTCATGTGCTGGACAACGCGGTAGGAGCGAGTGGAAGCGCAAAGATCCAGGGCGCTGTGGACGCAGCACAGAAAACGATTCAGGCGGGGAAGGTGCAGAATAGTGCGACGAAGGCGGCGCAGGTGAGGGTGAAGCAGGTCGGCGCTAATCGCCTCGCGGTTGCCAAAATTGCAGGGGCAAGCGGCGCGGCCGCTGCAATCGGAAAGGCTCTTTCAGGCACAAAATAATAATTGTAACGGCCGTTTGCGCTCACCACGCGGACGGCCGGAATTTTTTGTCTCTACCTTGGTCAGGGCAGCAAACCACGTTTAAAACCTTCTTTCTTGTAATCTCTAATCAGTTCGCGGAATTTCTTTTCCGCCAGTTGATGGCCATCGAAATCGGCAGAATAGATCAGTTTGGGTGGTGTAACCTTTGAATCGCCCTCCACTGTATAAACTTGGAACGGTCCAAATTCAGACACCGGATGGTCTGATGTTACGCAAACCGCGCGGTAGCGAGAACCTTCTTGCTCTGCCTCGCCCATCCAAAGCGTTTGCCGTTCGTGTACGTATGCATAGTGAGCGAATCCAGGCTTGTCTTTTTTCTCTCCCATTTAACAAGATTAAACGAAGACGCGGGGGGCTAAAAACTGTAGCTAATAATTTGACTTCCCTGTCGGCATTCTACATGTAGCTGATTTGTTACTAATGAGTGGTTTCACTCGGGCGCATCAGGGTTCCTCGACCGACACTAAAGGCCTCTGAAATCAACGAAGTTGTTTAGTTTCAGAGGCCTTAAATCCGATTGAGAATCTCACGTCCTAACCCCTAGACGATAGCGCCACACCATTTGCGAGACTTGCGTTAGTATAACAAAGCTCTCAGCCTTGAGGCACATGTTGAGTTTCTCATCGGCCGAATTCCCGATCACCCCACGAAAGTAATTCTGCGGCAAAAAGCACATATCACCTGGGACACGGAGCACGCCGAATGACCCGGGGCTCAATTTCAGTTTTTGAGTATTACGCCGATAGGAAAACCAGATTCGTGACACTCACTTAATCCTGTGCTGCGCGAATTTTCATCAATTTTTGCCTTGCTTGTCACAAATCCGTGCGCGAATTCTCTATAATTTTAAGGAATCCCGCATTTATATGCATTCAACCAAGGCAAGCTGGAAAGCTGGAGGAATATCAGTAAAAATGGCAGTAAAGTCTACGACACAAAAACCGCGCAAGTCTCCGTCAGCAAAATCATCCGTCAAAAACAAAGCACAGCAGCCGGCACCCGTTACTTCTGTTGAACACATCGCACAAAAGACTGAAGTAACCAATGGCGCATCCGCGGCACCGGAGCATAAAATTCAGGAGCAGATCCGCGTGCGTGCTTATGAACTTTTTGAGCAGCGTGGACGGCATGCAGGCTATGAGCACGAAGACTGGGTGCGTGCAGAATCCGAGATCCTGTTGAAATATCAGAGAGAAAAAAGCGCATAACCTTAAATGAAAAATGCCCTTTTGCTTGACGACAATATCGCGCAACTAACCGTCCGGGAGTTGGTGCTGCGCAAGGCGGACATTGAAAGCCATGTAGCCACCAACGCGCAAAGTGCCCTCGCCTTGCTGCGCAGTGAGACCGGGCAGGCGAAAATCGGCGCCGTCGTCACGGACCACATCATGCCGGGTATGGATGGCGTTGAGTTTGTCCGCCAGTTGCGTACCTTTAACCGGGAGGTCCCGGTCATTGTGATCAGCGGCCTTCCGGATGCCGACGCGGAATACGCCGGCCTGAACGTCATTTTCCGCGTAAAGCCCTGTGATCCTGAGGACTTAATCGCCTTGGTGAAATCAGCACTCTAAGGTAAGGTCTCCCCCTCATTGATTCGTTGCGGCGGGTATGAAATCGTTATAAGCTGCATACAATGCCCCTATTAGGAAGCTTTTGTCTCTTATTCGCTCTTGTGCTTGCTCTCTACTGCTTTGTGGTAGGGATCATTGCGGCGGTATCTAAAAATCCCGCACGGTTCCGGCTGGCTGAAACCGCACGACGCGCCGGCATGGCGAGCTTTGTTGCCGTTTTCATCGCCGCAGCCGCGCTGGTCTATGCCGCCATGACGGATGATTTCTCCGTCGCCTATATTCTTCATCATTCCAATCGCGCGCTACCCGGCCCATACAAGTTTGCCGCGCTCTGGTCAGGGCAGGAAGGCTCCATCCTTTTCTGGTGCCTGCTGCTCTCGGCTTACGGATTTGTCTTGCGCCTGCGCCATAAGGTGGATCAGCGACTGGTGGCCATGGCTTCTGTTGTGCTCGCCGCCATCCAAGTCTTCTTTCTGGTCCTGGTGAACTTTGCCGCGAACCCCTTTGGCATGATGGATCGCGTCGCGGCCGACGGAAATGGCCTGAATCCTCTTCTGCAATATATGGAGATGGTCATCCATCCGCCCATGCTTTATCTCGGATATGTGGGCGTCTCGGTTCCGTTTGCTTTTGCTCTGGCTGCGCTGATCCTGCGTTACCCTGGTGAAAAATGGATCCACATCACCCGCCGCTGGACCATGGTGGCATGGCTCTTCCTTACCTGCGGTATCGCACTGGGAGCGCACTGGGCTTATGCCGTTCTGGGCTGGGGCGGATATTGGGGCTGGGACCCGGTTGAAAACGCTTCCCTACTGCCCTGGCTCTCCACCACCGCGTTTCTGCACTCCGTGATGATGCAGGAAAAACGCGGCATGATGAAAGTCTGGAACGTCTGGCTCATCTTCGTCACCTTCATGCTTTCGATTCTCGGCACGCTGCTTACCCGCAGCGGCCTGGTCAGCTCCGTACATTCATTTGCGCAGTCCAGCATTGGAACATGGTTCACCGCGTTTTTAGGAATCAGCTTTATCGTGTGCCTGGTTGCATTTATTTGGAACCGCAAGCACCTGCAATCTGAGAACAAGCTGGAATCGCTGGTCTCGCGTGAATCCAGCTTCCTGTTCAACAATCTGGTTCTACTCGGCGCGTGCTTTGCCGTGTTGTGCGGCACACTGTTCCCCATCCTTTCAGAGTGGGTGCGCGACGTAAAAATGAACCTGGGCGCTCCCTTCTATAACAAGGTCATGGTGCCGATTGGACTCTTCCTGATTTTCCTTACAGCCGTTGGCCCGCTGCTGGCATGGCGCAGCACCTCCGTTGGCAGCATCAAGCGCAACTTCAGGATTCCGGCTGCGATTGCCATCGTGGTCGAGGCAATCGTTGGGGCTGTGCTCTATAAGAACGGCGTTCGTTTCTGGGAAGATATGGGCCAGGTCTACGCCATGATTGCCTTCTGCCTGAGCGCCCTAGTCACCTCGACTATCGCCTCTGAGTTCATCCGCGGCGGCACAGTTTGGAAGAACAAGCTGCAAACCAATTTGTTCGCAGGAATGTATCAGCTCACGCGGCGCAATATGCGGCGCTATGGCGGATACGTCGTCCACTTTGGCGTTGTGCTGGTTGTGATCGGCCTTTCGGGCGCGGCGTTCAACAAAGACCAGGAACAGGAGATGGCCAAAGGAGATACTCTGAAAATCGGGCATTACACATTGGTCGGCCAGGAATATACCGAGGATGACAATGCCAATTACCGCTCGCAGGCGGCCATGCTCGATGTATACAAAGATGGCAAATATCTGACGCGGCTGAATCCTGAAGAACGCTTCTTCAAAGCCAGTGGCGGACAGCCAGTCCACATGGTGGCCAACCACTCAACGCTCTCTGAAGATCTTTACGTGATCTATGAAGGGCGCGACCAGCAGACAGATCATCCGATCATCAAAGCTTTCCTCAATCCTCTGGTGAATTGGATCTGGATCGGTGTTCTGACAATCGTGTTTGGGACAGGAATGGCCCTGGTGCCGAACGCGGCATCGGTTACCGTCCCGGTTCCAAAAGCAGTCTCTGTCACCGCCATGGAAGAGAGCGGGATGCAGCCCGCGGGAGCCGGCAAGTGAAATTAAAACGTATTGTTCGTCTGCTCCTTCTTCCCTGCATGGCCCTGCTGTTGATGGGCGCCGATACGCAGGAAGCCCGCTACCAGAACATTGGTGGCAAGATCATGTGCAGCTGCAGCTGCGCGCAAATGTTATTGAAGTGTAATCACGTCGGCTGCCCGAACTCTGCCCAGATGATCCGTGAGCTCCGGGCCAACGTCCAGAGCAATCGCAGTGACGAACAAATCCTGGATTGGTTTCGCGCCAACTGGGGCGTCACCTCAGTGGTTGAGCCCTCTACACACGGCTTTGAGCTGCTGGCCTGGGTTCTTCCCGCCGCGGCATTAGGGTTGGGACTGCTCGTTGTGATTGTTCTGATTCGCAACTGGAGACTGCGGCCTGCTCCGGTCTCTGCAACCGATATTCATCTGTCACCCGATCTTGAAGCCATGCGCGCACGCGCTCACAAGGAGACGGAGCTATGAGCCCGGCCACCGTCGATTACGCCATCAAAATGTTTTGCTGTATTTTGGCAACGGGCGTACTGATCTATGTTTTTCTCCCCAGCCGCGACACCGAAACCGGCGAAACGAAAACACGCGTCACTTATCTTTACGAACGCAAAGAAGTTGTCTATGACAATCTTCGCGACCTGAATTTTGAATTCAAGTCTGGCAAGTTTGCGCAGGACGACTATGACGCCATGCGTATTGGCCTGGAGGCCGAAGCGGCCCGCATCCTGGCTGAAATTGAAACGCTTGAGTCAGCAAAAGCCTGAAGGAGTTCATTCCATTGAAGCAAGTTGGCATTAGTCTATTGCTCTTTCTCTGCTCGGTATTTGCCGTGGCGGATACCGTTAAAGGCGTGGTCCAGAATGGCACCATGAATAAGCCCTCCGTGGGTGATGACATCACCCTTAAACGGATTGGCAACGGCATGGAAGATGTGGCCAAGGTCAAGACCAACGCCAAAGGCCAATTCACTTTCAATGTTCCGCCTTCGCCGCAGCCTTATGTCGTCTGGGTCCAGCATCAGGGCGTGACTTATACCCAGATTGCCCAGGCAGGTGGCCCGCCGGTTGCAGTGCGGGTATTTGATTCATCTCCAAACGTGAAGGGGATCGTTGTTGCTGAGCACGCATTGGTAGTCCAGACATCCTCTGGCGGCAACATGCTGAATACTGAGGAAATTTACACCCTCTTCAACCAGTCACAACCTCCCCAGACGCTGACCGGCCAGCATACATTTGAAATTTATCTGCCTGAAGGCGCTTCGAATATTGAGACCACGGTGCAAACCGGCAAAACAGAGTTAAAGACGGCCCTTGTCCCGACATCGGACAAGAACAAGTATGCTTTCGTCTTCCCGCTCCGGCCGGGCCAGACTCAGTTTCATCTCCTGTACACCACGCCTTATACCGGCAAGCTTCAGCTGGATCCCAGATCAGATCTACCTACTGCGGAGCTGCTTGTGGTAACGCCAGATTCCATAAAGTTTTCTCCTTCTGATAGCACTCGCTATCAACTAAAGCCAAATCCACAATTCAAAAACGTGAATTTTTATTTTGCCAGCAATGTCACACCGCAACAGAAAGTAAACTTTGAAATTGCCGGCCAGGGCGAGATGCCGCGCACTGAGCAAGCTTCCGCCCAACCTTCAGCAAACGGACGCGAGGAATCTCGTCCCGGCGGCGGTCTTGGCGTACCGAACGAGAGACCCGATCCTCTTCACAACGGCCAATGGATGTTCCTGGGTGTCCTCTCGCTCTTCCTGGCTGCAGGCGCGATCTTTGTTTACACCTCAAGCAGCAAAGTACCTGCCCCTGCTGGCGCACCGTCCAAAGGGAAAGGCAAGTCGGGCGCTCTTCTTGACGCGATGAAGGAAGAGGTCTTCCAGCTTGAGTCAGACCGACTGCAAGGCAAGATCAGCCCACAGGATTATGAGACCGCCAAAGCCGCCCTGGACAAAACATTGCAGCGCGCCGTACAGCGCCAGGCCAAAGCGTAATATTCTTCGCTCGTTGGGCTGAACAGAAATAATTGCGATACCATGTCTCTGGTCGCAATTATTTCCTGGGGTGCGCGGGTTTCTGAATGGCTTTGATTGTTAAATCATCTTCTCTGCATGGCGCTGGAGTCTATACCACAGCGCCTATCCAAAAAGGGCAGCACGTTCTTGAATACACCGGCCCGCGACTGACCTCTAAGGCCTGTGAAGGCATGTATGCCGACACTGAAGTCACCTACCTCTTTGCCATGGATGACGGCAATACCATTATTGACGGCTTCGGCATCGCTGCCTTCGTCAATCACGCCTGCGACCCTAGTTGTGAAACCGATCAAATCGACAATCGTATCTGGATCATCGCGCTCCGCAACATCAAGGCGGGAGAAGAGCTCACCTATGACTACAGTCTCTTCGATGGTGACATTGATGAGAAAGCCCCTTGCTACTGTGGCCTTAAGGGATGCCGCAAAACCATGTTTTCCGTAGAAGAAATTGCCCGGCAGAAGAAAGCACTACGCGCACGTAAGAAGCGGCGGGAAGCTGCACGGCTGAGGCGGCTGCAACAGCGCAAAGCTGCTAAACGTTAAATTGCGGAGTAAAAAAAATAAAATGCCGCCGCGAGCCGCGACGGCTTTCCTATTTTCTGCTAACTAAAATTTTATCTCTGAAGAGAGCTTGTTGATCCATTCCAGCTCACGGTGTCGTCCAGCCGGATGACCAAACCTGTTTGAGCCGGAAGACTTATTTCTTTGCCTTGGGTGGAAAGCACGTAATTGCCGCCGGCCAGCTTACCAATCGCCAGCCCTTTTAAAGGACCACCAAAGACAACCTCGGAAGATGCCGCCCCGGAATTAGCGGCAATTCCCATGCTCTTGGCCGTGGCAGAATCGCGGGCTGCTTCTTTCTTCCCAGCCATGCTGCTGGTGTCATGGACAGAAAGCAATGTCGCAGTAAGTGGAAGTGTCTGGCCGTTTGGCAGCACCACGTCCCGGAAACGCAGGTTCAGCTTGGCCATGCCCTTTAAGCCCGTAAGGGTCTTGCTGTTCTCTTCGGCCTCGGCTACCTCGCCCTCCAGGCGCGCGCCTATGGGAATGACCACGGATGATTCTTTGCCGGCGCTCACCTGTTCGGCAATCGTGGCGGTAAATCGGTCACCGGACTTTGAGGTCCGCGTGGAAAGCGGCGTATCCAGCGTGGCATGGATCTGGGTTCCTGCTGCGATCTGGCCGCCACTGGCAGGGCTGCCGCCCGGCATGGCCTGCCCATTTTGGGCCGGCGCAGCTTGTGCAGTTTGAGATTGGCTGGGATTACTGCCATTTACCGGGGAAGTCTGGGCCGAAAGCAGCACAGCTGCAAATAACGCAAAAAGCATGAGCGTGACTGCTCTGCGAATCATGAATGGAACTCCTGAGATTTCACTAAAAGGTAAGAAGCTTTTAAAGCAACCCTGGGTTGGCTCAGCCCACTTTTTGCCTGAAACCAGCATCTCTGTTACTGACGTTGGGTCACGCTATAATGAGTTCTGACCTTTTGTGTAACAGGAGCTCTCAATTTGACATTGAATGGCCAGCCTTCAAAACCCAGGGTTCTCGTGGTGGATGACGAACGCGTAATTGCCGATACCCTGGCGATTATCCTCAACCAGAATGGCTTTGACGCCTCCGCTGTCTATACCGGCACAGCCGCCGTGGACCGCGCGCGTGAAACCAAGCCAGACCTGATCATCAGCGACGTCATCATGCCCGACATGAATGGAATTGAAGCCGCCATCAGAATCCGCCAAGTACTTCCCGGCTGCAAGATTCTTCTGTTTTCAGGACAGGCCGCCACGGCAGATTTGCTGGAAAAAGCGCGCGCTCAGGGACATGAATTTGAAATTCTGGCCAAACCAGTCCACCCACAGGACCTGTTGGCGAAATTGAGAAACTAGAAAATACAAGTTATTCTTTAGGCTCTTCCAAATGAAGAAGAGAACCGATCGAGACAAAGATGACCATCCGTACCAGGACTACGAGTCATTGCCTGTTTGGAATGTATTGAACAATGCAATTGAGGATTTGATACAAAATCAGGATATTCTGGAACAAACAAAACGAGAGTTAATCGTAGGATTTCTTTGTAAAAGGCTCAGGCCGCACTTGAAGCAAGTTGACAAAGCCGACTAACAAACATACACAATTTACAGCTCTCGCCGGCCTTCCATCGCCTTCAGCATGGTAACTTCATCGGCGTATTCAATATCGCTGCCGGCGGGGATGCCGGTTGCAATCCGTGTGACCTTCACGCCCGGCCGCTTCAGCAAATTCGTGAGATGAACCGCGGTCGCCTCGCCTTCGATTGTAGGATTCGTGGCGATAATCACTTCATCGAGGCTGCCGCTCTCGATCCTTTTCAGCAATGATGGAATTCGCAGTTGCTCCGGACCTACGCCGTGCAATGGCGAAATGGCTCCATGCAGCACATGATAGACGCCGTTATAAAATCGCGCCTTCTCAATGGAGGCAATGTTGGTTGGCTCTTCCACCACACAGACCAGCCGCTGATTTCTGGTAGCACTGGTGCAATAGCTGCACGGATCAACGTCAGTAATATTGCTGCACACGGAGCAGAGATGAAGTTTTTCCTTGAGGTTGCGTATGGCTGAAGCCAGCTCCTCGGCATCTTCCGCGCTGGCGCGCAAAATATGGAAGGCCATGCGCTGCGCGCTCTTGCCGCCTACGCCAGGCAGCTTCTTCAGTTCGTCGATGAGTCGAGCCATCGGCTCGGCAAACTTTGCCACAGATTCCTCTAGAGTCCCGGAATACCCATTCCGCCCAGCATTCCACCCACTGTTGATTGCATTGCCTCATCCACTTTTTGGCCTGCGGCATTCACGGCAGCCGTTACAAGGTCCTGCAGCATCTCCACGTCGCCACTCTTCACCGCCTCGGGATCAATGCGAGTCTCCAGCACCTGCTTCTGGCCATTCATCTTTACCGTAACCGTGCCGCCGCCGGAAGAGGCTTCCACCACGGTCTGCCGCATCTTCTGCTGCAAATCCTGGGCCTGTTTTTGTGCCTGCTCCAGCATTTCTTGAAATTGGCTTGCGTTAAATCCGCCCATGGTGTCTCCTAATTCTTTTCACGATGATCGATAACTGTGCGAATCTCCGCGCCAAATTTCTCCCGCATGCGCTGGACAATTGGATCTTCCGCCGCCCGGCTGCGCGCGCTGGCGCCATTGCGCGGACGCGGGACTGCTGGCGCTGCACCATTCGATCCATTCGTCGCCGGCGTTCCGCTTTCCAGCTTCAGCTTTAAAGGACGTCCTGCCGCAGCCGAAGCCGCCGCATTCGCCACCTGCCTCTGTTCGGGACTCACAAGAAACGGCAGAACCGATGCAGGCTTGGCGACCGTCACAACCAACTCATTTCCCTGAATCGCCGCAGTGCCCTCCGCCAGCGTGCCCGCCAGGTTATCTCCGCCGGGAGTATTTTCCAGCGCCGTCAAGATTTGGCCTAGAATCACCAACGCATCGTTCGATGGCTCTTCAGATGGCTCTGGTTCTTTCACTGCCACTGCGGCTGTTGCCGTGGCTGCTTGTATCTGCGCTTGTGGCGTAGTGGTTGTGGCTGTGGACATTTCAGGATCAAAGCTGCGCTCTTTACGCGCACGATCTGCCTCAAAAGGTGACGCAACGCTTAGTCTGGAAGCAGTTGCTCCCGCCGCAGGCGCGCTTGCCAGGGATGGAGTTGGCCGCGCTGACGATAGTCTCTGTGCTTCTGCGCTGCGCTGTGGCTGCTCTCCAGCCACCTGGCTCAAGATTTGCTCCAGAGGAAGCATGCGCTGTGCGTGCACCAGCTTCAGCACGCCCAGCTCAAGATGGAAGCGCTGTTCCTGGCGATAGCCCAGCTCATCAAATGTCCGCAGCATGATCTGCAGAAAACGCGCCAGGTCTTCTTCAGAAAACTGCGCAGCCACGCGGCCGACGCGTGCGCGCTCGTCTGTCGAAATTTGCAGCAGTGGTGAACTATCCCCCGCGACTTTGGCCACAATCGAGTTGCGTAAAAAGCGCACAAGCTGCCGCGCGAAGTGCGCCGGATTGTGCCCTTCCGTCATCAGCCGGTCGAGCAGCCGCAAAGCTTCTTCACTTGAGCTGCGGGCCACAACACCCATCAATTCTTCCAGAATTTCAGAACCAACATTACCGACCAACCCGCGTACCAGCTCGCCACTCAGTGTTGTACCGCAGCAGGCAATTGCCTGGTCCATGATGGAAAGCGCATCACGCATGGAGCCGTCTCCGGCTTCAGCCAGCACGGCCAGTGCTTCATTGTCAGCAGCGATGTTTTCTTTTTTGGCAATTGCGCCCAGCTGGGCCACAATCTCGTCAAACTTGACCGCATGAAAGCTGAAATGCTGGCAGCGTGAGCGGATCGTCTGCGGAATGTCTTCGGCTTGCGTCGTCGCCATCATGAAAATGATGTGCGGCGGAGGCTCTTCCAGCGTTTTCAGCAGCGCATTAAACGCCGCGTCAGTAATCTGGTGCGCTTCGTCGAGAATATAAATCTTGTAGCGATCCCGCGCCGGGCGATAGCGCGCCGCATCACGCAGCTCGCGAATCTCATCAATACCACGATTCGTCGCAGCATCAATCTCAATCACATCTACCGAACTGCCAGCGCGTACCTCAACACAGGACTCACATACGCCGCATGGCTCAGGCGTGGGCCGGGTTGCTTTTCCGTCAACGCCGCGACAATTCAACGCCATGGCCAGAATGCGCGCGATGGTGGTCTTCCCGATGCCGCGGTGCCCGCTGAAGATATAGCCATGCGCGATCCGCTGCTGTTCAATGGCGTTTTTGAGCGTACGGGTGACGTGCTCCTGACCAATGACCTCAGAAAAACGCTGGGGACGGTATTTGCGCGCTAGGACCTGGTAACTCATGCTGGAATCTTTGATTATACCGCTTGCGGAGGCAGGCGGTTTTCAACAGGATTAGCGCTCTGTGCCTTTGCTCATGCTGATTCTTACTCTTGCCGTAGCGCGGGGCGGCTTGCTGCTCGATTGAACGACAGCAGCGCGCACACTTGACCAGACCATCTCATGAAACGTGGCGTCCATCTCCGCAGGCGAAGATGGCATATTGTGATCGATCCACCACATCAGCATGGAAAATAGCGCTCCGGCCAGGGCATGCGCCATGGCCTGTCGTCGAACGGCTGTAATCTCTTTTGCCCTGGCATCCTGCGCCAGGCGCTTTTCTATGGCGCGAGCAAAATGTCCCTGCCCAAGCTCCATCACGTCATGCATCTTGCCTGACGATATCAGGGCCGATCGAAATTGTTTCACGTCGGCAATATGCTCAAACAACTCATGCGCCGGCACTACCCGGTCAGACGTTTCTTTGCTTCGCGTGAGGAGCGTTGACATCATCTCCCAGAAATCGTCCACGTCACTCAGGAACAAATCATCTTTGTCGCGATAATGCGCGTAAAAAGTTGAGCGCCCAATCCCCGCGCGATCAAGCACATGCTGCACCGTAATCTCTTCAAACGCCTTTTCATGCATCAATGCGATCAGCGCGTCGCCCAGGGCATTGCGCGTACGCTGCGTGCGGCGGTCGGTTTTCGCCTTTGACTTCGGTTTCGCCTTTTGCGCCGGTGACTTTCCGGACATTCGATGCCTCTTTGTTCAGGATCAGCGGGTTTGCTGAATTTCCATGTTGACGCTCTCTCGCTTCAACCCTACATTCCAGAACATGACAGATGATCGCAAGAGCGCACTAGCCTTAATCGCAGGAATGACCGGCTCCATTATAACGATGGCATTTCATCCCCATGGCGCCATCTCCGCCGAGCAATTTGACGCCATCGCCCGCCTCAACGTGGCAGTCCATGCGCTGGCTCTGTTTTGTACGCCAATCATTTTTCTAGGCACGCTTGGGGTGACACAGCGCCTGGCTTCACGCAACCGTCTTGCGCTCTCTGCCCTGGTGTTTTTTGGATTTGCCGATGTCGGTGTGATGATTGCAGCCACTGCCAGCGGACTGCTCATGACGGGACTTATGCACCACGCTCATGATGCCACGCCCAACACGGTTGATTCCTACCGCGCTGCGCTGCAGCTCGTCGGACACATCAATCAGTCGTTTGCTCTGATCTTTGTTGTAGCTTCGTCCATCGCAATCACGTTATGGTCCGTCGCCATTCTAAGAGGCACAACATTTGCACGCGCGCTGGGAACTTACGGCTGCATCCTTGGACCAATCACAGTTCTTGCCGTGCTCTCTGGGCATATCCGTCTTAACGTTCATGGATTTGGCTTAATCATATTAGGGCAAGCGGCGTGGTTCATCGTCGCCGGCGTGCAGCTCTGGCGAAAAAATCAAGGCGGCGAAGCTGAAGTGCCTGCATAAATAGTTTGTCAAAGCCTTCGGCAAAACAAGAAAAATAATTCTGCTAATTCACGCGCAATGATTTGCTGACGACGATCGCACAATATTTTGTAAGCTGCGCGAAAACTCTTGCCGTGAAGGGCACCCAGCGCGCTGCCATCGCATCTCACCGGATATACCAACGAAAGATCTTCGGTATGCACAGAGCTGCAAACGTTTCTTCTCCAATCGCAGAAGGAAATTGCTGCGGCTCTCCATAATTTCCAAAAGAAAGGACTCATAAATGGTCGACAAAAAACTGCAAGGCAAGAGAATAGCAATCCTGGCGACAGACGGATTTGAACAAGCAGAGTTACTGGAGCCCCGCAAAGCGCTGGATGAAGCCGGCGCCGAAACAAAAGTTGTTTCTCTTAAATCAGGAAAAATCAAAGGGTGGAAACATACGGATTGGGGGCAAGAGGTCTCCGTCGACGAGACGATTGATCATGCCAGAGCCGACGCATTTGATGCGCTGGTGCTTCCAGGCGGCGTGATCAATCCGGACAAACTGCGCATGGAACCGAAAGCCGTGGCTTTTGTGAAATCGTTCTTTGATGCCAACAAGCCTGTAGCGGCCATCTGCCATGGCCCGTGGACCGTGATTGAAGCCGGCGTTGCCAAAGGCCGCAAGATCGCCTCCTGGCCGTCTCTCAAAACGGATATTCGCAATGCCGGGGCGGAATGGGTGGATAGTGAGGCTGTAACGGACGGCAATCTCGTAACGGCCCGCAAGCCAGACGATATCCCGGCATTCAACCGCGCGCTGATTGAGTTGATCAGCACAGGCGTGAAAGAACAAAAACGCCCAGCGGCGTAAAAAATCGTCTTACTAAAAGAGATCCGCCGGGCTGATTCGCTCGGCGGATTCTGTTTCAGGAGCAAAAAAAAATCTCATCAAATCCAAACTGCATCGCGGTTCGGAGCGAAGCGACAAAAATCAAGGCGCTTCAATCAACTCCATCTTGCCATCGCGCTTGCGATGGAGCACCTTCACACGGCCCTGCGGATCGCGAAAGACAAACACCTCGCGATCGCGGAATTCTGCTTCCTTGACGGCTTCCTCCAGAGTCAGCGGCTTATAGGAAACGGAGTCAGAGCTTTTTACGACATGTGTCTCCATGACCTTCACCACGGCGGGGAAATTGTGGACCTTGACCGGCACAGCCGTCGTAAGGTCGCCACCCACGGCCACGGCAAGGCTGGTTTCCTCCTGCATCTCGCTTGAGCTCTCCAGTTTCTTGCGTGCCTGGCGTTTCTTGCTCTTCCAGCGCGTCTTGTATTTCACTGACTGGCGCTCAATACGGTCCAGCGCTCCGCCAATGGCGGTTGCCATTTCCGCGGCTTCAGAAAGCCCCACGATAGAAGGATGGTTGCGCACAGCAATCGTGATCTCCGCGATATGGCGACGCTTGGCCACGGACAAGATCACATGCGCCTCAAAGTTGCTGCCTAAGATTTTTTGGATTTTTTCAAGCCCGCCTTCGACCTGCTTGCGGGTTGTAGGAGTGATTTCAAACTGCCGGCCAGTGTATTCAACGTTCATTGACTCCCTCCTAAAGTGGATCCGTCTTTGAGAGTCGTCTGAATTGGTGCCTGGGAGTTACAGCACGGGTTCAGGCGGCTTTTTGTTGTTTGGCTGCCATGAGCGCCGTACGTATGCGTCCGCGCTTACAGCTTAACCCTTTGTCCTCCTTTGATGCGTGCTGGGAATCTTCATGTCTTCTCTATATTTTGCCACGGTGCGCCGGGTCACCTGAATGCCCTGTGATTGAAGGATACGCGTAATCTGGTCATCTGTCAGCGGCTTGGCAGGATCTTCTTCTTCAATTAACTTTTTCACGCGCCTCTTCAGGATCAGCAGTGATGTTCCCGCACCTTCTGGCCCTTGTACGCTCTCTGAGAAAAAGTAGCGCAGCTCAAACACGCCCTGCGATGTGTGCACATATTTGCCGGCCACCGCGCGGCTTACGGTAGAAGGATGGACGCCAATTTCCTCGGCAACTTCCTTAATCATCATCGGCTTCAGCATGTCGATGCCATGATCCAGAAACTCTCCCTGGCGGCCGATGATGGCATAACAAACTTTCAGGATCGTCTGCCGACGCTGTTCAATGTTCTTAATGAGTTGAACGGCAGACTTGTATCGCTCCTTCACGTAAGACTTCACGTCTTTTTCCACACCACCATCCTGATTCAACATTTTGCGATAGGTGGGGCTCACGCGGAGCTGCGGGAGGTCTTCATCGTTCATCAGAACCAGATACTCGTCGCCGTGTTTCACAAAGGCGACGTCAGGCTCAATCAGCTTGGCGTCAACCTTGTTGTAGCGCAGGCCAGGCTTGGGATCGAGCGTACGGATAAACTCGTGCGCCTGAATCACTGAATCCAGGGGCCGCAGAATGGCTTTGGCAATTTCCTTGTACTGCTTGTTTTGCAGCAGGTGGAGATGCTTGTCCACGATCTTCAACGCATCTTCAATGACCTGGTCATTTTCCGGATCGTCAGAGCCTTCCATATCGCGCGTCTTGATCAGGTGGTCCAACTGGGCGACCAGGCATTCACGCAAATCGCGCGCGGCAACGCCAACCGGATCGAGATGCTGAATCAGGCCGATGGCTTCGCGCAGGTCGTCGCGTGTGAACTGCAGAACAGGTGTAAAACCGTTATTGTTGTGCTTCTCTGCCGCAACCGCTTCGGGTATGGGCTCATGGGAGACAACTAATTCAAAGTGTGCCGGCTTGGTTATGTCCTGGGCGGTAAGGGCTGGGTCGACAAAGGCTCGGTCAGCAGATAAAGTTTCCGGCGCATCAGCTTCTTTCGCCTCTTTCAGGCCCATCAGCTCATCTTCAGAGGCTGTAAGGTAGCCTTCTTCGTTCAGATTGCCGATGACAAGCTCTGCCGCGGCATAAACCGCAGGACGCACCGTGAGTGAACCCAGTTGCCACAACAGATGGTCAGTAAGAGTGCCTGGCTTGGAGAGAAAATTTTCAAACGATGGACGGTCTATTTCTTCAAGGTCGGCGGAGTTGCGGTAACCGGGATCGAGATAATCACGGAAGAACGAGCCGAAATCAATTTCGTCGAATGGGTCTTTCTTTTCGGCTTCAGGAGCAGATTCTTCTTTTTGCTGAATTTCGATGGCGTCCTGGCGCTCATGGCGCTCTTCCCGTCCAGCCACCTCGTCAAGCAATGGAACGGAAGAATCAAACTCTTCCAACACAGGGTTTTCCACCATCTCTGTGTTGATCATCTCCTTGAGCTCCAGCTTATTGAGCGCAAGCACGCTCACCATCTGCACCAGGCCAGGAGTGAGGATCTGCTTCTGCGAGACCCTTAAATTCAGCTTGTTCTGAAGTAAAACCATCCGTCTTTCTTTTCGGTAATTTTCGTTCTCTAACTATTACATGCCGGGCCGCAGCCCCAAAGAGTACCCAAGTAATTTAAGTACTCATTTTTTCAATGATTAACAGCGTTAGTTCTTTTCACAAACTATTAAACAAAGGAAAAACTTTCGCCTAAATAGACCCTCTTCACTTCAGGGTCGTTGCCCAGCTGCTCCGGCGTTCCGGTGCGGAAAATCCTGCCCTCGTTAATGATGTAGGCCCGGTCCGTAACTGAAAGCGTTTCACGAACGTTGTGGTCCGTAATCAGCACGCCAATGCCGCTTCCCTTCAGATCAAAAATGATCTTCTGCAAATCCAGCACAGCAATCGGATCAATGCCGGAAAACGGCTCGTCCAGAAGAATGAACTTCGGGGCGATGCAGAGCGCTCTTGCTATCTCAACGCGGCGACGCTCACCACCAGAAAGGGCATATCCCATATTGTTGCGAATATGTCCCAGTCCCAGCTCGTCAATCAGCTGGTCACGTTTCTGCCGGCGCTGCTGCCAGGTGATCGGCTGCACTTCCAGCACAGCCATAATGTTTTCTTCTACCGTAAGCTTGCGAAAAACTGAGGGCTCTTGCGGTAGATAACTGATGCCATAATTCCGTGCCCGCAAGTACATGGGCACGTCTGAAATATCCTGCCCGTCCACCAGGACGCGGCCGCTATCCGGGGGCACAAGCCCCACGGTCATATAAAAAGTTGTGGTTTTGCCTGCGCCGTTAGGCCCCAGCAGCCCTACTACTTCCGCCTGGTTGATATGAAGACTGACGCCATTTACTACCCTACGACCTCGGTACGATTTCGCGATGTCGTCCGTTGCCAGGGTCTGCATTTACTTCTTGCTCGCGTCTCTAGTCCTATCAGGAATCTGGGATTGGGAAGTTTCTCCGCTACCTACGAGCACCCTACCATCGTGGGTAAAGAAAGTCAACGAATCACCGGTAATTTGCCCCTGTTCGGCATCAAAAATGCTAGGGCGCTGCGTTGGAGTTCCTGTCAGCACCATTTTTTCATCCGCAGCGGTATAGACGAGCTTAGCTCCCTTGCCTTTGCGGGTTCCCTGCTGGATTCGTATATCTCCTTGCCCTTCAATACGATCAAGCTGGCTTGCGCTTTGCTGTTCAGACTGATTTTTGCGTGGCAACAGGATCACCTGCATGGTGTTTGACTCCATGGTTGTGTCTTGCGTTCGGACCACGACGTTGCCGCTAAACACCGCCTTGCGCTCAGAATCGACGTAAGAAAGCCTGTCTGAGGTCACGTTTACGGGCGTCAGCTTGCCTTTTTTATCTTTTTGCACAAAAACTGATGCAACTTGAGTGTTTTGATCGCCCTGCGCCTGCAGGCTGCGCTTATTGCGATCAAAGCTGATGGTCGGCGCCTGCACAATATTTGGCCCCTGCCAGAGGCGCGATTTTGTGTATCGCGCAACTCCGGTTGCTGAGTTGAAATTGACCGTCGTTCCGGTCACGTGTACAGGATCGGATGATCCCAGCATGGCGCCGTTGGGCTGTGCGCTCATGTTGCTGTAGGTGGTCTTCACGTTGTCCTGGGCAAGAGCGCTGCGGGTTTTTTGATTGAGCTGGATGCTATCCGCAGTGAGCGACATTCCGCTATCCAGCACGCGAGGCGATCCCGACAGCAGAACTGTTTCTTCCGCAGCCATATACTTCGCGCGATCAGAAGATGCCGTCTGCGTGCCTTCCTGATAATGAAAATCACCGCTCTGTTCAGCCGTAACAATCTGGCCTTTATCGTCGAATTTTGCTGTCAGCTCGCGTGCGGTGAGGATGCGGTCTGGCTTGCCGGAAAGCGAGTCAACAATCTTTGTGTCAGGCGTGCCGTAAAGCGAGGCTGGGCGATTCTGGTCGTTGAATGTAGTTTCAAAATGTCCGGCGCTAATAGTGGTTTTTTCTCCCTGCTGCATGCGAACAATTTCCGCCGGGCCGGACGACGTGACCGCTTTTTCAATCTTCCTGCCGTCTTTTCTCATGAACAGATCAACAGCTGCAGCGTTGAGTTCTTGCGTCTTGCCGGCGGGTCCTTGCTTCAGTTGGACAGAATTTTCCGCACGCGCCTTGGTCACGCGATTCGCTGCACCGAAGGTAAGCAGAACTTTTTCCGCTTTTCCTTCCGCCGGAGAGTCGCCCTTGCTGGCAAAGGTAATGCCTCCGGTGAGCATGCCAGAACGAGCCAGGTTCTCATCCGCCATTTGCAGTTCGCCTTGCGCGGCATGGACGTCAAACGCTTTAGGGCCAGTGGTTACGGCATGCAGATTTCCTGAGCCCACAATGCGGTCGACATTGTTATCGTCGCGCATAAATGCCGTTACTTTGTCCGCGGAGACGGTGCGCTCGGGTTCTTCCAGACGGGCTGACTGCACTGTGATTTTGTTTGGATTTTTAGTGATGGTTGCGCTTTGTCCGGTGATGGTGGCTTTGCGCTCACCTGTACTGGTGATCCTTACCGCTGATTTCAACAGGAGCACTCCACCATGCGAATCATAGGTGGCGCCAACGGCTGAACCATCGCCTTCCGGCACGCGGAATTCGATTGGCGCTTTGGTCTCGGCGATCCCGGTATTCTCATTGAACGTGAGAGCGCTGGTCTTCACATGAATCAGGTTGCGTGTTTCAGGTGTGGCCAGTTGATTGGCAGGAGTGGCGGAATTGGCTTCAAGATCAATGCGGACTTCGCCTTCCGCCGTAACGACTTTGGCTGCCGGATCGTACGAGAAGTCAGAGCCATAAATCTGGTCAGAGCGGTCCTGATTGCGACCATACACCACAATGCTGACGTCGTGTAGCGCCGCTTTTCCGCCCTGCTTATATTGCTCCACGTTGGCCGCATGGATGGTGAATAGCGTCTTTCCGCCTTCAGATTTGGAGAGGTTGAACCCTGTAGCGCTTGTCTCAACATTCGACGGAAGGTTTTTAGGTTTTGGCGGCGGGCCTTGGCTTTTCTGTTTCAGAATGCCTTGAAAATAAAATCCAAACGCGACCACAACCACCAGCACAGCGCCGGCAGCGAACCATTTTCGCAATCGTTTGGGATCAAAGGGCATGTGGATTAATGGTAAATGAATTCAGGCCTATATCACCGAACCGTGCGTTGGGGAAAGTCGAAAGGATCTGCTGCGCCCAAGTATTTGTTCCGGTATCGCATCTCATCTTTCCGTTCCTTAAGAGCAGCAGAGCAGATCCCTCAGCCTTCGCATAATTTATATGTCGTGACAGTAACGTCCCCGCTCCGGCTTCGGGATGGCGTCTCAGATGGGATGGAATTCTCTTGAAGACGTAGATGTTTATGGGACTACTAATCCTGACCTTCGATAATCTTCCAGCGTCAATTCCAGCCCGCCAAAATCGGGATGGAAGTTCAAGCCGATCTTGAAGGCCACATCCAAGCTGTCTCCTGGCTGGAGAGGCTCTTTTTGCAGACGGTCAGCCATGCGCCAGCCCATGGCTTCATAGTTAAAGCTCGCCCTGGCATCTGGACGGCGCTGGTTCACGCGTAACTTGATGTGCTTCTCTTTGATGATCTTTGGCGGCAGCAGCAAGCTCACACTCGCGCTGGAAAAAACCGGCTCAGGATTGCCATGCCCAAAGGGCTCCAGTTGTCCAAGGCTTTCGAACAACTCAGGCGTGACCGAAGCAAGAGGAATCTCTGCGTCGATGGCGATCTCAGGAAGAAAGTCTTCCGGCTTTAAGCAAGCCTGCGCGTAAATATTCAACCTTTGCTTTAAGTCCGGGACCGCACTGCTGGCCAGCGCAAAACCAACTGCATGCGCGTGTCCTCCAAAGCGGGTAAAGAGATCATGGCAGGACTCCAGGGCATTCAGCAGATGAAAGGCTGAGATCGATCTTCCCGATCCATGCGCTTCCTCGCCATCTTTGGCAATTACCAGCGCGGGGCGTCCAGTCTTCTCCACCACGCGCGAAGCCACAATGCCGACCACGCCGCGATGCCAGCCATCGCCGTCAAAGACCATGCAGAATTTCCCTGTGAGATCAGGTTCGGCGGCTAGCAGTTCGTCTATCTCTGCGACAATCCGTGCCTCTTCTGCCTGGCGTTCGAGATTGAGCTGGTTCAATTTTTCTGCGATCTCTTTGCAGCGTGCCTGATCACGGCAGGTGAAGAGCTCAATCACATCGCGCGCGATATCCATGCGTCCGGCGGCATTGATGCGCGGGCCGAGGCGGAATCCAACATCACCTGCGGCTACGGCGCGTTCACCGGTTAAACCAGAAACTTCAAGTAATGCCTTAAGGCCGCCATTCACTGGGTGCCGCAGTCCTTCCAGCCCCAGTCGTGCGATGGTGCGATTCTCGCCAACGAGCGGAACGGCATCCGCGATCGTGGCGATGGCTACCATTTTGAGAAATGACGGAATCAACCTGGCCTGATCTGCCTGGTCTTTAAATTTGGCGAAGAGAGCCTGCGCAACTTTAAACGCCACGCCAGCGCCGCACAGTTCTTTGCAGGGATAGTCACATCCCTGCTGGTTGGGATTCAATACCGCCCATGCGTTCGGGACACCTTCATGCGCCTCAGGCAGGTGATGGTCGGTGACGATCAGATCAATGCCAACGCGACGCGCTGTTTCAGCTGCCTGAAAAGCACGGATGCCCGTGTCCACGCTGATGACAACTTTTATGCCGGCAGCAGCCGCGCGCTCAATGACATCATCTTTTATGCCGTAGCCTTCTTTGATTCGGTGCGGCACATGGAAGTCTGCCGTGCCACCGCAAAGCTCGATGGCAGTTTTCAGTATGACGACTGCGGTGGTCCCGTCCACGTCATAGTCGCCGTAAATCAGGATTCCCTCTTTGTTGGCAATGGCCACGCTCAGGCGCTCCACAGCTTCCTTCATGCCGCGCATGAGGTATGGCGAATGAAGCTGTTCAAGAGATGGCGATAGGAAATTGGTTGCGTTCGCGGCAGAGACGCCGCGCAATGCCAGCAGACGCGCAAGAAGCGGAGAGACTTTCGCTTCCGTACGCAGCTTTTCTACTTGTTGAGGGTCAGGTTCGGATAAACGCCATCTAGCTATTCTGTCGCTTCGCTCCACCCCGCTAGAGTTCATCTACCAGCCCTCGTTTTCGAGCACCTGATTCAGCGGGCCCGGCGCCTGGACGGCCCGGGCCCTTAAACAATCAGCCTTATATCGCATGAATAATTTTTATTCATCGTCCTGATCGCCATCGTCAATCAGGATGCCATCGTAATCGTCGGCTGCGTTTTCCAGGCGTTGATAGGTCTCATACCACTGCGTGGAAACCTCATAGAGAAACATCACACCCTGACACGGGAATCCCAGCTGCAGGTAACCGACCTTGCCGATAAAGCTACGCAGCCAGTTCGCCTCTTCCATGTCGTCTTCATCCATGTACTCAATTTCCTGAAGACGATTGATCAGGATGTCCACATCCTCTTTTTCCAGGGAGACGTGGTTCATGGTGACAAAACTCACGTTGGATGCCTTGGCCAGCTCGACAAAATCTTTCCATCCGTCGGGATGGTCTTCATCGGCCGCCCAGGGGACGTTGGCGACTTCTTCACTGACGTAGGCGTTAAAGCGACGCAGGCCATGACCCTCAATAAAAGCGATCATGTCATCTCTGAGGATTGTAAGGTCTTGTTCCATTCCGGGCTAAGGACATGATACCAAGGAAAGATCAAATCACCACGGAGGCGCGGAGACACGGAGAAAGCCCAACGGAATTTTGCCTGAAAAAGGTTGATGGACGAGCATTTCATGCGTCATGGTCGCCCATCTACGGGTAAAGTTTTATTCTGTTTTTTGCAGACTTGCAGTCAAGTTTACTTCTGACCCAGCCGTCACGGTCATGTCTCGAGACCAATCCTTATAGCCAGCCATGGTGACTTTAATTGTGTGCTTTCCAGGTTTAAGTTTCAGCTTCGCAGGGGAATTGCCTACAAATGCGTCATCAACTGTTACATCTGCGCCGTCAGGATTTGAAACCAATGCAATCATAGCGTCAGCCTCAGCCGGAGTAACGGAGTTTCCAGCGGATGTTTCACTTGCCGGCGCGGGCTTGGAATCCTCTTTCGCGGGCTCCTCTGCTTTTGCAACTTGAGTGTTGACGCCTGCGGGGATTTCGTTTCTGTCCTTATCGCCAACTGAAATAGGAACGCCGGTTACACCTTGCAAAGCGACCAGAATTGCACGGAAGTTATTTTTATCGCCCTGAAGAAGCACGCCCTGTTTCTTGCCGTCGGCGTCTGTATAGTTAATGCCAATATAGTGCAGTTTAGTTTTATGCAAGGCGCTTAGTGCGCCAATACCAAGAGAAAATACCGCCAATCCTATGGCTGTTCCCACATTTCTGTGCGCTTCCTGACCGTAACTTAGGGCCGTCACATATTTTGGAAGGATAGATATGGACTGCCCATCTTTTAAAGAGAGTACGATGGCTTCTGAAGTTACGTTGAGCTTATTTCCCCACTCATCGGGCTTGACTGTGGTTGAAATACTGCCGCCGTTATACCTGACTTTATCAAAGGTATTTCCTTCACCGGCATAGACCAGTGTAGAAAAAAGCATAGATACAGCAACGAACTTCTTTAGAAGATTCATGGATTCCCTCTGCTTTATTGAAAGTAAGCGGATTGTAAGCTGAAGGCTGTTTTAAGTACATAAATATTTGTGGAGTTTTGCCTAGAACAGTAGCTATTTCATAACTAAATGTTTATAGCCAATGGCATTATTGATAGCGGCGAGGGGAAGCTTGAAGGGTTGCAGAGAATGTTGTCCATTGTCATCTTTCGTTATTGATTCGCTCTGTCAAATTCCTTATAGTACAGCTGCGCTTGAGAGCGAAAGCAGTCAACGGTCTTTGAAAGTGAAATCGTATGCAGGTGTTGTGGAAGGGACTTGTTGCGACCCTCTGCCTGACTTCTCAGCACCGGGACACCCTGGGACGATCAGGGACAAAGTGGGATGAAACCGGGGGGTAGGGGAGGGGTTGGATCGATTTTGTTATGACGATAGATAGCGAGGTTGAAAGCAAACGCTTTATCTCACTCACGCGCGGATAGTGGCGATCAAAACGATACTAATTTCAAGACCATTGATGGGTAGTTTGGTATGAATTGTACGGTTTGGATGAGAGCTCAAATTAAGACTGGCCGGAAATTTGGAATCCTTCCGGCCAGTCAGCTACAGCGCGCGGCCCTCGTTGTAAATCTCAGAAAATCGTTTCTGTCGCGCTCTGTTTTAAGAGATGAAGTTGGGTAATCGAGCGAGGGATTACCCAACTTCCAACATCCTGCAATGGGGCATTAGCAAATCTCTCAGAGTCCCTGTCCGTCGCACAGGGAAGACAGCAATGCTTTGCAGGAAGATCAAACTTGTTTGTGATTGAAATGGACCCCGTTATATGTGGTTGTTACAGCCCTTAGTAGCAGTCCGATGATTACGCCGGCCGGTTGATCTTTCTTCCAGCCTTCACTTCCAGCGCAACATCAGGATATGAGTGCGAGAGTTAGAGGCTGCCAGAATGCGGAAAACATCCTGGCAGCCGATTGGTGCTATTTGGGTTGAATCGTTACAGTGAACGAGTTGTTACCCGGGTTCGTATCGGAGCCGCTGAAGGTCGCGGAGCCGGTTGTTGAGATGGCGCCTGTTTGCAGCGGCACAAAGTTTACCGTCACAAGCAGGGTCTGGCCACCTGGCAAGCTTGACAGGTTGCAGGTGAGCGTTCCACCCAGGTCACCTGAATTCATTCCGCTGCAAGTGCCCTGGCTGGGGCTGGCGGAGACGAATTGGAAGCTCGACGGCATCGGCATGGTGAAGGCCACGTTCGATACCGGCGTGTTGCCGGTGTTATTCTTGATCTGCCAGGTGAAGGTGTCGCCAGTTCCCTGGTTCGGACCGCCGTTGCGGGCTGAACCGGTCACTTCGATATCGGCATTCACGGCGCCGCCAGTGGTCGTTGTTCCGCCGCCACCGCCACCACCGCCGCCTCCGCCAACTGGCGCAGGAGGTGTGGGAACAGTCACATTGGTGGTTGAGCTGGCAAAGTTGTTGGAAGGAGTCGTATCAATCAGGAGATTGCCGCTGCCATCTCTTAATTGCACGGAAGCTGCGTTAGTGATGGCTGTGGAACCGGCCAGCACCGTCACGTTGACAGTAGCTTTCGCTCCGGCATTTAAAGCTCCCAAGGTGCAGGTGAAGACGCTTCCGGTAATCGAGCACACACCTTGCGATGTGGTGGAACCCTGGAAGTTGCCGGGCAACGTATCAGTCAGTGTTACCAGTGCGGCGTTTCCTGGACCATTGTTGGTAATCGTCATGGCAAAGGTCACAAACGCATTGGCATTCACGCTGGATGGAGACGTCATGCTGAGTGATAGATCAGTTCCCAGAGGAGACACAGGCGTAATCGCATTGGATGGCAGCGATTCCGCGCTATTGCCCACGCTGTTGGTGGCATGAACGGTGAACTGGTAAGTCACGCCATTCGTCAGGCCGGTGAAGTTAACACCTGACTGCGTTGCCGGAACGCTCATGGTAAGGGGTCCTGGAGTGGCAGTCACGGTGTAGCTGATCAGCGGCGATCCACCATTGCTGGCAGGAGCAGTCCAGGCAATGGCGGCTGACGCGTTCGCGGCTGACGCGACTACGCCAACTGGCGCGCCAGGAACCGTCAACACTTGCGGTGTTACCGGAGCGCTGGCAACTGAGAATGGGCTGCATCCGCTGGCATTGCAGGATTGAACAGTGAATTCAACCGTAACGCCATTGGTCAGACCATTGATGGTTGCGGTGCTGGGCGCAATCCCGTTCTGTCCGGGATTCACGGTGAAGTCCGGCACTCCTGAAGCAGTTCCGTTGGCAAGCAGTGTACGCACAACGAAGCTGGAGATAGCCTGGCCGTTTGGAGTTGGAATCCAGTTCACTACAGCCGAGCCGGCAGTGGCTGCAGCTGAAACATTGACTGGGACAGCAGGCGGACCAGCAGCCGGAGGCTGAGGTTTTACCTGCCAGATTGCCGCAGCGCCGTTGATGGTGCCCTGTGTGCAATCTGACCCAACGTAGACCGTTTCGTTTGCCAGATCACTGGTATCAATTGTTACGCCGGTGATAAAGCAGAAAGTTCCACCAAATTGTGGTGTGACGGTGAGGTTATTCACATCCGTTGCGTTGGTAATACGCACTGTTCCGCCAAGCGTGGAAGCATAGAGCGTGTTGCCAGGGAACGATGTGTTAGGACCGTTGTAGGTAAAGTCGCTCACGATGCCGGCTTGCGGTCCGGGAGCGAACGCACCCAGGATTTCCGTTCCTGCGCCCGCTACTGGTCCGCAGCGAACGTTGCCGTTGGCAGGAGTCAAGCATTGATCAGCGTTGTCTTTGAACCACGGGCTGATGTTGTCCGCGCCAAAGAGAGTGTGGCCAATCCAGGCAAGACCAAAGGTATGGCCAGCGCCGCCACCGGCGCCCAGTCTGGCGTCAGAGGCAAAGATTGGAACGGAGATGCTGGCGCAATCATCAGGATTGCTCGGATCAAAGGTGTCAGGATGAGGAATGCGGGCAATCGATCCGTTACGCGCCCAGCCTACGTACAGATTGCCGTCGGGACCAAGAGTAGCGGCAAACATTTGCACGGGCGTTGCGCCGTTGCGAGGATCGGTAACCACCGGGCAACCGCCCGCGCCGTTACGCGTTCCTTGAGATCCCATGAGAGATTCAACGTGAATGGGATCCATGGATCCCTGGCCGTTGTCGCCGCTGGGAATGTAATGCATGCGGATCACACCATTCGCCGTGCGAGGCTGGTCAGCAGCATAGAGAGTGTTGGTAGAGGCATCAAAAGTCAGCTGCAAAGGAACAAACCCGCCGGCCTGAATAAAGCCAATGCAGGTACGTTCAATGTTGTTGTGAAAGCCAATGCCCGGAATACTGGAAACCGTGGGATCGTCCACTTCAGGATCCACACGGCACATGCCATTGCTGGAATCGCCATACCACAGATGCCGGACTGGTTTGCCCGTAAACGTGCTGATTGCGGTTCCCTGCAGAATTACGCCGGCTGTAGGTGACGTAACAGATGACAGGCCGAAAGTGGACCAATCCTGAGTACCGGCCCACAAGGTGGTGGTTGTTGGTGTGTTCAGCACCGTAACGTTTTGCGCTCTTGCGGTGGAGGCAAAAGCGATAAAGAGTGCTAAACACAGCAAGGCAAACTGCACGTACCTGGGCAGTTCGCGGTCGCTCAATGCAAGATATCTTGTTTGATAGTTACTTCTCATTTCGGGCTTTTTCCTTCTGTCCGACCGCTCGTTTCTTACGGCGTGCCAGACCTGGTGATTCCCCGGAAGCGCGTACAGCGTTCATTCGCCCAACGCTGCCATGCCAACACCTGGGAGCTGTTTCGGGTAACCATGCTCGGCACCGATCGACGGAAACGAAAGGCCGCTCAAACACCGGAGCATTAGCCATCACCCCAACACGGGCGAGTAGCCGGTCTGGTTAAATGCATGTGCTCTGCCATGAAACTATGGCGTTAGTAGGCAGAAAGAGAGCGTCATGTCAAGAGATTTTTACTGCTTTAATTTCATCTATATACGGATAATTTGATATGAATAGCTTCCACTTTTGCCGCGAATGAGGTGACCGGATTTTCGCACGACTGGAAATCGTTTTCCACGAGCTGAGTGGAACCGCATTTCCAGAACAGCTTCAAAGATCACAAATTCAGAAATGACCCGCGATCAATATGGAATAAGGGAAAAAATTCGGGGACGAACACAAGTAGGAGTAGAAATTAACGCCACGTCCCGCAAGCGTGTGGGGCGCCTGCGGGACGTTTTATTTCAGTCTAGCTATGGGCGTTACGTAAGCCAGGACCGCTTACGCCAGGTGGAAAAATTCGATACTGCTTCATCTTATAGAGCAGAGCCTTGTAACTGATCTTGAGCTGTACGGCGGCCGTCTTGCAATTCCACTTGGCGCCGATCAAAACGCGTTCAATGATCTTGGGCTCAGCCCGCTCTTTCAAGTTCTGCACCATTGATTTCAGATCAACTCCGCCGCCAATAATGCTGTCATCGCCAAAATTTGCGGCCAGGTCAGAATATGGATTCTTCTCTTCCAGCTCCGCAATGGCCAGCGCTTCGTCCTGTAGCACCAGATAGCGCTTCACAAAGTTTCCCAGCTCGCGGATATTTCCCGGCCATCCATGGCGCAGGCAGGCCCGGATCAATTCCTGCGAACACTCCGCCTCTTCGCAGCGATACTTCTCTGAATACTGCCGGATGAAATGCTTGAGCAACAGTGGAATCTCTTCGCGCCGCTCACGCAACGGAGGAATATTAATGGTAAAAGCGTTGAGACGATAATAGAGGTCTTCCCGGAAAGTTTTGCTGTCAATCGCCTCTTTTACATTGATGTTCGTCGCCGCCAGCACCCGGAAATCAGAAGTAATCACGTTGCGGCCACCCAGCCGTGAAAACTTTCCGTCTTGCAGAACATGCAGAATCTTGGCCTGCAAAACAGGGCTCATCTCGCCGATCTCATCCAAAAAGATAGTTCCTTTGTCGCACAGTTCCAGCAGACCAGGCTTGGACCGCGTTGCGCCAGTGAAGGCTCCGGCCTCATAACCAAAGAGCTCGCTTTCTAGTAGTTCGTGCGGCAATGCAGCACAGTTCACTTTCACCATCGGCCTGCCGGAACGCCGCGAGAGTTTGTGAATCAGCCGTGCCAGAACTTCCTTGCCGGCGCCGCTCTCGCCAAGCAGCAAAACAGGCATGTCGACTCTTGCCACTTGCGCTACCTGTGCGCGGATTTTCTGCATGGCTGGGCTGGCAGCGACGAAGAAGACATCGCTCTCAATCTCTTCCAGATGTTCCGCCTTCTTGCCCGGAGCTTCATTGCTCGGGCGATTGGTCGATGGCAGAAAACTCTGCACCTGCGCCAGAAATTGATTTGTTCCGCCGGTCTCGCTGATGTAGTCCAGCGCTCCCATCCGGATCGCCTTCACCACGGTGCTGACGTCACTTACCGGTGAAACCACAACAATTTTTTGCTCTGGACGAATACGCTTGCATGCCTGAATCGTGGTGAAGCCATCCTGCTCAGGATCGTCCGCATAGAGCAGCACCAGATCAACAGGTGAGCCATTTTCTAGCCGTTGGGCCGTTTCTTCGCAGTTCGATGCCGCCTCAACGTGATAGTGCGCGTCCAGCGCGCTCATGGTCACTGTGAGCGCTGCTGAGTCGTTGTCTACGACAAGGATTCTTGCTTTGCCGGAAGCCAAAGAAGAACGCTGCATGAATGAACTCACCTCGCTGATTCCTATGCGCAAAATTTTTAAGCCACCGTTATTCCGTGCTTGAGCAAGCTCATCCATAAGCAAAATGCTCAAAAACTTTTGGCCGTTAACTCCACGGCAGATTTTTGGAATAACAGTAAGTCACCAGCCGATGTTGGCTGTCCCTGAATCTCATAAGAACTGCTAACGACCCAGTTGCGCGAGGTGTGCCCAGAACAGGCGGTACAAACTGTTGTCGCGTTTGGAACTTGAGCTCTTTTTATGAACTTTTTATCGCTCTAAATCCCGCACAGAACTTAACCCTTTCAGGTAGGGATACTTTAGGGTCTCTTGCGTCGCGTGTAAATGTTTTTCCACTTCGATACGCGCGGAACAGGGGCGATGATTCCATCTATCTGGAAGAAAATTAGTGAGTTGCTGGCGCAAAGTACAAACACTTAAGTACATGTACCAAGCGTGCGCAAGGTTAAAAACTCTAACAATTATCGCGCTCGGTTACATTACGCTGGGTGCTTCAATCCCCATTAATTCCAGGCTCTGAATCAACGCACGCCGCACTACCGCAGCAGTGGTCAGCAGGAAGCGTTTCTTTGCTTCATCGGCTTCGGTGAGAATGTGGTGCTTGTGATAAAAGTTGTTGAACTGCTGCGCCAGTTGGAACGCATATTTGGCCGCATACGCAGGCTCAGTGGTGGCGATACACTGCTCCACCATGCTGGAAAGCTGTCCGGCACTGAGCCAGAGCTCCCATAACTCATCGTCCTCTTTCAGGAACCGCAGATCGGTCTGGCCAGTCAGGATCTCTTCCGCGCTCAGACCAGCTTTGCGGAAGATATTCGTCGCCCTGACAATCGCATATTGTGCGTAAGGGCCCGTCTCGCCCTCAAAGCTGAGAGCTTCTTTAAGATCGAAGGCAATCACCGTTCCCTTGGTGAACTTCAGCATGAAGTAACGCAGCGCGCCGATGGCGATCTGCTCGGCGATGCCGCGCCTCTCAGCTTCCGGCATCTCCTGATGCCGCGTATCGACTTCCTTCTGCGCCGCGGCAATCAGTGAATCCATCAGGTCGTCTGCCTTCACGCCAAAGCCCTTGCGGCCAGAGACTTCTATATACGCCCGTTTCTGGTCTTCTTGCGTGACCTCGTAGCCCAGGTCCATGGCACAACGCGGCGTAAGAGCCACCATCTCATAGGAAAAGTGATGGTAGTTTTCCGCCTGTTCCGCATAGCCCAGCCCTCGAATAGCTTCAATCACATTGTTCTGTGGATCAGCCTGGCGTGAATCAATCACGTTGTAAATCGCATTGACGCCGCCAAAATGCGGATGGTTGGCCTCGCCTTTCTCCGCTGAGATCCACACCTGCCGTCCATCCGGATAACGATAAAAATGCTGATAGCCAAAATCCTTGCCCAGCAAGCCAAACTTCCACAGATGGTAGGCGATGTCTTTTCCCACATACGTAACGGTATTGTTGGACCGCACAATCACCTTGGCATCTTCATCGGGGCCTTCTTTTTCCTCCGCAGATTTGGTGCCCGCCCTCTTCATCACCCAGCAGCCCTTGTTCTTGCCCTCAGTCTCAAAATAGAGAACGCCCTTTTGTTTCATTTGCTCAAAGGCCAGCTCCCAGAAGTGCAAATGTAGAATCTCGCTCTCCTGCGGCAGGAAGTCATATTCAATATCCAGCCGCTGCATCGTCTCCAGATGGCGGCGGATGATCGCATTAGAAATAATTTTCCCAATCTCGGCCGCCTCATTGCCACCCTGCTCAATGTCATGCAGCGTTTGCAGTCGAAGCTTCAGGTTTTCCTTGCTCTCTTCATACCATTGCGAAACGCGGGCGTAGAGGTCCCAGCAGTAGTAATCAAAAGAACGCGGCGGAGGCCCGCTGGCCGCGATCAGATCTTCTACCTGGCTCTTCCCTTTTTTCTCCAGATATAAAAAGCCCACCACAACGTCCGCTACCTGCACGCCGGTGTTGTCGATATAGTTCTGCACATCCACTTTTGCTCCAGCCGCCTGCAGCAGACGCACAAAGGTATCGCCCAGAATGGCGTTGCGCAGATGCCCGATGTGCGCCGCTTTATTGGGGTTTATGCTGGTGTGCTCAACCAGAATCTTTTTGCCCGTCGCCGTGCCGTGATGAGACGACTTTTCCCCCAACAGCAGCCGTGCTGCTTCTTCCCGGTTCAGCCGCGCATTGATGTATCCCGCCCCAGCGACTTCAAACTTCTCAAAGTCCGAAACCTGCCCCAATCCCGCAACAATCTCTTCCGCGATCTTCCGCGGCGCTTTGCGCAACTTCTTGGCCAGCTCAAAGCTTAGCGGCAGCGCATATTCCCCCAGGCCAACATTCGGTGGCTGGTCGACAACAATGCGTGGCAATTCAACGTCATACTGCCGCTTCAATAGCTCGCTGACGCGCTGGGTAAGCTGCTGCTGTAATTCCAGATACAAGTGTTGGACCTTTTTGCTGTTGAAGTTCAGCGGTTGGGGCTCATTCAAGCCGTAAGTTGCTGACGAAAAAGGCGATTATATCAAACTGGATTGCGTTCGCCGGTTTGACGCACAGCGCGAGTGAACCTATCATGGAAGTTTCTGGCCTGTTGCTGGCATTGTTCCGGGTGATCACTGAATTCCAGGGTTCGTGAAACTCCCAAAATGCATGACGGGCAAGCGTGCAAAACAACATTGGGGAGCAGCAGAGGCTAAAGAATTCAGGCTTTTGCCGCTGAAGTCTATTTCAATTTCATGCGTATTGCTTATCTAGAGTGCTTTTCCGGCATCAGTGGCGACATGTTTCTGGGCGCCCTTCTCGACGCCGGAGTTCCGCCTGAGCTTTTCATCAAGACTGTTGAGGCTCTGGGTGTGGACGCACGTCTGGAAATCTCTCGCGTGGATCGCAGCGGCATCAGCGCTACCAAGCTTGACGTAATCGCGGCCGGCGAAAAAGAGCTGCCACGCGAAGAATTCTGGGAGAAAGACGAGCAGGATCCGGCTCCTAGCCATTCCCATTCGCACGATCACCAGCATTCACACGATCACGAACATTCTGCTCACTCCCACAGCCATGATCACTCACATTCACATGGCGAAGGGCATTCACACTCGCATTCTCACGAACACAAGCACGAGCACAGCCACAGCCATTCGCATCGTGGACTGAAAGAAATCCGGCAGATCATTTCGAAAGCCAACATCAGCCAGTCTGCCAAAGATCGCGCCATCAGGATTTTTGAAGCGCTAGGAGCAGCGGAAGCCAAGGTCCACAACAGCGATATTGAGAAAATTCACTTCCACGAAGTCGGCGCAATTGATGCCATCGTCGACATTGTCTGCGCGTCGGTCGGCTCTGATGCGCTGGGCGTGGATGAATGGATATGCTCACCGCTCAACGTTGGCGGTGGAACGGTGGTTTGCGCCCACGGCACATTTCCCATTCCCGCGCCGGCAACGCTTGAGTTGTTGAAGAATGCTCCGGTCTATTCCGGCGAGATTCAGAAAGAGTTGGTCACGCCCACAGGCGCAGCTATTGTCAGCGTGCTGGCCTCAAAGTTCTCGCAGTTCCCTACTATGAAGGCAGAGAAAATCGCCTATGGAGCAGGAACCAGAAACTTCAAGAATTACCCGAACGTCGTGCGTCTAACTGTTGGTGAAACGGTCACCCAGCTTGAATCACCTTTTCCAGTGGAAGAGATTACTGTGCTGGAAGCCAACATCGACGATATGTCGCCTCAGGTGTTTGGCTATGTAATGGAGCACGCGCTGGCCAGCGGTGCGCTGGACGCCTTCGGTATCCCGGTACAGATGAAAAAGAGCCGTCCGGGAATGCTTCTGACCGTTCTTTGCCGAAATGAAGACAGCCAGCGCCTGACCAAACTCATTCTGGCGGAAACTACGACGCTGGGTGTGCGTATAAGGAAAGAGACCAGGGCAGCCCTGGCGCGTCGCCACATGAGCGTGAACACAAAATGGGGTGAAGTTCGCATGAAGCTGGCCAACTTGAACGGCAGTATCAGCAACTATGCTCCTGAGTACGAAGATTGCAGCCGCATCGCCAAAGAACAGAAAGTGCCATTAAAGACAGTCATGCAGGAAGCCATTAAAGTTTATCTGGAAGTAACCAATGGATAAGGGCAGCAAGAAGTTTTACATCACAACGCCCATTTATTACGTCAATGCGCGGCCGCACATTGGACACGCCTACACCACGCTGGTGTGCGATGCCATTGCCCGCCGCAAGCGTATGCTGGGCTTTGACACTTTTTTCCTCACCGGCACAGACGAGCACGGCCAGAAGATTGAGCGCTCTGCCACCGCCGCCGGCATGACGCCCAAACAGTTTGCCGACGAGGTCTCGGGACAGTTCCGCGCGCTGTTTGAGAAGATGAACATCTCAAACGACGACTTCATTCGCACCACTGAGCCGCGCCACAAGGCCGGAGCCCAGGAGCTCTTTCGCCGTCTGCAGGAAAACGGATACATCTATAAGGGCACTTACACCGGCCAGTATTGTGTGTTCGATGAGCTTTATGTCGACGTGACCGGCGAGGGTGCCCCCTGCCCGGAATGCGGACGGCCGACAGAGACCGTCAGCGAAGAGAACTATTACTTTAAGCTCTCAGCCTTTACAGACCAGTTATTGGCCCACATCCAGCAGAATCCGGGATTCATCCGCCCCGATACTCGCCGCAATGAAGTCATCGCTTTTCTGAAGAGTGGTCTGCGCGACCTCTCCATCAGCCGCAGCACCTTCAAGTGGGGCATTCCGGTACCGGGCGATCCCAAGCACGTGATGTATGTCTGGCTTGACGCGCTCAGCAACTACTGCACCGCTATCGGCCTGGGTTCAAAGGACGAAGCCGATCAGAAAAAATTTGAGCATTACTGGCCTGCCGACGTGCACATGATCGGCAAGGAGATCATCCGCTTTCACTGCGTTTATTGGCCTGCATTCCTGCTTGCCGCTGGACTGCCGCTGCCAAAATCCGTGGTGGCGCATGGCTGGCTGCTCTTTGAAGAAAGCAAGATGTCGAAGTCGCGCGGCAACATTGTGCGCGCTGAAACCGTAATTGACGTGATGGGCAATGACGCGCTGCGTTATTTCTTGCTCCGCGAAGTTGTCTTCGGCCAAGACGGCTCTTTCAGCTTTGACGCGCTGGTTCAACGCTACAACTCTGATCTGGCCAACGATCTGGGCAATCTTTCCAGCCGCACGCTGACCATGATCAACCGTTACTTTAACGGCTCAGTGCCCTATCCATCGCCTACGGTGGCGCGCAAGGCAACAGACGACGTTATTAAAGAACACGCGCTAACGGTAATCCAGGAATTCGGCCAGCTATTTGACGACTTCCAGTTTTCCCGCGCGCTCGAAGTCGCATGGACGCTGATCGGCGATGTCAATAAATATCTGGTCGATGAAGAGCCGTGGATAGTCGCAGAAAAAGAAGGCGAAGAGAACAAAGCTCGTCTGGCCACCATCCTTTACACTTCCGCCGAGGCCCTGCGAATCGTCACCGCCCTGGTGCATCCAGTGCTGCCGGAATCCACGGCAAAAATATGGAACCAGCTCGGGCTGGGAGAAATCAGCAAATTCAATCTTTCCGACCTCAAATGGGCGCAACTCCCACTGGGCGGCAAGCTGGGCAAGGTGGAACCGGTGTTTCCGCGTGCCGACAAAACTTCAATTGAGAGGATGCAACAGATGGAACAGGAGCGGCAGTCCGCTTCACAGAATTCCAATGGCAGCGCAACCGCAGCTGCGCCTGCTCCAGCAGGCGAAGGAGCGAAAGCCGGTCAACCGGCAACGCAGGCAGCGCACGGACCAACCGAAGCCTCACCAGCTGCCAAGTCCGCTACACCTACGCCAGCCGCCCCCGATGGAAAAATTTCCATCGACGATTTCCTGAAAGTCGAGCTGCGCGTTGGACAGGTGAAAGCCGCTGAAAAAGTGAAAGGCGCAGACAAGCTGCTGCGTCTTGAAGTCGACATAGGCACAGAGGTCCGCCAGCTCGTAGCGGGAATTGCTCTGGCTTACAACCCGGAAGATCTGATTGGACGCAAAGTGGTGATCGTCGCCAATCTCCAGCCACGCAAACTTCGCGGACTGGAATCGAACGGCATGATTGTCGCCGCATCCGCGGGTGAGGATGGCAAGCCCGTGCTGGCTAGCTTCCTGGAAGACGTGCCAATCGGCGCGAAACTAAAGTAATCAAACAAGCCGGACTTATCCAGTCCGGCTTTCTCCTTCTGGTTATAACTTATTGTTTTCGCCATGCTTCCATGATAGGAATGTGCCTGCATGGCTTCCACTAGCACACAACCTACCCTTGAAGTAACTCAACCAGAAACACCATCTGTCAGTAATGCTCATCGCTGGGTTGATCTGGGATTGGTTTTGACGGTAGCATTTAGCGCTCCTATCCTTGGCAGCGCATATTTTGTGTCGCATCCAAGTACGCATGAATACACAAATCAGCGATTATTACTGGGGATTTTAAGTGAAACTACTTCTTTGATTCTTTTTTTGGTTCTTTTTAAACGGCAAGGACGCCAGTTCAAGAACATCGGCTTTAACTTTCACTGGACAGATTTTCCTAAGGCTATAGGATTGGCGCTGGCTGCCTATCTAGTAATGGGAGCCTATTATCGAATCATCCCTTATCTGTATTTTTTAATTACGCTGAACACATTTCATGGCTATCCAACTTCTTCAGTTTTTACCGCTTCATTGTGGCTCACTTTCCCTTTTTTGTTTTTGAACCCACTCTTTGAAGAGACGCTTGTAAGAGGCTACCTGATGACAGAGCTGATTGATATGCGCAAATCAGTGCTATTCGCATCCATTGTTAGTCTTCTTTTCCAGACAAGCTATCACCTTTACTATGGAATATTTGGAGCTGCAATGGTCGGTTGCGGACTTTCTATTTTTGTCATTTATTACGCCAAAACCAGGAAGCTTGTACCGGTAATCCTTGCTCACCTGCTCTGGGACTCAACCATATTGTTTAAACTCCACCACTAGCCAACTAACCTCAACTCACTAATACGGAAAAGGCGTTAATGCCGGTGCTCCGCCCTTGGGGACAGCTGTGCGAGTTCCGTTCAGGACCATCGCCAGAAACGTGTAGTAACCATTCACGCCGATCAGGTCGATGATGCCCTGCTCGCCAAATCTCTCTTTGGCTTTTGCGTAGGTGGCATCGCTGACACTCTGGTTCTGATGCAGCTCAGTGCTGAATTCGTAGACGATCTCCTCGTCGGCAGACATGCCTTGCGGCCTTCGCCCTTCAGCCAATGCCTGCGTGATCTCAGCTTTCAAGCCGGCTTTAACCGCGATCGGCTGATGCAATGACCACTCATAGCTCTGTGTCCAATGCCGCGCCGTAATCAGGATGGCAAATTCATTTAGCGGAGCAGGCAGCACACTCTTGTAACGCAGGTAATCTCCCATGGACTTGGCACGCAACATAACCTCAGGGCTGCGCAGCAAAGGAACAAAAGGCCCAAATATAGGCACTTTGCGCTCAGCAGCAAAGTTATCCGCCGCTTTCTTCTGCTCCGGCGTCATCTTGTCCGCAGGAATCTGCGGCATGCGATCAGCAGGCGCAGACGGCTGCGGCCCGGCTGACTGAGCCGGCAAAGTGCCTACTCCCGTTGCAATGGCACAAGCGGATACGGCGCCTGTCTTGATCAAATCTCTGCGGGATATCGTCATGATTTTTCGCTCCAGTATTTTTCAGCGCAGCTTTTCCCATCGTATAACGTGCTACACGCTGCATCTTGCGGGCCTGCGCCGGGTTTGTGGCATTATAAATTTAGCCTCTATAAAGGAGAGCCGTTGTACATTGATTCTCACGCCCACGTTGAGGGCCACAAATTTGACCCGGATCGCGCTGAGATGCTCGCCCGCGCGCGGGAAGCCGGACTGGAGCGCATTCTTGCCATCGGCAGCGGCACCGGACCGGGCACCTACGACTGCGCCCTGAAAATTGCCGAGAAACATGACTGGATCTTTGCCAGCACCGGCTTGCATCCGCATGAAGCCAGCGTGGCCACCCAGACCGACTATAACGAGATGGCTAAGTTGGCCAAGCATCCCAAGCTCATTGCCTGGGGTGAGATTGGACTGGACTACTTTTACGACCACTCTCCTCGCGACGTGCAGAAAGAAGTCTTCCGCCGTCAGATGGAGCTGGCGCAAGCCGCCAGGCTGCCAATCATCATTCATTGCCGCCCCAGTAACAACAGTGAAAACGCATGGGACGACACTCTTGAAATGCTGCGCGATCACTGGGCCCCTAGCGCACTGCCAGGAATCCTGCACTGCTTTACGGGCGAGTGGAAGCACGCACAAGCGGCGCTAGATATCGGCTTCTATATTTCTTTTGCCGGCAATGTCAGCTTCCCTAAAGCAGAAAATATCCGCGATGCCGCAAAACAAGTTCCGCCCGACCGCATGCTGATTGAGACTGATTCGCCTTATCTCGCGCCGGTGCCGCATCGCGGAAAGCGCAACGAGCCGGGATTTGTAGTGAATACCGCGGAAACGATTGCTCAGCTGCGCGGTAGCAGCAAAGAAGAGATTGGCCAGCAGACCACAGAAAACTTTTACCGGCTTTTTCCGCAGACGCGCTAACGCAAATTACTCATCCCCAGTTGCCACTCCAGAAAAGCCATCTTCAAAGATAGCTCGTCCACGATCTGGCTAAACGGACGCCCGCCAGAATGGCCGGCCTTGGTGTCATACAACAAAAGCACGGGATGCCCTGAACCGGTGTCGGCTTGCATGCGTGCCGCCATCTTGCGCGCCTGCTCAGGCGGAACGCGCGTATCGGCATCGCCGCTGGTGAAAAGCACGGCTGGGTATTTCGTCTTTGGCTGAACGTGCTGATAGGGGGAATATGCATAGAGAAACTTAAACTGCTGCGGATCGGCCGCATTGCCGTATTCCAGCAGCGCCGGCGGATTATTGTTCCGGGTCCACTTGTAGTAGCGAACCATGTCCAGGTCGGGATGTTCGCAGATCACGGCGCGGAACAGCTCAGGCCGTTGCGTTGTAACGGCGCCCATGAGCAGACCGCCGTTGCTGCCGCCCCAGATCGCCAGCTTGTCAGGATTCGTGTATTTATTCTTGATCAGCCATTCTGCTGCGCCAATAAAGTCATCAAAAACGTTCTGCTTTTTATCCAGCATGCCTGCCTTGTGCCAGGCTTCGCCGAATTCCGATCCGCCGCGCAGGTTGGCCACGGCATAAACGCCACCCTGCTCCACCCACCATGCTGCATCGGTGCGGAAGTTAGGTGTAAGGCTGATGTTGAAGCCGCCGTAACCATAAAGGATGGTCGGGGTCTTACCGTCTGGCTTGTATCCCTTGCGATGGACCAGGAACATCGGCACTTTGGTTCCATCTTTTGAGTTGAACCAGACCTGCTCCATCTCATAGCGATCAGAATCGAACGGTACATCATTGCGATACCAGAGGTCCCGCTTGCCCGTGGAAGCCGAGTAACGATAGATGGACGCCGGCGTGGTGTACGACGAAAACGTAAGAATGCCTTCATCGCGTTCCCATCGTCCATACATTCCGGCAGAACCCAACGATGGCAGATTAACCTCGCCCATAGGCTTGCCTTCCAGAGAGAAAATGGCAATGCGCGACGTGACATTGTGCATGTAATTTACAAAGAGCTTGCCGCCAATCAAACTAAAGCTCTCTATCGTATCTTGCGTTGCGGGAACAATCTCTTTCCAGTTCTCCTGCTCAGGATGGCGCAAATCAATCTTGAGAATCCGATTGAGCGGCGCCTTCCAGTCAGTTTGCACAATCAGATAATCCCCAGCAAATTGCGGAGTAAAGTGCGCGTTCAGGTCTTTAATCAGCGGACGAACCGGGCCATTCTCTTGAATGTCCTGGATAAACAAATCATCTTTGGCCCAGCCAGCCTGCGCGCTGATTAAAAGATATTTCCCGTTCTCTGATACGCCGCCGCCTATCCACGTATCTGGCCCATACCCTTCACCGAAAATTTCTTTGTCTTTGGCCAGATCGGTTCCCAGCGCGTGATAGTACATGCGCTTACCGGAATCACGATGACCCACCGTGTAATAGAAACCGCTCTTATCTTTCTTCCACGACACGCCAAAATATAGTGCTCGCGGAAAAACCTCCGGCAGGTCGTGTTGCGCATTTGCATCCATGACGTGCAGCTCAGTCTCGTCTTCACCGCCATGGCGGATGGCATAAATCATCAGGCTGCCATCGTCGGTAACTTCTTCCATCGTGACGCTGGTGGTGTGGTCAGCACTCATCGGATGGGGATCGACAAGCAACTCATCCTGCCCTGACGGCCCTTTACGCCGATAAATACTGGGCAAATCCTGGTCTGCGCCCTTCTTAGTGAAAAAGTAATATTCGCTTTCAGTCAGAAATGGCGAGCCCATGGTGTCATGGTGCAACATCTCCATCAGACGCTTGGAGATGGCGGGCCGCGAAGGCAGCTTGTCCAGCAGCGAATGAGTATAAGCATTTTCCGCGCTCACCCAGTCACGCACTTCTTTCGCATCCTGATCTTCCAGCCAGCGATACGGATCAACAATCTCAACGCCGTGAATCGTTTCTTTCACGTTGTCCTGCCGTGTGACGGGCGCCGCAGGTGTTTGTGCAAAGACGGGAGCAGCGCAGAGCACGATCAGGCCAGCAGCAATCAGAAAATTGATCCGTGCCAGAAAACCAGTTTGCCAGCGATTCATATTCACCCTTCTATTTTGTTTGGGTTGTATTCTCGTCCACAGGGACAGGAACTTTCTTCGTTCCCGCCAGTTCAGCGGCTGTCTGAGTAATGTTGCGCGTGGAAAATCCTTTGAAAAAGCCCCAGCTGGAATATTTTTCCTGAATCTGCGGCAGCACCACATCGATCAGCGCTTGGTCGGTCTTTCCTGCTGCCTGCGCCTGCGCAACATCGTCGCGCAGTGTAACTAGATAGTCGTGGAAATCTTTTACGTCGGCCGGAGTTGCCACGTCACCATGGCCGGAGACAAACGTCGCTGAAGGATGGTCGGCCAGCAGCTTTTCCAAGGTCTTTACCCATTCGCTAGTCGTTGCGTCGATCAAATTCGGCAAATGTTTTTGCCAGACCAGATCCCCGCCAAAAATCACGTTGGCATCTGGCACTTCCACCACTGAATCGCCGCCGGTATGGCCCAACATGTAGCGGACTTTGATCTGCCGCGTTCCCAGATAAATGTCTACCGCCTCGCTATACACCTCATCCGGAAGCACCAACGCTTCCACCATGGCCTTCTGTTCAGGCTTGGGATCGCGGAAGAACTTCATGTTCTCCGTCCGCAGCCAGCCGCGCAGATTGCGATGCGCCAGAATCGTGGCTCCCGCCTGGGCAAACACGGCGTTGCCGCCCGTGTGATCAAGATGGTAGTGCGTGTTCACCACAAAGCGGATCGGCAAATTCGTGACCTTGCGGATCTCCGCCAGCAGGTCGCGCGCGGGAGCCTGGTCTTCAAACGTATCCACCACCACAACGCCATTGGTGCCGACAATAAATCCAGCATTGCTGCCGGCCTTGCCGCCGTCTCTGCCGATTGCGGCATAAACGCCTTCACCAATCTTTTTTACGGTAAAGTCCGGGGCGTCGTCAGAAAAAACAAATGTGGAAGACAGCAGAAAAAGAGAAATAAGAAGAGCGAGAGTTCTTGTTCGCATGCCGGTGATAGTAACACCAACTCTGCTGGTTGCTCCACAGCGCCCGCAGCACCGCCGAGGATGCAGCTCTCCCGCAGCTCACCCGCATGAACGCATCGGTACGTTCGCCGTCAGTAAAGCAGATTTGTTACGATGGTTACCGGTATTTTTGCTCGATTCCGGCTCCATGGCCTGGTAGCAATCCAATCACACCCAGAATGCGTACTTTAGAAGCGGGAGAACGCGCGTGAGCGGCATGCAAGCGCCAAATTATAAGGATGACGCTGCCCTGATTGCGCTGATCCGCGCGGGGGACCAGGGCGCTATGGCCGACTTGTATGACCGTTATTCCGGAGTTGTGTACGGAGTCGCCCTGCGCGTGCTGACCAATACCACCGCCGCAGAGGACATTGTGCAGGAAGTTTTCCTACAACTGTGGCGCAATCCCCAGGCTTTTGACGCAGATCGCGGACGCCTTGCCGCATGGCTGGCCGTCATCGCACGCAACCGCGCTATCGACCAGTTGCGGAAACGCCCGGCGGAAGACGATATCGATGAACTCCCCATCTCTACCGGCGTGAACCTGGAAGATGAATCATCGCAACGGCTGGCCGTGGAGAAGGTCCGCGGCGTTCTGGTCCAGCTGCCGCAAGACCAGCGCAAGGCGCTGGAGATGGCATTTTTTGAAGGCATGACCCATACGGAGATCGCCGGCAAAACCGGTGAGCCACTGGGAACGGTAAAAACCCGCATCCGCACAGGATTGCTGGCCCTGAGAAAAGCATTCGCATGAACGGGCATCCACAATACGCTGAAGCCCTGGCGCTCTTCGCCATGGGCGCGCTCGACGATCCGCAGGACCTGGCTGCGCTGCAGGCGCATCTGGGTACGTGTGGCGATTGCCGTCGTGAACTTGAAGCGTTGCGCGCAGATACGGCGCTGCTGGCGATGTCGGCTACCGGGCCTAAGCCTCCGGCAAGATCGCGCCAGCGTTTGCTCACTGCGATTGCCGCTGAGCCAAGGCTTGCCAGGCGAACTCCGCAATTGCGCTCCATGGGTCGTCTCAGCTCTTCGCGATGGTTTTCTTTCGCCCCGGTTTTTGTCACGTTGCTGCTGGCTGTCTTCAGCATACTGTTGGGACTTGATCTGCGCACCCGAAATTTCCAGTTGAGACAGGCGCGTGAACAAATCCGGCAGATGCAATCGAAGATTGAACAGCAGAACACTCAACTTGCTGAAGCTAAAAAAGTGAACGATGTGTTGCACGCGTCAGACGCCTGGCCTCTGACGCTTGTTTCAGTAAAAACTCCACCACAGCCGCAGATGAAGATGATCTATTCCAAGGAAAACGGCGGCCTTTTCCTGATGGCCAGCAACACCCCGAAACTACCGGAAGACAAAATTTACGAACTGTGGCTGCTTCCCGCCGATGGCAGCGCGCCTATGCCTGCGGGTTGGTTCAAACCAGATGACAAAGGCAATGGCATGATCTACCACACGATGACCGCCGGTATCGATGCCAAAGGCTTTGCTGTAACGGTTGAACCTGCCGGTGGCAGCACAACACCAACCATGCCCATCAAGTTTGCACCTGCACCTGAAGGCTAGCGCACGTTGCCCTCAACCTATTTCGCAAAGAACTAGTTATCCATGGGGGCGAAGTGCTCTTTTTCGACCGATGGTTCGCGTGACAACCTGCATTTCTTCCTCGCTTCAGTTAAATCCGCTAACACCTGTAATCCGGCAGCGTCCAAGTGAGGAAAGGACGCGCCCAATGTCTTCTTTCTTATTCAATCAATCAAGTAGAGGTAGCTCTTCCGCTCGCCGAATTCTCATACTGCCATTTTCATTCTTTATGTTCTTTAGTTTTGTTTTGAGCGCGAAGGCACAGGACGCGTCGTCACAAATCAAATCGGAAATTCAGCGTGTACAGCAATCGTTGAAAGACAAGCCGCTGCCTGAGATACCGGATATCCCTAGAACCATTACTGGTGCACTCAAGCACGCCAGTGACGCGCTTGCTGCCGGACATCTATATGTGAGCCTGGAACAACTGGGAGAGGCGGAAGATTTATTGCAAGGTGTTAGAAGCCTGCAGGAGAAGAAAGACGCCATCAAGGAGAGCGTCCCGGCTTTTGAAGAAGAATGGGGAAAAGCCAATGTGCAGCTAACGGCGCTGAATAAATCTGTTCAAGGAAAAGACTGGAGCCACACAATTGCTGCTATTCAAGCTCTTTCAGAAGCGGCGCAAGGCAGAGCTGTTCCGCTGATGGAGGGCAGCCGCGGCTTTGCCACCGCAACCGGTCCTAAAGAAGGCCTGTTTTACATGGGAGAGGCCCAAGGCCAGACAGCATTTGCGGTTTTCGTCTCCAAGTTGAATGCTCCGCGCAAGACCTCTCAAATTCCTTTGCGCTCGCTGCTTCCCGAGTTAGAAGCTTTGCAGGAAAAGACCAACGCCGCGTTTCAGCCGCCAAAGTCGATTGAGATGCATCCCCGCTTCATTCAGCTGAACTCGACCATCAAGTTTGCACGCGAACTGGATTCATCAAAGGCTTATGCCGGGGCGCTCTATCAATATCTGGAAGCGGTGCGCCACTATGGCATGCTTGATCCCGCCGTGCCTGACGCGGCGAAGCAGGCTGCTCTGCGCAGCGCGGTTGCCGATGAGCTTAAAAAGTTTTCTGCTTCCAGGCGCGATGACTCCATTGCCCAAATCTTTCCGGAAAAAGCAGATGCGTGGCTGCATAAAGCAAATGGCGAACCAACTTCGCCAGACGAGTGGCGTGCAATTCATGTTGTAATCGACCGGGTCTTGCCTGCATATTACGCAGCGCTCAAGCCGGCCGCACCAATGCAGCAGCGTGCCGCCCGAACTACTACACTGACTTTGGTCCGCTGGCCCTACACTTGAAATCTTTCTGACCCAGCAAGTTTGCTGGCCCAGGAAGTTGCCGCACAGTATCCCGGACAAGTTACCTTCGTGAGTGAAAACTTTGGCGATTCAAAATTGGCCGACCGCTTTGGCGTAAAAGGTTATCCTGCCATATTCCTTGATGATGTTTTGATCGCCGCGCCGCGGGACTTTGGCTATTTTGGTGAAAAAGACGAGACTGGACGTTACGCTCCATGGCGCAATGCGGAGAACCAGGCAAAATTCAAAGCCGACCTAACGCGAATGATCGACCTGATTCTTGCCGGGAAAAAAGATGTCGTCAGCCGCGAGCATGAAGGCACGAAGACAAGCCTGGCGGCGGTTTCATCACTGCCCAAGTTCACGCTGACAGATCTCTCCGGCAAGCCTCTGAGCGCCGATCAAATGAGCGGCCGCGTGGTTGTGGTGGAGTTCTGGGCGATCTGGTGCCCGCCGTGCCGGTCAACCTTGCAATGGCTGGGAGAGCTGAAGAAAAAATATGGTGACAATATCGCTGTGCTGGCACTGGCCGTAGAGTCGCCTGAAGACAAAATCAGAGAAACCGTGAGCGCGCTCAGCCCAGATCTGCATTGGGCCATCACCGATACGGCAACAGCGCAGGCCTTTGGCGATATCACCGCTGTTCCCACGATGTTTGTCTTTGATCGCTCGGGTAAAACAGCCAGTGTAACTTATGGCGCGCCGCCTGATCTTCATCAGAACGTGGAGAAGGTGCTGGATGGATTACTGCAGTAAGTCGCAGCAGATTTGCGCAGATAGTGGCTGCTAAAAACCATTTCGCCGCGGAGGCGCGGAGAAAACCGAGCAGAGGGCATTGGCGAATCTCTAAGCCTCCAAAACTTTGTATAGCTATTCAAAAATTTCCAGTTCTATCTCCACCTTGATCCGCGTTCATCGGCGTTAATCCGCGGTAAATCTTTCTTGATCTTCTACCTCTGCTTCTCCGTGGTGGATTCTCTTTTTTTTTTGCAACTTGCCTTCAAATTTATTGCAAAAAGTATTGACATGCTTAATCCAGTGATTGCATAATTATTCATCTCTTTGCATAATTATTCAGGTATGACGAAATTGGCCAGACAGCAGATGATTGTTGAACTCGCGCATGAGGGTCCATTGCCTAACCAGCAGGAGCTGGTCAAGGTGCTGGCGCGCCGTGGCTTCCCGGTGACGCAGGCCACGCTCTCGCGCGACATCAATGAACTGCGTCTGGTGCGGACAACGGAAGGCTACATGCTTTCCAACGGCGATGTACCCACCGAAGCGGTGCCTGCTGTTTCGCGCGTGATAGGCGAATTCGTCCGTGAAGTCCGGCGCGCGCAGAATCTGCTGGTGATCAAGACCACCACCGGCAGCGCTCAGCCTGTGGCTTTTGCCGTGGACGCGGAAGGCTGGGATGAAGTTGTTGGCACCGTTGCCGGCGACGATACAGTACTGGTCATTACTCCCGATAACAAATCAGCCAAAACGCTACAGACGCGCCTTGAGGACATGCGCGCCTGATGCCGCAAACAATCCAGCCCGCGGTTGTAGGTGCAACCGGTTACGCCGGTTTTGAGTTGGCGCGCATTCTCGCCCGCCATCCGCATGCCAAGAAACCTGTACTCTTTACGCGCAACGGCGAAGCCGGAACTGCCAAGCTTGATGAGCTTTATCCGCATGTCAGCGGCAACGGCGGCTATCCGCTGGAGCCGTTCAAGTGGGAGACATTAAAAGCCAAAGGCGTAGATGTTCTGTTCCTGGCCACGCCGCATGAAGTTTCGCGCGAGTGGGTTCCGGAAGCGATTGCGCAGGGCGTGCATGTGATTGATTTGAGCGGCGCATGGCGGCTGGATACGCCGGAGTATCGCGCGATCTACGACTTCAAAGACGCCAACCCTGCCCTGGCGGACAAGGTCATGACGCAGGCGGTGTATGGCATTCCAGAGCTGCATCGCAGTGAGCTGAAAGAAGCTGCGCTGGTGGCGAATGCGGGCTGCTATGCCACATCCATCATTCTGGCGCTGGCGCCGCTGGTGCGTGGAGGATTGGTTGACGTAAATCACGGCGTAGTCTGCGATTCAAAATCTGGCGTTTCTGGTGCAGGCAAACAGCCTTCACAGAAAACACATTTCGTCGAGGTGGCAGAAAATCTTTCGGCATATTCAGTCTTCAACCATCGTCACACCGGCGAGATTCTGGAGCAACTTGGGCTTCTGCCTGAGCAGCTTACGTTCACGCCGCATCTGCTGCCGATACCACGGGGCATTTTGTCCACAATTTATGTGCGGCTGAATTGGGCCATGACCTCCGAAGCTGTTCAAAGCTGCATGCAGAAATTTTATGCGGAGTCGCCCTGGGTGCGGATCTTTGCCGCCGGCAAGCTGCCGCAGATTCAGTATTCACTGCACACCAACTATTGCGACATAGGTTTTGTACTGGCGCAGGACGGCAAGAGACTGGTCATCGTCTCTTGCCTGGACAATCTGGTAAAAGGCGCAGCCGGACAGGCTGTGCAGAACATGAACGTGATGTTTGGTTGGAATGAAGAGGAGGGCCTGAGATGAAAATCGTGGTCAAACTCGGCGGAGCTTCGCTGGAGGATTCCGCATTACTGCAACGCGCTGTACTGGCAATTAAACAACTGGCCGATAAACATCAGGTCGCCGTGGTTCATGGCGGCGGCGCTGCTCTCACGCGCATGCTGGCGCAGATGGGCAAGCAGAGTGAGTTCGTTGACGGCCTGCGTGTAACCGATGCTGAGACGCGTGATTTTGCCGTGATGGTCCTGGCCGGACACATGAATAAAAAGCTGGTGGCTGCGCTCAATCATGCTGGCCAGTCGTCGATGGGGCTTTGCGGCGGCGATGGACAGGCTTTCCGCGCGCGCAAAAAGAAAACCAACGGCCACGATCTCGGCTTCGTCGGTGAAATTTCCTCGGTCGATCCGCGCTGGATTGAGATGATCTGGCAGCAAGGCTGCGTACCTGTGATCTCGAGCGTCGCGCTGGGAATTGACGGCCAGTATTACAACATCAACGCTGACCAGATGGCTTCTGCCTGTGCCGTGGCTTGCCACGCCAATGCTCTGATCTTTTTGACCGACGTCTCCGGCGTAAAAGGCGCAGACGGCGTGGTGATTCGGTGGCTCGATCTGGGAATGGCCGCCACGTTGACGCAGCAATCCGTAATTGCCGGCGGCATGCTCCCCAAGCTGCAAGCCTGCAAAGACGCGCTGCTGCATGGTGTGAATCGCGTTCGCATTTTGCCTGCAGCGGAAGTGGAAGCACTGCCGGAATTTTATTTCACCAAGATTGAATCAGGTACGGAGGTTTTGGTCGCGTGAACCTGGAGCAAGTGAAAAAACTCGAAGCAAAATTACTGATCCCGACCTATGACCGCTATCCGGTGCTTCTGCACAAGGGCAATGGCGTCTACCTGTATGACAATAAGGGACGGAAATATCTTGACCTGCTGAGCGGCATCGGCGTCAATGCGCTGGGCTATGCGCATCCGGCCATTACCAAAACCATTGCTAAACAGGCCAAACTGCTGGTGCATACCTCAAACCTCTTTTACCACGAGTATCAGGGACTGCTGGCCGCCGCATTGACCAAGATTTCCGGCATGGATCGCGCCTTCTTTACCAACAGCGGCACGGAAGCATGGGAAGGCGCATTGAAGCTGGCGCGCGCTTATGCCAAAAGCAACTGCGTTCAAGGGGCCGAACCGGCCTACAAGATTCTTGCCCTGGAGCATGCTTTTCACGGCAGAACGTTTGGCGCCATGTCGACTACGCACAAGGAAAAATATCGTCTTCCATTCGCGCCCATGGTGCCAGGAGTGGAGTTTGTCCGCTTCAATGACGTCGCCGATCTCGAAAGCAAATTCGATTCTACCGTCTGCGCCATTGGCTTTGAGTTTGTGCAGGGCGAGGGTGGTATTCGTCCGGTGAGCAAAGAGTTTGTTCAGACGGCGCACAAGCTGGCGCGCAAGTACAATGCCCTGCTGATCGCCGACGAGATCCAGAGCGGCATGGGGCGCACCGGAAAATGGTTTGCCTATCAGCATTATGGAATTCAGCCAGATCTGGTCACCGTGGCCAAGCCAATTGCCGGCGGACTACCGCTGGGCGCGCTGCTGGCTTCTGAAAAAGTTTCCGGCTGCATTCATCCCGGCATGCACGGCACCACTTTCGGCGGCGGGCCGCTGGCCTGTGCCGTGGCGCTGCAACTGATCAAGATTGTCGAGAAAGAAAAGCTGCTCAAGCATGCCCAGAAGGTCGGCGGCTATCTGCAGGAGCAGTTACAGAAATTGCAGAAGAAACATTCCGGCATCGCGGAAGTTCGCGGGCAGGGATTGATGGTCGGCATGGAGATGGAATCCGCCGATCTGGCCAAAGAAATTTTCCAGCAACTGTTGAAGTTCGGCACTATTGTGAACCGGACGGACGAAACCGTCATCCGCTTCCTGCCGCCCTTCATCGTGAAGAAACAGCATATAGACACTGCCATAAAGCAGATTGACCAGATTCTGGCCAAGAGCAACACGGCAGTCGCAACCGCAGGGAGGAACTAACCGATGATGCCAGCAAGAATGTACGACCTCACAGCCATGAAGGCGCCGGTGGAGCAGCAGCCCGTGATCTGCCGCGACCTGGTTTCCGCGCAGGACTTTTCGCCGGAAGAGACCAAGTCACTCTTTGAGTTAACGCACATCATCAAGCATCGCCCGGCAGATTTTCGCGGCGCGTTGGCCGGCAAGCAGCTTGTTCTCTTTTTTGAGAAGCCGTCTCTGCGCACCCGCCTCACGTTTGAAGCGGGCATGGCCAGCCTGGGCGGCACTTCCCTGTTCATGGACCAGACCAACTCTCTGCTGGGCGAGCGCGAACCTGTATGCGACATTGCGCGCAACGTGGAACGCTGGGTGGATGCCGTGGTGCTCCGCACCTTCTCCCACAAGACCATCACAGAGATGGCGCGGCATACCTGTATTCCGGTGATCAACGCGTTGAGTGACGTGGAGCATCCCTGCCAGGCCTATGCCGATTTCTTCACCCTGGAAGAAAAGTTCGGCGACCTGAGCCAGATACACATGGCCTATGTTGGTGACGGCAACAATGTGGCGCACTCGCTCATGCTGGCCGCGGCGGCGCTGGGCACAAGCCTCTCTGTGGCGACGCCGGAAGGCTATGAGCCAGATCCTGAAGTCACCGCCACGGCCAAACGGATTGGCCGCACCACCGGCGCGTTTATCGAAATCACTAATGACGCGGTAAAAGCTGTAACCGGTGCCAATGCCATTTACACCGACGTATGGGCAAGCATGGGTCAGGAGAGTGAAGCGGCAGAGCGCAAAAAGATTTTCGCTCCATACCAGGTGAATGAACAGCTCTTTGCTCACGCTGCGCCGAACTCGGTCTTTATGCACTGCCTGCCCGCGCATCGCGGCGAAGAAGTAACCGCGGAGGTCATTGATTCGCAGCGGTCCATCGTCTTTGATCAGGCGGAAAACCGCATGCACGTGCAGAAAGCAATCTTACTATTATTACTGGGCAGCGGTATGCGTACCTCGTCCCCAAGGAGCAATCATGCGTGAGAAAGTTGAGGCGCAAGGAGGCATGAGCGATCGGCATAGCCGGGTGAGCGGGAGACTCCTGCCGAAATCCTGAGCGCAGCGCCGCGTAGCGCGGAGCCGAAGGATCAATCACCAGTAAAATTATAAAGATCATATGAGGAGCAATCATGCGTGAAAAAGTTGTACTGGCTTATTCCGGAGGCCTGGATACCTCCATCATTATTCCGTGGCTCAAGGAAAACTATAACTGCGATGTGATCGCCATGATCGCCGACGTGGGCCAGGGCGAGGACATTGATAGCGTCGTAGAAAAAGCGCACAAGACCGGCGCGGCGAAGGTAATCGTGAAAGACCTGCGCGAAGAGTTTTTGCGCGACTACGTCTTCCCCGCTCTGCGGGCGGGCGCTGAATACGAGCACAAATATCTTTTGGGAACCTCGCTGGCGCGTCCTGTGATTGCCAAGCATCAGGTGGAAGTGGCGCTGCAGGAAAATGCCACCGCTCTGGCACACGGCTGCACCGGCAAAGGCAATGACCAGGTCCGCTTTGAACATGCCTTCCAAGCGCTGGCGCCTGAGTTGAAAGTGATTGCGCCGTGGCGTGAGTGGACGCTCAAATCTCGCGAAGACTGCCTTGACTATGCTGAACAACGCGGTATTGCCGTAACCGCGAGCCGCGAGAAGATTCACAGCCGCGATCGCAACCTCTGGCACCTGAGCCATGAAGGCGGCGAGCTGGAAGATCCAGCCAATGCGCCCTTTGATTCCACGTGGCAAATTTCCAACTCTCCGCAGAATGCGCCGGACCGTGAAGAGAGCGTAACGATCGGCTTTGAAGCGGGTACACCGGTCTCTGTAAACGGGCAGAAGCTTGATCCGGTTGCGCTGGTGGAACTGCTGAATGAAATTGGCGGGCGCAACGCTATTGGCCGCATTGATCTGGTAGAAAACCGCTTTGTCGGCATCAAGTCTCGCGGCTGTTATGAGACGCCCGGCGGCACGCTGCTGCTCACGGCGCATCGCGAACTGGAAGCTCTCTGCCTGGAGCGCGAGGTCATGCACTTCAAGCAACAGATCTCGCTCAAGTACGCGGAGATTGTTTATTACGGCCTGTGGTTCACGCCGCTACGCGAGGCGCTGGATGCCTTCGTCAACCAGACGCAGCAGGAAGTAACCGGCAGCGTCACGTTGAAACTGTACAAGGGCAACATCGCCATGGCGGGACGCGAATCTGAATTCTCGCTCTATCGCACTGACTTGTCCTCATTCACCATGGGTGACAGCTATGACCAGAAAGATGCCGCAGGCTTCATCCGCATTCTGGGTCTGCCTGCGCGTTCGCTGGCCCGGCTCAAGCAGAAGCAAAAAGTGGAGGAAGTGGCAAAGTGAAGATGTGGTCTGGCCGGTTTCGGCAGCCGCTGGACCCGCATTTTGAAGAGTGGCAGCGGTCATTTCCTTTTGACCAGAAGCTGCTGCACTTTGAATTGGCGGCCAGTGGCGCGCATGCACAGGCCCTGAAAGCCGCGGGCATACTTACACCTGCGGAATTTGGGCTGATTGTGTCTGCGCTGGACGAGATTGGCCGGAGCAGCGAGCAGGTTGCTGATTACTTCAACGATCCTGAAGCGGAAGACGTCCACCATTTTGTCGAGAAAAAGCTGGTGGCGCTGGTGGGCGAAGCCGGTAAGAAGCTCCACAGCGCACGCAGCCGCAATGAGCAGATCGCGACGGACCTGCGGCTGTTTGTGCGCGAGTCGATTGATGGCATTCGCACGTTGCTGGCTGATTTTCTCAAAGTGCTGGTAGACCGTGCGGAAGAATCGCGTTTTCTCACGATGCCGGCTTATACGCACCTGCAACGCGCTGAACCGGTGATGACCGCGCACTGGCTGCTGGCTTATTTTGAAATGTTCCGACGTGATGGCGAACGTTTGCTCGATTGCCGCGAACGAGTAAATGAATGTCCACTGGGCTCCGGCGCTGTCACGGGAGCAACGCTGCCGCTTGATCGCGAATTGGTGAGCCACGCGCTTGGTTTCTCACGCCCAACTGCCAACAGCATGGACGCCACCAGTGATCGCGACTTTGCGTTGGAATTTGTCGGCACACTCTCGATATTGGGAGTCCATCTTAGCCGCTGGGCGGAAGAGCTGATCCTGTTTGCTACGCAGGAGTATGCGTTCATTACACTGCCGGAGGCTTATTCCACCGGCAGCAGCGCCATGCCACAAAAGCAAAATCCTGATTCATTGGAGCTCATTCGCGGCAAGTCAGCACGGCTGATTGGCAACCAGATGACTCTGCTGGCAACGGTAAAGGGCCTGCCTCTTGCCTATAACAAAGATATGCAGGAAACGCAGGAGCCTATTTTTGAAGCCATAACCACAGTGATCCACTGCCTGAAAGTCGCGACAGGCTTCATGCAGCAGGTCAAGTTCAATGAGAATCGCATGCGCGCGGCATGCGAAAGCGGATTCATGAACGCTATGGCGGCCGCCACGTATCTATCGAAGCGCGGCGTGCCGTTCCGGCAGGCGCACGAGATCGTTGCACAGGCAGTGCAGAAATGCCTGGCACAGGAGTGCGAACTGGAGCAGCTTTCGCTCGACGAGCTGCGCGAATTCAGCCCGGCCTTTGACGCTGATATTTACGAAAATTTAAAAGTGGAATCTGTGCTGGCCTGCCATGATGTTCCAGGCGGAACGGCGCCGCATCAGGTAAAGCAGGCGCTGGCGGCGGCGCACAAAAAACTTGCCACACTGCAGGAGGCCCATGGTACACACGCGTAGAGCTATCCTGCCAGACGTGGAACAGATTTATTCCATCATCCGGCGCTATTCAGAGACTGGCACGCTGCTGCCACGCACGATCGCTGAGCTGAGCGAGAACGTACGTGATTTTATGGTCGTGGAAGATGATGGAAAGATCATCGGCTGCGGCGCATTGCATCTTTACGGCATGCACCTGGCCGAGATCCGTTCGATTGCCATCTTACCTTCGGCAAAAGGCATTGGCGGCGGGCGCAAACTGGTAGAAGCTCTGTTGGATGAAGCTGAGCAGCATCGCGTAACCTGCGTTTGTTTGTTTACGCGCATTCCAGAGTTTTTTGGACACATGGGCTTTGTTGTGGCCAAACGCGAAGAGCTCCCGGACAAGATATACAAAGATTGTGTACACTGCCCTAATCTATATGCATGTGATGAGATCGCCATGGTGCGCGGACCCATTCCACAAAACGTTGGCCCACGTGAGACACAAATCATGATCCCGCTGGTGAGGCTGGGCATTTGAGCGCGCGTCCGCCGCAGGGATTTCTCTTCTCCGCATGTACTGCCGGCATTAAAGCCAGCGGCAAACCAGATTTAGCTTTAGCCCTGATACCGGACGGCGCTTCAGCAGCCGCCATGTTCACCCGCAACCAGGTTGTTGCCGCGCCTGTGACGGTGGGGCGCGAAAATCTGCGACGCGGCAGCGGACAGCTGCGGGCGCTCATCGTAAATGCAGGCAATGCCAATTGCGCCACAGGCAAGCAAGGATTGAAAGCAGCGTCAAGTGTATGCGCGACTTTGGCGAAACAGCTCAAGGTCAATCCGCACCAGGTTTTTCCTTCTTCCACGGGAATCATTGGTGTGCAACTTCCGGTAGAGAAAGTTTGTAAGGCGCTGCCCGCCCTAACTTCTTCTGCTGCGGCGACTGACGAAGCCTTTGATCAGTTCGCCCACGCTATTTTGACCACTGACACGCATAAGAAAGTCGCGTCACAGCCGATCATGTTCAACGGAGCAGAAATCTGCCTGGCGGGAGTGGCCAAGGGCGCGGGGATGATCCATCCCAATATGGCGACGATGCTGGTGTATCTGTTCACAGATCTGGCTGCGAGCCCGCGCGAGTTGCAGAAATGCCTGAAAGAAGCCGCGGACCAAAGCTTCAACAATATCTCGATCGACGGCGACACCTCCACCAATGACACGGCGCTGCTGCTGGCCAGCGGCAAGAGCGGCGTGCAATACAAGTCGGTAAAGAATGAATTTCAGGCAGCACTAACCAAGGTATGCCGGTCATTGGCGGCGCAGATCGTCGCGGACGGTGAAGGCGTGAAGCATGTTGTGCGACTGAAGATGGAGCAGGCTCGCTCACGCCATGAGGCCAGGCAGATTGCCAGCGCCATTGCCAACTCTCCACTCGTAAAGACGGCCTGGGCAGGCGCTGATCCTAACTGGGGACGTATTCTGGCGGCAATTGGCTATTCAGGAACAAAGATCAATCCGGAGCGCATCAATATTTATCTGGGTGAGCAGCAGATTTGTCGCGATGGCGCAGCGTGTCCCTTTGACGCTGAACAGGCCCATACCTATATGTTAGAGCCGGTTTATGATATTCGCATTACACTTGGCGCAGGGAGTTCCAGTCTGGAATTTCTCTCCTGCGATCTCACCGCGGAGTATGTGCACATCAACGCGGACTACTCGACGTAAATTCTGAAATCCCTAACGCCGAAGGCAGAGGGATCCCTATCAGCTAGAGAAATTTATGGTCAGTGATGAAGTGGCCTGGCGTGGGGACGAATTATGTTTCCTGCCCGACTATAGAGATCCCTCACTTCGCTTCGGGATTTCAGAAAGAAGCTCTAGTTGACATCCTACCCAAACAAGACCATACTCAGGTCGAATGGCAACCCGAGACGAAAAAGAACGAATTGCTCTTCTGCAAGGCACTCTGGATCTGCTGATTTTGCGCACGCTGCTTTTTGGACATCAGCATGGGCAAGGCATTGCCCGGGCCATCCAGTCACAATCCCGGGACGAACTGCTCATCGACCATGGCTCCCTTTATCCGGCACTACAGCGACTGGAAGATCAGGGCTGGATTGCGGCTGAATGGGGCACAAGTGAAAACAACCGCAAAGCACGCTTCTACAAGCTCACCAGGGCCGGGCGCAAACAGCTTGTCCATGAAACCAACCAGTGGGAGCGCATGGCCACCGCAATTGGCCGTGTGCTGAAGGGGCAAAAAGCGGAGGGATAAGATGTTCTGGAAACGCCGCAAGGAATCCGATTTTTCTGCTGAAATTTCAGCCCACCTCGAACTGGAAATTCAGCGATTGCGTGATGAAGGACTGAGCCAGCAAGAGGCTGAAGCTGCCGCGCACCGGCAGTTCGGCAATCTTACCCAGACGCAAGAGCGTTTCCATGAATCCGGCCGCTGGATGTGGCTGGAACATCTGTGGCGCGATTTCATTTATGCGCTGCGCGTATTTCTTCGCAATCCAGGATTCACGAGCGTTGCCGTCATCTCCCTGGCGCTGGGCATTGGCGTAAACGCGCTTGTCTTCAGCGTGGTGAACGCCATTGTGCTGCGCCCGTTGCCGGTTGATCATCCAGAGCAGCTTGCCTTTCTGGAAGGCGCTGAATACGGCGCCGGACAATCTTTTCCGAACTATCGCGCCATCCGTGACCGCAATCAGGTTTTCGCCGGCACGCTTGGTTATCGCATTGCACAGGTGGAGTTGGGATCAAGCTCAGAGCCGCCTGTCCGCACATGGGGCTACCTGGCCACAGGAAATTATTTTGATGTGCTTGGCGTCCGGCCTTTACTAGGACGGTTCTTTCATGCTGAAGATGATGAAAAGCCTGGTGGCAGTCCATATGCGGTGCTGAGTTATGGGTCATGGAAGTCCAGGTTTGGCGGCGATCCAAATATTGTTGGCAGAGTGGTCCGAATCAACCGGCAGCCATACACAGTGATTGGTGTTGCGCCGCAGACTTTTCAGGGCACTGAAGTCTTTTACTGGCCTGAAGTCTGGGTGCCGATGATGATGCAGGCACAGATCGAGCCGGGCAATCCATGGCTGGAGGAACCATCAACATTCAACACATGGATCATTGGCAGGCTTAAACCGGGAACCACTCCCGAACAGGCAACGGCAAACCTGAATACGATTGCGACTGAGCTTACCCGTGAAAATCCAATTTCAAATCAAGGTCTGGGATTTCACCTTTCTCGCCCGGGATTGATCGGAGAATCCGTTGGCGGCCCTGCGCGAGCATTTTCATTTGGCATTCTGCTGCTTGCGGCCCTGGTCTTACTGACCGCTTGTGCCAACCTTGCCAGCCTGCTGGCAGCACGGGCAGCGGACAGGAAGCGCGAAATTGCGATCCGGCTTTCCATTGGGGCCACGCGTGCCCGCGTGGTGCGACAGCTGCTAACAGAGACGCTGACGCTTTCTGCCCTTGGTGGAATCATTGGATATGCTCTGGCTGCTTTTCTCTCCTCGCTTTTAAGTCACTGGCGGGCGCCCATGGATTTTCCGGTCCAATTCAACGTGAATCCAGACTGGCGTGTTTTCTGCTTTGCCACGGGGATATCCGCGCTGGCAGGAGTTTTATTTGGACTGGCGCCAGCCAGGCATGCGGCCAAGACAGATGCCAACGCGGCGCTGAAAGGCGATGAACAAGGTATTCAGGGCAAGCGCATAGCGCTGCGCGATGTATTGGTGGTTGTTCAGGTGGCGTTGTGTTTCGTGCTGGTTTC